>Ga0207813_100030_pt1 | contig 130573 bp, 156 predicted proteins | sample A23E3SouthBayCA_2_FD_187730 | JGI IMG/M metagenome (GOLD analysis project Ga0207813, IMG submission 187730) | Aerobic enrichment media microbial communities from Eden Landing Ponds, California, USA - A23 E3 (4) (SPAdes) | ecosystem: Environmental > Aquatic > Marine > Unclassified | place...
GCCCGCCGGTTCGAGGTCGGTACTGCCAACCCCGCGCCCCACGTCGCGCTCCGGGAGGCCGTCGAGACGGTTCAGGCGGTCGGCGTCGACGCTATCGAGGACCGGATCGCACGGCTGGCCGGGCGGCTCGCTGCGGGGGTTCCCGACGATCGCCTACTCAGTCCCGCGGACCCCGAATCCGGCCTCGTCACGATCGACGTCGACGACCCGGCGGCGACGGTCGACCGTCTGAAATCCGAGGGCATCGTGATCCGCGACCTGCCACATCCCGAGGCGGTCCGCGCGTCGGTCCACGCCGTGAACACGGCGGAGGAAGTGGATCAGTTGCTTGGGGCGCTCGATTCGGAGTGGTGAGGGGACCGTCTTCGGCCGAGCGAGTCACTCGGTTTCGAGGTCCGCCGCCGTCGTCCCGACGTCGACGTCGGGGTGGAACAGGTCTTCGACCGGGCAGTCGAAGAAGGCGGCGAGTTTGAAGACGAGTTCGACAGACGGGTCGTAGCGATCACCTTCGACGGCGTTGATCGTCTGCCGGGTGACGTTAACGTGTTCCGCGAGGGCGCGCTGGCTCAGCCCGTGTTCCTCTCTGAACTCCCTGAGCGAATTTTGCACGGGGCTCACCTCCGTCGCTGGAGCACGAGGACGAACCCAGCGAAGGTGAGATACAGCACCGCGACGAACATCGCGATCGCTGTGCTCCAGGGCTGCCACTCGAAGACGCCGAGGCCCCACGCAACGGTCAGCGCCGGGAACACGCCAGCGGAGGCCCATCCGAACAGTGTGAGCGTCCACTGTGCAGCGTCGCGCATGATAGCGTCGTCGCGTTCGTCGAACACCGGCCGTTCGGCTCTCGACTGTACCGCGACCGACCCTGCGATCGCGACGACGTAGACGCCGACCCCGACCAGCGGTCGCTCAATGACGGTGAAGGCCGCGAGACCGATGCCAGCGATCGCTGCCAGCGCGGCGACCGATCGGCGGATTTGCCCCGGTTCAGTTAGCATCCCGCTCATCCGTCTCGCTTCCGGAACAACGCCCCCAGCGAGACGACGCCATAGACGACGAACACGCCGGCGAACGTACACGCGATGCCAGCCGTGAATGCGGTCCATTCGAAGTGTCCGAGCCCGTCGGCGGCAACGAGTGCCGGGAAGACGACGGCGGCGGACATACCGAGAAGCCCGAGCGTCGAGTCTGCGGGCGACGCCTCGCCGAAGTCCGTATCGGCGGTGCCATCACCGACGTACCAGAAACCAACCGCCGCGACCGCAGCGACGGCGTACACCGCCGCGCCGACAAGTGGCCTGGACGCCGAGAAGACGCCGAGTGCGGTTGCGCCAGCGCCGAACAGCAGGCCAGCGCCGATCTGTGCGTTCGATCCGTGGGAGTCTCGTGCGGTTGCCATTGTGATCGACCCGTCAAGACCTCTTTCCGTAAATAGGTCTTTACAGTAAAACGCATTTGACGTAGTAAAATAAGTTTTACGCCCGGCCGCGTATCCGTGTGGGGGGTTCTGTGTTCGACGAAAAGGAGAGTCCGGACGCCCGATACTGACGGAGTGACCGACAGGATTCGTCGGTCGATACAGCGGTGGGCCTCGCTCGATATTTCTGTCCGCCAGTACGAGAGGACCCAGACGGTCGAGAGTCCAGTGACCCCGGGTTATCAGGAGCAAAACGGGTCTTCGACGCCACGACCGATCATTATCAAACTGTGTTATTGGCGGGGAAAGATAATGAAGGGACACGCCCAGTCGACATCCATGTTCCTGGAAGAGACCAGCGATCAGACGCGGCTTTCACCGAACACCAGATACGACGAGCGGAAAGGTGTCGGTATCTGGATCGTCGAAAACCTCGCCGAGGCGCTCGAAACCGGAGCACTCGACCCCGCTGAAGAGCATTATCGGGAGGTCGCGTCGGATCCGGAGATGAACGGCGTCGTCGTCGTCCTCGAAGACACCGAGGCCGTTCCGCCGGACGTCCTCGGTCACGTGAACGACAAGTGGACGGAACTGCACGAGGTGACAGATGTGAAACGGTCGGGGTACGTCGGTGATGGCATCTCCCGACTCGCCGTCGCGGGTGAACAGGAAGCGACCGAGAACGAGTCGCGGGCGTTCAAGGATTTCGAGCGGGCACTCGACTGGGCCGCCGAGGCGTGACCGCAGGTGGATCGACATCGGAGTGTCACTCACTCTGTTGATTTCGAGAGCCTGTGAGGCGTCCGCTTGCGATGCGCTGTCGAGTAGCCACACCGCTACCTCCAGAGGGTGACGACGTGAAGAAGTGAGACAGCCGAGATGAGTGAGTCAATTTCGACGCTGTGTATCCGAGTATTGGATGAAGTACTGGACGCGAGCGTAGCGAGCGTCCAGCCTTTTTCGCCCACGTTTTTGCGCCGAGAGGTGCGCCTCTGGCGCACCCGAGGCGGAAAAAGGTGGAGTGGGACCGCCGAGGTCGTCACTTCATCACCTGCAAGACCCGATTGAGTCTTGCGATTGGTGATGATGGTCATTTTTGTCAGTCTTCGTCTAACTTGTTCAGATACTCCCGGCGCACAGCGCCGCGAATCAACTGTTCTGGCTGGTCGTAGACCCCTTCGATGAGGTCCTCGCTCGTGTTCGCTCGATCCGAGAGTTCCGAGATCGGCCAGCCGCGATCACGGTGGTTCGTGATCGCGCCGGTCCGGATCTTGTGCGGGCTCCGCGAGCTGGGACACTTCGACCCGTACCCGTGCTCGCGAGCCTCGCACGTCTCCGGATCGCGGTCGTGCGGGCACGGATCCCCGAACTCGCAGGGCTGGGTGAGGATGTACACCCAATTTCGCATCGCCGACTTGCTCAGTCGGCTGTCGCCCTTCTGGGACGTGAGCAGCGGCTTCCGTCCGTTCTCGTCGGTGATGTCCGCACGATTCACGCGGATGTAGTCCTCGAGGATCTCCCCGACCCAGTCGGCGAGGTTGATGACGCGTTCCCCGTCCTTGTTCAGTTTCAGGGCCGTCCCCGAGTCCGGGTTGTGGCGCGGCAGGAGAAACGGCAACTCGACGTCGTCCATGATGCTGTCGACGACGTCTCTCGCGAACCCCTCCGATTCGAGCGCCTGCCGCAGTCGCTCTCGGTCATCATCATCATCGAGGTACGCGTCGTACAGGTCCAGCGACCAGATCGTCCCGAGACGGGCCGTCGTCCGCCAGAGGAGGAGGAACAGGACGTGCTCGCGAGAGGCGTACCGGTACTGCTCCAAATTCTCCAGAATCGCCTCCGCGCGCTCCGTGATGAGCTTCTCCGTGTTGACGCGGTCGTCCTTCGAGAGCGTCGGCACGTCGAGCGCCTTCACGACGTCCTCCGACACCGCATTGAGGTCGTAGCAGTACCGGAGCCACTGGCGGATCGTCCCGAACTGGTTGTTCAGCGTCTGCTTGTCGAGATCAGCGCCGCGACGCTCCGCCTCGAACTCCTTGATGTCCCGCGTGCTCAGGTCCGACAGGTCGCGGATCTCGGTCCTCTCGAGGAACCGCATGAACGGCTTGAGGCGGTAGCGATACGACTGGAGCGTCTGATCCGCCCGGTCCAGGCTCTTGAACCAGAGTTCGTACGCCTCCTCAGGAGACGTCGAATCGAGGTCCGGGTCGTCGTCGACGATCTCCCGGAGTTCGTCCAGCACCTCATCGACATCGTCGTGATTGTCTTCGGCCATGTTCAGATCCTCCCCCACCTGATGACATTCGCAACGGCGATTGCGAGGGATATCCCGAGGACCAACGGAATCAGTTCGAACATGACACTCAGCATGTCACCCGCTGCTGTAGCGGGTGTAGCGGGATCCGAGATCGGTCCGAGTTCGTTCAGACCTTCGATGGCACGCTTGAACCCAGTACCCAGCATGTGGACAGCAGCGGCGCCCACACCCACCACCAGGGACGCCGAGAACGCTCCTGCGACCATCTCCTGCCACGTCAAGCGTCGGACTTCCTCGCGGACCGCGTCGAGGTCGCCGGTCGCCCCGTTGTAGTCGAAGACAATCTCCGCGCACGTCGCACAGAGCTGATCGACCTCCTCCGGATCGTCGCCGTCCTCGTCGACGGCGACTCCAACCGAGACGAGTTCCTCTTCGTCGAACCACTGCTCGCAGTTCGGGCAGTAGTACTCCTCCTCTTCGACAGTCTGGGCCTCGACGACCTCCTTCGTCCGCGTGCGCTGGTCCTCGGCGCTCACAGGCCGAAAGCCTCCTTGATCCGCTTGAACCGTTTCCGAGAGTCTCGCCCACTGCTCTTCGAGCGGTGCTCCAGCGGGATGCCGTCGTGTTTCGCGATCTCCGGGTAGGCGTCGCGGACCGACAACTCCGACACATCGGCGGCGTCGCCGACTTCCGCCTGCGTCACCTTCTCGTTCACCAGCAGCGCCGCGAGGTACACCGCGCCCCCGGCGACCGCCTTCGACGAGCGATTGATCGGATGATGGAGATCAGCACGCCGGGCGAACTCCGTCGCACGGTCCTCGACTTCCTCGCTCACCGGGAGTTCTGAAACGATGTCCTCGACCTCGTCGACGGCGAGGTGCAGGCCCCCGAAACCGGAGTCGTCGCTCATGCCGGATCACTCCAACCGGACATCGTCCGCATCGCGCACCCCGTGTGCAGCAGGTAGTCGTCCGTCTCGTTGCGGTCGTTCATCCGGACCGTTTCCGCCTCGATCTCGACGTGGTCGTCGTCCATGTAGACCGTCTGACCGCAGACCGCGCACACGAACGAGTCCGAGTTCATCGTGCGGCCCTCCCGGTCCCGCTGGCTTTTAGATCACAGCGAGCGACCACTCGGCTGATGACCGACGACCTCGGCCGCCTCCTGGAGACGCTCCCCGACGACCCCGAGACGCGGCTGATGCTGTTCTCGCACATCATCGCCGAGGCCGATCGCGACGAGCAGGTCGCCGGCGTCGTCGGCGCCTTCCGCGGCCACGGCGTCGACATCCTCGACACCGTCCGAGCGCACCCCGACCTCGCCGGGGAGATCCTCGGCGACGACGTCCGGCGCGCCCTCGAGGACTGACGCTCACGCATCTCGATCACCACCTGACTCCGCCAGCGCCTCGACGAGTCGCTGATCCTCCTCCGGCAGCGGGCCGACCATCGGCTCCATCTCCTTGACCGCCTCTCGAAGATCGGCCAGCAACTCCCGGACGGCGCTTTCGTCGCCGTCAGCCCGCCGCAGGAGTTCCTCCGTGTGGTCGCGTGGGCCGGTCGCTCGGCTCAATTCGATCCCTCCTGATCCTCGACGACACGGAGGTCGAATGAACTCCCCTGCCGGTCGACGTGCTCCTGAAGTTCGGCGCCGCACTCAGAACACACCCAGCCGACGATATGGCCGTCGTGATCGTCGGCGTCGGCAGTCCCGTGGTATCGCGCGTCGACGGCCTCGTCACAGCCGGGGCAGTCGATCCGCGTTAACTGGGCGTCTGAACCACTACTTTCCGTCATGCCATCTCACCTTCTGCGAACTGAGTGAGGCCCATCTGTGTCGGCTCAGAATCCTCCGTTGTCGAACCCTCGCTCCCGTCGGAGCGGAACTTCAGGAACGCGTTACACTTCCAGTTCGTACAGCGTCCGAAGGTCGGAGAATGAATCGACGGATTGCCAGTTGCGATGGTGGTCTCGAAGGTCTCGCCGCACACCGGACAGTCGACCTCCACGCGCTCGTTGAACGGTAGCTCAACCACCGCGTCCGTTCGCTCCTCCCGACGCTGTCGCGTTTCATGACGAGCGTCCGCGCCAGTCCGTCCGCTCATCTCACTCATCGGTCGATACCTCCGCTCGCGTCGCTGTTCGTGTTCATAGGTTCCTCAGGAATCTCGTGTCCGCACGGGACGACGCGTCGTCGGCCGGGACCATCCGCCGCGATCCCGCCGACCGCGTCGCCACAGGTCGGACAACTGTTCGGAAATCTGTGCCTACTGCCGTCGCTCCCCGCAGAAGGAAGCGTGTATTTTTGTGCTCGGGTTTCGTATCCCATTTCACGGTCCTCCAGTGACCGACGCGGCGCCCGTGTGCCACCACGGGCGTCGTCCCGTTTTTCAACGAGACCACGACCCCGAGGAGCGCCGCGTCGGTTCATCTCACTAATTAGTGAGCAAGTATTAATAGCTTTCTCACGAATAGGTGATGTGTACCTCAACAATTGGTGATTGAAATTTGATAAATATGAGGCAATACATTTGCTATCAAAGTGGTCCAGAAGAGGAACCCAGCGGGGTGGATGCAGTTGCCGATTGACGATAGAGTCCTTGAGACGCTGTCTCAGTCTGGCCTCACCCTGTCGCCCGCGATAATCGCGTACAACATCGACAAGTCTCGTGAAGAAGTTACGAGACGACTCTCCGAACTCGTCGACCACGGGCTTGTTGAACGTGAGAAACGTGGTTATTACGCCATCACAGAACGCGGGAACGCGTACCTCAATGGCGATGTTGACCCCGGTGATGAGTTGGAGTAGGACGTCACCGGCCTGATCCACGCATTTATTCCGGCGACGGATGGAGACTGAGCCGGACCCCGGTACCCGACTTGACCCCTCGGCCGGGGTCCTGCGTGTGCCTGAACCCCGATCCCGTCTCTCCATTTTCGCGGCACTCACTCCCTGATCACCGTGAGACCGAACCCGTAGAGCGTGTCCTCCAGCCACTCGGGGATCTCGGAGCCAGCCGCGAGGTCGTTCTGCGTCGACGACGTCTCGATCAGCTCGGCGTCACCGTCGTCGCTGACGCCGAACGTCCACTCCTCGTCGTGCTCGATCTCGACGCGGCCGTCGTGCTCCGGGTCCGAGTGGTAGAACTTGACCTTCGCCTGGGTTCCATCGACTTTCTCGAACTCAACTCGCGCCGGTCGCTGTTTGCTGCGCGACATGGTCGATCTGTTCCGACGATACCCCTGGAAAAAGCGCTACGGCGGGTAGCGGACCGGATATCGAAAACAGCCGATTTCTCGTGGTAGATCAACGGCGTCAGAGCGCAAAGCCAGTTAGATCGGGAGAATACCGGAAGTCGACCGGAAGTGAACGGAAGTATCTCCGTCTTGCGATTACGCGAGAGACCGGTAATATCGGGCCCGGCCGGATCCGGACGCGTCGATAAGATCGTACTGTTGGAGGCTCCGCAGGCATTTGCGCCGCGTCGAGTCAGCAAGTGGATCCTGAGCGCGGCGCTCGTACTCGGTGTGTAGGTCTTCACAGTGGATGTCGCCCTCGGCCTCGTTGATGATCGTGTAGAGTAGACGCTGGTGGGTACCGAGCGAACGCACGCGGCGCTCGCGGATGTCGTTCTCGGCACCACTGCGGGCCCGCTCGACGGTCTCGAGCGTGAGTTCGTCGTCCTTCCCCTGCTCGACGCGCTGGGCCGACCGCCGTAGTAGCGCGATGGCCCGCCGGGCGTCGCCCGCGGCGATGTCGGCCATCCGGCGGATCGCCTCGTCGTCGACGCGCGACCGGATGAGCCCGTACTCGACGCGACTGTCGAGGATCTCGACCAACTCGTCCAGCGAGTAGCGTTCGAGGTGGATCGACGCCGCGGACTGGATACGCGAGGTCGCCCGGGAGGAGAGGCCAGCCATCCACTCTTCCTCGTCGATCGTGATCGCGACGACGCTCACGTCGGGAAGGTCCGCCAGAGCGAGGAGTGGCCGCTCGTCCAGAAGAGCGACCTCGTCGAGGATGGCGACGATCTGGTCGTCGCAGTCGCGGATGCGCTCGATGGCGATCGACGTGGGTTCGCCGCGGCGCCGGAGATCGGCGCCGAGGTTGAGGTCACGGACGAGGCCGTGGAGGGCCGCGGCTGGGGTGTTGTCCGACATGGCGTCGACGTATCCCCAGCGGATCCCGAGGGTCTCGCGTTCGAGACGGCCGACGACGTACTTGGCGATCGTCGTCTTCCCCGTCCCGGTGGGTCCGAAGATACAGGCGTTCTCGGCGTACCCGGACTGGAGCGGGGCGAGGATCGACGAGAGGTGGTCGATCTGGCCGTCGCGGGCCTCGAGGTCTCGCGGGACGTACTGCGGGCGCAACGCACGGGCGTCTGTTATCATCGCTGACCTGATGTTACCGAGTGGGTCGGTTTAGTTGCCAGCCGTCCGGAGTGAAAGTGGAACCTCAGACTGTATGCGCTGCTGGTATTCTCCAAGGATTGATGTGAGCAGCAGAATGATCGAGAAAACGTGTTTGATGACGAAACGGTAAAAGAACGGGTCGGTCGCTGGTATCACGACGACGGGCTTCCGTTGACCTTTCTCGGACTGTGTACAAAACTCCTGATTGAGTGGGGGATGTTCGCGATAATCTTCGCACCCGTCGCGTTGCTTGTTGGTGCCTTTTCTTCGCGTTTTACGTTCGAGCTGTCACTGACGAGCAGTAGCGTGATCGCATGGCATCTATCCACAGTTACCGCGTTTACCTTCGGTGGATGGTGTTACGGGACTCTCAGTCCCGACGACTGATCACCCGGGAGTCGGAGCCCGACCAGGGGAAGTCGATGAATATGGGTATCCTCTGAAGCGGAACGGTACTCAAGGAGGACAGCGATCAAGTAGATGACGAGGCCAATCGGCGACGTACTGAAGCGGCGGGCGAGTGCGAGGTCGAGAACTGCTGCGTGGAAGGCGACGTAGAGTGCGAGCATTGAAGACGAACTCCCAGCGACGAGGACGGCGAGACGGCCAGCTGTAATCGCGAGAAGGTTCGTGTAGATCACTAAGAGAGCAAACAGGAGAGCAACTGACCAGAAGTTCTCGGAGACAATTTGTAACCACTCTTCAGGAGTGGGGCCACTCTCAGTATCGGCAGAGACACGTTCGACTCCGACCCAGGCCGCCGAGGTGATCATCATACCAGCAGCAGCCGCCCAGAGTGGCTCAACCGGGAGGACACCGACGATACCGAGAACTATGACGGGAAAAACTCCGATGAGTACACTGAAGACCGAACCGATGAGTCCAACGACGAAGCCCGAACTGAGTCGTCGAAAGGTCTTCGGATAGCCGCGCGGTGCGTTGCTCATCGTCTACAAAACGGTACGTAGATGATAGACAAAGGTGTGATGGTCGGGTTCAGCGGGGCGAGCCACTTTCATATTTCTATACAAACGCGAAACAAGCCAGCCTCTGATCGCGCGTAGCGGCTGGATTCGTCACGATCACGGCGGACTGTCTACCCAATCCACATCTATTTACTGCACGCTTTACTGGGAAAGCGTGCAATGCGAACCGAGCGCAACAAGGACGGCTCCTGGAACGTGTGGATGACTCGCGACGAGTATCGTGCGCTCCCGCGAGTGGCAGAGGACTTCGAGCACGAGGTCGCGATCCGGTTGATGGGCGACTGTGGCCTGCGCGTCCGGGAGGTCCTGGACGTCGAGCCGCGTCACATCTCGCGCATGAGCGACGGCCGCCATTACGACCTCGAGGTCGTCGGCGGGAAGGACACGACCGGCGAGTACGACGAGGGCAAGCACCGCGAGACGTGGCTGCCCGTCGACGTCGAGGGGCTGATCAACCGCTACATCCAGAGCGAGGGGATCGCCGACGACGAGCCGCTGATCGACAAGAGCAAGCGATCGGTCCAGAACTGGGTCGAATGGGCCGCCGAAGACGCGGCCGAGGAGCTGGGCGACGACGACTACCGCCGCGTGTCCACGCACGATCTCCGGCGCTGCTGGGCGAACCACCTGCTCGTCGAGGAGAACGTCTCGCCGCGGATCGTGATGGCGCTCGGCGGGTGGTCGTCCTACGACGCTATCGAGCCGTACCTCGCGGCACCGACCGAGGAGAACATCATCGACTCGATGGATAAGGTCGATCTCTGATCGCCCAGGCTACTGAAAAATAAGGTCAACAGAAGTTTTGCGTCACGTAGACAGAGACCTCGCTACCCTCGTCTATTGCGTATACGCCGATCCCTTCCGCATTCCATTCGGGCCGAAGGATATTCTCCCGGTGACCGGGCGATTCCATCCAGCTTTCAACGGCCATCTCCCCAATCTCTTCCTCGCTCAGTTGGTAGTCGATCGATATTTTGAAGATATTCTCGGCACCAGTGAGATACTCGTTACCCGAAACTTCGACACGACAGTCGTAACCAAACCTGTCGTAACGGTCAGACATGCTTTCTCCAGCTGGTGAATCGTGGGCAAAATAGCCGCTCTTGGCCATGTCTTCCGAATGGTATCGGGCTATCTCTTTGAGGTACGAATCGGTCTCCAGTGACGACAGTCCGTTTGCTTCCCGCCGATCGTTGACCAATTCATGAATCTCCTGTTCAAGATCTTCTCGGTCAATCTCGGGCACCGTCATCATGGACGTCGGAGTGGTCGTACTACTCGCGCGTTGAGTGGCTGGATCCTCGGTGGGCTGCTCCGGAATTGGGGATAAATCAGTGTCCGTGGGGATCGTGTCGCTACCGAATGCTCCCACCAGTGCAACACCTGCGAGAAGCGAGACCACGAGGATTACAAGGATAGGACGGAACCAGTTTCTCGAATCTTGATCTGACTGACGTGTGTGCGGGTTCTTAAGATCGGATCGCGAGACGCACTGGTGGTTCTCTGGGAGCCGATGGTTCTTACAGACAGTCTGTCCGCAGTAGTTACACTCGCGGTTAAGAGAGTTCGACTCCCCACAGACATGGCAGGCGTTTCCCATCTACTATGGTACGTGCTCTCTCAGAGCATAATTATTTCCGTCCGATAGGTTTGACCGCGTCAGAAGGGTGAGCCCGACTCATCGTCAAAGATGCCATCGCCAGAGCCGCCGAAGGTATCGTCACCGGAGTCTTCGGAACTCAGAAGATCGTCTGCGCTCGCGATGCCAGTGTCGAACGTTTCTTCATCGACGGCGAACGGAAAGTCAGAGTCGTCGGCTGAGTCGCCCTCTGCCTCTTCGAAGAGGAATGGCTCTGTTTCGGTCTCGGACTCTGGCTCCTGTTGCAGTTCGACCTCTGTCTCGACTTCGGACTCTGTCTCCGCTTCTGCTTCGGTCTCCAGACCGAGTTCGACTTCAGTCTCAGCTTCGGTTTCCGTTTCGAATTCGATACCGAATTCAGTGTCAGTCTCGGTTTCAGTTTCCGTTTCGAATTCGACAGCAGATTCAGTATCACTGTCTGCCACAGTTTCTGTACCGAATTCGACACCGAATTCCTCAGAGACCTCCGTTTCTGTGTCGAATCCGTCAATCAGCTCTTCTCCGGATTCGTCCTCAACAGCTACTTCGGAATCTGCCTCCTGGGATTCGAGAGTGATCCCAACTGAGTCCTCGGTAGTGTCTGCTAGCTCGGACGCGAATGCGGTCTCTTCCGTAGCGAACTGGTCAACTTCGACGCCGATTTGAGAATCCACGGCTTGATCCTCGAGCACGTCGACTTCTGTCGCGCGTCCTGGTTCGGGAGTGATTTCACCTTCGACTTCGCCGCCAGCGCCGTATGGGCTGTCGCTGGGCTCAACCTCTTGCGTCAGTAGATCCTGATCTTGCACCCCTGCCTCACCATCACTTTCGCCGCGGAACGGCGTGGCGCTGGTTTCTGCTTGGCCTCCAGAGCCAGCCGCGCCAGCAGTAGCCTGGTCTTGATCCAACTGCTGTTCGACCTGTTGTCCAGCATCCTGGTCGCTCTCTGTCTGTGTGCTCGCACGCTGCTCTCGGATCCGCTCGGCGAAGCCTTCGACCTCGGACTCGAACGTGTCCTGGGCGAGAACGTCTCTCGGATCTTCAGTCCCGAGACGGTCCGATAGCCGCTGCTCTGCGGCTCGTCGCACCAGAGCGTCCTGATACGCCTGCTGACTCTCGAACATTTCCTGTGCGCTCTCAACCGATTCTGGGGTCTGGTCTCTGAGGCGTTCACGAGCGATGCGGAGATCACGCTCTGCCGCGAACTGTTGTTCGCTTTCGAAGGCGTCGACCGGCGGGAGGTCTCCCGTGGCCCGTTCGCGAACAGTCGTCTCCTGGTCTGACTCGGACTCCTGCCGAGCTTGGGTCCGTGTCAGTGAGAGGGTCATCTGGCCTCGGTCGTTGAGACCAACGTTCAGATCACCATCACTCTCGCTGGCACCGCGGAGGATATCGACGAGCGTCAGCTGCCCTCGACCAGGGTTGGAACTCGTCGACGATCCGGACCCACTTCCCCCAGCGTCTCCGGTTCCGGAGGGTTCAGTATCGGACTCAGAGTCGGCTGATGATCGCGGGTCGATCTCCTCTCCTAGCAGTGGATCGTAGCCACCACTGTCCTCAGAGCCACGATCACGAGAGTTCGGACCGGCCTGTCCGGACCCGCCGGTCTGCGTCTGCTGGGGGGCATTGCCGGTCATCTCTTCAACATCGCGGTCCGGGGTCGAGGCCTGATCCGAATCCGAATCGGAATCTTCGAACCGTGATCGGAGATACTCGATCTCATCTGAGACCTGCGACCGCACGCTCGTGTCCGATCCCGAGACCTCGGTTGAGGTACTGTCGGCGGCCGTGCGGGACGATCCCGATGTCGAGGACCGGTCTGCTGGATCCGGAATCTTCGGGGTTCGCTTCTGAACCGATCGTCGAGCGCGATCTGCTCCGCGCAGCACGATCTCTTCGGGGTCGACCTTGTTGTTTGGGAGTCTAGACAGGAGGCGACGGCCCCGAGCGGTCTGTTTCAGCGCCGTCGTTGTGCCGACCGTCAGGAGCTCTTCGCCGGGCTGGAACGCGAACGGAACAGCCCGACCCGCAGCGCCCGAGAGTCGGGCAGCGCCAGCAGTGAGTCCAGCAGAGCCCACAAGCGACCCTGCTAACATCGCGGTCGTCTCGACTGGATTCTCTGTGACTTGCTCAACGACCTGCGCTTGAACCTCTGCCGCGGCTTCTTCTGACTCCGCTACGAACTCATCTGTCTCACCCGAAACTGTCGCAGCAGCTCCAGCGCCAATGTAGTCTCCAGCGTTGACTAAGCCTTGCGTAGCTCCGGGAACATCGATCACGATACCGATACCCTCGGTACCACTCTCGACAACCTGCTCACGCGCACTCTCCTCTACGGCTTCGCCTTCTCCGGTTATGGCGGTAACGACACCCTCTGGTATAGAGTCAGCCTGCGATCCAGCAGCCATGATACGTGCTTGTTGTTTGGTCCGGCTCAGCGAAAGATAACCGGCTGCCTCCGCAGCCGGTCGGATTACGTTTTGCTGGATAAACTGACTGCCACCTTCCAGAGCACCGACGACGTTTCGACCAGCATCAGATTCCTGGATATTTCCAAGTGGGCGCTCTCGGTTCGCTTCAACCGTTTCGATGCCTTCCTGCGAGAGACCACCTGAGAGATTCCCGTTCTCGGACTCCTCAATTGTGACATCTTCTGGACCGAGATCGACATCAGCGTCGATTTTGTCCTCGATTGAATCTGCAACACGCTGGCGTGCAAGATCGCGACGAGCCTCCTCAGTCAGATCTGCACGGAGTCCCGATTCTGTCTCCTCAATCTGGATTTGGTCTCGATCCAGATCAGTCCCGGTCTGACGTTCTAGATCCCGGATGATCCGATCCTCAACATCAGCGCGGTCAGCCTGTCTCTCCTCGGCCAGGGCCTGATCAGTGAGTCTCGCCTCGTCGCCCTCGAAGACCACATCGTCCGCTGAGACGTTGGTTTGTGTCCGCAAATCGAAGTCCTCAATGATCTGCTCTTGCTGTGCTCCTTGAACAGTCTGCAGGCCAGACTCAGACAGCCGAGCCTGGCCGTCCTCTATCACGATGTCATCTCTACTGAGTTCAACGTCCAGCCCTTCCCGAACGAAGTCATCGGAGACATCCTCCAGCGTCTGATTAGGCAGCCGTTCAGCGACGCGCTCAGCAGTCTCTCGGCCCTCAGTCTCCCGGAGGTCTTGTTCGATCTGTTCGGCGGCATTGGCCAGCTGTTGTTCTTGTTCTCGCTGGCGGGCTTCGTCAGTCAGTCGAACGTCGCCGTTGTCCCCGACCACGAGGTCGTCCTCGCTGATGTCGGTGCTCGTCTCCTGATCGATCTGGTCGGCGGCATTGGCCAGCTGTTGTTCTTGTTCTTGCTGGCGGGCTTCGTCGGTCAGCCGGATGTCGCCGTTGTCTCCGACCACGAGGTCGTCTTCGCTGATGTCGGAGCTCGTCTCCTGATCGATCTCGTCGGCAGCAGCGTCGAGTTGGGGGTCCACGACGTCTTGTTGACCGCTCTCGGAGAGCGCGTACCCGGACTCGGTCGCTTGCACGTCGTCGCGATCGAGATCGACGGGCTGTCCCTGTGCGGTGAGCGCGGCTTGGAGTTGAGCGGCAGAGACCTCTTTGCCGATCGTCTCCTCGGCGGTACCGACTTTTTCTGCGCCACTCTCTGATAGCTGGATGTCGCCGTCATCGCCGATCTCGATGTCGGACCGGTTCAGATCGACAGTTTGCTCGTCGTCGGAGAGGTCGGGCTGATCGTATGCCGGGACGGGGTTGCGGCCACGTTCGCCCGCGATGATGGCCTCTTGATCGGCTTGGTCGGCGAGCTGGTCGTTGACTCGGTCTTCGATGTCGTCGGCTGCTGCCTGATTGCGCTGGGCACGACCTGCATCGTTGAGTTGGGCACGGAGTCTTCCGTCATCTGTGCGGACGACCTCGACGCCGGTCTCGGTCACGCCGTCGATTTGCTCGACTACACGGTCCTCGAGGTCCCGGGCCTTTTGCGCGATCTCTGGATCGCCATCGAGCTCGACGCCTTGAGTGGTATCGACCGAGCCGAAGTCGATTCGATCGTCCTGTACGGGATCGTCACTCTGGCTGTCAGCGTTGTCGGGGATCGGGCCTTGCCCGACTCCCGTCTCATTACCGGATCGTGGTGTTGTCGTGGACGATCCACTCGTGGACTCCGTTTCGTTTGAGTCGGGCGCAGCGCGTTCTTCTTCGTAGTTGCCATCGCCGTATCGCTCCCGATAGTACTCAGTATAGGACTGATCGCCCTCGGGGTCGAACTCTGTTGGACTGTTCGATTCGTCGGGAGTGGAGCCATCGGTCGGGGCCGACGCGTCTCCTGCTTCGCCGGTCTGAGGATCTGTTGAGTCGCTGTCTGGATCGGCCGGTGGATCGCCCGACCCGCTGGTGTCGCCACCTGACGATTGTGTGGGCGACTCGTCGTTCTGACCGTCGCGTCCGGGAGAGGGTGTGTCGGCTTGGAACGGGCCATCGGATGGGGCGTCTTCGTCTTCCGGCGGCGGCGAGGTGGACGACTCACTTGGAGGGGTCGAGGGACCGGATTCGCCACCGACACTATCTTCGTACTGTTCTTCTGCACTCTGACCGCTACCTGTTCCGGACCGGGGAGCTGTCTCTGCTGGGGCATCGTCGCGGCCGTTCGACTGACTGGTAGTGCCGGACGGGCTCTCGGTCGTGTTACTGTCGTCCGTGGGTGGGTCGTTGGACTCGGTGTCGTCTGTGGAGGGCGTCGAGGATGGTGATGGTGATGATCCGCTGGACGACGTCTCTGAGTCATCGCCGACGGTATCCTGGTATCGCTCGGACGGACTCGTGCGTCCGTACCCTGATCTGGCGGACGGGCTCGACGAGTCGGCTGTTGATGACTCGTCGTCGCGATCCGCATCGTTGCCGCTTTCATCGTCACCATGCTTTTCTCGGTAGTACTCGGTGAAGGACTGATCGTCATCGGGATCGAACTCGTCTTCGGATCCAGACATAGCTAATCACCTCGGCGTGCGTTACGGAGCTTCTGAGTCCCTGTCTCGGTCAGTCGGACTTCGCCGTCGACGATCGAGATATCTTCTGCGGTCAGGTCTACGTCGACGTCGGGCTCTGCTTCAGGATCAGTGTTGGATCGATTGGTTGCCATGTATGACTCACTCTCCGGAACGTCACTCCGAGCGCCCACGGACCCCGGACGCTCGGAGATCGTCACCGCTGGGGGCCACGAAGACGACCCACCACATGGCGACGATTGTCCACTGGCTCCACCCGAGCGGCGTTGACGGCGTCGGCATCCCGCCGTTGATCCACTGGATGAGCGCAAGCGTGGCGGCCAGCGATCCGGCGGCGAACGGGGCCAGGGCTGTCATCCCGATCGCCCACCAGGGCGCGTTGTCCCGCCAGTCGATGTGGGCGACGGCCGTGCCACTGCGACGCCATTCGATGGCGATACGAGTCGCCCACGGGAGGCCAGTGACGGCGTGGGTCAGCTCGTGCGCGACAGTCGCGGGCAGTGTGAGGTATCGGAACAGTGCGCTGGACATGGTCATGGTTATTCGAGGACGTACCGTTCGGCGAGTTTGAGCAGGCCGCCGAACAGTCCGAGGAACATGATGGTTACAGCGACGGTCTGGTACTGGGAGGGAAGTGAGGGCACCATGATCGTCCCGATCAGGACGGTCAGCGTCGAGGCGGTCGCGAGTCGACCGCCGCTGACGATGTAGAAGGTCAACAACAGCGTCGAACCGACGAGCAGGCCGAACACACCTTCGCCGCCGGTGGCGGCGACCATCTGGTCGAGCGCGCATTGGAGCCAGCCTTGACCGTCGAGGTAGCAGTCGAGTGCTGCCATCTATGTCCACTCCCGGTTGGTGGAGAATTCGATGAGTCCGATTCCGACGATGGTCTGTGCGATCAGTCCGATCGGGAGTGCGAACCACCAGGGGAACCCGAGGTTGTGCAACTCATAGGGCAAGAGGACGACCAGGCCTGCGATCGAGGTGAATCGCTGGAGACCACTGAATATCAGGCCGACGATGTTGCCGCCCTGGTTGGGGCCTGCGTCGGCAGTAGACCCTTTGGCGGCGCTGTCGTTCGCGACCTCTTGGAGTTCGTCGTCGCTCTCGAGGCCGGAGTTGACGTCTTGATCGTAGACGTCACCGATCCCGGACATGCCCCACATCATGCTCGTGACGCCGAGTGCCAGTACGACGATCAGCGGATAGGTCGTTCTCATTATCGGATCCTCCCGAGGTTGTACAGGATAGCGATCCCACCGGAGACGCCGAGTGCGACGGTCGGAATCTGGAGCAAGCCGATCACGCTGAGGCCGGTTGCGACGGCCACAGAGACCAGTGCGGCGAGTCGATCGTCGATCAACACGACACCGCCGCTGATCCCGACGAGCATGACCCAGCCGAGAAGACTGAGGACCTGTGGGTCTATGTTCATCGACTTGGCGATCTCCGGGACATCTCCGACGAACCGCGTGGCGCCCATATCAGGCTCACCGCGGCGATCAGCGTGATAGCGCACCTCGTAGGTGGCGTCGTCAGGCTCGCCGTTGGGGAGTTTGTAGGTCTCGGTGTAGACGCCGAAGGGACCGCTCTCGGTTGTGTTGGGTCTGATCGTCGAGGCGTTGTCCGTCCCGACGATCTCTAAGTCCAGACTCTCGGTGGCGTTGAGCGAGTCCCGATACTGTATCCGGACGTATCTGTCTCCGCTCTGTTCGAACATCGATGCGGCAAACGAAGCTTCTCCTGAACCACGACCCTGGAACTGGATCTGTCCGATAGGGATCTCGACGATGCCACGCTCTGCAGCCGAGTATGCCCCGAGGACGCGAGTCTGGCCGTCGTCGTTTTTCACTCGGAGTCGGTACCGCTCGGAGGGTTGGATGACCGCAGGGAAGCGACCGTCTGCACCGAAGCGGTCTCCAACGACGGTCTCGTATCGTGTTTCGTTGGTCCCATCGGAGTCGTAGTCTTTCGTGATCGGCTTCTCGACGAACAGACGCGTCTCCGACGGGCGGAACTCCCCTGTTTTGTCGTTAAGTTGGAACGCAACGCGGATGTTTGGTTGAGACTGGTGCAGGAGATAGATGTCCTGTTGCTGGTAGAGCGAGTCGAGGATGATCCGTCGGTAGGTGTAGTTCCCCGACTCCTCGCGGACAGTGACGATGACCTCGTCGTCTTGGGGAACGCCCTGGAGCGTGGCGGTTCCGTCGGTGATGTCCCGTTCGATAACCTCCTCCGAGTCGCCGTCGAAGAAGCGGATCCGAAGTGTCGCGTCATCGTCGACGAGCTGACTCGGCGCGGTTTCGTTGTAGACGCGGAGGATGCTTGGACCGCGCTCGAAGTTGACATCGTGCGCTCCGCTCTCGAGGTTGGAGAACAGGACAGTCCCGGAGCTATCAGCGAAGGCACTACCGATTACAGTATCTGTGTCGCGGTCGATAGCCACGACTGACTCATCCTCATTGAGTTCGGTGTCGAACTCGATCTCCGGGGCGTCGTTGAGCGAGTCGTACGCGATGTCAGTCTGGTCGTCGTCCCGGGAGAGGTTGACCTGGTGGATGTCGAATGCGTCGGATTGCCCGGAGACGATAACTGCTCTTGTCCCGTCGGTCGATTTGTTGATCCTGAGGTCGCTGCCGTTGGTCTGGATACTCGAGAGCTGGATCGGGTCGCCGAAACTATCGACTGTCACGCTGGCTGGCCCGGGCGAGGAGAACGAAGTGTTCTGGACTTCGACGGTGTCTGCGTCTGGAAACGGTGATCCGCTATCAACCGTCGTGTCTGATCCGAACCGAACGACTGTGTCACTCTGTGACCCGATAGCCGATCCGGACGACGCGAAGTAGGTGCTGGTCGCGGCGTAGGTAAGAACAGGTGCAGTCAACAGGACGAGTGCGAGGACAACTGCGTGCCATCGTTTCATTTTACCGCCTCCTGACGACGTCTCTGGTCCGCTCTTTCTGCAGGCCACCGACGAGGATCCAGACCATCGTCGCGAAGAGGATGACGAGCAACAGCGTCGGGACGAGAGCGTCTGCTGTCTCGACGGCGGTGCTCATCGGGCCCTCGAAGTCATCGGTCGCAAGCGGGTAGAGGGTAGGTCGAAAGACGCGGTAGTAGACGATCGCGGAGACCGCATCGGCGATGATGATGAGCGACCCGACCATCATCCGTTGCCAGGTGCTCATAGTTTCGCCTCCACCATCGCCCGGCCCAAGAGCGTCAACAGCAGCGCGAGCAGGCCGACGAGCAGGAAGTTGTCCGAGGACGACACTGCCATCAGTCCCGACACGAGCGGATCGCTCTCGCTGGCGTCCGGTGAGTCCAGGATGATTGGCATGATGTAGCTCATCACGCGGGACAGAAACGCGGCGATCACCGCGGCGAAGAGCGCTTGTGGAGCTGCTCGAGCGAAGGCCCCCAGCATCTGTTACCCCACAACGGATATCATGAACGGCAGCATACCACCGCCGCCACCACTGCCGCCGCCACCGCCACCGAGTAAGGCAGCGACGAGTTCGGGCCCGATCAGCCCACCGAGGGCGATCAGCCCGCCGATGATCATGATCTTCAGGACGAGGCTCTTGAGGTCGTGCTGCGATTTCCCGGCGAGGAACCCGCGCTGCTCCTGGCGCTTCATTTCGTCCGTGGTCGTCTGTTCGTACATGAGCTCTTTCGACTTCCAGAAGCTCAGAGCCTGCCCGTCGTAGTCGTCACTGCCGAGATCGATGATCATATCCTCGAAGATAGGCGTGGTCCGAGGGTTGAAGGACCGGTCCGTGATCGTGGCGCCGCCATCAGCACGGGCCTTGGCTGCCCCGTTCGATCCGGAGCCCATCTCGATCGTCGCCTCGAGGTCGGCCTCGTCGACGCGGTAGAGGGGACGCATGTCGCCCTGATCGATAGCTTCGGCGACGCGGGCCTCGGCAAAGCTCGTCGAGCGCCAGTTGTCGTTGTCCAGCGGGACGATCGGGGCCTTCCCGATCCGCATCGTCGACCGGCCGAAGCTTGTCGGCTTCCAGGTCTTGTCTCGACCCTTGGCGCTCCAGCCTGGCCGTTCGTCTTTGTCGGTTTTCTCCGCGGGCTTGTATTTGACAGGAGTGAATTCGGCTTTCTCCTGCGTGAGCTGCTCGATGCCAATCGCATCTCCGCCAGCCCGCTTGTGGTAGAGATACAGTGTTCGCTTCGCGAGTTTTGCCCAGAAGCGCTCGCCGATCACAGGGGCGATCTTGCTGATGGCCCAGATCAGGCCCAGTGTGTTTTTGACGAGGCGATCGCCGATCCACTGCAGACCAAGAGCGATCCAGGTTCCGATCGTCCCGGACACGGTCTCGAGTCCCGCTTCTCCGTACTCTTCGAGTGTGCTCGTAGATTCGGTCTCGGACTCGTCGTCGGGGCCCTCGCTGGAGGTGTCGAGTGGATCGTCCGACTGGTCAGATCCGTCCTCGTGATCTCGCGAACCGTTCTGGTCGTTTTCGTCCGTGTCGCCGTCAAGCGGGTTCCCGCTCATCGAAAGACCTCCGTGGCTTTACTGGCGACAGAGTCGCCCGACTTCTCCTCCTGCTGCATGGAGCGGTTCTCGACGGTGACGTTTGCGACGGAGTCCAGGCCGCGGCCGTCGATCGATAGCGTCTGGCGGTTGGTCGCGACTTCTGCGGCATCGCGGACGACTCGTTTTTTCCGCGAGGTCATCGGTCCGCGATACTCAGGATGATCCGTCGGATCAGGATACTTCTCGGATCCGCGAATGCCCTGTGCAAGAGCCAGCAGGCGGGGATTCTCCCGGAGGAGGCGACCGGGAGACCGTTCGGCGGTGTGACGCTCGGCCTTGTTCCGGTTGAGCATTTCCTGCTGCTCTTCGAAGTGATCTCCCCGGTTGCCGATGATGTGGGCGCCCGAGAAGACGGGGCCGTACTCGTCGCTGACCCAGTCGAACACGTCCGTGTCGACGTCTTCGTCCTGGAGTTGTGAGAGGAACTCGGGGTTTTCAACGCGCTCTTTCTGTTTTTCGACGGCGACAGACGCGGCAGCGCGGTGCCCCGTCTGCTCCATCTTCATCTCGTGCTGTCGCTCTTGGAGTTGTCTCTGATCGCTCATGGGTAATCAGCGCTCGTGGGATCGTCGTCCTTGGGCGGAAAGTGCCCGTATCGGTAGGCTAGGACGGCAAAAAAGGACAGAAAGGCCATCCCGGCACAGAAATACTGTAGGTTTCCGAGGGGGACCTGAATCTCCGCCCCCGTCTCTGTAAAGCGATGGATATCGTTGCCTGTGACCGCGAGGAAGGACCATCCGATGCCAGCGAAGAGGCCGGTCGAGGTAACTCTCCGTTCGATGAACAGCCAGGCGAACGTCATCAGCGTCGTAAACCCACCCATCGCGAACCAGTAGGCTTGTGCGACCATCTCAGAAACCCCCTGAACCGAGTGCCATGATCTTCAGCGTCCCGAGTGCTACGATCAGCAGGAGCAGGCCGATCCAGGACTCGTTCCAGCTGAGGATCGTCGCGACCAGTTCAGTCCGATCATCGTGATCCTCGTACCCGTAGTCGACGAAGACCTGGTCTCCGTCGGTGGTTGAGTTACTCGATAGCCATTCTACCTCTCCCGATGTCGTGTTCCATTCGTAATCGTCGCCCTCTGACAGAGTCGTGCCGTTGTACGCGACAGTGATCGTACTGTTGTACTGGACGACGTCCTGCTGCTCGACGCTGTAGGGGTCATCGTAATCGACCGTCGCGGTTTCGTTCGAACTGCGCTGCTGGGCGGCGTCGGTGAAGGCGCCGTTGACAACCAGCGGTAAGAATAGCGCGAGCGCGAGCGCGACGACGGCGATCTGCCAGAGGTTGCCTTTCATGCGCTAAAATTGAGGTTTTGGGCTGTGGTCTTCAGAAGCCGCTCTGGAACATGCCCATGATCTGCGTTGCCGCAGCCACGAGCAGTCCGATGACCAGCAGCACCATGGCCGACACGCCAGTCGTCTCGAGACTGTCGATCACTCCGGAGAACGGCCCGGAGCTGTTCTGAACGGCTCCCGTTGTGAGGACGGCGTTGACGACGATCGTCACGATCGCGATCCCGATGACCGCGCCGCCGATCGCCTGGATAGCCCTCATGATGGGCATCTCGTCGTCGCCGTCGTCAACTGATTCGTCCCAGCCGAACGCCGTTTCCACGCCTCGCTTCGAGGCCTGGATGTCCCGCTGAGCGGACTTGGCTCCCTGGCGGATCGAGTGGCCAGCAGACCGGACTGACTGGCCGACGGATGCGGTAGCACCCATGAGTCGGCATAGGTCCATCGTCGGTAATATATCATTCCCCTGTAGTGTTTACTCAGTAAGCACGGACGTACACACGGAGTTCACACAGCGTGTCCATACCGTGGATAAGCTTATTCCGCAGAAGCAGAAACGGTGATTTTGACAGGATGGCTAGCAGAAATAAGCGGGGACACGCTCCGACGATCGGTCTCGGGACGTTTGAGATGACAGAGCGGGGCAACAGCAAGGGACTGAACATCGGCAAACAGATGGATCAGCACTCGATCCCATCACAGGTCGGTGAGAGCTACACGGTGAAAATCCGGCCATCAGGGCCTGACGGTGTTCCTGAGGTCGTAATCCAGCCACTCTCGGAGTTCAACGACCTATGAGCGCTGAGGAAGACATCAGACCAGAAGACGGCTTTTCGCGGCTGGTAAGAGAGTCGCGCCAGCAGATGCAGAACGCCCGAAACATCTACTGGGACGAAAAGACGTCGGGAGACGGCTCCGTCTCGTGGAAGGTTCGGGAACTGCTGGCGAAGCGGGCGGTTCAGTACTACGACATCCTCTGGGAGTTCAAGGACGCGAAGCAAAGCGTCGAGCAAGCGTGGAACGAATCGGATGTCGACCTGATCCAGCGGCTGGCGTCGGAGACGCGCTCGGTCAAAGTAGAGGCTCCGGGCGACACGAGCAACACCCAGACGACAACGAAACCGGCGCTGGCTGCGATCGATCCGGAGACTCTGGTCGAGCTGACGAAGCAACTCGACGCTCTGGCCAACGATCTCGGCTTCGGCGCTCGAGTCGAGAGCGATCGTGAGTTCGGTCAGATCGGCGAGGATGATCTCTGGGAGGGTGACGAGGATGGCGAGTAGCTGGGGCCGCGATCCGATGTACGACGAGCAGGAGGCAGGGTCGATCGAGATCACGGCGCCGGACCAGATTGGTGGTGGTAGCTGGTCGAAGCCAGCGGTCTCGGATCCAGATCCAATCCGTTGGAAAGAGACGACGCTCAACCAGAAGTGGCGGGCGAAAGTCGCGACAGGCAAAGCGAACGACATGGTCATCGCGGTCACCCCGTCGTCCTGGACGGGCGTTTCCGGGACGGGTAAGACGACGGCAGCCACCAGTCTCGCCAAGTCGTTCGATCTGACTGACGATGGCTTCGATGGCGAACGGAAGACCAGCCTCGACGCTGCCGAGATGGCGTACTCGGTCCTGCCGAGCGTCGAAGCTGGGTCGGCAGTCGTCTTCGACGAGGCCCAGGGCGCCCCGGGAACGAACTCGGTAAACTCCCGCCGCGGGATGAAAAGCAGCGCCATCGACGCGATGAACGCGATCCTCGCCAACCGAGACCAGCGCTTGACTGTTATCATCGTCGGTCAGCAGCTGGGGATGCTCGACCGGAATCTCTACCCGATGATCGATGCCTGGCTGCTGATCCGCCGCGAGCCAGGGATGCCGGACGGACCGCTGATGACGCACCACCTGCTCCACATCGACGACTACGACCTGAAGTCGCCGACACTGACGACGCCCGCAATCGAGGACCTGGAGTGGCCGCGGATCCCGGCCAACGATGAGGACTACCAGGCCCTCGAGGAGAAAAAGCAGAATGCGAAGCAGAAGAGCGGTGGCGAGGACGAGGACGAGGAAAACGATGGCCCCCCCATCCCGGACTCGTTAGCGGACATGCCGAACGACTATCGGGACCCGATCATCCAGGATCTGCGGAAGCGAGGAGTGGGTCGAGACGTGCTTTCGGACGCGGCGGATCTGTCGGAGCAGCGGATCTCTCAAATTGCGCCCACAGAGGAGCTCTAAGACAATGATCTGGATATCGACAAACGGCGAAAGAAAGCAAGGGGGGGATATCTCAGTACCTACCGTAATACGCACGCGACCCGAGTGGAATTTGCTTTCCACCCCCACCCCCCCGACCAACGCTCAGAGGGGTGACTCCCCGGCCTCTCGAGGAGGTCGATCAGTGTGAGTTCGATGATCCTCCCGCTGGTCGCGACAGTCGCGATCGTCCTGAGCAGCTGGCACGCAGTCCTCTCGATCGCTCGCTGGCGAAAGAGCCCGAGGCTGTATCGCTGGTCCGAAGTAGTCGCTGGCGCCGTTGGGTTGATCGGGATCTACGCCTGGTTGCCGCTGGCCAAGGGGTTAGCGTTCTGGGGGATGGTCCAGAAGCCGCTGCTCTGGAGTCTGCACTGGACGCTCGTAGGCATCGTCACTGGACTCCTCTTCGCGATCGGTGCCAAGGTCGTCCTCGAACGCGAGGGTGTGATCGAGCCTGTGGACGGCGTCCTCGAGGACCGGAGGATCGATATCTATGATTGATCCTCCGCTCGTGAGCGTGATCATCCCGGTCTACGAGGATGCGCATCTCGTGGACCGCGCGGTCGAATCGGTCCGCGATCAGACCTACCCAGAGACCGAGGTCTGGCTGATCGACTCGTCGGGAAGCAAGCACGTCCAAGAACTCGCGGCAGCGGACGACATCCACTACGTGTTCATGCCGCCGCGGGGAGCCGCTGCTGCTCGAAACCGTGGGATCGAACAGTCGAATGGAGATCTCGTTGCGTTCCTCGACGCCGACGACTACTGGCATCCAGAGAAGCTGGAAGCGCAGGTCCCGGCGATCGAAGCGGGCGCCGATATCGTGTACAGCGATCAGGAGGTCGTCGAGCTATGAGTACATACCAGCCAGGCGCGGATCTCGACGACGAGAGACCGCACCTCGACTTCTTCGAGTCTGGCGACGGCATCCCGAGCCGCACTGTCCTTGCCCGACGAGAAGTCCTGGAAGACCACGAGTTCGACGAGCGTTTCGAGGTCCGCGAAGACCCGCACCTCTGGGCTCGCGTCTTGGAGGAGGACGACGTCGACGTCGAAAAGATCAACGAGGCCCTGGCGACCAAGCGTCGCCGCGACGGCTCGATCACGGCAGACCCTGACCGCTGTTACCGGTACGAGTTGCTGGAGATTTCGGACTTGGCCGCTCGCAGTGACGAGTTCGCCGACCACTTCGAGGCACGCCGGGCGGCGACGCACTACCGCCATGGGCGCCGGTTGCTCTCAGAGGGAGACAGTCCGGGCGCCCGGAAGCATCTCCTCGAGGCCGTCGTCGCGGGTCACCGTGACGCGAAGGCGTTTGTCCTTCTCGGGGTGGCCTGTCTTCCGGCAGGCCAGCAGTGGGCGAAACAAGTGCTCGACCAGGCCAGGGGGTGGATCCATGCGCGGCGATGATGTCGCTATCCTGCACGACCGTCTGCAGATCAGGGGCGGCGCCGAGCGCGTCGCGTTCGAGATCGCACGCGAGTTCGACGCCCCGATCTACGCTGGCCTCGTCGACGATGATGTCGTCCCGGATGATATCGAGTCCGTGGAGTTGTTCGGTTCCCAGCTGGACGAGTTCGTCTACGATCATCTGCCACCGATGAGCAGCCTGTACAAGGCAATCCGGTGGAGCCACGTCGACGATGTCTGGGAGTTCGACACGCTCATCCAGACGAAGGAACAGGCGGCATGGCTGATGACGAGCGATGATCAGACTGTCGTACGGTACGTCCACACACCGCCGCGGTGGATGTACGATCGGTGGCACAGTCGGAGCCCTGGAATTGGGTCTCGAGCGATGGCTCTCGGACTGCGTGCACTCCATCGAGGCCAGCCGGAGCCGACGCTCTGGATCGCGAATTCGGATGTCGTCGCAAAGCGGGCTTCGCGTGCGTACGGGGTGGATCCCGACGAGATCCGTGTGATCTATCCCCCTGTCGAGACATCCGGACTGTCCGCTCGGTCGCACGACTACCGAGATGACTACTACGTCACGATCGGCCGCCTCCGATCCCACAAGCGGACAGAAGAGATCATCCGGGTCTGCAACGAGACCGAGCGACGACTTGTCGTTGCCGGTGACGGGCCACAGCGCGACTATCTGGAGGGGATCGCTGGCCCAACGGTCGATCTTGTCGGCTACGTCTCGGAGGCGGAGAAGCGACGACTCCTCCAGGAGGCGCGTGGCTTCATCTTCGCTGCGGCAGCTGAGGACTTTGGGATCGTCCCGATCGAGGCGATGGCTGCTGGGTGTCCAGTAATCGGGATCAACGACGGCTTCACCCAGCACCAGATCATCGAGCGAGAGAACGGCCTCCGCTACGAGCGAGGGGATCTCGCTGCCACGCTTGACCAGTTCGAAGAGACTGGTGTCCGGTGGTCTGCACGGGCAATCAGCCACTGGACGCAGCTCTGGTTCAGCACGGATCGGTTCGGCGACGAACTGTCCAACGCGGTGGATGAGGCTGAACGCCGCGATGAGGTCTCGCCGCCGTGGAAAGAGGTACACCCAGCGGCAGCGGCGTTGGAGGGAGGTGACCACAGTTGACTCAGGATCTCCCCGAGAAACTGAACCTCGGCTGTGGTGAGGACATCCGACCAGGATTCCACAACGTAGACGTCGTCGACGCTGCCCGAATCGACGAGACCGTCGACCTCGAGGAGATGCCGTGGCCATGGCCCGACGATTGCTTCGAGACGATTCTTGCGAGCCACGTCCTCGAACATATCGAGGATCTCGAAGGCGCTCTCCGAGAGATCAGCCGCATCCTCGTCTCCGGTGGCACAGCCGAGATCCGCTGGCCGATCGGCCTCAACGAGGTCGCGGACCCCGACCATGTTCACCAGTGGGGATGGCGAACGCCCGAGTTCTACTGCGGCGAGCGGCACTGGGATGTCGACGTCGGCCTCTCTGTAGTCGAACGCGACTGTGACCTTTGGAGCCTCTATCCCGCCGGATTGCTTCGGCGCTGGCACGAGACGTGGCTCTCGATCAAACTCAGCCGCTACGGCTCTGGTCCATGGTGTTTCACGGAGCCGCGAGCCTCCGGAGAGTTCCGGGCGGTGATGCAGGCATGAAGACTGGCGGACCGATCCGCGGACTGATCGGGCGCTGGCTCATGCGTATCCAAGCGGTTCAGGGCATCCTGCAACTTGCAGCGCTCGCTGTGACTGCCGCGTCGACGCTCACCTCTGCGCTCGTCGCGATCGGCGAGCCGTGGCTGGCTCCGTACGTCCTCGGCGCGGGTATCATCGGGAGTCCTGTCTTCGCGTACGCATACGTTGAACTGGGCTTCTTTAACCGGAAAAACAGGGAGAACGTGGATCGCGGGAACAACTTCGCGACGCCGCGAGACAAGATCGCTCATTCGCTGAACGGAGCGGCGTACTTTGCTGCTATGCACGGTCGACAGCCGAGCAGAGACGAGTTAGACACTATCATCGAGTCGATCGAGGAACCGTGGCAAGAGATGCGCGACGGTGTCGATCTCGACGAGGGTAGTGAGGACAGCCGATCGTAGACGATGACCCCCGCTCCCGTGACGGGATGGGCGAGCTACTGATCGAGACCAACACAACCACAGACCAATGACGAACGACAAACCCACGACGGAAGAACTCGCACAGCGCGTTGATCACCTCGAGGACGAACTCGAAACCGTCCGCGACCAAACGGTCGTTGAGGACGACTCGGGCCAAGCCTACAGCCTGACCGACCTGCAGAACTTCGGACTCACGCGGCGCCAAGCGCTCTACGCGCTCGGGATCCTGGCGATCTCAGGCGGGTCGCTCGTGACCGCGGTCAGACACGCAACCAGGCGGAGTCGAGCAGCGGACACATCGGTCGGCTACTTCGGAGAGCCGGGATCGCCGGTGGACGTCTACATCGACCAGCTGCGAGACGAAGGAGACGACGTCGTCGCAGACATCGATGACACCGGAGCTGTCGACTGGCAGTCACGAGGACTGACGAACGTCGGATCACTCGATACAGACGACGCGACAGTCAACCACGGCATCGTGCGCGGCCGCAACACCGAGCGCATCGACGCCGCCGCACAGGATGGCGCCGACGCCGACGCACGACTGGATAACGCACTGTCGGCCGCGAGCGACGGTACAGTAATTTACCTCGAAAATGCAACGTACAGCGACGCGCGCACCATCAGCCAGGCCCGACTCGTTTTGGAGGGGACAGACGGCGGGACGTTCGGCGGCACGACCATCACCGGCAATTGGACACTCGACGGTCGCGTCGTGCTTCAGTCCTGTCGCATCGACGGGGATATGACGTTCAACAGCCCCCACTCGGCGATCCTGTTCTCGTCCGGCAACGGCGGCTCGCACACCGTCGACGCGGATCAGTTCCGACTCGTCGGGTGTACGTGCGCCAGTGTGAGTGTCACGTTCAACTCGGGAACCGCGAACGGCGTCGTCGACGCATCGACGGGCGTGTCTGTCACTGATAATGGGTCTAACCTGGACGGTGATACCGCATGACCGACACGCGCGTCGACTACGAGATGCCGTTCAAGGGGGTCAACGGCGCCGCGCTGCGAGCTGCGCTTGTGGCGACGTTCCCCAGCGCACTCGACGAGTCTGACATCAGCATCGTCTACGGCCGCGGGCATCCCCAGTCGTACTCCGACAGTCACGTCGTCGGGATCGTGGTGGCTATCGACCCCGCCAACGTCACCCAGTCCGACGTGGACACCGCGACACAGGAGCTTTCATCGGCACTGGGGGCGTCCGTGCGCGAACTGGGGTGGGGAAGTCACGAGCCTGACTATCTCGATCAATAGGCGTACACACTGAGCGATCAGAGTCAGGTGCTGGCCTCGTTTCTGACAGCGGTGCGGTAGTATTGCGGTTGCGGGGCGGTCCGACGCCGGAGCGCCAGCGAAGGCGTCGGGGTATTTGGAATTGGTGCCCTTAGGTACACGCCCTAAGGGGGGTTTGCCCGGGATGCGCGAACGGCGACCGCCAAGGCCACCGTGTCGAGCACGAGTCGACGCCGATCGGCGACTAAATTACGGCCAGTAAGTAGCTGGAACGCGGTTGGTATATAAAAGAAAGGAGCCACTGGATAGAGATGCCTCTACCCAGGGCCGATCTACCAGAGGGCGCCACCGGAGCCCGTCGGGCCCAAGACCTCGCCATCGACGACGATCTGCCAGTTCGCGTGCTGCTCGCCATCGAGGTCCGTCCAGTCGATCAGCGCATCCTCGACCTCGGACGTGAGGATCGCCGATCCCTCGGCGGCGGAGATACCCGCACGGAGGATCTCCTTGAGCCTGTAGCGGCTGACGCGCTGACGGAGTCGGAAGTGAAGTTCCGTCGACCGGTCAACGAGTTCGATCCCGTGGCGGTTCATCCACTGCTCGAGGGGTGACGGTTCGTCATCGTCGCTCCGGGATAGAGCGGCGTCGCGGTCGACCACGCGCCGGAGCGAGTCGCTCGCCCAGTCCGCAGTCTCGCGCACCTGCTCGATGATCCCTGAGAGCTTCTGCCGGGTGACGTCGTCGGCGAAACCGATGATACCGTTGTCTGAGTCCAGCAGCGACGGGAGACGGTCGAGCAATCGGTACACAGCGCTCGTCGATGTTTCTGCGCGGTCGGCGAGAGTCTCGTAGTGCTGCTGACCGCCGTCGGTCAGGACCTCGAAGAGTTGCTGATCCGTCGGCGTGATGTCCGTCCGGACGAGTTCGGCCTCGACGTGCCGCTCAGTTGCCTCGCGTAGGTCGGGAAGAGGGTTCGCGTGGAGCGTGACAGGCTCGTCGGCGGGCTCGACCTCGAAGTACGGATCCTCAGAGTTCCACGTCGCCTCGTCCGGCTGGACCGGGACGTCGGCCCACGAGAGGACGTTATAAGCGGCAGCATCGAGATCCGAGATCACGCTATCGATCGCGTCCCACGAAACGTTGCCGTCGGGGTCGTACTCACTCGACAGCGATACCTCGACTTTCGGATCAACCAGCGGGTCGTCGGTCTTCGGATGACGGACGTGCTTCGGGTGGTAGCACTTCCACTGCTTCCCGAACTCCTGATCGGGGATGAACATCGACCACGTGTCCGGGTCGAACGCAACCGACTGGTAGTGGCCCTGGATGTCCTCGTGGTCCCAGAGGTACTTCCCGCGGCCGCTCTGGTCGCTGGCGAAGTCCGCGAGTTGGTCGATGATCCCACCGGCGCCCGTGAGGTGGTTCTCGGCGACGGTGCGATCGATCCGGGCGTAGCGCTCGATCTGGTAGGCGCGCGAGTACTCGTGCAGGCCAGCGAAGTAGTCCGGGTTCAGGTTGATGTGCTCGGCGAACGCGCGGAGCAAGTCGAGAACCTCATGCGGTTCGAGGTTCGTCGAGATCGACTGCACGCGGATCGATTCCGGACAGTCGTCAGGGATCCCGCCGATCGGGTCGCCGCTGTGGACGTTCACGGCATCGGGGAAGCCCGGCCGGAACTGGAGAGTCACGTCCTTGTCGCCCCAGTCGTCGTCGGCCTCGAGGCGGTACTGGTACTCGTTCATCCCGCCGTCGACGCTGGCGCCGGGCGGCGGTGCGAGTTGTCCCTCCCAGTACTTCGACTGGGCGATTTCCCACGTCTCGCCGACGGCGTCGAATGGCTCCAGTGTCTCGTCGTGGTCCGGTTCGAAGACGGAGACGAGGCCCCAGTACGGCGAGAGTTCGGCGCTGTCGAACAGGAGCTTCGCACCGAGGCCGTGGGTCTGGAACGCGAGCGGGTTCTTCGATACGACTGTTGGTCGGACCGCGTCAGTCATGGCTCTCTCCGCCGTCGGTAGCGACTCGACGGGTGGTGAGGTGCTCGTCGGCGGAGCGCTGGTCCAGTTCGACGGCGCTCTCGCTGTCGAACCATCCAGGCGGTCGACGCGGGCCGTGCTGGAGACGGTCCGGACGCTCGCCAGCCTGCTGGAGGAAGTTCTCGCGCTGCTCGAGGAGTCGCATCAAGCCCTCGCGAGGGCCGTCGTTCGGACCGCGGCCGAGCGCGCGTTCGACAGCCATCCACGCACGTAGGACCGGGAGCTTGTCGATTCCGCGAACGCGGGCCGCCACGAACCGCTTGTTGTCCTTCGCACGGGAACTGCCGCCAACGAGTTCTCGATCGAGCCAGCGGGCAGGATCCTCACCGATATCCTCCTGGAGAGACGGGAACTGCTCGCGATCGCGGCCGCCAGTGTGCGCTGACGGCATCTACTCGTCACCTCCGCCAGATCGCTCAGTGCCCGTGCCTTCTGAGCGGTCGCGCTCGTCTGCAAGCCCCAACTGTAGCGCTCCTGTGTGGACGACTCGATAGTGCATCGAGAGGTCCACTGGCTTCTGAAACTCCTCTCCGCACTTTCGACAGGTGAGGTCCCTACCGCCGTCGGTGATTAGGTCAGGATCATGCTGTGCGTCCGACCAACACTCGTCGGAGCACGCGAACGGCACGGAAAGCGAGCCCCCGAACGGGTACGACTGGACATACTCGTCGTCGATGTCCTCGTCAGACAGCGAGAGAACGTAGTGGGGCGGAACCCTGTCAGGGTCCGGCTCGTAGCCACAGACAGCGCACTCAGTATGCTCAGCACCGTCCGTCATGTTCCCACCTCGAAGGTCTCGAAACCGCAGTTCGGACACTGGTACTTCCAGTCCTCTCCGAGAGACGGGCCACCGTGCAGGTGCCGGTCGTCCCAGTACTCGCCGCCGTTCCACGGCTCGCCGCAGTTGTGGCACTCCGCGTCGTCGAGTTCGTGCTCGGGCGGCAGTGGTTTCGAGCGCGGACGGAGCTTCCGTAGCTCGTCCACGGTGATGTACTCAACCGCCAGTAGCTCGTCGACGGATCGCTCAGTACCGCCTACAGACTGCTCACGGCCGCCGTCGGCGATAAGGTCAGGATCATCCTGCGCGTCCAGCCAACACTCGTCGGAACACGCGAACGGCACGGAGAGCGACGCTCCGAACGGGTACGATTGAACGAACCCGTCGTCGGTGTCCTCGTCAGATAGCGAAAGCACGTAGTGCGGCGGAACCATGTCAGGGTCGGGCTCGTAGCCACAGACAGCACACTCGGTGTGATCAGCATCGCCTGAGGACCGATCCGTCATGCCGATCCCCTCCAACCGCAGTCGCGACACTCCCGGATCTTGACCGTCGCCTCCAGTGTTTCCACGCCAGAGGTCGTCTCGATCTGGATCCACTCGCCGGATCCTTTCTCGATACGGTAAAGCGACGTCGCCTGGCACCTGGGACAGGGTTTGGAAAGCGGGCGCTCGGAAACGACGTTAGACATCGATCTGACCCCCACTGTTGGCAACTGTTTCGATCCGATCACTCCACAATTCACGGAGGTGAGCGATCTCAGGGGATCGGGCAACGTCAGAACTCTCAATATGGGCTTGCGGAACCAACGATCGCGGCCAGGTACTACGGGGGCTTGCGAGTGGCGAGGGGACGACACCGTCGTCCTGTTCGGTCGTCGACATCGATGCGATGTAGACGCGCTGTTGGCGCGGGTGGATGTAACGGACATCAATCAGGTCGCGGACAGCCCAGCCAACCGACACCGCGAAGACGCGCGGATGCCCCGAGTTGTGGTCGTCGCCGTGCTCGATCCAACTCTCTGGGACCGGATGATACTCGTCGCCGTCGATCTCGATAGGCCACTCGGTCGTCATGCTCGCTCCCTCCTGATCTGCTCGAGGATAGCATCGAACTCCTCGACGTCCATTTTGCTGAGGGCGGAGCAGGGCTCCCAGTAGCCGCTGTAGTCCTCTTGGTCGAAGGTAAGGAGGCCAGCGTCTCGGCGGGTCCTGTGCAACGTCCTGTTGCTGTTTCCGGTTGGCGTACAGAGCTCGTAGTGGTCGTGGATCTCCTCGACCTCGTCGACGTTGAAGCAGTGGGAACAGAGGTCGAACGCGGGAGCCTGGCCCAGATCGATGACGCGGTACTGACCGGTGATCGGGCAGGCCGACTCAACGATCTCGGGGCTCACGGCCGACACCTCCCGTCGTCGAGAGCCGGACACTGCTGGTCGACTTCCTCGATCTCGAACCCACAGAAATCGCACACGATGGGGTTCTGGTCGGCGTTCTGCGCGTCGGAACTCATGCCGACCACCCCACTCTTAAACCTCCGACTTTAGTTCGCTCTAACGAATCGGTAAAAATCCGTTTGAGTGGGTTGTACTGCTGATAATTTCGATGGTGCAGGTGAAGAAGTGGGACCGCCGAGATTTGAACTCAGGTCCGACGCACCCCATGCGCCGAGGATACCGCTACCCCACGGTCCCGCATATCGGGAGACGACCGTCCCCTGATTAAGCCCTTCGCTTTCCACGTGTCCGTGCGGGAGTTACACAAGCACGCGCTCTAACTCGATCACGACGCCTTCCTCGGCGTCGGGGTCGCCGACGAGACGACCGAGACAGACTGCCGCGTCGTCGGGGGTGTAACAGGCGACGAGCGTCCCCTGGTTGACGTCGTCGACGTCCAGCAGACCGGGCGCGTACACCTGCGCGCCGTTCGCGATCTCGCGGGCGGCGCTCTCGGCGACGGTCGCCCGCGGCAGGTCCACGAGAGCGCGCTCTGCAGGGGCGACGGCCTCGCGGAGCGGCCCGGTGTCGTCCTCCTCGGCCCACGCGAGGGCGTCGACGAGATCGTGGAGACTCACCAGATCGGTGTCGTCGAACGACCCGGTGGCTGTCCGCCGGAGATCTCCCATGTGGGCGCCGGTGCCCAGTGCGAGGCCGATATCGTGACAGAGCTTTCTGATGTAGGTGCCGCTCTCACAGCGCACCCGCAGGAGTGCCTGCCGATCGGACAGTTCCAGCAGGTCCAGCGCGTGGATCTCGCGGACGCGCAGGCGGCGGACGACCGCGCTCTTTCGCGGGGGCTTCTGGTAGATCGGTCCTTCGAACGTCTCGAGAACGGACTCGAAGTCCGACGGCGCGGGGCCGTGGAGTTCGAGGACCGCGACGTACTCCTTGACGCTGTCGTCGAAGACCTGCGCCATGCGCGTGGCGTCGCCCAGTAGAACCGGCAGACAGCCGGTCACCTTGGGATCGAGCGTTCCGGCGTGGGCGGCGCGGTCGACGCCGGTCATGTCGCGGATCCAGGCCGCGACCTGGTGGGCCGACGGGCCGGGTGGTTTGTCGAGGTTGACGACGCCGAAAGAGAGCAGGTCGTCGGGCGACCGCTCGCCGGGTGGGCCACGGAGCATCTCAGAAATCGTAGTCGACGCCGGTGACGGGTCGTTTCCCCTCGTCGTCGGCCGGGTCGTACGAGTCGACGGCCGCGAGCACGATATCCAGTTCGGCCGCGGGCGACCAGCGCGCCGTGTTGAGCACGAGGTCGTAGATAGACAGGTCGGCGATATCGATACCGTAGTACTCCTCGTAGCGCAGCGCCTCGCTGTCGGCGCGTTCGGTGGTCTCCTCGCGTGCGGTCACGACGGATTTGTCCTCTCGGTCGGCGATGCGCTCCGCGCGGACATCGAGGGGGGCGTCGAGCCAGAGTCGCAGATCTGCGTAGTCGCCAGCCATCCACCCGGCCAGACGGGACTCCAGGACCACGTCGTCGCGGTCGCGCGCGATCGATCGGAGGCGACGGTCGAGGTCGCGGTCGACCTGATCGTCCTCCTCGGCGAGTTTGTTGAACGCCACCAGCGAGAGGTCGCGTTCGTCGGCCATCTCCCGGAAGATGTCGCCACCGCTGACGTGTTCGTATCCGAGCTCCTCGGCCAGCGCCTGGGCGAACGTACTCTTCCCACTCCCGGCGGGGCCGGAGACGGTGATCAACATACACGACGTGCGGTCGGTCGGTAAATAGACGTTGTGACTTTCGGCGGGAGTACAATCAACGGGCGGCAGTGAGGAGGCGTCAGCTCGACGTCGGCGAGGTGCTGACGTCCAGCGCCTTGCGGACGATCTGGGTGAAGCTCATCGAGCAGACGAAATACCAGATGATCCAGGCCCACATCGGGCCGATCCGCTGGTTCCAGGTGGTCAGTTCGCCCAGCAGGGGCAGGACCATCACCGGCCCGGCGCCGCCGACCATCGCGTCGGTCTGGACCATCCAGTAGATCCACAGGAACACGGGGATGTTGACGAGCATGATCCAGACCATCGGGCGGAACTGCTCTTTGAACATCCCGAGCTGGTCGCCCATGGCCTCCATCTGCTCTTCCTGGATCTGCTCGAGCGCCTCGTCGTCGCCGCGCTCTTTCGCGGCCTTGCGGCGCTCCTGGATCTCCTGCATCTGTTCCTGGTACTCGCCCATCTTCTCCATGTTCATCAGCTTGTCCTGGAGGATGGTCGAGTTCATCCCCGTGAACACCGCCAGTACCATGATGACGATGTAGAACGGGACCATCGAGGCGATGGGCCCGATCGCCAGGTCCAGCGTGCTCCCGATGGTGTTGCGGATCGGGGCCTGGGAGTACCCCAGGAACAACAGGACGGTCACGCCAGCGGCCATCTTGTCGTATTTCGACCAACTGGACTCCTCGTCGTCCGCGTCGCCCTCGTCGTCGGAGGTGGACGTGCTCTCGGTGTCGTCGCCCCCGAGTAGCGACGACGAGGTGTCGGGTTCGGTCTTCCCGACGGCGTCGCGGACGCCCTCCGGGTCGTCGACGACGAACCCTTCCCCGTCGGCGTCGACGAGGATGCCCTGTTCGATGAGTCGGCCCCACTGGCCGCTCGTGAGGTCGTCGCTCACGTCGGTCCAGGCGACGACGCCCTTCTCGTCGGCGACGTCGAGGACCCGCGAGATGGCGTCGGCCATCTCCTGGCTCTCGTCGGCCAGGTCGCTCGCTTTCTGCGCTGTCCGTACCATTGCTACGTACCTCCGGGCTTGTCCAATATCAAGCTTTTACTCCCGTCGTCGCCCGCGGCCGCCTCGCAGTGAGTCGTTCGATCCGGCTCGCAGTCGTCCGCCGGGACACCGATCTCAGTCCGCGCGCGCTTCGATCGCGTCGCGGATGTCCGCCCAGACGTCGTCGAGCGACTGGGCGCCGTCGATCTCAACGAAGTTCGACTGACCGCGATAGTGCTCGATGACCGGCGCCGTCTCCGCCTCGAAGGTGTCCAGTCGGTTGCGGACGGACTCCTCGTTGTCGTCCTCGCGCTGGATCAGGTCGCCGCCACAGTCGTCACACACGCCCGCTTCCTCGGGCTGGTCGAACTCGACGTGGAAGTTGGTCCCGCAGTCGTCACAGACGCGGCGGCCGGTCAGTCGGCCCACGAGTTCCTCGCGGGGGACCGACAGCGAGAGGACGACGTCGAGGTCCGTCACGTCTTCGAGGGCCTCGACCTGGTGGTCGTTGCGCGGATAGCCGTCGAGGACGAACCCGTCGAGGCCCGAGATCGCCTCCTCGACCATCGCGTCGACGACGACGTCCGGGACGAGGTCCCCGCGGTCCATGTACTCGCCCGGGGTGTCGTACTCGGTGTCCATGTCGCTGATGTCCATCTCCTTGTTGTTGCGCAGAGCGTCGCCGGTCGTGACGTGTTCGACGCCGAACTCGTCGGCGATGTTCGCGCTCTGGGTTCCTTTGCCCGCACCTGGCGGGCCGAGAATCAGCACTTTCGGATTCATGATTCCGCGTTCGGAACCCCTGGTTATCTACCTGTTGTTTGCGGTCCAGCGGGCGATCGGCGACGGCGGGATCGTAACCTTTCAGTCGATGGGTCGATTCGAACTCCCAACGATGTACATCGTCATCGTCGGCGCAGGTGACATCGGTCGTCCGCTGATCGACATCGCGACCGGAGGCGGCAACGAGGTGGTCGTCGTCGAACGCGACGAGGAGCGCGCCGAACGCGCGGCGACCACGTACGACTGTCTGGTCCTGCACGACGACGCGACGGTCAAAGAGACGCTCATCGACGCCGGGGCGGACCGAGCGGACGCGCTCATCAGCACGACCGACCAGGACGCAACCAACATCATGGTGAGTCTGCTCGCCCAGGAACTGGAGATTCCCAACATCGTCTCTGTCGTCCACAACCCCGAGCACATGGCACTGTTCGAGCGTATCGGCGTCAACACGATGCAGAACCCCCAGCACCTCATCGCGGAGTACCTCTACCGGTCGGTCAAACACCCCTCGATCGTCGACTACATGAGCGTCGGGGAGGAGGCCGAAATCTTCGAGATCGAAGTCAGTCAGGGCGCACCGATCACGGGGCTGACGCTCCAGCAGGCCGCAGAGGATGGACTCGTCGGACAGGGAGTGCTCGTCGTCGCCATCGAACGCGAGAGCACAGACGGACCGATCACACCACGCGGGGACACACAGATCGAACCTGGCGACATCGTGACAGTCTACTCTGCAATGGGGGCCACGAGCGAGATAACCGACGTGTTCGGCCACTACGGGGACCACGACTGACGATGTCCGTGGCGAGGCGACGCGTCCCGTCCGACCTCAGGACGATCAGCCGCGATGTCGGATCGTTGCTGACGATGCAGTCGGCACTGATGGCCGCGAGCGTCCTCGTAGCGGCGCTTTTCCGCGAGTGGTACCCCGCGGTGGCCTTCGCCGTCGCGGCGCTTCTCACCGGGAGCGTCGGTCTGGGCGCGCGTCGGCGATTCGGCGACGCGCCAGCCCCGAAGATGAAACACGGGATGGTCATCGCGGCCTCGGGGTGGCTGGCGACCGCCCTGTTCGGTTCCGTTCCGTTCCTGCTCGCGGCGTATCTGGCCCCCGCGGGCGCGATGGCGTCGTACGTCCCCGCGGGCGCGACGTGGGACGCCGCGACCGTCGCCGGACGGACCTCACAGTCGAGTCTCGTCTACTTCCGGGACCCGCTGCATGCGCTGTTCGAGAGCATGTCCGGGTGGACGGGGAGCGGTCTGACGATGGCGATCCACGAGCCCTCGCTCCCCCGATCCGTCCAGTGGTGGCGGTCGCTGATCCAATGGGTCGGGGGCGTCGGCGTGATCGTCCTCACGGTGTCGATCCTCGCTCGACCCGGCAGCGGGAGTTACGCGCTCTACCGGAGCGAGGCCCGCGAGCGCCGTATCCACCCGAGCATCGTCTCGACAGTCCGGACCGTCTGGAAGATCTTCCTCGGGTACACGCTGCTGTGTGTCGCCGCGCTGTTCGTCGCCATCGCGCTGAGCGACTACGGGTCGCGACTCCCCCTCTGGGAAGTCGGCTGGCAGGCGCTCAACCACGCGATGACCGGGCTCTCGACGGGCGGGTTCTCCGTGACCGACAACTCGATCGCAACCTACGACTCGCCGCTGATCGAGAGCGTCCTCCTGCCGATGATGACGCTGGGTGCGATCGCGTTCCCGGTCCACTACGCGCTGTTGCGCGACCGCGACGTCGGCGAACTGCTGGGCGATCTCCAGAGCCGGTGGCTCCTGGCACTATTGGCCGCTGGCGTCGCCCTCCTCTCTGTTCAGAACGTCACGTCAGTCGCGTCGGTCCCCGAGGCGTTCGCGACGACGGCGTTCCTCCCGGAGTGGGTCCCGGTCGCGCCGCGGACGGCGGACGCGGTCCGCGACTCGACGTTCCAGTGGATCAGCGCGCTCTCGTGTACTGGATTCCAGTCGGCGCCGATCGGCCGCTGGGCCGACGGCGGCAAAGTACTGGTATCGGGCGCGATGGTGCTGGGCGGGGCGGCCGGATCGACCGTGGGCGGGATCAAGATCATCCGCGGGTACATGGTCGTTCGCGGCATCGCCTGGCAGTTCGGCCGGGTGTTTCTCCCGGCGAGTTCGGTCGTCACCGCGACCGTCGACGGGCGGACACTGAACCGGGAGGCGATGGAACGGGAGTTCAACGAGGCTGCCATCGTGACGCTGCTGTGGGTACTTCTGCTCGCGGTGAGCAGCCTCCTGATGATCAACGCTGTCGGTCCCGAGTGGGGGTACGCCGATGCGCTGTTCGAGGTCGCCAGCGCGCAGGGCAATGTAGGCCTCTCGACCGGGATCACCGGGCCGTCGATGCCAAGGGCCGCGGAGGCGATGTTTCTGCTCAACATGTGGGTCGGCCGCCTAGAAATCATTCCGGTGCTGGTGTTCGCCCGGTCGGCCCTGTTCGGGCTTCAGCCGCGGTGAGAGGGGGCGAAAGCGATCTCCGAGAGTGATCAGACCCTCGTCGTTACTTCCTCTACGGCTGACACGTCGGCGAAGACCACGACGTGGTCGCCCACCTCGGCGATAGTGTCGCCCCGCGGGGTGATGAGCGTGCCGTTGCGCGCGATCGCACCGATGACCACACCGCCGGGAAGGTCGGCCATCGCCTCACTGATCGGTCGCCCGACGAGGACGCTCTCGGTGTCGAGTTCGAGTTCGATCACCTCAGCGCAGTCGTCGTCAATGATCGCCACGTTCTCGGCGCGCCGCGAACGGGTAAAGCGGGTGATCTCCTCCGCGGTCGCCTCGCGCGGATGGACGGCCACGTCGACGCCGACCGCCTCGAACAGATCCGAGAAGTCCCCGGTGTCGACGATCGAGACGGTCCGCCCGGCGCCCATGCGCTTGGCGAGCAGCGTCGCCAGGAGGTTCTGCTGGTCGTTGACCAGCGCCGAGATCACCACGTCGGCCATCCCGACGTTCTCCCGTTCGAGGAACTCCTGATCCGTCGCGTCGTTGTTGATGACCGTCGTCTTCGGGAGTTTCTCCGCGAGCCATCGGGCGCGGTCCTCATCGCGCTCGATCAGACGCGGCTTGAACCCCCTGTCCTCCAGGAGCCTCGCTGTCTGATAGCCGATCTCGCCCCCACCCATGATGACGATGTCGTCCGGGCCGTCCTCGTTCGGGACGATCGAGGAACTGAACCGGTCGATGCTGTCGGGACTCCCGATGGTGACGATCTCGTCGCCCGAGCGGATCACCGTCTCGCCGGTGGGGATAATCACGTCGTCGCCGCGGATGATCGCCGCGAAGGTCAACGAGTCGAACCGGTCGGCCTCCGCGACGGTCTGGTTGGCGACCGGGCTCTCGGCGGGGATGTCGAACTCGGTCATCTGGACGAGGCCGTCGGCGAAGGAGTCCACGTCGCTGGCCATCGGCATCCCGGTGAGACCGACGATGGTCTGGGCGGTCAGCAGGTCCGTACACACCATGAAGTCGACGTCGAACGCGCCGATCTTCCGTTCCCAGGCGGCGAGGAACTGCGGGTTCTTGACGCGCGCGATCGTGAACACGTCGCTACAGACCTTTGCCGCCCCGCAAGTGACGATGTTGGCGTTGTCGTCGTCCGTGCTCGCGATCAACAGATCCGCGTTTTCCACGTCAGCCTGCTCCAGCGTCTCGATGTCCGTCCCGTCTCCCTCGATAGGGAGCACGTCCAGCGAGTAGGTGAGGTCGTCGACGCGATCGCCGTCGATGTCGATCACGACGATGTCGTGTGTGTCCGCCAGATTGGCCGCGATGCTCGAACCGACCTCGCCCGCGCCGACGATGACTATCCGCATCGACGCTCCTCCGTAATCATGTCTGCCGATACTCCGGCGAGACTCTTGTGGATTTCCTTCGAGCGAGCGCGTGGCGAGGTGGCTTCCGGGGAGCTATCGCTTCCAGAACGCACCCGTGAACAGGACGAGTACGGGGATGACTTCCAGACGGCCGAACCACATCAACACGACCATTAGCAGTTTGCTCGTCGTCGGGAAGTCGTAGTAACTCCCGAACGGACCGAGGAAGCCAAAGCCCGGCCCGATGTTCCCAAGCGTCGCGATGCTCGCACTGAGGGCTTCGAGCGTCGTCATCGGCAGGCCGACGCGGGCGGCGTCCAGCGCGATGAGCACTGTCGCGACGCCGAACAACAGCAGGTACATGAAGGTGAACCCGAGGATCCCGCGGATGGCGTCCTCGTCGATGACGGTGCCGTTCAGACGCACCGGTTTCACGGCGTCGGGGTGTGCGGCCACGAACAGTTCCCGCTTGGTGGCCTTGAGGACGACCAGCCACCGGACGACCTTGACCCCGCCGCCGGTCGACCCGGCCGACCCTCCGACGAACATCGCGAATAGCAACACGACCTGGGTCGTGGTCTCCCACTGCGCGAAGTCGCTGGTCGCGTACCCAGTCGAGTTCAGCAGGGAGACGATCTGGAAAGTCGCCTGCCGGACGGAGTTCTCCGCGATGCCCTCGGTCACACCGCCGAGTTCGAGCGCTGGCGCCGCCCCGGTGAACAGCAGTCCCCAGAGGATGACCGCGAGGCCAGCGATCGAACCGAGATACGCCTGTAGCTCTCGGTTCTCGAAGAAGGATCGAAACTCACCGCGGAAGACGAAATAAAACAGCGCGAAGTTCGTCCCGGCGACAATCATGAACGGGATGACGATCCACTGGACGGCCGGGGAGAACGCCGCGATGCTGTCGGCCTCCGGCGAGAACCCGCCGGTCGGCAGCGTCGTGAACCCGTGTGCGACCGCGTTGTAGAAAGTCATGTTCGGCGCGAGGTCGGCGAGGTGGAGACCGTAGAGGAGGAGTACGTACAGAACAGTGAACCCGAGGTAGAACAGCCAGAGGATGCGTGCGGTCTCGACGATCCGAGGTGTGAGCTTCTGGAGTTCCGGCCCCGGCGCCTCCGACTCGATCAGTTGCGCCCCGTTGACCGCCAGTTCGGGGAGGATCGCGACCATCAGGACGATGATCCCCATGCCGCCGAGCCACTGGGTCAGTTGCCGCCACATCATGATCGCGTGGGAGTGGCCCTCGACCGAGATGTCCTGCATGACCGTCGCTCCGGTCGTCGTGAATCCGGACATCGACTCGAAGAGCGCGTTGACGGGATTCGAGAGCACCGACTCGGTCCCGTACCCGGCGATGAGATACGGAATCGTGCCGACGACGGCGACGCCCAGCCACGAGAGCGCGACCATCAGCAGCGCCTCGCGCGGCCTGAGGTCCGTGTCCGAAGAGAGTCGTTCGAGCGTCCACCCGATCGCGAACGTGATCACGATCGACGCAGCGAAGACGGCGACGTCCTCGCGGTAGACGACCGCGACCAACAGCGGGACGAACAGCGTCGCGGCGAGGTACTTGATCACGGTGCCGGTGAGTGCGAGACTCTGGCGCCACTCCACGCGCAGCGTCATCGGCCGTCACCAACCGGTCGGTCGCGATCTCGGAGCACATCAATCGGATGGCCCAGGCGTCTCAAGAATCCATCGACAGCGAAATCGTCGCTTCGGTGTGCCCCTCCGGTCGCGGTCCCCGGCTCGTCTGTCGATCCGATAGGGATCGACCTGCTCGACTGTCGTAGTGACAGCGATTCGACCGACAGAGCGTCGGGGTGACAAAGACGTTAAGCCCGATGGGGCCACACCCACCCTTATGAACGGATCTTCGGGACGCGGCCTCGCGTGGGACATGTGTGCCGGGCCGACGGGACCAACAGCGATTGCCGGTGACCCCGCGTGACGATGACCGAGATATTCGACCGCATCGTCGCCCCGGTCGCCAACCCCGACGACGCCAGAGCGACGTGTCGCGCTCTGTCGAGGTACCCCGTCGGATCAGTCGCTGTGATCCACGTGATAGAGAAGGCGGGCGGCGCCCCCGACAAGGCCTCGGTCGAACAGCGCGAGGAGTACGCCGAGGAGATATTCGACGCCGCGAGGGAGACGCTGGCGGAGACTGGTCTCGACCGCGTCGAGACCGACGTGGTGTTCGGGACGGACGTGGCCGACGCCATCTTCGACGCGGCTGACGATCACGACGCAACGGCCATCGTCATCACGCCACAGGGAGGGAGCCGATGGGTCCGTCTACTGACCGGCGACGTGGCCCTCTCGCTGGTCACCGAGACCGACCGACCGGTGGTCGTCCTCCCGGACATCGAATCCGGGATATCCGAAAACAGTGCGGACGAGCATCCCGACCCGGAGACGGCGGACACGGACGAGCGTCCTGCCGACGAGACAGCGGGCGGGGACGGGTCGGGAGGGTCCGCCGGTGAGTGAGGAGGACCTCGCGAAGGACCTCGGCCCGCTGGCGGCGCTGACCATCGGCGTCGGGACGATGATCGGTGCGGGCATCTTCGTGTTGCCCGGCCTCGCGATCGAACAGGCCGGAAGCCTCGCAGTCGCGGCGTTCGTCCTCGGGGGCGTCATCGCGCTGTTTACCGCGATGTCCGCGAGCGAACTCGGGACGGCGATGCCCCGATCCGGCGGCGCGTACTACTACGTCAACCACGCCCTCGGACCGCTGTTTGGCTCGATCGCGGGGTGGGCCAACTGGCTCGGACTGGCCTTCGCCTCCGCGTTCTACATGTACGGGTTCGGTGACTACATGTCCCAGATCGTCGGGATCGAGGGCACCTACGGCGTCGGACCGCTACAGATCACGGCCGTGAAACTCATCGCGCTCGCGGGAGCGGCCTTCTTCACGATGGTCAACTACGTCGGCGCCAAGGAGACCGGGCGCCTCCAGAACGTCATCGTCGTCGTCCTCGTGGCAATCCTGACGGTCTTTACGATCACCGGGTCGCTACAGGCCGACCCCGCGAACCTCCCATCACCCGAGGGGTACGGCCCGATGATGGCGACGACCGGGCTGATCTTCGTCTCCTATCTGGGGTTCGTCCAGATCACGAGCGTCGCCGAGGAAATCAAGGAACCGGGCAAGAACCTCCCGCGGGCGGTCATCGGGAGCGTCCTCATCGTGACGACCATCTACGCGCTGGTCCTGCTGGTGATGAGCGCCGCCGTCCCGAAGGGGTTCGTCGCCGAGGTGTCGATGGCGGGCGACACCGCAGTCGTCGAAGTCGGCAGGCAGATCCAGGGGACGATCATGGCCGGTGCGCTCCTCTTTGGCGGCCTGCTCGCGACCGCATCGAGCGCGAACGCCTCGATCCTCGCGTCTTCCCGTATCAACTTCGCGATGGGTCGGGACAACATCGTCACGCCCGCGCTCAACGAGATCCACGACCGCTTCGCGACGCCGTACCGGTCGATCGGGATCACCGGCCTGTTGATCCTCGTCTTTATCGTCACGACGAACCTCAGACTCCTGTCGAGCATCGGGTCAGCGCTACACCTGATCATCTACGGACTGTTGAACATCGCGCTGATCGTCATGCGGACGGCCGACCCCGAGGAGTACGACCCCGATTACACCGTCCCGCTGTACCCGATCGTGCCGATCCTCGGGATGCTCTCGTCGTTCGCGCTGCTGTATTTCATCGTCGGCGAGGCGAAGCTCATCAGCGCGGCCCTGGTGATCGGCGCCGCGCTGTGGTACGTCCTGTACGCGCGCACCCGGACCGAGAAGCAGGGGATCCTCTCGCAGTACATCCTCGACCGGGCCGACGAGATGCCCGAACCGGCCGTCTCGGCGGCCGCCGGGGTCGCCCCCGACGGCGGCGACTACCGCGTGATGGTCCCGCTGGCCAACCCCGAGCACGAGAAAGACCTCATCACGCTGGCCAGCGCCGTCGCCAAACAGCGCGGCGGCACCGTCGTCGCCACCCACATCGTCACTGTCCCCGACCAGACCGCCCTCGCAGGCGCTCGAGCGCGGTCCGACGAGATCGACGCCACCTCGAAGGATCTCCTCGACAGCGCCCGCGCGGACGCCGAGACGTTCGGCGTCGACGTCGAGACCCACACCATCCTCTCGCACCGCGGCTTCGAAGAGGTGTTCGACGCCGCGCGCACCCACGACGCCGACCTCGTGGTGATGGGCTGGGGTCCCGATTCCCACGGCTCTCCCGGCCGCGTCGAGGGCGCCATCGACGACATCACCGGCGACGTACCGTGTGACTTCCTGGTGATGCGCGACCGCGGGTTCGATCCATCACGGATCCTCGTTCCCACCGCCGGCGGCCCCGACTCCGATCTCAGCGCGGAGATAGCGAGCCTCCTCGGCGCGGAGTTCGACGCCGAGATCACGCTCCTGTACGTCGCCGACGACGACGAGGACGGGGAAACGTTCCTCGCGGAGTGGGCGGAGACGCACGGCCTCGGCGATGCCGACCGGCGCGTCGAGTCCGGCGACGTGGAAATGGCCATCGAATCCGCGGCGACCGACGCCTCGCTGATCGTCCTCGGTGCGACCGAAGAGGGACTGCTCCAGCGACTCGTCGGCGGGTCGGTCGTCATGGACGTCGTCGAGGACGTCGACTGCTCGGTCCTGCTCGCCGAGAAACGACAGGATCGGTCGCTCCGCGAGCGGCTATTCGGATAACCGGGACACGACCCCGGGTGGGCCCGTCCGATACGAAACGTCAGGATTCCAGCCAGCCACAGTTTGGTGGTTTGCGCCAGCGAACGTCCGCGATTCACGCCCGGTAGAAAGGCCGGGATGAATCAAGATAGGACCCACATCCCTCGACGTATCGATGGCAGAACGAAGAGTGAACAGGGAGAGACCAGTCGAACTGGTAGACAGGGACTACAAGCAGGTCGACCGGAACCTCTCGGAGCTCCAAGACATCGGCGTCATCGAGTTCGAAGGGGGCGGTTCCGGACGAGCGAAGAACCGGTCCTGGCCTACGACGGGCTCGAAATCGACATTCCGTTCGCTGGGTTAGAGGATAGCGTCGGTACAGCAACACAGTAGCGGCCAATTGTCCGCGAGCGTAGCGAACGGTTCGCCGACGACGAGCGGTCGAAGACCGCGAGTCGTCGGCCTTTTTGATGCAGCTTTTTGTCGTGAGTGGTGCCCGCAGCGCGCTCGGAGAGCGTGCGAGGACACCCGAGCGGGAAAAAGGTGCTAGCCGAACATCTGGCGCATCATCGGGTGCATCTCCATGAGCTGCTCTTCGGCGATCTCCTCGTAGATCTTGTAGGTGATCGACACCGTCAGGAGCAACCCGGTCCCGGAGACGTTCCCGATGGTCCCGAGCATGTTGGCCATCACGGCGAGCAGCCCGACGAGGGCGCCGCCGATGACGGTCACCTGTGGGATGTACCGTTCGAGCACCTTCTCGATGACGGAGACGTTCCGCCGGAACCCGGGAATCTCCATCCCGGAGTTGTGGATCTGTTTGGCCGTCGCCTCCGGACCCATATCAGTGGTCTCGACCCAGAAGATGGCGAAGATGGCGCCGCCGATGACCATGAACGTCAGGTCGACACCGACTCGGAGCATGATCTGCCAGGGTTCCTGGCTGGTCGTGCCGAGGAACCACGTCCACTCCTGGCGGCTCTGGATCGGCGCCAGGTAGTAGAACAGCCCGCCGGTCGGGTCGGCTGGCTGCCCGGCCTGTCTGGAGTAGGTCCCCAGCCACGCGGGCATGTTGATCTGTGCCGCGAGGATCCGTCCGAGGAACTGGATGTTCGCCTGGAGCGCGCGGACGAGGATCATCGGCAGGACGCTCGCGTAGATGAGCTTCACCGGGAAGCGACCGCGGGCACCCTTGACGCGTGTGTTCGAGAGCGGGATTTCGACGCGGACACTCTCGGCGTAGACCACGACAGCGAAGATGAACACCGTCGTGAGCAACGCGATGATCTGCCCCTCCTGGAAGAGCAGTGCCTGGAGACCCTCGGTGCTGAGGATCGGCCCCAGCGGGATCTCGCCGGTGATAATCTGGATCCACGTCGGGACGAACCCGATCCGGTTGGGGTTCCCGATCTGTTGAATCGAGACCATCCCGCCGATCAGTCGCTGGCTCACGCCCGCGATGATGAACAGGCCGATCCCGGAGCCGACACCCCACTTCGAGATCACTTCGTCCATGTACAGGATGAGGACACCGCCGACGAAGATCTGGGCGAACATCAGCACCTGCACGCCGAAGGTCCCGATACCCAGCGACTGTGCGACTGCCCCGCTGGGAGGCAGGAACCCGCCAGCGAACACCATCGGGAGTCCCGTCAGACAGATCATCACCAGGACCAGTAGCTTCTGGAGGCCCTGATAGAGGATCTGATCGCGTGGGTTGTTCTGGGTGTCGAGACCGAGCAGATCGGCACCGCCCAGCAGTTGCAGGACGATGCTCGCCGTGACGATCGGGCCGATCCCGAGTTGCAGGATCGTCCCCTGGCCACCCGCGAGGATCGAGCGGAACTGCCCGAAGATGTCGCTCGATTGGCCGCCTCCGAGACCGAACAGGTACACGTTGGTCAGGAAGAAGTACAGCACCAGCACGCCCGCCGTCCAGGCGAGTTTGCGCTTGAAGGGGACGTGTCCCTCCGGCCGCTGGACCGAGGGCATGCGGGTGAGTACCGGTTCGGCGGTGTCCTTCCAGCTCATGTCTAGCTCTCGTCGTCTTCGTCGTCCGTATCGCTATCGGTTTCCAGACGCTGGACGCCGTACTCCGTCAGTTCGACGCTGCCACCAGCGGCCTCGATCTTCTCGGCTGCCGCGTCCGAGAACGCGTCGGCGACGACGTGGAGTTCGTTGCGCACCTGGCCGCTTCCCAGCACCTTTACGACGTCGACCTCGTGGCCGTCCTCCGCGATGTCGCGAGCGTCGACCTCGTAGCCGCCGTCGGTCTCCTCGGCGACACCGTCCGCCGCCAGAACCACGACGTCCTCGTCGAGTTTCCGGAGGTCGACTTCGACGACCTCCTCCTGGATACTTTCGGGTCGCGTGAACCCGTGTTTGTCCCAGGGGCCGTGGTGGTGCATCTCGTGTTTGCGACTCCCGGCGTTGCCGCGACCGCCGCGGTGACCGGCGCCACGCCGGTTCTTGTGAGAGCCGCCGCCGTGCGTGCGCGAACCGCGCTGTCGTCGTTTCTTGGATGTCATTATCGCATCGCCTCCAGCAGGTCGTCGATGGTCTCGGTGTCGTGTTCACCGAGTTCGCCGCCTTCCTTCGTCGGATGCTTGATCCCGTCGTGACCGCCACGCGGCGGGTGGAGACGAAGCGTCGGGGCCAGACCCTGCTCGCGCAGCGTCGTCTCCTCGTCGACGATGGCCTCGGCGAGTTCCTCGACGCCCATGTACTCCGTGTTGGCGACGACCCACTCGTCGTCGATGTCGGCGCTGCCCTCGAGCGGTTCGCCGCGCGTCTCGATGAGCGTAGCGACCGTCTCGACGCTGGGTTCGCCGTAGGCCACGTAGTCGTTGACCTTCGTGATCATGCCACGGTAGGTGTTCGTCTCCGGGACGAAGGTGGCGTGGTTAACGCTGTGGATGTTCAGCATCCCCAGCGTGTCCTGGATGTCCTCGCTCATGTCGACCTCGCCGCGGAGCTGGACGAGTGCCTTCATTCGATCACCTCACGCTTCTCCCAGGTCTCCTGGGGGACGCGTGCCTCGGCCGTGTTCTGGAGCGCGTTGAACGTCGCCTTCGCGAAGTTGACCGTCGTGCGCGTGTTGCCCGACGACCGCGTCCAGATGTCTTCGATCCCTGCGAGTTCGAGGACGTGCCGGACGGTCTCGCCGCCCGCGAGTCCGAGCCCGCGCGGCGCGGGCTGGAGTTCGACCTCGACGCTGCCAGCTTTGCCGGACGTCCGGAGCGCGACAGTGTGAGCACGCCCGCAGCCACACTCCCAGGACCCACAGCCCCGGGAGACGTCGATCAGATTCAGCTTGGCGATGTCGATAGCCTTCTGGATGGCGCCACCGACCTGGTCGTCGCGGCCCTCGGCGTAGCCGACGAGGCCGTCGCGGTTGCCGACGACGACGACACAGCGGAACTTCACGCGTCGCCCGGAGTCGGTCATCCGCTGGACCATGTTGATGTCCAGTACTTCGTCTTCCAGCCCGGGGACGAGCTGGTCGACGATCTCTGCCTCTTTCAGGGGGAGACCCGAGTTGAGGGCGTCCTGCATCGAGTCGATCTCGCCCTCGGCGACTTTCCGTCCGAGTCGCGTCTGGGGCTCCCAGCCGTTACTACTCATAGGTCAGCCTCCAGCAGTGTGTCTCGCATGTCGTCGAAGTGTTCGGGGAGGTCTGTCGCGTCGAAGTCCCCGCCGTACAGCCCGTCGTCGAGCTGTTCGGCGTACTCGGCGATGTGCTCGCCGCGCGTGCGCGACCAGTCGGCCAGCACGCTGTCGCTGTGGGGAATCTCCAGACCCGCGTCGATTGCGCCTTCCTGTACCGCGAATACCTTGCTGCCGGGGGTCGGGGAGTTCAGACCGATGTCCAGCACTGCCTCCTCGATCCCGGCTTCGATCGCGCGTCGACCCGCCAGCAGGCCGGTCAGGTAGGCCGCGGGCAGGTTGCCCGTCGGCGCCTCCCAGCCGAACTCCGCCAGGTCGCTCGAGTGTGCGCTCGCGATCGTCTCGTCGCCGTCGGGCCCGGTCGTGATCAGCTGCGCCGTGACGTGCTTGTTGCTCTTGCGAGCAACGAGGCGTGGTTTGCCGGATTTCAGCAGGCGCAACCTCTGATGGTAATCGGTTCGGGCCTCGCGGCGACGCCGCATCGGCACCGTGTATCGTGGTCCTGTCGCCATTAGCTATCACCTAAGTTCTGAACGTGTCGTTCGATGTCCGCGACGCTGTCGAACTCGCCACCGCCAGCGCGGTCGTAGAGGTCACGGTACTGCGAACGCGACAGCGTCCCGTCGTCGCGGAGTTCCCGCAGTTTGCGACGCTGTGCGCGGATGCTCGATTTCCACTGTTCCTTCTCGTTCTCGCGACCGCCCGCGGTCCCCTTCCGGGAGCCCTGGCCCTTCTGGTGGCCGTACGAGCGTTTCTCCTGTCGTTCGCGAGCGCGACCGCGAGAGTTGCCGTCCGGCTCCTCGGCCTGGATGACACCCTCGTCGACGAGTTCGCGGACCTCCTCGCGGGTGATCGCGTCCGCGATGTCGCCCTGCCGTTCGGGGTCGAGCCACACTTTGTTCTTCCCGCAGTCGAGAACGTCGGCCGCCATGCGCTTCTGTGCGCTCAGATCTGTCATTCTGACACCTCCACTTCCTCGTAGGTGGGGTTGAGGACGCGGATGCCGCGGTCCTCGGCCTCGTCTTCGATACGTTCGCGCTTGCGACCGCCGACCTTCGAGGCGATACGGACCGCCTCACGGTCGCCGTCGACGCCCTCGAGGTCGTCCACGTTGTGGACGCGGACCTCCTCGAAGCCCGACGGGTGCAGGCCGCGCACCGACTCGGGCGTCCGGAAGCCCGCCTCGACGGTGTCGCCTTTGCCCTTGATACCGCGGCGCTGTTTCGACAGCTGACCGCGGGGGCGTCGCCACGAGGTGCCGACGCGCTTTTTCTTGTGGTGGTCCTGCCTGTTGAACTGCGGTTTGCCCTCGCGGCGGCGCTGGTTCAGCAGTCGTTCGGCGTTCTCCGAGAGATCGGGCGTCTTGTCCGCCAGCCCACGGGGCTGGAGTTCGGTCTCGACGTCTTCGTCCTCGGATGCGTCCTCGGACTCGTCTTCGACTTCGGCCTCGGTCTCCTCTTCGACCTCGAGTTCGCCGACGTCGGCCTTGATGCGGGCCGCGAGTGCGTTACCGACCACGTCCGCGAGCGCGTCCTGATCGGCGCCGCGCACGTCGTCGACCGTCTCGAAGCCAGCCTCGCGGAGGTCCGCAGAGCGGGCCTCCCCGACGCCAGCGATGTCGGTCAGCTCGGTGTATTCCTCTTCGGCCTCGGTCACCTCGGCCTCGTCGGCCGCTTCGACGTCGGCGTCCTGTGTATCTTGTTCGTCGTCAGCCATCAGGCGTCACCTCGGTTCGGTTTCTGTGTGATGTAGACCCCGTCCTGGAAGACGCGAACGTCCTTGTCCGTGACGCGGGTCAACTGTTCGATGTCCGCCGCGGTCTGGCCGACGGATTCGATGTCGGGGCCGCGGAGCGTGATCCGCTCTTCGTCGATCTCGACGTCGGTGTCGCCGTGGATCTCGGTGCGGCGCGGGGCGCGCTCTCCGAGGAAGTTCTCGATGACGACCTCGTCGCCCTGGGCCTCGACCTGCATCGGGAAGTGGGAGTAGAAGACCTCCATCTCGTACTCCCACCCCTCCGTCACGCCGTGGAACATGTTCCTGACGTGACTCTCGAAGGTCCCGATGGTCGACATCGTGTTTGCGTCGTCGGCGTCGCTCTCGATGACCACGCTGTCACCGTCGACCGACACCGACACGTCGGGATACCAGAGACGGCGCGTGACGCTGCCGTTGGGCCCCTCGACTGTGAGTTCGAGGTGGTCCATCTCGGCGTCCACGGCCTCGGGTACTGTGAGTTCTGTTCGTGGCATTGTCAGTATACGTATGCGATGACCTGGCCACCGACGCCCGCTTCGCGGGCCTCGTAGTGGCTCATGATGCCGTGGCTGGTCGTCACGACGAGCGTCCCGTAGTCACGGGCGGGGAGGAACCGCTTCTCCCACTTCTCGAACTCGTCGGCACCCGCCGAGTAGCGGGGTTTGACCGGGCCACACTCGTTGATGGCACCTTTCAGTTCGACCTCGAAGTGACCGGATTTACCGTCGTCGACGAACTGGAAGCCGTCGATGTACCCGCGGTCGTAGAAGACCTCGAGTACGCTACCGATCTCGTTCGAGGCGGGCGATACCTCGTGATCGAGGTGCCCGACGCTCTCGGCGTTGTCCAGTCCCGAGAGTGCGTTGGCGAGTGGATCTGTTCCTGTCATGAGTACTTCTTGAATCCCATACTCCGGGAGATCTCCCGGAAGCACTGGCGACACAGCCAGATGTCGTACTTGCCGACCAGTCCCTGCTCGCGACCGCACCGCTGACAGGACTCGACCTGGCCAGTCTGCTCTGCTGCCTGCTCACCGGAGTCGGACCCGGCGTCGGTCTCCTGTTCGCTTTCGCTCATTCGTTGACCTCCACGTCGAAGTTATCTTCGAGGAACGCGATGGCGTCCTCGGCGGTCAGCCGGTGGCTCGACGGGATCGACCGCGACGCCTTGTCCCGCTTGGCGACACGATACCCCGGTCGGACCAGGTTGACCGTCACGTCGAGTCCGTAGATCCCGATCGTGGGATCGTACTCCTGGCTCGGGAAGTCGGTGTGTTCCTCGACGCCGAAACTGAAGTTGCCGGTGTCGTCGAACTGCGAGGCGCCGACGTCGGCGATCTCGAGGGCGATGTCGAGGAACTCCGCGGCGTCGTCGTCGCGCAGCGTCACCTTCGCGCCGATCGGGTCGCCCTCGCGGATCCCGAACTCGGCGATGGTACTCTGTGCCGTGGTCCGGACGGGCTGTTGCCCGGCGACCTCGGCGAGGATCTCTTCGGCGTCTGCGAGTTCCTGACCGCCCTGGCCGACGCCCATGTGGACGACTACCTTCTCGACGCGCGGTTCCCGCATCTCGTGGAACTCGCCGCTCTCGGACTCGGAACTCATTCGTCGTCACCTCCGTCGTCGGCGTCGGCCTCGTCGGCTTCGCCGTCGTCGTCGGTGAAGTTCTCGTCGATCACGACGACGTACTCTTCGACCGTCTCGAAGCCGTCGCCGTCGTCCTGTTCGACGAGCACGTTGTTCTCGGCCGACCCGGGCGTGACCTGGATCTCGTCGACCTGACCGATCTCGCCCGCGTGGGCGCCGTCGACGGCCGTGACGAGTGCGCCCTCTTCGTACTCGAAGTGGGCGACGATGTCGTCACCGTCGTTGGCGACGACGATGGAGTCGTCGACGCTGTAGGTCTCGGCGTCGTCGACGATCAGCGTGGCCCCATCGTGGAGCCCCAGCTGGACGTCGCCGCCGGAGACGGTCGTCTTCGAGACGATCTTGCCGAGTTTGCTGTCCGCGGCGTCGGCGTCGATCGCGGTCAGGGCCAGGCGTCCCCCCTCACCGGGGAACACGCGATAGTGCTCCTCACGTTCGGTAAAGGAGAGGATGTCGAACATCCCGACGGGGCGCTCCTCGTCGGTGATTGTCGACCCGTTGATCTCGATCGAGCCCTGGTTGAGCGCGTAGCGCGCCTCCTTGCGGCTGTCGACGTAGCCGAGCACGTCCCGCAGGACGATCAGCAGGGGGACCCCCGCCTCGCCGTGGGGACCGGCGTCGGCCGACACCGTGAACGTCTCGGTCTTTCGCTCGACCGGCCAACTCTTGGGAACTGACAGTCGTTTCTGGTGGTTGCTCATGCGCTGTCCTCCTCGGATTCGAGACGCTCCTGACGGCGGTCGTCCTCGAGTGTCAGGTCCGTCACGCGCAGGTTCGAGGCGTCCAGCGGGCGAGGGGTCTCCTCCCCGTCCGCGGCCTCGACGGTGACGTCCTCGACCTCGACGGTCGCGTCCTTGAGGTCGACGTTCAGCACGTCGCCGGTCTCCCCGGCGTAATCGCCGCGCAGCACCTCGACGGTGTCGCCCTCGTTGACGCGAACCGATCGCTGACCGTACTCCTCGCGGAGGTCCTGGGAAAGCGTCGCCCGGACCTTCGCGTGGCGCTCGTGGAGCGCCGCGTTAGCGTCGTCGTTTCGCTGTTTGCGTGGTTGCTTGCTCATACTATCATCGTCGCTGTGGACGCGACTGATCCGTATCGCTCCGCGACTTCGCGGGCGATCGGGCCCTTGAGTTCGGTCCCGCGGGGGTCCTCGTTCTCGTCGACGATGACCGCCGCGTTGTCCTCGAACTTCACACGGGTCCCGTCCGGTCGCCGGATCGGCTTGCGCTGGCGGATGACGACCGCTTCCAGCACCTGCCGCCGCATCTCCGGGGTCCCCTTGGTGACCGAGACGGTCACCTTGTCGCCGATACCACCCTTCGGGTGGCGGTTCTTCCGACCGGAGTACCCCGAGATGGAGATGACCTTCAGCTCACGGGCGCCCGTGTTGTCGGCACACGTGATCAGCGATCCCTTCTCGAGACCCTGCGTCACGTCCGCTTTCATCGCTTCCATCAGTCCTCACCTCCTTCGTCGTCGGCGCGTCCGACGACGACGTGGGACTTGGTCTTCGAGAGCGGGCGGCACTCCGCGATGGTCACCGCGTCGCCCTCCGCCAGGTCCAGGCACTCCGGTGCGTGGGCCGGGATCCGGCTCCGCCGTTTCATCAGGCGGTCGTATTTCGGTACGTTGACGTCGTACTCTCGCTCGACGACAACGGTCTTGTCCATGTCCGTCGACGCGACTGTGGCGTCGATGGTCTGCCCGCGCACGGACAGGTGTCCGTGGAACGGGCAGTCATCGTCGTCACAGGTCGCGTCTGGTTCCTGTACGTTCAGTCCTATCGCCATTTGGTATCACCAGTGTTCTCCGTTCGTCGTGCAGGCCGTGCGACCAGCCTGCGCCCTTCGATCGTCACGACGCCCGCGTGCGGTCCGTCACCGTCAGCGGCGTCTGCCGACGCCCCGGCGGGCAGATCGAACTCGAAGGTGGTCCCCGACTTGGGGACGTGCGCCACCCGATCGCTCCCCTGCGAGGGACTCCGACCCACGCGCTCGATACCGAGCGTGCGCGTCGTCTCGACGACGACGTCGCCCTCGATACCGAGCAGGTCGGCGCTGTCCGCCGCTGTGACGCGGGCGGAGAGGCCGACCAGTTCGTGTCGTGGGAGCGTCTCGGGTGTCAGCGGCATTATGCGTCCTCGTCTTCGTCAGCGTCTTGGAGGTCCCCCTCCTCACGCTGGATCGTCTTGATCCGCGCGATGGCCTTCCGGAGTTCCTTGATACGCCCGGGGTTCTCGGGCGCACCACCGGCGGCCTTGACCGCTCGCTCGTTGAGCAGTTCCGTCTCGAACTCCTCGAGCTCCGCCGCTCGCTCGGCGGCAGTCATGTCGCGGAGTTCCTCGACGTGGATGAGCGTCATTCCTCGTCACCCTCCTCGGCGTCGTCCATCTCTTCGACGAGTTCCTCGGCTTCCGCCTCGGTCTCCTCGTCGAGTTCCTCGTCGACCGCCTCGTCGAGGTCCTCGAGTTCCTCCTCGATGTCGTCGCCCTCGGGGACGTCGGGGTCCTCGAACTCCTCGTCGACCTCTTCCTCGACGACTTCCTCGTCGACCAGGTCGGACTCGTCGGCGTCGGCCTCCTCGCTGGCGGCCTGTTCGCCGTGAGCGCTGGCGGCGTCCTCGTCTTCGGGTTCGCCTTCGAGGAGTTCCTCGACGGACTCGCCGTCCGTGTCGGCGACATAGTCCTCGACGTCCATGTCCTCGTAGACCTCGAAGTCGTCGGGGAGTTCGGCGCCCGGCGGGATGATCTTGACCTGGACACCGATCGTGCCCAGTTTCATCACGGCCGTGCCGACCCCGTGGTCGACGATCTCCTCGGCGGGTTCGCCGTTGTGCTTGATGTACCCGCGGTTGAACTTCTCGACGCGCGAGCGGGCGCCGGTGACCTTCCCGGAGAGGACGATCTCGGCGCCCAGCGCGCCGGCTTCCATGATCCGGTCGATCGTGGTGTGACCGGCCTTGCGGAAGTACCAGCCGCGTTCGAGCGCGTTCGCCAGGCGGTCGGCGACGATCCGGGCGTTGAGGTCCGGCTCGTCGACCTCCTGGACGTCGACCTGCGGGTCCTCGAGGTCGAACTCCTCTTCGAGGGTCGTGGTGATCTTGCGGATGTTCTTCCCGCCTTTGCCGATCACCATGCCGGGCTTCTCGGCCTTGAGGACGATCTGGGTCCCCATCGGGGTGTGGGCGACCTCCATGCCGCCGTAGCCCGCGCGGCCGAGTTCGTCGGCGAAGAACTCGTCGATCTGCGTCCGCTGGAGTCCTTCCTCGATGAACTGCTGTTCGTCGGCCATTATTCCTCGACCTCCGCGAGGACGAGTTCGACGTCGACCTCGGGCGTGTTCCACGCGCTCGCGCGGCCCATCGCCCGGGGCTGTCGACCCTGTGCCTCGCCGACCTTGTGGGCGGCGACGTGTTCGATCTCCATCGACTCGCCGTCGAAACCCTGGTGGTCGGCGTTGCCGACGGCGTTCTCGAGCAGGTCGAGGAACGCCTTGCTGGCCTTCTCGGGGTAGCGTCCGGCGTCCCAGCCCTCGATATCGGACCGGTGACCGACCCCGGAGTTGTGCTGGCGGAACGGGACCGCCTGCTCTTCCGCGATCACGTCTTCGAGATAGGAGACTGCCTCGCTGGCCGTCTTACCTTTGATCTCGCGGGCGATGGCTTTGCTGTGCTTGTGGCTCATCTGTCGCTCCCGGAGCATGGCCTTGGCCGTGGTGTCCGGGTCGACGTCGACTGAGTAGCTGATTCCCATGCGTTCACCTCACTTCAGCGGGACGAACTTCGAGGATCGAGTGGCGCCGATACCGGCCTGCCCGTGCTCGACGTCCGAGCGGGTCAGCTGGAACTCGCCCAGGTAGTGGCCGAGCATCTCCGGTTCGACGTTCACTCGTTCGAAGCTCTGTCCGTTGTGGACGGCGAAGGTGAGACCGACCATCTCCGGGAGGATCGGCATATCCCGGCAGTGTGTCCTGATCGGATCGTTGGCGGTCTCTTCCTCGCCTTTCTCGCGTGCCTTCGCGAGGAGCTTCTCGCGCTCCTCACCGAGGCCGCGTTCGATAGTTCGCCGCTGGCGTGCGGGGAGCAGTTCCGCGACTTCGTCGACGTCCATCTCCTGCAGTTCTTCGAGCGTGTAGCCACGGTAGGAGAACTCACCCTCGTGGCCGATCTGGTAGTCCGAACTCATTCGTCACCACCACCGCGGCCGGTGCGCCGCGAGGAGATGTCGCCCACCTTCCGGCCCGGCGGGGCGTCCCGCGAGACGGACTTGGGCTTGCCGGGGTGCTGGCGACCGCCGCCACCGAACGGGTGGTCGACTGCGTTCATCGCCACACCGCGGACGCGGGGCCACTTCGTGCCCCGGGATTTCATCTTGTGGAACTTGTTTCCGGCCTTGACGAACGGCTTGTCCGTCCGGCCGCCGCCCGCGACGACGCCGATGGTCGCCCGGCAGTCCGGGTCGAGCCGTTTCACGTCGCCGCTGGGCAGTTCGACGACCGCGACCGAGCGGTCGTGAGTCGTCAGCGTCGCGCTGACGCCCGAGGCGCGGGCGAACTTACCGCCGTCGCCCGGGTTCGCCTCGACGTTACAGACCGGGACACCCTCCGGGATCTCCGCCAGCGGGAGCGTGTTACCCGGCTCGATGCGGGCCGAGACGCCGACCTGCAGTTCGTCGCCCACGCCGATACCCTCCGGCGCGAGGACGAGGCGCTGGTCGCCGTCCTCGAACTCGACGGCCGCGACCGGCGCCGAGCGGGCGGGATCGTGCTCGATGTCGACGACCGTACCCGAGACCACGTCGCTGTCTTCGACCGTTCGGTGCTGGAGATCGGACTTGTACCGGTGCGACGGGGCGCGGAACGTGGAGGTCCCGCGGCCGCGCCGTTGACCGAGAATGCGTCGTGCCATGGTCAGAACACCCCGATCCGTGAGGCGACTTCTTCGGCCTCATCGTCCTCAGAGAGGCGAACGGTCGCTTTCTTCTCGCCGTCGGGCGTGACCTGCGTGTTCACGTCCACGACGCCGACTTCGAACTGGTCCTCGATGGCGTCGGCGATCTCGTCTTTGTTCGCGTCGAGCGCGACGATGAACTGGAGCTTGTTCTGGAAGTCCATGTCGTCCATCGCCTTCTCGGTGATGTGCGGATGCTTGATGATCGAACTCATCGGTCAGCCACCTCCGCGACTGCGCTCTCGGTCCAGACGGTGAGTCGCCCGGGCTGAGTGCCCGGCGCGAGGTCTTCCGCGTTGACCTCGCGTGCGGTCGTCACGTCCGCGCCCGCGAGGTTGCGCGCTGCGCGCGAGGGTTCCTCGCTCGTGACGAAGAGGATCGACGTCGGTCGCTTGTACTTGCGACCGCGCGCTTTCCCCTGTCCGGCGCGGACCTTCGTCTCGTCTGCGCGCTCGATGTCCGTGTGGACGCCCAGCGCTTCGAGGACGTCGACGACCTCCTGGGTCTTGACCAGGTCCTCGAACTCGTCGGAGACGACCAGTGGGAGGTCGACGTCGTCGAACTCGTGGCCGCGTTCGGCGACGAGTTCGGCGTCGGTCGTGGCCGCGATGGCCGACCGAACCGCCTGCTTGCGCTCCTTGTCGTTGATCGACAGCGAGCGGTCCTTCTCCGCCTTCGGCGGGTGTGCCTTCCGGCCACCGACGGTCTGGGGAACGCGGCGAGCCTTGCCCCCCTCCTGGGGGACGTGAGCCTGGCCGCGACCGCTTCCCATCGATTCGGCGGGCGTCCGCATGCCCGCGTAGTCGTCGGCGCCGTAGTCTTGCTTCCGGTTGGCCTGTGCGGCCTGGACGGCCCGCCGGATCAGGTCCGGGCGGTACTGCGTCTCGAAGACGTCGGGAAGTTCGAGGCTCCCGTCGTCGTCGCCATCCAGATCGCGTACTGTTGTTTCCATGTGTTAGTCCTCCTGTGTGGCTGCTCGTCCCTGACCGCCCTGATTGGACTGGGTGGAGACGTAGCGGACCTCGGGGTCCAGACGGGGCTGGTCGTTGGGTCGGACCGCGGGCCGGAAGCGCACGAGACGCTGGTCCGGACCGGGAACCGAGCCTTTCACCAGCGTGTACGGGCCGTCGACCTCGCCGTAGTTGACGAAGCCGCCCTGGACGGTAGGCTCCGATCCCTCGCCGATGTCGATGAGGCGCTTGTTGAGTTCCGTCCGCTGGTGGTAACCGGTCTGGCCCTGCTGGGGGACCGTCGAGCGGACCCGCGAGGGGTTCCACGGGCCGAGGTTGCCGATGCGTCGGCGCCAGCCCTGGCGGGCGTGTTTGCCCTTCCGCTTTTGAACGCCCCAGCGCTTGACGGGACCCTGGGTCCCTTTACCCTTGGTGACGCCCGCGACGTCGGCGTACTCGCCGGCGCGGAACACGTCGTTCATGGCGTGCTCACCGCCGTCCTCGACCAGTTCGAGGCCGAAGTCGAGTCGCTCCTCGATGGAGCCACCGCCGACGCGCGTCTCCATGACGTCGGGTTTCTTCTTGGGGACACCGGGGACGGCGGTCGGCTCGGTGTGCGTGATGACGCGCACGTCGCCGAGGGTGCCGTCCTCGAGTGCGTCCCTGATCTGTGCTTCTGCGGCGTCAGCGTCGTGGTCCTCGGGGAGATCGACGGTCCGATCGAGCTCGTCGTGGAACTCGTCGGTCCAGACCTCCGTGAGGGGACGCTGGCCGTACGGCGTGTCTTCGTAGGCTCGCAGGGCGACCGCGCGCATCGGCGGCGTCTCGACGACCGTCACCGGGACGGTCTCCTCCATCCCCTCGCGCGGGGAGTCGGGCTCGTCGTTGATGAGCACGACGTGGGTCATACCGGCCTTGTACCCGGCGAACCCCTGGAGACCCGGCTGGCCGTCGTCTTCGGGCCAACTGTTGAACCGGGGCGTCTCGCTTGACGCACGCGTACGCGGGCCGAAGCCCAGCGAACCTTTTCGTGGTCTGTGCTTTCCTGGCATTGTGTCACTCCGTGAGTGTGAGGGAAGCGAGGGTGGCGAACATCGCTTCTTCGGTTCGCACCACCTCACTCCCCTGATCTGGAACCGTGTTGAGCCAGAGGTCGAACCGGTCGCCGCCGTCGTCGGCGGCGTCCGGGTCGACACCGAGTATCTCCGGCAAGCCGCGTTCGGGCGCCCCGAACGCGACAGTCAGATCCCCCTCGTGGCCGTCACGCCGACGCCCGATCAGCTGATCGAGCCGCGTGACGGTCAGCTCGTCGCCGTAGCGAGAGGCGGCTACTGTCTGCCCGGCGTTCACACGCGCGAGCGCCGCGTCGAGGTCCGAGCCGTCGACGGCGAATCCCGGCGGGGATTCGTCGACGAGTTTCGCTCGGACCGGCCGTCGCGAAGAGACCCTGACGGAGACACGCTCCCGCTCCCCGACCTCCATTCCGGAGGGGACGGGCAGCGAGATCGGGTGTTGCAGTCCGCAATTGACCCGAACGCGTCCATCAGATCCGACCTCGGTCACGATTCCCTGTCTTAACGACCCCGATTCGTCCGAACCGGAGCCGGTCTGTGAGCGCACGCGGAGCGGCGGCATCACGCCCGCGTACTCTAGTTCGTCCCGCCTGTCCCAGACCTCCTTTCGGAGGTAGGGGGGTGTGGCGGCGTACCGCAGCACCGTTTCGACGAACCCGTCACCCCACTTCCGGACCCCGTCGGGGTCCGGATAGACCGTCAGACGGTCCACCCGGAAGATCGTGGCCGCGCGGGCCACGTAACCTATCTTGCGAGTCGCCTCGCGTTTGTCTTCGGCCTCCCGGGTGAGGGACGCCGGTACGAGCACGCTGGTCGTCATGCCGTGACGCTTCCACGCCACGCCACTAGACTGTAGCGATACGTCTCCTTCCCATCCTTAAAAAAAGCGCGCTTCGCGCGCGTGCAGCGAACCGTTCACACGGTGCACGCTCACACGGCGGGAGACCCGACGCGGGACCCCGCGACGGCGACGTGTTACCCCTCGACGGCGACACGTTCGCCACACGCCGGACACGTCGGCTGTGCGCCCCCGGTGTCGAGATCCTGTTCCTGTCCAGTCCAGCCACAGATAGGGCACTGAATGGGGTTTCCCACGGGAGGTGTGGGCGTCGCTGGCGGCAAAAGGCTGGTGGCAGTCCAGCGGAGACGAGATCAGCCGAATAGCACGGACGAGGTCGGCGGATTAATCGACAGCACGCGCGGGGACGCGCCCGGGCCGTCCGACGGTTTCGGAAGTCTTTTATCCTCCTCCACTACTCGAAATGAGTGTAGGCGCGATGGCGGCCACCCGCCATCGCGAGCGACGTGTGCGGCGGTAGTGTAGTGGTATCACAGGACCCTGCCACGGTCCTAACGGGGGTTCAAATCCCCCCCGCCGCACTTCTCTCGTGAACTACCCCGCGAGTACCGCGTAGCGTGTGCTCGGAGAATGTAGACGGGCCGAATACTCACCGCGACGCCCGCCGTTGGGCACCGAGCAGGTCCCGCAGGCGGTTGGCCACCGCTTCGACGCCGACGACCAGACAGAGGACGGCGACGACGACGGCCATCACGCGGGTGTAGTTCCGCGCACGGAAGGCGATGATCAGCGGGTACCCCAGGCCGCCCGCGCCGACGATGCCCAGTGCAGAACTCTTGCGGGCGTTGATCTCCAGATAGAACAGCGTCCACGCGACGTAGGCAGTCGTCACCTGCGGGAGACGCGCCGCGGTCGTCGTGGCGAGCGTGCCCGCACCGGTCGACCGGACGGCCTCGACCGGCGTCTCGTCTATCTCCTCCATCTCGTCGGCGAACAGGCGCCCGAGGTCACCGACCGTCCCGACGGCGATGGCAAGCGCGCCCGCGACGGGACCGAGACCAGCGAGGATCACGAACAGGAGCGCGTACACCATGCTCGGGACGGCCCGGAGACCCCCGAGCAGGAAGCGGACCGTCGCGTGGACCGCCCAGGGCGTGACGTTCGCCGCGGCGAGGACGCCCAGCAGGAGCGCGACCGGGAGTGCGAGTGCCGTCCCGAGACCAGCGATCGCAAGCGTCTCCGCCGCCGCGGCGACGAGACCCGTGGCTTCTCCGCTCAGCTCCGCCCAGAGCGCTCGTGGAGCCAGCATCTCGCCCAGCAGTACGTCACCCAGATTCTCGCGGTGGGCGTAGAGGTAGCCCGGGTCGAGGCCGATCCAGCGGGCCGTCGCGATCACAGCGAGGGCGACTGTAGCCACCGACCCGACGCGGACGGCGGTACGGCGCCAGCGACGACGCTGGAGACGCTCGAACTCCGCGTCGACGGAGGGGTCGTCGCTCATCGGTCGTCCCCCCGATCCGATCGAGCGACCGAGCCCTCCGGCGGGCCGTCGCCCGCCCCGGCGTCCCGGTCGTAGACTGCGGCGATCCGGTCGCGGTCCACGGCGGCAGCGGGCGCGTCGAGTACGAGTTCACCGTCGGCGAGACCGAGATACCGGTCGGCGATGGGTTCCGCGAGCCGTGGCTGGTGGAGGCTCACCAGTCCGACGAGGTCACGCTCGCGGACCGCCGTGGCGAGTCGATTCAGAACACCGCGGGCAGTCGCTGGGTCGAGACTCGCGACTGGTTCGTCCGCGAGGACGACAGCGGGCTCCTGGTGGAGCGCCCGCGCGATGCCGACCCGCTGGCGCTGGCCACCCGACAGCGACCCCACCTGCCGGTCGGCGTAACCAGCGAGACCCACGTCGTGCAGGCGCGAGAGCGCTTCGCGACGCTCCGCTGTGGGGTGCCAGCCGACCAGTTCACGCCACGCCGGGAGCCGTCCGAGCCCACCGTCCAAGACGTTCGACAGCGCCGACTTCCCGTCGACGAGCGCGCCCGCCTGGAACACCAGCGCGACGTCGGTCGGATCGACGGCGGACCCGTCGAGTTCGACCGTCCCCTGGTCGGGTCGTTCGAGACCGTCGAGAACACGCAACAGCGTCGTCTTGCCCGCGCCCGACCGGCCGACGAGGACCGTCACCTCGCCGGGAGACAGCGTCACCGAGACCTCGGCGAGCGCGCGTTCGTCCCCGTAGTGTTTGGTCAACCCGGACGCGGCGAGCATCCTACTCGTCGTCTTCGAGGTGCGATATCTCGACGCCCATCTCCTCGGCGACCGCCCGGACGGGGTCGTAGGTGTCGTCCGACACCTCGCCGAACTTGTCGATGCGGTGGTCTTCGAGGGCCTCCTCGGGCGTGTTCAGCAGGCGCTCGGTCAGCGCCTCCCGGACCGACTCGGGCGTGTCCGGTCTCGCGACGATCGGATCGAACGGGATCGGATCGCTCTCGGCTATCTTGACGATCGAGTCGTCGTCGGGGTGCTGGAAGTCGCCGTAGGCCGCGGCGTCGACGTGGCCCTCTTCGAGCGCCGTCAGCGACTCGCCGTGGCCGAAGGCCCACTCGATGTCGAAGTCGCCCGGTTCCGTGTCCATGTCGCCAGCGTCGAGGCCAGCCTCAGAGAGCATGTAGCGCGGGAACAGACCGCCACTGGTCGAGAGCGGGTCGACCATCCCGACGGTCTTGCCCTCGATATCGGCCAGTTCCTCGATATCGGTCTCGGCACGGGTCGCGATGTAGCCGTGGTACGACTCGGCGCCGTGAGACCAGTTGAGCGCGACCGGGTGGACGCCGTCCTCGGCGGCCATCGCGTAGATCAGCGGCGAGAGGTTCGCCACGCCCGTGTGGCCGTTTGTGACGCTCTCGACGACCGCGCTGTAACTGGTCGTCGTCTCCGCTTCGACTGCATCGACGCCGTCGAATCCGTCCGCCAGCCACTCGAACACCGGCTGGTACTCCGTCTCCAGTTGCTCGGCGTCTTGAAACGGCGGGAGGCCGAACTGGACGGTCCCGCTGGCCCACCCTCCGACGGACGTCTCGCCGTCACCTTGCGTCTCCGTCGCCGCGTTCGACGCCGTCGAACATCCGGCGAGGCCGCCCGCAACGACAGTTCCGACCGCTCCGAGATACGTTCGTCTGTTCACGCCCTTCCGTCGTCATCACTCGGGTATAACACTCTCGAATACGCGGCGAGAGAGACGGCTATCTGACAGTATCGTCGGGCGGCGCCCGGCAGGACTCGACCGGCGCCGTGGCCCAGACGAGTGGCGCCGGTACTTTGACAGGTGTGCCAGATAATGACACGATATGTTCGTTGCCGAGCCGGAATCCCTGATCGGCGCTCTCCGATCCCAGGCCGGTGGTAGTCTCAGAGTCGTCGCAGCCTACGACCGTGACGGGTACGAGCCGCTCTACGTCAGAGACGACGTGACACCACGGATGCAGGAGGTGGCAGACAAGATCCACGACGACCTGATACTGCAGGACATCGGCCGCGGTCACCTCGAAGACCTCTTCGAAGCGGGGGCACTGGAGTGCTCGATATACCGGTTCGAGGCAGTCACCGCGTTCCACTTCGTCGGGGGCGAGTACACGGGACTGTTCGTCAGCCTCGACCCGGACGCGGACGTGGAACTCGCGTCGTTCGCCGAGACGTGTAAACAAGCGCTGTGACCGGAAACGAGCGGCCGTCGCCGGGATGATCCGGCGCTACTCGAGGTCGAACCGGTCGAGTCGCATCACTTTGCTCCAGGTGTCGACGAAGTCCTGCACGAACTGCTCTTCGCCGTCCTCGGCGCCGTAGACCTCTGCGATGGCGCGCAGGCGGGCGTTCGACCCGAAGACGAGGTCGAAACGGGTGCCCTCCCACTCGAGTTCGCCCGTGTCGCGGTCGCGGCCCTCGTAGACTCGCTCGAGGCCGTCGGCGGGCTCCCAGTCGGTACTCATGTCGAGCAGGTTCTCGAAGAAGTCGTTGGTGAGCGTCCCGGGCTGGTCGGTGAACACGCCCAGGTTCGAGTCCTGGTAGGTCGCGCCCAGGGCGCGCATCCCGCCGACGAGCGCCGTCATCTCCTCGGCGCTCAGATCCAGCAGGTCGGCCTTGTCGACCAGCAGTTCCTCGGCCGGGCGCTCGACGTCGTCGGCGATGTAGTTGCGGAACCCGTCGGCCCTGGGCTTGAGCGCCTCGAAGGAGTCCGCGTCGGTCTGTTCGGCCGTGGCGTCGACGCGACCGGGCTCGAACGGCACTGTGACGTCGTACCCGGCGTCGGCCGCCGCCTGCTCGACGGCCGCGTTGCCGCCCAGCACGATCAGATCCGCCAGCGAGACGCGCACGTCGTCGTCCCGGTCGTTGAACTCGGCCTGGATGTCTTCGTAGGTGTCGAGCACCGTCTCCAGCTGGGCCGGTTCGTTGACCTCCCAGCTACGCTGGGGTTCGAGCCGGACCCGGGCGCCGTTGGCGCCGCCGCGCTTGTCGCTGTCGCGGTACGTGGACGCGGAGGCCCAGGCGATCTTGACCAGCTGCTGGGTCGAGAGATCGGTTTCGAGGATCTCGTCTTTGAGTGCGGCGACATCCTCGTCGCCGATCAGGTCGTAGTCCCGGTCGGGCAGGGGGTCCTGCCAGATCATCGTCTCGTCGGGAACCTCGGGGCCGAGGAACCGCTCGGGTGGCCCCATGTCACGGTGGGTGAGTTTGTACCACGCCTTCGCGAACGCCATCCCGAACTCCATCATGCTGTCCTGGAACGTCTCCATGATCTCGCGGTACTCGGGGTCACGCTTCAGCGCGACGTCCGTCGTGAGCATCATGGGAGTGACTTCTTCTTCGGGGTCCTGGGCGTCAGGTGCCGTTTCGACGGCGTCGGCGTCTTTTGGCGTCCACTGCCAGGCGCCGCCGGGACCCTTCTCGGGTTCCCACTCGTATTCGAGCAGGTTGTTCACGTAGCCCATGTCCCACTCGGTCGGGGACGCAGTCCAGGGACCCTCGATACCGCTGGTGGTCATTCCGGCGCGTTTGACGTCGTCGTCGGTCTGCCAACCGAGCCCCATGTTCTCGATGGGGGCCGCTTCGGGTTCGGGGCCGTGTGCCTCCTCGGGGTCGTCGGCGCCGTGGACCTTCCCGAAGGTGTGCCCGCCAGCGATAAGTGCGGCCGTCTGCTTGTCGTCCATCGCCATCCGGGAGAACGTCTGGCGGATGTTCTTGGCGGACGCCTCGGGGTCAGGTTGGCCGTCCGGCCCCTCGGGGTTCACGTAGATGAGGCCCATCACGGAGGCGCCGAGCCCTTCCTGAATCTCGCCGGGCTTCTCGAATCGTTCCTGGGCCTCGAACTCGTCTTCGGGACCCCAGTCGACCGCCTCGTCGGGCTCGAAATCGTCGACGCGGCCGCCGCCGAAGCCGAACGTCTTGAACCCCATCGACTCGATGGCGACGTTGCCCGCGAGGACGATCAGGTCCGACCACGAGAGCTTCCGGCCGTACTTCTGTTTGACCGGCCAGAGCAGGCGCCGGGCCTTGTCGAGGTTCGCGTTGTCCGGCCAGCTGTTGAGCGGGGCGAACCGCTGGTGGCCGCCAGCCGCACCGCCGCGGCCGTCGGACGCGCGATACGTCCCGGCGCTGTGCCAGGCCATCCGGATCATGAAGGGCCCGTAGTGGTCGTAGTCAGCAGGCCACCACTCCTTGGGAGTGGTCAACACCTCTTCGATATCCGCCTTCACCGCTTCGAGATCCAGTTTCTGGAACTCCTCGGCGTAGTCGAAATCGCCGTACGGGCCGTCGTCGCGGTCGTTCTGGTCGAGAATCTCTAGATTCAACCGATTCGGCCACCATTCGCGATTGGACTTACTCATCACCAGTATGGTGTCGCTTTATCGTATTAGTATTGTCGAACCCACAAGGAAATGTCCGGTTCGCCAAACAAAATCTACCGATAATACGTTGGCGGTTCCCGAAAGGTGACACACCGACGGCGCGGGTGAGACCGACGACCCCCGGGCGGTCACTCGATTTCGTCCAGCGAGTCGAAGTCGCTCCAGCACTCGCAGTCGAGGTCGTCGATGGACGTGACCTCGTCGGGGAAGGAGGTCATCGGCATCCCGTCGTCGAACCGGTCGCAGTCTTCGGTGTGGATCGAGAAATCGTCGCTCGACATCACGGGCATTGACAGGGGGTAGGCGGTCGACGGACAAAAAACGCGTCGCACCGGGCGGCAGTTTGAACTCCGGGCCGTGCGAAGCCACACCGATGACAGTCATCGGCTTTCTGAGCGTCGCACCGGTCATCGAGGGGAGCATGTCCGAAGAGGTCGCGAAGGCCGTCGCGGCCCTGGAGGAGTTCGACGTGGGCTACGAGACCACGCCGATGGGGACGATCATCGAGGCCGACGACAGCGCGGAGTTGTTCGCGGCCGCGGGCGCGGCCCACGAGGCAGTCGACGCCGACCGCGTGAGCACGTTCCTCAAGGTCGACGACAAGCGGACCGTCGAGCAGTCCGCCAGGGAGAAAGTCGAATCGGTCGAGGACCACCTCGGTCGCGAGGCCAGGCGGGAACGGGAGTGATATAGTAGCTCTTGAAAGACAGTGCACAGATGATCGCACGATTGCGTGCGATCGAGTGTGCGGATGCTTTCAATCGCTACGATAGTCGAGACCCGAGAACGTAAGGACCGGGCGGAACCAACGGGCGGTATGGAGAGTCTCAACCGGACCGCGCTCGAACTCGTCGACGAGGCCATCGACTTCGCCGACGAACTGAACGTCGCGGTCCACCACATGGAGGGCGACGCCACGGTCCTCGATTTCGGCGTCGACGTCCCCGGCGGCGTCGAGGCGGGGCTGATGCTCGCGGAGATCCAGACGGCCGGACTCGCGACGGTCGACACGCGGATGGACGAAGTCGCGGGATCACCGCTCACACACGTCCAACTGTCGACCGACCACCCGGCGCTGGCCCTGCTGTGTTCCCAGAAGGCGGGCTGGGAACTCTCGCTGCCGGACTTCGAAGGACTGGGGAGCGGCCCCGCCCGGGCGCTCGTCGCCGAGGAAGACGAGTTCCACCGCGTCGGCTACCGCGACGAGTTCGACATGGCGGTCCTGGCCGTCGAGAGCGAGAGCCTGCCCGGAGAGTCCGTCGTCGAACACGTCGCCGACACGACCGGCGTCGCCGAGAGTGCGGTCCTGCTGCCAGCGTTCTCGGCGGCGAGTGTGACCGGGAGCGTCACGATGGCGGCGCGCGTGGCGGAACTGACCGCCTTCCGTCTCTCGGAACTGGGGTACGATCCACTGGATATCCTCTCGGTGACGGGGTCGGCCCCGTCGGCGCCCGTCGCCGACGACGAGGACACCGCTATCGCGCGGACGAACGACGCGCTGGCATACGGCGGGCAGGCCCACGTCGTCGTCGACAGCGAGTTCGACCGCTTCGACGAGGTGGTCTCGACGGCGACCGACGAGTACGGCACGCCGTTCGCCGACATCTTCGACACCCACGACTGGGACTTCTACGAGGTCCCCGAATCGGTGTTCGCGCCCGCGCAGGTGACCGTCGACGTGGTCGGCGGCGACACCTACGCCGTCGGCGACGTGAACGAGGACCTCCTGGCAGAGAGTTTCGGGCTGTAGCGTGCGCTACAAGGTCGCTCCGGACCCGGACGGTGCCGACCTCGCGACGGTCCAGCGAGCGGTCCCGCTCGTCCCCGATCCGTCGAGGGACTGCTGTGCCAGTGTCCGCGACGCGACCGGCCTGTCCGACCGCGAGACGGCCCGCGAGTGGCTGACCTTCGCCACGGCGCTGGGACTGGTCGCAGAGACCGACCGCCGACACAGGCGAACGGACGGAGACCCGGCGAGCGACGACCTGCGTCGGGCCTTCGAACGGAACGTCTTCGGCGTCCGCGAGATCCGATCGGCACTGGCCGACGACGGGCCACTCCCCCCGTCGGACGTCTTCGAGCGACTCCGGCCCTCGATCCCGGACTGGGAGCGGGGGCGACACGCCGACTGGGAGCGCGAGTGGCACGAACGGACCCGACGGCTGCTGGCGTGGGGCCGTCGGTTCGGGAGTTTTGCCCGCGAGGACGACCGGTATCGCCTCACAGAATGATCGCCGGTCGGCGAACCTCGACAGCCCCCACCGCGTCACCGAGTTCGATCAGTGACCCTCCGTCGGGCGTCGCGGCAAACACAAGACTGATAGCGACAGCCTGATACAAAACTGACAATGAGAGGACCGCGTCAGGTCGCCCGGAGTGCCTACGAGCGGGTACTCGAGAGCGAACTCTCCGGGGCACCGAGTCACGTTGCCGTCATTCAGGACGGGAACCGCCGGTACGCGTCAGAGCAAGGGGCCGAAGCCACTGACGGCCACCGGGCAGGCGCACAGACGACCGAGGCGATGCTCGACTGGTGTGACGAACTGGGCGTCGACGAACTGACGCTGTACGCCTTCTCGACGGAGAACTTCGACCGTCCCGAGGACGAGCGCGAACACCTGTTCGACCTGATCGAGGAGAAACTCCGCGAGTTCGCCGACTCGGACCGCGTCCACGACTCGGAGGTGCGGATCCGTGCCATCGGCGAGACACACCGCCTCCCCGAGCGGGTCCGTGAGGCCGTCCAGTACGCCGAGCGGCGCACCGGTGACTACGACCGCCTCCACCTGAACGTCGCGCTCGCGTACGGCGGCCGCGCGGAGTTGCTCTCGGCGGCCCGTGACGTGGCGACGGACGTAGCGGACGAAGCGCTCGACCCCGACGCCGTAGACGTCGAGACAGTCGAAGACGCCCTCTACGAGGGGCCAGTCAGAGACGTGGACCTCATCATCCGGACCGGCGGCGACGAGCGCACGTCGAACTTCCTGCCGTGGCACGCCAACGGCAACGAGGCCGCGGCGTACTTCTGTACGCCCTACTGGCCGGAGTTCCGGAAGATAGACTTCCTGCGGGCGATCCGGACCTACCAGAACCGGGAACAGTCCTGGCGGCGGACCCGGGCCGAACGCGCGTTCACGCTGGTCCGGACGCTCGGCGCGGCGAACGTCTCCGAGGCCAAGTACGTCCTCGCACGGTTCAAAGACGCGCTCTCGCGATCCCAGCGCCGCACTATCGAGGAGGAGACCGACGCGGAGTTCGAAACGCCCGCGGACTGATACTGGCGCGCGCCGCCCCGTCCCGTCAGACCCCCCGTTTCCGGGGCCTCGAAATCAGTTCGCTTCCGGGAGTCTGAGAGCGAAGACAGCTCCGCCGGACTCGTCGTCTTCGACCCAGACTTCGCCACCGTAGCTCTCGACCAGTTCCCGGACGAGGTAGAGACCGAGTCCGGTGCCGCTGCTGTCGAGGCGCTTCTCGCCGCGCCCGAAGACGGCACTCCGGCGCTCCTCGGGAACACCGGGGCCGTTGTCAGCCACCCGGACGACGACTGTTTCGTCGTGCCTCTCTGCGGATATTCTGATCTCGGGCGTCTGTCTGTCGTTGTGCTGGACGCCGTTCTGGAGGAGATTCCAGAACACCGATCCCAGCATGTCGTCGGCCAACACGTCGACGTGGTCCAGTGACCGATCGACCGTGACCGAGACAGTGTCGTATCTCGACCGCAGGGCGGTGGCCTGGGTTTCGACGGTATCCCGGAGGCAGACGGCCGAGAGGTCCCGTCCCTCGTGGAGCATCGTCTCGGCTAGCTCACGGGCAGTTTCGGTGAGGTCGACGACGTTCCGGGCACACGAGAGGACCCGGTCCAGATGCGCCTCACCGGATGGTTCGACGTGGTCGGCGAGTCGCTCGGCCTCCCCGAGGATCAACTGCATCTCGTTGCGGATATCGTGGCGGACGACCTGGTTCAGAAGTTCCAGGTCGTCGCGCTGGTCCTGGAGGCGGCGTTCGTACGCCTTGCGCTCGCTGATGTCCTCGATGGCACCGTCGAAGTAAACCTCGCCGTCCTCTGCTGTCTTCATCGCCGTCACAGACCCCCACAGGGTCGTACCGTCGACCTTCTGTAGTTCGAGTTCCTCGTCGCGTACCTCGCCTTCCGCGCGCAGTTTGTCGCTGAACTCGGCGCGTTCCTCGGGGTCGGCGTACAGGTCGCTGACCGTCAGTTCGGCGAGTTCCTGTTTCGACGACGCACCGAACAGCGAGACCATCTCCCGGTTCAGATACGCGAACTCACCCTCGGGACCCGGCCGGTTCCGGTAGACGCCGATCGGGAGGTTCTCGACGAGACGCTCGTAGCGTCTCAACTCCCGTTCGCGTTCCTTCCGATCGGTCACGTCGCGCTGGAAGCCGACGTACTGCTCGACGTCGCCCTCCTCGCTCCGGACCGGGGCGACCGTGACCTCGTTCCAGAACTCCGTCCCGTCCTTCCGGTAGTTTCGCAGTTCGACCGTGACCGGACGACCGGAGTCGATTGCGTCGCGCAGTCTCCTGACGGACTCGGGGTCCGTCCGTTCGCCCTGCAGGAACCGACAGTTCCGACCGCTGACCTCCGTCCGGGAGTAGCCGGTCAGTTCCTCGAAGTAGTCGTTGACGTAGACGGTCGGATTGTCCTCCTTCGATGCGTCGGCGATGAGTATGCCGATCGGCGCCTCGTCTATCGCACGCGTCTTGCGTTCGAGGTCGCGTTCGCGTTCCCTCCGATCCGTGATGTCTGTAACCCGTGCGAGGACGCGCGTGTCACCCTCGAACTCGACCGCCGTGAGACAGACCTCGACGGGAAAGGTCGACCCGTCTCTGCGTCGGTTGCGCCACTCGAAGGTGACACTGCCCTCCTGTCGGGCCTGCTGGATACGCTCTTGGGCGCTCCGTGGTGGCTCCCAGTCCTCGGCAGTCACGTCGTCGATCGCGAGATCGCGAAGTTCCTCGCGAGAGTAGCCTGTCAGTTCGCGGTACCGCTCGTTGGCGTCGAGGATCCGTCCCGTCTCGGGGTCGTGGACGACCAGTCCGTCCGGGACGTTCTCGAAGAGCGCGCGATATGTCGTGTCAGACTCGATCATCGTGACTCACCGCCTGGTGACGATCGGTTCGACGCTGGCCCTCGGGTCGGTGCGGGGCAGCGACAGACGGACGACGCTTCCGCGAGGGTCGTTCTCCTCGAACGATAGTTCGCCCGCCGAGTGCGTGACGATCCAGTCGACGAGCCACAGGCCCATCCCGCTCCCGTGATACAGGGGTTCGATCTCGTCGTTGTCGGTGAGGATCGTCCGCTCCTGTTCCGGGATACCGGGACCGTCGTCTCTGATCTCGATCGCGACCGTCTCGTCTCTCACGTCCGCGCTGACGGTCACCGTCGGGGCGGGTCGGTCCGAGTGTTCGATCGCGTTCTCGATCAGTTCCCTGATCGCCCGCGTGATCTCCGGGATCGTGTCGACCTCTATCGACTCGGGCAGTGAGAGCGAGATGTTTGCCTCCGGATGCCTCTCGCGAAGGCGGTCCACGGACCGTCGTATCGATCCGGTGATCTCGTAGGGTCTGACGACCCGCGGTTCCGAAAGCAACTCCGTTATCTGTTTCTGTTTCTCCGTCACTTCGAGGAGGTCCCCGCCGGTCGAAGCGATACGCTCAGCGCGTTCTTTCACCTCGTCGGTCGCCTCGTCTGCGATCGTCTCGGCGTTCCCCATGATGATGTTCATGTCGTTCTGGAGGTTGTGACGGAGGACACGACTGAGGACGTCGAGCTGTCGCTCACGCTCCCTGCGCGCCGTCACGTCGCGCATCGTTCCGACGACCCCACGAACCTCACCCGTCTCTTCGTCGGCCAGGGGATAGTACCTGATGTCGAACGTCCGATCCGGTCGACCCGGCCGAGGTCGAGTCATCTGGTAGCGCACTCGGTCGCCCTGCAGCGCTCGCTGTACGTGCGCTTCGACCTCACGCCAGGTTTCGGTGTCGAGCGCCCGGTCGAGTCGGGTCCCTGCGAGGCCGTCGCGGTCGATCCCGTGGTAGTCCCGATACTGCCTGTTGGCGAACAGGAACCTGTAATCGGCATCGATCGCGGCGATGAAGTCGTTAGCCCCCTCGATAGCCCGCTCGTACTCCCGGAGGCGCTCCTCGCGCTCTTTCTGTTCGGTGATGTCCGTCTGTATCGCGACGAACCCCTCGATGTCGTCCTCCTCGTCGAAAATCGGTGCGATCGTCTGGTGGGCGTGGTAGAGCGTGCCGGACTTGCGGCGGTCGACGACCTCCTCTTCCCATATCTCACCCCGGAGTACCGTTCCCCAGAGCTCCTCGTAGTACTCGTCGTCCTGCTCGCCGGATTTCAGGATGCGAGGCGTCCGTCCGATCGCCTCCTCGCTCGAATAGCCGGTAGTCTCCTCGAACTCGGGATTGACGTACTCGATGATCCCTTCTGGATCGGTGATGTAGATACTGTGACCCGCTGCTTCGACGGCGCGGCGGAACCGCCGGAGTCGCCGTTCGGAGGCGCGTCGGTCCGAGACATCTCGAATCACGAGAACCACTGCTGGCGTATCCAGCCACTCGACGGCCGTCGCGTTGATTTCGACCGGATGTGTCGACCCGTCGACATCGGTAAGAAGCGCTCCGAGGCGGGTGGTTCCTCGTTCGGTGGCGGCCATCTCCGCGACCGTCTCGATGGAGGGGTGACCGTCGGCCGCCTCGAGCGTCTCCGCGATCGGCTCGTCGTAGATCTCCTCGCGAGTGGCCAACCCGAACAGTTCGACGCCGGACTCGTTGAGGTACGTGTAACGGCCGTCTCTGACGATCGCGATCGTATCGCTGGCGGCGTCCAGGAGGGCCCGCGCGCGTGCCTCCGTCTCGATCAGGTCGCCTCGACTCCGGTAGTGGCCGACTGCGTTCTCGATGAGTGTCGCGAGCCGTCTCCACTGGTCGCCGTGGCGCTCCCTGATGAGGTAATCGGTCACACCGGCCGAGACAGCTCGGCTGGCGATCGACTCGTCGCCTTCGCTCGTGAAGAGAACGAACGGGAGATCCGGCGCCTGCACGCGCACCGTCTCGAGGAAAGCGATTCCGTCGACCGTTGGGAGGTCGTGATCGCTGACGATGCAGTCGATCGATCGGTCGCTGCGGAGGTGTTCGATCGCTTCACCGACCGTCGCAGCAGTCGTCACGCTGAACGAGCCGTGTGACGGCAGTTCGCGTTCGATGTGACAGGCGTAGTCAGTATCAGATGTGACAGCCAGGACTCCGATACTCTCATTCGATAGAGACGGCATTTCTGCGAGATACTACGGCGTTCAGATAAAATAATACCCGAACCGGTTCTCAGAATTTAAAAATACCCACTCAGTTTCCGAGACAGTTCACAGTCGCGTTTTCGAAAGGTGTCGTCGGTTCCCGGAGGGCCATCGAAGACCGGGTTCAATCCGATTTGCTGGGAGACACCTCCCTGGAACCGTCCCCGGACTCGGCGCTGTGAGTGCCGAGGAGCGCGCGGAGATCGACGTCCTCGCTCCCGAGCAGGAGGAACCCGGCGAAGATGACGACGAACCCGACGAGCGCGAGCGCCGAGACGGTCTCGCCCAGCAGCGCCCACCCACCCAGCGTGGCGACGACCGGGACGACGTAGAACGCGAGGTTCGCCCGGACGGCGCCGACGGCGTCGACGAGACCGAAGTACGCGATGTAGGCGACGGCGCCCGCGAAGACGCCGACGTACGCGAGCGCGAGCACGGCCTCCTGTGACCAGACGACGGCCGAGGGTGACTCGCCCGCCAGCGCGCTCAGGCCGTGGGCGAGCAGTGCCGCGAGCGGGAGGCCCCAGGCGGTCCGAACAGTGCTGGAGATCGTCGCGTCGGCCCGTCGCACGAGAACGCTCCCGAGGGCGCCGACCAGCGCCGACCCGAACAGGATGGCCTTGCCGACGAGGCCGCCCGCGAACAGGTTCGCCGGGTCGGGGCTGACGACCAGTGCGACGCCGACGAGGCCGACGAGCAGTCCCGCGACGCCGCGCGGCGAGAGGCGCTCGTCGGACAGCAGGAGCGCGGCGAACACCGGCGTCATGATCGGGTTGAGGCTGGCGATGATGGACGCGACGCCGCTGGTGACGTACCCCTGCCCGACGAATATGAGCGCGTTCGTCAGCCCGATCGTGAGGACGCCGGTGGCGAGGATGCCAGCCGCGTCACTGCGGGTCCGCGGGAGCAGGTCGCTCCGGTCGGTGGTCAGCGCGGCGTATCCCAGCAGGAGGACCGCGGCCACGTCGAAGCGCAGCGCGACGAACAGCAGCGGCGGGAAATACTCCAGTCCGCCCTTGGCCGCGACGAACGTCCCGCCGAACAGCACGCCGACCAGCACGAACGAGACGACGGCGCGTCGACTCACCACGCGATCACCCGCCGGTCACGGCGGAACCGAGTCGTCTGAGACCCGGTCGAGATGGGCGCGCCGGAACGGAACAGATCGGCCACAGAACGGACGCGTCCGAAAACGGTGTGAGAGCGCATCGTGTGCTAACGGAGGAGATGGAGCCTCTTAGGGGCGTCCAGAAATTCTTGTGCGGCAGGGAAGCGCTGGCCGAGCGTGCCACGATTTCACGGTGTGCAAGGGTTGCACGCCCCCGAACCGGAGGGTGGTGATACTGTCGGTTGGCCCGAAAACGGTTTCCCGCGAGGGGTGCCAGCGACGGTATGGAACCGGAACTCGAAGAGATCGAGTTTCTCGCCCTCTCGCCCAACCGCGTGGCGGTCCTGCAGGCGCTCGCGGACGGCCCACAGACCCGCTCGGACCTCGCGTCGGCCACTGGCGCGTCCCAGGCCACACTGGGGCGGATCCTCGGGGACTTCGAGGACCGGGCGTGGATCGAGCGCACCGACGGCGGCTACCGCGCGACCGTCACCGGCCGCCTCGTCGCACGGGGGTTCTCTGACCTCCTCGCGATTCTCGACACCGAACGCGATCTGCGGGCGATCGCGCAGTACCTCCCCGGCGAGGCGATGGACTTCGACCTGCGACACCTCGCCGGTGCGACGGTAACCCTGCCGACGGAGACCCGGCCGAACGCCCCGGTCCAGCGGCTGATCGACCTCGAGCGCGAGGGCCGCGAGGTCCGGGCGTTCTCCCACGCGTTCAACGAACAGACGCTGTCGCTGACCGTCGAGCAGACTGCCGCGGACGAGATGGACTTCCGTGGCGTGTTCTCCCGGGGCGCGATCGACGCGCTGGCGAGCGATTCCGACCTCCGCGACCGCCTGGGGTCGCTCTTGGCGGCCGAGAACGCGACGGTCCGGATCTGCGAGGGTGGGGTTCCGATCGCTGGGACCGTCGTCGACGACACCGCGCACGTACTCGTCCGGGACGACAACGGTGTCGTCCAGGGATCGATCGACACCGACGACGGGACGGTCCACGAGTGGGCCACGGAGACGTTCGCCCGCTACTGGGACGAGGCGACGCCGCTGCGTCGCGACGATCTCGTTTCGTGATCGGGTCTCGCCCCGTGACCGGGGGAGTCACTCCTCGTCGGCGAGGACGGCGTTGATCTGGTTGACGAACTGGCCGAGTCCCTGTGCGACCTCCCGGTCCAGCGAGACGACGATTCCGGTGTCCGTCCCCGTCTGGAAGTGGAGGATCACGGCGCCGTCGTAGAGTTCGACCGTCGCCTGTGTCTCGCCCACGACCGGGTACCCGCCCGGTTCGACCGCCGGTTCGTACTCGCGCGCTCGCTGGACGATAGTCGGGAGCGAACCGCGTAACTGATCGGTCGCGACGTCGTCGCGGACGTACAGCATCGTCCAGTCGTCCGGACCGTACCGGAACGCCGCCCGGAAGGCGTCCCCGGCACGTCCGTGGATAACCTGGAGGAGGTCGCGATACTGGTCAGTCATCTGGACAGTACCAACAGCGTACTAGAACTTATGTGTGGCGTGAGGAGCGATTCGTTCCGGTGTGTCAGATGTCCCGCAGGGACGATGTGCCTGGAGCCCGTTGTCACCGACCGAACCGCCGTCAGTTCACTGCGTTCCTGACGAGGTTCGGACGGTTCCTTACGTCACCGTCCGAACCGCCGCTGGCGGTCCTGGTAGTCCCTGAGCGCGCGGAGGTAGTCGCGGCGCCGGAAGTCCCGCCAGTTCACGTCGGTGAAGTACAGCTCGGAGTAGACCGACTGCCAGATCATGAAATCGGAGAGGCGCTCGGCACCGGTCTTGATAACGAGATCCGGATCGACCGGGAAGACGAGGCCGCGCTCGATCTGTTCCTCGTCGATGTCCGCGGGGTCCAGTTCGCCGTCTTCGACCTCCTCGGCCAGTCGCTGGACGGCCGTCGCGAACTCGTGTTTCCCGCCGAGACCGATGCTCACCTGTATCGGCGCGTCCGCCGGTGCGTCGTCGTCGGGACTCCGGACGCTGATCGGCCTCCTCGCGTCGACCTCCTCGAACTGGCCGCGGATCGTGGGGACGACCTCGCGGTCGAGGACACTGACGTAGACGACCACCCGCTGTATGCCGAACTCGGCGGTCCACTCGAAGAACCGCTCTAAGGTCCGGTAGGAGCCTTTCTCGAGCAGGTCCCGTTCGGTGAGGATCAGCGCCACCGTCTCGGGGAGCGTGGCGTCGCTCCAGCGGATGCGGAGAGCGAGATACCTGTCGTAGAGGGCCACAGCGGCGATACCCCCGCTCGGACCCTAAGACTATCGGCTCCGTCCAGGCTCGCCGTCCCGTCGCCGGTGGCTGCTGACTCGCGTTTCCGGACCGACCGTGACAGATTCGCCTTCCCAAGACGGGTTCAGCGGTGCCGCGGCGTCCGCGGTGGGCGGGCGGTTCGGAAACGGTAAGTGCCTCCCTGGGATACCGCCGGTAGCGTGACATCTACCGTCCGGCGCGCGGTCGCGTTCGCTGCCGTCGGCAGCCTCGCTCTCACGGTCCCGGTGATCGCCGGGATGACCGACGCGGCGTTCGCGACGGTGCTGGCGCCTGGCCCCTTCATTCTCGTCGCCGCGCTGGCGCTGTACGTCATCGAGTCCGGGACGGTGTTCGAACTGTTCGCCCGTCCGGGCGACCGCCGGGACGGCCGCCTCTACGGCCTCGCGGGGTTCTCGCTCGCCGCGGCGGGACTGGCGCTCTTTGCCGTCCGCTTCGGGATGCCGATGTCCGTGTTCGTCGGCACCGTCTTCCTGCTCTCGTGGGGGAACGTCGGCGGCCACCTCGTGCGGTCGGTCCGCAACGAACCGATCGTCGCCGCCGCCGGGTTCGTCCTCGCCGGGTTCGTCAGCGGGTCGGCGGGCCAGTACGCCGGCGCCGCGCTCGTCGACGCGACTCCCGCCTGGCCGATCGTCGCCTTCCTCGCAGCCAGTGGCGCACTGCTCAGCGCGCTGTTGCGCGCGGTCCTGTTCGAGCGCGACGACCCGCTGGTGATGGTCTCAGTGGGCCTGTTACTGTGGCTGTTCGCGGACCTCCCGCTGGAACTGACGACCACCCAGATCGCGGTCGCCCTGGGCGTGACCGTCGTGCTGGGATACGTCTCCTACGCGCTGGAGACGGCGTCGCTCCCCGGGATGCTAACGGGGGTGTTTCTCGGTCTGCTGACCATCGTGTTGGGCGATTACGGCTGGTTCGCGATGCTCGTGACCTTCTTCGGGGTCGGCGGCCTCTCCTCGAAGTTCCGTTTAGAAGAGAAGCAGCGTCGCGGCGTCGCCGAGGAGGACGAGGGCGCCCGCGGTAGCGGGAACGTCCTCGCGAACTCGCTGGTGGGGCTGATCGCGGTCCTGGCAGCCGCGGCCAGTCCGACGCTGACGGGGCTCCCGCCGATGCTGTTCCTCTACGCGTTCGCCGGGTCGATCGCCGCCGCGATGAGCGACACCCTCTCCAGCGAGATCGGCGGCGTCTTCGACGACCCGCGACTCATCACGACGCTGGAACCGGTCGATCCCGGCACCGACGGCGGCGTGACCTGGCAGGGCGAGGTGGCCGGCATTTCGGGAGCGGTCCTGATCGCCGCCATCGCACTGGCGCTGTTCCCGGACGTGGCGCCGATTGGCGCCGCCGTCGTCGTTCTCGCTGGCTTCTTCGGGATGACCGTCGACAGCCTCCTCGGGGCGACGCTCGAGGGGTGGCTGCTCGAAAACGAGGGCGTGAACTTCTCGGCGACCGTCGCCGGGGCGGTCAGCGCCGCCGTCATGGCACTGGCCGCCGGACTGGTCGCGCTGTAACGGTGATCCGCACAGCCCGCCGCGCCGATCTCCCCGCGCTCCGGGCGATCCAGGCCGAGGCGCTGGCCGAACCCTGGCAGGAGTTACTGACTGTCGCCGTCGACGGTCCGCCGATCCTGCTGGTCGACGCCGACCCCGATCCCGTGGGGTACGCGCTGTGTGTCGCGAGCGACGGTTCCGGCAGACAGGCAGAGACGGACGAGGCCCCGGCGGACGGGAGCGGCGACGCGACCGCCTACCTCGCGGAACTGGCGGTCGCGGCGGGCTACCGCGGTGAGAGACGCGGATCGGCCCTGCTGGCGTCGCTTGAGGACCGTCTCCGGGCGAGCGGGTACGAGCGTCTCAGGCTCACCGTGCGAGCGGTCGACAGACGTGCGATCTCGTTTTACCTCGACCGCGCCTTCGAGCGCCGCGACCGACTCCCCGACCACTACGAGACGGGCGACGGGCTACTGCTGGGAAAACCGCTCCGGTGAGCGTCCCCGGATCGGGAGCGAGCGCCGGGGACCCGTCACTGGTCGGCGCGAAGCGCCGACGCCTCCCGGATCCGGACGCCGATCGGCCGTTTGACGAACGCCCCCTGAGAGCGACAGACGATCTGTTCGACGCCGCGCTGGGCCGCGATATCGAGGATTCGCTGCGTGAGTTCACCGTCGAGCAACACCGTCTCGGGCACCTCGTCGGCCGCTTCGAGGGCGTCGAACGCCTCGTCGACGGACCTGTCGTCGAGGACGCCGAACTCGGCGTCGAGAAAGCGGACACGGGCGCTCTCGCCGTCGAAGACCGCCGCGACGTGGCCCGAGAGGGTGTCGGGTGGCCGCGTCTCGTCGTCATCGCTTCGCGCCCCCTCGTCGCCGTTCGCATCGTCGGACGCGGCGGCATCACGTGGGCCAGCGTCGTCGGTGGTCGTAACGGCCCCTCCGTCGGTAGAACCCGCCTGCGCGTCCGGTTGTGAAGCGGGTGACACCGGCTGGTCGGCGCCACCAGTCGCGTCGGACGGTTCGGCGCCCGCCCCGTCCGTGCTGGCAGCGAGGGCGTCACTCCCATCGTCGTCCGGTTCCGGGTCGGCTCCGGTCTCGGTGTCGGGCGACTCTTCGGGCCCATCGAGATCGATACGCCCGCCCTCGGCGACAGTGTCGAACCGCACCTTCTCGCGGAGCGCAGACAGCACCTCGGTCCGCGAGAGGTCCTCGACGGATCGGTCGGCGGGGGCGATGGCGACGTAGTCCACGTCCCCGACCTGCGCGAGTTCCCGCAGGATCAGGTCGCCCCCGCGGTCGCCGTCGAGGAAGGCCGTCACGGTCCGCTCACGGGTCAGGTCCGCGACCGCCTCGGGAACGTCGGTCCCCTCGACCGCGACGGCGTTTTTGATGCCGTACTCCAGCAGCGTCGACACGTCCGCACGTCCCTCGACGACGACGATAGCGTCGCTATCGGCTACCCGGGGGCCCGCCGGGAGCCCGCTGTACTCGGTTATCTGTTCGACACGGCGACTCCGGCGGACCTCCTCGACCAGTTCCTCGCTGGTCATGACGGTCTCGTCGAACCGTTCGAGCAGTTCCTTCGCGCGTTCGACGACCTCCCGGCGCTTGGCCGAGCGGACGTCTTCGAGTTCTCGCACTTCGACGGTCGCGCGACAGGGGCCGACGCGTTCGATACTCTCCAGGGCGGCGGCGAGGATGGCCGTCTCGACGCGGTCGAGGCCGCTGGCGATGGTCAGCTCGCCCGTCGAGACGCCGCTCTCGGAGGTGATTTCGACGTCGATACGACCGATCTTCTGGGAGTCCTGCAGTTCACGGAGGTCGAGTTCGTCGCCGAGCAGACCCTCGGTCTGCCCGAAGACGGCACCGACGACGTCACTGCGCTCGACCACCCCGCTCGCTGTAATGTCCGCGTGAACGAGATATTTCGCTGAATCGTGCATTGGTGATCTGCCTCGCCTCGAGGCGAGTGAGTGATGATCGCGACGCGACCGCAACCATATTCTGTTTGTTGACACCTGCGAAAGGAAATACCTACCGTCTACCGCAGTTTCGGCGCGCCCGGTCGCCGGACCAGGACTCGCTCCCGCCCGACCGGAGCCGTTCGGGACGGTTTTGAAGAAAATTTCTCTTCAGTTACGGCGTTTGTCCGAATCCGATACGACTATAGGCAGTCAGTAGATACATACGTGTAACATGGAGCGATCCGGGCAGACGCTGCTCTGGGCGGGGATCGCACTGGTGTTGATCGCATTGGCAGTCCCCTGGCCGCTCTGGGGATCCCAGGAGGTGATCGCGGGTCTCCCGATCTGGGTCTGGTGGCACGTCGCGTGGCTCGTACTCACCTCGCTGGCCTTCTGGGTGTTCACGAAGGTGGCGTGGGGGACGGGCGTCGAGGAGGTGAGCCAGCGTGGCTAGCACCGCCGTCCAGCTGGGTATCATCGTCGGCTATCTGCTCGTCGCCCTCGCTATCGGCGTCGTCGCCTACCGCCTGACCGACCGGACCGCCGAGGACTACTACCTCGCGAGTCGGACGCTCGGGACGGTCGTCCTCCTCTTTACGACGTTCGCGACACTGTTATCGGCCTTTACGTTCTTTGGCGGGCCGAACGTGAGCTACATTGCGGGGCCCGAGTGGATCCTCGTGATGGGGCTGATGGACGGCGTCATCTTCGGCGTGCTGTGGTACGTGCTGGGCTACAAGCAGTGGCTCGTCGGCAAGGCGAACGGCTACGTCACGCTCGGCGAGATGCTCGGCGACCGGTTCGGATCGACCGGCCTGCGCGTCCTCGTCGCCGGGATCAGCATCTTCTGGCTGTTCCCCTACGTGATGCTCCAGCAACAGGGCGCCGGAACGGCCCTGGAGGCGCTGACGAACGGCGCGGTTCCCTACTGGGTCGGTGCTGGCGGGATCACGCTGTTTATGATCGTCTACGTCGCCCTCTCGGGGATGCGCGGCGTCGCCTGGACCGACACGCTCCAGGGCGCGTTCATGCTCGTGATGATCTGGGCCGCCTTCCTGTGGATCGCCTCGGCGGTCGGCGGCGTCGGCGCGGCCACCGAGACGCTCCGCGACGTGGACGGGAACTTCCTCGTGCTCGGCGGAGGCCTCTACTCGCCGGAGTACGTCCTCTCGACGGCGATCAGCATCGCCTTCGGCGTGACGATGTTCCCGCAGGTGAACCAGCGCTTCTTCGTCGCGGACTCCAAAGCGGTATTCAAGAAGACGCTCCCGCTGTGGCCGGTCCTCGTGGTGCTCCTGTTCGTCCCCGCGTTCATGCTCGGAGCGTGGGCGAAGGGCCTGGGCGTCGCGACCGACGTCAACGACAACATCCTCCCGCCCCTGTTACTGGAGTACACGCCGGGGTGGTTCGCGGCGCTGGTCATCGCCGGGGCGATGGCCGCGATGATGTCCTCCAGTGACTCGATGCTACTTTCGGGGTCGTCGTACCTCACTCGTGACGTCTACCGCCCCCTCGTGGAGACGGTCGACGAGCGCCGGGAGGCGATCCTCGCGCGAGTGGGCGTCGCCGTCTTCGCGCTCGGATCGTTCGGTGCCAGCCTCTTCCAGCCAGCGACGCTCATCGAGATCGGCGACACCGCCTTCGGCGGGTTCGCTCAGCTATCGCTCCCGGTGCTGATCGCGCTGTACTGGACCCGGACGACCAGAGCGGGCATCGCCGCTGGTATCGTCGGAAGTCAACTGTTCTACCTCGCGAGCGTCTTCGCCCCGTTCCTCCCGTTGATCGCCGGGAGCTACTTCGGCGGGTGGTCGGCCTCGGTCGTCGGGATGGCCCTCGGTGCCGTACTGACCGTCGCTGTCTCGCTGGTGACCTCCGCCGGACTGGGCGAGGACGCGACGCTGTACCGGACGACGGGCGCGGAAACGGACTGACGCGACCGGGAGCGATACTGCGACCTGTTCAGTCGTCGGCGACCGCTGGCCCCTCGTCGATCTGTGCGGCCCACAGGTCGGCGTAAGCCCCGCTCTCCGTGACGAGTTCGTCGTGCGTCCCGCGCTCGATGATCTCGCCGTCGTCCATGACGACGATCCGGTCGGACTCCTTGATCGTCGAGAGCCGGTGGGCGATCACCAGCGCCGTCCGGTCGGCGATCAGCCGCGTCAGGCTCTGCTGGATCAGTTCCTCCGTCTCGGTGTCGACGTCGCTGGTCGCCTCGTCTAAGATGATGATCTCGGGGTCGTTGAGGATAGCCCGCGCGATGGCGAGTCGCTGGCGCTGCCCACCGGAGAGTTTCACGCCGCGTTCGCCGATCTCGGTGCGGTAGCCCTCGGGGAGGTCGTCGACGAACGGGTCGGCCTCGGCGGCGACGGCCGCCTCGACGACCGCCTCGGGCACCTCGTCGCCGTCGCGGAGCGCCTCCAGCACCTCGCGGTCGCCGTAGGCGATGTTCTCGGCGACGGTCCCCGAGAACAGGTACGGCGACTGGCCGACGACGGCGATGTCCTCGCGCAGGCGCTGGCGGGCGTACTCGCGGACGTCCACGTCGTCGACTCGTACTGCGCCCTCGTTGACGTCGTGAAAGCGCGGGACGAGTTTCGTCAGCGTCGACTTGCCCGCACCGGTCTCGCCCGCGAGGCCGATGGTCTCGCCGTCGTCGATGTCCAGCGAGATGTCTTTCAGAACAGGCTCGCGGTCGCCGTAGGAGAAAGTCACGTCGTCGAACTCGACGCGGCCGTCGATGCGGTCGGGAACGTAGGGATCCTCGGGGTCGGCGACGGTCGGCTCCTGACCCAGCAGACCGAACACACGTTCGGCGCTGGACTTGGCCTGCTGGTACTTGTTGGCCGATCGGCCGATCCGGCGCATCGGCGAGTAGAGGCGGCGCAGGAGGAGGAAAAAGAGCGCGAACGATCCCGTCGAGAGCGCCCCGGGGTTGCCCGCGATGATGTCCCGGCCGCCGATGTAGAGGATGATCACGAAGACGACGCCGGTCAGCGCCCGGAGGCCCGCGAAGAAGGCGCGGCGCATCCGGAGCGCGTCGACCTGTTCGTCGTGGTACTCCTCGCTCTGGCGGGCGACGCGGTCGGACTCGAAGGCGTACCGGTCGAAGGCCTTGATCACGTCGACGCCGCCGATGTTGTTCTCCAGGCGGGCGTTGAGGCGGGCGACCGTCTCGCGGATCGACTTGTACTTCGGCTCGATCCACGTGAGGAACTTCGCGCTGGCGAGGCCGATAATCGGGACCGGGACGAGCGCGACGGCGGCGAGTTTCGGCGAGTACGTCCAGAGGATGATCGCGATGCCCGACACCGTCGCGACGACGCGGATGAACTGTCTGAACTCCGTGTTGAGGAACTGTTCGAGTCTGTTGACGTCGCTGTTGAGAATCGAAAGCATCCCGCCGGTCTGGTGGTCGACGAAGAAGTCCATCGAGAGGTGCTGGAGGTGGTCGTAGGCGTCGTTCCGGAGGTCCCGCTGGACCTTCTGGGCGGCCGACTGCAGGAGATATCGCGAGACGAACCGGGCGACCGACCGGATCAGATAGGCGATGGCCGCGATGACGACCAGGCGCTGTAACAGTTGTAGTCGCGCCGCCTCGCCGACGATGTCGCCGGTCGGGAGCAGTCCCGCGTCGGTCAGCAGACCCGGATCGCCCTGCCCGAGGACGACGCGGTCGATGGCGGCGGCGACCACCAGTGCAGGTACGAGGCGCGAAAACCGGGTGATGACCGCGGCCACGACGCCGACGACGAGTCGCGGCCAGTACCGGAGGGCGTACCACACGAGCTTGACCATCGGGTTGCCCTGGACGTTCTCGCGGATGTCCTCGAACCCCCCGTGTTCGTCAGCCATGGGCAGCGTTACGAGTGGGGGCGGGTAACGCTGACGCTCCCGGACAGGCGACCCTCGAACGGCCGACAGGTACCGAACCCGGGTCGGGCACGCTTTTACTCGCGGCGGCCGTCGGCGGAGACATGAGCGACGACCCCGAGGCCACGCTCGAGGCGTGGAAGGAGAGCATGCGGGCCGAACACCGCGACGCCATCGCGAACCCCGACCCCGAGGCGGACCACCGGATCGAGGGCGTGGTGCAGGTCAATCATCGCGTGTTCTTCGAGTACGACCCCGAGACCGACAGCCTCGAACGCGACAGCGTCGAGCAGGTCGACGAGTTGACCGACCCGGAACTGCGCTCGTGTGCCTGCGGCGTCCGCGGGATGGACCCCGACGAGGCACGAGAACACATCCGCGCCGCCCGTGACGGACCGACGGAGTGACCCGTCGTCCGGGGTAGTCGCGCCCGGCCCTCCGAGCGCCGCGCGAAGACTGGATCTTTTTAAAACGCCAGCGCCACTTACCGAACATGCAGACCCACATCGTCCCGGTCGGGTTCGACTACGACCGGTTGATCGCGCCGCTGGTGCGCGATCAGCTCGACGTCGACCAGGTCATCCTGCTCGAAGGCGCGGTCGGGAGCGAGGCCAACGTCGAGTACTCTCGAAACCTCGCGGAGAAACTGGAGACGGACTACCAGAATCTGCTGGGCGCCGACACCGAGCGGTTCGTCGTCGAGGACGTCTACGACTACGACGCGGCCTTCGAGCAGGCCTTCGCTCTCATCAACGCTGAACTCGACCGGGACGAGGAGGCCGAGGTGTGGGTCAACATCTCGGCGATGCCCCGGACGGTCTCGTTTGCCTTCGCGACGGCCGCTCACTCCATCATGGTCGAACGGGAGGACGACCGGCGCCGGATCCACACCTACTACACGGTCCCCGAGAAGTACCTGGAGACGGAGCTCGCGGAGGAACTGCGCCGGGGAATCGACCTGCTCTCGGACCTCCGGGACGCCGTCGACGACCCGGACCTCGCGGACCGGGTCGCGGAGCGTCTCGACACCGCCGAGGATCTGCTCGCGGAGTTCGACGAGCGCGGGACGACCATCGGCGCCAAGGAGATCGACGGCGAGCACATCCTCGAACTCCCCGTGGCGTCGTTCTCGAACGTCAAGCCCTTCGAGGAGGTCATCCTCTACACCCTCGGGGAACACGGCGAGTTCGAGTCCGTCTCGGAACTGGCCCAGGAGCTCGCCCGCGAACTCGGCGAGGAGTACACCGACAGTTTCCGCTCGAAGGTCATCTACAACGTCGACCGCCTCGGCCCCGGCGGCAAGGGCTACATCGAACAGGAGGAACACGGGAAGTCCTACCGGACCGCCCTCTCCCGGATCGGCGAACTGTGGGTCCGTGCACACGGCGACTCCGAGCCCAGTCTGTTCAGCGAGTAGCAACCGAGCAGGTCGCCCGCCGTCCGCTCATACTGTCGGCTATACGTTCGTAAAGATATTCCCCACCTCGGGGTGGCGAATTCCTTCGATATGGTATAGCCGACAGTATCAGTACGCCTCGTCGATGCGTTCGACCTGCGCCGCCGAGAGGTCGACATCGGCGGCCGCGGCGTTCTCCTCCATCTGCTCGGCGGTGCGCGCGCCGATGATCGGCACGCAGTCGAACTCCTGTTCCATCAGCCAGCGCAGTGAGACCTGCGCGGGCGTGGCATCGACCTCCTCTGCGACCGCCTGGACCGTTTCGAGCACGTCCCACTGGCGCTCGGAGAACTCCTCCCAGTCCTGCAGGTCGCCGCGCGATCCTTCGGGGTTCGATCCCTCGCGGTCGTACTTGCCCGTGAGGAAGCCGCCCTCCAGCGGCGAGTACGGACAGACGGCCAGGCCCTGGTCCTCGCAGACGTCGACGTACGCGCCCACGTCGATGTCGTAGCCGCCCTCGTCGGGGCTTCGGTACGCGGCGTTGTACCGGGGCTGGGTCACCTCGAAGCGTTCGAGGCCCTCAACGTCGCTGGTCCAGAGGGCCTTCGTCAGTTTCCAGGCGTAGGCCATGCTGATCCCGAGGTGGTTCACCTTCCCCTCGGCGACCAGTTCGTCCAGCGTCGCCAGCGTCTCCTCGATGGGCGTCTCGTCGTCCCAGCGGTGGATGTAGTAGACGTCCAGATAGTCGGTTCCGAGGCGGTCAAGTGTCCCCTCGATCTGTGCGCGGATGTGCTTGCGCCCGAGACCGCTCCGGTTCGGGCCGTCGCCCATCCCGCCGTAGACCTTCGAGGCGAGGACGAAGTCCTCGCGGTCACGGTCTGCCAGCCACTCGCCGATCCACTCCTCGGAAGTGCCCTGCGGGTCGCCGTAGACGTTCGCGGTGTCGATGAAGTTGATGCCGTTCTCCCAGGCGGCGTCGAGCAACTCGTGGGCCTCCTCTTTCGTCGTCTCGACGACACCGTCGCTCTCTTTCGCGAAGCGCCACGTCCCGAAGCAGAGTCGCGATACGTCCGTCCCGGTCGAACCGAGTTTTGTGTACTCCATACCGATCCCTTCACCCGACCCCGTAAAGACGCTGGCCTCCCGGCGGCCCGTTCCGGGAACGGGCAATCGCCCACAGTCCGTCGGGTACCACGGTCGTAGCGACCGACGGCGGGGCGAACCCTGAAGGCAGTCGCGGTGAAAGCGCTCGTATGGCCGACAGCGACGCGATCGAGGTGACCGTCAAGGGGGCCAAGAAGCGCGACGCCGGGCGCGGCATCGCGCGGGTCCCCGAGACGGTGCGGAACCGACTCGGGGTGTTGAGCGGGGATCCGCTCGTCATCGAGGGCGAACGAGCGACGGTGGCGAAAGCCTGGCCCGACAGCGACACCGGGAGGTACGTCCGGATCGACGCGGACACGCGCTCGAACGCGGGCGTTACCATCGGCGACACCGTGACCGTCGAACAGACCTCCGTCCGCGACGCGGACAGCCTCACGGTACGACTCGCGCAGTCGGCCGGACTGGACCCTGACCGGCGGGAGGCCGCGGTCCGGCGCGCGCTGGTCGACCGCCCGCTCCGTGAGGGCGAACAGGTCCACATCGACGGCGTCGGGGCCTTCTCGGTCTCCGAGACCGATCCCGCGGGCGCGGTTCGGATCACCGACGACACCGACGTGACGGTCCTGCCGCCAGCGGGCGAGAGCGGAGCGGACGGCGCTCGGTCGACGCCGGGATCGGCCGGGGGTACCGCTGGATCCGGGGACGTGGGCGACGGCACCGGGACCGACGGCACCGCAAGCGCCGACGCGGGCGGGAACCCCGAGGCCTCGGCGTCCCGGACCGGCGTCTCCTACGAGGACATCGGCGGGCTGGACGACGAACTCGAACAGGTCCGCGAGATGATCGAGCTCCCGCTCTCCGAGCCCGATCTCTACCAGCGCCTCGGCATCTCGCCCCCGCGGGGCGTCCTGCTGTACGGCCCGCCCGGGACCGGGAAGACGCTGATCGCCCGCGCGGTCGCCAACGAGGTCGACGCCTACTTCGACGTCATCTCGGGCCCCGAGGTGGTCTCGAAGTACAAAGGCGAGAGCGAGGAGCGCCTGCGCGAGGCCTTCACCCGCGCCGAGGAGAACGCTCCTGCCATCGTCTTCATCGACGAGATCGACGCCATCGCGGGCGAGCGCGACGAGGACGCCGACATGGAAAACAGGGTCGTCGCCCAGCTGCTGACGCTACTGGACGGTCTCGAAGACCGCGGACAGGTCGTCGTGATCGGCGCGACCAACCGCGTCGACACCGTCGATCCCGCCCTGCGCCGCGGGGGGCGCTTCGACCGCGAGATCGAGATCGGCGTCCCCGGCGAGGAGGGGCGTCGCGAGATCCTCGACGTCCACACCCGGGGGATGCCGCTGGCCGACGACGTCGACGTCGGCCAGCTCGCCGCGCGGACCCACGGGTTCGTCGGCGCCGACCTCCAGACGCTGACCACGGAGGCCGCGATGGCCGCGCTCCGTCGAACCCGCGACGACCCGGAGGTCACCCGCGAGGACTTCGAGACGGCGATGCGGGCGGTCGATCCCTCGGCGATGCGCGAGTACGTCGCCGAGTCCCCCACTGTGACCTTCGAGGACGTGGGCGGTCTCGACTCGGCCAAGGACACCCTCGAACAGGCCGTCGAGTGGCCCCTCGAGTACGGTCCTCTGTTCGAGGCGACCGGGACGGACCCCCCTTCGGGCGTCCTGTTGCACGGACCGCCGGGGACCGGAAAGACACTGCTCGCGCGGGCCGTCGCCGGCGAGAGCGGCGTGAACTTCATCCGCGTGGCCGGACCCGAACTGATGGACCGCTACGTCGGCGAGTCCGAGAAGGCCGTCCGCGAGGTGTTCGACCGCGCCCGCCAGACCGCCCCCGCCATCGTCTTCTTCGACGAGATCGACGGCATCGCCAGCCAGCGCGCCGACAGCCACGAGGTGACCGAGCGCGTCGTCTCCCAGTTGCTGACCGAACTCGACAGCGCCGCCGAGGACCCCAACCTCGTGGTGATCGGCGCCACCAACCGCAAGGACGTGATCGACCCCGCGCTGTTGCGCCCGGGCCGACTCGAACAGCATATCGAGGTGCCGAACCCCGACGGCGCGGCGCGCCACGAGATCCTGGCCGTCCACGCCGAGGGGAAACCGCTGGCCGACGACGTGGACCTGGACGCCCTCTCCGACGAGGCCGCGGGACTCTCGGGGGCCGAGCTGGCGTCTGTGATCCGCGAGGCGTCGATGCGCGCCATCAGCGAGGTGGCCGAGGAGATCGATCCGGAGGCGGCCGCCGACCGAGCGGAGGACGTGCTGATCGAACAACGACACGTCGACGCCGCGCTGGCGGCCGTCACGCCGGACGGCTGACGAGACCGGGTCGGACGAGCCACTCCGACCGCCGGACTGCGTACCCCGACCGCTGGACCGCCCAGCCGTCGGACCCCATACTGTCAACGGTTCGTCCAGTACCGCGGTGATTAAGCCGCTCCCGGAGCAATATTTGCCTGTGTTCGCCCATGAGTAGACAGGAACAGGAGGCGCACGGCCATTACATCGACGGGGAGTGGGTCGACGGTGCGGGCAGCGAGACCTTCGAGAGCGTCGATCCGGCGACCGGGGAGACGCTGGCGGAGTTCCACCGCGGGACACCCGAGGACGTCCAGGGGGCGGTCGCGGCCGCAGAGGACGCCTTCGAGGAGTGGCGGAGTCGCTCGTACATCGACCGGGCAGAGGTGCTGTGGGAGGTGTACCACGAACTCCGGGATCGGACGGACGAACTCGGCGAGATCGTCACACGGGAGTGTGGCAAGGAGATCAGCGAGGGCCGGGCCGACGTCGTCGAGGCCGCTCACATGGTCGAGTGGGCCGCCGGGAACGCCCGCCACCCCCACGGCGACGTAGTTCCCTCGGAGATAGCAAGCAAGGACGCCTACATGCGGCGACGACCGCGCGGCGTCGTCGGCTGTATCACGCCCTGGAACTTCCCGGTCGCCATCCCGTTCTGGCACATGGCGGTCACGCTCGTCGAGGGCAACACCGTCGTCTGGAAGCCCGCCGAGCAGACGCCGTGGTGCGGCCAGACCGTCGCCGAGATGATGACCGACGCGGGCGTCCCCGACGGCGTGTTCAACCTCGTCCAGGGGTTTGCCGACACCGGGAACGCCATCGTCGAGGACGACCGCGTCGATACGGTCCTCTTCACGGGGTCCGCGGAGGTCGGCCACTCGATCGCCGACAAACTCGGCGGCGAACCCGGCCGCGAGGTCGCCCTCGAAATGGGCGGCAAGAACGGCATCGTGATCACCGAGCACGCGGATCTGGACGTCGCCCTGCACTCGGCGGTGATGTCCTCGTTCAAGACGACCGGCCAGCGCTGTGTCTCCAGCGAGCGCCTGATCGTCCACGAGGACGTCTACGACGAGTTCAAGTCGGAGTTCGTCGCCCTCGCCGAGGACGTGGCCGTGGGCGACCCGCTGGACGAGGACACCTTCATGGGCCCGGTCGTCGACGAGGGCCAGGTCGAGAAGTTCCGCGAGTACAACGACCTCGCCCGCGAGGAGGGGGCGACCGTCCTCGTCGACCGCGCGGACCTCCCCGACGAGGAGATCCCAGAGGGGTACGAAGACAGGGCGGCCACAGCCGCCGATGGTGAGCGGAGCGGAAGCTACGCGAACGGCTACTGGGTCGGCCCGTTCGTCTACGAGATCGAGTACGACCCCGACCACCGATGTCTCCACGAGGAGGTGTTCGGCCCCCACGTCGCGCTGATCGAGTACTCCGGCGACGTCGACGACGCCCTCGCGATCCACAACGACACGCCCTACGGCCTGGCGGCCGCCATCGTCTCCGAGGACTACCGGCAGATCAACCGCTTCCGGGATCGCGCGGAGGTCGGCCTCGCGTACGGGAACCTCCCGTGTATCGGCGCCGAGGTGCAGCTCCCCTTCGGCGGGGTCAAGAAGTCCGGGAAAGGCGCCGCCAGCGCCCGCGAGGTGATCGAGGCCGTCACCGAGCGGACGGCGTGGACACTCAACAACTCGAAAGAGATCCAGATGGCACAGGGACTTTCAGCGGAGATCAAGACCGAGAGCGACGACTGACCGGTGAGGTCGACAGACGGGAGTCTGAAGGGGTCGAGACGCGAAAGACGAGGAGAGGCCGGGAGTCTCCCGTCCGGACGGGAGTCGAGCGAGCGGTCGACGCGGCGCGGCCGAGCAGCGATGTGTTGCCGGGTTCGACGTGAAAAGCGCCTTACCGGCACTACCTCGTAGCGCGGGGACACGTATAAATGTCCGGGACCCGGCGACGGCGGGGCAGTCGGCGACGCCCGGCCACCCCGGTCGGAGATTACCAGCCCGGACCGGCCGATCACTCGGTGGCGGCCTTCGCGGCGTCGACGGCCTCGGCGATGGCCTCCATCCCGCGGTCGTCCCAGTTGTCGTCGGCGACCCAGCGGTACACTACCTTCCAGTCCGGATCGATGACGACGATACCCCGGGAGAGTTCGCGCGTGCCGTCGTCGGCCTCGCGGTACATCCCGTACTGCTCGTAGACCCACCGCGTGTCGTCGGTGAGCAGCGGGTAGGAGATATCGTGGTCCTCGGCGAACCGGCGGTGGGCGAAGGGACCGTCGGTCGAGATGCCGAACACACAGAGGTCGTCGTCGAACGTGACGAACTCCATATCGTCGATCTCACACACCTGCTCGGTGCAGACGGGGTTGAAATCGTAGATGTAGAAGGCGAGGATCGCCGGGCGCCCGTCGAGGTGGTCCGACAGCGTGACCGTCGTGATCTCGCCGTCGACCGCACCGTCGAGCGTGAAGTCCGGCGCCGCGTCTCCGATCTCTACCATACGACGTAGTACGCCCCGCACGGCTTAAGCCTGCGGTCGCGCGGCGGTCGAACGATCGACAGTATCAGAGCCGCCGGTCGTCGAGCGCCGGGAACTCGGCGCGGCGGTCGTCGACGGCCGCGCGGTCGACCGTCGCGGTCACGAGAGCGGAGTCGTCGCCCGCGGCCGCGACGGTGGTCCCCCACGGATCGTAGACGGCCGAGCGACCGAGCAGGTCCGCCTCGTCGAACGAGCCGACGCCGTTGACGGCCCCGACGTACAGGAGGTTCTCGACGGCTCGCGTCCGCCCGAAGAGCTTCCAGTGTTCGACCCGGGGGTAGGGCCAGGCGCTCGGGACCAACACGAGTGTGGCCCCGGCGTCGACCAACCGCCGGTAGAGTTCCGGGAATCGGAGGTCGTAACAGGTCGTCATCCCGACGACGTGGTCGCCGTACTCGACAGTCGCGAGCGAGTCGCCGGGGACGAGCAGTTCCGATTCGGCCGACTCGTAGCCAAAGAGATGCCGCTTGCGGTAGACGTCCCGGCGCTCGCCGTCGTCGTCGAGAAACACCGAGGCGTTGGCGAGTCCCTCGGGTTCCGGCGTCTCGATCCCCTGTTCGCGAGAGGCCGCGAGGTCCTCGACGACGCTCCCCGCGAGGACGGCGATCCCGTGTTCGCGGGCGGCCTCGGACAGCGCGGTGAGCGTCGGCCCTTCCAGCCCCTCCGACAGGCGATCGTAGAGGTCGAACGAGAAGTACCCGACGTTGAAGATCTCCGGGAGCGCGACGAGGTCGGCGTCGGTGGCCGCGGCGTCGGCGACGGCCGCGAGCGCCCGCTCGCGGTTCGTCGCCACGTCGCCGGGTTCGATCTCCAGTTGTGCCAGTGCCAGTTTCATCTCTGTTCAGGACTCGACACCGAGGTAATCGAGCAGCGCCGCTTCGAGGTTGCCGATCTCCCCGTCGAGATTTCGGCGGAAGAACCGCTCGACTCCGGGGAGTCTGCCGTCGACGACGAACCGATTCGAGACGGTCGTCCCGTCCTCGGTCTCGGTGAGTTCGTGTTCGCCGACGACGTGCATCACCTTCGACCGGCCGGAGAACTTGACGTACTCGGGCGCGCGGAACTCCTCGTCGCGCGTCTCGACGGTGATGGTGCTGTCGACGACGGGGATCGGCAGGCGGATCTGCCAGGTCGCCCGGCCGTCGTCGTGGACCTCGTAGTCCGTGACGACGCTGATCGCGCCCGCTCGCTTCCCCGGGTCGGCGATGAACTCCCAGACGCGCGCCCGCTCGGCGGGTAACTCGAACGACCGCTCGACCCGGACTGTCATACCGGTAGGTCAGGAACCCACCGACAAAAAGGCTACACTGTCGGATCGACACGCGCGAAACCGCGAAAACGCCCGCCCTAGCTCCGGGTGACGCGCCAGGTCGTCGACCGGGCGCGACCCCACTTCTCGATATCGACGTCCTCGGACTGCTCGGCGAGTTTCGGGAGGCGCGCGCCGACCTGCTTCGCCGAGAGACCGATCTGATCCGCGATGTTTTTCGCCCTGAAGTAACTCTCCCCGCGGGAGACGCTCTCGCGGAGATACGCCAGGATCTCTCTGTCCTCCTCGCCGAGTTCGCTCATGGGTATGGATACGTTACGGACGCCCTTAACGGTTTGTTACCGGTAGAAAGTTGATCGACCGAACGAACCGAGAGAATCAGTCGTAGAGATGGATCGCCAAGATGGAGACGATCCCGGCGACGACCGCGACGGCGAAGCTCCACCCGGCCAGCACGTTCGTCTCGTAGGTCGCGAACATCCCGAAGGCGCCGACGAGTGCGAGCACGCCGAAAAACATCGCCAGCCCGATACCCATGTCGGTCCCCGTAGCGGTCTCTGCCATAGACGAAGATACCGTCACTCCGCACTTAATTCATTCGAGACGGGCGCCCCCGTTCCCCGAAAGAGGTGGCCGAATCGGCGCCGCTACTGGATCGTCGTGTGTTCCGACTCCTCGTTGAGCGCGAGGTTGGTCGCGATCTCGGCGTTTCGGACAGCGTACTCGGCGGTGTGCTGGAGGCTGACCAGCACTTCCCGGATCCGGAGCAGGTCCTCGTTTGGCATCTCGTCCAAGTCGTCGAGGATGTTCTGCTCGCGGTCGCTCGTCTCGCGGAACAACTCCTTGACCTCGATGGCCTTGTCGTAGTCGCGTTCGACCGCGGCCTGGACGGCCAGCTCGGTGATCTCGTTGACGTTGTCGGTGAAATCCCGGATGCGCCGCTCGGTCGCCGAATCGACGTTCAGCGAGTGGCTCTCGGACTGGAGCGCGATCTCGGCGATGTCCTCGGCGTTGTCGGCGGTGAGTTCGAGGTTCTTCGCGATCGATCGGTACCCCACCAGCGGGAAGCCGTCCTCGAGGCCGACCGCCCGCGCGAGGTTGGGGTTCTGGTAGGAGGTGAAGATCAACCGGAGGAGGAGCACGAAGATCTTGTTGGCCTGGCGCTCGCGGTTGAGCGCGCGCTGTGCGAGGTCGGGGTTGCTGTGGACCAGCGCTTTCACGGCCTCGTTTCGCATCGTACTCCCGGTGCTCTCCAGTCGCTCCAGGAGGTTGTCGAGCGTGAAGTCCTCGGGGTCGACCGAACACCGGATCGCGATGCGGTCGGGCGTCTCCTCGACGACGCCCAGCCCCATCAGTTGCGTCTCGGCGTTGTAGACGGCGTTGATGTGGGCGCTCGAGAGCGTCTCGTCCTCGGGCGACTCGATGTGGATGATCCGTCGGCCGAGGACGTACTGCGAGAGGATCGCCCGTTCGAGCGCGTCGGCGCTCAGGTTCTCCGCGTGGATGATCGCCTCGGAATCTTCGGTCTGGACCGATTCGGGCATGACCGTCAGCGTTCCCTTCCCGCCGAGACGGAGCGATACCTCGTCGCCTTTCTCGACGCCATGATCGTGCGTCCACTCCGCAGGCAGGGTCATCGCCAGCGTCGACGGCCCCAGCCGCTGGACCTTTCGCGTTTCCATATAGCCTTTGTTATTCACCGGGAACCTTAACCTTGTCCATACACCATATAACACGAATCGGGTTATAATCCAGGACTATATTCGTGAAAAACCGACCGAGTGTGGGATCGCGGGAGCGGGGCTCACTCGACGGGCATCAGGCGGCGCTCGAAGCGACCGACGCGGACGCGGAGCCACCCACGGAGCTGTTCGTCCAGTTCCGGATCGCCGGTATCGACCCGGAGCGCGTCCAGGTCGTCGAGCTTGCTCCGTGAGGCCACGACCTCCACCTCCGATTGTCGGATGACGGCGGGCGAGATCTGCTGGTTACCGCGGCCGAAGACGAACCCCTGGCCGCCGATGGGCGAGACGACGATCCGGTTCTCGTCGCCGAGGGCGCCCAGGATCTCGGCCTCGCCGCCGTCCCGGACCAGCACCTCGCCGTCCCGGTACACGTCGACGCCCAGCGGCGACCCCTCGAAGCCGAGTTCGGCCTTGATCGTGCCGACGGTGCTTCCGGGCCCGAGGACGTACGTGACGCCGGGTTCGGCGTCCGCGGCGAACCCCTCGGCGAGCGTCTGGACGGTGCCGCCGCCGAGCTGTTTCCCTGCCTGTCTCTGTTCGGTCGCGGGCGTCCGGACGATACCCCGGAGTTCGGTGACGACCTCGCCCGAGCGGTAGTCGTCTTCGTCGATATCGTTTACCTCGGCCGTCTCGACGTCCTCGAAAGTCGCGGCGGCCCGACCGGCCGCCCGCGGGCGGACGGTGAACACCGACGAGTAGACTTTCACGCCCGCCGGAACGCCCAGGATCGGCGTCTCGGCGTCGAGTTCGTCCAGCGTCTCGGTCACGTCGACTGCGGTGCCGTCGCCGCCGACGAACAGGATCAGATCGACGCCACGGTCGACGAACGCCCGGACCGCGTCGCGGGTGTCGGCGGCCGTCGTCTCCTCGCCCGCGGGACGCCCGACGACGACGGGATCGAACCCCGCCGCGCGTGCGGCGTCTTCACCCATCGAGCCGCCGTAGGCGAACAGTTCGACGGTGCGGCCGGAGTCGGCCAGCGCGTCGAGGGCCGCTCGTGCGCGCTCGCCCGCCCGGGCCTCGGCCCCGCGTTCGCGCGCCTCCGCGACCTTCCCGTCGGTCCCCTTGAGGCCGACCCGTCCGCCCATCCCCGCGATAGGATTTATGACGACACCGATGCGTCGCATCACCCCCGCTACGAGGGACCGACAAAAAAGCGGTCGGGGTCGACCGACGACGACGAACCGAAGGCGTGCCGTTTTATAGCGATGGCTCCGAAACCCGCGGGTATGTACGCGCCACTGCAGGAAGGGGTACAGACAGGGGTCATCAACGCCGCGGGCCTGGTCGTGTTGCTCGGCGGTATCGCGCTGACCGAACTCTGGCGTCGCGGCCTGATGCGGTAGCTACGCGACCTCTTCGTCGGCGTCTTCGTCGAGGACATCGACTCGCTCGGCGAGCCACGAGGCCGCTTCCCTGACCGTCTCGGCGTCGGTGCCGCGGATCTTGATACGGACAGACTCGCCGGGATAACTCCCGACGGTCACGTCGAAGCGATCCCGGAGGTCGGCGATGCGGTCGAGCAGTGCACTCTCGGGTTCGTCGGCGACAACCGTCGCGTCGTGTTTGATCTCGCCGCTGAACTCGTCGGCGACCCGCTCGAACATCGCTTTCATCTCCGCGGGGACGCCCGGCAGGACGTAGACGGAGCCGATGACACACCCCGGTGCGACCCCCTCGTCGTTGGGGAGCATCCGCGCGCCCTCGGGGACGTCGGCGGTCCCCGACGCCAGATCCTCGCGTTCGTACCCGCCGTGTTCGGTCAGCCACTCGACGGCTTCCTCGCTCTCGACGACCTCCCGGCCAAAGGCCGCGGCGACCCCCTCCATGGTCAGGTCGTCGTGAGTCGGGCCCAGACCGCCCGTGACGACGACGGCGTCGTACTCGGCGCGGTACTCGTTGACGACGCGGGCGATGTCGCCGTTCCTGTCCGGGAGGACGACCACCCGCTCGACGTCGACCCCCCGGTCGTCGAGCTGTGCTCCGAGCCACGAGGCGTTCGTGTTGACTGTGTCACCGACGAGCAGTTCGTCGCCGACGGTGACGATTGCCACGCGCATACCCTCGGTTAGTCCCGGGGGCTGAAAGCCTCGTCGTCACCGGACGGGGTCCGAGAGCGATCTCAGCGCATTCCAGGGGGTGGCCCGCTGTCGTCGACGTCGTCGTCCTCCGTCTCGACGTCCAGTCCGACCTCCTCGCGCCTGCGTTCCAGCACGCGGATCTGTCTGAGGTAGTAGACTGTCCCGCCGACGGCCGCGACGACCAGCAGCGCGAACATCCCCCCGAATATCAGGAGGTCCCGCTCCAGGTAGTACCGCGTGAGCACGGGCCCCCGACGGGCCTCGTCCCAGTGGACGGTCATCCGGTTGGTCGCGTCGTCGACACTCCGCTCGGCCCCGCCGGGTCTGACCTGCGAGAGCAGGGGGATACCAACGCGGGCACCGGACGGGAGCGTCACGTTGTGCGAACCCTCGGTGAGTAGCGGCACGGAGAACCGCTTGCCGCGGGCGCGGGCGGCGGTAAACGCCACCGACCCCTCCTCGGCGGGCAGCGAGACGTTGGTACGACTCCGCGACCGGGTCACGTTCATCGCCGTGCTGTTGACGACGGTGCCGTTGGGGTAGCGGAACTTCAGCGCCGATATCTCGACGGGTTCGTCGTTACCGAGTTCGTCGCGGCGCCACACCTCCTGGTGGCTGCGGTTCTCGACTGCCAGCACCGCCTGGTACTCGTTTTTGCTGACGTTGTACGAGGCGTTCACGGAGGAGTCCCACTCGTAGGTGGCGTTCTCGGCCAGCGCCTCGGGGTCGGGCTCGCCGGACCCGAACGCCGAACACCCCGCGAGGGCGGCCAGCGCGACGACCAGCAGGAGTGCGGCGAGACGGCGCCTCATGGCACGACACAGAGCAGCTCCGACGGCATGTACTGCCCGATGCTCGAGAGCAGGCCCGGCGGATCGGTCCCCTCGCGACAGACGATGCTCTGTTCGAGCAGGCCGAGTCGCTCGACGGTGACGATGTCGTGGGCGTGGCCCGCGCGGTTGACAGTCGCCCGTGTCTCCGACCGGGTCGCGGAGTTGACGTTGACCCGGCCCGTCCCGCGGGTCCACTCGTAGAGGCGGTCCTGCTCGGCTTCGGCGAGACGGGGCGGGTCGCCGTCGACAAAGCGCAGAGGCATGTGCTGGACGAGGCCGTATCGGGTGCGAATCTGCTCGGGCGTCCCCTGGCCGAGGCCCAGTTGATCGGCGGGGATACGGACCGTCTCGTCGAAACCCACGTCGAGGACGAACCCGTCCTCGTCCCACGCTTCGAGGGTGCCGACGCTGACCTCGTCGGTGTCGCGGTGCTGGGTGAGTTCGCCCCACGCCTCGCGCAGGAGGTTCCGCGCGGCCGTCTCGTCGGGACCCTCGACGGTCACGGCGGGGAACTCGTCGTGGCGCAGTCCGACCTCGTAGGTCACGTCGAGCTCACCGAGGACGTTGCCGACCTGCGATTCCAGCGAGTCCATCGCACGCTCACGGGCGTCGCCCCCGACGTAGCACTTGGTTGCGAGTACGACCATCAGACCTCGGTCTCGGGTTCGCTCTCGGCGGGCGGGTCGACGTTCAGTTCGTCCCGCAGCGCCGCGATGCGTTCGTCCATCGCGTCGACGAGCCGCGTGTTCTCCATCGACTCGACGGGGTTGCCACACTCCGGGCACTCGAAGCCGAACTCCATGGCCTCGCCGAACTCGAAGCGGATGCCACACGTCTCACAGAGGTAGAACTCGTGATCACCCTCGTACTCCTGGCGGTTCTCCAGCGCGTCCAGGAGTCGGTGCATCTCCTTTTCGAGTTGCTCGGGGATCTTCTCGTACTCGAAGGTCCACAGGTAGGTCAGCCACCCGGAGTCCTCGTCGCGCAGGCGCCGGTAACTCGCCAGGTCGTTCTCGTAGAGGATAAAGAGTGCGCGCCTGACGTCGTTGAGTTCCAGCCCCAGCTCCTCGGCCAGTTCCTCGTCGGTCACCTCGCCGTCCGGGGGTGCCGCCGCCACCGGCATCCCTTTCGGACCGACCAGTTCGTGTAGGTACTTCTGGATCACCGGGTCCTCGAGGAGTTCCTCAAAAGCCATTGTATCGTTGTCCGGCCGTGAGTCGTTTAAACCCACCGATGACACCCCTGCGGCCCTGCTGAGCCCTCCTGGCCGCGGCGCCTCACCGTTCGGGCGAGTGCCGCTACTCCCGGTCTTCAACGTGTTTCCCTGTCTCTTTCGGGACGACAACCTGTTCGGCGCCCGCCCACTCGCGGTCGAGTTCCCGCCCCTCGAAGAGGCGGTCGAGAAAGACCGCCAGTCCCGCCACTTCCGAGTGGGGCTGGTTGGTCACGCCGACGTTGTAGTCGGCGTGTTCGTACACCTCGAAGGGCACCTTCTCGGCACCGACCACGATCAGGACGGGGTCGCCGTCGGCGTGGCGCGCTCTGATCTCGCCCTCGACGTCCTGAACCGGGAGGCCGTACATCGTCAGATGGACGACGGCGCCGTCCCAGTCGCGGACCAGCGCCTTCGGCGACTCGGTTGCCTCCACCTCGAAGGGGCCGCCGAACCGCTCGGTGATATCCCGGACGGTGTCACCGGCGCCGGTCGCGTTGGTCTCGAAGACGACCCGGTCGGCGCCCAGCGCCCGGGCGGTCAGGCCGATGTGCGTCGTCATGCGGCCGTCCCGACCTGGCCGGTGGCCCAGTCTGAGCACGACGACCGCGGGTTCCCCTCGCATTTGGCCGGGCTACGGGACCCCCCGTTAAATACTGTGCGTGTCGCGCTACTGCGTGTGTCGGGCCGTCGCGACACCGGTCACTCGTCGGCCCGCCGTGCCTGCTCGATGCGATCCGCGACCGTCTCCCACCGCAGATCCGCGACGAGCGTCCCGTCGACGGCGACGGTCGGCGTCCCCTCCGCGCCCGCCGCGATGCCGCGCTCGCGGTCGCGTTCGACGGTGGCCTCGTAGATCCGGTTTCGCGCCGCCGCACGCACCGCGTCGGGGTCCGCGCCGACCCCCTCCGCGAGGTCCGCGTACAGGTCGAGGGAGAGGTCGGACTGGTTGTCGAACAGCCCCGACGCGAACGCGAAAAACGCCGGGTCGCCCTCGCCCGCCTGGACGGCGCGAGCCGCGCTGGCCGCACGGAACGCCTCCGGCGCGTGTACCTCCAGTGGGAGGTCACGGTGTTCGTAGACGGCCACCCCCTCGTCGACGTACTCCCGGTCGAGGACGGGGACGAACTCCTCGTGGAAGCGCCTGCAGGCGGGACAGGCGAAATCGACGTAGACGCTGACCGTGACCGGGGCGTCCGCGGCGCCGCGACGGGGTGGGTCGAGCGGGTCCGAGACCGCTGTCGGTGTCGACGCGCCCCCGCCACCAGCCGATCCGAGACAGCCCGCCGATCCGACAGCGACGCTCGCGGCGACAGCGCCGAGAAAGCGACGGCGGGGCGATCCAATCCGTGTTGGCATACCGGTTCTAACCGCCCGGGTCGGATACGCGTCGGCCCCGGTATCGGGGGTCCTCTCCCCGGGCGCGCCAGACCGGAAGAAACATTTCGCCGCTAGCGGTGGCATCGGTATGGAACTCTCCGGACAGCGACTCGTCGTCACCGGTGGTGCCGGGTTCGTCGGGTCACACCTCTGTGAGCGACTCGTCGCGGACAACGACGTGGTCGTGGTGGACAACTTCTCGAACAGCGAACGCTCGTGGCTCCCGGACGGCGTCGAGGTCGTCGAGGGCGACCTGACCGACGCGGCCGTCGCCGCCAAGGCGATCACCGAAGACGTCGACGGGGTCTTTCACTTCGCCGCCGACAAGGACGCCAGCCGCGACGACGTCGAGCAGTACCGCCTCAACAACAGCCTGACCGAGACGGTGCTCGATCGCATGGACGAGGTCGGTGTCTCGAACATCGCCTTTACCTCCTCCTCGACGGTCTACGGGGAGGCCCCGCGGCCGACCCCCGAGGACTACGCGCCGATGGAGCCGATCAGCATCTACGGCGCGAGCAAACTCGGCGAGGAAAGTCTGCTGTCGGTGTACGCCCACAGTCACGACTTCACGGCGTGGGTGTTCCGCTTCGCCAACATCGTCGGTCCGCGCCTCCAGCCCGGGTCGGTGATCCCCGACTTCATCGGGAAACTGGAAGACGATCCGTCGACCCTCGAGATCCTCGGTGACGGCCGCCAGGAGAAGTCCTACATGCACGTCGACGACTGTATCGACGCGATGTGTCACGTCGTCGAACACGCCGACGCGGCGTTCAACGTCTACAACCTCGGGACGCGGACGACCACCTCCGTGACGCGCATCGCGGACATCATCAGCGACGAGATGGGCCTGGACCCCGACTACGAGTTCACCGGCGGCGACCGCGGGTGGGTCGGCGACGTGCCGAAGATGCGCCTCTCCATCGAGAAACTGTCGGCGCTGGGCTGGGAGCCGACGACGGCCAGCGACGACGCCGTCCGGCAGGCGACGCGCGAACTGCTCGACGCGCGCTGACGCGCGGCCTGCCAGCCCGCCCTCATACGGTTTATTGTAGCGGTGTATCGGGACGTGCCAACCCCGGGGTTGGCGCTATCCGGAAATGATCTACAACAATCCGTATCAGGGCTCGTAGGTCCCCTCTAGCTGCGCCTTCTCGACAACGTGTCCCTCCGCAGCGTCGTAAGCCGCGTCCTTGGACGCGCCCGCTGGCGCGTCCAGCGTCGTGTCCAGCGCGTAGAGGATGAACCGGTAGGTGTGTTCCTGGTCCGAGGGGTTCGGACCGCCCCAGCCGTTCTCGCCATAATCCGTCCGGCCCTCGACGCCGTCGACGTCCCAGTCCTCGGGAATCTCGCCGACGTCGGCGTCGACGTTCCAGACGATCCAGTGGTCCCAGATCTTGCCTGCCGGGTCGCGGGCGTCGGGGTCGTCGACGATCAGCAGAAGCGTCTCGGCGCTGTCGGGTACGTCCGTTATCTCCAGTGGTGGGTTGACGTTCTCCTCGGCGTAACCGTGCTTCCGGGGGATCGGACCCCCGTCGTCGAACGCCGGACTCGTCAGTTCCATGCGGGGTAGTGACGGACGCCCGATAAATAAAGCCGCCCCCCGTCGAGAACGGCACGCCTATACCCGCGCCGGGGCTAGCCGCGGCCGTGCAGATAGTGGGGTACGAGGCCGACACCGGCGACTGCGCGGCCCTCTCCGTGGCCGATGACGGCGCCGTCCGCCGCGAGTCACTGGCACCGGGGACCGAACTCGCGTACGCGCTCGGTGACCGCCACTGTGCGGGAACCGTCGACGGCGACGAGCACCTCGCCTGTCCCGACGCCGACGCGCCGTACTGCAGCCAGCACACCGACCGGTGGCCCTGTGCGCGGTGTACCGGCGAGTGCTCGCTCCCGCTGGAGTCCTGTCGCGAGGAACACGCCGTCTATCTGGCGGCGTTCGCTCCGGACACGTTCAAGATCGGCGTCACCCGCTCGTGGCGCCTCGACACGCGCCTCCGGGAGCAGGGCGCGGACCGCGCCGCGCACCTCCGCACGGTGAGAGACGGCCGGATCGCCCGACAGATCGAGGCCGATATCGCCGCCGAGGTCGGCGACCGCGTCCGCGTCCCGGCGAAGATCCGCGGCCTCGACCGGTCGGTCGACGACGCGGCCTGGGCGTCCCTGCTCGCGGAGTACGACCCGATCGACACCTTCGAGTTCGACTACGGCCTCGCGCTGTCAGACCGGCCGATGGCCGAGACGCTGGCGACCGGGACGGTCCGGGGGACGAAAGGCCGAGTACTCGTCCTCGACAACGGGGCGAGCACCTACGCCGTCGACATGCGCGACCTGGTGGGGTACGACGTCACCGACGGGGGGACCGGCCGGGACCTCCAGTCGAGTCTCGGCGCGTTCGGGTGACCGAACCGCGCACGCGCGACGCGGTACACCGATCACGAGTTCGTACACCGATCACGAGTTCGAGTCACCCACAAGACATATACTGGCGGCACGAGCGTCTGCGGGCGTGAACAGAGAAGCCGCGCTGGCGGGGCTGGCCCTCCTGGTCGTCCTCCTGTCGGTCGCAGTCGCAGCGGCCGTGCCGGGCGTTCTCGCGGAGACCGACGAGGATATCCGGCCGAGCTACCTCTCGCTCGGCGAGACGAACGTCCAGGCCGGGCAGGTCTCGGGCGAGACGGCCGAGCTCGTCCTCGAATCGCGACTCCAACACCGAGGCGGCGACGCCGAGAACGTGAGCGTCGAGGTGCAGGCCATCGACAGCCGGTCGGGCCTCGTCGAGACGACCGAGCGCCGGTCGCTGGGAACGATCGCGGGCGAACGCGAGGTGTCGGTCCGGACGAACGTCACCGTCGAGCGCGAGGGCGGCTACGACATCGTCACGCGGGTCTACGAGAACGGGTCGCGCATCGCGACCGGCCGGACCGGCGTCAGCGGCGTCGGGTCGCTCACCCCCGAGTACGCCCGATCGACGGTCTCGTTCCACCGGTTCTCGCAGGGACAGGCGGATCTGCCCGTTATCACCTACGGAGTCGCGAACGCCTCCGAGGGACAGGTCCGACTGCGGACGAACACGTATCTCACCAACACTGGCGACGAACCGGCGGGCGGTCTCGAACTGGTCTTGCGGGCCAGACAGGCGGAATCGAACATCATCGCCGACAGCACCACCGTCGAGATCGGACAGATCGAGCCGGGCCGGACGACCACGCCGGAGGCCGAACTCACCGTTCCGGACGACTACAACTACCACCTCGACGCGATCCTGCGACGGGACGGCGTGATCATCGGTACGGCCAGTTCGGGAGCACTGCTCGACCCGACGCGGCCAGTGCCCGAGAACGAGACGCGCGAACGCGTCGGGCTCCAGGCCGAGGACTTCGAGCGCGAGACGCCCGACCCGGACGACGGCTTCGATCGCCCGCGGACGACGGTGTCGAGCAGTGGCCCCGGATTCGGCGTGGTCGCCGCGCTCGTCGCGTTGCTGATCGCTGCGCTCGCCGCCCACAGGAGGAACCCATGACAGACGACACGGCCGACCCCACGACCGAAGCGACAGCTAACGACGCGTCGGACGACGACTCCGAACCGCTGGACATCCCTGCGGGGGACGGTAACGGCGACGCGAGCGACGACCAGTCGCCGGACGACTCGGGCGGACAGTCGACGGTGGAGGCGTCCGACGGCGGCTCGAGCGGTCCGAACGCCGACCGGATCGTCTACTACACGCAACTGGCGGCGTTCGCCGTGCTGTCGCTGCTCGCGCTGGTCGCGACGTTCCGGTTTTACTTCGCGGCCTCGAACGCCGTCAGTCGGTGGGTCAGTTCCGATTTCGTCTCGGCGTTCCAGGCGGTGTTCAACCTCGTCGTCCTCCTGCTGTCGGTGATCGGGCTCTCGCTGCTCGTGCGCCGGATGCGCAGCGGGTAGCCGACGATCGGGAGTGTGGAGACGGCAACCCTTTTCCGCGCGCGGTCGGACGTACGCGTATGGCAGACGACGATTCCAACGAGGCCGACGGGGCCGACACAGAGGACACGGCAGGCAAGGAACCCGCCGAGAGCAGCGCGGACGAGGGCGACTCCGAGAGCAAGTCCTTCCGCGAGCGGGTCGAGGAGATCCGACAGCAGCGCGCCGAGGAAGGCGAGGACGGCGAGGAGATGAGCCGCGAGGAGCGCATGGAAGAGATGATGGGCGGCGGCGGCGGTGGCGGCCCCGGCGGCATGGGCGGTGGCGGCAACCCCTTCGCACAGATGATGGGCGGTATGATGGGCGGCGGCGGCGGACCGCCCGGTATGGGCGGCGGCCCGCCCGGCCGCGGCGAGGAGTCCGGAAGCGAGGACAACGAGGAACTCACCCGCGAGATCCGTAAACTCCGCGACGAGGTCCACGACGTGCGCCGGAGCCTCGACCGCATCGCCGACGCGCTCGAGGACTGAGCGGTCGACGCGGTCCGATTCTCGCGCGTTCTCACCGGCGAGCGGCGCGTCTTCGGACGAGCCCCGGGTTTCCGACTCCCGTGACGACCGACGGTCCGGCGTCGACCGGCCACGGCCTCCCGCGGCCGACGGACAGACCCCGAACAGTAAAGTAGGTCTGTTCGTCACCCTCGGGAAAGTGATCTGTCGTCGTCCGGTCGGACGGTCGCCGGTCGGTTCCGGCTCTTGTCGGCCGAATGATCGTCTGAAGCGTGGTGGAAGGGAGAAGAGAACCCTCGGAGGTCGGACACCCGTTCGGGGCCGGGTCGGTCGCGCTGGCGCGGGTCGACCAGCCGCCCGGAGGGTGCAATGTCGGTGAGACGAGCGTTCCGGTCGCTATCGACGGTGGCAGTCCTCCTCGCCGTCGTGCTCGCACCCGCCGTCGGGACCGTTCCGGTCGCGGCGGCCTCGTCGAGCGGATCGGTCGCCGGAGGTACGCCAGCGATTGACACGATCGCGTCGCAGTCCGACAACGAGACGAGCGAGAACGGGACGAGCGAGAACGGGACGGCCGACGCGGTGAACGTGCTCGCCCGAAGTCGGTCCGACGGGACGGTCTACCAGACCGGACGGGTCGTGACGATCCCGGGGCGCATCGACCCCGGCGACACCGTGAGCGTCACCGGGCGGATCGAGGCCGAGATCGAACGAGCGGAGAACAACCTCGTCTACGCGGTGCTGGGCCTCTCCGACGGGACCGTGATCGACGTCCAGCGGATGGACGGGACCGGGAGCGGGAACGTGACGACCGAGGGGACGATACCCGAGGACGCGTCCTGGAACGAGACGGTCGCGTGGACGTTCGTCCCGGTCGTGGACAGCGACCGCGCCGTCGAGCGGTTCAAGACGTTCGCAAACGCGCCGACGTTCCCCAGCGGCGAGAACGGGGTCCCCGTGGGACCGGTGGGCGGACGCCTGATCGACTCGAACACGACGACGGAAGTCGACGCGCCGATAGAACGGACGTTCGACAACGGCACTCTCAGGCGATTCGGTCGACTCGACGACAGCCCCGGATCGCTCGAAGCGAACCGGCCGGTCAGCGTGACCGGATCAGTCCGGGCGGTCCACCCGTCAGCCGAGGACGGGTCGGTCTACGGCGTCCTCGGGACGACCAACGGAACGGTGATCGGTACCGAGCGGATGGACGGAACCGGGAACGGGACCGTCACCGTCAGCGGCACCGTCCCGACGACCGCCGTCTCGGAGCGCATCGTCTGGACGTTCTTCGAGGTCGGAACGGCGGCGGACGCGCACGAGGAGTTCCGCGACCTCTCGGCCGAGGGCGTCCTCGTGGGGACCGACGAGACGGCGACCGTCGGGGCCGTGAACGCGACCGGCGCGGTGAACGGGAGTCTCGTGGCCGAGTTCGGGGCGGACCCGATCAGTTCCTGGGCGACGTTCGACGCCGCGCCGTCGACGACCAACGGGACGATCGAGACCTACGAGTGGTCCTTCGGTGACGGGACCAACGCGACCGGCGAGACGGTCGTCCACACCTACGAGTCGCCCGGCACGTACGACGTGACGCTGACCGTCACCGACGACCGGGGACGGGTCAACACGACGACGGAGACGGTCCAGCTCACCGGCGAGTGGCAGAGCGAGCAGTCGGGGCCGACGAACCTCACGATCACCGGGTCTGAGAGCGCGGCCCTCTCGGTCGGGTCCTGTGGTATCGTCTCGCTGTGGAAGCGCTACGGCGACCACACCGGCCCGGTCAGCGTCTCCTTCGACTACACCTACGACGTGGCGGGGCCACCGCCGGAACTCCGGATCTGGGGCAGTTCCGGCGACTTCGAGATCGGGACCGGCGGGTCGGGGAGCGGGACCTTCGAGCGGACGGTCGAGGCCGACGGAGGTGTCAAGGTCAACGTCTTCCTGAAGGATCCCGGGGGCGACTGTGCTGACGAACCAGGGGAGAGCACCCTGACGCTCTCGAACTTCGAGGTGACCCTGTCGAATTCGAGTGGCGTCACGGAGAACCCCCCGAACGCAGTGTTCACGCCGTCGGAGACCGAGCCGGGGACGGGCGCGTCGACGACGTTCGACGCGATCGCCTCGGTCGACAACGGGAGCATCGAGACCTACAAGTGGGACTTCGGCGACGGCACGATCACGAGCGGGCGGACGGTCACCCACTCGTACGACACGCCGGGTCGATACCTGGTGGAACTGACCGTCACCGACGACCAGGGGCTGACCGACACGACCGAGCAGTGGATCGACGTCTCCGACGACCCGAACGAGGCGGACGGGAGCGGGGAGAACGACTCCGCGGCGCCCGCGGACCTCCGGTCGATCAGCTACGGCGAGACCGCCACGGGGTTCGTCGACCGCGGCGATCCGACCAACGAGACGTACCTCGGCGGGGTCAACTACGAACCGGTGCAGTTCAGCGCGAGGGCTGGCGATATCGTCTCCGTCGGCGTCGAATCCGAAGAGAGCGCGGCCGTCCGGCTCTGGGGACCGGACGGGACGATCGTCGCGAGTCAGGCGGTGTCGAACTACGAACTGCCCGCGAACGGCACCTACACGATCGAAGTCGCGCTGTGGGCCGTCGACACCGGGGCGTACGACCTCTCGCTGACGCGGCACAACGACGACGTCCCGCGGGCGGCGTTCGACCTCGAAGCGGACGATCCGGGATCGGGCGAGGAACTGAATTTCACCGCGAGCGTCTCGACGAGCGGGTCGATCGACGCCTACGAGTGGGCGTTCGGTGACGGCGCGAGCGCGACTGGTGCGGAGGTCACGCACACTTACGAGACGGCGGGGACCTACGAGGTGACGTTGACCGTCACCGACGACGAGGGGCTGACCGACACCGTGACAAAGGAGTTCGACGTCGAGGGGCCGCTGGAACAGCACTACGACACCGACGACGACGGCCTGGAGTTCTCGGAGCTACAGAACGCGCTCGACGACCTGGTGGCAGGCGCCGCGCCCGGGGACACCGGATCCGAGGTCAGCGTCTCTGACGTGCGGGAACTGCTGAACGAGCAGGACGACGGGTCCGACAACGAGACGGCGAAGGACAGCGACGAGGACGGACTGCCCGACGAACTGGAGAAGAGAGGGATCCCCGTTCTGCGGACCTACGAGTTCTCGGAGGTGGGCGAGGACGCCAATCTGACCGAGCCGCTGGAATCGGACGCGGACGGCATCAAACGTCTCAAGACGGACCCGTACGACGCCGACACGGACGGCGACGGCATCCTCGACGGCGAGGAAGTCGGAGAGCGCAAGACGATCCCGGGACCGATCAACCAGACCTACTACGAACTCAAGTCCGATCCGACCGACCCCAACACCGACGACACGGGCGCCAACGACAGCGCCGAACGGCGCATGGGTAGCGACCCGCGCGAACCCGAGCACTTCTCGGTGAGTGCGGTCGTCCCGGTCGTCGGCCAGGAGAACTGTGACCCGGGGAGCGGTGTCGACGCGAAAAGCTGTGCGAAGGTCGTCTACGGAGACCAGGACGCCGGTGCGTTCGGCGTGAAACCGGAGAGCGAGCACAACTACCAGGATACGGAGGGCTTCGGCGATCCACCGAACTGGCTGGGCTCCATCGAGGACGAACTGGTCGACGGGCGGACGTACTACCTGCTGCCGGTCCAGGTCGAGACCAGCACCTCCGGAGACCATCCCGAGGACCTCCCGTCGTATCTCAGGTTCACCGGCTTCGACGGATCCGGTAAGATCGTGGGATCGGGCCCGTCACCCGGCGAGATATCCGATACCGACGGGTTCGACCCGTTCGCGGACGGCGACGGCGAGAGCAAGACGTTCTACGTCGTCTTCTCGACGACGGGTGGACGGCCTGGGGGCGACGCGAACTACCAGCGGGTCGGCGAGTTGCGGATGGAACTGAAGGTCCCGACCGGGCCGTACGCGCGGGGCGACCCGAGCGGCGACCACCAGTGGGAGACGGTGACGACGGGTCACTCCCTGGGGGTGAAGAACACGCTCCCCGACACCAGTGAGGACGAGGCGAGGGCGATGGTCGAAGAGGCGAGCAAGAAGTTCGGCCAGAACGCGGTCGGCGCAGCAGTGCCGGTGACGGGCGGCGCGCTCGGCGCGGCGAACCTCAGGATCCTGACCGACGCGGCGACCGGAGCGATGGTCGTCGCCGAGGGGACGACGATGCTCAGCGGCATCTCCGACAGAACCTACGCCGCCGACGACCTGATCGGGAAGTACGTCGTCGGCGAGGGGACTGTCCCGGCGTACATCGACGAGGCGGGCCACAGCACACCGACGGCGAACACCGCCATTGTCGTCTACCGGGCGAACTGACGATGACGGACACCACACACCACACGAGACGAGACGCACCACACTGGAAGCGATTACTGGTCGGTGGCGCGGTCGCAGTCGTCGTCGGACTCCTGCTGGCCGCTGGCGTCGCCGCCGGGAACGGGGCACAGGGGGCCACGGAGGGGCCGCGGATCGAGGCGACGAACGTCACGGTCTCGGGGACGAACGTCACGGTGACGGTCACGGCCGCGAACGCGACGGAGATCGATCTCGCGGGCGTCCCGGACGACTGGACGGTCCGGAGCCACACCGACGACTTCGGGACGTACCTGAACCAGTTAGACGACGGGGACCGGCTGGTCTGGCTCTGGACGCGGAGCGTCTCGCCGACCGTCTCCGTGACGTTCGGCGTCCCGAACGGGACCACGGAGTCGTCGTTCGCACTGGAGGCAGTCGCCTACGACGGGACGACCGAGGGCGAGACAGTGACGCTCGGCGCGGCCACGCGGACGCCGACCGCGACGGCGACGACCACACCGACGCCCACGCAGTCGACAGTCTCGGGATCGACCGAGACGGCTGTCGAGGCAACCGACGAGGGTGTCGAATCGGCGACGCCGACGGAGAGCGACGCCGCTGGCGAGACTCCGACGCAGACTGAAGAACTGACCGCGGAGGGCGGCGAGACGACGTCGGGGTCCGGGCCCGGTCCCGGCGTCCCGACCGCCGTGATCGCAGTCGTCCTGACCGCGCTGGGACTGCGGGCCTACTCCTCGTAGGCGAGGTTCATGACCCACTGGGAGAAGGCGTCGCTGTGGGCGTCGATCTCCTCGTCGCCGATAAACGGCGAGAGCATGTCGCCAGCCATCAGCAGCGAGAAGTCCAGGTCGCGAGGCGCAGGCGTCAGGTAGTAGGTGTTGTGGCCGTCGTAGACCGCCTCCTCGCGCTGGATGAGGTCCTGCTCGGCCAGCGAGTCGACGATGCGGCTCCCCTTGCGGGAACTGACGTCGAGGTCCTTCCAGAAGTCGCTCTGGTAGATCCCGCCCGTCTCCCGGATGAGTTCGAGTCCCGCGCGCTCGTCCTCGTTGAGGTCGGCTTCCGCCTCGGCCATGCTCATGCCCACTCGTAACGCCCCAGCGCCGTTTAAATTTGCCCTTCGGTCGCCACGTCGCGGTAGGGCGTCTCACACGGCGGCCCGTCGGCGAACCGGTAGCTCGCGCCCCCGGGTCCGATCGTCACGAGCGACGACGAGCGCGTCCCGAAGGAATCGCGGTGGATACAGACGCCGTAGTCGTGGTCGCTGATCACGTCGGCGGCCCGGTCGCGCCACTCGCGGCTGGACTCCCCGGGTTCGGGCGCGAGCGCGGCCGCCACGCGGTCGGCGTTCTCGGCCTGCCGTCGACCCACCTCGGCGCGCTCGGCGGGGATCGCGTAGCGCCCGTCGGCGCCGACGTTGACGACGACGTGGACGCCCGGGTCGAAGTTCGTCACGCGGCGACTCGTCCCGTCCCACTCGATCAGCAGCGCCGCGTTCGCGTCCGCGAGGACGAGATTGAACCCCTCGTAGGTCCGCTCATCGAGTTCGCGTTCGACGAGGCGGGTCGCGTCCTCGGCCGAGGGCTGGCGGAGCGCGTCCCGGACGAGCAGCCCCCGGGAGCGGTCACCGGCGACCGACTCGCCGGTCCAGCGGTTCGTGATCGCGACGAACAGGCCGTGTCCGTTGTAGCCGATCCAGGTCCCGCCCGCCTCGGCGTCGCGGGGCGCGACGACGGTCGGGTCGGTCTCGATCACGCTCGGTGGCTCGGAGGGGCGGTCGAGCGCCTCGTCGCGGTTCGCGGCCGCGACGACCGGCGCATCCGGGAACACCTGCCAGGCCAGCGTCAGGGTACACACGCCGTTGAGTAGGGGCACCAGCGGATTAAACGTCGCGGCGGGCTGGTGGGGATCAGTCGCCGTCCGCGGCGTCTTCGATCCGCTCCCGGACCGCGTCGCGGTCGACCGTGCCCGAGGCGGTCCGCGGGAGCGCGTCGGCGAGGACGACCGTCTTCGGGACCGCGAAGTCGGCGAGTTCGTCGCGGGCGTGGGCCTCGACGGCCGACGGGGCGAGCGACTCGACAGCCGGGACCACGAGCGCGGCCACGCGCTCGCCCCATTCGGGGTCCCGGAGGCCGACGACCGCGGTCTCGGCGACGCCGTCGTGAGTCGCCAGTTCCGCGGCGACGGTCGCGGGGCGGACGTTCTCGCCGCCGGTGAGGATCACGTCGTCGGCGCGACCGACGATCCAGAGGCGCCCGCCCTCGTCGCGGCGGGCCAGGTCGCCGGTCCACAGACCGTCCGTCCCGAACGCCGCGCGGGTCGCGTCGGCGTCGAGATAGCCCGGCGTCACCATCGGCCCGTCGACGACGAGTTCGCCCGTCTCGCCCGCCTCCGCGGGTGCGCCGTCGTCGCCGCGGAGTGTCACCGTCGCGTTCGAGAGCGGGCGACCCACGCTGTCGGGGTGGTCCGCTGCCTCCGCAGGCGTCGCGGTCGCGACCTGCGATGCCGTCTCGGTGAGTCCGTAGGTCGGACAGGCCGGGACGCCGCGGCGGTCACACCGTTCGATCAGGGCGGCGTCGGCGGGCGCACCGCCCAGCAGGACGAACCGGAGTTGTTCGTCGGGCGTCCACCCGGTGTCGAGCAGGCGCGTCAGCATCGTCGGGACGAGCGAGACGGCGGTGCATCCGGTCCGGGAGAGCGTCGCCGCGGTCGTCTCGGCGTCGAACTCGCGTTCGATCACCGCGGTCGTGCCGTACAGCGTCGACCGGACCAGCGGCGCGAGGCCGCCCATGTGGTAGGTCGGGAGCGTGATCAGCCACCGGTCGCCGGGGTTGACGCCGAGACGGTCGGCCGACCCGAGGGCGCTGGCGATCAGGTTCCCCGCGGTCAGGCGCACGCCCTTCGGCCGCCCGGTCGTCCCCGACGTGAACATGACGACGCGCTCGGTGTCGCGGTCGGTGACGACCGACTCGCGGCGGTCACGGTCGGTCCCGTCGACGGAGCCATCTGTGGAGGTGGCCGCGTCGAGAGCGAGCGACCGGACGCTCTCGTGGTCGGATTCGTCGACGGACGCGACCGCCGCACCGTCGGGTGCGACGGCGCGGGCCCGCGACGCGGTATCGCGCCCGCAGACCAGCGCCGCGACGCCCGCGCGGTCGGCCTGTTCGCCGATCTCGTCGTCGGGCAGGCCGACGTTCAGCGGGACGAGCGCGGCGCCGAGTCGTGCCACCGCGAAGTACACTTCCGCGAACGCGGGGCGGGTCCCGAAGACGGTGCCGATCCGGTCGCCCTCGCCGATTCCCAGCGACGCCAGCGCGTCCGCCCGGCGGTCGACGCGCCAGTCGAGTTCGTCGTACGTCCGTGATTCGCCGGTGTCGGCGTCGACGAGCGCCGTCGCGTCGGGCGTCGCCTCGGCGCGCTCGCGCAGGAGGTCACGAAACCGGTCGCCGAGCGGATCCTCGCCCGGCCACGCCTCCGGGGGCGGGAGCGTCACGGGTCACCCTGTCCGTGGTCGATCTCCGAGCGGTCGATGCCGATGCCAGCGCCCCGTGGGACCCGTATCCGGCCGTCCTCGACGGGCGCGGGGTCGGGACCCAGGTCCGCGGCGAGCATCCCCCCCGTCGCGAGTCCGCAGGGAGCCACGTCGGGAATCGCCGCGGCGACATGGACCGCCGCGGTCCGCGCGACGACGGCGTCGACGGTGGTCGTCACGACCGGTTCGACCCCCTCGTCGCGGGCACGCACCGCCAGGGTGTGAGCGTTCCCCGGACCGCCCAGCACCATCGGCTTCAGGATCAGGTAGTCGGCGACGCCAGCGTCCAGCACGTCCTGCATCGAGTGGGCGACCAGCGCCTCGTCGAGGGCGACGCCGACCGGGCCCGGGAGGTCGGCGTGACCCGCCAGGTTCTCCGCGGGGAGCGGTTGTTCGACGTAGCGTACGTCGTAGTCGGCGAACCGTTCGAAGGCGCGCTCGGCGGTCTCCGGGTCCCACGCGCCGTTGGCGTCAGCGCGGAGGGTCACGTCGTCACCGACGGCCTCGCGCACCGCGGCGAGTCGGTCGCAGTCCGCATCGACCGGGCGGGCGCCGACCTTCAGTTTCAGGCAGTCGAATCCGGCGTCGACGGCCGCGCGGGCGCGCTCGGCGGTCGCCTCGGAGTCGGCGTCGCCGACGGTGGCGTTGACCGGCACCGACGAGTGGGCGGATCCCTCGAACCACTCGCAGAGGGGAATGCCGTCGGCGCGGGCGTCGGCGTCGAGCAGAGCGGTGGCGAAGCCGTGGCGTGCGGCCGGAGTCTCGCCCGCGTCGAAGGTCAGGAGGGCCGCGCTGTGGCCGCCGTCGGCGTCGAGCGCCCTGGAGAGCGCCCGCTCGCAGGCGTCGAGCGACTCGGTCCACCCCGGCAGGGGCGTCGCCTCGCCCAGCCCCGTCTCGCCGCGGTGGTCGTACTCGACCAGAAAGCCCTCGCGGCGCTCGATGGTCCCGTCGGCGGTCGCGAGCGGGTCCGCGAGCGGGAGCGAGAACCGCTCGATCATGCTATCGCCGGGGCGGCCAGCCCCGCGGCGAACAGCAGGGAGTGGACGAACAGGGTCTGCCCTACCCGCTCCAGGGCAGGGTTCAGCGCCTCGCCGTCGGTCCGGGTGAGGACGGTCTCCGAGACGGCGGCCGCGAGCGGGAGCGACAGGAGCGGCGCCAGCACCGGGAGGCCGTAGGCCGGATCGAGCGCGAACACGACGGGGACGACGTAGGCCATCCCGATCAGCGCGAGGAACTCGGCGCGGCTCGGGCCGTAGCCGAGCATGACCGCCAGCGTCCGCTTGCCCGCGTCGGCGTCGCTCTCCCGATCCCTGACGTTGTTGACGACGAGGATAGCCGTCGAGAGTCCCGCGGCGGGCAGACTCGCGACGACGGCCGCCAGCGGGACGGTCCCCGCGGGGAGCCCGGTCGGGAACAGACCCACGTCGGTGACGGTCACGGCCTGCACGTAGTAGGTCCCGGTGACCGCGACGAGGCCGAAGTAGACGAACACGAACAGGTCCCCGAGGCCGCGGTAGCCGTAGGGGTAGGGGCCGCCGGTGTAGAGGATCCCGGCGGCGATGGAGGTGAGGCCGACGACGAGGATCGGGACGCCCCCTATCGCGACGAGGTAGACGCCGACGAAGACGGCCAGGCCGTAGGTGGCGGCCATCGCGAGTTTGACCTGCCGGGGCGGGATCAGGCCGCCAGCGGTCACCCGAGTGAAGCCCTCGCGGTCCTCGTTGTCCGCGCCGTTGACGGCGTCGTAGTAGTCGTTCGCGAAGTTCGTCCCGACCTGGATCAACAGCGCCCCGACCAGTGCCGCCAGCCACGGGAGCGGCGCGAACACGCCGTCGTGGAGCGCGATCCCGGCCCCGACGATCACCGGCGCGGACCCCGCCGGAAGGGTCTGTGGCCGCGCAGCCATCAGCCACGCCCGTCGCTTCGACACCTGCGCGTCGGCAGTCGACATTAGGGGTAACTCGGTCCCCGTCCGCTGTCAAAGTTCGGATAGCGGTCGGTGGAGAGCAGAGGTTCTCCAGCATACTGTGCGAACGCAGTGAGCACAGTTTCTCCGAGCGCGAACGGAGTGAGCGCTCGGCCTTTTTCACCCATGTTTTTGTCGGCGGGGTTCCCGCAGCGAGCGGAGCGAGCGAGGAAACCCCGCCGGGAAAAAGATGGTCTCTAGTAGTGCCAGGGGAACCGGTCGAACTCGGGGTCTCGACCCTCGTTGAAGGCGTCGCGGCCCTCCGCGGCCTCGTCGGTCATGTAGCCCAGGCGGGTGGCCTCACCGGCGAACACCTGCTGGCCCACCATCCCGTCGTCGGCCATGTTGAACGCGTACTTGAGCATCCGGATGGCCATCGGCGACTTGCTCAGGATGGTCTCGGCCCACTCCAGCGCGACGTCTTCGAGGTCTTCGTGAGGGACCGCCTCGTTGGCCATGCCCATCTCGACGGCCTCGTGGGCGTCGTAGTCCTTCCCGAGGAAGAATATCTCGCGGGCCTTCTTCTGGCCGACCTGGCGGGCGAGGTAAGCCGACCCGAACCCGGCGTCGAAGGAGGCCACGTCGGGATCGGTCTGGAGGAAGCGAGCGTGGTCCTCGCTGGCGATGGTGAGGTCACAGACGACGTGGAGCGAGTGGCCGCCGCCGACGGCCCACCCGGGGACGACGGCGACGACGGGTTTAGGCATGAAGCGGATCAGCCGCTGGACCTCCAGGATGTGAAGACGCCCGGCCTTCGCCTCGCGGACGGCCGGGTCGTCGTCGTCGTCGGCCTCGTCGTCGCCGCGGTACTCGTAGCCCGACCCGCCCCGCACCGACTGGTCGCCGCCAGCGGAGAAGGCCCACCCGCCGTCCTTCGAGGAGGGGCCGTTGCCGGTCAGGAGGACACAGCCCACGTCTGCCTGCTTGCGGGCGTGGTCGAGCGCGGTGTAGAGTTCGTCGACCGTCCCGGGTCGGAAGGCGTTGCGCACGTCCGGGCGGTCGAAGGCGATGCGGACCGCGCCCACGTCGGTCGCGCGGTGGTAGGTGACGTCGCGGAAGTCGAAGGCGTCGACCGCCTCCCAGCGGTCAGGGTCGAAGATGTCCGAGACCATGGCGGTGTTCGGACCGGCCAGCGCAAAAAGATTCGTCACCGCGTCGGTCGGTGACGGCCGCACGGCCGAGTCTCAACTCTGGGAATCCGGCCACTGGAGTTTTCATCCGGGAAGGGTGAAGTCACGACAACGGAGAACCGTACGTGGAAACCTTCTACGACTGCCTCGGCGTCGACGAGGACGCGACGACGGCCGAGATCGAGGACGCCTACCGCGAGGCAGTCAAGCAGACCCATCCCGACGTCAGCGACGACGACGACGCGGGCGAGCGGACGAAGCGATTGAACCGGGCGCGAGACGTCCTCACCGACGACGAGGAGCGCGCGCGGTACGATCGGCTGGGCCACGCGGCCTACACCGGCGAGGAGACAGCGACCGGTGACGGCGTATCCGGGACCGAGACCACCGGAGCGTCTGAGAAGGGCCGGGACGGGTCTGGGACCGACGGGGCGGCGACACGAACGGCGCGAGGGGCGGACGACCGCGACCGACGGCGAACGGCGGGAGCGAACGACGAGACGGCAGGCGCCGGATCGGCGGCCCGCAGTGAGAGGACCGAGTCACAGTCCGCCAGGCGGCAGGCGGCGGCGGGGACGACAGCCGGACCGAACGTCGACGGATCCTGGAACGCCTGGGATTCGACGCACGCGTGGGCGGTCCACCGCTCGTCGGGTAACCGCCCCGGGTTCGACTTCGAGTCTCTCCTGCCTACCGAGCAGTCACTGTTGATCGTCGGTTCGATGCTGATCCTCTATCCCCTCTTCGTCGCCAGCGCGCTGTTCCCACCGTTCCCCCTGGTGGCCCGACTGGTCGTCGCGGCCTGTATCCTCTGTCTGCTCGTGTATATGATCTCGCTCCCGGAGATCGGACTGTTCGTCTTCGGTATCTGGGGAGTCATCGCGGCTGTCGGGCTGGTCGCCGTTCCGGGGCTGTCCGTACTCTCCCTGCTCGGACTGGCGGCGCTCGCGGTCACGTGGATCCCGTTCGCGCTGGCGGTGCTGGTACTGGTGGTCGTCGAGTTCTGACGTGGCGCGGGTAGCCGTCGACCGGCCGCGGTCACGTCGTGGTCGATCGAACGCGGTCACACACTCGCTCGTGGAGGCCCTCGCGGAAGCGGTGGCTCGACTCGGCGTCGACGACCACCTCGATCACGTCGGTCCCGCTACTCGCGAGTGACTCGCGGTAGGCGCTCGCGAAGGAATCGGCGTCGGCCACGCGCTCGAACGAGAGCTCGTAGAGGGCGGCCGACGGTTCGAAATCGAGGCCGTGCGGCGTCCGGAACTGCTCGGTAAACGGCGGGTCGAACTGCTCGATGGGGAGCAGGTGGAAGATGCCGCCGCCGTCGTTGTTGACGAGGACGATGGTCGCGTCGACGCCACAGCGCGCGACCGACAGCAGTCCGTTCATGTCGTGGAAGTACGCCAGGTCGCCCGTCACGAACACGAGCGGGTCGTCCGTGGCGCTCCCGGCGCCGAGCGCGGAGCTGGTGATCCCGTCAATGCCGCTGGCGCCGCGGTTGCCCAGGACCGTGAGCGCCGCCGACCGCGGGCGACCGAACCGATCGGCGTCCCTGACTGGCATGCTGTTCGAGACGAACACCGTCGCGGGGTCGGGTGCGTCGGCGACGACTCGCCGGAGGACGCCACCCTCGAACAGTCGGTCAGCGACGGCCTCGCTAACAACCTCCCAGTGGAGAGTCTCGGCGCGCTCGAAGCGCTCGCGCCACGCCGGATCGCCCGCGTCAGTCACGCGGTCGGCCAGTTCGCTCGCGACCGTCCCGGGATCGGCGACGAGGTGATCCGTCGCGGTGAACTCCGCCTCGGTCCAGTCACCCGCGGGGTCGACGACGAACTGTCGCGCCGCGGCGCTCCGCAGGTACTTCCGGAGCGGTTTCGAGGTCGGCGAGGCGCCGAAGCGGACCACCACCTCGGGGTCGGGCCACTCGGACGCGGCGTCGACGTAGCCGTCGTAGCCGCCGAACACGGGGGCCGTCTCGACGTGGTCGCCGAAGCGGACACCGGAGAGCGGGTCCGCGAGCAGCGGGAGATCGGTCGCTTCGGCCAGCGACGCGACCGCAGACGGGTCGGTCGCCGCGGGATCGCTCGGCCCCGCGACGATCAGCCCACGGTCTGCGTCGTCGAGCGCCGACGCCACGCGGTCGTACTCCCCCGTCGAGAGGGTCGGCCGCCCCTGCGTCGTCCGGACGAACGGGCCGTCGCGGCCGTCGACGCCCAGCGGCGCGTCCTCGGCGAGCGAGTCGGGGACCGCACCCGGTTCCTCGGTGGGTTCGAGGGGCTTGGCGACGGGGAAATTGAGGTGGACCGGGCCGGGGTTCGACCCGGTCGTCTTCCCGACGGCGCGACTCGCCGCCGTCCGGAGCGATCGGAGCGCCCGCGCCTCGGCACGCGGTTCGGGGAGGTCGCGGTACCAGCGGACGGCGTCCCCGTAGAGTTTCTCCTGGTCGACGGTCTGGTTGGCGCCGCTGTCGCGCAGTTCCGCGGGCCGATCGGCCGTCAGGACCAGCAGCGGCACACGGGCTTGATTGGCCTCGATCACGGCAGGGTGGAAGTTCGCCGCCGCGGTGCCGGAGGTACAGACCACGGCGGTCGGCTCGCCGGACCGTTTCCCGCGACCGAGCGCGAAGAAGGCGCTGGAGCGCTCGTCGAGCACCGAAAAGGTCTCCACGTCGGGATGGTCGTCGAAGGCGACGGTCAGCGGCGTCGACCGACTGCCCGGCGAGATGCAGGCCGCGCTGACGCCGCTGCTGGCGAGTTCGTCGACGAGCGTGCGCCCCCAGAGCGTGGCGCGGTTGGGCGCGGTCATGAGTGGTGATCGGGTGCGACCCGCTGGCGGTGGACGGCGGCGGTCGCGTGGGACGGACGGTCGAGCGCGGTCATTCGAGCGTATCGAGGATCGGACTGTACTTCAGTTGTACTTCCTCCCACTCGCGGTCGGGGTCGCTGTCGCCGACGATACCGTTGCCCGCGAACAGCGTCGCCTGCTCGCCGTCGGCTACCGCCGAGCGGATGGCGACCGCGAAGGTGCCGTCGCCCTCAGCGTCGAACCAGCCGACGGGCGAGGCGTACCAGCCGCGGTCGAACACCTCCGTCTCGCGGATGGTCCGGAGTGCCTCGTCCGGCGGCAAGCCGCCGACCGCGGGCGTCGGGTGCAGCGCCTTCACCAGCGAGAGGACGTGATAGTCCTCGCTGAGATCGGCCGTGATCGGCGTCTGGAGGTGCTGGACCGACGCGAGGCGCTTGACCGTGCGGTCGCTGGTCGATATCGACCGCGCGAACGGCGAGAGTTGGTCTTTGATCGCCGAGACGACGAGTTCGTGCTCGTGACTGTCCTTTGCGCTGTCCTGGAGTTCGCGGGCCAACCACTCGTCTTCCGCGGGTGTGTCGCCGCGACCGGTGGACCCGGCCAGCGCCTCGGTCCTGACCGTCCGCCCCCGGCGGGTGACGAGGCGCTCGGGCGTCGCACCGAAAAACCACCCGGCCCCATCGGGCGCGAAGGCGAACCGGTAGCACTCGGGATAGGTCGCGCCCAGCCGACCGTACGCTGCCGGGACCGACAGCGACGTGTCCAGCTCGACGGTCAGCGCCTGCGCGAGCACGACTTTCCGGAGCGTCCCCGCCTGGATACGGTCGACCGCCGCTTCGATCTGGCGGCGCCAGCCGTCCTCGTCGGGCGCGTACGTCCGTGACGCGATCCCGGGCCGCGAGGAGACGGACAGGGGCGCGAACCCGTCGATCCGGTCGGCCCAGCGGTCGAGGAGCGCCGACGCGTCGGCTGCCGCGTCCGGCCCGGTCGCGTTGGCGACCAGCCACGTCTCGCCGTCGCGATCGGCGACGAGTATCTCGGGCAGGACGAACTCCGCGTCGGGGAATCCGGCCCACTGATCGCCCGCGTCGTCACCGTTCCGTTCGTGAAAGGCGAACCCGCCGAACAGGCGCGGGCGAGCGAACCGCGGGAGTTCCGTCTCGACGGCCCGACCAGCGAACAGGGCGGCTGCGGCGTCCCGGACGCGCTCGAATCGGTCCGACCCGTCGGCAGTCAGCGTCGCCGCCGCCCCGCCCGCGACGACGCGCTCTTCGCCCTCCGACCACGCGACTGTCGGTCGGTCGAGATCCGAGAGAACGGCCAGAACCGGAGCGTCGTCGAGCCTGCGCCCGCGGGTCGCAAACCCTGTCTCCTCTGGGTCGACCGGCGTCTCGTCGCCACGCAGTGGTTCCATCTCCGCGGTAGTTAGGACCCCGTGCCTTTCAGCCTAACTACTCCGAGAGGCTCCGGCACCACCGGACGAACCGGTCCGTCCCGCCAGTCAGAGACCTGATTTCGCGACCCGCCCCCGGCCGTCGACCGATGAGTGGACAAACGTCTAAAACCCGGAGATAGAGCCGCGATAGCGACCGGCCGCACCCCCGTCAGGTTTAAATACCCCTCTACCGAAGACTCGTCTGTTCCGATGCCAAACGTAGAGATAACCGTCCCGGAACACCTCGAGATGCAGATCGCCCAGCTCGTCGAGCAGGGCGAGTTCCTCAACCGCGAGGAAGCCATCGAGGACCTCCTCTCGACAGGTATCAAGGCCTACAAGACGAGCGGTCCGGTCGAGGACGAAGGGGAGGACCCGAGCTTCGAGGACGACGGGATGATGGGCCATGACGACGAGTACGTTTTCTAACTGTCGCTGTTTGTGAACCGCTGACGGGTAATTCTTAAACCACGGTCTACCGTAGGGGGGGATAACATGCACAAAGACGAACTGCTCGAACTCCACGAGCAGATGATCACGATCAAGGATTACTTCGCCGACCTCGAGGACGTCGACGAGACGCTGTTCGACCCCTACGAGGAACTGGACGTGACGCCCGACGACGTCCACAAGTCCAAGAGCGAGCACAAACACGCCGTGTTCGTCCTCGGGAACGCGCTCGCCACCGCGATGAGCGAAGACGAGTTCTCCGACGCCGGGCGCGTGGGCAAGCGCATGAAGGAACTCGCCGAGGACGCCGAGAAGAAACTGTAGACGGCTCTATCTCCCTTGTCTCTGCCGTTCTCCGTATCTGGGCTGTCTGAGTATCTTCTGTGAGCGGCGCGTGATACTGATCGGGCGTGCCGGGAGTGAGCGAATCCGTCGGATTCGCGAACTACGGCACGCACGCGAGCGTGTTCCGAACGGACGTGAGGAACCGCGAAGCGGGCGTGCCGGGATTCGAACCACGGTCGGACGTGCTCGCTCCGCTACGCGCGACCTCCCTGATTAGAATCCCGCCATGCCGGTTCGCTCCTCACTCGCTCCGCTCGTTCGTCGCTGCACGGGCGTGCCGGGATTCGAACCCGGGATCGAGGGGTTAGGAACCCCTCGCCCTGTCCACTAGGCCACACGCCCTGTCGGGTCGAATTACGTCGACCGGAAAAACGCTTGCCCTTAGAGCGCGGCCGCTACCCGGTTCGATTTCTGAGAAAGCGGGGGGAACTGAGCCGATCAGCTACTGCTCTCTTCGACCTCTTCGGAGGACGGCGTCGAAGAGGACGTGTCCGAACTGTCCGCCTCTTCGGAGTCGCTGATCTCCGAGGGGTCGAGTTCGCCTTCCTGCATCTGTTCGAGTTCCTGCTCTACCTGTTCGCGACCCTTCTGGAACTCACCCATCGCCTGCCCCGTCGATCGAGCCAGTTTCGGAATCTTGTTCGCGCCGAACAGCAACACCGCGATCAGCAGGATCACGATAAGTTCCGTCCCGCCTGGGACCCCCGCCGGAAAGAGGGGTGCAATTGCATCGTACATCGCTACCGGAGGTTACTCGGTGCGTATTATAACCTTTTTGCTCGTATGTCGGACCCTCCCATCCGCCAGGAGCGCCGACGTGGTCGATTCCGCCGGAGCGTTTCCGGCGGCCGCCTCCGGGGGCGCAACGCCCTTGAGTCCACACGCCTAACGGAGGCCAGACATGGACGTCGGCGACACCGTTCCGGACGTGACGACACCGCTCGCAAACGGGGAGGTCGACACCTTCGCGCTCCCGGACCGCCTCGACGAGGCGCCGCTGGTCCTCGCCTTCTTTCCAGGGGCGTTCACCGAGGTCTGCACCCACGAGATGGAAACGTTCGCCGACAGGATCGCGGCGTTCGACGAACTGGACGCCGCGGTGTACGGCGTCAGTATCGACACGCCCTTTGCGCTCAACGCCTTCCGCGAGGACCTCGCGTTGCCGTTCCCGCTGGTCAGTGACACCAACCGTGAACTGATCCACGAGTTCGACGTGGCGATGGACTTCGCGTCGATGGGCGTCGAGGAGGTGGCCAAGCGTGCGGTGTTCGTCGTCGACGGAAACGGCGAAGTCACGTACAGGTGGGTCGCGAGCGATCCGGGGATCGAACCCGACTACGATGAAGTGCTCGCCGCGGTCGAGCGACTCGCCGAACCCGCGTAACGGCCGCAACTTTTTGCGTCTGGTCGTCCTCGATGGGGGCATGAGTGACGAATCGGACGACCCGGTCGACGACCACCGGTGTTACGTCCCCGGCGACGGCCACACGTTCCCGGACGAACGCCTCAACGAGGTCCTGGCAGTCGTCGAGACCGACGAGGAGATACAGGCCTACCTGGAGGCACAGAACGTCAACCCCGTGGTGCGAAAGCGATACAACGACCACGGCGCCAAACACGTCAGCATCGTCCGCAACCGTGCGCTCTGTCTCTACAATCTCCTGAAAGACGACGGGGTCGCGTTCAACGGAGCCGCAGAGCAGGGGCTCGACGAGGCCGACGAGGCGGTCATCGTCGCGCTGGCGGCGACGCTGCACGACATCGGCCACGTCGTCCACCGGGACGACCACCCCTACTACTCGATCCCGCTGGCCGCAGACATCCTGGATCGGGTCCTCCCGGAGTTCTACGGGACAGCGGATGCGGTCCGGATGAAAGGGGAGGTGTTACACGCGATCCTCTGTCACCACACCGAAGAAGACCCGCTGACGCTGGAAGCGGGCGTCGTCCGCGTGGCCGACGCCCTGGACATGGAACACGGCCGCTCGCGCAACCCCTACGAGCGGGGCGGTCGGGGCATCAACACCGTCTCCAGTCAGGCCATCGAGACGGTCTCGCTCCGGCCGGGCGACGACCGGAGCGTTCTGGTCGAGATCGAGATGCGAAACGCCGCTGGCGTCTACCAGGTCGACAGCCTCCTGAAAGCGAAACTCCAGAACTCGGGCCTCGAAGAGCACGTCCGGATCGTGGCGATCAACACCCGCGAAGACGAAGACAACATCGTCGAACGGATCGAGCTCTGAGCCGTTCGGACAGATAGTCGTCACCTGGGGTGGCGAATTCGTTCGATATAGTATAGCCGACAGTATAAGACACGTGGCACGGATCTGATCGACTGCGTGAGAGGAGTTGGCACAATGGTTTTTACCCGTGACGACCAAGCACGGGTATGAGCCTCACGCCCGTCGACGAACCCGATCAGCGGGGGGCGTCGGCGACCGACGATGACGAGGACCCGCGATCACTGACCGCACGGATCGCCCGACGTGCGCGGCGGGCGGTAGAGTCGCTCGGTCGGGTGGTCGGGTCGGCGCTCGGTCGCGAAGACCGGACAGAAATCGGATCTCGCGAGCAGTCCGCCGCGTCGGATCACGCGCACAGACACCCGCTGACGCGACTGGACCCGGACAGTGATATCGACGGGCCCAACTGCCCCGAAGTCGACGATCTCCCCGCCCGGAAGCGCCCGCTGACGTACCCGGCCCGCGAGGGGTCGGTCAGTAACGACCCGGACCTCGTCGCGACCAGAGACGCCGAGACACTGACGCTGGAACTGCCCGGCGAACCCGAGGCACACATCTCTTCGGACACCTGGGAACGCCTCGAACCCTGAAACCGCCGGATTGCAGCGCTACTCCTGTTCGCCGACGCGAAGCACCTGGACCAGCGAGAAGACCGGGACGCCCGAAATCTCCTCGACGCCGCGCTTGTCGACGAGGACGACGCAGGCCACGGGGTTGCCTCCTTCCGCGCGGATAGCCTCGACGGTCTCGGTCATCGTCGTCCCGCTGGTGATCGTGTCGTCGACGACGTAGCAGTCCCGGTCGCGGATGCTCGCGAAGTTCCGCGAGAACGACCCAGAGAGGTCCTCGCCGTCGGCGTCGTCCCACTGGTGTTTGCTCGGGGCGTAGGTGCCCAGATCGGTGTCCATCTCCCGCGCGACTGTCGTCGCCAGCGGCGCACCGGCCTTCTCGATGCCGATGGTCAGGTCGACCTCCTCGCCCTCCTTCGAGAGGAGGTCCGCGATAGCCGACCCGACGTGCGAGAGGCGCTTGCTGTCGCGGCCGATGGCGCTCCAGTCGACGTGGATGTCGTGGGGGCTGTAGCTCTCCTCGGCGGTGGCCGGGGCGGTCGTCTCGGTACCGCTGCGCTGGACGAGCCAGGAGGCGGTCTCTTTCGAGACGTTCAGTTCGTCGGCGATCTCACCCTTCGAGAGGCCCCGATCGGCCAGGTCCGCGGCACTGTCGATCAGGTCGTCGATGTTCTTCATACCGCGCGTTTCGTCCCGGGGGGTGTTACCCGTTGCGCTCGCGCGGCGGCCGCACGCTCCGTTCGCGTGCCGGGAACCCGCGTGTGGCCGGATCCAAACCTACTCAACACCCGGGGAGCAAGCATCGAGCATTCATGGAACGCTACGATCAGCTCTACCGACTCTACGACGAGTACGACGCCGAGGAGGTGCGGGCCTACCAGGAGTTCGTCGACCTGTTCCCCCCGGTGGACTCGCCGGTGACACTCGACTACTGGGAGGACGCCCAGACGAACCTCGAAGACCTCAAAGGCGAGATCGAGTCGGGCTACCCCGCGACAGGCGAAGTGTACGCCGAGATCGCCGCCACCGCCACCCGCGATCAGGCCTTTACGGGGCTGGACCTCCACACCAAGTACGAGCGCCCGATCAACGCGCTGGTACTCGACGTCGACGAGACGCTCCGGTCGGCGGGCCGAACCGACAACGAGATCCCCCGCTCGACACTGCACGTCCTCACCGAGTTTCACGACCAGGGCGTCCCTATCGTCGTCTGTACCGGCCAGACCCTCGAGAACGTCAAGGGGTTCCTGATCCAGGGGCTCGGTAACGAGATCGTCCATTCGGGGTCGCTGAGCGTCGTCTACGAGTCCGGGACTGGCGTGTTCACGCCCGGCCACGGCCCAGACACCAAGCGCCTGCTCTACGAGGACCTCGACGACGAGATCCGGTCGACCTTCGAGACGCTCCGCGAGCGCGTGCTCGCGGACGCGCCCGAGACGGTCCGGCGGGGCTGTCACCTCCAGGGCAACGAGTTCAACGTCACGCTCAAGCCGAACTTCGAGACCGGCAGCGACGAGGCGCGCGAGGTGATCGACGAGGCGCTCGTCTACCTGCTGGACCTGCTGGGCGCCGGGGTCGCGAACTATCTCGGCCTCGACGAGGTCGGGAGCGCGGCCGACGGCGGCAAGACGACCGAGCGGGACCGCGACGTCCCCGCTCCCGCCGACTGGATCCGGGCCTACTACGCCGACGAGGACCCGCTGGTCCACGAGGTGCTCGACACGCAGGGCGAACTGCCCGCAGACCCGCCGGAGGTTCCGGACGCGGCCGGAGACGTGCTCGAACGCGTCGAGGTGGCCTACTACGAGGCCGACGCCGCCGAGGTCGTCAGCACCGAACTCAACAAGGTCGTCGGCGTCGAGGCGGCGCTGGACGTGCTCGGCGTCGACGATCCGTTCGCGCTGGTGATGGGCGACAGCAAGAGCGACCTGCGCGTGATGCGCTGGGCCGAGGGAAACGGCACCGGTATCGCCGCTGCCCCGGAACACGCGGACCCACCGGTCCTGGAGTTCGTCCGGGGCACCGACGAACTGATCTTCACCCAGGGGGACGCGAGCGACGTGCTCCGTGCGGCGTGGGTGCTCAACCGCCTCGCCGATGCCGAGTGAGCCCCGGGCGGCCTCGCTCGCGGGACGACGGGTCGGTACCGTTCGCGGCGCGTGGTTTTACTGTCTACCCGCTACGAGGATGAGGAAATGAGCGAACAGCACACGGACGGATCGCCGGTTCGGGTCGGGGTCGTCGGTCTCGGCAACATCGGACACAACCACGCGCGACTCCTGCGGGAGAGCGACGCCGTCCTCGCGGGCGGGGTCGACGTCGACGCCAGCGCGCGCGATCGGTTCGCCGACGAGTTCGGCGTCGAGACCCACGAGGACCGGGCGGAGCTGTTCGACGTGGTCGACGCCGTGATCGTCACGACACCCAACCGGTTCCACGAGGAAGCGACCGTCGACGCACTGGAGTCGGGACTGGACGTGCTCGTGGAGAAGCCGCTGGCCCACACCGTCGAGAGCGCCGAGCGGATCGCCGCGGCCGCCGACGGGGCCGACGGCTTCTGCATGGTCGGCTTCCACACCCGCTTCGAGAAACAGGTCGAGGTCCTCCACTCCCACCGCGAGGACGGCCGGTTCGGCGAGGTGAGCCACGTCGACGCGCGGTACGTCCGCCGACGCGGCGTGCCCGGCCGGGGGTCGTGGTTCACCGACGCCTCGACGGCGGGCGGCGGCGCGCTCATCGACATCGGCGTCCACGCACTGGACCTGTCGCTGTACCTGCTCGGGTATCCCGACCCGGTGGAGGTGTCGGGCGTCACGCGCTCGGAGTTCGGCGACCGCGAGGACTACACCTACCTGCACATGTGGGGTGACGACCGGGGCGCCGAACGGTTCGACGTCGAGGACGCCGCACGGGCGTTCGTCCGGTGTGCGGACGGGCGGACGCTCTCGCTGGACGTGGCGTGGGCGACCAACCGACCCGACGAACAGACCTACGTCCTCGAGGGGACCGACGCGGGAGCGACCTACGACCGGAGCGAGGGCGAGTTGACCGTCCACCGGACCGAAAGCGACGGCGCGGACCACATGATCGACGAGGCCATCGAGACGGCCGAGAGCGACCCGCACCGCGACGAGCAGCGGTACTTCCTCGACCACGTCGCCGTCGGGACCGAACCGGATCGCAACACCGTCGAGCAGGCACTGACCGTCCAGCGAGTGGTCGACGCGGTCTACCGGTCCGCCGAGACGGGCGCGGCCGTGCGCCTCGACGACTGACGGCGACGGGCGCTTCGCAGGTTCCCGAGTGCCGAACGAAACGAGTCCGGAGAGCGTGCCAGCCCGACGAACGGGGTGAAAAATAGACAGACTGATCCGTGCGCTCTACACACCGAGTGTACATGGCGGGAGACGACTTGCTGGACTCCCTCGAATTCGTCTCTAGTCGGTTCAACTTCGGCGAATACGAGGCCAAGGCGTACCTGACGATCCTCGAACACGGCGAGTTGACGGCGTCGGAGATCGCCGACTACACCGACATCCCTCAGCCGAGGGTGTACGACACCGTCCGGAGTCTGAGCGATGCGGGCCTGGTCGAACTCAAAGAGTCGCGGCCGATGAAAGTACTCGCCATCGATCCACAGGAGGCGTTCGGCGACCTGCAGGACTCGCTGGACGACCTCGTGGGTGACCTCCAGACCCAGTACACGGCGCCCGCGAGAGACACCGAGGCAGTGTCGCTGGTGAAATCGCGGCCGACCATCCTCCGGTATCTCTCGGACATCATCGAGTCGGCCGAGTACGAACTGATGCTGTCCGTGACGCCCGAACTGCTCGATCGCTTCGAGAGCCAGCTCACCGCCCAGCACGAGGCGGGGGTCGCGACCGAGATCCTCCTCTCGCCCGCGGACGAGGCGCCCGACCCCGACGAGTACGACTACCTCTCGCTGGCCGACACCGTCAAGGTCCGGCGAGGCATCACGACGCCCGTCGTGGCCGTCGCGGACGGGCGCTACTCCATCTACGCCACCCGCGAGAGCCTGAAAGGCGACAGCGACCGGTACGGGGTCATCTTCGATCGCTCGGAGCTGGGCTTTCTCGTGTCGATGTTCCTCAACACGGTGCTGTGGACCACTTCGGACACCATCGCCGAGGACGGCGACCCGCTGACGTTCCCGCGTCGCTACGGGACGATCCGGCGGGCCATCTCGGATCTGCTCGCGCTCGACGGGGAGTTCTACGCCACCATCGAAGGCCGGGACGTGCTCACCGGCGACCAGGTGGTCGTCCAGGGCGTGATCGACGAAGTCACGGTCGGCCAGCACCGCGAGACGGCGACGCTCGTCGTCGACAACGGGGAGGAGCGGATCGAGGTCGGCGGACAGGTCGCTGCCTACGAGGACATCGAGTCGTTCGAAATTCTGATCGGACGCGAGTCGCCGCCGGAACCGGTGTAGAGGCCCGACCTGGTACCGAAGAAGCCAGCGGGGACGGCTGGCAACCCTATCCGGGCCGCGAGCATTACTCGGATCGGAACTGATATAAAACCTGAACTTTCCCATTGGAATATATTATTGGGGGAGTAGACTCTTCCAGAAAGATAAAATACGTCCAATTTGTATGGAATCAGGTACGATGACGTCACGGTCGCGGTCTCAGAGCCGGTCGACAGGCGGTGAGCGGTGTGGTTGAGCAGTCCGTCGTCGAGTACGTGCTCTCCTCGTCGGTCCGATCGGACGTGCTGCTCGCCATCGAGAGCGGAACGACTGACAGTGACGCGCTGATCGAGGTCACCGACGCCAGCGAATCGGCAGTGTACAACGCGTTCGGAGCGCTGGAGCGGAGGGGGGTCGTCCGCTCGACAGCGGACGGGTGGCAACTGACCGGGAGCGGGCAGTTCGTCGCAGACGCGATCAGACAGAACAGGGAGGCCTGTGCGCTGCTGGACGACGACTACTGGCAGACCCACGACATCGGGGAGCTCCCGCGGCGGTTCAGGCTCCGCCTCGGCGACCTCGCGGGCGCGGAGGTCATCAGGGCAGACGACACCGAGCCGTTCCGGATCGTCGACGAGGTCGCGGGTCGGATCCGGTCGGGACGGCGCGTCGAGGTCGTCTCGCCCATCTACCAGGCGGAGTTCGCCGAGAGCATGCCCGACTCGACGGACGCCCGCCTGATCGTCCACGACAGAGTCATCGAACGCGCGATCGGAGACGAGACCGGAGAGATCGAACTGCGTCGCTACGAAGAGACCGGCTCGCGGATCATGCCCGTCGATCTCGCGCTGGGCGTGACCGAGGACTCACTGATGCTCTCGCTCCCGACGCTCGATGGCAGGTACGACTCCCGGGCGGAGGTGCTCGCCGAGTCCGACCGTGCGATCCAGTGGGGTCGGGACCTCTTCGAGCACTACTGGGAACGGGCGACGCCCGAATCGGAGTTTTTCGCCGACCGGCTGTGAGTTGTTTTTGGCGAACCTAAAAAGTCAAGTGCGTCGAGTGACGAACGGAGCACAATGAGTTCACAGCGCGTGAGCGGTGGACGGGACAGTTCCAGCAGGACCGGACTCGACGACACGGGCGCGGCCGAGACGGGCGACGCGGCCGACGCCGCCGGGCCGGTCGCGGACGGCTACACGTACGACGACGTGACCGTCGTGATGGGCACGTACAACGAGGAAGCGGCCATCGGCACCGTCCTCGACGACATCGACGACGTGACCGACGGCCGGGCGAACGTGGTCTGTGTCGACGGATCGGACGACCGGACGCCCGAGATAGCGCGCGAGCACGGCGCCCGGGTGATCGAACAGGAACCGCAGGGGTACGGCGTGGCGGTCCGCGAGGCGGTGCTGGCGGCCGACCGGCCGGTCGTGGTCACGACCGACTGCGACGACACCTACCCGATGGACTACCTGCCGGAGTTCCTCGCGGCGATCAACGACGGCTACGACGTGGTCAGCGGTGACCGGATCACGCCGGGCGCGGAGACGATGCCCGCGCTCAACCGCGCCGGGAACCGCGCCTTCGCCTTGCTCGCGAGCGCGCTGATGGGGCGGCGCGTCCGCGACACGACCACCGGGATGCGGGCCTACCGGCGCGAGGTGATCCGGGAGATCACCTGGACGGAGAACACCGGCCTCTCGGCGGAGTTGCTGATCCGCCCGCTGATGCGCGGGTACGACGTGACCGAACTGGAGATCCCCTACCGCGAGCGCAAGGGGGAGACGAAACTCGACCCGTTCTCGGGCGGCGCGGCCATCGCGAAATCCATCGCGAAGGTCTGTCTACAGGAGCGATTCTGAGCCGCGTCGGACCGCTCTGGTCGCGGGCCGCTACGGTTCGGGCCCGCGCTGATAACTGTCGGTCCCCCCGGGGTGACCCTGCGGGTTCTCGATGCCGACGAGTTCGCCGCCGGTGGGCGAGGAATACAGCGCGAAGAGCAGTTCGTTGACCACGTAGTAGCGGACCCGTTCGGCGTCGGTCCCGTCGGGGGCCGGGTGGGCCTCGCGGACGCCCATGCGATCGAGCGCCGTCTCGCGGTCGGACGGATCCAGCGCCGCGAACCGCGGCGTGTCGAGCCACGACGCGGTCCACTCGTCGAGGTACGCCACGGTGTCGGCGATCCCCTCGGCGTGGGTCGAGCGATCGGCCGCCCGCCCGCGGACGAACTCGGTGACGAACTCCTCGATCCCGTCGATTTCACTCGGGTAGAGCACCTCCGCCGCGGCGATCATCGTCTCGAGATCACTGTCGTCGAGCGGCCCCGACGACGGGGCCGGGTCGTCGGTGGATCCGTCGTCGGTGGCCGTCGACAGGGCGTACGCGCCGCCACCCGCGACACCCGCGACCGCGAGCGCGGCGAGGGCGTCGCGACGCGAGAGGGTCGGCGTGTCTGTGCGAGTCGCGTCGTCGTCTCGGTCGGTGCGGGTCATGTGTGGTCTGCTCGGTGTGTGTCAGGTGTCGTCGGTCGCGGTCAGGTTCGTCTCGACGAAGACGCCGTCCGGAGCCCGGTCGGGGATATACGCCGCAGCCCCGCCACAGGAGCGGGCACCCCGGCATAGTTCGATCCGCGGCGTGAGCGCGCGGACGCGCCCGTCGGTCGCGTCGACCGGGAGATCGAACCGGTAGGTGAAGCTCCCGCCGGGTCCGTAGTCGACGAAGACGCTCAGGCGGACCGTCTCGACCCCAGAGAGGGTGAGATCCGTCTCGGACTGGGGATCGAGCCCGGCGATTCCGACTCGGTCGTCGGACGCCCGCAGGCGGACGGTAACCGGATCCGTGCCGCCGTCGGTGACGTAGTAGGCGCTCCCGGAGTCGGTCCCGAGCCTGACGGTCACGCTGCTGGCACCCTCGGGTACGCCGAGAGTCGCGTTCATCGCGACGGCCGACCCGGAGACGTCTTCGACGCGCTGGAGACGGGCCGCGCGCGGCGACCCGTCGAACGGCGCCCACGGTCCCTGGTAGACGTACCGGTAGAGCGTCCGGTTCGGGAACGCGTCGGCCGTCGCGAACGGCCGGTCGTCGATCGCGTACACCGCCCGGCCGTCGAAGCCTGCGTCGTTGCGCAGCGGCTGGAACGGGTGGTTGAGCCAGTCCCCGTAGGGATCGGGCAGCAACACGAGCGACTCGGGCGGTGGGCCGTCCGCGAACGGCTCGTAGGCCGCCTCGTAGCTCTCGGTGGTCTCGGCGTTGCGCTCGACAGCGTCGGCGGCGCC
>Ga0207813_100031_pt1 | contig 130107 bp, 139 predicted proteins | sample A23E3SouthBayCA_2_FD_187730 | JGI IMG/M metagenome (GOLD analysis project Ga0207813, IMG submission 187730) | Aerobic enrichment media microbial communities from Eden Landing Ponds, California, USA - A23 E3 (4) (SPAdes) | ecosystem: Environmental > Aquatic > Marine > Unclassified | place...
GTACGTCGTCGGCGACGACGCCCTCAACTTCGCGAACATCTTCAACGAGGAGACGCGCCGCCCGATGCAACACGGCATCCTCTCCTCGGAGGAGTCGTCCGCGATTCCGATGATCAAGCTGATCACCGAGCAGGTGGTCGGCCAGCCCAACCACCCCGGCGAGCGGCTCTACTTCTCCTCGCCCGCCGACCCCATCGACTCCGACCTTTCCACGCTCTATCACGAGAAGACCCTCGAATCCATGCTCGGCGATATGGGCTACGAGACGGAACCGATCAACGAGGGGATGGCAGTCATCTACTCCGAACTCGCCAACCACAACTTCACCGGCCTCGGCGTCTCCTTCGGTGCGGGCATGACGAACGTCTGTCTGTCCTACTACGCCGTCCCGGTCATGAAGTTCTCCATCGCCCGCGGAGGCGACTGGATCGACGAACAGGCCGCGCAGGCGACGGGCACGCCCGTCGACAAGGTCACCTCCATCAAGGAGGACGACTTCGAACTCGACTTCCGCACCGACGTGGGTGGCGTCGAGGGCGCGCTGGCCATCTACTACGAGAACCTGCTCGACTACGTCATCGAGAACATCGCCCGCGAAGTCGACGAGGAGGACGTCGAGGAGGATCTGGACGTCCCCGTCGTCGTCACCGGCGGGACCTCCAGCCCCCGCGGCTTCGAGAAACTGTTCGAGGATCACCTCCGCGACGCGTCGATTCCGTTCTCGATCAGCGAGGTCCAGAGCGTCGACGAACCGCTCTACAGCGTCGCCCGCGGTGCGCTGGTCGCCGCCCGATCCGACGAAGAACAGGAGGACGAAGGCGGCGAGCGGCAGGCCCAGGAGTCGCCGGCCGAGGACTGATCCGACCGAACCTGACCTGTTCCGTCACCGACCGTCGCCGTCGGCTTCGGCGGCGTCGGCTTCGACCTCGACGTCGTGAGCATCCTCGTCGGCTTCGGCGGCATCGGCTTCGGCCTCGACGTCGGGAGCGTCATCGTCGGCTTCGGCCTCGACGTCGGGAGCGTCATCGTCGCCGTCGGCAGACGTACCACCTCCTCGTCGAGCGTAGAAGCGCCGGAGTGCGTCGTCCCACGACTCCCCGGTCGGTCCGCTCGATGGTCGGGAGAGCGGCGGCTTGAGTTCGACGCTCGGCGCGCCGTCGCTCCCGTGCGCGCGGTAGAAGCGCCGGAGCGCGTCGTCCCACGACTCGACGGACCGTGGATCGCCCCGGTGTTCGGCCGCGATACCGACGTAGCCGCAGTCCTCACAGACGGACGCCTCCCGGCCGCGCAAGGCGTAGGTGGCGAGCGAGCCACCGCACTGCGGGCAGTCCATACCCCCGGATTCCTGCCCCACCTATTTAGCCTTCCCCCCGTAACCCTCGCACGGAATCGGCTCGGCCCCCGACGACCCGGTCGGCCATGCCAAACCGTTAAGTTCCAGATTGCGGATACGGACCGTATATGGCGCTGAGCGACTCGTTGGCGAACTACTTCGAGTTCGAGGAGCACGGCACGACACTCCGGACGGAACTGCTCGCGGGCGTCACCACCTTCCTGACGATGTCCTACATCGTCGTGGTGAACCCGAGCATCCTCGTCGGGATTCCGAACGAGAAGCCAGGGATCGTCGTCTCGGGGTACTCGACCGCCGAAGTCCAGTCGATGCTCGCCGTCGTCACCATCATCGCGGCGGCGGTTGCGACGCTGATCATGGCGCTGTACGCCAACCGGCCGTTCGGACAGGCACCGGGACTCGGCCTCAACGCCTTCTTCGCGTTCACCGTCGTCGGCGCACTCGGCATCCCGTGGCAGACCGCCCTCGCCGCCGTCGTCGTGGAGGGACTCGTCTTCATTGCCCTCACCGCCGTCGGGGCTCGCGAGTACGTCATCCGCGTGTTCCCGGAGCCCGTCAAGTTCGCGGTCGGCACCGGCATCGGCCTGTTTCTGGCGATCATCGGCCTCCAAGCCATGAACATCGTCGTCGACGACCCCGCGACGCTGGTCCAGCTCGGCCCCGTCGCGTCCGATCCGGTCGCTATCGTCTCCGTCGTCGGCCTCTTTGTCACGTTCGCGCTCTACGCCCGCGGCATCCGCGGATCGATTATCCTCGGTATCGCCGGGACGACGGCACTGGGCTGGGCCGTCGCCAACGCGGGGGTCGTGGGTGGCGACGCGGCCGGCCGCCTCGTCGCCGGCGGCGCCAGCGCCACCTACGACATCACGCCCCTCGCCGGCGCCTTCGTCTCCGGCTTCGCCGACATCGAGGCGTTCACGTTCGCCCTCGTCGTCTTCACGTTCTTCTTCGTCGACTTTTTCGACACCGCGGGCACGCTCACCGGCGTCGCACAGATTGCGGGCTTTCTCGACGAGAACGGGGATCTGCCGGACATCGACGAACCGCTGATGGCCGACGCCGTCGGCACCACCGTCGGCGGGATGCTCGGCACCTCCACCGTCACGACCTACGTCGAGTCGGCCTCCGGCGTCGAGGAGGGCGGCCGGACGGGGATGACCGCCCTCGTCGTCGCGTTGCTCTTTCTCGCGTCGCTCGCAGTCGTCCCGCTCGCGGCCGCCATCCCGCTGTATGCCTCACACATCGCCCTCGTCGTCATCGGCGTCGTCATGCTCGGCAACGTCGTCGACATCGCGTGGGACGACCTCTCCTACGCCATCCCCGCGGGCATGACCATCCTCGTGATGCCTCTGACTTACTCCATCGCGACGGGCATCGCGGCGGGAATCGTCACCTACCCCATCGTGAAGGCCGCCCGCGGCGAGTGGGAGGACGTTCGACCGGGCCACTGGGCGCTCGCGGGGGCGTTCGTCTTCTACTACGTCGTGCGAACGAACACGCTGGGGTGAAGCGGCGTCGTGCCCCCGGCGCACGCGTCCGCCGACCTCAAGTTCACGGAGGCTGTACGGCCATCGATGACATCGCTGGAACTCTACGAACTGCCCGGCTGCCCCTACTGTGCGAAGGTAAAGACCAAGCTCGACGAACTCGACCTGGAGTACGTCTCCCACGAGGTACCGCGGTCGCACTCCGCACGGACCGACGTGAAGGAGGTGAGCGGTCAGACCGGCGTGCCCGTGCTCGTCGACCCCGACCACGACGTCGAGGGAATGTCCGAGAGCGACGATATCGTCGCGTATCTGGAAGAGACGTACGGGGCCTAGGGCACCTCGACGACGTACGCACCGAAGTCGCCGACACTGCCGACCGGCGGGGCGCCAAAGGCCAGCCAGACGTGCGTCTCGTCGGTGTGGTTGCACAGGTTCCGAACCGTCTCGGGGGCGACGCGGACGACGCTCCCGGCCGGTACGTCGTGCACCTCGCCGGCGATGGAGATCTGTCCGCCGGTCGCCGAGACGAACACCTCCTCCTGTCCCCCGTCGCCGCACTCACCCTCGTGAGTGTGAGGCGTCGTCACCTCGCCGGGACCGACGACGACCTGATTCACGCGCATCTCGGTGCAGCCGAGCGGCTCCGTCAGCTTCCGGACCGCCGTCTCACACGTCTGGAACCGTTCGGTCGGGACGTCGTCGGGGTGGACGATGCCGTAGCCGGCCGACATGGTCGGCGTGTCGGGGGGCCGAACAAAAAGCCTAGCTCTCGGCGGGGGCCCGCGCCCGTTCCAGGATCAGGTCACGAAGGTCGGCGGCGTCGCGGAGGTCGGCGAGTTCCGCCTGGCTCACCAGCGCCGTCCCCTCGACGGCGTCGCGTTTCTCGCGCTCCTCGGTGACGTACACCGAGCGCGTTCGGGTCACCTCACCGAGCGAGGACATGATCCGGGCGCGCTTCTCCGCGCTTCGGGTGAACGCCGAGTGACCCGTGAGGAGGTTCGCGATTTCGCGGTCGCCGTCCTCGCTGACGGCGGTGAAGGGCGCGCGGTGTGTCGGGTGAACGGTGAATCCGACGCGGGCGAGGACGGCGAGGACGTGGTCCTCGTCGGGGTCGACGGCGGGATCATCCGGCGTCGGGTCGGCGTCACGAACCCCCTCGGCGCCCGTGAGGACGTCCACGGGGTCGCTGAACGGCTGGTCGAACAGTTCCTCCAGCTTGATCGCAACTTCGATGCTCGCGTTCATGCCGTCCTCGTACTTCGAGACGGTGCGCCGCGAGACGCCGAGTTCGGTCGCCAGCCGTCCGAGACTCCAGCCGCGCTCCTCGCGCTCGTCGGCGAGCAGGTCGCCGTCGATGTTGACGTAGAGACCGCCGGGCGCCGCGTAGATGAGCGGCGGGACGTCCTCGACGAACAGGTCGAATGCGGTGTCGGGGTTGATCGCGGGCACGCCGTGGCGGAAGTAGACCACCTCGGGTTTGAGGTCCTCGTCGCGGGTCCGCAGGCCGATGACCAGCGGCGTCGCCGACAGGTACGAGCCGAGCCGACGCATCTCGACGCCGGTCTCCGCGTCGAGGCTGTCGACGTTGGCGAGAATTTTCACCAGCAGTAGGTCGTCGCCGCGCCGGGCCGCCAGGTCGAAGCTCTTCGGGCGGATCGAACACCGGTCGCTCACCACGAAGCCCGCGTCCTGCAGCATCGCAGTGACGTTGCCGACCAGTGCTGACCGGGACATACCGAAAGGTAAGCGCTGCGCGACATATATAGATTGGGTCGACGATCCGGGTCACGTCCGTCGATTGGCAGGATCACGCCACTCTCCCGACGACGCGAAACCGCTTTCACCGTCGGCGGGCCTACCCCCGGTCGTGACACTCGTCGGCCTCGACGACACCGACTCCCGCGAGCGCGGGATGTGCACGACGTACGTGGCGGCCCGCGTGGCCGCGGCCATCGAGGCGGCCGGTGGATCGGTCGAGAAGCGGCTGCTGATCCGGCTCAATCCCGCCGTCGAGTTCAAGACCCGCGGCAACGCCGCGCTCTGTATCGAGACGGATCTCGACCCCGACCGGGCGTTCGACCTCGCGGGCGCCGAAGTCGACGAGTTGGCCGAAACCGCGGATCCGAACACGAGCCCCGGCGTCGTCGTCGCGGACACGACGGCCGACGCCGTCCCCGACGCCGTCGCCGACTTCGCCGGACGGGCGCTCCGGGAACGGCTCGACGTCGCGGAGGCGGTCGTCCTGCTGGATCGGCTGGGCTACCGGCACGACGGCGGTCGGGGACGGATCGGCGCCCTCGCGGCGGTCGGCGCGGACCGCGCTTTCGACGACTGGACGTACGAACACGTCGCGTACCGGGCGCTGAACCGGTGTGGCACGCCGCGAAAGATCGACCGCGAGAGCGCGTTCACGGCGGCCGAGGCGGCCTACCCGGACGCCTGGGACACCGTCGATCGGGTCGAAGACGAACTCGTCTGCGTGCCGTCGGCGCCGGGGCCAGTACTCTACGGGATTCGCGGCGACGACGCCGGGACGGTCCGCGAAGTCGCGCGGGGTATCGAAAGCGAACCCGTCGATCGGACGGTCACGTACCGGACGAACCAGGGAACCGACGCCCACCTCCGGACGGGAACGGTTGGGGCGGTCCGGGACGGACGGGCCTACCGGATCGACGGCGTCGTCGACGACGGTCCCGAGACTCGCGCAGGCGGGCACGTCCACCTGACGATCCGAGGCGTGGACGGAGACGAAAGTGCGACCCTGCCTTGCGTGGCGTTCGAGCCGACGAAACGCTTCCGCGACCGGGTGCGCGCCCTGCGTGTCGGCGACCGCGTGACCGTCTGTGGCGAGGTCGGCGACGGGACGCTCAAACTCGAGAAGTTCGCCCTCAGGGAACGGGTGACGAGCGAGCGGGTCGTTCCGACGTGTCCAGACTGCAGCCGGTCGATGGAGAGTGCCGGGCGCGACCAGGGATACCGGTGTCGGGACTGCGGAACGGCCGCGCCGGGACGTGTGGAACGACCGGTCGATCGCACGCTCGATCTGGGGTGGTACGAGGTGCCGCCGTGTGCCCGCCGGCACGTCGCCAAACCGCTCGTCCGCGGTGGCTTCGACGCACCGACCCACCCCGAGCGATGACGGTAGGACGGCTCTGCGGCGGTTCAATCGGTCGTTAAACCGCGGTAATCGGTCAATAGCCAAGCCGGATGCCGTCCTCGGTCGGACCGTGATGTGTGAACTGTTCCCACGATCCGGGAGTGGTCCACGGTGAACTCGGCCGACGAGGGGGACACGTCGGAGGCGGTCGACAGCCCCGCGCTCGACCGTTGGCCGACGTACCCGCTCGAACACACGATCGAGGCCGTCGGGACCGACAGACAGCAGTGTACGATCTACCCGGCGGACACGCCGGAAGACCGGAAGCTCACGGCGTGGATCACCGCCGGCGGCGACGCCTTCGTCGCCATCGACGAGATCAGATAGTCGAGTCGCCTACGTGCCGCGGCCGGTGAGCGGCACCACCACGTCCGCGTCGGTCGCGAGCACGCCCCGCTCGCGGTACCGCTCGAGGCCGGCGACCGCCACGGCGGCAGTCGGTTCCACGTCGAAGCCGCCCGCACGAAGCGTGTCGTGGGCCTCGCGAACCGCGTTCTCCGCCACCGCGACCGCGTCGCCGTCGGTCGCGTCGATGGCGTCGACGACCGCCTCGCGGCGAACCGGATCGCGCACCTGGATGCCGTCCGCGAGGTCGTTCGGCGGCGACGCCGAGTCGCCCGCGATGGGGGCGTAGCCCGCCGCCTGCACCGCGAGCAGTCGGGGAACGCGGTCGGTCCACCCCGCCTCGACGAGCGCGCGGAACCCGCGGTAGGCGCCGAGGAGCAACGTCCCGTGACCGAGAGGGACGACCACGGCGTCGGGAACCGACCAGTCGCGCTGAGCGGCGAGTTCGAGACCGAAGGTAGCGGTGCCGGCGAAGAAAGCGGGGTTCCAGGCGTGGCTGGCGTACCAGCCGTCGCCCGCCGCGACGGCGTCGCGACACGCGGCGGCGACCGCCTCGCGATCCCCTTCGATCCGGACGGTCCGCGCCCCGACGGCCTCGATGGCCCGCCGCTTCGCGGCCGCCACCGCCGCCGGAACGTAGATGTCGGCATCGAGACCGGCGCGAGCCGCGTAGGTGGCGATAGCCGCACCCGCGTTGCCCGAGGAGTCCTCGATCACCCGGTCGGCGCCACACGCGAGCGCTCGCGAGATCACGGCCGCCGCGCCGCGATCCTTGAAACTCCCCGTCGGCGAGACGTACTCCAGTTTGAACGATACTCCTCGATCCGGAGCGTCGAGAAGCGGCGTGAACGCCTCCCCCAGTGTGACGCCGGGGTCGACGGGGAGGAAGTCCCGGAACGCCCACAGGCCGCGTCGGGAATCGAAGGCGGCGAAGTCGGGCGCCGGCCCGTCGGGCCGGGGTTCGGACGCGAACTCGAGGGGTTCGCCACAGACACAGCGCCAGCGGTCGACGTACGTGCGGTCGCAGGCGGGACAGACGAGGTCGGCGGGCACGGCTAGTAGGTGTCGACGTTCTTGCCCACCGAACAGACGTACTCGCCGGTGGCGACCTGCGGGAGGCGGCGGCTCCGCCAGAAGATGCCGTCGTTGTCGGCGGTGATCCGGGCCTTCAACTCGCCGAAGGCGTCGGTTACCTCGAACAGCGTCTCGTCGGCGCTCACGCGGTCGCCGAGGTCGTGGTGAAAGCGGACGAGACCGCCGACCGGCGAGCCGTACTGGTCGAACGCCTTCACGCGCGTCTGGGGCTCGATCCCCGGATCACCGGCGAGGAAATCGTAGCCACGGAGGACGTTGAACACACCCTCGACGCCGGTGGCGATGCTCTCCTCGTCCCAGCCGACGGCGCCGCCGAGTTCGGGATCGACCGCCGGCACGCCGTCGGAGGGGGCGACGCGAGCGAGCTGGCCGTCTGGACCCTTCTGGTCGAGGACGTAGCCACAGCCGAACGTCTTCGCGAGTTCGAGACACTGGGAGTGGAGGCGGTGGCGCCGCCCACAGCGGACGCGCACCTCGTCGATCATCCGGCTGGTGGAGCCCTGGTGAAGGTCGAGGACGAGGTCGGCGGTCCGGGCCACGTCGTAGGTGGCGGCGGCGATGCGTTCGCTCGACGTGCCGCTCTCGTCGCCGGGGTAGGCCCGGTTCATCTTCGTGTCGTCGATGGGGTTGCGGTGTTCGGCCACCTGGAACGCGTGGTAGTTGACGATGCCGACGACGATCACCGTCCCGGCGAGTTCGTCGGGATCGAGTCGTGGGACGACGCGCTGGATCACGCCGACACCGTTGAGTTCGTCGCCGTCGCTGGCTGCCTGGATGTAGAGCGTCTTCCCGTCGCGTGCGCCCTCCACGACGGCGACGGGGAGGCCGATCGTGCTGCCGTCGCGGGTCTCGCCGACTTCGAGACGGCCGGTATCGACCGTCCCCGGCGACGCGTCCGCGGTTCCCACCGAAGTCATTGTTCGACACAGGAACTCGTCCCCTTTGAGCGGTTCGGTGTGTAGCCGGCCGACGGCGGGTGATCGTGGCGCCTTCCGGAACGACGACGCGCGGCACAACGACGCGCCTTTGATCGTGGGCGCCCGAACCGAGAGCGTGAGCGACGATCCTCCTGCACGACCCCCGTCGGCCAACCTCATCGACGCCCTGGCGGTGCGGCGGAACGCGCTCGTCGGCGTGACTGCCGGCGTCGCTCTCGCCGTTTTCGTCTACCTCGTCCGCGTCTTCGAGTTGATCGGACCGGTCGCGGGGACACAGGCGTATCCGGTGCTCGGCCCCGAAGGCTGGTTTCTCGTCCTCGGGTTCGTCCTCGCGTCGGCGACGGCACTGCTCGTGACCGGGCTGTTGACGGCCGTGACGGCGTATCGGCTCACCCGTGAGCTGTAACCGGGGACGTGGGCCGCTCACGTGTCGATCGGATCGTCTGCGTCCACGAGGTCCGCGAGGCGGCCGGCGCCGGTGCGGGTCCCCTTCGCGATGAGGACGTCGCCGTCGTGGACCGCCGTCTCCGGACCGGGCGAGATGACCCAGTCGCCGTCACCGTCGCCGCGTCGCACCGCGATGACTCGCATCCCCGTCGCCGTCTTGACCTCGAGGTCGCCGAGCGAGGCGTCGGCCATCCGGCTCCCGGAGGCGACGGTGACGCGGACGATCACTTCGTCGGACTCCTCGACGGCCGCGGCGACGACCGGGTGGGTGTCCAGTCCTCGGAGGACGCCCTCGCTGATCTCCAAGGCGGCGTCGCTGATCACCTCCGTCGCGCCAGCCAGGTGGACCAGCCCGCGGAGGGTGATCGGGTCCTCGACCCGCGGCGCAGCGCGTAACACCCACGCCTCGAACCGCGACTTGAGGGCGTCGACCTCGGCTTCGAGTTCGACGACCTCCTCGGCGACACCCTGGCTGTCGAAAAGCACCGCGCCGTAGGCCAGGTCGACCGCGAGTTCGCTCATGTTCTTCATCAGAACGATGGAGTCGACGGCACGCTCCAGGTCGTCGATGGAGGACTCGACCGGCGCCGGCGGGTCGTACGCGTCGCCGGTGATCGTTCCGTACACCGGCGCCAGCGCCGTCTCCGTCCCGCGGAGCAGGGCCACGTCGCCGGCCTCGAAGGTCGTCTCCCGGTCGGGGTTGACGATCCACTCGCCAGCCCGACGGATGGCGATGACGCGGACGCCCGTCTCCGTTTCGAGGTTGAGGTCGCCGAGTGAGGCGTCGCGGTAGTCGGATCCGGTGGCGACCCGTGCCCGGACGACCGTCTCGACGGCCTCGGGGATGGCCGTCCGCATCGCCTCGGGGACGCCGATGTCCTCCAAGACGACCTTGGCGATGTCGCCCGCGGCGTCGCTGATCTTCTCGGCGGCGCCGACGACGCCGAGGACGGGCGCCAGGCGCTCGGCGTCCTCCGGACTCCGGGCGGCCATCAGGAGGCTCATCCGCGCTTGCATCTGCAACACGTCCATCCGCTCCTCGAGTTCGAGCACCTCCGCAGCGACTTCGTCGCTCCCGTGGAGCACCGCCGAGTACGAGAGATCGATGAGGAGTTCGGCCGTATCCTTCATCTCCGAGAGGACGGCTTTCACGCTTACCGGCTCGTACTCCACGTCCCCTGGGTCCATACCACCCACTGCGACGGCCGAGCGGATAAAAAGTCCGCCGGGCGAAACGCAAGAACGAAGCGAGCGGCGGCACAGCGGATCACCGATGAATCGACGCGGAGGGTGGGACCTGCTCGGCGTGACGACCGGCGCGTTCTTCGTGACGATGGTGGCCCGCCTGGCGCCGAGCCCATTGGTGCCCGACGTCATCGACGCGTTCGGCGTCTCGACGGGGACCGTCGGCCTCGCGCTCTCGGGGATGTGGGCCGCCTACGCCCTCTTTCAGTTCCCGGCGGGCATCGTCGCCGACCGGATGGGCCAGCGACCGGTCATCCTGGTCGCGATGGGGGGCATCACGGCGACGAGCGCCCTCCTCGCGAGCGCACCGAGCGTGTGGGTCTTCGCCGTCGGCGCCGCCGCCCTCGGCGCGAGTGCGGGGCTGTACTTCACCGCAGGCACCTCCTTTCTCGCCGATCAGTTCGAGGACACCGGCCGGGCGCTCGGAATCCACGAGGTCGGTGCGTCGGGCGCCGGCCTGGTCGCACCCGTCGCGAGCGCCGCCGTCGCCGCCCGCTTCGGGTGGCGGGCGGGACTGCTCGTCCCCGCCGTCGTCGCCCCGGTGGCGTTCGTCCTGTTCGCGTGGCGGGTGCCCGAGACGCCGCCAGCGACGGAGGGGTCGGGGTGGGAGATCGATCCGGTCGCGTTGCTGGCGCTGCTTTCCCGCCCCAGCATCGGCTTCACCACCCTGCTGGCCATGGTCGCTTTCTTCACCTGGCAGTCGTTTGCGTCCTTCTTTCCCACCTTTCTCGTCGAGCACGTCGGTCTCTCGACCGGACGGGCGAGCCTGATTTTCGGCGTCGTGTTCGCGGTCACGCTCGTCGCGGCTCCGTCGCTCGGGTGGGTGTCGGACGTGATCGGACGGGACCGAACGCTGGGCGGCGCCTTCCTCGCCGGCGTCGGCGGGTACGCGTGCTTCCTGTTCGGGGGCGGCCCCGCCACCGTCCTCGCCGGGACGGCCCTCGTCGGCCTCGGTCTCTCGTGGACGGGCGTACTCAACTCCCGGTTTATGGACCACCTCGACGCCGACGAGCGGGGGACCGGGTTCGGCCTCGTGCGGACGGTGGTGTTGCTCGTTAGTTCGCTCGGGAGCGGCGTGACGGGGGCGCTCGCCGGCCGAGCCGGCTGGCTCACCGCGTACGGCCTCGTTACGGCCCTGCTCGCCGCCCTCGTCGCGGCGCTCGTCGCCAACCGTCTGCTCGGCGTCGACGCCTGACCGACGTGACGGCCGTGGCCGACTCGGAGCCTCCCGACTAGCGGGTGGCGTCGAATCGCACGGGGATCGGTTGCACCGGCGATCCTACTCCCGGTCGGAGCAGTCGGGCGATCGAGCCGTCGCGATCCATAACGGAGGCCCGACAAGGCCATTCCAACGATCTGAATATCATGATCTAGCTTTTTTATGTTATCCCGTCACATCCCGGGTGCAATGCCCTCCAGCAACCGGCGTACCTTCCTCGGTGCAAGCGTGGCTGTCGGACTCGGCTCGCTAGTCGGGTTCAACCGTGTTCAAGCACAGAACTCCGATGAATCCCCAACGACCCGTGAGACCGACGATGCGGATTCTCTAGGCAAATGGGATTCTTTAGATCGATGGCTTGCAAGCGCGAACGATCCACAAAGGCATCAAATTCGCGACTTCCGGTATGACGACCCGCCGACCGTGTATCTCGGGGTATCGAACACGAAGTCATTCTCACCGCCTGCGATCAAGGTTACACCAGGCACGACCGTAACCTGGGAATGGGTAGGGGACAACGCCGAACACAACGTCGTAGCAGCAGACGGCACGTTTGACAGCGGATATCCAATCTCGAAGGCGGGAAATACATTTGAATATAAATTCGAAACCGAAGGAACCTACAAATACGTTAGCGAGCCACACGAGTCGGCGGGAATGAAGGGCGTTGTTGTGGTAGCCACTGCACCGTCGAGTGGGTACCCAACTGTTGACGAGTGGCTTGCTGGAACGAACGAATACGATGGGACAATCACGGACCAGACGGGGACGGACCTTGTCGAGATCTCCACCGGAGCGAAGGGTAATGGCGGGAACTTCGCGTTCGATCCTCACGCAGTGAAAATTTCAACTGGCACGACGGTTCGATGGAAGTGGCTCGGAAAGGGAGGCGGTCATAATCTAGCCTTCAAAGGTCACGACATCGGCGACGAGTCCATCTACGCCAAGTCCGGGATTCACTTCGAGGAAACCTTCACTGAGTCTGGCATTTATCGGTATTCGTGCGAGCCGCATCATTCGATCGGACACCGTGGTGCAGTTATTGTCGAGTAAGTTCAGGTAATATTCGGTCTATCGGCGCTGTTGTCATTGGTTTTGGGTGATGGGACTCGGCTACGCAAACAGTGCTCCATCGAGACTGGGTAGTGGCAAGTGTGGTGAAAGATAGAGGACGGATGAACGAGACGTCCCCGAGGAAAACGAGATAGAGCGCGTGCACAACTCTGGGGAGGGAAATATGACCGAACCGATCCCGACTCACGCTCTTATCGAGAAAGGGTTCTAACAGTCATCGTAAATATGAGTTCGTTATTTTGGGACAGAGTTGAACATCGGTTCAGCCTGTTGGAACTGGTCAGTCCGTGGGCACGGAGGCAAAAAACACCGGGTCGTGAGAGCGGTTTGTAGGTGGAATTCCCCTGGCGCTGGAACTGTGAAGAACAGTGAAATCTCGCCATCGACGAGTGGGGAGTTAGACCTCTGGAGTCGTGTTATCGTTGCGGCGGCCAAACAGTCCGGTACTTCGGCGGGCAACCACACCGGCCGTGAATCCGATTAGCCCTATCGGGATGCCCCACAGAAAAGCGAGGAACAGAGCAGTACCAAGAGTTTCTAACGGACCAACAGCTTCGAAGTGCATCGCCGTCGCGCCGAAGAGTCGGTGAGATTTACTCGGTGAAAAATGTTCGATCGTCATCCCATATCGAGCAAGACCGATGCCAAAAATCGGACTCATAACCAGAACAGTTGTCGGTGCCAATCCGGCTTTTTTTGCGCTTAAAGCCGCGGATACCGCCACAAGCAGAATGATACCGACAATCGCAACTGCCTGTGGACCTGTCCCGAACGCGCGTGCGAACCATTAGTCCGGGAGTGAGGGCATCACCTACCACCACGTGTTCGATATGGCTGTAACCGTACGTGGCGGTCACGAGTAGCCCCGTCACGATTGCCGATATGGGGGCACACAGGACGACTATTGCCGATAGCTTTCGTCTCGTGCCGAAAATGCCGTTCCAGATGGATCAGAGTAGGTGTCGTGGTGTGAGAGCATTCCTGATCGAGTGGCTTTCTGGAATGGCGTCTTTCCTAGAGGGCATAGTAGCAGAGATATTATTGTCAGTATTATAATTTTTCGATGCTGTTCAGATAGGGCGCTGTTCCTGCGGGCACCGCGAAAGCCTCCCGACTCCAGCGAGTGGCCGGGGACTCGAGGTGAGCCCAGTTTCCCTGGCGTCTCCGAATACGCCCCGGATTCGGCGCGAAGATTTAATTTCCGGGCGGCCGTAGGCGTCGGCGTGGCCATCGATCCCCGAAACTACGACCTCGACGAACTCCGGGCGGCCAGCGTCGGCCAGCCGTCGTTCGGGGAGCGAGACGAGTGGGCGGAAGCGGGAGCCAGTTCCGGAGCGACGAAGGCGAAGGCAGGCGCGAACGAGAACGCAACCGAGGAGCAAAAAGACCTCGCCGAGGCCGACCGGCCGGCCGCCGCCGTCGCCTTCGAGACGGCCGTCGCGCGTGACCTCGCGACGATGGACGGATCGGACGTGGAGCGGCCGTATCTCTCCACTCTGCCCGCGTCGTTGACCGCGGAGGTACTGATATTCGAGTGGCTCGACTTTCTCGTCATGCAGGCGGACCGGGAGTCGGTAGCCGACGCGTTCGACTTCTACGAACGGGTCGGGTGGCTCGGAGGCGACGCCGCCGCGATGCTCGACGAGTATCTATCGGGGCTCGGCGATTCGCGAGCCGAGATGGCGGGGGGCCTCGACGCCGACGACCACCGGGTGAGCCTCCACTACGTCGCCAGGCTGGCGTCAATTTCGCAGCAGTGAGAATCGCGGGGCGTGATTATTTACCCACTCCACGTGTAGCCGCGGCCGTATGAGCGAAGACGACTCGGAGAGCGAGACGGCGGAGGCGACCGACGACGCGGACGGTGAGCCGACGCCGATCGGCGTCAAACTCGGGAGTACACGAACCGTCATCGCCATCCCCGACGGCGACGGCCTGCGGACGGTCAAGACGCTGACCTGTCTCGCAACCTACGAGGACGTGATCACGGGCGAGGAGAAAGTCCTCTACGGTGAGGAGGCGGCGACGGAGTACCCCGATCGAGTGGAGTATACGCTCCGCTCGGGGCTGCCCGAGGACGAGTCGCGGGCGGAGCTGACGTCGACGTTCTTCGAGGAGGTGATCGAGGAAAACGACGTGCCGTCGGACAGCGCGGTCGTCTACGCCATCCCGACCATCGACAACGAGCGGGGGCTGGAGAACCTCCAGTCGGTCATCGAGGGGAGCGCCATCGGCGAGGCGTTGATTCGGAGCTACCCGGAGTCGCTGTGTGGCTCCGTCCCCGCCCTCGGCGACGATCTGGAGGCCGTCGACGACATCTTCGTCACGGTCAACCTGGGGTCGACGAACCTCGAAGCGTCGGCCTACCGGCGTGGCGAGCAACTGGTTCCTTTCACCACCGGCGCCGTCACCGGCAACGAGGTCGACCGTATGATCGCCAACTACGTCGAGGAGGAGACCCAGGGCCGAGTGAACATCGACACCACCACCGCACGGGAGTACAAGGAGGAACACGCCGATTTCGTCGACTTCGAACCGTTCACGGACGTGATCCAGCAGCCCGGCGGCGGCTCCCACGAGTTCACCATCGAGCGCAGCGTCATGGACGCCGTCGACGAGTACGTCGACGAGGCGGTCGAGGAGATCGCGAACGCCTTCCTGCCCGAACTCGCCAACGACTACATCAAGGTGTACCAGCTGGCGCTCGATCGTCCGATCGTGCTCACTGGCGGCATGGCGTGCATCCCGGGCATCGTCGAGGAGTTCGAAGAGCGGCTGAGCGAGGAGCTCCAGCGGGAGGTCGAGGCGGTCGCTCCCGACGAGCCGGCCGAATCCGCCGCGGTCGGCGCCCAGCGCATCGCCCGTCGCCTCGTCGACGCCGACGCGTACTGAGGGGGCAGACTGGAAGCCACCGTCGGCTCCCGTCGGGGCGTCGCGACGGGACGCTCTCGTCGGGGGCGACACCCCCCGAAGACATCGACGACGCTTTGACCCGCCCGCCTCAGCCAGGAGTATGAAACAGGCCATCGTCGCACGGACCGACCTCGACATGGGACAGGGGAAGCTCGCGGCACAGGTCGCCCACGCCGCCCTCTCGGCGTACGAGGACGCCGACGAGCGCACTCGCCGCGCGTGGAAAGGTGAGGGACAGAAGAAGGTCGTGCTGAAGGTGAGCGGCGAGTCAGAGCTGTTCGAGCTGGCCGACGCGGCCGAATACGCCGGCCTGCCGAACGCCGTCGTCCGCGACGCCGGTCACACCCAACTGGAGCCGGGGACGGTGACCGCGCTCGCGGTCGGACCGGGCGAGGACGACGCGGTCGACCGGGTGACGGGCGACCTGTCGCTGTACTGAACGCCCGCCGGACGGGACGGAGAATCAGCCATCCATCGTCTCGTTTCCACCATCCATCGTCTCGTTTCCACCATCCATCGTCTCGTTTCCGCCCTGCATCGACGATCCGTTCGTCCCCCCGTCCATCGCTCCATCACCCATCCCGTCTTCCGATTGCGCCTCGGTCATCTCGCCGTCACCGTCGCCGTCGCCACCTCCACCGCCGGAGTCGGTACAGCCGGCCAGTACCGTCGTGGTCAGTGCGCCCGCCGAGACGACGAACCGTCGACGCGTCGTGTCGTGTGACATCGCGACTGATCAGAGGCGGGGGTCGGCAAAGGCGATTTTTCAACGTCGATCCGGATTGTGTCGGGGGTCCCTCTAGAGTCCGTGCAGACTGTCGACGGTGACGCGGCGGAACGGGGACACCCGAACCGCGCGAATTAAGCCCCGGGCCCTCGATCGGCCGGTGTGTCACTCGTCGCTGCCCTCGTCGCCGGCGGAACTCTCGGCGCCCGGCACGCTCTCGAGACCGACCACCTCGCGGCGATCGCGACGCTGGTCGATGACGAAGAGCCCACCGCGCCAGATGGCGGCGTCTTGCGGCCCGGACTCGTCGGGGCGTCGTGGGGAGTCGGGCACACGCTCCCCATCGCCGCCCTCGGGTTCGCCCTGCTGCTGTTCGGGGTTCGACTCCCCGAGTCGGTCGTGGGGTTCTTCGAGGCCGCCGTCGGGGTCGTGTTGCTCTATCTCGGCGGCCGGATGCTCCTCGGCCTCGGCGAACACGCCCACGGGACGCACCCGCTTCACGGTCACTTCGACGTGGGTCGCCTGTCGGTCGGCCGGTCCCACCTCCATCTCCACGGCGATTCGGCGCTCGTCGGCGCCCTCCACGGCGTCGCCGGGAGCGGCGCCCTCGTGGTCGCACTCGTCTCGACGGCGCCAGACGTGCCGACGGCCGCGTCCTTCCTGCTCGCGTTCGGCGCCTGTTCGGTCCTGACGATGGCGACGGTGTCGGCCCTGTGGGGCCGGACGCTCGGGACCGGCGCCGAGCGGGCGCTTCGCGGCGCCGCCGGCGCCCTCGGCATCGCGGTCGGCTGTCTCCTGCTGGCCGAGGTGGCCGGTCTCGTCGGCTGAGACGGGCGTAACCGTCCGCCGGCGCCCGAATACCGGGATGAATCCGAACCGACAGCGTATCCCGTCGGGGGCGCGAACCGCCGACAACCCCGATGCGCGAGGCACACCCACTGGAACGGCGGGTCGGCATCGACCACTACGTGAGCGACGGCCCCGGCGTCGGCGGGCGTCTCCGCGTCGATCCGGCCGATTTCCGGGTGCGGGAGCTGGAGGCGATGGAGCCGGAGCCCCTGGACGCCGACGCCGGAGCCTACCCGCACCTGCTCGTGCGCGCGACGCTCACCGACTGGGACACCAACGACTTCGCGGGGACCCTCTCCGACGCCCTCGGAATCAGCCGCGAACGCGTGTCGTGGGCGGGCACGAAGGACAAGCGCGCGATCACGACACAGCTGTTCTCCATCCGCGACGTCGACGCCGTGAGCCTCCCTGACCTCCGCGGCGCCGACCTCGAACCGCTGGGGCGGATCGGGCGCAACCTGGAGTTCGGCGACCTCGCGGGCAACGCCTTCCGGATCCGGGTTCGCGAGCCGGAACGGCCCGACCGTGCCGACGCGATCACCGCCGACCTCCGCGAGTTCGGGGGCGGACGGGTGGCCGTGCCCAACCTGTTCGGCCACCAGCGCTTCGGCAGTCGCCGGCCAGTCACCCACGAGGTCGGACTCCACGTCGTCCACGAGGAGTGGCAGGAGGCGGTGTTGACCTACGTCGGCAACCCCGCGGAGACGGAGCCGACGCGGACCCAGCGGGCGCGAGAGACGGTCGAAGCGGTGGCCGCGAGCGCCGACCCGGACTGGCGGGTCGCCCTCGACGCCGTCCCCGGCCACCTCGGCTACGAGCGGTCGATGCTGCACACGCTGGTGGAGAACGGCGGCGAGGAGCCGACGGATTTCCGGGCTGCCCTGGAGACGGTGCCGTGGAACCTCCAGCGGCTGTTCGTCAACGCGGCGCAGTCGTACGCGTTCAACCGCATTCTTTCCGAGCGCCTGCGCCGCGGCCTGCCGTTCGACCGCCCGGTCGCCGGCGACGTCGTCGCGTTCGCCGACGCGGACGCACCCGACGGCCTGGCGCTGCCGGACACCGACCGACTCCAGCGCGTGAGCGCGGAACGGGTCGACGTCGTGACCCGGCACTGCGAGCGCGGGCGCGCGTTCGTCACCGCACCGCTCGTCGGGACGGAAATCGAACTGGGCGGGGGCGAACCGGGCGACATCGAGCGCGAGGTGCTGGACGACCTGAATCTCGCGCCCGCCGATTTCGACCTCCCCGGCAACTTCGAGTCGACGGGGACGCGACGGGCGATTCTCGTGGGGACGGACCTCGAACTGACCCGCGCCCCCCTCACCCTCTCCTTTTCACTCCCGCGGGGGTCGTACGCGACGGCCGTCCTGCGGGAGTATCTGAAGGTCGATCCGCGGGACCTCTAGTCGTCCGCGGGTCCGCCGGCGGTGGAGGGCGTGCCCGTTCGAGGCAGGCTGTGGCCGAGCAGGAATAGCGGAATCCCGACGAGAACACCACCGATGGCGCCGATGACGGCGACGATGACGCCGAGGAAGTAGAACGTCCCGCCCTGTGAGAGGATGGGAAAGTTGGTGACGAGGACGAGGACGAACGCGCCGGCAGTGGCCGCGAGCGCGCGTCGGCGGTCACCGTGGGCCGCCGCGTACCCGACGAGTGTGACGGCGTACACCGGGAGGACGACGAGCATCCGAGGGACGACTTGCTCGGAGACGTGGAGATCCGTCAGCGCCCGGAGGGCGACGCCGACGGCGACGACCACGGCGGCGGCGAGGCCGACGAGGGCCACGAGACGCGGAAGAGAGAGACGCGCACGCACGCCGGGGACGGCCAGGGTGCCGCCGAGAGCGATGGCGCCGGCCGCGCCGGCGAGGAGGGGCGGTTCGACGCCGCCGAGGGCGAACGCGCCCGGTGCAAGCGGGTGGGCGAGGACGACGATACCGAGGGCGCGGCGGTGAGGGTTGGCGGCCGCCGGATCGAGACCCGCGGCCGAGGCGGCCCGTGCGACGACCGTGAGGCCGCCCGCGAAGACGAACGTCGGCAGGGCGACGAGGAAGGCGAGGTTGCGCCCGACGATGGGAGCAAGCGGAAGGGCAACGGCGGCGAGGCTCCACAGCGGGGCGAGCGGGTCGTCGTCGGGGACGAGCGTCACGAAGGGGCCGTCGCCGTCGGAGTCGAACGACGTGACCGACATCTCGCGGCCCGACACGTCGGCGCCGGGGAGCGCGTGGCCGACGGCCATCCTCTCGGGCGCGACGAGGGTGAGGCGGTCGGCACCGAGGCCGGTGTAGACCTGCGTCCCGGGGTCGTCGCGGAAGTATTCGACCCGGAGGACACCGCGGGGAGCCTCGGTGGCGGCGTCGGGCGTGCGGTAGCGAATCCGCACCGTGTCGCCCGAGACGCTCGTCGAGAGCAGGCGGGCGTCGTGGACCAAGATGGCCTCCTCCGCGATGGACTGCCGAATCGACGCGTTCTCGAAGGCGGCCGTGTCGTTCAGGCGGTTCTCGACGGTCCACGTCGCGGAGCCGTTTCGGTGGATCCGCATCGTGGCCGTGCTGTGTTCGATCCGTACGTCCACGTCGTTGGTGCGGGCGGCGGACTCGAACCCGCGTTCGCAGGGCGAGCACACCTGAACGGGGCGGGGACTGGCCGCCGCGGGGGCCGCGAGGGCGACGCCGAGGAGCGCCCCGACGAGGACGAGGGCGACGAGGGTCCGGGGGAGGGAGGGGCGGGGGACCATGCGTGAGCCGTGCGAACGGAGTACAATGGGTCTTGTGCTGGGCGCCGAAGGACGCACTTATCCGCGCGGGACGACTGCCACGACCATGGAGTGTGGGCGGTGTGGATCCCCGTTAGACCGGCCGGGCGACTACTGTCTGGTCTGTCGCACCGCCAACTGCGACGCCGTCGTTCTCGACGTAAGCGAGGCCCGAACCCGACTGACGATGCTCGACGGGGAGGACGTCGTGGGCGAGACGACGATCACCACCCGCCCCGAGGAGGGGGGAGAGGCGCGGGTGATCGAGCGGCGAAACTACGCGGGGCTGATCGCCGACGAGTTGCGCCGGAAGCGGCCGGAGACGGTGTTCGCGGCGGGTGACCGCGAGACCATCCGGGCGGTCCGCGCGGAGACCCACTACGAGTTCTACCGTGTCGCGGGCGAGGATCCCGTGGCGGCGGTGTTGGAGCGCCGGGGCGAACGGGCGCTGGAGGTGGTCGAGACGGCGCCGAAAGAGAAACTCGGCGGCCGGCACACGACGCTGATCGGCGGGCGGACGGGCCGACGCGCCATCTCGACGGTGGCCGAGCATCCACACGTCAAGAAGATCGTCCCGGGACCCATCGACGCCGGCGGGACGGGATCGCAGTCCGGACTGCGCGCGAAGGTGACACGCGCCGACGACAACGGCAACGTACGCCTCCTCCTTCGCGACGGATCGAGCGTCCAGGAGAACCGAATCGTCACGACAGCGATGAACGGCGAGACGGGCGAGCGCGTCCGCGACGACCTGAACGACGCGCTGTCGACCGCCGGGCTCCAGGAGTGAGCACGGGAGCGAAACTCGCAGGGTTTATCCGTTCGCTGGGGGTACATGGCGGTACTATGGCCGAGAACAAGGCACGCAGCACCGGGAGCGCGGGCCGTTTCGGCGCGCGATACGGTCGCGTCGCCCGCCGCCGCGTCAAAGAGATCGAAGGTGAGATGAACGACGCCACCGTCGACGGGGACAGCGTCACCCGGATCGGCACCGGCGTCTGGAAGAACGAGGAGACGGGCGAGACGTTCACCGGGGGGGCGTACCGACCCGAGACCCCCGGCGGCCGCACCGTCCGACGGTCGATCCGCGCCGCCCTGGCCACCGACGACGACGAGTAACATGAGCTACAAGTGTTCCCGGTGCAAGCGCGACGTCGAACTCGACGAATACGGCGGCGTCCGCTGCCCGTACTGCGGGCACCGGGTGCTCCTGAAGGAGCGCGCACCGACGGTCAAGGAAGTCGACGTCGAGTAACGATGACGCTCGCGAGTCGGTGCCGGCGGGCCACCCCGGCGTGTCGGCGAGTCGCCGGCGACCGACAACGGCTCTCTCCGTAAGGTGCCCATCGACGACACAGCACACGTCCTCTCTCTACGGTTCGAGTACGACACGGAGCGGCGCGCCCGGATCGTCGAGCGGAGCGTCCGCGTCGAGGTTGGAGAAATCGACGACGATCGCTCGACGGCGGGCGTCGACCGCGAGGGGCGGACGGTCCGGGTGCGGGTCGCCGCGGCCGACCTCGTCGCTCTCCGTGCGGGGGCGAACACCTGGCTTCGGTTGCTCGATGTCTCCGAGACTGCGTCGGCCGACGCCGCTCGTCGGTGATCGTCACGGCAGTTCGGCGACCCCGACCGGACTCACGACGACCCATCCGAACCGGCCGTCGGCAGTCGATCGTGCCGGACGAACACGAATACGGGGCTTTTTCACTCCGGGACCCAACGGTTCGCCCATGCAAGGAAATCTGCCGCCGGAAGCCCAAGAGAAAATCGAGGAACTGCAGGATCTGCAGGAGACGGCCCAGCAGGTCGCAGCGCAGAAACAGCAGGCCGAGACCACGCTCAACGAGTCCCAGACGGCGCTCGACGCCCTCGATGACATCGACGAGGACACGGAGATGTACCGCGAGGTCGGCGAACTCCTCGTCTCGACGGAGTACGACGACGCCTACGAGAACCTAGAGGAGAAAGTCGAGAGCCTGGAGGTCCGCGTCGAACAGTTGGGCAAGCAAGAAGAGCGCGTCCGCGAGCAGTTCGAGTCGCTCCAAGAGGAACTCCAGCAGATGCTGCAGGGCGGCGCCGGCGGCGGTCCGCCGATGGGGCCGGGCGGCGCGGGCGGCGCGTAAGGCCGTGACCGAGCCGGACGACGAAACCGTCGTCGAGACGGCCGCCGAGGCCGCCGAAGGCGTCGTCTTCGCTCACTACCGCCAGTCGGACGTCCGTGACCTCGACGTGACGGTGACCTTCGAGGACGGGGTGCTCGAAGTCGACGTCTATCTGAACGCGCCGGACGACGAGGTGGACCCGGAGGGAGTCGCGGACGAGGCCGCGCGGACGGCACGGGACGCCGTCGACGACCTGTTCGAGGCCGGCGACGGCGACGCCACGTAGCGGCCGGCCGCTAAATCGGATTAAACTGACGTTTATCGCCGGTTAAACGGCGTTAACCGCGCCGGATTTTTATCCTCCACCAGTCACACGGCATCGGCTGGAGTGATCGAACGATGCGAGACACGACGCGCCGGACGTTCCTTCGGAGTAGCGCAGCGACCGCCGCAGTGGCGGCCGTGCCGACCATCGGGGCCACGGACGAGGTGTGGATGAACGCGGAGACGGCGGTGGATGTAACGCTGTACGACGTCGAGGCGACGGCGGCAGGCGCGTACGCCGTCGGCGGGAGCGGCTACGTCCTCGAACGCGGCGACGACAGCTGGGGCATCGCCACCAGCGGCGGGCCGACGGGGAACGGCAACGATCTCTACGGCTCGGACGTGACCGACGACGGCGAGCGGCTCTGGTTCGTCGGCGCTAGCGGTGCCATCGGCGAGTACGAGGTGCGGACGCGCGACCTGACCGACCACTCGGCGCCGAACGACGTGACGAACAACTTCAACGACGTGGCGGTGACCGGCGAGGCCGGCGACGCCAACGTCTACGTCGCCGGCGACTCGGGGAAGATTTACTACAGTTTCGAGAACGGCGCGCCCGGGACCTGGGGCGCGGTTACGCCGGGGAGCGGGTCGAACGTCAACGCCCTCGACTTCCACGGTCCGCGGTCGGGGCACGCCGTCGACGGCAACACGACCGTCTTCGTCACCGACGACGGGAGCACGTGGGAGAAAGTGGGCATCGCCGACGCCAACCACAACTTCTACGGCGTCGACTCCGACGCCCCGGACGACGTGACCGTCGGCGGCGGCGGTGGGACGGTGTACGGTTGGAACGGCTCGGAGTGGCGCCGCGAGGACACCGGTGACGCCTCGCTTCGCGACGTCGAGATGAGCGGCGAGGCGGGGCTGGCCGTCGGCGGCGGTGGCGCCGTCTACCGCCGCGGTGCCGACGGCTGGGCCCGAGAGACCACTCCCAGCGGGGCGAACCTGCGGGCGGTCGTCGACGTCAACGGAACCGACATCGCCGTCGGGGCGAGCGCGACCGTCCTCGAGCGATGACGCCGGCGAAGCGGGATCGGGACGTCCCCGGGTAAGGTACTTCCGTAGCGCATCCTAACGGGGGGTATGCGAAAGCGGGCATCCGCGATTTTCGCGGTACTGATGGTGCTGGCGACGGTTGCCCCGGCAGCGGCCGCTCCGGCGACTGTCGCGAGCGACGGCGCGGCGGCCGTCGACGACCCCGAGGTCGTCCAACAGCGCGCCGACCCAAGCGAGGATGCGATCGGCTGGGAGGGCGGCTACTGGCACAACGAGTCGATCGGCGTCGATCAGTCCGACGGGTTGAGCGACGCCGAACTCGACGCCTACGTGGCGCGGGCGATGGCCCGTGTCGAGTATCTTCGGGGCGAGGAGTTCGACGAGGAGGTCCCCGTCGAGGTGATCTCCCGCGACGAGTTCCAGCGCCAGCGGGAGCAGAACACGACGAGCAACGCCTCGTACGACGCGTGGAACGACCAGGTGTGGGAGGCACTGTTCGTCATCGGCGAGAGCCAAGAGGCAAACGAGCAGCTTCGGTCCGCGACGGGCCAGTCGACCGCAGGGTTCTACGTCCCCGCCGAGGACCACATCCGAATCATCACCGACTCGCCGGAGAACCCGACCCTCGACAACACGACGCTCGTCCACGAACTCACGCACGCACTCCAGGACCAGAGCGGCGATCTCGGCGAACAGATCACCGCCACCGAGACCCAGGATGCCGGGCTCGCGACCGACGGGGTCGTGGAGGGTGAGGCCAACTACATCGAGCAACGGTACGTCGATCGGTGCGGCGTCGAGTGGGAGTGCGTCGAGACGCCGAGTACCGGCGAGCAGCCCCAGCAGCCGCCGAACCTCGGTATCTTGCTCACCCTGCTCCACCCCTACTCCGACGGCCCGGTGTACATCGACTGGCTCCGCGAGCGGGGTGGCTGGGACGCCGTCGACGCCGCCTTCGAGGATCCGCCGGAGTCGACCGAGCAGATCATCCACCTGACCGACGACGAACCAGTTCCCATCGAGTACGAGGACCGCGCCAGGGACGGCTGGGAGACGTTCCCGGACCAGGGCGAGGGCGGCTCGGACACGGTCGGCGAAGCGTCGATGTACGTGATGTTCTGGTACCAGGCGCGGACCGCTCGCGCCCAGACTATCCCGCCGCAGACACTCGCCCAGACCTCCAGCCCGCTCGACACGTACAACTACGACGCGGAGCCCTCCGCGGGGTGGGGCAACGACCGGCTGTTCCCGTACCGAAAGGGGAGCGGCGAGAACGCACGGCACGGCTACGTCTGGGTGACCGAGTGGGACAGCGAACGCGACGCCGCGCAGTTCCACAACACCTACCGCGCCATCCTCGACGCACACGACGCTCGGTCGGAGGGTGACAACACGTACGTCGTTCCCGACGGCGAGTTCGCGGACGCCTTCCGGATCGACCGCGACGGAACGCGCGTCACCATCGTCAACGCGCCGACGGCCGACGCGTTGGGCGACCTTCGACCGGTGGCCGACGGTGACGGCGGATCGAGCGGTGCGACCGACGGGGACGACGGGGGAGCCACGACGGCCGACGGCGACGGCGACGATGAGGACGGCTCGACCGGCCTCGAAGCGCCCGGCTTCGGTCCGCTTCCGGCCGTCCTCGCGCTGATCGCCGCCGTGGCGCTGGCGGCGGTCGCCCGCCGACTCGACTGATCGACGGCAGCCTTTTCACCGGCCGACACCGACGGCCGGCGAGATGCGTTTCAGGCCGATCCTGCTCGCGGCCCTCGTCGTCCTCGCCGGCTGTGGGGGGACGGTCGGAAGCGAGGGGTCGACGACCGAAACGTCGACGGGGACAGTGACGCCGACGCCGACACCGGCGTCCGCGTCGACGGCCGAGGTCACGACCACGCCGTCCGAGACACCCGCCCACCCCGGCTTCGGCGACCCGTCGTCGGACCGTCTCGGGTGGGAGGCCGGCTACTGGCACGACGAACCGCTGGACGTGAACGCGACCGACGGCCTGAATCGGAGCGAGCGCGGGGCCGTCGTCGCGCGGACGATGGCCCGCGTCGAGTATCTCCGCGGCCTGGAGTTCGAGTCGCGGGTTCCAGTCGAGGTGGTCGACCGGGCGACGTACCGCACCGACGAGAACGTGACGGCGACCGGGTGGGACGAAGTGGTGTGGGAGGCACTCCTGTTGATCGGCGAGGATCGGTCGGTCGAGGAGGTGCTCGGAGCGTTCTACGGCGCGTCGGTGCAGGGATCGTACGTGCCGAGCGAGGATCGGATCGTGGTGGTAAGCGGTGAGGACCGGCCGACCATCGACCGCCGGACGCTCGCCCACGAACTCGTCCACGCCCTACAGGACCAGCACTTCGAGTCCGCGCTCAGCCGGTCGAACCGGACGAGTCGGGACGCAACGGTGGCGTGGCAGGGGCTGATCGAGGGCGACGCGGGGTACGTCGAGGACAGGTACGAACGGCGGTGCGGGTCGGAGTGGTCGTGTCTGCCGCGGTCGGCTGGCGCGGGGGCAAGCCTTGACGGCGACGCCGGCGTCTACGTCGCCGCCTACCACCCCTACAGCGACGGCCCGTCGTTCGTCCACCGCCTCCGGGAGCGCGGCGGGTGGAAGGCGGTAAACGCTGCCTACGCCGACCCGCCGACGAGTTCGACGCAGGTGATCGACCCCGGACGGTATCCCGACTGGTCGCCGGCGACGGTGCGGGTGTCCGACCGGTCGGCCGACGACTGGCGCCGCTTCGATCGGTCGCCGGTGGGGACGACGGTCGGCGAGGCGTCGCTGTTCGCGACCATCTGGGCCAACGGCGGGACGGAGCCGTTCCACCTGCAACGCCCCTCGCGCCCGCACCGCACGTACAACTACACTCACCCTGCGACCGCGGGGTGGGCCGGTGATCGGCTCGTTCCCTACCGGAACGGGTCGGGAGCGACGGGCTACGTCCTCCGAACGGAGTGGGCGACGGCGGACGACGCCGAAACCTTCGCGGCCACGTACCGCGACCTTCTCCGGACGCGCCGGGGGGCCGAGCGGCGCGAAGACGGCGTGCTGGTAGTGCCGGCCGGCCCGTACGCCGACGCCTTCCGCGTCGAGCGGTCGGGAACGACGGTGACGATCACGAACGCGCCGACCGTCGCGGCGCTCGATGCCGTACACGGACGACGGGAGTAGCCAGCGGCGGCCCGAAGCGCGGCGACCGGTCCGGGTATGAAGACGAATCCTCTTCGACAGCATCGACCGAACGAACGGGTTTTTCACCGGCCGGCGCGAACCCGCCGGCTATGCAACCGTTCGACATCGTCGGGCCCGAGGCCATCCGCGACGGGACGGCGACAGACGCGTACTTCCTGCGGACGGAGACGACGCTGCGACACGCCGGCCGGAATCCGCGGGTCGTCGCGGAGGTGACGGCCGATCAGTTCCCCGACGGAGAGTTCGAGTTACTCGCGGGCGTGAAAGACGCTGCGGCACTCCTGGAAGGACGGGGCGTCGACGTCGACGCCGTCCGCGAGGGGCGGTTGTTCGACGGCGGGCCAGTCATGCGGATCGAAGGGCCTTACCTCGAGTTCGCCCGATTCGAGACGTCGCTGCTCGGTCTGCTCTCTCACGCCAGCGGACTGGCCACTGCGGCGCTGTCGGTACGGCGGGCCGCGCCGGAGTCGACGATACTCTCCTTTGGCGCCAGACACGTCCACCCGGCCATCGCGGCGGTCGTGGAACGGAGTGCGTTGCTCGGGGGACTCGACGGCATCTCTCACGTCGCCGCAGGCGAGGTGCTGGGGCGGGCGGCCGGGGGGACGATGCCCCACGCGCTTCTGATCTGTTTCGGCCGCGGAGAGCAGGAGGCGGCGTGGCGAGCGTTCGACGAGGCCGTCGCACCCGAGGTGCCCCGGGTGGCGCTCTGTGACACGTACGACGACGAGGTCGGTGAGGTGCTCCGGGCGGCGGCGACGCTCGGCGACGACTTAGACAGCGTCCGCCTCGACACCACGGGATCGCGCCGGGGGGATTTCCGACACATCGTCCGCGAGGTGCGCTGGGAACTCGACGCCCGCGGGTACGAGGACGTGGACGTGTTCGTGAGCGGCGGCCTCGGGCCCGCGGAGCTCCGTCGGCTCCGGGACGTCGCCGACGGCTTCGGCGTCGGAGGGTACGTCTCGAACGCCGAGCCGGTGGACTTCGCGCTCGACATCGTGGTAGTCGAGGGCGAACCGGCGGCCAAACGCGGGAAGCTCTCGGGCGCCAAGCAGGTCTACCGGACGGCCGACGGCGGGCACCACGTCGGCCTCGCCGACCGCGAGGGGCCGGCGGCGGGCGAACCCCTCCTCGAACCGCTGCTCCGCGACGGCGAGGTGGTCAGGGAGTTCGACGTCGACGCGGCGGCGGGGCGGGCGCTGGCCGACGCCGACGCCGTCGGGTTCGGGGCGGACGCGTAGCCATTCTACGACTGTAGCTGTTCGACGGAGCCGCCCTCGGGTCGCTCGCGGAAGACCTGCCCCTCGAAGAGAGTGACGATGGTGTCGTCGTCCTGCCAGGCCAGCGGGGCGAGACCGGCCTTGCGGCAGGCGTGGGTGAGGAACTGTTCTTCGTTCCAGCCGTTCTCGACGGGAAGGGTGGGGTACATCCAGGCGTGCTGGCCGTCGGCGTCGAGAGCGACGCCGTGTGTGCCGAGTTCGAGGTCCGCGAGTGGGTCGTTGGTGAGGACGTGATTACAGACGACACAGACGGAGATGTTGAGGTGTTGGAGCTCCGGCGGTTCGACCTCGGAGCCACAGGAGTCGTCGGAGGCGGCAGTGATGGCTGCGTCGACGATGGCGTGACCGAGCTGGTCGGAGCCGCGGTAGGCACCGGCACAGCCACGGAGCCGTCCGCGGCCGCGGGTCGAGGTGATGCGGACGAACGCACCCGTCCGGGCGTAGAACGCGTCACGCATACTTCCCGGCTGTTCACGCTGACCCTGAAGCACGTACGCCTCGACGGCTTCACGAGCCAGTTCGACCGCTCGGGCCCCATCGTCGTAAGAAAGGTGTACCGTCTGCGCCTCGGACATAGCCGTACCTTACTCCGAACGGACTTGAAGTCTTCCTTTTTCCCGGGGAGAACCGTGATGAATTCTCGCCGACCGGTCGACCGACCGAACGGCTTATTCGGCCGAGCGGTCTACTCCCGGGTGGCAGAGAGAGCCCGGCCCCCGTGCGCAAGCATGAGGAAAGTCCCCCCACCGTCCGGACGGGTGACCGGGTGCAAACCCGGAGTCGGAGACGGCTGGCTCTGGAACAGAAACGAGACCACTCGATCCGACCGATGAGGCGTGCGAACCCGAGCGCGAGCGAGGGGAGTTAACCCGCCGAGGGTAGCGGGATGCCACGCATCCCGAGCGGTCTGCGGTACACGCCGCGAACCGCGACGGTCGAGAACGGATGGAACGGCGAATCCTCACCGGTGCAAGTCCGCCTCGTCAAGGTAGTCCGGACGCGGAGGTGGACGCTCAGCTGAATGCCGGGACGAACAGAAGGGGGCTTACTCCTCTCAGCCGCTTTTCGCGTCGAGCCACCGCGCCAGCCCGGGGTAGTCGGCGATCAGCCCGTCGGCTCCCGCCCGCACCGCGTCCCGCGCCTCGACCCACGTCCGCACCGTCCAGACGTTGACGTCGGGAGCCGCCGGCAGCGAATCGGCGGTCCGAACCGCCGCGAGCGACGGGTGGACCGCCGCGGCGTCGTACCGGGTGGCGAGTTCGCGCCCGTCGTCCACGTCGCGACAGAGGGGTGCGATCGGCAACCCGCCGTCGCGCTCGTGGACCGCCGCGAGAGCCCCCTCGTAGAACGAGGAGAGGAGGACGTCGCGGTCGACGAGTGCGTCGAGCACCCGGTCGACGAACGGTCGCCAGCGCTCGCGGGCGGCGTCACGGTCGGCGGCCGGGAGGGCGCCGCGGCGACCCGGCGCCGGCCGGGGGCGTTTGAGTTCCACGTTGAGCGGGGCGTCCGTCCCGGCGAGCAGGCGGTCGAGCGTCGGCACCCGTTCGCCGCTTTCCAGCACCGCGGCGGCGGTCACGGTTTCGACCGGGAGGTCGGCTACGACGCCGGCGCCGTCGGTGATCCCGCGGCTGGCCCCGTCGTCGTCGAGTCGCGGGTCGTGGAAGACGACGGGCGTCCCGTCGGCGGCCGCGACGACGTCGACCTCGATCCGGTCGGCGTGTGGAGCGGCGGTACGGACCGCGCCGACCGTGTTCTCCGGGGCGACGCCAGCGAACCCGCGGTGGGCGATGATCGTCGGGGCGGTCACGGGTCGAAGCCATCCTCCCAACGGAAGATGCCGTCGCGCTGGACCGTCTCGCCGTCGACGAGGAGTCGCGACCCCTCGCCCATCCGGGTGATGAGGTCGGTGTGGATCGCGCTCTCGTTGCCCGCCGTCCCGTCCGGCAGACAGGCGTCGTAGGCGCGGCCGAGCGCGAGGTGGACGGTCCCCGCCATCTTCTCGTCGAAGAGCACGTTGTCCGTCGGTCGAGTGATGCCGCGGTTCATGCCGACGCCGAGTTCGCCCGGTCGCCTCGCGCCGGCGTCGGTGGCGAGCAGATCCGCGAGGGCGTCCGCGCCCTCGGCGGCGCCGAAGTCGACCACCTCGCCGTCCTCGAAGACGAGGTGCGCATCGCGGAGGCGACGACCCTGGACGGTGATCGGCACGTCGAACGTGATCGTCCCCGCCGCGTCTGCGGGGGCGGTGAACACCTCGCCGCTGGGGAGGTTGTGGGAGTCGTAGGCGACGGAGGCAGCGCTGTTGACGGCGGTCCGGCCCTCGATATCGACCGTGAGGTCCGTCCCCGCGGCGACGAGACGGACCTCGCGGCCGTCGTCGAGGAGATCCTTCAGCCGGCCCATCTCCGATGCGAGCGCCTCCCAATCGCGGAGGACGGCGTCGTAGACGAAGTCGCGATAGGCCTCGTAGGACATGCCGGCGGCCTGGGCGAGCGATCGGGTGGGGTGGACGGTCGACACCCAGTCGGTGGCCATTCGCGCCTCGCGGACGTCCTCCCGTGCGCGGGCGTAGGCGCTTTGCCGGTCGCCGGGCACGTCGGCGGTGGCGGCCGTATTGTGGCCGCCGCCGAGCGAGAGGAAGACGTCGGCGCGGTCGTAGAGGGCGCGTTCGGCCGCCGCGGGGGCGAAGTCGTCGTCGTGAGCGCGGAGGTAGGCACGGGTTATTTCGTCGGAGCCGTAGGTGGCAAGCAGGGTCGCGCCGCGGGCGCCGAGTTCGGCGGCGACGGCGACGGCGAGGTCGTGGGCGCCCTCCGCGACGCGTACCACCACCTCGTCGCCGGAGTCGACCCGGGCGCTCCAGTCGACGAGCGTCTCGGCGTGAGCGCGGATACGGTCGTCCATGGGGGTGGGAGGGGAGCGGGTGGCAAAAGCGTCCGGGCGCTTCGCTCGTAACCGCAACCACTACCTCCCGGGACGCAGGAACCGAGGGTATGCAACTAGGCGTGGTCGGACTGGGGCGGATGGGACGGATCGTCGTCGACCGTGTGCTCGACGCCGGACACGACGTCGTCGCGTTCGACATCGACGACGACGCGGTGGCGGCGGCGGCCGAGGCCGGCGTGGAGCCGGCCGACTCGATTCCCGACGTCGCGTCGCGGCTGGGGAACGAAGCGCGCATCTGGCTGATGGTGCCCGCGGGCGAGCCGGTCGACGCGGCGCTGACGGAACTGGAGCCACACCTGTCGGCCGCGGACGTCGTCGTCGACGGCGGCAACTCCCACTTCGAGGACTCGGTTCGGCGCGCGGAGGCGACCGAGGCGGCGTATCTGGACTGTGGCACCTCCGGCGGCCCTGCGGGTGCCGAGCTCGGCTTCTCGCTGATGGTCGGCGGTCCCGAGGACGCCTACGAGAAACTGGTCCCGGTCTTCGACGCGGTGGCGACGGGGCCGGACGGCCACGACCGGATGGGGCCGTCGGGGGCGGGGCACTACGTGAAGATGGTCCACAACGGCGTCGAGTACGCGTTGATGCAGGCCTACGGCGAGGGATTCGAACTCCTCTTCGAGGGGCGGTACGACCTCGACCTCGAAGCCGTAGCGCGGACGTGGAACAACGGTGCCGTCATTCGATCGTGGCTGCTGGAACTCTGCGAGGAGGCGTTCCACGAGGAGGGGACGGATCTGGGCGACGTGGCCGACCACGTCGCCGGCGGATCGACGGGGACGTGGACGGTCCAGGAGGCGCTGGAGCGGGAGGTGCCGGTGCCGTTGATCCACCAGGCGCTCGCGGAGCGGTTCGCCTCGCGTCGGGACCGCTTCTCCCGCCGGCTGGCCAACCGTCTCCGATACGGGTTCGGCCGGCACGAGGTCGCACGACGGGAGTGAGACGTGGCGGTGGCGGGGACGCACATCACAATCCCCTTAACCCCCGCATCCGTAGCGCCGCACATGGTCGAGGTAAACCTGGTGGGCCTGAGCCTCGGGGCACTCCTGACGCTCACCGCCGTCGCGCTCCATCTATCGAAGGGGACGGGATGGGCGCCCACCACCGACATCAGCCAAGAGGTACTCGAACGCCGGGCCGAGTCGGTGCCGGAGACGGACTTCCCGGAGCCGATGAACCGCGCCATCGGCGCCGGCGGTGGCGGCGCCGTCGCAGCCGGCGCCGTCGCCGGCGACGAGGGAGGTGCCGAACTCGAAGGCGGCGCCGAGGCCGAGGAGGAATCCGGCCCCTGGGACGTGCCCGACGACGAGGCCGACGTCTTCGAAATCGAGTACGCCAAGGAGGGCGACACCATCGAAGTCAAGGAGAACGAGACGGTCCTCGAAGCCGGCGAGGACGAGGGCTGGGACATGCCCTACGCGTGCCGACAGGGACAGTGTGTCTCGTGTGCCGGGCAGATCACCTCCGGTGGCAACGCCGAGGACTACGTCGTCCACGACGACCAGCAGATGCTCGACGACAACGAACTCGGCGACGGCTACACGCTGACCTGCGTCGCCTACCCCAAATCCGATTTCACCATCGAGACGGGCGAGGCGCCCTAGCGGCGAAACTCGAACCGCGCACCGCCGCCGTCCGCCTCGCGGGCGTCGACCGACCACCCGTGTTCTCTCGCGATTCGCTCGACGATGGCGAGCCCGAGGCCCGTCCCCCCGGCGTCGGTGGTGTACCCCGCGTCGAAGACGTCGCGGCCGTCCGGGAGACCGACACCGTCGTCCGCGACGTAGAAGCCGTCGTCGAGCGGCCCCACCGTGACGGTGAGCGCGTCCGTGGCGCCGTGCTCGACGCTGTTTCGAAACAGATTCTCCAGTAGCCGCCGGAGTCGCGATTCGTCGGCCCGAAGGCGGCAGTCGCCAGCGACGACGAGCGTCGCTTCGGCCGTGTCGGCGGTTGCCCAGCACTCCTCGGCGACTGCGGCCAGATCGACCGGCCGGAAGTCGGGGTCGTCGTCACGCCGAGCGAGCGCCAGCAGATCCTCGATCAGCCCGAACGCCCGGTCGAGCGACCGCGCGGCGCGGTCGAGGGTTTCGTCGTCGTACTGGGCACGAGCGAGTTCGAGCGACCCGTCGACGACCGAAAGCGGCGTGCGGAGGTCGTGGGAGACGACGCTCGCGAACTCCTCCAGACGGGCGTTCTGTCGTTCGAGGTCCCGAGTCCGATCGAGAAGCGTCAGGGCGGTGTCGGCGTTGGCCGCGAACACCCCCGCGAGGTGGCGGTCGGAGTGGTCGAACGTTCCGACTGCGGTGTGGCCGACACTCAGGACGCCGTGGTCGCCGATGGGGACGACCATCGACGCACGGGCGTCGCCCCGGTCGTAGTCGTCGTCGAGGGCGGAGACGTCGTCGTAGAGCAGCGGCTCCCCGGACGCGAACGCGCGGCCGACGATCCCCTCGCCGATCCGGTAGACGGGGCGGTCACCGAGGGTTCGCTCGGCCGCCTCGGAAACGGCGACCGGATGGAGTTGGTCACCGTCGAGCAGCCTGACGAGGTTCGTCGGGTAGCCGAGCACGTCACGGACGGCGTCGGTGATGATCTCCGCAACCTCCGTCTCGGTCTCCGCGCGGAGCAGGTTCCGGGTGACGTCGTGGAGGCGTTCGAGCGTCCGCTCGCGGCGCTTTCGGTCCGTGATGTCGACGTACAGACCGATCGTCCCGATCACGTCGCCGTACTCGTCGACACGGGGGCTCGCGCGGAAGATGGTGGCGACGCGTTCGCCGTCGGCGGCGACGAGCGTCCGTTCTTGCTGGCCGAACGTCCCCTCTCGGCCGCTGTCGAAGCCGTCGACGGCGCGGGTTCTGGACTCGTCGCCGTAGAAGTCCCAGACCGGGCGGCCGACAACGGCGTCGCGGTCGTAGCCGAGGCGGTCGAGAAACCGGTCGTTGCAGTCCTCGACGACCGGTTCGTCGTCGACGTCCCGGAAGGCGGCGTACATCACGGGGGCGTCGGCGAAGAGCCGTCGATACTGCGCGCGTTCGGTTCGCCGCCGCCGGCGGTCGGGACGGTGGCTCTCCACCGCCTCGCCGATCCGGTGAGCGAGGAGGTCGGCCGGCGCCGTGCCGTGGACGCAGTCGGTGACCCCCGCGGCGAGTGCGTCGCCGACGAGCGCGTCGGCGGCCGGATCGACGACGAGGACGAACGGGAGGTCGGGGCGAGCGTCGTGGACGGCGTCGAAGAACGCGAGGGCGCCGGTCCCGGGGAGGACGGCGTCGCTCACGACGCAGTCGACCGGCCGGTCGGCGAGCGTCGTGAGCGCGGCGGCGGCCGTCTCGATCCGTCGAACGGACAGTCGGTCGGCGGCGTTCGACAGGCGCTCGGCGACGGCACCGCCGGCGTACAGTACGTCGATCGACGAGGTGGATGTCGGATGAGCCATCGGAGAACGGCGATCGGGATGGAGGATGCAGTCAGTCGGCCGTGGCCGGACGGTCAGCATCGGCGTCGGCCGTGGCCGGACGGTCAGCATCGGCGTCGGCGTCGGCGTCGGCGTCGGCGAGGCCGCCCATCCCGTCGACGGCCAGTGCGACGAAGGCCGCCTTACTGATCAGGTCGAGGTAGGCGACGACGAGCATCGTCATGTCCCGGGTGAGCAGGCCGATGCCCGACGGAGCGAGTATCCAGACGACGGGGTAGAGCGTCCACAGCGCGATGGTGAGGTTGCGCAGCGTGATAAAGAGGGTGCGCGTCCGCTCGTTCGAGAACGTCGCCAGTCGCGGGATGCGGCTGTAGAGGTCGTACACCAGGACGCCGAAGAAGCCGACGCCGCCGACGAAGGCCGCCCAGCGGATCGGCCCGGAGACGACGACGGCGACGCCGCCGAGGACGAGTAGGGCGACGTCCACGACGACGAGTCGGAGGATCGACTCGCGGCCCGTCCGCCCGAGCATCGCGAGAAAGAGGAGGATGAGCGGCGTCGTGATCAGCCAGTCGACGTATCGGGGGATCGAGACGACGCGGCCGGAGGCCGTGACCGTCCCGACGTCGACAGCCATGAGGACGTAGGCGACGGTCGCGACGCCGGTCACGCCGGTCAGTGCGAGGTAGTGGTTCCGCCGCTCCGGGTCGTTCGTCAGCCCCCAGAGTGGGGGAATCGTACCGAGGGCCATCCCGACGGCGCCGAGCGCCGCCCACGTAGTTACCGATGAGATCATGATCAGATTCCTCCCGTGTCTCGGCCGCCATCACCGAGCGCGTCGGCGTGGTCGGTCGACGTCGACGCCGGAGTCGAGTTCGGTTCCGAGCCACCCCCCACGTCGAAGTCGGCGAGCTGTTCGCGGAGCCGGGCGGCCCGACGGGTTAGCTCGTCCGCCGCGTCGTCCACCTCAGAGATGGTCCGTTCCTGTCGGTCCGCCGTGTCGGTCACGTCGGTCGCCTGTTCGGCGGTCTGCTTGCTGATCGCCGCCACCTCGTCCAGACTCTCGACGACCCGCTCGGTCGAGTCCGCCTGGCCGTCGGTGGCGTCGGCGATGCCCTGAATGCTGGAGTCGATCTCCTCGACGTAGTCGGCGATCCGTTCGAGCGCGTCGATGGCGCCCTCGACGGTCTCGACGCCCTCGGTGACGCGCTGGCCGGTCTCCTGGGTGCCGTCGACGACCTGTTCGGTCCGCTCGCGGACCGACTCGATCCGGGCCTCGATTTCGCTTGCGGACTCTTTGGTCTCCTCGGCGAGGTTCTTCACCTCGTCGGCGACGACCGCGAAGCCGTCGGCGTCACCCGCGTCGCCGTTGGCGTGGGCGGCCTCGATGGAGGCGTTGAGCGCCAGGAGGTTCGTCTGCTCGGCGATGTCGGAGATGACGTCGACGATCTCGCCGATCTCGGCCATCTCCTCGTTGAGCGCCTCGACTTCCCGCTGGGTGTGCTCGGTCGTCGCCTCGATGCCGTCGAGTTCCTCGACGGCGGCCTCCGCGGCGGCGCGGCCGTCGGCGCCGGCGTCGGCCGCGCGCTCCGAGGTGTCGGCGACGGTGTCGACGGTCGCCGCAATCTCCTCGGCGCTGGCCGAGAGGTCGTTCACCTCGCCGGTCATGTCCTGGAGGCTCTCGGTCTGTGTGCGGGCGCCGTCGGCAATCTCGGCGACGGACTCGTTCATCGCCTCGCCGGCGGCCATCACGTCCGTCGCGTTCCGGTCGACCGCCTCGGCCGCGTTCGCCACGTCCGTCCCGAAGGCTTTCACCTCCTCGATGGTCGACTCGATGGCCGACACCATGTCGTTGAACGCGACCCCGATGGTCGCCATCGCGTCGTTCCCGTCGTTCACGTCGATCCGTCGGGTGAAGTCGCCGTCGGCCACGTCCTGCATCACCTCGCCGTACTCCTCGGCAGTGCGTTCGAGGCGCTCGTTGGACCGGGCGGCCTCGGCACGGGCTTCTTCCGCCTCGGCGCGGGCTTGCTCTGCCTCCGCGAGTGCCTCCTCCGTCTCGGTGATACGCTCCCGGAGCGACGCCCGCATTCCGTCGAACGCCCGGTAGAGCTGGCCGATCTCGTCGGTTCGGCCGGTCGTCAGATCCACGTCGAGGTCGCCGTCGGCCATCGCCTCGGCCTTCCCGGAGAGCCGACGCAGGGAGAGCGTCGTCCGGCTGCCGATCGTGACGCCGATCAGCGCGAGGCTGACGACGGCCACGAGGATGAGTCCGACGATACCGGAGACGACCGCGTGCTGGACGGCGAAAGCCGCCGTGGCGGGTTGCGAGACCACGACCGCCCAGTCGGTGGTCTCGGTCTCCATGGGTGCCGCCGCGACCGCGTCGCCGTCGGTCTGCTGGAAGGTGGGCTCGTCGAACGCCCCTCCGGGGACGGTCGTCGACGTCTCCTCGGCCGAGGAGCCGATCAGATCGGCGTCAGGGTGAGCGATGATCGTGCCGTCGGCGCCGACGACGACCGTCTCGCTCTCGCCGTCACTCCCCGCGAACGCGCCGACCTGTCGGTCGAAGTTGACCATGTAGACCAGCAGCCGGTCGCTTCGGCCCTCGACCGGCGTCGCGACGGCGACGGTCGTGAAGTCGACGACCGACGGCCGGAAGGGATCGGTGACGAGGACGTCGCTCGGCCCGTCGAACGAGACGCTCTCCTGTGCGAAGGGGGCACCCTGTGCGCGGGCATCGACGCCCACGAGGTCCTCGTTCGAACTCGTAACGATTTCGCCGGTGTCGGCGTCGACGTAGTGGGTGGCGACGACACCGGGGGGTGCCCGGTCGTCGCTCGCGAGGTCATCGAGATACGCCGTGACCGTCGCGCGGTCGCCGCTGCGCAACGCCGGGTGGTCGGCCGCGACGCGAGCCTGTGTCGTCACGCCCGTCAGCCACGTGTCCAGTCGGTCGGCCTGTCCATCTGCCGTCTGTACCATGTGGCTCTCGACGTCGTCGCGCAACTGCGCGGACGCGTCGGCGCTCACGACGGTCCCGACCCCGACTGTCAACAGCAGGACCGCGGTGAACGCCACCGCGAGTTTGAGTCCGTACCGCTCGCGAACGCGATGCAGAAAGGGAATGGCCATGCCTATGCCGCGATGTTCGACCACTGTTTAATAACCGCACCCCTCCGAGTACAACGACTGATAATCAGGGTCAGTCGGCCGGCATCGCCGCCTCGTCACCGGCGGCGGGGCGACCGATGCGTGCCCGGAGCGCCGGGATCACGGTCCGGTCGACGGCGAACGGACCGCTCCCGGTGATGAGCAAGGCGGAGGTGAGGCCGAACAGGGTGACGTGAGCGAGCACCGGGTCGTCGGGGAGGCCAAAGAGCGTGGTCGTGAGGATGAGGAAGCCGGCGCCAGCGGCGCTCCGGGTGAACGTGCCGGTGAGGAGACACAGGCCGACGACGAGTTCGCCCAGGCCGGCACCGAACACCCACATCTCGGGGGAGAAGGGGGCGACGGCCGTGAGGTCGTATTTCTCGACCACTTGCATCGCCCGGCCGGAATCGAGCCACTTCTCGGTCACGCCGAGGTAGGCGAAGTTGAACCCGAGGAAGAGACGGACGAGGAGGGGTGCGACGGATGGTTCGATGCCGACGCCCGAGAGCAGGTCGCGCACCGTCGGCACGTCACGGAACCGGCTCAGGATGGTCCCGTCGGTGAGCACCAGCCGCCGGAGCAGGAGGTCGGCGCTCGGCTGTCCCGGACCGACGACGAGGATACCGAGGAACCCGGCGACGTACTCGGAAGCGAGCAGGAGCGTCGGGAAGTGTGTCGCCAGGCCGAGCAGGTAGACGAGGAGTCCGGCCAGCGCCGCCAGGCGCGTCGCCAGCCCGAACAGGAGAAAGAAGGCGAGAGAGATCTGGACGAGGCGCGCCTCGACGGTGACGACGGGAGAGAAGAGATAGCCGCCGAAGCCGGCGCCCATCAGGGGGAGTCCGGTCGCGAGTCGCAACAGCCAGCCCAGATACGGCTGGTAGGAGCAAAGCGTCCGCCGCGTCACCGTCACGTCGGCGACGTGGTCGCCGTAGCGGAGCCAGCCGAGCGTCGCGACAGTCACCCCGACCCCGCCGGCGACGAGGAGAGCAACGTTGAACGGATCGGTGAGGACGGCCGTGAAGAACTCGACGACTCCGGGACCGGAGCCACCGGCTTCCGTGACGTAGTCGACGTGTGCGGCCGCCGGGCGCGACGCGACGAGGACCGTCGCGAGCGCGCCCACGAGACCGCATCGTCGCGGGTCGGGTCGCATCGCTCCGACATTGGACGACGCCGCGAATAAACGCTTGCCTCCGTGCAGAACTTGGACTAGAGGCCGACGTTGGCCGCCAGCGGCCACGCCTCGCTAGCGAAGGTGAGGAAGGCGAGCGCGCCACCCAGCAACGCGACGTTTTTCAGGAAGTTGTTGACCTCGCCTTGCTTCTGGTCGTCGGGCGCGTTCCAGAAGTCGTGCATCGTCGGGGTGGACGCCACGAGGAAGACGGCGATGGCGCCGGCCGCGACGGTCGGATACACGCCGAGGGCGATACCCAGACCGCCGGCGATCAGCAGCCCCCCGGACGCGGGGACGCCGAGCGACGCCAGGGGAATACCCTTCGCCTCGGCGTAGCCGATCATCCCCTCCGCGTCGAGGAAGTGGTTCAGCCCGGTGAAGGCCATCACGCCACCGAAGAGGACGCGCGCGAACAGGAAGGCGACGCCCGCGCCGGCGGTATCGAAGGCCATCAGGCCACCACCCCGGTCGTGGGAGTCGAGAACGGTGCGTCGGAACTGATAGTCGCTGTCATCGTGTGTCCGTACGCCCCGCCAGCAAATATACGTTATCTGACACTCGTGTCACCGGGTGGCGTCGATGTCACCGGGAGCGCCCACTACAGTAACATTCTGATACCTGATTCGGGACGAAACTGCTAACCCGCTGGAGGTGGTGAGTGTGATATGGCCATACAGACGGACGACGCGGACGCGGAGACGTGCTACGTCATCGACTCGCTGGAACAGATCGGCTCCCAGTGGCGGCTGGCGGTTCTGCACGACCTGCAGGAGGGCGAGAAGCGGTTCAACGAACTCAAGCGATCGACGGGGGCGAGTTCCCGCACCCTCTCGCGCGTCGTCGACGACCTACAGGAGATGGATTTTGTCGACCGACGCCTCGAGGAGGATGCCCCAGTGGCGACGTACTACTCGCTGACCGAGAAGGGCGCGTCGCTCTGTCCGGTGTTCGACGCCATCGGCGACTGGGCGGAGGAGTGGCTAGCCGAGCCAGGCGAGCCGCCCGCCTAATCGCGGTTGGCCCACGCGAGGGCCGGCCCGGCGAACACGAGCAACAACCCGAGCAGCGCGATCAGCGTCCAGATGCCCTCCATCGATCCCGCAGTCGCGGCGGCGTCGCCGGCCGCCTCCCCGGTCGACGGGTCGCTCAACAGGAGCAATGCCTTGTCCTGTGGCATCACCGCCGCGTAGGTCCGATCGGGAGAGACCGAGAAAAACCGGATCAGATCGGGCTGTGTGTCACCCGAAAACGACAGCGTCCGGCCGTACCACCCGACGATGGCGGCGATGAGTCCGAGCAGCGTCAGATCGAGCCCCGTGGTTTCATCACGATTTATGAGGCGAGATTCCATGCGCGCGATACGTCCCGGAGACACATATATTCGCCGTCGTTTCGGGGCACACACGACCGCGATTCGACATACTTAGTCGGCCGCGGCCCAATCACCGGGCATGACGAAGCTCCTCGTGCGTGCGGCCCGGGGCGAACGGACCGAGCGCCCGCCAGTCTGGCTGATGCGTCAGGCCGGGCGCCACATCCCCGAGTACCGGGAGATTCGCGCCGACTACACGTTCCGCGAGGCCATCGAGACGCCCGAGGTGGCCGAGCGGATCACGCTGTTGCCGTGGGACCTGTACGAGCCGGACGGCCTCGTGATGTTCTCCGATATCCTCACGGTGCTCGAACCACTGGGTTTCGATTACCACGTCGAGAGCGGCGTCGGGCCGGTCGTCGAGAACCCGGTCGAGGGGCCCGGCGATGTCGAGCGCCCCCGTGGCGACGTGGCGACCGACCTCGATTTCGTCGGCGACCTCCTGGACGGACTCGTGGACCGCGTGGGCGACCGGACGGCCATCGTCGGCTTCGCCGGTGGGCCGTTCACCCTCGCCTCCTACGCCGTCGCCGGCGGCACCTCGCGCAATCACGGCCCCGTCCGTCGTCTCCGCGCCCGTCATCCGGAGGCGTTCCGGACACTCCTCGGCGAGTTCGCCGACGTCGTCCGGGAGTATCTGGAGTACCAAGCCGCACACGGCGCCGACGTGGTGCAGTTGTTCGACACCTACGCCGGCGTCCTCCCGCCCGCCGACTACCGCGAGTTCGTTCTGCCGCTCCACCGAGAGATCCTGTCCGACCTCTCCGTCCCCAGTATCGTCTTCGTCCGCGGCATGGGCGGCCGCCTAGACAGTCTGGCGGCGACCGGCGCGGACGTGGTGAGCCTCGACTGGACCGTCGACATGGCCGCGGCACGGGCCGAACTCGGCGACCTGCCCGTCCAGGGCAACCTCGATCCACAGTATCTGTTCGGCCCGCCCGAGTTCGTCCGCGAGAAGACGAGAGCCGTCATCGACGCCGCCGGCCCGCGAGGCCACGTCCTCAACCTCGGCCACGGCGTCCACCGGGAGACGCCCGTCGAGTCGGTGCGGGCGTTCGTCGAGACGGCGAAGTCGATCAGCCGCTAGCGGCGGTGGCGTCGGGCGCCCCGCCGGTATCGGCGTCGGCCGCGAACCGCTCGGCCAGCCGCTCGGCCTCCCGGATCCGCGCCGGGACGCCCATCCGGCCGGCGTAGTTCGACGCCAGCGTGATCCCTGCCGGCAGATCGACAGCCTCCATGGCCGTCCACGACCCGTCGTAGGCGGGGATCCCTCGCGGGTGCCGAGTGACGTTCAGCACCGTCGCGGACACATCCATCACGGCCTCGAACTCCTCGCGAGCGATCCGCCCGAGTTCGCACTCGGTCCGGTCGACGAGGCCGGGGTTCCCCATCCCGCCGAGAAAGCACGTGTAGACGCCGTCGCGGTCGAATAGGCTGGCGTTCCACGTCACGCCGAGGGTCCGGAGCGGTTCGTCGTGACGCACCTGGTAGCCGTAGCCGTCCGGGTCGGCCTCGGAGTGGAGGTGGACGTACGCGAGCGGGTTGTAGTAGAGCCGACGGAGCGCGCGGGCGCTCTCGGCGTCGACTTCGGCCAGGAGTCCGGCGGCCACGTCGGCGCGCGTGGTGACGACCACGTGGTCGACGGTCCGACTCCCCGCCTCGGTTTCGAGTCGGTAGCCCGTCCCCGTCGAGACGATTCGATCGACCGCCGTCTCGAGTCGCACCTGGTCGGCGTTGTGTTCGTACAGCGCACGCGGGAGTTGGGCCATCCCGTCGTCGAAGGAGACCGGCGGCTGGCGCTTTTTCCCCTCCAGTCGGCGGTTGAGCGCCGCCCGGACGAGACTGCCCGACCGCTCCATCTTCCGGACCGTCCGCAGCGCGTACTTCCCCGGCATCTCCGCCGGATCGGAGCCGTAGATGCCCCCGAACAGCGGTTCGACGAGGTTGTGATACGCCTCCGATCCGAACTTCCGGACGAAGTAGTCGGCGGCCGTCTCGTCGTCCCGGGCGCCCTCGGTCAGCGGCTCCGCCAACAGCCGCAGCTTCCCCCGGATCGACAGCAGGTCCGTCGACAGGAACTCCCGGGGCGAGAAGGGGACACGCCGGAGGCTGCCGTCGGCGTAGACGTACAGCGGCAGGTCGGTGTCGGCGGTCCGGAGCGACGACCGAAGCCCGCAGGCGTCGACCAGCGCCTCGATTTCGGGGGTTAGCCGGGTCCGCTGGGGGCCGTACTCGAGGACGCGTCCATCGACCCGCTCGGACGCGATGACGCCGCCCGGTTCGGAGGTGGCCTCGAAAGCCACCGAGTCGACGCCGCGCTCGGCGAGGTAGTGAGAGAGCGCCAGCCCCGTGATACCGGCGCCGACGATGCCGACCGTCATTCGCCGTGGGGAGCGTTCAGACACATCGTCCCCGGTTCGTCCCGGCACTCGCACTGCCGGAGCCCCGCGTACTCGGGGTCGTAGCCCGCGACGAACGGTTCCACTAGGTCGGCGAGCGCACCCACGAACCGGTCGTCGTCGTACGGGATGGGGACGCGGTAGAACTCTAGGCCCGCCGTCTCGGCCTCCTCCCGGAGTTCGACATCGAGTTCCGAGAGCGTCTCGCTTTGTTCGTGCATGAAGCTGACCGGCTCGACGACGACCCGGTCGGCCTCGGTCCGTTCGATGACGTCCTCGACGTCCGGTTCGGTCCACTCCACGTCGCGGTTCTCGTGGTTCTGGTAGCCGAGCGCGTAGTCGGGGGCGTCGAGCGCCGTCGCGACGACGCGACAGAACTCCTCGACGTACTGCTCGTACCGGCTCCCCTCGTCGAGGTAGTACTGGGGCGTGCCGTGTGCGGAGAAGACGAGCCGCGTCCCGTCGCCGAGCGTGAGGTCGTTCTCGTCTAGGAACTGGCGGATGTTGTCGATCCGAACGCGGGTGTACGCCGGATGTTTGTGCCAGCCGGTCAGCCCGTCGACGGGCACGTCCCAGCCCACCTCGTCGAGCGCCTCGTCGAGTTCGTCCAGCGACTGGACCGTAGTGGAAGGGCCACACAGCGGGTAGATCGGGAGACCGACCAGGTGGTCGACGCCGTCCTCGCGGGCCGCCTCGACCGCATCGGTGATGAACGGCTCGGTGTACTGCATCCCGTAGTAAGTGTTCACGTCGTACCCACGGCGGGCCAGTTCGTCGGCGAGCATCGACGCCTGCGTGGTCGCGTGATCGTAGAGCGGCGAGCCACCGATATTCTCGTACTCCTCCATGAGGTCGGGGACGCGCCGCTGTGCCAGTTTGCTGGCGCGTGCCCGGGCCTCTGCCTCGGTCGTCTCCTTCTCCTCGATGTCCATGTTGGCGAAGAAGATGCGTTCGAGGTAGTCGACGACGACGTCGCGATCCGGCTCCGGCGGTTCGCCGAAGTTGAGTAGCACGATCCCAGTAGTCATACGCCCGGCCTAGGGACAGGTCGGTACAAAACCTGTCGGTCGGTCCGACGCGATGGGTGTCGGGTCGACTATTTAAGTAATCTCACGGGACGAGACGGTGGAGCGCGCCGGTCGATCCCACGGGCCCACCCCGGTCGCTCGTGAGGAGATAGAGCTGCCCGCCGGAGTCGCGCCCGAATCCCCGGACGAACGAACCGACGTCGCTGCGGATGGGGACGGTCGCAATCGACCACGGGCCACCGTCGGCTGGATCGGCCACGAACAGTCGGCCCTCGGCCCGCCAGTCCGCGAAGACGTACCGCCCGTCGAACTCCTCGATCGACCCGTCGTAGCGATACCCGCCGACGACGGCGACACCCGTCGCCGTCGCGTCCGGGTCGACACTCGGGTGTGGGTACTCGATCACCGGGTCGCGGAGCTGGCCGCCGGCGAGCGTGTGGCTCGGACAGCCCGCCGGCTCCTCGGACGGTGCCGACGGATCGAAACAGGACGTCCCCTCGTGGACGTTCCAGCCGTAGTTCTCACCGCGCTCGACGCGGCTCACCTCCTCGTAGCGGGCCTGACCCACGTCGGCGACGAGGAGCGCGACGCCGGTCGTTCGAGGCGTCCCCGACGCCTCGCTATCGACGGAGAACCGCCACGGGTTGCGAAAGCCCCACGCCCACTGCTCGTCGAGGCCGCCCTCGCCCACGAGCGGGTTGTCGTCGGGGACGGCGTACCCCTCGACGGGCGAGACGTCGAGACGGAGGATGCTCCCCAGCAGGTTCTCGGTGCGGTCCTGCCCGTTGCCGCCGCGGATCCGCTCGTACCAATCCTCGGCGTGGCCACGGCCCACGTCGCCGGCGCCACCGCCGTCGCCGACGCCGACGAACAGGTGACCGTCGGGGCCGAAGGCGAGCGACCCCGCGTTGTGGTTGGCCTGGGGCTGGGGAATCTCCAGGACGATCCGCTCGCGCTCGGCGGTCGCACGGTCGGCGGTCGGCTCGACCGTGAACTCGGACAGGACGAACGTGTGCGAGTAGCCGGGCGGCGTCGCGGAGCGAACAGGCGCGCTGTAGCGGACGAACAGCCGGCCGGTAGCGGCGAAGTCGGGATGGGGTGCGAGGCCGAGCAGCCCCCGCTCGTCGGGACCCGCCTCCGTGTCGACGACCCGCTCCGAGAGGTCGAGGAACGGGTCGTCGGGGCGGTCGGTCGCGTACACCCGTCCCGGCTGATCGGCGACGAATCCCCGGTCGACGCCGTCGGGGAACGCCACGTCGGTCGGCGCGGTGAAGCCGTCGGCGACGAGGTCGACGCCGACGCCGGGACGGTCGGGCTGTGGCGTCGCCGTGCCGGCTGCCGTCGGCGTCGTATCGCCACTGCGCCCCTCGTTCCCGCATCCTGCCAGCCCCACGAGGGCGGCGGCGCCGACGGCCCGGAGGAAGCGGCGGCGCCCGCGGCCGTCGCTCATCGCCGATCCACCCGCCAGACTGCGCCCGACCGTGACAGCGTGCGTGTCACGACCCGGCGTACGGGCGAAAGCAAGTAGACAGTTCGGGTCGGGGGCGAAAACGCACCAGTAAGCACCTCTTTATCCGGGTATTGCCGGCTCAAACCCGAGTATACGCGCGTTTCAGGATGAGAGACTATATCGGGATCAGCCACCGCAGGACGACCGGTACGGTCCCGATACCTATGGGTGATGCCGGCGAAGCGGGAGCCATGCGCTCCGGATCACGATCCAGCGGTGGGGGGGATCGACACGTCGAAACCGAAACCGACTCCGTTCCGACGACCGCCACACCGTCCGACGCCATCGAACGACAGTTGACGGAGGCGCTCGACGCGACGGAGTCGCCGCAGGTGCGGTTCCACCTCCGGCAGGCGCTTCAACTCGTCGAATGCCTCGACAAGTGACGGCGTCGCCGTGGCCGGCCGAAGCGAAGGTGTCGTCGCGGTCGTCTCACACCGGGTGGGTGGGGCGATCAAGCACGACTTAGTAATCGTTATACGCCGGGTGGACTAGATTCGGCGTATGCAACGACGCGCTGCGGCCATCTACGTCGCGTTCTTCATCGTGCTCGGCGCGGCGTCGTACTCGGTGATCGCGACGGCCACTGCGCCGACGATCGGGTTCGAGAATCCGGATCACAGGCTCTCCGAAGGCGACCAGTTCTCGGTCGAGGACCGACAGTACACCGTCTCGGCCATCTCGGCCGAGATGGAGGACGGTGGCGGTCACGGTGGCGGGGCGAGCGTCACCCGCTCCGGACAGGTCACGTGGACCAACGACACGGCACGCTACACCCAAACGTGGGACCACAACAGCACCGTCACGTACCAAGACGAGACGTACCGCGTCCTCGTCGAGGATGCCGACGACCCGACGGCGTTCCAGCTAGTCGAGGAGGTGAACCGGACCGGCATTCTGCAGGAGGATCCGTCCGTCGAGAACGAGACGGTCACGGTGAACGGCACGGAGTACGTCGTCAGCCAGGAGGGCGACGACCGGTCGCTGACGCCCGCGAGCCAATACTTCCCGTCGCCGGAGTCGACGGAGTACGCCGAGGATGACGGCCTCCAGTACCAGGGCAACGCGACGACCGTTGCCGACGTGACGAGCGACGGGGCGACGCTGGCGTGGACCGCCCCGCAGACCAACACCGTCGACGTGGGGAACGAGGGTAACGTCACGCTGAACGGCCAGCAGTACTTCGCGTACTTCCCCGACAACAGCACGCTCGTCCTCGAGAGCGACTACGGCGTCTACCAGGAGCAGACCGAGGAAATCGACACCTACCACCAGCACGTCAACGGCCTCTGGGGCGTCTCGATCGTCAGCTTCGTGACGGCCATCATGCTCCTCGGCATGGCGTACATGCCGTCGCGGTACTGAGAGCGAAACGGAGGCCGGCCCCGAGAACCGGCGGCGGCCCGCAGAACAGCCGGACGACCGCGGGACGGCAGTCTTCTCGCCGACCACGAAGCCGCCGATAACCATCCCGCTCGCCGTAACCGTTTTTTTTCGCCATACGATAATGAACGATCATGGAGGTATGGATCGATCCCGAGGAGACGGCGGCCAGTACCTGGGGCGGGGGCGAAGTGGAGGCGCCGTCCGACGGGCCAGTTCCCCCGTAGCGCCGGTCGTCGACGGGGCGGGGAGGATCAAGCTGACCGCCAAGGGAGACCGATGGGGTGGCGACGGCGCGGACAGACGGGGCAAATCCCTGTACACCCGGGAGCGATCCGACGGCGACGGTGCCGTTCGCCACCTACGAGCGGTGGGGCCGCTCGCAACGAGGCGTCGTGTCGGGGTTCGAGGAGGGCGACGCGTACATCGACTTCGAACCGATCGAGGGGACATCGAGGAGGGACGCGAACGGCGAGAATGGACCGCGCTGTGGGGAGACGTCCGCCTTCGGTTCGCCGAACTCGAACTCGTTCGGAACCCCGCGTTCGCCCGCTATCGCCTCGAAGAACTCGGGGAGTGAGAGGATACGTGGAACCCTGCGGTGGAAGCCGACGGCCTTCGGCGAGGCCGACGGCGAGCGGTGATCAGCCGCCGCGGACGGGAATCTTCGCCAGTTCGACGCGGCGTTCGATCGTCTCGACCGAGCCGTCGCCGGACTGCGTCCGGTTAGTAGAGGATCCCCCACTGCCCGGATAGACGAGTGCGACGACCTCGACGGTTCGAGGCGTCGAGCCGGCGGGGATCGACCACTCGCCGGTGATCATCTGTCGCTCGCCCGGCGGGAGGCGGTCGGTACTCGTCCGGCCGTCGACAGTCCGCCCGTCGTCGAGGCCGACGCCGAGCAGTTGGAACCGGTAGTCAGTGTCGCCGGTGTTCTCCACCTCGACGGTGATCGAGAGGGGCCAGCGGTCGTCGTCGTCGTCCCGGAGAACGGCCGAGGCGAGCGTCTCGGAGCGGTCCGTCTCCGGAAGGAGGTCGTCGCCGACGGCGACGGCCGAATCAGGCGTGTCGGTGGCAGTCGAGCCACCGTCGCCGTCGTCGCTGCCGCCGCCGAACTGCTGGTCGAGCAGTCCGAGAAACGTGATCCCCTCGACGAGGATCGGGATCCCGATGCCGAATCCGACGAGCAGCCGAATCAACGTCCGCTTCGAGAGGCCGCCGGGCGTGTCGTCGGCGTCGGGAGCGGGCGTGGTCTCGATGTCGTCGGTGTCGTCGGTCACGGTAGGGGAGTTAGACGGGGATCGGCGGGCTGCCCGGGGCCAAGAGGCCGTCGGCGATCATCGCCGACAGCGGCAGGCCGTAGGCGAGCACGATCAACACGACGGCGACCGCGGTCCAGAGCTTCAGGTTGTCGAGGATCTTCGGGCTGTGTTCGGGCCCGGAGAGCGGCGCCGGGATCGTTCCGTTCACCCGGAGCGTGTCGTCACCGCTGCCGGCGAGCCACGTCCCGAAGATGACGATCAGAAAGAGCACGAGCCCCACAAAGAGCAGCGTGCCGCCGACGGCTATCTGGAGGCGCATCTCGCTGATACCGCCGACGACGCCCTGGAACGTCACGGCGTCGTACTGCGGTTCGGCGGTTCGGCGCGGCACGCCCGCGAGGCCGGCGCGGTGCATCGCGTTCGACATCAGGGTCATGCCGATAAACCAGACGTACGGCTGGATCGTCGCGAGCGACCGGAATCGGAGGCGGTTGCCCGTGATCTGTGGGAACAGCCAGTAGCCGGCGGCCATGAACGTCAGCGCCGACGCGGTGCCGACGGTGAGGTGGAAGTGGCCCGGCACCCACAGCGTGTTGTGGATGAGGTAGTTGATGTTCATCCCCGCGTTGATCATCCCGGAGAAGCCGCCGGCGGCGAACATCAGCCCGGCGAGCACACAGCCGGCGAAGGCCGGTTCGTCCCACGGGAGCGACCGGAGCCAGCCGAGTCGCCCCTCACCGCCGCGCTGTCGTCCGCCGTGTTCGATGCTGGCGACGACGGTGAAGGCGGTGAGGAGGCTGGGCAGGAGGAGGAACATCGTGTTGGTCATCGCGATGAACTTGAAGCCCTCCGGAATGCCCGGGTCGACGTACTGGTGGTGGAAGCCGACCGGCGTCGACAGCAGGAGAAAGAGGACGAACACGACGCGGGCGAGCGGGTCGCTGAACAGCCGACCGCCCGAGAGCTTCGGCAGGACGGTGTACCAGATGAAGTAGGCCGGCATGAGCCAGAAGTAGACGACCGGGTGGCCGAAGTACCAGAACAGCGTCCGCGTCAGGAGCGGATCGACCTGTTCGATCAGGCCGAGCGACCACGGCAGGAGGAAAAAGAGCACCTCCACCGCGACGCCGGCCGAGGAGATGTACCACATCAACATCGTCGTCAGCACCATGAACGTCTGCAGCGGGATGCGCTCGCCGGGGTTGTCCTTCCGCCATCCCCAGTACGCGCGGAACCAGTCGACGCCCGCGAGCCACGAGCCGACGATAAAGAGCGCGAGACCGGCGTAGAAGGCCGGATGCGCCTGCATCGGGGCGTAGAACGTGTAGAGCACGTCGGCGTTCAGCGGCATCTGGGGGACCAACCCCCCGAGGATGGTGACCGCCGCGACGACGGCGCCGACAAGCATCAGCACGAACCACGACATCGTGAACCGTGGGCTCGGGAGCGGGCGGTCGAGGCTCCGGGTGATCCCCCACGTGAACAGCCCGGCGAGGGCGAACGTCGTAAACACCAGCGCGAGCAGGACGCCGTGGCCCGTGAGCACCGAGTAGTAGTCGGCCGAACTCACGAATCCGCGGAAGACGCCCGTACGGTGGAGCGCCTGGATCATCCCGAAGAGGCCACCGATGCCGAGCGCGATGAAGGCGACCGCCATGTTCCAGCGAACGATGCGTGCGTCGGTCGGAAAGTCGTCGACGTATGCCATCTTAGCTACCTCCCTCGTACTCGTCCTCGGGGACGACCACGAACTGTCCAGCCATGGTGTGGTGGCCGGCGCCGCAGTACTCGTGACAGACGATGCCGTACTCCGCCGGCTCGTCGAATCGGACCGTGATCTCGGCGACCTGCCCGGGGATCACCATGACGTTGACGTTGGTGCCCGCCAGTTCGAAGCCGTGGACCACGTCCGCGCTGGTGATGTAGAACGTCACCTCGGAGTTCGCGGGCACGCGGATCGGTTCGCCGGTGCCGGGCTGGAAGAGGAACTGCCGGGCAACCACGTGCACGTCGTACTGGTTCTCTCCCGTCCGTGTCACCCCGGGATCGGCGAATTCGGTCTCGTCGAGCGATCCGGCGTCGATCGTCCCGCCGGAGTCGTCGACCATCTTCACGCCCGGGCCGACCGCACCGTAGGTCACCGTCGCGATGAGCCCGACGATCAACAGCAGTGCAGCGGCCGTCCAGATCTTCTCGTACCGGTGAATTTCCATGCGTGACACCTCCAGTTAGATCACCGTCGGTCCGCCGAGGAACTCGACGAAGTACATGAACACCCACAGCAGGCTGATGATGCCCACGTAGATGATGATGAGCGTCGCGGTGCCGTAGGGATCGAAGTCGTCGTGGCCGAGGTCCCGAACGATCCCGGCCTCGAACACCGACTCGGACGGCGTCCGGTCGGCCGCCGGGCGGGCGTCGGCCGTCCCGCCGCCGGTCGTGAACTCGTCGTAGTTGACGAACACCCACGCGGTGACACCGAGGACGGCGACGAGTGCCGCCGCAACGGCGCCGCCGACGAGCTGGAACGCGAGCGTGAGGGCGGGAGATCCACCGCCCTCGCCGCTACCGCTACCGCCCTCGCCGCTACCGCTACCGCCCTCGCCGCTACCGCTACCGCCCTCGCCGCTACCGCCATCCCCGCCGCCACCGCCGCCACTACCGCCGACGACGACCGCACCCTTCATCCCGAGCGCGAGGTGTGGCTGGCAGTAGTACTTGTAGACGCCTTCGGTCTCGAAGGTGTGTTCGTGGGAGAAGCCGGTGTTCTCGATGGCCTCGACGCCACCCCAACTGGCGCCGGATGGCTGTTCCTCGAGCAGGATGTTGTGGGTGTCGGACACCCACTCGAACGTGATCGTCGTCCCGGGGTCGATCCGGACGGCCGCCGGGCCGAAGGCGTACGGACCGCCGTTGCCCTCCGACCCGACCTCGACGGTCACCGAGTCCTGACCGGTCCGGTCGACGGTGCCGTCGAAGTTCTGAGTCTCGCCGCCCGTACTCCCCCCGAACCAGCCGCCGTAGTCGACCTCCCCCTGTGCGGCGACTTGGCCGGTTGCGGCGACGCCGGCGACCCCGGCGGCCACGGATCCCGCGGCCGTCCGAAGCGCCGTTCGCCGGGTGATCGATCCCGTTTCGCTGGCGTCGGACTCCCGTGTCATCCTCGTCGCCTCCCGGGGTGACACGCGCGCCACGCTCCGGTTACCCGTTCGCTACCGTCGTCTGCCACCATACGTGCCCTCTCGCCACTTGTCCCATATAATACGACCGCCTATTTTCGGTTCGCTGGAACCGCGGAGTCAGTTATTAGTACGACTCACGGATACTGTCGATATGGTTTCGGTCCAGCAGGTACCGATCGTCGCGTTGCTCGCACTGCTTCCGGTCGCGGTGTACGCGCTCTCGATCAGCACGATCGTCGTGGTAGCGCTCGTCAACGTCGTCCTCATCGCGGCGAGTGTGTACACGATGTTCCTGCCCAGCGAGTCGACGCTCAAGGCCACGGCGTCCGTGTAGGACATGGTGCCACTCGTCGGCGGTTCGGGCGTGTCGCCCGCCGTGCAGGGAGACGTCGGGCTGTTGGTCTTCCTCGCCATCGGCGTCCTCGGCGGCGCCCACTGTCTCGGGATGTGCGGGCCGTTAGTGACGCTGTACGCCAACCGCATGGGTGCCGAAGCGGACCGCGTTCGGTCGATCGACGTCCGCCAGCATCTCCTCTTCAACGCCGGGCGGACGGCCAGTTACGCCCTGATCGGCGGGGTGATGGGGGCGCTCGGCGCCGTCCTCTTCGACGCCGCGGCCGTCGCTGCCCTCGCGACTGACGTCCGCGCCATCACGGGCATCGTGGTCGGCGGGTTCATCGTCCTCACCGGCCTGGGCTACGTCGTCCGCGGATCGGTCGGACACGGAGGGTCGCTCCCCGTTGTTGGGAGCGTATTCTCGCGGATCTACGGGGCCGTCACGAGCCACGTCGATCGGTGGGTCGGCGGGCCGCGCATCGTCGCACTCGGCGCACTCCACGGCTTCTTGCCCTGTCCGCTGCTCTACCCCGCCTTCCTCTATGCGTTCGCCGTCGGCTCGCCGACCCGCGGGGCGCTGTCGCTCGCCGTCCTCGGACTCGGCACCGTGCCGACGCTACTCGCCTACGGCACCGTCTTCCAGTCACTCGATACGGGCACACGGGTGGGGCTCCACCGGATCCTCGGCGTCGCCTTCGTGGTCCTCGGCTACCTGCCGCTGGCCCACGGGTTGATGCTCGTCGGTATCCACATCCCACATCCGATGCTCCCCGTCTACCAGCCGCTGGGATGACGTGCACGCTCTGTGATCTGCCGACGCCCGACCCCCCGGTCGAGGACGGAGACGGGGAGGTCGACGGGAGCTTCTGCTGTCGGGGCTGTCTGGAGGTGGCGCGGGCGCTCGACGGGACGCCGGCCACCGCGGCCGCCGACGTCGACGGTCCCGGGGACGTCCGGGCGGCGCTCGGTGGGGAGGACGGCGACAGCGACGGCGACGAAGCCGATGGCGACGCCGCGTTCGTCGCCGTCTCCGGGATGCACTGTGCGACCTGCGAGGCGTTTCTGGAGGCCCGGGCGACCGGGCACGACGGCGTCGTGGACGCGGAGGCGTCTTACCCCTCGAACCTCGTCCGTCTCGTCTACGATCCGGACCGTCTCGACGAGGGCGACCTGCCGGCGCTCCTCGACGGGGCCGGCTACCGCGCCCGCCCGGTCGACGAGGAAGGCGAGGACGACACCACCGAGACCGTCGGGCGCCTGATCATCGGCGGCTTCTTCGGGATGATGACGATGGCGTGGTACGTCCTCTTTCTCTACCCCGCGTATCTCGGCGTCGACCCCAGTCGCTTGCTCCTCGATGTGACCGGCGCCGCCGGCGAGTACCTCCTCTGGAACGTCTGGCTGATGACGAGTGTCGTCCTCGGCTACACCGGCTATCCGATCCTCCGGGGGGCGTACGTCAGCCTCCGGGCCGGGCGGCCGAACATGGATCTCCTGGTCGCGCTCGCGGCCGGCACCGCCTACGTCTACTCGACGCTGACGCTCCTGCTCGGCGGGACGGAGGTGTACTTCGACATCACGACGGTGGTCGTCCTCGTGGTGACCCTGGGGGGCTACTACGAGACGCGGCTGAAAGAACGCGCGGCGGGACGGCTGACCGAACTCACCGAGAGCCGGGTCGAGGAGGCCCGCAGACTGACACCCGACGGCGAGGAGACGGTGCCCGTCGAGGACGTCGAGGCGGGCGACGAACTCGTCGTCGGCGCGGGCGAGCGCGTGCCGGTCGACGGGACGGTGATCGAGGGAACCGCTGCCGTCGACGAGTCGCTCGTCACCGGCGAGTCCGTCCCGATCCGGCGGGCGGTCGACGACGAAACCATCGGCGGCGGCCTCGTCGTCGAGGGCGGCGTGGTGATCGAGGCCGACGAAGCGGCGACGAGCACGCTCGACCGCCTCGTCGACCACCTCTGGCGCGTCCGGAGTTCGCACTCTGGCGTCCAGCGTCTCGCCGACCGCATCGCCGCGGTGTTCGTCCCGGTGGTCGTCCTGCTGGCCGTCGCGGCCGTTCTCGTCCACCTCGGGCTCGGGGCGGTGCCGACCGCCGCCTTTCTGACGGGGTTGACCGTCCTCGTGGTCTCCTGTCCCTGTGCGCTGGGGCTGGCGACGCCACTCGCCGTCGCCGCGGGCGTCCGCGAGGCACTCGACGCGGGGGTCGTCATCACCGACGGCGACGTGTTCGAACGCGCGTCCGAGGCCGACGTGGTCGCGTTCGACAAGACGGGGACGCTGACGACGGGCAAGATGCGGCTGCACGACGCTCGTGGCGACGACGGCGCCGTGGCTCGCGCCGCGGCCGTCGAGCGGTTCGCCGACCATCCGATGGGTCGGGCGGTGACCGAGGCGGTGGACGGAGCCGAGACCAACCTCGCCGTCGACGACTTCGAGCGCCATCCGGGGCGGGGCGTGAGCGGGACGGTGGAGGGGGAACGGGTGACCGTCGGCCGCGCCGACCTGTTCGCGGACGCCGACGTTCCGGCGACCTACCGCGACCGCTACGAGCGCGCGGTCGACGCCGGTCGCGTCGCCGCCTACGTCGGGTGGGACGAGCGGGTACGAGGGATTCTCGTCGCCGGCGACGAGCCGCGTCCGGAGTGGGAGGATGTCGTCTCGGACGTCGCCGAGGACGTGGGGCGGGTGGTGGTCATCACGGGCGACGGCGAGGGCGCGGCCGCCCGCTTCCGCGAACATCCCGACGTCGACGAGGTGTTCGCCGGCGTCCCGCCGGAGGCGAAAGCCGAGGTGGTCGGACGCCTCCGCGCCGAGGGGACGACGGTCATGGTCGGCGACGGGAGCAACGACGCCCCCGCGCTGGCCGCCGCGGACCTGGGCATCTCGCTGGAGAGCGGCACCCGTCTCGCCGCCGACGCCGCAGACGCGGTGATCACGACCGACGACTTGCGGGCGGTCCCACGGGTGTTCGACCTGACCGCGGCGACGAAGCGCCGCCTCCGGCAGAACCTCGGGTGGGCGTTCCTCTACAACGCGCTGGCGGTGCCGGCGGCCGCCCTCGGCGTCCTCAACCCCCTCGTCGCCGCCGTCGCGATGGCGGCGAGCAGCCTGCTGGTGGTGGGGAACTCGGCGCGGGCGCTTGGTTCGAAGACGGAATCGACCGTCGACGATCCGGTGGCCGGGGGCGACCCCGCACCGTCGTCACCGGCCGTGACGCCGGATTCGGACTGACGCCGACACCACGGGACGCGCCGACCACTCCGCCGACACCGTCGCTCAAGTGCGCGTTTGTGCCACCGAATCCCCTTTTGAGACGCGGGCCGACGTGGCGGTATGGCCCCCTCGATCCCGCCCCACCAGGCCCGGTCGGCGGCCGCCCGTACCGGCTCGCTCGTCCGCGCCGCGGCGTTCTGGACCGCCGTCGCCCTCCCCGTCGTCGCCGTTTGCCTGCTGGCGGTTCGTGCGCCGCCACGGTGGGTTGGCCTCCTGCTTCTGTGCAACGTCGTCGCGCTCGTCGTCGGCCACGGCCACCGGATCGACCGCCCGAGTCGCGAGCGCTAACACCCCCGGCGAGCGCCCGACGCGGCGCGGTACTCTCGACGTGCCGAATCGCTTCGAACGGGGACGGCCAACAGTATAAGACCCCCGGCCGGCAACCCCCAGCCGTATGCGGGTGACGCTGCTCGGAACCGGCGATACGACCGGGACGCCGACCGTCGGCTGTGACTGCGACACCTGCGAACGGGCCCGCGACCTGGGCGTCGAGCGGTCGCGGTTCTCCGTCCACGTCGAGAACGAGCGAACCGACGAGTCGCTCCTGATCGACCTGAGCCCCGACTTCCGCCACCAGTTTCTCACCCGCGATGTCCCGCTCCCGGACGCGGCGCTGGTGACCCACATCCATTTCGATCACCTCGACGGCCTCGGCAACGCCTACCGCGTATTCGACCATCTGCCCGTCCACGCGACCGACGAGAGCGATCCGGTGACCGGCGAGAGCGTCGCCGACACGATCCGCCGGAAGTACGACTACCTCGACCGGGTGACCGTCCACGATCACGCGCCGAGCGAACGGTTTCGGACCTGCGGGTTCGACGTGCGCTTCGTCCCCGTCGACCACCCACCCTTGCGCTGTTACGGCGTCGTCGTCGAGGATCCGGAGACGGGTGTGAAATGTTCGCTCACCGGGGACACCAGCTACGGGATCCCGGACGCGTCGCGGGAGGCACTCGCCGACCCCGACCTCCTGCTGGCCGACGCCATCGTCCCCGCGTCGTCCGCCGAGCATCACCCGCTCGGCGGCAAGCACCACGACGCCGACGGGGTCGCGCGGACGTTCGGGACGAAACACATGACCCGCGAGGGGGCGCTCGCCCTCGCGGCCGAACTCGGCGCCGACCGGACGCGGCTGGTTCACCTCGCACACTTCTATCCGGCCGAGGAGGCGTTCGAGGAGCCGCTGGCCGTCGACGGGGAGACGTACGAGTTATAACGTGTCCGGCCATCCGCACACGCATGACCGTCGTCTCGACGCTCGGCCGCGGCGCCGCCAGCGGCCTCGCTGGCGCGCTCGCCTGGGTCGGCGCCTCGCTGCTTCTCGTTGGCGCGCCCGACCCGGAGCGGGCGGCCGTCGCCGGCCTCGTCCTCGCCGCCGTCGTCGCGGGCGCTACCGGGATCACGGCGCGTCGCTGACACCGGCTCCTCGTCGACGCCCCGTGGCGGTGCCGGCCGCCGGTCACCCGAACCGATCCAGGCCGGCCTGCCGGCGCACCACGCCGTCGGGGTCGGCGACCCACGGCGTCCGTTCGGCGCGCAGGGCCGCGCGGTCGACCGTCGGCGGATCGGCAGGGTCGAAGGCCGGACACGACTCGCCACAGTCGCTCGCGGGGTCGACGACGCGGTCGAAGGCGGCACAGCGGGGACGGCCGTCGTCGGTCGGACACATCGACGCACAGCCCGGATACTCCCGCGGCCGCCACCCCTTGCCGTAGGCACGTTCGGCGACCGCGCGCCGCTTGCGCGCCTTCGCGGACGGGGAGACGACGGTAACGTCCGTCCGGAGGGGGCGATCGGTAACGGGTTCGACACCCGGGGCACCGGGATCGAGCGGCGTCGGCTCGCGGACCACGGTGAGGGTGGCGTCGGCGGACGACGGCCCCTCCCCGGACCGGGAGCCGGCTTCGAACCGCCAGACGCCAACCTCCTCGGGGATGCGGTTCAGATGCGCGCCCGTCACGTAGCTCTCGGTGGCGAGGACGACCCGGTCGAAGAGGCCGAGCGAGACGTCGCGGCGCAACTGCCGTTGCAGGTCGCCGGGGCGACCCAGGTCGGGCTTGTTCTCGATGCCGACGAGGCGGTCGATCCAGTCGGGGTAGCGGGCCGTCGCGCGAACCAGCCGGCGGCTCCCGCGGTGTTCGGCCTCGAAAAAGCCGGCCTCGACGGCGCGGTCGGCGAGGCTCCGGGCGCGGGCGGGTGCGCAGTCGAAGGCGTCGACGGGATCGACGGCCCGGCCCGGCCCCACGTCACTCTCGACGGCACGGGGCGGGATGGTTCCGTCTGTGATCGCGGTGCGGCGGTCGAACTCGGGACCGGGGACGACCGCACAGACGTCGACGACACGGGCACCGGGGTCGGCGACCGAGGCGCCGAGCTGGCGGCCGAGCACCCACTCGTGGCTCCGTTCGAGGTGGGCACACAGCGCGAGTTCGAAGGCGTACTCCGTCCCACTGTACTGCGTATCGTCGGTCATGAAAGCGTCTCGCCGTCCGGGTCGGCGGACGACCGTCGTCGGCTCCGGATCAGTCGTCGACGACGACTTCGACGGGGGCGGTGTCGTCGCTCTCGTCGAGGCCGTCGCCGTCGCCGCCGCCGTCGCGCTCCTGCCAGAGCAGGACGCCGGCGACGAGGACGACGAGCCACGACCGCCAGTTCGCCATGTTCAGCGTGTAGCCGATGCCGAAGGGCTTCTCGACGACCATTCCCTCGCCGGGCTTCCAGTGAGCGGAGAGCAGGCGCCCGAGGCTGGGGCGTTCGAAGTTGTACGGGATGCCGAGAATCGATCCGGACTGCGGCTTGTCGACCATGAGAGACCGTACGGCCGCCCGGGATAAATCGTTTCGGCTCCGACGTCGCCCGCCGGCCGGGCCCGTGGCGTCCACGCAACACGCCGAGCTTAAACCTCCCAATCGCCTACGACGTCCATGTTCGAGGACCGTCCGGACCGCGACGAAGTCGTCCTCGTCGGCCGGTCCAACGTAGGCAAGTCGACGCTGATGCGGGAGCTAACCGGCCACGACGTCACGACGGGGCGCAAGCCGGGAGTGACCCGCCAGCCCAACCACTTCGACTGGGTCTCCGAGAGCTTCATGTTCACCGACCTCCCTGGCTTCGGCTTCATGTCCGGAGTCCCCGAGGAGCAACGCGAGCGGATCAAGACGGACGTGGTGCAGTACGTCGAGCGCAACGCCGCCGACGTCCTCGCGGGGGTGCTCGTCGTCGACGGGAAAAGCGTCGTCGACATCATCGACCGCCACAGCGGGGGCGACGAGATTCCACACGACGTGGAGCTGTTTCACTTCCTGCGGGAGCTGGGCGTCCCGACCGTCGTCGCCGTCAACAAGATGGACAAGGTCGACGACCGGGACGAACGCCTCGACGACCTCTGTGACCGACTGGGACTCGTGCCGCCGTGGCAACAGTGGCGGGAGACGGTCGCCCCGATCAGCGCGAAGCGCGGCGACATCGACGCCCTCACCGACGCCCTGGAGACCCACTTCCACGAGCGGAAGCGGGACGACCTGCTGAAGTTTCTCTGACCTCGTTCGTCCCGACGGTCCCCTAAACGACCCTGTTTGTCAGCGACTCGCCCGCGTCGAGACGGCGCAAGTTCTCGCGGACGATGGTCGCCACCCGCTCGTAGTACTCCTCGTTGAACCCGGCGGCGTGGGGGGTGACGATCACCTCCTCCCGGTCCCACAGCGGCGAGTCGGCGGGGAGCGGTTCGGTCTCGAAGACGTCGAGGCCGGCGCCGGCGACGGTCCCCGTCTCCAGGGCGTCGACGAGGGCGGCCTGGTCGACGACCGGTCCGCGCGCGACGTTGATGAGATAGGCGTCGTCGCGCATGGCCGCGAACTCGGGGGCGCCGAGCATCCCCTCGGTGTCGTCGGTCAGCGGCACCGCGACAGCGACGAACCTGGCGTCGGCGACGGCCTCGTGGAGTCGCTCGGGCGGGTAAACGCGGTCGACGCCGTCGACGGGGATCGGCGTTCGCTTGACGCCGGTCACGTCCATCCCGAGCGCGGCCGCGCGGGTGGCGATACCCTCCCCCAGCGTCCCGAGACCGACGACGCAGGCCGACTCGCGGCGCAGCGGGAAGGCGTCGTCCCACGCCGGCTTCCGCCACTCGCCGCGCTCCTGGTTCGATCGGTGGACGTGCAGACGGCGGGCGAACGCGAGCATCATCCCGGCGGCCGTCTCCCCGACGACGTCGCCGTGGATGCCCGTACTGTTGGTGAGGGCAACACCACGCTCGCGCAGGGCGTCGAAGGGGAAGCGGTCGACGCCGGCCTGGATCGAGTGAATCCAGTCGAAGCCGGCGTCGAGGAAGTCATCCTCGTAGGTGAAGGTGACGAGTGCGTCACACGCGGCCAGGTCGTCGCCGTCGCCACCGCCGACGACGCGCACGTCCGGTCCGGCATCGGCAAGGACATCGCGAAAGATCGACGGCGGGAACACTTCGCCGACCGAGTCGTGAACCCCGAGAGTCGAGAGTCCGGTCATGGGCACGCCTACCGATCCGTGGAAGAAAAGCCTACCTGCGAACGGGGAACGCGCTGAGACGGCGCGGAGTCGGCACCGACTCGGGGGCGACGACCGGCAACCGATTGCGACAGGCCACACGACGGGATCGAAGAGACGGCGTTACGAACGGTGGCTCGGGGAAGGCCCTCGTCACAAGGGGCTCGGAGGGGGTAACCTTCGTCACCGCCACCGGGGAACGGTTGGGTGCGCGCCCTCAAGAACCCCGCGTCTCGGCTCGACTCAGTCGCCCGCGGCGGCCGACCGCCGTGCCGACGGATACGACGCGACACCCGCGTAGCGGACGAGTTCCTCGCCGAGGGTCGCGACGCGCGCCTCGATGTCGGGATCGGTCAGCGCCCCGTCGGCGAACTGTGCGTGCGAGTCCGGGACCGCGGCCTGATGAGGGAGCACCCACGCGTCGAGTGCCCGCGCGATCGTCCGCAGATGGTCGAGTGCGGCCGTCGGGAACGATCCACCGGCGACGGCGAGCAGACCGACCGTCGTCTCCTCGAACTCGTCGAAACCACAGTAGTCGAGCGCCGTCTTCAGCGGCGACGCGACGGAGCCGTGGTACATCGGCGTCGCGAGCAACACGGCGTCGGCCGCCCGCACGCGCCGGCGCAACGCCGGCGCGTCGCCCGCGTCCGGCCGGTCGGGATCGAAGAGGGGGAGATCGAGGGTCGCGGGGTCGACGTGGTCCGTCTCGGCCCCGGCGTGCCGTGCTCGCTCCAGTGCGACGTCGACGGCGGTCGCCGTGTGACTGCCGTCGCGCTGACTACCGGTGATCGCCACTACTGTCGGGTTCTCAATCATTTCGAGCTATTCGAGAGAGGGGGCCCAAACCAGTTAAGCGATCGGTGGATGGAATTCCAGTATGGAATCCGATATTTATCGGTCAGTCGCCGACGCGACCGAGAACGCCGCGTCGATCGACACGGTCAGAGGTGCGCCGTCGGGCGGATCGGCGGTGACGGCGACGGCCGTCGGATCCGCCTCCCGGCGTGACACCGCCGTGGCGTCGACGACGAATCCCAGTGCCCACAGCGGCGTCTCGCGGACGTCGAGGCCGCGGTCACACAGCCGTCCCGTCACGCGCGGCCGGGTCAGGAGGACGACGCCGACGGGGACGAAACTGTAGAAGCTACAGCGGCGGCAGTCGAGGTCGACGACGGCCGGGTGGTCACGAGCGAAGTGCTCGTCGTAGCGGTCGAGGTCCTCGACGACGCCGACACAGGGACCGGTCGGTCCGGCGGCGCCGACGAGCGTCCGGTCGACACGGCCCGCACAGAACGGGCAGACGCCATCGAGCGCACAGCGCCAGAACAGCCGAGTCCGGCGGTCGAACGCCGCCGCAACCTCGCGGGGCGTCCGATCGGCGACACCGCCGGGGTCGAACGGCCACTCCAGTACCCGTTCGCCACAGGCCGAGCAGCCGACGCGGCCGACGTAGTCGGTGTCGTACGTGAACGAGAGCGGGGCGTCGCAGTCGGGACAGTCCGCCTCGAGGTCGACGGGGCCGACCGTCCCGCGCTGGTGGAACACGCCGCTTCGAATCGCGTCGAGAACGCGATGCCCCGGATACTGGAGTTCGTAGCCGTCGTCGGTCTCCTCGACGAAGTGGCCGACGAGTTCGTCGAGGTGGTAGGTGAACGTCCCCGAATCACGCTCGCCGACCGCCTTCCGAAGCTCCGAAAAAGAGAGCGAGTAGCCCGGTGCCTCCCACAGCGCCAGCAGGATTCCGAGGCGAAGGTCGTTGCTCAGCGTCAGAAACGCCTCTTCGGGGTCGGTCGGGGTGTCGACGCCGCGCTTGGTCATGCCGTCGAATCGTCGTCGGCCGACATAAATTCCGTCCGCGGCTCGGACGCCCGGGCCGTCGCCCCAGCGCGTCCCCCCGCGACCGCGACGCGCGGCCGATCGAGGGAGCATACGGGCGTTCATTCCACTTGAGGGTCGTTAAATTCGGATTAAATCCGGTTCAAACCCGAAAATTCGGGTTCAGGGCGGTCGGGGTTCAAGATCCTTCGGGGGGAGCCACTGATTGCAACGATGATCCGAACGAAACTCGTCGCGGTCGTGTTCGCGGCGCTCGTGGTGACCGTCGGTACGGTCGCCGCGGCACCCGGGAACGCGCCCGTAGACGTCGGCACGGACGACCAGTACGACGACCACGCGGAGCAGGCAGACGGGAACGCCGAGGCGAACGGCGACGGAGCGGGCGGCGACGCGGATGTCGGGGCGGCCAACGAGTCCGCCGAGCGGGCCACCGACCGCCCGGCTGACGGGGCGGCGTCCAACCGGCCCGCTGGCGACGACGCCGACAGCGCCGGCGCCGACCGGCGCGGACCGCCGTCGGACCTGCCCGCGCAGGTGCCCGATCACGTCTCCGCCATCCACGACCTCGTCGGGTCGTTCCTGGACGGTGACCTCGACGGGCCGCTCGGCGGTGCCGTGAGCGACGCGACGCCCGACGACGAGGGCGATAGCGGTAGTGACGACGCCGACGGCGCCGAGGCGTAAGCGCCGATGCCGCCCATCGCCGTGCCCGGTGTCGAGGATCGCCTCGTGACGTTCGTCGCGAGCGCCCTGACCGGCGGCGTAGCGATTCACGCCGGCGCCCTGATCGCGTCCGACGGGCGGGGGTACGCCCACGCCGTCCTGACCGCGCTGGTCGGGGCGGTCGTCTGGGCGCTGCTCGAACCCGTGCCGGTGATCGGTGGCCTCCTCGCCCTCGTCGCGTGGATCGCCGTCATCCGGTGGCGCTACCGGGGCGGCTGGCTTCGCGCCGTCGTCACCGGAACCGCCGCCTGGGCGGCCGCGGTGGTCGTCCTCGCGGCGCTCGACCTGTTCGGCGTCGGCTCGATGTCGGCGCTGGGCGTTCCGGGTGCCTGACCAACCACTCCCCGCTGAACCCCTCCAGTCACGTCCGTTCGTCCCACGCCGCGTTCGCTCGGTGCTCGCTCGCCACCGACCGAACCGTCTCGGCGTCGAGGACGCCCCGCTCCGTGACGACGCACACGAGGTCGGCCGGCGTCCGGTCGAAGATCGGATTCGCGACGGTCACGGGCGCCTCGCCGTCGTGGAGGGCGGCGGCGTCGCCGGTCTCGGCGTGGAACCGCTCGTCCGGCCGAATCTTGTCCGCGGCGGCGACGGCGTACAGCGGCACGCCCTCGCGGGCGGCGGCGAGCGCGAGGCCGCGGGTACCCACCTTGTTGACGACGCTCCCGTCCGCGAGCACCGCGTCGGCGCCGACGAGGACGGCGTCGGGCGCACGGCACGCGAGTTCGCTCGCCAGCGCCGCGTCGGTCGTCAGCGTCACGTCCAGTCCCTCGTCGGCCAGCGTCGACGCCACGTCGGCCCCCTCGCGGGCGGGGCGGGATTCGCCGATCAGGACGGTCGGCTCCGCCTCCCGGAGCGCCGTGAGGACGGTCCCGGAGCGAGAGATAGTGACGACCGAGTTACCACACTGCTCGGCGGCGAGCGCCGCCGCCGCGTCGTCTGCGGCGAGCGCCGCCTCGGCCGACGCCTCCGCTCGCTCCCTGATCGCCGCCGGGGTGCGCTCCGCCTCGCTCAGCACCCGGTTCACGCGGTTCGAGACGGCCGCCATGCTCGGCCGGGCGTCCCGGAGGTCGCGCGCGACGGCGACGACCGGCGCCGTCGAGTCGGCCACCGCGGCGCGATCCCGGAGAACCTCGAGCGCCCGCACCGAGAGCCACGCCGAGCCGTGTGTGGTGTCTTCGGCCACCGTCTCGACGGTCGGCGCGACGGCCGCGTAGGCGTCCCAGAGGCCGGGGACGGTCTTCCGATCGCGGATGGCGGGCGGCGACACCCACTCGTGGGCGGCAATCTCCTCGTTCGGGGAGACCTCGCGGGAGTCGACCCCGAACAGGAAGGGATGGACCGTCCACGTCCGCGTCCCGTCGCGCACGTCGAGTGGATCGCCGGCGCGGACGAGCGTCGCCCCGTCGAGCCCGGTCTCCTCGCGAATCTCGCGGCGTGCGTCGGGGTCGGCCTCGGTGGGCTCGCCCTCGACGTAGCCCGAAACGCCGGCCCACCGGCCGACGTAGGTGCCAACGGCGTCGCTCCGGCGGCCGAGCAGGACGTGCGTGCGGTGGCGGAGAAAGCAGGTGACGACGTGGGTCATAGACGCCGTTCGACCGCCAGCCACACGGCTCTTTGGTCGGGCGACGCGTGCCGGGCGACGAGCATGTCTCCGCAGTTACGATAACCCCTATGACGACGCACGACGACGGATACGGTATGGAACTGGCGATCATCGGCGACACGCACGTTCCCGGGCGATCGAGCGGCCTCCCCGACTGGGTTCGTGAACGGGTCGAGGCGGCGGATCACGTCATCCACACCGGCGACTTCGAGACCCCGGCCGTCGTCGACGAGATGCGATCCCTCGCCGGCGGGGCCTTTACCGGCGTTCGGGGCAACGTCGATCCGGCGGCGGTCGACCTCCCGGAGGTCGCGACGGTCGAACTCGGCGGCGTCGAGTTCGTCGTCACGCACGGGACGGGAGACCGCATCGGCTACGAGGACCGCGTCGCCGCGGTGGTGCGGGAACACGGTGGCCCCGACGCCGTCGGAGTCGCCGGCCACACCCACGAACGGACGGACGAGATCCACGACGGGGTGCGCGTCCTGAATCCCGGGTCGGCGACCGGGGCACAGCCGGCGGTCGAGACGACGATGCTGACCGCGACCGTCGACGGCGGCGATCTCAGCGTGACGTGTCACCGCGGGGATCGCTGGTGAGCGGAGACACGATGGAGCTTTTCGCCGTCCCCGATCTTCCCGAGTTCGACCCCGACGATTCCGTCCCCGACCTCGTCGGCGAACGGGTCGACCTCCGCCCCGACGACGTGGTCTGTGTGGCCAGCACCGTCGTCTCGAAAGTCGAGGGACGCGTGGCCGACCTCGCGGCGTTTCCGGCCGGCCCCCGCGCCCGAGAAGTCGCCGCCCGCCTCGAACGCGCAACGGGCGAGGAGAAGGATCCGCGGTTCGCACAGGCGGTGCTCGAAGAGAGCACGGACCTCCTGATGGAGGCACCCTTTCTCCTGACGGAGACGCGCTTCGGACACGTGACCGTCAACGCAGGAATCGATCGCTCGAACGTGCCCGGCGGCGACCTGTTGCTCCTGCCCCGGCGGCCCAGCGAGAGCGCGGCCCGGATCGAAGCGGGATTGGACGCCGACCGGGTGATCGTCACCGACACCTGTGGCCGGCCGTTCCGCCACGGGCAACGCGGCGTCGCCATCGGGTGGGCGGGCATTCCCGCCGCCCGCGACTGGCGGGGGGAGCGAGACCGTGACGGGCGCGAACTCGGCGTGACCGTCCAGGCCGTCGTGGACGAACTCGCTGCCGCCGCCAACCTCGTCGCTGGCGAGGGGGCCGGCGGCACGCCCGTCGTCGTCGTCCGTGATTTCTCGTTCGGCGATCACGACGGCAGCGACGCCCTCTTCCGTGACGTGGAGGGTGATTTCGTCCGGCAGGCGCTCCGAAACTGGTCGTTCGACGGGGGCTGATCGGGCCACCCGGCAGTCTTTTGTCATCACCTATCATGCGGGGAGATATGGAGTACACCACTCTCGGCGATACGGGGACGAAGGTCAGCCGCATCTGTCTCGGCTGCATGAGCTTCGGATCGAGCGACTGGCGTGACTGGGTGCTCGACGAGGCCGAGAGTCGACCCATCATCGAGCGGGCGATCGAGTTGGGGATCAACTTCTTCGATACCGCGAACATGTACTCGCGGGGCGAGTCCGAGCGCGTCCTCGGGAACGTCCTCGCGGAGTACGACCGCGACTGGCCGGTCGTCGCCACCAAGGTGTACAATCCGATGGACGAGGACAACCCGAACGCACGGGGGCTGTCGCGCAAGGCCATCGAGCAGGAGCTGTCGAACTCGCTCGATCGGCTGGGCATGGACACCATCGACCTCTACCAGATCCACCGCTGGGACTACGACACGCCGATCGAGGAGACGCTCCGAACCCTCGACGACGCGGTGCGACGCGGGCAGGTGCGCTACCTCGGTGCCTCCTCGATGTGGGCCTACCAGTTCGCCGACGCGCTCCACACCAGCGACCGACTCGGGCTCGACCGGTTCGTGACGATGCAGAACCACTACAACCTCGTCTATCGCGAGGAGGAACGCGAGATGCTCCCACTCTGTGAGCGCGAGGGGATCGGGAGCCTCCCGTGGTCGCCGCTCGGCCGTGGCTTTCTCACCCGTCCCCACGAGTCCTTCCTCGAGACGACCCGTGGAGAGTTCATGGACGACCACGACCGCATGTCCAACCGCGTCGCCAACTACTACGCCAACGGCGGTGACGAGATCAACGAGCGCGTCGAGGAACTCGCCGACGAGAAGGGCGTCACCATGGCTCAGATCGCGCTCTCGTGGCTGCTCCACCAGGACACCGTGGACGCGCCCATCGTGGGGACGACGAGCGTCGAGCATCTGGAGGACGCGGTCGAGGCGCTGGAGATCGATCTCTCGGACAGCGACCTCGACTACCTCGAGGAGCCGTACGGCCCGGTCCCGGTCGAAGGGCACGAGTGATCGGCGCGGGCGCTATTCACGTTCCGGTATCAGATGTATCGACTCTCGCGGAATCCGCAGTTGAACTTCTGAGTCATTCTCAAGCGCCAGTCGTTCGAACGTCGGCGGACGAACGTTCGCCGTGAGAGTGATCGATCCCGATTCAGTCTCGATATCGATCCGATACTCGCTCCCCTCGTTCAACCAGCGAACAACCGTTCCCGTGACCGTCGTTGCCGTTCGGTCGCCGCCGGCAGTGTAGGGGGCTTCGATCGCTACCCGCGATGGATGGATACAGACCGTCACCGTCGACGTACTGACATCCGATGCGGTCGTTTGGAGCCGGAGATCACCAAGTCGAACCGTCGCACCGTCCGCTGTTCGGTCGATCACTGTCCCCCGAAAGAGGTTCTCGGTCCCGGTAAAGCGGGCGACGAATCGGCTCGTCGGTCGGGTGAGCACCGTCGACGGCGAGCCCACCTGCTCGAGGTCACCGTCTCGAACGATAGCGATCCGGTCACCGAGCGCCATCGCCGTCCGCTGGTCGTGTGTGACGTACAGAATCGGGATGTCGAGCGATTCGAACAGGCCGTGCAGTTCGTCCCGAAGTCGTTTCCGGATCGGCGCGTCGAGACTCGACAACGGCTCGTCGAGGAGGAGTACGTCCGGGTCGGTCACTAGCGTTCGCGCGAGGGCCACTCGTTGTCGTTCCCCACCGGAGAGGGTCGGAGGCTTCCTATCGAGCACGCCCGCTAATTCGAGCAGCGTCGCAAGCTCGTCGGCGCGCTCGTCGGCCGTGGCCGCGTACTCGATGTTTTCACGGGCGGTCATGTGGGGGAAGAGCGCTCCCTCCTGGAAGACCATCCCCACGTGTCGATCTTCGAGCGGTGAGCCGACCAGTTCTCGCTCGCCGAGCAGAATCGATCCCGAATCGGGGCCGGTGATGCCGGCGATCAGTGAGAGCAGCGTCGTCTTTCCGCTGCCGGACGGGCCCAAGACGGCAAGCACCTCGTCGTCGACCGTCAGGTCCACGGGGCCGAAGTCGAACCGGCTGTAGGCTTTGCGCAGTCGAGAGAGTTCGAGTGTCATTCCCATGGGTTCGAGGCGACGGTGTTGAGAACTACCAGCGCCGTGGCGGCAATCAGCACCAGCAGTATCGCCACCGGGTAGGCGTTGTCCAGACCGAGTTCGATAAACGCCACCCAGATCTGGACCGGCATCGTCCGGGGATAGTACGCCAGCATCATCGTCGCGCCGAATTCGCCGATCGCTCGTGCGAAGGCAAGCGTTACGCCGGCGAGAATCCCCGGGCCAGCGAGGGGTAGCGTCACGTGGCGAGCGGTCGTCCAGCGACTCTTTCCGAGCGAGCGAGAGGCGTATTCGAGCGTCCGATCCACGCTCTGGAACGCCGCTTTTGCTGTCACGACCACGAACGGCGACGCGACGAACGTCTGGGCGAGCACCACCCCAACGAGCGACCGCGTGAGTTCGATCCCGGCAGCAATCGCGGCTTCACCGAGCGGCGAGCCGGGGCCGAAGACGGTGAGCAACACGATTCCGCCGACCGTCGGGGGGAGCACCAAGGGGAGGACCACGACTGCGAGGACGACCTTCGTTACGGCCCCGTCGGTGCGTGCGAGCCAGTACGCGAGCGGCAAGCCGAACAGGGTGGCAACGACCGTGCTGATCGACGCCGACAGGAGCGACGTCCTCGCCGAATCTACGACGGTCGGATCGGTCATCCGACCAAGGATCTCTCCGGTCGGAACCGAGAGAAACAGCGATACCATCGGCACAACGTAGTACAGGAGTAACACGCCCCCGAGGACGAGCGCGACGCTGAGCCAGTCGAATCCGAACGTGCCCATCCTCGATCGATTCGAGTGTGACCCCGTCGCCATTCAAATCAGGACGGTGATGTCCGAAACCGTCGACGATAGCTCTCTGTGGGGTCCGCCGAGTCGGGATCGAGTCGCACTGGATTGGTCGGTTGCCTGCCTGACACCCTGGGGCACGTCGCCCGTATAGGCCGGGAACTGATCGCGCAGGAGGAACCCGTGCGCTTCGAGATAATTACCGGTCGTATGGACGTCGAACACCGAAACTGCGGCGTCGCTCATGTGCCGAATGGTCGAGCCGTAACTGATGAGCCCACCCTGGATTTCCTGGCCGCTCGGCAGTGTGTACGAGGTCCTCGAGTACCACTCCTCGGCGTACTGTGGATTGCTCAGATTGATCTGGTCCGGCAACTCGATGTACTCGTACTCGCGTTCGACGGCCATGTTGCGGTAGGCGATTGCGGCGTCGATGGAGCCACTCTCGAACTGGCTGATCAACGATGTTTCGGGATAGATCTGGTCCTGTTGGAGGATCTGTTCTCCGAGGCTCGATGCGTCGTCGTAGTAGCGTGAGGCGAGTTCGAGCACGAAGAGGGCACGATATCCAAGCGGGTCTCGATCGGGGTCGGTTCGGCCGATGGTCACGTTTCCCTCGACCAGTGGTTCGTACCAACGCTCGGCTCCGGCGTCGGCCAGACGTTCCCCGCCATCCGTGTCCGGATTGTACGCGACGACGACGGAGTTGCTGGTGAACACGGAGTACCACGACGGTGAGAGTGGTTCCGCAAAGAGCGCCACGTCGGCGACCGAGACGATATCCGGATCGCGTTTCCCCTCGTCGATCATCCGAGCGACCGTGCCAGAGCCGTGCGCTTCGACTTCAACCGGGACGTCTACAGCGGGCTTGAGCCCGTTGGCGAGTGCGTTCTGGAGACTTCCAGCTGCGAGGATGGCGACAGTCGTCGATCGACCACCAGCTTGACTCCGCTCAGCTGCACAACCCGCAATGCCCGTGACGGCGGCCGTCCCAGCAGTCAGGAGAAACCGCCGCCGCGTAGTCGGAGCTCCCTCAGTCATCCATACGAGATGGGGATCCGTTTGAGAGAAAAGCTTATCTCAAACACATCTATTTGACCTCGTGTGACCTCCGCTGAATCGACGACATTGACGGAACGGCAGGTAGAGGTACTCGAACTCCGAGAGCAGGGGCAGACCCAACGGGAAGTGGCGGACCAGTTGGGGACGACCGACTCGAATATCAGTGCCATCGAACGGGCGGCAGAACAGAACATCGAAAAGGCCCGTCGAACATTAGAACTCGTCCAGACGGTTCGTGCGCCGGTCCAGTTGTCCGTCTCTCCAGGAACGAGCTTCGATGATTTGGTCGCCAGCGTCTATTCGCACGCGGACGAAGCTGGCATCAAAATCGCGTACTGTCGCCCCGAACTCTACACCCATCTCTATGGGGTCCTCGAAGAGTGCACGACCCAGAACGAACTGAAGACGGCCATCGATGTCGGAATTACCAACGGGGGCGAGGTGAAAGTCTTTTCCGAGGACTTCTGATGCGGAGCATTGTCAGGGCGTACTGTCCCTAACCCCGCTGTACTCTCGGCTGCCACGCGGGCGAGTCACCGACACCGGCAGTTCCGGCGGACGACGAACGGTTTTTGCGTGTCGGAGCCAACCGACGCACGGACTTCCATGACCTCGACGGCCCACACCCGGAGGTGGCCCCGCCGCTGATGTTCGGAATCGAACTCACGCCCGAACACCAACTCGATCGGCTGGTCGACCTCGGGACGGTGGCGGAAGCCGCCGGCTACGACACGGTGTTCGTCTCCAGTCACTACAACAACCGCTCGCCCTTCGCCGCCCTCGCGCGTCTCGCGGCGGCGACCGACGAGGTGCGCCTCGGACCGGGCGTGGTCAACCCCCTGGAGCGCCACCCCGTGACGCTCGCGGGCGAGGTGGCGACCGTCGCCGAGGCCAGCGACGGCCGCGCCGTCTTCGGGATCGGTCCCGGCGATCCCTCGACGCTGGGGAACCTCGGCCTCGCAGACGACCGGGGGCTCCGTCCCGTTCTGGAGGCGTTCAAGGTCGCGAAACGACTCTGGGCCGGCGAGCGCGTCAGCCACGACGGCACCTTCGAGGCCGAAGACGCCGGGCTCAACTTCGCGGTGCCGACGCCGATCCCGACCTACGTCGGCGGCGAGGGGCCGCACATGTGCAAGATGGCGGCCAAACACGCCGACGGTCTGCTCTACAACGGTGCCCACCCCGCGGATCTCCGCTGGGCTCGCGACCAGGTCGCCGATGGCCTCGCCGAGCGCCTCGACGGTCTCGGGGCGTTCGACCTCGCGGCCTACGCGAGCGTCAGCGTCGCCGAAGACGGCGAGGCGGCCCGGGAGGCGGCCCGTCCCCCGGTCGCGTTCATCGCCGCCGGATCGCCGCCGCCGGTGGTCGACCGGCACGGCATCGATCCCGGCCGCGCCGACGAGATTGGCGACCGGCTGCGCGCCGGCGATTTCTCCGACGCCTTCGACCTCGTGACCCCCGAGATGATCGACGCCTTCTGTGCCGCCGGGACGGTCGACGAGGTGGCCGACCGATTGCGCGCCGTGCTCGAACACGCCGACAGCATCGTCGTCGGGTCGCCGCTCGGGCCCGACCTCGACGCCGCGGTCGAACTCGCAGCGGTGGCCCACGACCGCGCGACCCAATAGCCGGTGCCGGTAGCTGTGACCGTGCGTGGTGGGGCGATCCGGCGTCCCGGCGTATCGGGTCGCGCCGCGAACGCCCGGCCGATAGTATAAAAACGGCGCGCCCGTTCGTGGAGTCGTGTCCGACCGCTCGCTCGACGAGTTCGTGTCCGCGTCGGCCGAGAGCGACGCCGAACCGGACGACCCCGGACCGAGCGTCCCGACGATGCGATGGGCGGCCGAGGCCACGGCCTGCGACGTCTGTGGGGCCGACGTCTCGCGACGGTGGCGAGAGGGTGGAACCAAGACGGGAGAAGCGACGTACGTCTGTGCCGACTGCAAGGAGTGGTGACCGCCCGGTCACGACGACCGGCGGTTCGGGTGCCGTTCGAACCCACGGGCGAGGTGACCCTCGTCGATGGCGAGGACCGTCGGTCGCCCGTGCGGGCAGGCGAATGGCTGCTCGCACGCGCCCAGTCGCTCGACGAGCGCCGCGGCCTCGTCGTCGGTGAGTTCGTCGCCCGCCTTCAGCGACGGGTGACAGGCTAGGTCGGCGAGCAGTTCGTCCCGGCGCTCGCTCGCCCCCGTCTCGCCGTCGCGGAGGGCGGCGAGCGTCGATTCGAGCGCCTCGGGATCGGCCACCCGTCCCAGGGGTGCGGGCACCGCCCGGACGCGGACGGTGCCGCCGCCGAACGGCTCGCAGTCGAAGCCGAGGCGGGCGAGTTCGTCGGCGTGGGTCTCGACGGCGGCGACTTCGCCCGGCGACAGCGAGAGCGTCGCCGGCGGATCGATATCGGCCGACGAAACGACGTCCCCGTCGACGGCCGCTCGAAGGCGCTCGTAGTTGATCCGCTCGTGAGCGGCGTGCTGGTCGACCACCAGCAGGTCACCGCCAGCCTCACAGAGCAGGTACAGGTTGCGAAAGTGTCCGACGAAGGTGGCGTCGTCGAGGGCCGACTCGACGCCATCGATCGGGTCGAGCGCCGCGTCGAGATCCATCGCCACCTCGGCCGACCGCCGGAGGTCGGCCGTCGAGAGGGCGTCGGCGACGGCGTCTTCGACGACCCCCGCGACCGCATCCGCCGCGCGAAGCGCCACCGTCTCCTTGGTCGGATGGACGTTCGGGTCGACGGCCCAGGGCGGAAGCGAGACGGCGAGGGCGACGACGGGGTGGCGGTCGCCGGGGAGGAGCGATCCGTACCCCCGTTCGACCGCACGGCGGAGCGGCGGCACCGAGACGGGGCGGCCGTTGACCGCGATCCGGACGTGCTCGGCCGACGACCGCGTGACCGAGGGGTACGCGAGCAGGCCGTCGACCGTCACCGCGGCGTCGCGGGCGTCGGCGTCGCGAGCGCGCTCGCCCCCGCCGTCCCGGTCGCCGACCGGCACCGTCGCCGCGGCGTCGACTGTCGTGCTCTCGCGAGCCACCTCGCGGCCGTAGACGGCGAGTGCGGCGTCGGGGACGTCGCCGGTGCCGGGGGAGACGAACACCCGACGGCCGTCGTGGTCGAGCGAGATGGCGGTCGCGGGACGCAGGAGGGCGTAGGCGGCGACGCGGTCGCTGATCCGCTCGAACTCCGTCGCCGGCGACGCCAGCGACTCCCGGCGCGCCGGGCGGTTGTGAAACAGGTCGCAGACCTCGACGGTCGTCCCGCGGGCGCGGCCGGCGGCCTCGACGGTCACGGCGTCGGTTCGGGGTGCATCCGCGTCCGCGCCCGGGTTCGCGCTCTCGCTCGTCGATCCCGGGGCCGCACCGTCGACCCGAACCCGCGTCCCCCGCGGCCCGCCGTCGTTCGTCGTCAGCGTCAGCCGCGACACCGCCGCGATGCTCGCGAGCGCCTCACCCCGGAAGCCGAGCGTCTCGACCGCCGTCAGATCCTCGTCCGGCAGTTTGCTCGTGGTGTGGCGCTCGACCGCCAGTTCGGCCGCCTCGGCGTCCATCCCCGCGCCGTCGTCGGCGACACGGATCCGCTCCGTGCCATCGCCGTCCACCTCGACGTCGATCCGATCGGCGCCCGCGTCCAGTGCGTTCTCGACGAGTTCGACCACGACACGCGCCGGCCGGGTTACGACCTCCCCCGCAGCGATGCGGTCGATCGTCTCTCGATCCAGGCGCCTCATCGATCGACTCGATCCTTGAGATCCGCGAGGATGTTCAGCGCCTCGATGGGCGTCGTCCGCGCGAGGTCGGTGTCGCGGAGGGTGGTGGCCACGTCCCGGTTCCGGCGCCGGTCGCCGTCCACGTCCCTGTCCACGTCGTGGACGTCGTCACCCGCCGTCACGGACCCGTCGGCGTCGATGCCATCGAGCGTCACCTGCACCCCGTCGTCGTGTCCGTTCGCCTCGGGATCGCCCCCTCCAACGAGCGCCCGCGACCGCTCGACGACCGGGACAGGGACGCCGGCCATCTGCGCCACCTCGACGCCGTAGGACGAGGAGGCCGGCCCCCCGGCGACGCGGTGGAGGAAGGTCACGTCGCTGTCGGGGGCCGGCCGCCCCGTCGCGGACCGTCGGTCGTCGCCCGCCGCACGCTCCGCCGCGAAGTGGAGGTTCCGAACCCGGGCGTAGCCGTCTGCCAGCCCCGTCAGATCGTGGTAGTGAGTGGCAAATAGCGTCGTCGCGCCAACCTCGTCGTGGAGGAACTCGACGGTGGCACGGGCGATGGCGCGGCCGTCGGCGGTGCTCGTCCCGCGCCCCACCTCGTCCAGGAGGATCAGGGACTCGGGCGTCGCCTCGTGCAGAATCGAGGAGAGTTCGGTCATCTCACGCATGAACGTGGACTGACCGCCCGCGATGTCGTCGCTGGCGCCGACGCGGGTGAACACCTTATCGACGACGGGGAGTCGGGCGGCGTCGGCGGGCACGAAACTCCCCGTCTGGGCGAGGACGACGATCAGCGCCACCTGGCGCATGTACGTCGACTTGCCGCTCATGTTCGGCCCGGTGACGAGGGAGACACTGCCCGGCGGGAGGGTGGCGTCGTTCGGGACGAAGCCGTCCCGGGTCACCTCGACGACCGGGTGACGGCCCGCCTCTATCGCCACGCCGCCGTCGTGGAACACCGGCCGCGCGTAGCCGCGGTCGACGGCGACGCTCGCGAGCGATGCCAGGGCGTCGAGTTCGGCGAGGGCGTCGGCCACCGCCTGCAGGCGGTCGGTCGCCGCGGCGACCGACGACCGAACCTCGCAAAACAGATCGTACTCCAGCGTGTCGGCCCGCTCGGCCGCACCCAGGATCTCGTCCTCGCGGCGCTTGAGTTCGGGTGTGTAGAACCGCTCGGCGTTTTTCAGCGTCTGTCGCCGCGTGTAGTCGTCGGGCACGCGGTCCAGGTTGGGATCCGTCACCTCGATGTAGTAGCCGTGGACCTGGTTGTGGCCGACCGACAGCGAATCGATGCCCGTCCGCTCGCGCTCCCTCGCTTCGAGGTCGGCGACCCACTCCCGACCCTCGCGTTCGGTCGTGCGCAGGTCGTCGAGTTCGCCGTCGAACCCCTCGCGGATCACGCCGCCCTCGGTTACCTCGATCGGCGGATCCGGGCGGATCGCCCGGTCGATCAGGCCACGCACGTCGTCGAGGGGGTCGATCCGCTCGCGCAGGGCGTCGAGACGGGCCGTATCGGCCGCCACGTCCGCCAAGCCCGCGCACACGTCGGGGACGGCGTCGAGTGTCGTCGCCAGCGAGCGCAGGTCACGGGCGTTCGCCCGCCCACGTGACACCCGACCGGCGAGGCGTTCGAGGTCGTACACCTCGCGCAACGCCTCGCGGATCGTCTCGCGGGCGACACCGGCGTCGACGAGGGCGTCCACGGCGTCGAGGCGAGCCTCGATCCGGTCGCGGTCCACCAGCGGCCGCCGGAGCCAACCGTCGAGTTTCCGCCGGCCGAGCGCACAGGCCGTGTCGTCGAGAACGTCGAACAGCGTCTCGCCCGCTCCCGTGCTACGGTTTTCGAAGAGTTCGAGGCTCCGCATCGCCGTCGCGTCGAGGCCGAGCGCCTCGCGTGGGTCGTGACGGCGAATCCGCGTGACGTACTCCAGCGGGCCGTCGTCGCCCTGCGTCCACTCGGCGTACGCGAGGGCGGCGCCACAGGCCCGCCGCTCGGTGGCGTCCTCGATCACCACATCGGGTCGGGAGACGTACGCCGAGAGCGTCTCGGTCGCCGTCTCGACGTCGACCGCCGCCGCCTCGTGGTCGGTCACCATCGGCGCGGCGGCGAGCGACCCGGAGTCGACCGTCGCGTCCGGGCCGACGAGCACCTCGGCCGGCGCGAGGCGGTCGAGTTCCGCGTACAGATCGGCCTCGTCGTCGACGCTCGTCACCAGGCAGTCGCCGGTGGCGGCGTCGACGGCGGCGACAGCGCGAGTCTCGCCCGCCCGCGTCACCGCGGCGACGTAGTTTTTCGTGCCCGCACCGAGCAGTTCGTCGTCGACCACTGTTCCCGGCGTGATCACCTGCGTCACCGCGCGGTCGACGAGGCCGGTCGACTCCTCCGGGCGCTCGACCTGCGCCGCGACCGCAACGCGGTAGCCGGCGGCAAGCAGGCGCTCGACGTACTTCGCGGCGTCGTCGACCGGGATACCGGCCATCGGGTAGGTTCCGGTGCTGTCCTCACGCTCGGTGAGCGTGAGTTCACACACCCGGGCAACCTCCTCGGCGGCGTCGCAGTAGGTCTGGTAGAAGTCACCGTTCTGAAAGAGGACGAGCGCGCTCTCGTACTCCGCACAGCAGTCGAAATACTGCGCCAGCATCGGCGTCAGGTCGTCGCGGGCGTCGACCATGCCGTCCGGTGGGCCGGTGACCGCATCCGGATCGAGGGCAGCATCGGCGTCGGCGTCGGCGTCGGCGTCCGCGTGCATACCCGCAATCGAGCGGCCGAGAGATAAAAACCGTCAGGGTAGCCGAAGGGCCGTTCGAGCGGGATCCGGCCCCGTTCGTGCCCGGTCCGTCGCACCGAACACGCCACCCCGGAAATCGATCGCTCCCCCCGGCGTGCGGGCACTCGTCCGGGGTCGGGGCCACGTCACACCTGTGTCACCCACGCCCGGTAGTCGTCGTCGAGGTCGTACGTCACCTGGAGGGCACGGTCGGCGAACTGACCGAGGCGGTTCGCGTCCGAGCGCGCGGTGATCCGGACGTTCGCCCCGTCGGCCTCGTCGGGGCGCTCGATCCGCTCGATGCGACACGCGGGGAACTCGTCGAGCAGGCCCTTCAGCCGGTCGAGTTCCGCCTCGGTGCAGTCGAGGTTGAACGTCTTCTCGGCGAACTGGATCCACGGGACGAGGGCAGCATCGTCGGTAGCGGCCCCGTCACCGCCCCTGTCCCCGTCCTCGGCCCCGGGCACGTCCGCCGGGTCGACCTCGATGGTGCAGAACTGACTCCCGCGGTTGCGGTGGGCGAGCACCGCCTCCGCGAACAGTTTGCGTCTGCCGGCGGTGTCGGCGGCGTCGAACCGTGTCATACGTCGCCGTTGGGCCCCAGCGTCAAAAAGCCGCGCGGATGCCGACCGTTCCCGCCCGGCGGTCACCGACCGTATCCGAACGCCTTTTGCCGTCGCGGCCTTCGCTCGGATAGATGAATACGCTGCTGTGGGTGCTCGTCGGCGTCCTCGTCTACTCCCTCGCGGCGAAGGCTCTCCAGATTCGCGGCTACCTCCCCAGTGCCGTGCGGCTACAGGGCCCCATCGCCACGATCCACACCCGTCGTGGTCGGGCGCTACTCACGCAACTCGCCCGCCCCAAGCGGTTCTGGCGGGCGTACAGCAACGTCGGCGTCGGCGTCGCCCTCGTCATCATGGCCGGGATGTTCCTCCTGTTGCTCGTGCAGGCGCTGACGATCCTCCGTGATCCGCCGGCGCCGTCGTCGGTCAACCAGCCCCAGAACTTCCTGGTCGTCCCCGGTGTCAACGACTTCCTCCCGCTCGCGGTGGCGCCCGAAATCGTCTTCGGCCTGCTGGTCGGCCTCGTCGTCCACGAAGGGGGCCACGGCCTCCTCTGTCGCGTCGAGGATATCGACATCGAGTCCATGGGAGTGGTCTTTCTGGCCTTTATTCCCATCGGGGCGTTCGTCGAACCGGACGAGGAGAGCCAGCAGGAGGCCGACCGTGGCGCCCGCACACGGATGTTCGCGGCGGGGGTAACCAACAACTTCGTGCTCACCGCCGTCGCCTTCGCCCTCCTCTTTGGCCCCGTGATCGCCGCGGTGGGCGTCGCGCCCGGCGTCGCCGTCGACGGCGCGTACGAGGGGTCGGCAGCCTCGGCCGCGGGGATCGACCACGGCGACCGCATCACGGCCGTCGCGGGCACCAACGTCACGACCGAACGTGACCTCAACGACGCGCTCCGCGACGCCGAGGAGCGGACCGTCGCCGTCGAGGTGAACGGCGAGCGGACGGTCCACGTCGAGCGGTCGCTGACGGTCGCCGGGAGCGTCGGCGGCAACCCCGCGAACCTGACCGTCGAGGACGAACCGATCCGCGTGACGGCGGTCAACGGCACCCCGGTCGCCACCCGCAGCGAGTTCCGGGACGCGGTTGGCGACGACGAGTTCGCCCGCATCGAAACGACCGCCGGCGACCGAACGATTCCAGTCGGGGCGTACATCACGCGGGTCGCCCCCGACGGCCCGCTGGCCAACGCCAGCGCACCGGAGAACGCCACGATGATCGTCACCGCCATCGGCGGCGAGCGAATCACGTCCTCGACGGATCTGTCGCGGGTGCTGGACGGCTACGAACCGGGTGATCGCGTCTCCGTTCGCGCCCGCGTCGGCGGCGAGTTCGAGACTTACGACGTGCGTCTCGGCGAGAACCCCCAGGACGGAAACGGGTTCATCGGCGTCGACGTCTTCCCCGGAACGAGCGGGCTACTCATCACCGACTTCGGCGTTCGAATCTACCCCGCCGGCACGTATCTCGAACTGCTCGGCGGATCGGGCGGCGCCGACGGCGGCGGTTTCCCCGGCCTGACCGACTCCCCGTTCGCCTTGGTCTACGTCGCGCTCGTCCTCCCGTTGGCGTCGGTCGTCCTGGGGATCCCCAACTTCCCCGGCTTCACCCCGGCGGTGACGGAGTTCTACGTCGTCCAGGGGGCGCTCGCACCGCTCGGAGACGGGGTGTTCATCCTCGCGAACACCCTCTTCTGGGCGGCGTGGGTCAACCTCCAGCTCGGCCTGTTCAACTGCATCCCTGGCTATCCGCTCGACGGCGGGCGCATCCTGCGGATGGGCGCCGAGGCGGTGGTGTCGCGCCTGCCCGTCGCCGACCGCTCCCGGATGGTCAGGACCATCACCACGAGCATCGGGCTGACGATGCTCGCGTCGCTGCTCCTGATGATCTTCGGGCCGCAACTCCTCTGAAATCCCCCCGTCCCGGCGGCGACACGGTGTGTGTGTATCGGCGACACGCAACTCCCATACGACCCCAGTCCCAACGGACGCCCATGCGCGAGCCACCCCAGACGGACGAAGGCTGGTACGTACTGCACGACTTCCGTCGGATCGACTGGCCGGCGTGGCGTGACGCCCCCGAGCGAGAGCGCGACCGGGCCGTCGAGGAGGGCGTGGAGTACCTCCAGCGACACGAGTCGGTGGCGGACGCCGAGGACGGCGCCTCCGCCGCCTTCGCGATGGTCGGCCACAAGGCGGACCTGCTCGTCGTTCACCTGCGACCCACTCTCGACGCGCTGTCGACGGCCGAACGCCGGTTCGACCGCACCGCCCTCGGCGCCTTCACCGAGCAGTCTACCTCCTACGTCGCGGTCACGGAGGTCAGCGGCTACGTCTCAGACGACTACTTCGCCGATGACGAGACGGAGGTCGACGCGGGACTCAGACGCTATATCGAGGGGAAACTCGAACCGTCGATTCCCGACGACGGATACGTCAGCTTCTACCCGATGAGCCGCAAGCGGGGCGAGCAGGACAACTGGTACGACCTGCCCTTCGAACGCCGGCGGGAGATGATGGAGGAACACGGCGAACACGGCCGCGAGTTCGGCGGCCGGGTGAAACAGATCGTCGCTTCCTCCGTCGGCCTCGACGACTGGGAGTGGGGCGTGACGCTCTTCGCCGACGAGCCGACGGACCTGAAGGACATCGTCTACGAGATGCGCTACGACGAGGCGAGCGCCCGCTACAGCGAGTTCGGCCCGTTCTACGTGGGCCGGCGGTTCCCGCCGAGTGACCTGCCCGCGTTCCTCGCCGGGGAGTCGGTGCCGACGGGGGAAAACGGGAGCGCCCACGGGGAGGCCGCCCACGCCCACGGCGGCGGTCATCACGGTGGCGACGCCCACAGCGAAGGCCACCACCACGGCGACGACGCCCACAGTGAAAGCGAAAGCGAGAGCGAAGACACACACCACGAGGCGGCCGACGACGACGACATCCGCGGCGAACTCGAGGATCTGGACATCTACGCCGGCAAGCCCCACGGCGAGGACGTGTACGCGACGGTGCTCTACTCGGAGGCGGACGCCGACGAACTGTTCGAGGAGGTCGACGGACTGCGCTCGAACTTCGATCACTACGACACGCACGTCAAGACCGCGGTGTACGACGCCGAGGGGCGGGACCGGCGCGCGGTCGTGAGCATCTGGGACACCGCGAGCGCCGCCGACACCGCCGCGGGCTTTCTCTCCGAACTTCCCGGAATCGTCAGCCGGGCTGGAGAGGAGTCCGGATTCGGCACGATGGGGATGTTCTACACCGTCAAGCCCGACTATCGCGAGGAGTTCGTCGAGAAATTCGAGACGGTGGGTGGCGTGTTGACGGAGATGGATGGCCACGGCGAGACGGACCTCATGGTCAACCTCGAAGACGAGAACGACATGTTCATCGCCAGCCAGTGGCGCTCGAAATCGGACGCCATGGCCTTCTTCCGCTCGGACGAATTCTCCGACACCGTCTCGTGGGGGCGTGACGTACTCGCCGACCGGCCACGGCACGTCTTCCTCGCCTGACGGCGAGCCGATGTCCCACTCGGGGCACACACCCGAACCCCTTTGCGTGCCCGTTGCTTACCGGGTCTGCATGACGAAGCGACACGTCTCGCTCCCCGCGGCGGCCGAGGACGGCGTCGGGGAGTTCATCGAGTACGTCGACGAGCGACTCTCCTCCGACGAGGACACGTGTAGCGTCGTACAGGACGTGCTGGTCGACCTGTTCGGGGATCGCGAGGCGTACGAGCGGTGGCAGGACGGCGGCGACGTCTCGCCCGCCGAGCGCGTCCGGCTACAGGGGTACGACCCCTGCAACACCACGCTGGAGAGCGAGTACTACGCGGAGAAAGACGAGCGACGGTTCGAGCGCTCGAAGCACCTCCAGTGGCTCTGGCGGCAGTTCGACGCCACGCCGATGGCCGACAACGTCGAGTTCGCGCTTCGCTTCCGGCGGATGCTCGCCGACCACCTCTTCGCCGAGTGTGGCGACGACTGCCGCTTCTTCAAGGGAATCACCTTCACCTACGGACACAACATCGCCGTCGGCGACAACGTCGTCGTCCACGACGACGTCCATCTCGACGACCGGGGCCGCCTGACGGTCGGCGACCGCGTCTCCATCTCCGACGGGGTCCACGTCTACAGCCACGACCACGACATCGTCGACCAGACCGAGGTTCGGAACTACCACACGGTGATCGAGGACGACGCCCGCGTCACGTACGACTCGATGGTCAGCGCGGGGATCCGCGTCGGCCGGAACGCCGTCGTCGGCGCCCGTGCGGTCGTCCAAGGGGACGTACCCGCTCACCACATCGCGGTTGGGATGCCGGCCAAGAGCGTCCGCGTCAAGCCCGGCTGGGAAGCGGTGGCCGACCCCCTCGACGCTGGCGGCGAGAACCGCACGGAGGAACGCCGCATCGACTACGACCTCCCCGACGACCTCGACGTCTTCGACGAGTTCCAGCGGGACCGCTCCCCCCCGAAGTAGTTTACCGCTCCGGACCTACCGTCGGACATGGATCGTCGACAGTACCTCGCGACTCTCGGGGCCGCGGCCGTCGCCGGCTGTTCCGGCCGGTCGAACACCGGTGAGGAGGAGGGCGTCGTCATCGACTCCGGGACGCCCCCCGAGACCGACGCGGACGCTGGCGTGCCCGACGTCGACGTCGAGACGCTCGCCACTGGACTCGAAGTGCCGTGGGGCGCAGCCTACCGCGACGGCACGCTCTATCTCGCCGAGCGGCCGGGACGGATCGTCCGACTCGACGGGGACGGGGACGTGGAGACGGTCGTCGACGCCGTCGACGGCGTCCAACACGTCGGCGAAGGAGGATTGCTGGGGCTGGCTTTCCACCCGTCCGACCCGTACGCGTACACACACCAAACCTACGAGACGGAGGACGGAGCCCTGGCGAACCGTCTCGTTCGCCACGACCTGACCGACGGCTGGGCCGGCGAACCGCTCCTTGCCGGGATTCCGGGCGCACACATCCACGACGGCGGTCGGCTCCTCGTCCACGACGGCGCGCTCTACATGACGTGTGGCGACGCCGCCGAAGCAGAGCGGGGGCAGGACCCCGACGTCCTCGCGGGGTCGGTGCTCCGGGTGACTCTCGACGGCGACGCACATCCTGACAACCCGTTCGGCACCCCCGTCTACAGTTACGGTCACCGCAACCCCCAGGGGCTCGCCGCCCACGACGGCCGACTGTACAGCACCGAACACGGGCCGACCGTCGCCGACGAGATCAACGTCTTGCGGGCGGGCGAAAACTACGGCTGGCCGGAGGCGAAGGGACCGAGCGACGCCGACCACTTCACCGATCCGGTGGCCAGTTACTCCCCGACCATCGCCCCGGCGAGCGCGACGTTCTACGACGGGCCGATCCGGGCGTGGCGTGGCGACTTCTTCTTCGGGACGCTCAAGGCCGAACACGTCAGGCGGGTTCGGTTCGACGACGGCGGACGCACGGTCGCCGAACAGGAACGACTCTTCGAAGGTGCGTACGGCCGCATCCGGACGGTGTTCACCGGGCCGGACGGCCACCTCCACGCCGTGACGAGCAACCGCGACGGTCGGGGATCACCCGTCGCTACCGACGACCGAGTGTTCCGATTCACACCCGCCTGACCCGCGTGGCCCGAGCCATCGCCATCAACGTCGGCGCCAACACGACGCTCCCCGGGTTCCGCGGCCCCATCCGTCCCGACGGCCGGTTCGCGTACGTCCCGATCCCCGAACGGGAGCCGACGGCCGAACCGGTGCCGACGTACGCCGACCTCTCCTTTCGCTTCGATGTCGACGTGAGCGAGGTGGCCGACCGACGGGTTCATCTCGACCCCGAGTTCGCGGGCGTCCACGGCTCGACGACGTACACCTACGGCGACGAACACGGCGTGAAGGCCGGGCCGCTCTCGACGCTTCGGCCGGGCGACTCCCTCTTTTTTTATGCAACGCTCACGCTACGGGGAGAACTGACCACGGCGCCCGACCTGCCGCCCGAGTGGGGCGCCTACCTGATCGGGGAGTTCCGGGTCGAGCGCGCCGTGACCGGCGAGACGTACCGCGAACTCGACGATCGGGAGCGGGAACGATTCGCGAGCAACGCCCACTGCAAGCGCGAGGCGTTCGACGCACGGGTACTCGTCGCGGGGGACGAGCGCTCCCGTCTGCTGGCGCGGGCGGTGCCGCTGAGCGCGCCCGACGCCGGCGCGACTGCTGGCCCCCTCGTCACCGACCTGTCGAGCGACTCGGGGAAGGGGCCGTGGTGGCGTCGAGTGTTGCGGTTCGACGCCGAGGCGACGGAACGACTGCGGGCCGTCGTCGCCGAGCGCCAACCGTGAGCACCGCCCGTGCAGCTGTCCGGTCGAGGCGGCGGACGACGACCGCCGACGGAGACGTGAAGCGTTCGGGGGCGTACTCGGTGGCGGGGCCACGCGCTCGATCCGATCCCCCACCCACACCTGCAGCCACCGGCTACCCGTTCGGTTTCCGCTCCTGATCGGGGTGATCGGAGATGAAGACGCTCGTGTTGTTCGGGACGTCGTCGGTCACCCAGGAGTTCGCACCGATGCTCACGTGATCGCCGATCTCGACCGGGCCGAGAACGTTGCTTCCGGCCCCGATAACGACGTGATCGCCGATGTCGGGGTGGCGCTTGTAGTCTTTCGCCAGCATGTGTTCCTCGCCTTCCTCTTCCTCGAAGTGGAGTGCACCCAGCGTCACGTTCTGGTAGATCCGAACCCAGTCGCCGACCGTGGCCGTCTCGCCGATGACGACGCCAGTCCCGTGATCGACGAAAAACTGGTCGCCAATCTCCGCACCCGGGTGGATGTCGATCCCCGTCTCGACTTTGGAGTACTCGGCGAGTTCGCGGGCGTACTCGAAGTGCTCCGCCTCGTAGAGGACGTGTGCAACCCGGTGGGTCAGGATGGCGTGAAAGCCGGGATACGACCGAATGATCTCACAGTAGCTCTTGGCCGCGGGGTCGCCTTTGTACGCGGCCTCGACGTCCCGCTTGAGCGTGCTTCGAATCGCCGGCAGTCGGTCGAGCGTCCGGTCGACGACTCCGACCAGGTCGTCCGCGTCGCGGTCCGAATAGGCCGTGATCCCCTTCTGTACGCACGTCCCGAGTCGGCTCAGGTAGCGGCGCGTTTCGTCGGGAGCGTCCAGCAGGTCCGTCCCGTTCCAGCACCGGGGAAAGAGGAGCCGTTTGAGGAGGAGCGGTTCGTCACGCAGAAAGTCCCGGCGTGGATACTCCCGCGAGGAGTCCGTCGGGAACGGTGATTCGTCTGCGCGGTAGGCGTCGACGAGTTCTCGGTGGACGTCGCCGGTGTAGTCGTATCCCATCTGTGTGACCGTTGACGTCGTCCAGCAACGTAGTGGTTTTACTTTTCGGCGCCGTGACGGGTGGCGCGGTGATCGGGCCGCGGAACGAGTCTGAGCCGCGCTCCGGGGAGAACTCGTTCTGGGCGGTCGGGGGACGGTCCCACGTCCGCCCGTCGTCACTCGTCCGGGTCGAACCGCTCGCGGGCTTCCTCGGCGCTCGTCGTCCGTCCCTCGCGGATGTCCTCCTCGGCTGCGAGACGACGAGTTCGTCGCGGTCGAACGTCGGGAACTCGACAGCATCTCGAAGCGTGTACCGGATGAACTCGCTCCGACTGTTGAACCCGCGTCCCTGCCACGTGTCGTCTATCTGTTCGAGGAACGACTCGGTGAGTTTGAAATTCACCGTGGCGATGTCGTCCCCGCCGTCGTCGTTTGTGGCTGCTTCGGACAGATGGACGTAATACGCTGGTCTTACCAGTAGTCGTTTCGGCGGAGGCTCACTCACCGCGTACTCGTCGTGGATAACCGCATCGAGGAACATTTCTATCACATTCCTGACTACGGTTCATCGTCCGTCCTGTGAGTGTGGATTAGCGAAATCCGGGGTGTCTCTTGAGGGGACGCGCCCCCCGGTCGATTTCGGGTCTAATCCGCCGCTGTCTGTGAATTAGTTTGTGTGTCCTGACAATTTGACGAATCGCATTACGGCGAGGGATGCCCTGTTTAGCGAGAGAAGTGAATCTTGAACGGGTTTCGTTCAGACGAGTGTAGCCGGAAAAGTGTGCGTACAGGGAGTGTACGGAGGAAAGAGCCTAGGCCGGGATTTGGAACACCGAGGCTCTCGTCCCCGCTCTGGCGGTTACACGCGGCTGTTTAGCGGGCTATACCAGGTGAGACAATGGCCCTCAAACCGACCCCACCACACGACGCCAAGAACCGATTCCTCAACGACAAGAAACCCGGCGTCACCCACAAGACGCTCAAGAACTACCGGACCTGCCTCCGACAGTTCTGCGACTGGCTGGACGACCAAGGTGTCACCAACCTCAACCAACTCGACAGCGAGCTCATTCAGCGGTACAAAGAACACCGGCTGTCGAAGGTCAAGGTCATCACCGCCCGCCAGGATATGATGACCATCAAACAGTTCGTGCAGTTCTGCGAACACATCGTCGCCGTCCCACGCGAGATGGCCGAAATGGTGCGGATTCCCTCGGTCTCCCCGGACGACGAGATCTGCGACGACCTCCTCACGCGGGACGAAGCCCTCGAACTGCTCGAATTCCTCGGGAAGTACGAGTACGCCAGCAACCGCCACGTCACGCTCCTGATCCTCTGGAAGACGGGGATGCGAATGAGCGGGTTACGGGCGCTTGACCTCGGGGACTTCGACGAGGGACGGCCCGCACTCGAACTCCGTCACCGGCTCTCCGGGGGAACGCCGCTCAAGAACAAAGAGCGAAGCGAGCGGGACGTACTGATCACGCCCGAGACCGCCGAGGTGATCCGCGACTACGTGGAGATGACGCGGGAGGACGTGACGGACGAAGAAGGGCGGAAGCCCCTCCTCACCTCGAAGCGTGGCCGCGTGGTTGAAACGACGATTCAGCGGTACGTCTACACCGCGACCCGACCCTGCTACTACAACGGCGGGGAGTGTCCCTTCGACCGCGATCCCGAAACCTGCGAGGCGATGTCGTGGAACACCTCGTGCAAGTGTCCGGGGAGCGTGAGCTCGCACGCGCTTCGTCGGGGCTACGTGACTGCGACCCGGAACGCCGGTCAGCCGAAAGACGTGACGGGTGAAAGAGTGAATATGAGCTGGAAGGTTCTGGAGAAGCACTACGACAAGGGTTCAAGTGCGGAGAAAGCGGAGAGGCGTCGAAACCACATCCGTGATATCTAGATAGTCTCACTCTGTTCTAGCAAATACTCTCTACAGATGAGTATCCCTGATAGAGTAAGCAGTACTCCGAACTCTGATGGAGCTCTTGACTCGCCGTGTAGAGAACGATTCCGGAATTCTCCCAGCACATCTCCATAGACAACATTTGGATCAGTATCGTATAATCGGCCAATGTATTCTCTACCCGTCTCTAGTTGTCTCTTTAGATCGGAGTCGACCACGACCATCTCTAAATGATATAGTAAGTCTGCGAGATTCGAACATTCATCTACACTATCGCCCCTTTCAGGCGGACCATAGATGGTGTCTCCAAGACCGCGGATACATCGACAAGGTTTCAACTTGCCATCCATATGAATATAATCCTGACAGACAAATTTTACAACCGCTTCTGTAAGAGGATATGCGAGATATGCTGCAATACCATCAGACTTGAGAGGAATTTGTTCAACGTTAATATCATCCTGTATCGAAGATGTTGAAAGTAAGTAAACGGATTCATACAGGTCAGTGAGCATTTCCATTATATCGTCATTCTCGCATTGGAGACTGCTTAGTAATTCGAGCGATTTTTCCCAGAAAGCGATGTGGTCGTGAGTTACCTGAACCATCAACGCACCCATCAACTCTGTTCCCACAGTTGGAAGTAATTCTATCTGCAACTCGTCAATAGAGGGTACAGTCTCGTCTAATTCAAACAGATATTCAGATTCATTTGCAAGCTGATTACGGAATACCCCTGCAAAGGTGTTAGAGCCCAAAGCGCGATCTTGTAATGGATACGACGTATCGTACTCGCTTTCGAAAGCTAATGCTGTATTTTCTGGATAATTCTCAACGTATTCCCGATACCGCGTTTTTATTTCGTCTTTATTGACCATATATATGTATGAATATTTGTCAATTTAATACTATTCCTCGGTTAGTATGACTAGCAGTCCTTGCAAACGAGGTCTCCTAGAAACGGGAGCAAATTACACGAGAAGGACTGCGCCTCGGCCAAATGCACTTCTCACGGTTCCCTGCACGCTGGCTATTGTTTAGAAATTGTCGTCAAACAGTTCAAAGAACCAATTAGCGGCAACCAACAATCCGCCGGCGAGAAGCCCTATGACAGCAAGCCAAACCACACTTGACTGAGTAATAAGTTGAGAAAACGGCCCACCGGGGTCAAAGCGAAGTGCCCAGTTTAGAAGGTACACGATTGGAAGCGAAATCAGGACAACTCCGCCGATAGCATAGAGCAACTGTTGCCAAGGAGGAGTCATTTCTGATAGCGGAGGACTCGCACCTGTTATCACTTCATCATTTCGTCAACCACGATTACGTCTCAAAGGAATACGCGCCAAGAGACTTATTATCGTGCTTTCGAGTTGACCTGACGTGCCCCTGAGAGAACGCTTCTCACAAATAGATCGAGCTACAGCCGGCCAGCTCGCGCTCTTTTTGATAGGAGTTAGTCTCATCATTGTAGCACCAGCGGCGGAACCTCCGTCCGGCACATTTCTTAGTGTCGAAGAACGGCAATCAGAAGATACACTCTCTGAAAACGTCTCTGTTATTGAGTATCAGGAGTTGTCCCCAGATATGCAAGATGCGTTTCAGCGGGCTGTTGAAAGCAACGAGGGGAGGGCTCAAATTTCAGAAGACATCAACATCACTCAACTTGCCGAGTACGACTACATTCACTACCAGGGCGAGTATTACGAATTTTCCTTTACTGCGGTGGATAGCGTCGGATTGGGGCAAGTGCTATTGGTTGGTGGATTAGGGGTGTTAGCAATCATAGTTGCGGGATTGTGGCGACTCAGAGGACCGCGTGATTACGAAATGGCTGACTGAGTCTGGTCTTGTTGGAACCCTATCAATTATTGTGGTGAAAATCAGACTTGTGTATATGGAGTGGCGTAGAGTCGGCCGGCGGTTTCTCCGATACGGCGTACTCTATGCTGGCGTGACTGTGGGAATCGTTATCGGAGTCATCCAGAATACTCAGGCCCTCATTGGCCTGTTCATCCTTGGGCAAATTCTGATTCTATTCGTCTTCGGGTTTGGTGACGTTCGGACAGCAGACGCTTTCGGAACAGAGGGCGTTACGGAACCAAGTGACTCGCTCGGAGACACGACTATTGATCGTAGAGAGGCACTATCCCTCGATCACAAACTCCTGTTCTACGGCATCGGACTCGCTATTCTTTCGCTCGCGGCTCTGGGATTTTGAGCGTCCTCCTCGATCTCCAGCTCACCCCGTTTCTGGAAAGATCGCCAAAGGAAGTCTCCGAAATTTCTAAAATTCTGTGAGCGGCTAACGTTATCCCAGAAACCACATCGAAGAATGGTGTCGTAACCCTCCACTGTGTTATCACACCGCCATCTACCCCACCAGAGCTCACAGGAGCCTTCCGGTGGCATCGGGCGAATACAACGAGGGAAAGTATTCGGAAGACTACCGACGGCGTCTCCGAGGACGACAGAGGCCTTCCCGTGGATTCTGGCGGAAGGCGGAGGAGTCGGGGACCGCCGCGTTCCGCCTTAGGACAGGTCGTAGTATAAGATCGAGAAAGACGGTAAGGGGCCTCTTCGTTGAATGGTTCCGATAGAAATCCACTCGTTAGACTACTCTCTAAGACTACTACCTATACTACTCTCTAAGGAGACTACTCCGTAAGGAGACTAAATTGTAGGCGTCACCTTCCGCCCTAATCTACTAAGAAGTAGTCTCCTGCGGTGTAATCTACTTAGTATAGTATAGGTAGAAGGTCTACCGGGAGCTTCTGGTTCCTTCTCAATTTCGGCCCGAAGCTCGTCAAGCGGGCTGTCCACGCGGTTCGGGAGGCCATCGACGGGAAGCCACCGACCAACACGACACGCTTCGACGCCCCGCTTCCGCCGTAATCCAGCTCTCAGGATGCCGTCGCCGCCCCGATCCCACCCTTCGCCGCCCTAATAGTGATGATCCTCGAACAGCCCCGGAACGAACAGCGCCACGACGAGAATGAGAACAGCGATCACCAGCAACAGCACGGGACCGAGTTGAGGGTCGACGCCCACGATTTGGGCAACTCCGCTGGCAACGGGATCGGTTTTCGTCTCGATACCCTGACCGACGACACCAGTCGAACCGACGCCGAGGCCCGCGGTGATGACCGCTGGGGGACCACCTGCTTTCGCGGCTCGAACCGCCCTGGAGGACTTGGGCATACCGCCAACTGTCAGAAGCCACCGGGATAAACGATTGCCCGCAGTTCGGGGGTGACGAGACCGCACCCATGCGATCACGCCGCCCGCTATCCCACCAGAGGCCACAGGAGCTCCCCGGTTGCATCCGAATGTCCAGACGAGGATTCCTCTTCGGAAGCTCACCGGAGACGTCTACGGGGACGATAGGGGCCTCTCCGTCGATTCTGGCGGGAGATCGGTGGTGTGCGGGAGCCCCTCGCCTTCCGCCGTACTCCCGCACTCAGGAATCCGCTGGTACCTCTCAGTGAAGTCGACGGCGACGGACGCAACCCGAAGGCGCTCACGCTACGGCGCGAGTACGTCTGGCCCGACTCTCTGCGCTTCCCGTGGGTAGAGTCGTAAAGTTTCCTCACCCCTCGTCCTCTGAGTGGATTGTAAGGGTGTGGGAGAACACACACCTGTGATTATCTAAAGGGCCTCTGTGTGGGGTGAGAAAATTTAACGATTTGAGTGGTCCTCTGTTGGAAGGAACTCGGATAATCCATTTCGACATTTCAAGCTACCCTACAAAATATATGCCCGGCCCAACAATCGAAATATATGACAGATGATGAGTCAATGTCGGAGACCCAATCTACTGAAGCCGAAGAAGTAGCGGAAGCGGATCAACAGATAGTGCTGTTTCAGAACGTCCTAACGTAGTTGCCAAGTTGGGCAGGCTTCCGCCGTTCTCCAGTCCAGACACGCCCAGGAACAATCCCGTCATTTCCGAAAACCGCACCACGCCCCGAGGCGACTGCGCTCGCGGGTATCCTTTCCCCACACGTTTTGCCGGCAAGCCACGCCGATAGACGGGTAGAATTGGCGTCGCTAATCGGCGATAAACTTATGCTAGAGCGCCGCTGTATAGGAATTATAGTCTGCGCCGCAGGCGCAAGCCTAGGCCGGGATTTGAACCCGGGGTCTCGTCCTTACCAAGGACGCGCTTTACCGCTAAGCTACCCAGGCACGCGTACATCGCTTGGCCGGAGCCGTCTTTATTCGTTTCGATTTACCGGTCGGCGGCCGGAGGTGCGGCGTCGCCACCGGCGAGCGAGAGAATCCGATCGGCCGTCGTCTCGGGGAGCGCAGCGTCCGGCGGCGGGAGGTCGCCGTCGAACCCGCGCGCGATGGCGGCGGCGAACTCGAGAAGGTCGTCGCTCGGGGCGACGCCGGCGGCCGTCGTCCCGGCGGCGACGGCGAGGCGGAACACGTCAGCTTCGAGGTTTCGGTCGAGCGCCGATCGGTCGGCTTCGGCGTCGCGGCGACGGGTCTGGTCCCGTCCGAACGCCCGGACCACGTCGACGGCGCGGTCGGCCGTCTCGGTCCGTGCGAGGAGGTAGAACCCTCGCGAGACGAGCACGTCGGCCGCGAGGATGTCCAGGTCGGCCCGGTTGGCGGCTTCGTCGTCGCCGTCGACCCAGGGCTCGCCGTGAGCGAGTGTCCGCGTCAGGCGGAGCCCCTCGTAGATGAGCTGCACGCCGGCAGCCCGCTGGCGGAGAGGGCCGGCGTCGATCGCCGCGTCGAGCGTCTGCGCACTCAACAGCGTCAGGACGCTGGGCGTCATCGAGGCGTCCGCGAGTCGGTCGCGAAGCACCTCGCGGAGCCGTTCGGGTTCGATGTCGGCGACCGCGTCGCGAGCGGCACGCCGGGCCCGTACGGCGTTGTCCATTACAGATCGGTTGCGGTGGGAGAGCCAAAGACCTTTGGAAACGGCATCCGGCGGGCGGGGTCGGATCGACGACCGGGCAGTCAGCGGTACAGCGGCTCGGGTGACGGCGGCATCGCACGCTTGTGGGCGCTCCGGTCGTACAGTTCGACGACGCGGTCGACCTGTGCGGGCGCCACGTCGAGGTGGCGAACCGTCGCCGCCTTCGAGAGCGGCCCGTCGACGTGCAACGCGAGGACGGCGTCGAGAGTGTCATAGCCCAAGCCCATCTCCTCCTCGTCGGTCTGTCCGGTCCACATCTCCGCCGACGGCGTCTTGGTCACTAGGTCGTCGTCGACGCCCACGTAGGCGGCCAGCTGTCGTACCTGCTGTTTGTAGAGGTTGCCGATGGGATGGCAGTCGACCGCACCGTCGCCGTACTTGGTGAAATAGCCCGTGAGCGCCTCGCTCCGGTTGCCCGTCCCGAGGACGATTCGATTCTCCGCGTTGGCGACGAAGTAGTCGAGCACGGCCCGAATCCGGACCCGAACGTTGCCCGCAGCCGTCCGGAGCGGATCGGTGTCGATCCGGTCGGCGGTCGCGTCGCCGGGAAACGCCTCGACGAAGGCGTCGAAGATCGGGCCGATATCGATCACGTCGTACTCGATGCCGAGGTCGCTGGCGACGCGTTCGGCGTCGCTCATGTTGTCGGCGGCGTTCACCTCGCTGGGCATCACGAGACCGTGAACGCGGTCGGTGCCGAGGGCCTCCACCGCGAGGTGGGCGGTCAGCGTGCTGTCGATACCGCCGGAGAGGCCGAGCACCGCCCCGTCGGCGCCGGCCCGCTCGACCATGGACTCGACGAACGCCGTGATGTGCTCCCGCGTCGCCGCCAACTCCGCCTCCGAGAGACGGAGGTCGAGCGGGGCCGACTCTTCCAGAATGACGGATTCGTCGCTCATCGAACCAGTCTACGGATTCCGTTTTGAAATAAGCTCCCGTTCGCCACCTTCGCTGGACGCGTGTCCGTACTGAGCGGAGTGAATCGACCGGCCAGACAGTTCGTCACTCCACGTCGAGTGTGGGCCCGTTGCCGGTCTCGGTCGCCCCGCTGGCGGCGTCGCGTCGCTCGCCGGTCGTCTCGCGGTCCGCATCCGGGCTGTCCTCCGGAGTGGGGTCCTCCCGGATTCGACGCACGCGCTCGTACGGGAAGAAGTCCCGTCCCGCGGCGTGAGTCACCCAGACGCCGGAGTCGTAGAAGTCGACGGCGTCGGCGTAGAGTGGATCGGCGTCGCTCGCCTCCGCGGTCAGGTACAGTGCGTAGGACGATGGTTCACTCATGACGACCCGGAACTACGCCGGCGGACGGCATAATTCGTTCGCCGAAACGCTACGTTCAAGTGGCCCGCGGGGGAACCTCCGTGCGCACGCGCCGTTGGTCCAGTGGTAGGACAGTGGCTTCCCAAGCCACTAGCCCGGGGTCAATTCCCGGACGGCGCATTTTCGAGCGCGGCGAGAAAATCGCCGGAAGACAATTGGACCCTATCAGGCGTGCACAGCGAACGAAGTGAGCGAGTACGTCTGATTCCGGTTCAATTCCCGGACGGCGCATTTTCGAGCGCGGTGGGAACGCTCCTGACGTGGTCGGCATCGCTGGTTTCGAACTGACTCTCGTCGGTCGTGGCGAAAAACCGGTCTTCCCCGAAGATCCGGTCGTTGTTCTCTCTCCAGTCGCCGGGGCGGCCGGATCGTAGACGACTGCCCTCCGCAGTTCGATCCCCCGTACCGGGTCGGCGGTCCCGTTCCTCACAGACCGACGCCGTCGGCCAGGAGTTCGTGGGATCGGAGCGTGTCGTCGTGGTCCGCGACGCTCTGTTGGAGCATCACCTCGTCGACGCCGACGCGCTCCGAGAGCTGTTCGAGGAGACCGGCCAGCGTCGTGGGATCACCCGAAATGGCGCGTGGCCACTCGTCGCCGTCGAGCGTCGCGGGCGTCGGGTCGGGGACGCCGCCGAGTTCGTCGACGGCTTCCGCGACTGACGGCCTCGTGCCGGTGACACCGCGTTGCATCCGCTCGTACGTCGCCTCGGCGACTGCACGCAGTCGCGCCGCCTCCTCGTCGGTCGGCGCACAGACGGCGTTCACCGCCACCATTCCACGGGGTGCATCGACGCCGCCGGTCGAGGCGGCGGGGCGGAACCGCTCGCGGTACGTCTCGAACGCCCGCGTGGCGAACTGCGGGCGGATGAACGCGGCGAAACAGTACGGGAGCCCGAGTTCCCCGGCGATGGCAGCGCTCGACGGACTCGACCCGAGGACCCACGGGACCGGTGGCGCCCGCCCCGACCGCGGAATCGTCAGATCGCCGTAGGCGTGTTCGTCGGGGTAGTCGTCGTAGAGGTGGTTGACGACCGCCTCGATTCGCTCCGCGTGGTCCGCGTCGGGGTCCTGCACGCGGCGGTCGGTTCCGAGTGCGCGGTCGGCCGCGGGGGAGCCGTTCGCTCGGCCGAGTCCGGCGTCGATCCGGCCGGGTGCGAGCCCGTCGAGGACGCCGAACTGCTCGGCGACCTTGAACGGGCTGTAGTGGTTGAGCAGGACCGCGCCAGACCCCAACCGGATCCGATCCGTCTCGGCGGCGAGATGGCCGAGCAACACTTCCGGGGACGTGCCGGCGATGGTCTCGGCCATCGCGTGGTGTTCGGCCACCCAGAAGCGTTCGTAGCCGAGACGTTCGGCCTGTTTGGCGGCCGCGACGGTGTTTTCGTACGCGTCCGTCGCGGTGCCGTCGTCGGGGACGGGAGACAGATCGACCGCGGAGAGCTTCATGCGCGGGGTGGGGAAGTGCGAGACATAACGGTTCGGGTCGCCGCCGACCGCTCGGATGCGGGTGCAGATGCGGATGCAAACAGCGTCTGCCCTCGACCGTGGACGGCGAGCCGCGGAGCTCGGAACGCGGGCGGGAGGCGAGCGGCCCGTCCCGACACGGTTTTGTCGCGGCCGCGAGAACACCGGTCAAATGCTCAGCAGGCAGTATCTCCGCGAGAATCCCGACGTGGTGCGCCGGACCCTCGAGGATCGGGGGATGGCCGACGACGTGGATCTCGACCGACTGCTGGAGATCGACGAGGAGTGGCGCTCGCTCAAAAGCGAGGGCGACGACCTGCGCCACGAGCGCAACCAGGTGAGCGACCGCATCGGCCGTCTCAAGGCCGAGGGCGAGGAGGAGGCGGCCCAAGAGGCCATCGAGCGCTCGGGGGAACTCAAAGACCGGTTGGCGGAGGTCGAGTCCCGGGCCGACGAACTGGAGGCCGAGCTCGAATCGGGGCTGATGGAGATCCCGAACGTCCCCCGCGACGACGTGCCGGTCGGCGACGACGAGAGCGACAACGTCGAGAGGCGCCGCCACGGCTTCGACGCCCTGCGCGACCTCCCCGCGGAGGTGACGCCCCACTACGACCTCGGCGAGGCTCTCGACGTCGTCGACGAAGCCCGCGGCGCCAAGACCACCGGCGCCGGCTTCTACTTCCTGAAAGGTGACGGCGCCCGCCTCGAACACGCCCTCATCCAGTTCATGATGGACGTCCACCGCGAGCAAGGCTACGTCGACCTCTTTCCCCCGATCCCGGTCAAGTCGACGTCGATGGAGGGGACCGGCCAGCTCCCGAAGTTCGCGGAGGACGCCTACCGCATCGGCGGCGCCGAGACCGACGACTACGACGACGACGACCTCTGGCTCTGCCCCACCGCGGAGGTGCCCGTCACCAACATGTACGCCGACGACATCCTCCTCCGGGACGACCTGCCGCTGAAACATCAGGCGTACACCCCGAACTTCCGCCGAGAGGCGGGCGAACACGGCACGGAGACCCGCGGCATCGTCCGCGTCCACCAGTTCAACAAGGTGGAACTCGTCAACTTCGTCGAACCGGCGGAGAGCTACGAGCGTCTGGAGGGTCTCGTCGACGAGGCCGAGGAGGTGCTCCGGCGGCTGGACCTCCCCTACCGCGTCCTCACGCTCTGTACCGGCGACCTCACCTTCGCGTCCGCGAAGACCTACGACATCGAGGTGTGGGCCCCGGGCACCGACGCCGACGACGGCCCCGACCGGGGGGGTCGGTGGCTCGAAGTCTCCAGCGCCTCCAACTTCGAGGACTTCCAGGCCCGGCGGGCGGGGCTGCGCTACCGCCCCGAGCGCCACGAGTCGGCGGAGTATCTCCACACGCTCAACGCCTCGGGGACGGCCGTCGGCCGCGTGATGGTCGCCATCCTCGAGTACTACCAGAACGAGGACGGGACCGTCACCGTTCCCGAGGCCCTCCAGCCGTACATGGGTGGGCAGGAAGTGATCGAGGGCCACGAGAAGGTGGGCGAGAGCGCCGTCGGCGCGGGCGACCGGGAGTGAGACGACCCCCGTCGTGAGCCAGAACCGTCGTCGCCAGTCGCGGCGATGGCGGCGGCCGGGACACGGCGACGCCGATCCGTCCGAAGAAGCGATCGATCGGCCGTCCCCCGGCGTTTCGACGGGCTCGGAACGGACGCTACCGTTATACCGTCAGAGAGCGAACAGGAGCGTACGATGACCGATCTGCCGTCCGACGAGACCAGGACGACCAGCACGGACGACTACACCCAGACGGAGTACGCCCTGAGCGCCGCCGAGGCCGGCGAGTTCCTGGTCGAACTCGGCGAACTCCTGCAGGCGGGCGAGGACGTGACGCTCTCCGGTGACGGGTGGGAACTCGAATTCGCGTACCACGACACCGTCGAACTGGAGGTCGAACACGTCGGCGGCGACGACGCGGAGCTGGAAATCGAGATCGAACTGTCGGCCGCGAGCGGGGACGAATCACCCCCATCGCTCGGGTAGACGGCCTCCCCGTCCGCGCCAAATCTTGTAGGATCGGCGACCCGAACCGGCGGGCATGGCCGAATCGTCACCTGGAATCGAGTTCACCGTCATCCTCTACGGCGTCGTCGCATCGAACGCCCTGTTTCGGCTCACCCCCGAGGCCACCCTCCGAAACGCCATGTTGTTGTTCGCGTTCGGCGTCCTCGCGACCGACTGGGCCGAGTATCGACTGTCCGCGGCCGCCGTCCCCGACACGCTCGACGCCAACCTGCTCCAGTTCGGCCTCGACATGCTGATTCTCGTCGTCTGGGCGTTCCTACCCGTGATTCCGGCGGCGGCACTCCCCACGTACGTCGCGGTCGTCGCCGTCCTCGTCGCTCTACAGGGGGCGTGGGACGCCGCACTGCTGGAGACGGCTGGGCGTGGCGTCTACGCGCGAGCGGAGTGGGAACTGGTGGCGGCCTACGGCGCGTTGCTCGCCGCCGACGCAGTCGCTCCGTTCCCCCGGTATCTCCTGTTTTCGGGGGCCGTGGGTCTCTTTCTCGGCCTGAAGGGACTGGCCTGGCTGCGGCTGTATCGCCTGGCGAAGCGGACCGGGACGCCGGCGCACATCTGATACGGTCGGCCGGAGACCGACCGAGGGAGTCGGCATCCCGGCCGTCTCGAAACAGGTGCGGCCGACAGGACGGGTTGGCTACGCCGTATACGTCGTCAGCGACTCGACGCCCTCCTCGCCGACGCGGTGGACGTCGACGAAGCCGAACAGGTCGTCGCCGTCGACCGTCAGGAGGCGACCCTCCACGAACACCGTCCCGTCGGTCGAAACACACAGTTGCTCCAAGACGTGTTCGGTGTCGGTCCGGGGACGCTCCTCGCGCATGAACCGGACGAACCGCTCCCGGCCGTCGAGCGTCCGGTCCGGCCGTCGCTGGACGAATCCGGGCGCGAGGAGGGCCGCGAGGCGGTCGTAGTCGCCGGCGTCGATGGCGTCGTAGTAGCCCAGAACGGCGTCGCGGCGGTCCATGCCACCCCTTCAGCCGGCGACGGGATGAACGTTCGGCCGCCACGACGACAACCCCTTTATTCGACGACCGCCTGCCCCCGACGTGGACCTCCACGTGCGCTACGCGGGCGACGACGACCCCGAGAAATGTACGGCCCGCAAGCTCGCGCGGTTCGACCTGGTCGACCTCCACCGCTCGGACCGGGAGACGCCCTACGGCGTCGTACTCAACCCCCACGCGGAGCGGGCGCTCTCCCCGGCCGACGCGACCGGAACGGGCACGCTCGTCGCCCTCGACTGCTCGTGGGAGTCGGCCGGCGAGGCGCGCTTTTCCCTGCCCGGCGAGCATCGCGCACTCCCCTATCTCGTCGCCGCCAACCCCGTCAACTTCGGTCGCCCGTTCCGGCTGACGACGGTGGAGGCGCTGGCGGCGGGACTGGTCATTCTTGGGCACCGCGCCGACGCCGAGCGCCTCCTCTCGAAGTTCACGTGGGGGGAGACGTTTCTCGAACTCAACGACGAGCCCCTGCGGCGGTACGCCGGCTGTGACGACTCGGAGGACGTGGTGGCAGTACAGGGGGAGTATCTGGACCGGTAGCCTCCCGAGGGAAAGCGTTGATGTGCGAGCGCCCCGCAGCGGGCGACGTGCAACTCCGACACCGACGAGTGATCCCCGTCGCGCTCGCGCTCACTGGCCTCGTGGCCGTCGTGATCGGCGTCCGGCAGGGGCTCGTCCACGTGGCACCGGGCTACGAGGGAACCGTGGTGACCGGCTGGGGCGGCGACCTCAACCACGAGGAGCGCCTGCTCACCCGCCTCGGTCTCGTCGGCGTCGCCGGAACGGTCGCCGCGCTCCGGTGGCGACGGCTCGCGGCCGTCCCCGTCGCGACGGGAGGGGTCGTCCTGTTCTACGCGCTCCGGGCGGTCACACACTACGCGCTCGATCCGGGGCTGTACACGGAGGTTCGGACGGCCGGTGGGGCGACCGAACTCGTCCTCGGTGCCGAGCCCATCCTGCTCGTCGTCGGGGGTGGTCTCCTCGTCGCCGCCGGCGTCGTCGGGTGGTGGGAACGCCGCTGGGCCGACGGCGGCGCGTCACCGACCGCAGCGACGTCGGCGAAGTGATCCGAGTGACGCGTGACGACCGGAGACGCCCACCGCCGCGAACGGACGGCCTTTTATCCGCCCGTGTCGAAACGTCGACAATGATTTTCGAAAGCCTGCCGACCACGCCCCGGTCGGAGGAACTCATCGACAAGGCGTTCTCGCGGGCCGCGCGCTCCGGGCGCGCGAAGTCCGGGGTGGAGGCCCAGCAGTCGATGCTGCAGACGGCGGGCAACATCCTCTCGGACAACTTAGAGAACGTGGTGACCGAGTGGCCCGACTTCGGCGTCGTCGATCCGTTCTATCGCGAACTCGCCGACGCGGTGTTGCGCCGGGAGACGGCGACCCGGACCGCCGAGGACGGGACCGAACAGGCGGGTCTCGACGCCCTGCGAGCCAGCCTCTCGGAGGTGACGTGGGCGAGCCGACAAATCGAGGAACTGCAGCGGGAGTACAACCCGAAGCTCCGGAAGACGGAACCGGAGACGGCCAGAAAGCACCGGAAGCAGGCGTTCGCCCGCATGGCAGACGTGGTCGAGGAGATCGAAGACGACCTGCTGCGGGTGGGCGAGGCCCGCGACGCCCTCCGCGACCTGCCCGACATCCGCCCCGACGAACCGACCATCGTCGTCGCGGGCTACCCCAACGTCGGCAAGTCGTCGTTCGTGAACGCGGTCACCCGCGCCGACAACGAGATCGCTCGCTACCCCTTTACGACCCGCCGGATCGGTATCGGCCACTTCGAGCGCGATCACATCCGATACCAGATCATCGACACGCCGGGGCTGCTCGACCGACCCGAGACGGAGCGCAACGACATCGAGAGTCAGGCGGTGAGCGCGCTGGGACATCTCGCCGACGCCGTCCTGTTCGTCGTCGACGCCAGCGAGGCGTGTGGCTACCCGCTGGCGGCCCAACTCGACCTTCGTGACGCCGTTGTCGAGCGGTTCGACGCACCCGTGGTGACGGTCTGTAACAAGAGCGACCGCTCGCGCGACGTCGACGCCGACGCCTACATGAGCGTCACGGCGGGCGAGAACGTCGGCGAAGTACTCGATCTGGCGGTCGAGACGGTCGACTGGGAGCCCGACCTGCCGTCGCGCTAGGCCGCCGTGTACGTCACCTCGACGGTGGCGGTGACCGTGACGGGCGCGGGCAGGATGGCCGTCTCGTCGCTGGCGTCGGCCGCGAACCGAGCGGCCGGAGGGGGGGCGTACTCCGCACCGGTCGAGGCCCGCCGCACGCCCGTCACCGAGAGGTCGGCCGCACTCGCGATGCTCGCCGCGTCGGTCCGGGCAGTGTCCATCGCGCGGTCGAGCGCCGTGGCTCGCAGTTCGGCCCGCCGCTCGTCGCTCAGCGTGAATCGAACGCCGTCGACGCTCGTCGCGCCGGCGCCGACCGCGATGTCAAAGGTCTCGCCGGCCCGGCCGGGAGCCGTCTCGACCGCGAGCGCGTGGACCGCGCGGTAGCCGACGACCTCGCTCTCGCTCCCGCCACCGGAGTAGTTGTACACCGGTGCGATGCCGAACGACGTCGTCGTCACGTTCGCCTCGGGGTGGCCGCCGTCGGCGAGCGCCGCCCGGAGAGACTCGACGTCCTGGGCCACCTGCGCACGGGCATCGTCCGCGCCGTCGGCGGTCGCTTCGACGCCGACGCTCACGACCGCCAGGTCGGGGTCGGCGTTCGCCGATTCGGTCGCGGAGACGGAGACGGTCGGTCCGGACGGGTCGCCGTCGGTCGCGGTGGTCTGGAGCGGGCCGACACAGCCGGCAAGGAGGACGAGAGCGACGACGGACAGCGCAGCCAGACGTTTCATACGAGCAACACGCGCCGGGAGTATATCAACCCATCAGCGGGTCGTCCCAGCGACGGCGGACCGCCCGACGCTGTCGGGCGATCCGGCCGGATCGGGGGAGGGTGCCTGCACGCTGGCCGTGGCGGCCGCGCTCGTCTCGACGTCGACGGCGACGTATCTCACCTCGACGGCGATGGGGCGGTCGTCGCGTACGGGTGGGTTCGTGAGCGCACCGAGACGCTCCGCGAGACGGCCGGCGAGTTCCGGTGTCTCGCTCCCCGGCGGGTGGCCGACGGTGACCGTCACCCGTTCCGGGCGGGAGAAGGGGAACGTCTCCTCGTAGGCGACGGTGATCGAGAGCTGTTCTAGTCCGTCGTAGTCGTCGAGGGTGTCGTCGACGGCTAGACGCGTCTCCTCCTCGAACGTCGCGGACCGGTAGGCACCGTAGGTGACGCCCGCGAGCATGGAGGATAGAACCAGCAGGGCGACACCGAGCGTGGCGATGCGTTTCAGCGTCGCCGTCCGCGCCTCCTCGCGGCGGAACCAGCTCTCGGGGCGGTAACCCGTGAGCCACAGCACGGCCAGCGCCGCGAAGTTGATCGAGAGGAAGTTGACGAGGACGAGCACGAACGCGCCGGAGACGGTCCGGGGCGATCCCCACGCGAGGCCGATTCCGACGACAGCCGTCGGCGGGACGAGCGCTGCGGCGATCATGACGCCGACGAGCGCCGTCGAGACGCCGGTCGAGAGGCTGAGTGCGCCGGCGACGCCCGCCCCGAGCGCGATTGCCAGCGAGAGCACGTCCGGAACGAGGCGCTCGCGCACCTCGTCGATGGCGAAGACGTCGGCAGCCTCTAGCGGAACGACGTGTGCGGTCCGGAGGAGTGCGGCGAAGACCGCCGCCGCGACGACGGCCAACACCCCGCCGGCGACCTGGAGTTTCACCCCACGGAGCAGGAGGTCGCGGTCGTCGACGACCGACCCAGTGCTTGTCGCCATCGCGGGGCCGATCAGCGGCGCGATGACCATCGAGCCGACGACGACCGCCGCGGAGTCGAGCAGGAGGCCCGCCGTCGCGACCACGGAGCTCACGACGGTCATGATGACGAACGTCCGCCAGTTCGGCGCGAGCGATCGCGCCCGCGCCGCGAGTTCCTCGCGGGCGATCCGGTCGCCGTTCTCCTCCATCTCCTCGTAGCGCTCGACGAGGTCGTCGAACCGGCGGGAGATCACCGTCTCGGCATCGATGACGACGGTGTACGCGTCACGGTCGAGGCCGGCGTCCCGCAACTGCTCCAACACTGGCTCGACTGCCGCCTGCGGGAGCGGGAAGGTCACCGTGGCCGTGTACTCGCGGCCGCTGGTTTCGTCGGTGACGACGTAGTCGATACCCTCCTCGTCGAGCGTTCGGAGGATCGACTCGCGTTTCCCCGGCGGGATCATGACCTGGACGAGTCGCACGGGCGCACGTCTCGCCGCCCGAACAAATAGTCTGTGTCGAGTCGAGGGCCGGAAGACGGCGCCGGTGCGGGCGATCCGACCACGGGAGGCGGCGATGACGGGGACGCCGGTCGGGATCAGTCGGCCGCCACGGCGTCGTCGGAGTCGGGCGCCGCGTCGTCGCGCCACGTGAAGTAGCTCGCGAGCGCCGGGCCGGTGACGTTGTGCCAGACGCTGAACAGCGCGGGAATCAGCGCCGCCGCCGGCGAGAACAGCGACGTGGCGAGGGCGACCGCCAGCCCGCTGTTCTGGAGCCCCACCTCGAACGCGCACGTCCGGGCACGGTCGTCGGACATCCCCGCGGCCCGCCCGACGCCGAAGCCCGCACCCAGACCGATCGCGTTGTGGGCGACCACGGCGAGGAGGACGAGCGTGCCGGCGGTGAGGATGTTCTCCACGTTCGCACCGACGACGCCGGCGACGATGGCCACGATGGCGGCGACGCTGACGACCGGGAACACGTCGACACCCACCGCGGCCACCCGGGGAGCCTTCCGATCGAGGAGATACCGGATGGCGAACCCGAGCACGACCGGGACGACGACGATCTGGACGATGCTGGTGAACATCTCCACGAAGGTCACGTCGACACCCTCCCCGAGGATGAACAGCGTCCACGCCGGCATCACGACGGGGGCAGCCAGCGTCGTCAGAGTCGTGATGGCGACCGAGAGCGCCACGTCGCCCCGACCGAGATAGGTCATCACGTTCGACGCGGTGCCGCCGGGCGCCGCACCGACGAGGATCAATCCCAGGCCGACGGCGTCAGGCAGATCGAGGGCGAGATACAGGCCGTACGCCACGATGGGCATCACGACCCACTGTGTCACGGCGCCGATCCCCACGTCGACCGGCCGCTCGATCAGCCGCCTGAAGTCGGCCGGCTGGAGCGTCAGCCCCATGCCCAGCATGATGAGGCCGAGCAGCGGCGTGACGTAGTCGAGAACGGGCACGAACGGCCCCGGGTTCGTCAACGCGAGGCCCGAGGCTAGCAACACCCAGACGACGAAGTACTTACTCGCGAGACGACTCACGCGTGAGATTCGAGTAGTGAGGCTCACGTCGACCGATGCGATTCGAACGGCCGAAAGGGCTGTCCATTCCGCCGTCACGCGGTCGGGGCGGTCAGTCGGGGCTGGGGCCGGGGTCGGGGTCGGCGTCTCGCTCCGGCCGCAGCCGACGCAGGATCGGTATCTCCTCGACGCGGTCACCCAGCAGCGCCCAATCGATCCCCGACGGCTTCGATCCAGCGGCCGTTCGGACGACCCGCTCCGGCGTCACGACGAGATCCATCGGCACGTCGTGAGCCGACGGCGGCGGCGCCGTCTCCGGAGGGACGACCTGTCGCTCGTGGACGGTCGTCGCCGTCGTCGTGTCCCCGTCGACCAGGTCGAACGCCCGAAGTACGGCGAACTCCAGGTCGCTGTACCCCTCGCCCTTGCCGACGCGGGTGCCGGCGTCACTCACCGCGACGCTCCCGGAGACGATCAGGTCGATCGGTTCCATCGAGTCCGGGCCGACCCGGACCCCGTGATCGGCCGACCCGCTGACCGTCGTCGCGTCGTCGACGTCCTCGATTTCGTCGGGGTCCAATCGCAGGAAGCACCGTTCGTCGGCTAGCCGTGGCACCGCCATGTAGACGGTTTTTCCGGCGCGCAGCGCCCGTCGGCGGACGGGAAGCTGCGGAGAGTCGGGATTCGATTTGATCACGTCCGCGTCCCGCCACGCGTCGAGGCTCGCGAGGCGCTCGGCGGCGTCCGCCGCACCGCGGTAGTTCGGAATCCGTCCGTGGGGAGGATACGGAAAGCGTGCCTCGCCGCTCTCCTCTAGCCCGTCCCAGACTCGCTCGCGGAGCGTCGTCTTGTCCATACCGACCGAACGGGCGCCGGCGACAGGAGGGCATCGGTTCCGAGGGGCGACGTCGGACCCGCGGCGCCGTTCCGTCACCGGGGACAGGGTTATTGTCGACGGACGGTTCACTCACACCATCGGCAATGAGCGATTCCGGAAGCCCCGACGGCACCGGCGGCGCCGAGTACGGCCAGGCGGCGCTCGCGTTGACGGTCGTCGCGGCGCTCGTCGTCGCCGCGGCGCTTCTCCCCGGCGCCGGACTCGGTGGCGTCGGGAGCGAGGACGGGAGTGGGGACGGCGGGACGGGCAGCGCAGCGACGGGCACGCCCGCGTCGACCGGAACGGGGAGCGAGACCGAGAGTGCGAGCGCCACGACGACGGCCGGCGCGACGGCGACCCGAACTCCCGACGACGACCGACCGACACCCACGCCGTCGGGTGGGGCGTCCGGTAGCGGGGGGCTCGGCGGCGGCTCACCGAGCGGCGTCCCGCTCTCGGAGCCGCCCGAACGGACACGGATCGGCTCGACCCAGGGGTTCGAGGGGCAACTGGCACAGACCCCGCAGTTCGTCGTCGAGGGGCCGGAGAACACGTACTGGCGGCAGACCGCCTACGCCACGTACACGGGGTCGGCATGGGACGGATCACCGGAGTGGCGACCCATCGAGGAGGGCGTCCCCAACGACGCACGGACCGCCGACGGACGGACGATGGAGTACCACGTCACCCTTCTCGTGCCGTCGTCGTCGCTCCCGACGGCGTGGCAGCCCAGTTCGGTCCGGCTGTCGAACCGGAGCGGGAGTGAGGGCGAGGGCGTGGGCGTCGAGGCGTCGACGGTCGGAGGCGTTCGCACCGCGTCGGAACTCCCGGCGGAGACGACGTATCTTGCCCGGAGCGCGGCGCCGCCGTCGAATCCGGCGACGCTCCGTGCCGCGGGCACCGACTACCCCGACCGGATCGAGCGGCGGTACACGCAGCTGCCGGCCGAGACGCCCGAACGCGTCGGCGCGTTCACCGACGACCTGACCGCGAGCGACGAGACGCCGTACGAGACGGCGGTCACGGTGCAGAACTGGCTCCGACAGAAGCCGTACTCGCTGAACGCCAGCCACGAGGCCGGCGAGCCGGTGGCCGACCAGTTCATCTTCGAGATGGAGTCGGGATACTGTCAGTACTACGCCACGTCGATGGTCGCCATGCTCCGGACCCAGGGGATTCCGGCGCGGTACGTCGTCGGCTACGCGCCGGGCGAGCGGGTGGGTGACGACCAGTATCTCGTCACCGCCGACCGGGGTCACGCGTGGGTCGAGGTGTTCTTCCCCGGCGCGGGCTGGGTGCGGTTCGACCCGACCGGTTCGGGGCAGTTGCCGGTGCAGAACCCCCAACCGCCGTACGACATCTCGCTGAACCGCTCGGCGGTGGCGGGCGCGCCCGTCACCATCGACGTCGCGAAAAACGACACGCCGGTCGTCGGTGCGCCGGTCGAAGTGAACGGCGAGCGCGTCGGCTGGACCGACGCGAGCGGGACGGTGACGACGCGACTCCCCTACGACGCCGAGTTCACCGTCACGGCACGACCGCCGAACGCGGTGACGAAATACGGGGACGACAGCGAGGCGCTACGCGCCTCTGGCAGTCGGCCACAGGCCGACGACGGGACGGCCACCGACCACTGGGCAGGAGGCGCGACGCTCCAGGCGGGCGGCGCGGCGATTCGCGCCGACCACGACGGGACGGCGGCGAATCACTCCTCGCGGACCTACCGAAGCGACACGAACGTCACGCTCACCGTCGAAGGTGATCCCGTCGCCGGCGGCGGAACGACCGTCCGGGCGACGATCAAGGACGTGCCCGTGCGCGGGGCGACGGTGACCCTCGACGACGAGCGCGTCGGGACGACCGGCCCGGACGGCCGACTCGGCGTCTCGCTCGCCGACACCTCGCCGGGGGAACACCGCCTCGCAGTACGTCGGGGAGCCGCCGACGGGACGACGACGATCACCGTACTGGCGGCGAACGCCTCGACGACGACGGTCACACCGAGTGCCGATCCACCCCCGCTGAACCTCTCGGTCTCCGCGACGCCGCTCGCACTCCCCGGGCGGCCGGCGACGGTGACGACGACCCGAAACGACACGCCGGTCGAGGGGGCGCGCGTGACGGTCGGCGGGACGCAGGCGGGGACGACGACCGAGAACGGCACGCTCGGCGTCTCGCTCCCGATCGCGGGATCGGTCGCCGTCGTCGCCCGCGGTCCGGACGGGGCGAGCGCGCGGACGACCCTTCCGCTCGCCCGCAACGCCGTCGGCGTCGGCGTCGGCGGGCTGGTCGGCGTCGTCCTCCTCGGCCGCGCGGCACGGCGACGGGGGCTCACGCCGCGCCGCGTGGGGGGTGTGGCCACGGCGTGGCTGTCGCGACTTCTCTCGTGGACGGCTGCCGCCTGCGTTCGCGCCGCGGAACTCCTTCGGGCCGCGGGGCGGGCGTTCCGTCGCGGCGCCCGCCACCTCGCGACGCTCCCGGAGCGACTCGCCACTCACGGGCTGTCGGCGCTCGCTGCCCTCGATCCGCGACGGCTCGGCGGAGTGCTCCGGTGGCTCCGGCGGTGGATGGCCGGCCTGCTGGCGCGCTCCGAGTCGGCGGCGGGGTCGGCCGAGCAGCGATCGGGGAGAGCAACGGCCACGGCCGCCGACCCGGACGAGGGACGGTCGGTGCCGACGCTCCGTGAACTCTGGCGCGAGTTCGTCGCCCTCGTCGCACCCCCACGGCCGACGACCCGAACGCCGGGGGAGATCGCCCGCTACGCCATCGACCACGGGCTGCCGGCGGAGCCGGTCAGGGCGCTGACCGACGCGTACCGCGACGCCGAGTACGGACGACTCGCGCCGGAGGAAGGACGGCTCGCACGCGCCCGCGAGGCGCTGCGGTCGATCCGCGAGGCTGCGGGGAGGAGCGAAGAGTGACCCGCCTCACGTGGCGACGGGTCGCGGTCGGTGCGGCTCTCGCCGGCGTCGGCTTCGCGGTCTGGGTCGGCTACGCTCCGGAGACGCTCCCGGCGTCGATCCGGAGGGGCCTCGTTCCGGACGTCGACAGCCGAATCGCGCTGGCGATGGCGGGCGCAGTGGCCGGGGTGATCGGCCTGCTGTACTCGTGGCTCACCGAACCGGACGCCACGGCGCCGCTGTCGGAACGGGCGGCGACGAAGCCGGCGCGGACGGTGACGGTCGCCGGAGCCGATCTCTCGGTGCAGTACGAGCGGTTGGTCGAGAACGGGCCGCCCGCGGATCCGGAGCGTGATCCGATCCGGCGGCGGCTCCGCGACGTCGTCGTCGAGAGCGTCGAACGGGAACGAAACGACGCGACGGCCTACATCGACCGGGGAGCGTGGACCGACGATCGGTACGCGGCGGCTTTCCTCACTACCGCGCCGACGGTCGACTACCCGTGGTATCACCGCCTCTACGCGTGGCTCTACCCCGGTCGCGCCTACGAGCGGCGAGTACACCGGGCGCTCGCCGCCGTCGAACGCACGTGTGCGGATCGGCTGTCGGGATACGAGCCGCCGCCGTCGTCGCCGGACGGTCGTCTGCGGGCCCTCCGTGCGGTACTGGAGGGGTCGTCGTGACGCGGCGCGTCCGGCGGTACGGCGGCCTCGCGGCGGCGACGGTCCTGCTCGTCGCCACCGGCGTGGGGACGGGAACGCCGACGCTCCTGCTCGCTGGGGTCGTCCCCCTCGCGTTCGTCGTCCAGGGGGCGCTGTCGACGCTCGAACCGATCGACGACCGAGTGCGGATCGAGCGCGAGCTTCGACCGGAGACGCCGCTGCCGGGACAGCCCGTCGAGGTTCGGCTGACGGTGACGAACGTCGGCGAGTCGGTCGTACCGGACCTGCGAGTGCAAGACGGGGTGCCCGAGGAGCTGGCGCCCCGGGAGGGCGAACCGAGGGTCGGCGCGGCACTCCGGGGGGGCGAGTCGGCGACGGCGACGTACACGCTGACCGCGAACCGCGGACGCTACGCGTTCCGGCCGGTCCGGCTCCGTGCGGCGAGCGTGAGCGGAACGGTCGTCGACGAGGTGGCTCGCGAGGCTGACGGTGTCGGGAACTTCGAGTGTCGGATCGACGCCGAGGACGTCCCGCTTCGGCGACGGACCACGGCCTTCGCGGGGTCGCGGGCGACCGACACCGGCGGCGTTGGCGTCGAGTTCCACGCCACTCGCGACTACCGCGCCGGCGATCCGGTCTCCCGAATCAACTGGCGGCGGTACGCCAAGACGGGCGACCTCTCGACGGTCGAGTACCGCGAGCAACGGGCCGCGCGAGTGGCGGTAGTGATCGACGGTCGGCGGCCGAACCACGTCGCCAACGAGGCGGCGCTCCCGACGGGCGCGACGCTGTGTGCCTACGCCGCCACCCTCGCGGTCCGGGTTCTCCGCGCGGAGGGCCACCACGCCGGCGTCGGCGCACTCGGAACCACCGACCCGATCACCGGCCGCCGGCCGGCGTGGGTGCCACCGGACGCCGACGGCTTCCCGGCCCGCGCGGCCGCCGTCTGCAACGCCGCCGCGACGGGCGACGGCGAGGTGGTGACGGGGACGGAAGCCGACGGGGACGGGCGCGCGAGCACGGCCACGACCCGCGCCGACGGTGGGGGCGACGCCGACCTCCGCCGACTGCTCGGACGCCTGCCCGCGACGGCACAGGTGATCTGCTGTACGCCCGCCCTCGACGACGCGGCGGCATCGGCGGTGGAGTCGATCCGGACACAGGGCCACGAGACGACCGTTCTCTCGCCGTCGGTGACACCCGACTCCGTCGGGGGGCGGGTCGTCACTCTGGAGCGTGGCGTTCGACTCGACCGGATGCGAGGGGTCGGTGCGGCCGTCGTCGACTGGAAACGCGAGGAACGCCTGCCGGTCGCACTGGCACGCCTACTCCAGGGAGGAATCCGGTGATGCGCGTAACGGCGACGGCCGCGCCGGTCGGTGCGGCCGTCGTCGACTGGAAACGCGAGGAACGCCTGCCGGTCGCACTGGCACGCCTACTCCAGGGAGGAATCCGGTGATGGCGACGGGGTCGTCGGATACGACGCTCGGTGCCGGTGCCTCCCGACCGGCGAGCCTGACGGTGGCACTCGCCGTCGGGATCGGCCTGTTCGTCGCGGGGATGACCGGCGGGACCGGGGCGGGTGTCGCGACGACCGGTGCGGCCGGCGTCGCGCTCGGAATCGCGACGCTCTGTCGCGCCCGCGACGGTCCCGCGGCCGCGGCCGCTGGGGCGGCGCTGACGCCGGTCGTCGCCCTCGTCGGCGTCGCGGGATGCGTCCTCGTCGCGGCCGAGCGCGGCGCCCTCGCGAGCGCGGGCACGGGGGGTGGTGAGTGGCCGCCGGCGGTCGTCCTCGCGCTCGGCGTCGGGACGGCGGCGTTCGGGGCGGTCGGCACGCTCGGCGACGGGATCGGCGAGGGGGCGGTCCGACGGGTGCTCCGCTCCGCGACGGCGACAGCGACGGTCGTCGGGGTGGCGCTCGTGGCGGTTCTCGCGCCCCGAGCGAGCGTGAGAGACGCGCTCCCGTCGACCGCGTTCGATCCGGGAGCGCTCCTCGTTCCGGTGTTGTCGCCCGGCGGGCCGACAACCTCGCTGGTGTTCGCTTTCGGGCTCGTCGTCGCCGCGGCGCTCTCCTGTCGGTGGGCGCTGTCGTCCCTGCCCATCGCCGAGTTGGCGCCGCGGGCACGACGCGAGGCGACCGAACGAGCGATCGATCGTGTCGACGCCAGCCTCCGCCAGGCGGCGACGTACGGCGTGTTGGCGACGTGCGCGAGTTTCACGACGGCGATTCCGGCCGTCCGGGAGGCGCTGCCGGTCGCCGGTCTCGCGGCGCTGGTCGCGCCCACGGCGCTGCGGGTGCTCCTTCTCGCTGTCGCGGCCGTCGCCGCAGCGGTCGCACTCGCCGCCCGCCTCCTCCGGTCCGTGGCCGGCGAGGCGGCGTCGGCGCTCGGGTGGATGCTCCCCGCGACGACCGGCGGGGTCGCTGTCGTCGCCGTCGCCCTCGCCGTCGGCGCCGGGGGGACGGTGTCCCGACTCGTCGGCGGCCTCCCACCCGGCGTTCGTCCGGCTGCGACGGACCTGCTCGACACGCTCTCGCCGACGGGGGTCGTCCTCGGCGTCGCCGTCGCCGCCGTCGGCGTGCTGGCGGCCTCGCTGACGGTGCTCGTCGTCCTGCTGGGCATCGACCTGCTCCCCACCCGTGGGAGCGGCGGCGCGCTGGCCGGCGCGGGACTCGCGGCGTGTGCGGTCGTGCTCGGCCTCGGGACGGCGCCCGCGCTCGCGACGTTCGTCCTCGTTGGTCTGGGCGTCGTTGTGTGGGACGTGAGCGACCGGGGGGTGGGCGCGCGCGCTGATCTCGGGCCGCGATCGGCGGCGGGCGTCGAGGCCGTCCACGCCGTCGGGAGCGTCGCCGTCGCCGCCGTCGGCGTCGGCGTGGCGTGGCTGGCGTTCGCGCTCGCGGGCGCCGTGGCGCTCCCGGACGGCGCGCTCGTCGGGACGGTCGCCGCCATCGCGGCGGCGGTGATCCTGCTCGGCGTGCTCCGGGGCTAGTCGGCCGTCGCCGCGGGTACGTCGACGCCGTCGAGGATGTCCGAGACGACGTCGGCGGGATCGGCGTCGCGGATGGACGCCTCCGAGGTCAACACGAGACGGTGGGTCAGGACCGGCGGCGCGACGGCTTTCACGTCGTCCGGCGCGACGTACGATCGGCCGGAGACGACCGCACGGGCGCGGGCCGCCTCGTAGAACCGTTGGATTCCGCGGGGAGAGACGCCCACCGCCACCCGGTCGTCCTCACGAGTCGCCCGCGCCAGGTCGACGAGATACTCGCGAACCTCGGGGGCGACGGTGACGGTCTCCGGAACCTGCCGGAGAGAGACCACTCGGTCGGCGTCGACGACGGCGTCGACGCTCGGTTTCGTCGACGTCCGGTTGCTCCGCCGTTCGAGGAGTTCGAGTTCACCCGCCCGGTCCGGATAGCCCATCGACGCCTCGACGACGAAGCGGTCGCGCTGGGCCTCCGGCAGGCGGAACGTCCCCTCCTGCTCGACGGGATTCTGGGTCGCGACGACGAAGAACGGTTCGGGGAGCGCGAACGTCTCGCCGTCGACGCTCACCTGTCCCTCGTCCATCGCCTCCAGCAACGCGGACTGGGTCTTCGGCGGCGCGCGGTTGATCTCGTCGGCGAGGACGACGTTCGCGAAGACCGGTCCACGCTGGAAGCGGAAGCTCCCCTCGTGTTCGTCGTAGACGTGCGTACCCGTGATGTCGCTGGGGAGGAGGTCGGGCGTGAACTGGATGCGGTTGAACTCGAGGCCGAGAGCGTCCGCGAACGCGATGGCGGTCAGCGTCTTTCCGGTTCCGGGGACGTCCTCGACGAGGACGTGTCCGCGGGCGAGCATCCCGGTCAGGACCGTCTCCAGAACGGCCCGGTCGGCGACGACAGCCTCGCTCACCCGGTCGACGATGTCGCTACAGAGGCCCGACGCCGTCTCGACGTCCATCGGTTCGCTCACGGCGTCGGCCAGGGCGCGTTCGTACATAGGTTTTCGGTGTCACGGCCCAAGATATCCGCCACCCGAATCGTTCATTATCGACCGGTTCGGACCCTCTAGCGCCAGTATTATCCCTCTCGGCCACGTAGAGAGACCAATGACCCCCTCCCCCGATTCGGCGCCGGTCGACGGCGACGCCAACGCCAGCAAGACGACCCTGTTCTGTGGGGACTGTAGCCACGCCAGCCCCGTCGACGGCGACTGGACCGTCCGCACCGTCGGCGGGCGCCGGCGCGTCCGCTGTCCCGAGTGTCGAGGCGTCGTCGACGAGCGACGCCTCTCCGGGGACGGTCGTGTCTCCGACTCAGACTCCGACTCCGGACCCACCTCCGAGACACCGGTCCAGCGCTGCGTCGCCGTCTTCCGCCACTACTGGTCGGCGTGGACGACGCTGCTGGACGGGTCGCGCGCCGACTGCTAAATCAGGCGTACCGACCTCGGTCCTCGACCTCTCGCAGCCGCTCGATGACGGCGTCGTCGCCGACCGCGTCGTAGCCCGCCTCGAACGCCGAGAGCGTCGCGTCCGCGTCGGCGTCGGTGGCCGTCCCGCGGACGCTCCCACCGAAGACGTGACAGTCCATCGCGTGATCCTCGACGTGGCCACTGTGGTAGCCGAGGCCGAAGTCGATGAGATACACCCGCTTTCCGACCCGGACGTTCCGGACCGTGGGGTCGCCGTGGACGATGCCCGCGCCGTGGAGCCGTGCGAGGTGTTCGCCGACCGTCCGGGCCCGCTCCGGCGTGAGGGCGGCGCCGAGATCACGGTCGCCGACGCGGTCGAACGTGAGCGTCGCCTCCGGGACGTCGACATCGCGGACGACCGGCGTCGGCACGCCCCGTCGGCGAGCGTCGCTCGTGAGGCGCGCCTCCGCGACCGTCCGCTCGCGGCGGAGTCGGGCGTCGAGGGCGGGGTGGCGGTACGCCTTCGGAAGCCGGCGTTTGGTCACCCGCTCCTCGCCAATCGTGACGACTGCCTCGGCGCCCTGCCGTTCCGCCGTCTCCACCGGCGTGAACGACACTGGCGCCTCGCCCGCCCGCCACGTCACCGTCACCTCGTCCGGGCGGAAGTTCGGGTCGACCGCCGACTCCTCGATGGGTAGGGTATCGCCCGCGGCGAACATCTTCGCGCCGAGAACCGCGATCATGCCCGCGTTGTCGCGGAGAAAGCGCGGCTCGGGGGCGTAAAAGTCGGCGCCGCGGGCCGCACACATCGTCGCCAGCATCTCCCGTAAGCGCCCGTTTTGCCCGACGCCGCCGCCGAGGACGAGTTCGTCCGCACCGGTGAGCGACAGCGCGCGTTCGGACACCTCGGTCAGCATGGCGAAAATCGTCTCCTGAAGCGAGAAACAGACGTCCTCGACCGGCGTCCCGTCGTCGTAGGCGTCCTTCGCGGCGCTCATCAGCCCCGAAAACGAGAAGTCCATCCCCTTGACGACGTAGGGGAGGTCGACGTACTCGCCGTCCCGGGCGGCCGCCTCCACCTTCGGCCCACCGGGGTGTGACCAGCCGACGTGCCGAGTGAACTTGTCGAGGGCGTTGCCCACGCCGGTGTCCATCGTCTCCCCGAGGACCCGGTACCGACCGTCGTGGTAGCCGAGCAGGTGAGCGTTGGCGCCGCTGGCGTTCAGACAGACTGGGGCGTCGAAGCCGGCGCCGTACCGACCGATCTCGAGGTGGGCGACCATGTGGTTCACCCCCACGAGCGGCACGTCGAGAGTGCCCGCGAGAGCGCGGGCGGCGGTTCCGACGATGCGCAGGCAGGGACCGAGACCCGGCCCACGGGAGAAGGCGACGGCGTCGATGGGGCCGTCCGCGGCGTCGAGGACCGACTCGATCACGGCGGGAATGGCGTCACCCATGTGTTCGGCGGCCTCTCGCGGGTGAATGCCGCCGCTCTCCGGCTGGTAGGCGTCGGTTTCGACGTGAGGGTTCTCGGCGGCGAGGGCGGGGGGCGCATCGGGATCGAACTCGAAGACTGCGGCGCTGGCCGCCCACGCCGTGCCCTCGATGCCGAGGACTCGCATCCGGCGGTACCGTTACGCTTCTTCGGCTTCTGCCTCGGTCTCGTCCGCGTCCTCGCCGTCGGGGCTGATCTTGTTCCGGTCGAGCATGTGGTCTTGTTCGACGTCGCGGGCGTGGTCCGGGCTCTCGTACACCTTGGCGTAGCCGATCGTCTTGCGCATCCCGAACTTCGTGTCGAGTTCGTGGACGACTACTTCGGCGGAGTCCTTGTTCAGTTTGGCCGCGAGGCTGTCACGAACCGAGAGACGGGAGGGCGTCGCCTCGTCGTGCGTGATCTCGAATCGGACGTCGGTCCGGTGCAACATTGGGTTCTCGTCTTCCGCGATGATGTCGATATCCATCGTTCAGTTACCCGTACGTGGTCCCGAACCGGACAAAAGGATTACGAAGCGGCCGGCGACGGGTCACGCGCCGAGCAGCCCGAGCGCGGCGTCGGTGTCGCCGTCCATCCGGGTGAGCAGATCACGTGCCAGCGTCCGGCTCTCGTTGGTGACGGGGACGAGCACCATCCCCTCGCCGGGCTGGCCGTAGACCACGCAGCCACCGCGCGGCGTCGCGAGGATAGCCGGGAGCGCCGCCAGATCCTCCTCGCCGTCGACACCGATAGTGGTCGGTGCGTCGCAGTCGAGGGCGGTCACGAGCGCGTCGAGGAGCTCCCGCGAGAGGGTCGCCGGCGGGTTCGACACCTCGACGTCGGGGGAGGGGAGCGAGCGACGGATCGACTCGTCGACGCGGTGGCGCTCGGTTTTCCCGTCGACGATCGCCACGTCGGGCGGTCGTCCGGCGTCGTAGAGGTGGGCGGTGACCACGTCGCCGACGGTGACGAGCGGCGTGCCGGCCTCGTCGGCCGCGAGTAGAGCCGCGGGATCGGTGAAGACGGCGCCGAGGGGATCCTTGAACGCTCCCCGCAGATCCTCGGGGAGGTCGAGCACGGTCAGCGAACCTTGAGTGCGTAGCCGCCGGGCGTGGAGACGTTCATCTCCGCTGCGACCTCCGAGTGTTCGGGATGGGTGATGATGACGTAGCCCGCCCAGTCCTCCGTGAGGCTCGACGATCCGCAGTTCGCACACGTCTGCGTGTCGGGATCGTTGATGAAGTGACACTCACGGCAGGCGAGGCGGTCCTCGGCCATCAGTTACCCTCCATCTGCGCCTCGCGCTTCTGTCGCTCCTCCTCGAGCCACCCGTGCTTGCCCAGCCCGGGCTGTTTCGCCGTCAGGCCGATCTTGCTGTCGCGGGGGTTGCGCTCGTCGACGCTCTTGGTGACGATGCGCACCCGAATCTCGTCGCCGACGCCGAGCGTTCGGTTCGTCTCGGTCGAGGCGAGCTGCTGGTTCTCGCCGTCGTAGGCGAGATATTCGTCGGAGATCTGTGAGACGTGGAGCAGGCCGTCGACGGGACCGATCCCGACGAAGGCACCGAACTCCACGACTTCGACGACCGTCCCGTCGACGACCTCCTGCATCTGTGGATCGAAGGTGATGGCGTCGAAGTCGGCCTCGTAGTAGACGCCGGGGCGGTTCGGCAACACCGCGCCGTCGCCGATGTCGTTGACTTCGACGACGCTCACGACGCTCCCTACCTCCTCGTCCATCCGTCCTTCGAGCTTCTCCTGGAGCAGGCGCTTCACCCGCTCGGGCGTCACGTCGGCGAGGTGCCGCGGCGGCACCTCGACCGTGTCCTTGAGTCGTACCCGTTTGTACATGCTAAGGTTGTGTTATGTTCAGTGTGTTCCGACCCCTTAAACCGATTACCCGAACGCCGCGTTCGAGCAGGCGGTCCCGAAGGGGCTGGTCGTTCGTCACGACGTATCCACACTCGCCCCGATCGGCGAGTTCGACGAGCGCGTCGTCGGCGTACGACGTGTCGGTCTCCACCACGCGGCACCGCTCGGCCAAGTCGCGACCCACGCTGGCCGCGACGGCCTCCTCGCTGCCACCCGTCGCGAGCCGGTCCAGTTCCGCAACCACCGCGGCGGGCGTCACGAAATCGGCGTCGCCCAGCAAGCGGTCGAGTTCGTCGAACAGCCGCACGTCGCATTCGACCGGCATCATGAGCGCGCTGGTGTCCATGGCGACGGGTTGGGGTGTCACTTGAGGGTGCCGATACCGATGAGCCGCCAGCGCGCGCCGACGCGGCGGTTGATGGCGATCTGATCGCCCGACTCGGCACAGACGGGACGCTTGAGCGACACCTCACACTCGCCGGATCGGGCGCTGGTCACGGCGCCGACCGTCGTCGCGGTGCCGACGGTGAGCATCAGCGGCTCGCCGGTGGAGATGTCCTCGATTTCCTCCTCTTCCTCGCCGACGACGCGGTCGAGGAGCTCGACGTCCATCTCGAAGGACTCGTAGGTCGGGGGGAGCGTCCCGGGGTCGCCCGCGACCTGTCCCGCCAGCGCGTCGCCTTTCGTCAGTGCCGGATCGAGACCGGTGCCGACCCCGAGGAGACCGCCGGGGTTGGCCGTCTCGACTGCCTGGCCGCCGGCCTGGAGCGATCGGACTTCGGTCGTGATCGGGCGCCATTCGGTCTGACCACCCTCCTCGACCTCGCGACCGGGACGGAGTTCGAGTTCGTCGCCCACCTCGAGTGTCCCGTCGACCAGACTGCCGCCGACGACGCCGCCGTTGAGATCCTCCCACGTCGTTCCCGGGCGGTTGATGTCGAAACTGCGGGCGGCGAACATCCGCGCGGCGTCGCTCTCGTCGCGGTCCGGCGTCGGAATCTCCGCCTCGATGGCGTCGATGAGGAGATCCATGTTCACCTCCTGTTGGGCGCTGATCGGGACGATCGGTGCGTCCTCGGCGACGGTGCCTTCGACGAACTCCTCGATCTGCTGGTAGTTACGAACCGCCTGGTCGCGGTCGACGAGGTCGATCTTGTTCTGGGCGATGACGATGTTCTCGACGCCGATGATGTCGAGTGCCATCAGGTGTTCCTCGGTCTGAGCCTGCGGGACCTCCTCGGTCGCGCTCACGACCAGTACCGCGCCGTCCATGAGCGAGGCCCCCGAGAGCATCGTCGCCATCAGCGTCTCGTGCCCCGGTGCGTCGACGAAAGAGACCGTCCGGAGCACCTCGCTCTCCGAGCCGTCGGGACAGGTCTCCTCGACGGTGAACGCCTCCGGTTCCTCGACGCCGGGGCACTTGCGGAAGGTCGCGTCCGCGTACCCCAGTCGGATGGAGATTCCGCGTTTCATCTCCTCGGAGTGTTGGTCCGTCCACGACCCGCTGAGCGCCTGGACCAGCGTCGTCTTGCCGTGATCGACGTGACCCACGAGGCCGATGTTCACCTCCGGTTGCTGGTGTGTTTCCGTCGCCATTGAGAGTAATCTTGGAGGATTTTCGCCCCCTGGCGGTGATAAACTTGCTGTTTGCCGACGCGGGAACTCCACCGATCGACGCCTCTTTGCACCGACCGACCCCACGGCCGCTATGCTCCGTTACGTCACGACGAACGCGGGAAAGGTCCGCGAGGCGCGCGAGTATCTCGACGACGGCTCGGTCTCACAACTCGATTTCGACTACACCGAGATTCAGTCGCCACGGCTCGAACCCATCGCCGCCCGTGGGTCACGGGAGGCGTACCGCCACGCCGGCGGTCCCGTCCTCGTCGACGACGCCGGCCTGTTCGTCGACGCCCTCGACGGCTTCCCCGGGCCGTACTCCTCGTACGTGGAGGAAACGGTCGGCGTCGAGGGCGTGGGACGACTCGCCCGCGGGGTCGACGCGTCGACGCGAGACGCGGCGGATGGGCGGACGCGGTCCGACGAGGCCGGCGATCCGGAACCGGCCCGCGCGGCCTTCCGCTGTGTGCTCGCGTACTGTGACGGCGAACCCTTCGACGCCAGTCCCGATCCGGTCGACCGGGGCGAACGGGCCGCGGCAGCCGCGGCCGACGAGGCCGACACGAGCGACGCCGACCTCCCCGTCAAACTCTTCGAGGGCGTTGTCCGCGGGCGTATCGTCGAGCCGCGCGGCGACGGCGGCTTCGGCTACGATCCCATCTTCGAACACGAGGGGACGACGTTCGCGGAGATGAGCCCGACCGAAAAAAACGCCGTCTCCCACCGCGGCCGGGCGCTGGGGAAGTTCGCCGAGTGGTACGCGACGCGGGAACAGTAGGCGCGGCCGAAACGATTTGACGCCGGCGCTCGACGGGAAACCGTGTCCCTCCACCCCGTGAAACGGCTCGCGCCTCACTCGGTACCGCTTCTCGTCTACGGCGTCCTCGGTGCCGTCCTGATCGCCGTCCCGCCGCTCGCCGTGGGGCCGCTCTCTCCCGGCGAGGCGTACGTCATCGCGGCGGCGCTCGCGATTCTCGGCGCCGTCACCGGCGCCCCGTACGCGGCCCTCGTCGCCGTCGGGACGCTCCCCCTAGTGTGGGCGGGACGTGGCGGATACGCCTCGCCGGAGGCGGTGGTCGACGGAACCGCCACCGGCTGGATCGCCGTCCGGCACGTCGTCGGGGGCGGTTACGCGCTCGCGTCCGCGAGCGTCGGGAGCGCCCTCGTCGGGGCGGAGCTGGCCGGCCTCCCGCTCCCGGCGGGCGTCGCGGTGCCGTCGGGAGTGATCGTCGGCGGGCTGCTGACCGGGGCCTCGTTCGCCGCGCTCCAGTCGTGGCGGTACCGGCCCCTCGGCGTACCGCTCGACCCGAAGACGACCGTCGAGACGGTGGCGCTCGGAGCGTTGCTCGCGCTGGCTCCGGCGGTCGCGTACTGGCGTTTCGGAGGGGGGCTGGGCGGGCTGTGACCGACGACAATCACGCCCGCGGATCGCAGTCCGGCCCTGGATAGTCGCCGCCGACGACTTCGCGATAGAGGCTCTCGGCGTCGAACAGCGCGACGAACGCGCGGGGATGGCGAGGGCTGGTCTCGACGCGACCCCGGATCGCGGCGCCGGCCGTGGCCGACAGAAGCGAGTCGTCGAGCGTCAGGAGCTGCATCGCGCCGCCGCGGTAGGCCGAGGCGAGCGCCGGGTGGTCGGACGCCGGGTGAGAAACGGGGTCGCGCTCCCGTTCGACTCGCTCGCGCCAGTCCCGAGCCAGGTCGGCGTCGCCGAGATTTCGGATCACCGCCGCGGCGTCGTCGAGCAGGTGGTCGCTGGCGACGAGAGTCAGCCACGAGTGCTCGCGGACGTGATCGAGCGCGGTACGGGCGGGGCCGCCGACGAGGAGGTCCGCCGCGAGAACGCCGGCGTCGGCGGTCACTCGGGCGGGCGAGGGCTCAGTCGTCGGCATCCGTGCGGTACCGGTCGAGCGCGTCGATCACGTCCGTCTCGGTTCGGTCGTAGCGCTCGGCGCGTACGAAGAGGTCGGCCCAGGTCACGGAGTGTGTGGGCGGGGCGGAGCAAAGAGCCTTGCCCGACGAATATCGCGTGACGGCATACCCCTGTCTGACGCACTTTTATAATCGGGCACGGATAGGGTTGGACTGGGCGCGCACCCCGGCTTCAGTTCCCATCCTCCCCACCCGCGCGCCCGGCACACCCCACTGGCACCTCGGTGCTCGGCGCCGTTCCCCCACGGCGCCGTCTTCGGCGACGCGTAGCCGGGGCTCCGTCCACACGCTCGCGGGGCCGGGTACCGGGCAGGGGTGTCGACTGACGACCGAAAAAAAGTCACCCACGGGGCTCGGTCCCGGCGGTCGCGGGCGGGTCCGGACCGACTCAGTGTTCGATCTCGATCTCGGTGCCCCGCGTGGAGGCCTCCTCGACGACCGGAAGGTCGATTTCGAGGATGCCGTTACGGTACTGCGCCGATATCTCGCCGTCGTCGACCGACTTCGGGAACCGGAACCGCCGGTGGTACGTCCGTCGCCGGTTCCGCTCCTCGTCGGCGTGTTCGCCGGCGATGTTGAGGACGCCGTCGTCCCACGTCACCTCGATTTCGTCGGGATCGAATCCCGGCATCTCGACGCTCAGGACGAACTCCCCGTCCTCCTCGTACAGTTCGTAGTCGTCTCGTCCCATCTCGAACAGTTGGCTGGGGAAGTCGAGGCCACTCGTCCACGAACTGGCTGGACTCGGTCGCAGAGCCATTGCTGATCACCTCGAATACATCCGATGCTTGTCCGCGGTTCTATAAAAATATTTCGTTAATTGTGGTGTGCTATCGTGTAACGGAAAACGACACCAGCCGAGTCGTCACCGGATCACGGTCAGAACGCTTTTGACCGACGCACCCGGCCTTGGATCATGGCTATCGGCGATCTCACTGCTGTCGACGGCACCGATCTGTACTACGTGGACGTGGGGGCATACGACGTACCGGGGTACGGTGCGGTGTACATCCTCGACGCCGGCCGTCCGGCAGTCGTCGACACCGGCCTCGGAACGAACGTGGAGATAGTGCTCGACGCCCTCGACGAAGTCGGCATCGACACGCTGGATGCGGTTCTGACGACGCATATCCACCTCGACCACGCCGGCGGTGCGGGGTATCTGGCCGAGGCGTTCCCGGACGCGACGGTGTACACCCACCGAATCGGCGTCGATCACCTGGTCGATCCGTCCCGATTGGTCGCGGGGACGAAAGCCGCCGTCGGCGACCAGTGGCAGTACTACGCGGCTCCGAAGCCGATCGCCGAGGCGCGCATCGCGTCGCTCGACGGCGGCGACGAGGTCGACCTCGGCGACCGGACAGTCGACGTGATCCACGCGCCGGGACACGCCCCCCACCAGGTCGTCTTCCACGACCGTGGCGACGACCTCCTCTTTTCGGGCGACGCGGGCGGCATCCGCCCGCCGGGCACGGACGGTCTCTTCCCCACGTCGCCGCCGGTCAACTTCGATCTGGAGGGCTGTCTCGCCGACGCGGCGACCATCGCCGATCGGGACCCCGACCGCATCTGCTTCGGACACTTCGGCGACGCCGCCTTCACCCCCGAGTTGATGGACGAGTACGAGGACGTGCTGACCGGATGGGTCGATCGAGTGCGCGAGAAACGCACGGACCTCGGGGACGACGAGGCCGTGATCGACCACTTCGCGTCGACCGCCGAGCCAGTCGAGCCGTGGGGGGAGCGAAAGACCCGTGCGGAGTACCGACTCAACACCAAGGGTGTGCTGGGCTATCTCGACGAGAGCCAGTGAGCCGGAGCGAGCGCGAGACGGCTGGCTTTATCTATCCCATGCACTTCGTCATGGCACGGTGATGGGCTAAATGTCCGCCAGCGGGAGTCTCATTACGCTCGTTGCGGCCCTGATCGGGGTAGGCGTCGTCGCACAACTCCTCTCCGATCGGTTCCAAGTGCCGAGTGTCGTCTTTCTGCTCGCATCGGGCGTCATCCTCGGACCCGAGGTACTCGGCGTCGTCGGCCCCGATTCGTTCGGGAACGCCCTCTCTGCCATCGTCGGCCTCTCGGTGGCGATCATCGTCTTCGAGGGCGCCTTCCACCTGCGGATCGACCGTCTGCGCGAGGCGCCGGCGGCGACGCTCAAACTCGTGACCGTCGGCGCGGTCATCGCCTTCGTGGGGACGACCGCCGCCGTACACTACGTGCTCGGGACGGGGTGGTCGGTCGCCGCGCTCGTCGGCGCGTTGCTGGTCGCGACCGGGCCGACGGTCATCACACCGATACTCGACGTGGTGCCGGTACGGAACCAGGTCGGCACCGCCCTCGAAACCGAGGGGATCGTCAACGACGTGACCGCGGCCATTCTCGCGGTCGTCATCTTCGAGGCGATCAGCCAAGACGTGGACGCACCGGGGCAGTTGTTCGTGCTGTTCACCCAGCGACTCGGGAGCGGCATCGTCGTCGGCATCGTCGTCGCATCCGTCATCTTCTACGCCCTGCGTTACGTCGACCTCTCGCCGGGGAACGCGCCACGGAACGCCCGACTGCTGGTGCTCGGAGGCGCGCTCGTCGCCTACGGGGCCGCCGAGGCAGTCGCCACGGAGGCCGGCATCGCCGCCGTCGCCACCGCGGGCATTCTGCTCGGCAACACGGACGTCCCCTACGAGGAGGAGATCACGGATTTCAAAGGCGACGTGACGCTGATCGTCCTCTCCTTTGTCTTCATCACGCTCGCGGCGCTGCTCCAGTTCGACGTCCTCCTGGGCCTGGGTGTCGGGGGACTGATCGTCGCCGCCATCGTCGCGCTCGTGGTTCGCCCGCTACTCGTGTTCGTCAGCACCCGAGGCGATCGCTTCACCACCGAGGAGCGACTCTTCATGAGCGTCGTCGGCCCCCGGGGGATCATCCCCGCGTCGGTCGCGACGCTCTTTGCCGTCGAGTTCCGGGCCCAGGGGATGCCCACGGAGGCGAACGTCCTCGTCGGCACCGTCTTTCTCGTCATCTTCCTGACGGTCGCGCTGGAGGCCGGATTCGCCCGACAGATCGCCGAATACCTCGACGTGATACCAATGCGTGTGATCATCATCGGCGCCGGCGACGTGGGTCGAACACTCGCTCGGCGCCTCGAAGGCCGCGGAGAGAACGTCGTCCTCATCGAACAGGACGTGAACACCGTGGAGACGGCCCGCAACGAGGGGTTGACCGTCCACCACGGCGACGGTACCGACACCGAGGTGTTACGCTCCGCCGGGGCGGAGAACGCCAAAATCGTCGCCACGACCACCGGCGACGACGACGTGAACCTGCTGGTGGCGCAGTTGGCGGACTCGAAGTTCTCGCCCGAGACCATCCTCGCGCGAGTGAACAACCCCGACAACGTCGACGCGTTCGAAGACCTCGGGGTCCGGGCCATCTCCTCGACCGAGGCGACGGCGATGGCCTTCGACGACTACATCGAGCGCCCGGCGCTCGTCAACTGGATGAGCGAGATCGGGCACGAAGGTGAGGTTCAGGAAATCGAAGTGGTCTCCGATGATCTCGTCGGCAGGACCGTCGCCGAGATCGGTCCCGAACTGCCCCCCCGGTGTCTCATCGCCCTGGTGTCACGAGACGACGAAACGATCGTTCCGAGCGGCGACTGCACACTCGAGCGTGGCGACCGCATCACGTTCATCGGCGACGCGGAGTCGGTCTACGAGGCGATGGCGTTCGCCAACCCCGACGAGTCGTGAGACCGTCGGCCACAAGCCACTCACGTCGCTCGCCACCACGGGATGGCGACCGCCTCGAAACGGCGACAGCCAACGGTGCGAGAACCGCCACCACGGGTCGGCGTACCGCGGCGTTCCGGTGCCGTTGTCCGATCCGACGGTCTTAAACGGGAGCCACGCCAACACGTGAGGGATGAGTGACCCGGCTCTCGAAGTCGTCGAGTTCCTGCTGACCGCTCACGTCTACACGGACGACCGGAGCCTCGACGAGAACGACCTCCCGCCGCGGTACCGACGCGTGTTCTGGGCCGACGCGGACGAGGCGGACGACGACAAAGCGGACGACGGCGACGTGGCCGGTGGAATCGAACGGCCGCTGGTCGTGACCGAACGCACCGCGCGTCAGGCGACGGGGGTCGAACACCCGTGGGACGCGGTCTCGGAACTGCTGTTCACCGAGAAGGAGAACTTCTCCGGACGCATCTCGCTCACGCAGTCCGACATGGCGGTCGACTGGCTCGTCGAACGGATCGACCCCGAGCGCCTGTCGACCAACCCCACGCTCGCGTCCGTCGTTGCCGACCGCGACGACGTGGACGTGACCCTCGCGGAGGCGCGCGAGCAGACCCGACCGATCCACGCCGACCGCGTGTGGATCGACAGCCTCCTCGACGCCTACTTCGACGAGGAGGAAGACGCCGAGATGCTCGATCTGGTGCAGGTGCGTGCACCCGAGGAGATCGAAATGACGCTCGACGACCTCGTGCTCACCGAGGATCAGGAAGGTGAGATCCAGAAACTCGTCAAGGCGATCGAACACCGCGAGTACCTCGCGGAGATCGGCCTGCGCGAGATCGGCAAACTGCTCTTCGTCGGCCCGCCGGGGACGGGCAAGACCACGGCGTCGCGGGCACTCGCACACGAACTCGGCCAGCCCTTCGTCGAAGTGAAACTGTCGATGATCACCAGCCAGTATCTCGGCGAGACGGCCAAAAACGTCGAGAAGACCTTCGAGGTGGCCAAGCGACTCTCCCCCTGTATCCTCTTTATCGACGAGTTCGATTCGGTGGCCAAGACCCGCCGCTCGGACGAACACGCCGCGCTCAAGCGGGCGGTCAACACCCTGCTCAAGAGCATCGACGACATCAGCCTCATCCGGGACGAGGTGCTCCTGATCGGCGCGACGAACCACCCGGACCAACTCGACGCCGCGGCGTGGCGCCGCTTCGACGAGATCGTCAACTTCCCCAAGCCCGACGTACAGATGCGGGCGGAGATCCTCGAGGTGATCACCCGCCGGATGGACATCGCCGAGTTCGATCCCCAGTCCGTGGCCGAACGGACGGAGGGACTCACCGGGAGCGACCTGCGGATGGTCCTCCGCGAGGCGGTGCTCGAAGCTCTCACCGAGGAGCGCACGGCGCTCACACAGGAGGACATCCTCGACGCCGTCGAGGATTTCGAGGAGCGGGACAACCTCAAGAACATGGACATGATCGACGGCGATTCGGACGCACTGGTGGCCGGCGACGGCGGGCACGCCGACCACGACCACTAGCGGGCCCGGGGCAGTGTCGCACGCGGAGCGTCCGACGCCGATCACGACCGCCTGCCGGTGCCAGACGCTGAAGCTACGGCGCCGGGCCACGTGCCGGTCCTCGAACGCGTCGCCGCACACCGACGGATCGGCACGTCACCGATACGGTCGTCCGCGACGGCGGCCTCGACCCGGCGGAGAACGCGCGAGCCTCGGTCGCACTACTCCGCCCAGTCCGGGCGGTAGCCGGGTTCGGGCGCCTCCACGTCCGGGCGAACCAGCGCCGAGACGGCGGCCGCAGCGGCGAGGAAGGGAAGGACCGGCAGGAAAAAGAGGAGACACAGTGCGCCGACGGCGTGGCCGATCCGTACCATCACCAGTTCCGAAAAGGACATCCCGAGCGTCGCTCTTCGGTTCATAGTCGGTCGACTCTGAGGGCGCGCCGCCGATAAATTCGTTTCGGATCAGCCGTTGCGCAACTGGCCGACGCTTCGCTCGATTTCGGCGACCTTCTCGGTCTGACGCTCGGCCGCGCGGGCGACGTCGGTGACCTCCTCGGCGACCCGATCGGCCCGATCGCGGGCGTCGTCGACCATGGCGGCAATCTCCTCGGCGCTCGCGGCCTGTTCGTCCGTCGCCGTCGACACCTCCTGGATGCCGTCGACCGCCTCCTCGACCGCCGCGACGATCTCGTCGAGTTTCTCCATCGCCGCCTCGACCTCGGTGACGCCGGAGTCGATCCGCTCCTCGGTCGCGTCGAGGCTGTCGACCGTCCCCTCGGTGCGTCGTTGAACGTCGACGATCATCGACTCGATTTCTCCCGCCTGCTCTTGGGCCTGCTGGGCGAGTGACTTGATCTCGTTGGCGACGACGGCGAAGCCCTCGCTGTCCCGATCCGCGCGCGCCGCCTCGATATTGGCGTTGAGCGCCAGCAGGTTCGTCTGGTTCGCGATGTCGTTGATCACCTCGATCACCTCGTCGATGTCGTCGACGGTCCCGCTGAGTTCGTCGACGTCGGTGCGGACGCCGCGACTGGACTCGCGGACCGACGACATGGCGTCGCGAGCCCCCTGGCTGAGGTCCCGCCCGCCCTCGGCGTGATCGCGGGCCTCCCGGCTGGTGTCGGCGACGGCGTCGGCCGTCGAGGCGACCTCCTCGATGGTCGCGCTGAGGTTCGACACCTCGCCCGCCACCTCCTCGGTGCGCTCGGCCTGTTCGTCGGCAATTCCCTCCATCCGGGCCGCACTGTCCGCGACCTCCTGGGTGATCTCGCGGAGTTCGTGGGTCTGCTCGTCGACGTCGGCGACGAGACCGTCGAGCGTCGCCCCCATCTCGTTCAGCGAGTCGACGACCGTCAGCAGTTCCTCGTCGACGTACTCGTCGGCCTCGAACTCCGCGCGGGCGTCCAACTCCCCGCGCTGGATGGCGTGCATCGCGTCGGTCAGTTCCTCGACGAGCGCCTCGACGCGCTGTCGGCGCCGGACGTCCTCGGTGCGATCCGTGACGAGTTCGACCACGCCGACGAGTTCGCCGTCGTCGTACAGCGGCGACGCGCTGAACGTGATGTGGCGGGTGTCGCCGCGGGTGTCGGTGAACGTGCTTCGGTCCCGGTACTCTGGGTGGTCGCCGTCGTCGATGCGCTCGACGTCGAACTCCCGGTGGGCGGCACGGGGAGCGTCGAGTACCTTGTCAGCGAGCGTCTTCGCCCGGCGTCCGTCCTGATACCACGCCTCGCCGACCGAATCCGCCGCGCGGGCGTCGGCCTCGCTACTCCCGGTCAACTCCTCCATGCCGCCGTTCCACAGGACCACCTCGTGGTCGGCGTCGAGGATGAAAATGGGCGCGCCGATGCGGCCGACGATCCGGTCGAACGACAGGGGGAACTCGGCCGCCGAACGTCCCCGCTCTTGAGATACGGTCATGATTATCCGACTACCGCGGAGTCTCGCGGTCATCATGATATAGCTAGTGGCGAAATTATCTCGGCTGATAGTAGCCGGGAGCGCCCACCTACACGTCGAGAACGGCCCGGAAGCGGGCGTCGTTTTCGATCATTCGGTCGTAGGCCTCGTCGACGTCGTCGAGGGAGAACCGTTCGACGACCGGCGTGATATCGCGGAGGTCGCTGAACTCGAGGGTGTCTTGGGAGTCACGGGCGTGGCCGGATCCCCAACCCGAGACGCCGCCGCGCGTGCCGACGAGTTCCTGAGCGTCGACCGACACCTGTTCGCCGGGAATGCCCACGACGACGACCTCGCCGTCGGCGCCGAGTCCGCCCACGACCGATTCGATCGCGTCCGCCGACGGCGCCGTCGTGAGGACGACCCGCGCGCCGCCCAGTTCCTGCAGCGCCTCGGCCGGGTCCGTCTCGCTCGCGTCGACGAAGTGGTCGGCGCCGAGGTCGAGTGCGAGGTCGCGCTTGTCCGGGCTCCGCGAGACGGCGACCGTCTCGAATCCCGCCGCGTGGGCGTACTGGACGCCCAGGTGGCCGAGGCCGCCGACGCCGACGACGGCGACCACGTCTCCGGGCCGGGCGTCGCTGTGTCGGAGGGCGTTGTAGGTGGTCACACCGGCACAGAGAAGCGGCGCGGCGTCGACGGCGTCGAGGGAGTCGGGGACGGCCGCCAGCGCCTCACCGGGGACCGTCGCGTACTCGGCGTAGCCGCCGTCGAACGTGAGCCCCGTGATCTCGGCGTTCTCACAGAGCAGGAAGTCACCGCGGCGACACGGCTCGCAGGTGAAACAGTGGCCGCCGTGCCAGCCGGCGCCGACGCGGTCACCCTCGCTCCACGCAGTCACGTCCGATCCGACGGCGTCGACTCGGCCGACCACCTCGTGACCCGGCGTCCGCGGGTAGCTCACCCCCGGGAACGTCCCCTCGACGACGTAGACGTCGCTGTGGCAGATGCCACAGGCGTCGACGGCGATCCGAACCTCTCCCGGATCGGGATCGGGGATCGGGCGGTCGACGAGTTCGAAGTCGGCACCGGCCTCGGGAACGACGGCCGCGCGCATTGTGTCGGTCATGCGTGTGATCGCAACGGTCGCTGCGGCAAAAGTCCGGGCATTCGTGAGGGTTGTCACCGTGTTGTGGGTGACAGAGCAAACAGGTCTATTACCGAGGGGCCAAGTAATCCGCCGTGACGACCAGAGTATGTCAGCCGGGCTGACCGACGAGATACTGGACTCGCTTCCACAGCGGGTCGCAGTGATCGACGAGAAGGGACGACTCGTCGAGGCGAACGCCGCCTGGCGCGCGTTCGCGACCGGCCACGACCACCCACTCGCCCCGGACGGCGACGACCAGTCGTATCTCGACGGACTCCAGCGGTCCGGGGACGACCAGGCCGTGGCCGTCGCCGATCGATTGCGGGCGGTGCTCGACGACGGCGAGACGGGCGGCGAGTACCCCTATCACGCCGACGCCGACGGCGAGTCGATGCTGGTGCGGTACGCCGGCGTCGACCACGACGGCGACCGCTACGTGGCCGTGACCTACCTCGACTGGGCCGCCCGCAACGAGACGGCCGCGGACCTCCGACTCAAAGAGCGGGCGATGGACGAGGCGCCGGTCGGCATCACCATCGCGGACCCGTCGCTCCCGGACAATCCGGTCATCTACGCCAACGCCGCCTTCGAGCGCATCACGGGCTACCCGATCGAGGAGGTGGTCGGCCGGAACTGCCGGTTCCTGCAGGGCGAAGACACCGACTCCGAGACGGTCGCACGGATGCGCCGGGCGGTCGACGACTGGGAGCCGGTGACCGTGGAGGTCCGCAACTACCGCAAGAGCGGCGAGGAGTTCTGGAACCAGGTGACCATCGCGCCCATCTACGACGAGGACGGCAAGCCGTCGCACTACGTCGGCTTCCAGCATGACGTGACCGACCGAAAGCGGGCCGAGGAGAAACTCGAAACCGAGCGCGACCGCCTCGCCCTGCTCAACCAGATCGTCCGCCACGACATCCGCAACGACATGGCCGTCGCCCTCGGCTGGGGCGACGAACTCGCCGACAGCGTCTCGGGCGAGGACGCCGAGGCGCTCGAACGGGTCATGACCGCCGCGACACACACGAAGGAACTCACCGAGGCGGTCGGCGACCTCGCCGAGATTCTGGGGACCGCCGATCCCGAACTCGAACCCGTCGCGCTCGACGACGTACTCGCTGCGGAGATCGAGCGTGTCCGCTCGAACTTCGACTACCGCTCCGAGGGAGTCGCGATTCACGGCGACGACGACCTGCCCGCCGTCGACGTGTGGGCGACATCGATCCTCTCGTCGGTGTTCGGCAACGTCCTCGACAACGCCGTCTTCCACAACGACGAGGAAGCCGTGCGGATCGACGTCGACGTCACGGTGGACGTGGAGACGGTCGTCGTCCGCCTCGCCGACAACGGGCCGGGCATCCCCGACTCGCGCAAGCGCGAGGTGTTCGGCCGCGGGCAGAAAGGGTTGGAGAGCCCCGGGAGCGGTCTCGGGCTCTACCTGGTCGACAACCTCGTCGAGACGTACGGGGGCCGCGTCTGGATCGAGGACAACGAGCCGAAGGGGACGGTCTTCTGTGTCGAACTGCGTCGTGCCGACGGCTGAGGCGGCGCGACCGCTCGCGGGAACCGCGGCCGACAGTCCCGACGCGAGGCGAACGCCGTGCCGACGAACAGCCTTATTTCGAAGACGGACGGAGTAGCCACCATGAGCCGAGCAGTTCCAGACGGCTGGCTGAAAACCGGCCGGCGCGAGTACGAGAACCGAACGGTCGAGGTGGAGGTGAAGTTCCAGCCCACGCCGGATCGGGACGGGAACTTCGAGGTGTGGATCGTCGACGAGGGCCGCGACGAGTCGACCCGCGTCGAGAACGTCCGGCCGGGCGAAACCGAGGGGCGCGAACTGGCGAAAGACGTGATGGACGCCTTCACCGCGGCGTTCGAGGCGGCCGTCGACGACGGCACCGACGAGGCCGCCGCCGTCGCTCGGGCCATCGAACGGGCGGCGGCGGAGACCGGACAGTAGCCGCCGGAACGGTAAGTCGGGTGGGGACGAGCGAACCGAGGGGACGAGACATGGCCGCTCGCAGGAGTGAGCGGGGCTCGAACCCGGAACAGCGGGGTATCGAACCAAATTAACTATACCTCTCGACGCAGTGAACACGACCACCGGTCATGAAACTCGCTACAATCGGTGTCGGCAACGCCGGAAGCAAGGTCGTAGACCGGATGGTCGAGTTCGAATCCGAGACCAACCGGAACCTCTGCCGGCACGTCCATGCGATCAACACCGCCCGAACGGACCTCGCAAAGCCCGAGTACATCCCCGAAGAACAGCGTGTGCTGGTCGGCGACACGAACCAGAAGTCGAAAGGCCACGGCGTCGGCGGCGACGTCGAGATCGGCGCCGAAGTCATGTCCGCGGACATCGACGAGATCCGTCGAGCGTTCGACGACATCGAGATTCACAACGTCGACGCGATTCTCGTCGCCGCGGGCCTCGGTGGCGGCACCGGCAGCGGCGGCGGTCCCGTCGTCATCGACGCCCTCCAAGACATGTACGACGAACCGGTGTACGCCCTCGGTGTCCTCCCCGGCGAGTACGAGGGCGGCCGTCCGGCCCTGAACGCCGCGCGGTCCCTCCAGTCGTTCGTCAACAAGGTCGACAACTTCATCGGCTTCGACAACGACGCCTGGCGCGCTCGCGACCAAACGATCGAAGAGGGATACGAGGAGATGAACCGCGAGCTGGCCGCCCGGATCGTGACGCTGCTGGCGGCGGGTGAAACCGACGACTCGGACGTCGCGGAGAACGCGATGGACTCGAGTGACATCATCCGAACGCTCGCCACCGACGGGGTGTCCTCGATCGGCTACGCCGCCACGGCGGTCAACGCCCAGCCCGAGGGGCTGCTCGACAAATGGGGCGGAAGCGCCGAGGAGGACCCCCTCGACGACGCGAGCCAGGCGACGAAGATCAAGTCGCTCGTCCGCCGAGCGACCAACTCACGGCTGACGCTACCGTGCAGGGTGTCGAGCGCCGAGCGAGTGCTCGTCGTGCTGTCCGGACCGGCGAGCGAGTTCTCCCGAAAAGGCATCGAGAGCGCTCGCCAGTGGCTCGAACAGGAAGCCGGGACGGTGGAAGTGCTCGTCGGCGACGATCCACGGGAGAACTCGTCGCGACTTGCGGCGGCCGTGCTCCTCTCGAACGTCTCGGACGCACCCCGGATCGAGACGCTACAGAACCAGGCCGTCGACGCGCAGGAACAGATCGCCGAGCAGCAGGCCGCTCGCGACGAAAAGATCAACAATCTGATCACAGACGAAAACGACGACCTCGATCCCGTCGTCTGAACCGTGTATCGAACTGATCGCGCTCCGGTCCCGCGACGAGGGCAGCGATGAAACTCGCGCTAGTCGGTGTCGGTGGTGCCGGTTGTCGCCTCGTCGACGCGATCCGGGGTATCGAAGCCGGGGGTGACCGTCAGCTGTGCTACGGACACCTGCTCACGGTCGACATTTCACGCACGGACGGCGACGAGTTCGACCACATCCCCACGGAGCAACACGTAACCATCGGCGACACGCACCGCGAGATCGACGACGGCGTCGACGGCGATCAGGATCTCGCGGTCGAGGTAACCCGAACCGACTTTCCCGAGATACACCGCGCCCTCGACTCGATCACGATGCGCAAACTCGACGGGATGTTGATGGTGATGAGCCTGGGCGGTGGCACCGGAAGCGGCGCCGGCGCCGTCCTCGTCGAGCGATTCCAGGAGATGTACGACAAGCCGGTGTACGTCCTCGGTATCCTCCCATCCGCGGACGAGAGTGACCGCACGGCGCTAAACGCCGCCCGGGCGCTCAGATCGATCGTTCCGGCAGCCGACAGTACCCTCCTGTTCGACAACGATCGCTGGGTCGACACCGACGCCGACGTCGACGAGCGGTACGAACGGGCGAACCACCAACTGGCGACCCGGATCGTCACGCTGTTCGCCAGGGGCGACCTCGATCCCTCGTCGATCGGGGCGAACACGCTGGACTCTAGCGACATCGTCCGAACGCTCTCGCCTGGCGGGGTCGCGTCGATCGGATACGCCTCGATCGACCTCGACACCGGCGGCGGACTGCTGTCGTGGCTCCTGTCGGTACTCCCCGGAAACCGGACGGACGGAGAGGACGACGAGCGGACCGACGCGGGGAAGATACAGAGCCTCGTCCGGCAGGCGCTCAACTCGCAGTTGACGCTGCCGTGTGAGGTGTCGAGCGCCGAGCGGGTGCTCGTCGTGCTGTCCGGGCCGCCGGACGAACTCTCTCGTCGAGGCTTCGAGAGCGCCCGCCAGTGGCTCGAAGAGGAGACGGAGACGGTCGAAGTACTCGCCGGCGACGACCCACGGGCCGGATCGTCGACCGTCGCGGCCGTGGTGTTGCTCTCCAACGTCACCGAGGTGTCACGGATCGATGCGATGCAACGGCAGGCCGTCGAATACAAACGCGGCGCCGAGGCCTTGCAGACCCCCGACGAGTCGAGTTGAGACTGCCGTCGGACGTCATCGGCAGGGAGTGGTCACGTCCACAGGCGGCGCCGGTACGGACGACCGGCCCGACAGCGACCTACCGCCGACGTCCTCCGTCGTCGCGGGGACGGACCGCGTTCGCGAACGTGACGAGAAGACCTAGTCCCCAGCCGATCGGGACGGCGAGCCCGGACCACATCCCGACGAACGCGAGACCGGACAGGTTGAACTGCTGCCGGATGAGGGCGTTGAGATCCCCGACGAACAGAAGGTTGTCGAGGAGCCACGCGGCCAGCGACGTGCTCCGGGGAAGGATGATCTCGCCGAGCGTAGGCGAGAAGAGCGCGGCGGTCACGGGCGGCAGAAAGATCGCCGCAACGGCGAACGGATACGCCGCTAAGAGGGTCAGCCGTCGACCGCCGGCGCGAGCAGTGCCCCACGCGAGCCCGGCGGAGACCGTCGCGACTACGCTCGCCGTGAGGACGGCCTTGAACCCCGCGGCCGGGAGCCCGCCCCACGCCAGCGCCGTCAGCGCGCTCCAGGCGACGGCCGCGATGGCGATGATCGCGAGTAGTCCCAGTCCAGTCGCGGCGCGACTGAGCTGTCGGGTCACGTATCGAACCCAGAACCCGGCGATCGCGAACGGATAGACGGCGGCGATCAGCACGGCGCCCAGCGCACTCCACGTCCAGAAAACGAGACGGTCCCGCGTCGTCTGGGGGTGCCAGCGGTTTCGAACTGGATGGCTGTCCGAGTTCGTTGAGAACAGAAGCTCCCGCCACGCGGTCAGCAACCGAAGGAAGTCGGCTCTGACGGCGGCGACGAGCTCGGAGTCCGTCTGCATCGGATCACACTACTCGACAGGGGTGGTTAACAGTTTTCGCTCGACGGTCAACGACGGGTCATCCGAAGCGAGGGAGTACACACGAGCTGACGAGAACGCAAGTCGTCCCACAGTCGTGGATCTCGAAGAACGTGAGAGCCAAGGGCCGGATTTGAACCGGCGATGGGCGGCTCTGCAGGCCGCTGCGTTAGGCCGGACTCTGCCACCTTGGCGCGGTCGATAGTATCGGCGTCCGGCGCTTAAGCCTAGCGGTCGGCGCCGAGACGCGTGTGAAACGGACACCCGAGAGACGAAACGCGTCGCTCCCGGATGTGAATGAAGTATGAATGGTGAGGCGGCGAACCGAGGCTCCCAGAGGGTCGCCCACTCCAGTACTGCTCGATACGCAGGCAG
>Ga0207813_100032_pt1 | contig 130104 bp, 136 predicted proteins | sample A23E3SouthBayCA_2_FD_187730 | JGI IMG/M metagenome (GOLD analysis project Ga0207813, IMG submission 187730) | Aerobic enrichment media microbial communities from Eden Landing Ponds, California, USA - A23 E3 (4) (SPAdes) | ecosystem: Environmental > Aquatic > Marine > Unclassified | place...
ACAGAATCGCGAGCAGGGATAGCCAAGTCAGGCCAACGGCGCAGCGTTCAGGGCGCTGTCCCGTAGGGGTCCGCAGGTTCAAATCCTGCTCCCTGCACTTTTCTAGGAGAAACGTATGAGCAAGAGCAATCCGAGACTCAGTAGCCTCATCGCTGACCTCAAGACGACCGCCCGCAACTCGGGCGGCGACGTCTGGGGCGACGTGGCCGAGCGCTTAGAGAGTCCGCGGCGCACCCACGCTGAAGTCAACCTGGGTCGTATCGAGCGATACGCCCAGGAGGACGAGACCGTGGTCGTGCCCGGCAAGGTGCTCGGCAGTGGCGTCCTGCAGAAGGACGTCACCGTCGCCGCGGTCGACTTCTCCGGCACGGCCGAGAAGAAGATCGACCAGGTCGGCGAGGCGGCACCGCTAGAACAGGTACTCGAGAACAATCCCGAGGGATCGAACGTGCGGGTGATCCGATGAGCCTCGCCGAGTTCGAGGCCGACGTGGTCGTCGACGCGCGTGACTGCATCCTCGGTCGCGTCGCCTCGCAGGTCGCCGAGCGCGCGCTCGACGGCGAGCGCGTGGCAGTGGTCAACGCGGAGGCGGCGGTCATCACCGGCAGCGAAGACGACGTGATCGGCACGTTCGAGACGCGACGGGAGCTGGGCTCCGACCAGGGGCCGGCCTACCCCAAGCGACCGGACGGCATCCTCAAGCGGTCGATCCGCGGGATGGTGCCCTACAAGACGACGCGCGGTCGCGACGCCTTCGAGAACGTCCGCGTCTACGTGGGGAACCCCTACGACGACGAGGGCGAGGTCCTCGACGGCACGTCGCTGGACCGACTGTCGAACATCAAGTTCGTCTCGCTCGGCGACGTGAGCGAGGCGCTGGGAGCCAACAACACATGGTAACGAACACCTCAGGCAAGAAGAAGACGGCCGTGGCCCGCGCGACGATCCGCGAGGGCGAGGGTCGCGTGCGCATCAACGCACAGCCAGTGGAGTTGACCGAGCCGGAGCTGGCCCAGCTGAAGATGCTCGAACCGTTCCGCCTGGCCGACGACGACCTCCGCGATGGCGTCGACATCGAGGTGGACGTGCAGGGCGGCGGCGTGATGGGGCAGGCCGACGCGGCCCGCACCGCGATCGCCCGCGGGCTGGTCCAGCACACCAACGACGCCGAGCTGCGCGACGCCTACATGGAGTTCGACCGCTCGCTGCTCGTCAACGACGTGCGTCAGAGCGAGTCCAAGAAGTGGGGCGGCCCCGGCGCACGGGCCCGCTACCAGAAGTCCTACCGGTGATATCGCCATGATGGTCCCGGTCCGGTGTTTCACGTGTGGGAACGTCGTCGGCGAGCACTGGGAGGAGTTCAAGGCTCGCACCCGCGAGGCCGAGAACCCCGAGGACCCTGAGAAGGTCCTCGACGACCTGGGCGTCGAACGGCACTGCTGTCGGCGGATGCTCGTCTCGCACAAGGACCTGGTCGACATCGTCGCACCCTACCAATGAGCCAATCGTACAACCGCTACGAGAAGGCCCGCATCATCGGCGCGCGAGCGCTGCAGGTGGCCTACGGGGCGCCCGTGCTCGTCGACACCGAGCAGACCCAGCCCATCCTGATCGCCGCCGAGGAGTACGACTCCGGTGCGCTGCCCTTTACCGTCCGTCGGGGTGAGCGATGACGCTCGTCACCGACGTTCGGCTACGGCGCGTTCTCGACTCCCGTGGCAACGCCACCGTCGAGGCCGACGTGCTGACCGAGGAGGGCGGCTTCGGCCGCGCGGCCGCACCGAGCGGCGCCTCCACCGGCGAGTACGAGGCCATCGAGCTGCCGGCCGCCGAAGCCATCGCGAAGGCGCGCGCGGACGCCGTCCCCCGACTCGTCGGGGAGGTCCACGCGGGCAATCAGCGCGAGGTCGACGCGGCGCTGGCCGCCGCCGACGGCACCGACGACTTCTCGGGCATCGGCGCCAACAGCGCGGTCGCCATCTCGATGGCCGCCGCGAAGGCCGGCGCCAGCGTGGCCGGGATGCCGCTGTACCAGCACCTCGGCGGGACCTTCCGCGGGAACACCTTCCCGATCCCGCTGGGCAACATCGTGGGCGGCGGCGAACACGCCGCCGACGCGACGGACATCCAGGAGTTCCTCTCGGCGCCCGTCGGGGCGCCCTCGGTCTCCGAGGCGATTTTCGCCAACGCCGCGGTCCATGGGAAGGTCCACGACATTCTGCTGGAGCGCGACGAGCCCTGCGGGAAGGGCGACGAGGGCGCGTGGGCGCCGTCGATCGACGACGCCGAGGCCTTCGAGATCGTCGACGAGGCGACCGCGGCGGTCGCCGACGAGGTCGGTTTCGAGATCCGCTTCGGCCTGGACGTGGCCGCCGCGGAGATGTACGACGAGGACGAGGGCGGGTACGTCTACTCCGACCAGGTTCGCTCCACCGAGGAGCAGGTCGAGTACATCGCCGACCTCGTGCGCGAGTACGACCTGAAGTACGTCGAGGACCCGCTCGACGAGGACGACTACGAAGGGTTCGCCGACCTCACCGAACAGGTCGGCGACCGGACCCTGATCTGTGGCGACGACCTGTTCGTGACCAACACCGACCGGCTGGGCGACGGTATCCAGCAGGGCGCGGCCAACAGTATCCTGATCAAACCGAATCAGATCGGGACGCTGTCGGACGCGTTCGACGCCATCGAGCTGGCGGTCGAGAACGCCTACGGACACGTGGTCTCCCACCGCAGCGGCGAGACGACGGACGCCACCATCGCACACCTCGCAGTCGCGACGGACGCGCCGTTCATCAAGACGGGCGCGGTCGCGGGCGAGCGCACTGCCAAGCTGAACGAACTCATCCGAATCGAGGACAACGCAGTATGAGCGGAAACGAAAACGAAGGTCTCGACGCCAGCGACTCCGAGGTCGACCCCGAGGTCGACGAGGACGCGGCGGCCGAGACAGAGACTGAGGAATCGGCCGCTGGGGCCGACGAGCGGGTCGCCGACGAGGCGGCCGACGAGGAGCCGGCCGAGGAGGCCGACGAGGGGCCCGCCCTCGACGAGGACGTCATGCCCGACGACGAGGCAGACCTCCTCATCCCCGTCGAGGACTACCTGGCCGCGGGTGTCCACATCGGTACCCAGCAGAAGACCAAGGACATGCAGCGGTTCATCCATCGCGTCCGGACCGACGGGCTGTACGTGCTCGACGTGAGCATGACGGACCAGCGCATCCGGACCGCGGCGGACTTCCTGGCCAACTACGACCCCGAGCAGATCCTCGTGGCGTCGTCGCGCCAGTACGGCCGCTTCCCCGCCGAGAAGTTCGCCGACGCCGTGGGCGCCCGCGCCCGCACCGGTCGCTTCATCCCGGGGACGCTGACCAACCCCGACTACGAGGGCTACATCGAGCCCGACGTCGTGGTCGTCACCGACCCGATCGGCGACGCCCAGGCCGTCAAGGAGGCCATCACCGTCGGCATCCCGGTCATCGCGATGTGCGACTCCAACAACCAGACCTCCAACGTCGACCTGGTCGTCCCGACCAACAACAAGGGGCGCAAGGCCCTGTCGGTCGTCTACTGGCTGCTGGCCAACGAGACGCTCGACCGCCGCGGCGCCGAGCCGTCCTACGGCCTCGACGACTTCGAGACCGAGATTTAACGCCCGTTTCGACGCGTTTCGGACCCTTTTGCGCGGATCGGGTCGCCGACCAGTCGCGGCACAACCCTCATACCGGAGAGTCGTCAATACACAGGCATGTCTCCGGAGGGGCTGACACTGTGGGCACACATCGCAGCGGGGTTCGTAGCGCTGTTCTCGGGGCTGGGTGCGTTCCTCACGGAGAAAGGCGGGCTGCGACACCGCCGGCTGGGGCGGGCGTACGTCTACGCGATGGCGTTCGTCTCGGCGTCGGCGCTGGCGCTGTTCGCCTTCGACGCGACCGGGCTGCGCCGCTTGCTCGCGCTCGTGGCGGTGTTCAGCTTCTATTTCGCCTTCTCGGGGTATCGGGTGCTCGGGCGCAAGCGCCCGGCCGACGGCGCGTCGGCGGTCGACTGGCTGGCGGTCGGGCTGGTCGGCGCGGCCAGCGTCGGCCTGCTCGGAATGGGTGGGCTGTTGGCCGCCGATGGTGACTCGTTCGCGCCGGTAGCGCTGGTGTTTGGGGGGATCGGGGCGGTCTTCGCGAGTACGGACGCGCTGAAGTTCCGGCGCGAACGTGACCGCGGCGCCTGGGTGGCCGAGCACGTTGTCCGGATGGGCGCCGGGTACATCGCGACGGTGACCGCCTTCGCGACGGTGAATCTCGACTTCCTCCCGAGCATCGTGCCGTGGCTGGGGCCGACGGTCGTCGGAACGCCGGTCCTGATCTACCTCTCGGGTGCGTACGAGGAGACGCTCACGGCGGCGTAGCGGGGACGAATCGGGCGGCGCCGGCGACCTCGGGGTCGAGAGGTCCCGCGGCCACGCAAAGTATTACCGACGGCAGTCCTGAAGGCGTGGCATGGACAGACGGGAGCGGGTCGTCGCCGGGTGGGCGACGACGGCGGTAGTGTGGCTGGTCGGGATACTCGCGGCGGCGCCGCTGGTGGGCGGACACCCGCTGGCGGTCGCCGCCCAGGTCGTGATCGAGGCGTCGCCCGGCGCGGTCGCGACGCTGGCGATCGAGACGCTCGGCGCGGCGGCCCAGCCGGCGCTGATGGCCGGTATCGCGATCGCGGCGGTGGCTGTGGCGGCGGGGATCGCAGCGTTCGCGGAGGGGTACGGGACCACCCGGACGCAGGAGCGATATCTCACCGCCGGCGTCTCGATACTCGTGGTCGCCCTGACGGCCGCGGGGTTTCACACGGCGGCCGACGGCGTCTTCTGGCGGTGGACGCTCGCGACGGCGCTGGCACTGCTGCCGCCGGGGCTCCTCCGCGTCGTCGGCGGCCAGCGGCGACCGTCGGTCGGCCGGCGGCGAACGCTCCGAAACCTCGGCGGTGCCGTCGGGCTGGCTGCCGGCGGCGGTGTCGTCGCCCGGAGCCTGGGCGGCCCGGCGACTTCGGGTGACGGGCCGCGGCCCGGTGAGTCGCTGGACGCGGTGGCGGAGAAGCGCGACACGGGGACGACGACGCCCGACACCGGGCGGTCGGCGACGCCGCCCGCCGATCAGGACGCGCTCGAATCGCGGCGCGTCACCGAGAACGTGGTCGTCTCGGTCGCGGACACCGACGCGGCGTTCGGCTACGACTTCGCGGGGATGCCGGCGGCGGTCGGGACGGCCATCGACCACTACGTCGTCGACAAGAACGTCACCGCCCCGCGCGTCGACGCCGGCCGGTGGTCGCTGTCGGTCCGCGGTGCGGTCCAGGAGTCGTACGAACTCTCGTTCTCGGACGTGGTCACTCACCCCGAGGCTCGCGACATGACGATCACGACGGCGTGTATCTCCAACCCGGTCGGCGGCGACCTGATCAGCACCGCCGAGTGGCGGGCGGTGCCGGTCCGGGCGTTGCTGACGGAGGCTGGCGTCCCCGACGCCGCGAAGGACGTGGTGACCCGCGCCGCCGACGGCTACACGGAGGCGATCCCCTGGGACGAGGTGCGCGAGCGCGAAGACATCGTGCTCGCCGTCGGGATAGGCGACCGAACACTGCCGAAGGAGCACGGCTTCCCGGCCCGACTCCTGATCCCGGGCCGTTACGGCATGAAGTCGACCAAGTGGGTCGAGGACATCGAGGTCAGCGCGGGCGACCACGAGGCCTACTGGGAGGCCCGCGGCTGGGTCGAGGAAGCGGTCGTCAACACGCTCTCGTACGTCCGCGGGGTCCAGCGCCGGGGCGACCGCGTGGCCGTCGGCGGCGTGGCCTACGCCGGCCGACGCGGGATCGACGGCGTCGAAGTGAGCCTCGACGGCGGCGACACCTGGGCCGACGCGGACCTGGAGGAGCCACCGTCGCCCCACGCCTGGCGGCGCTTCCGTCACGTCGCCGAGGTCCCCGACTCGGGGCCGAAGGACATGGTCGTCCGCGCCACCGACGGGACGGGCGAGCGACAGACGAGCGAGGAGACTGGCTCGCACCCCGGTGGGTCGACGGGCTGGCACTCCGTGACCGCCTCGCTGTGAGCGGCCCGGCGGAACACGTCGGCGGCGTGACCTCTCGGAACGACTGGCACTTTTAAGTCACAGGTGGGTCAAGGGGGCGCATGGACGAAGGCAACACGTTTGTCAACGCGCTGGTGGGTGCGGTGATAACGGCGGTCGCGAGCAGTTTCATCCCGTTCGCGCCGGTGCTCGGCGGAGCGCTCGCGGGGTACTTCCAGGGCGGGACCCGGTCAGACGGGCTGAAAGTCGGGGCTATCTCCGGGGGGATCGCGCTGATTCCGGTGCTGGGGATCCTGTTCCTCGTGTTCAGCTTCTTCGGGTTCGCCGCCCTCGGAAGCGGCGAGGCGGCCGGATTCGCGATCGGTGGGGTCGTGGTAGTGTTCGTCTTCCTGTTCGCGCTCGCGTACACCGTCGGGCTGAGCGCCCTGGGCGGCTGGATCGGCAACTACGTCAAGTACGACACGGGCATCGATATCTGAGGTGGGGCGGGCGACACGCCGTCCCGAAGCGGACGGCCGTTCGGAAACCATTACTTCCCCGCGGGTGCGACGAGCGTGCATGGTTACCGCGAGCGCTCCCGGGAAAGTGTATCTCTTCGGGGAGCACGCAGTCGTGTACGGCGAGCCGGCGGTGCCGTGTGCCATTGACCGCCGCGCGCGGGTGACGGTCGAGCAGCGGGCCGACGACCACCTCCGGGTCCACGCCGAGGACCTGAGCCTCGACGGGTTCACCGTCGAGTACGGCGGGACCACCGACGCCGACCCCGACGTGGACGTGCCGGAGTCGCTCGTCGCGGCGGCGACCGGCTACGTCGACGCCGCGGTCGAACAGGCCCGAGACGTCGCGGACGCGCCCGACGCCGGCTTCGACATCACCATCGAGAGCGACATCCCGCTGGGCGCCGGCCTGGGGTCGTCTGCGGCGGTGACCGCCGCGGGCATCTGCGCGGCCGCGGAGGAGCTCGGCGCCGAACTCACTCCCGCGGAGGTCGCCGACCGGGCCTACCGCGCCGAACTCGCGGTCCAGGAGGGCAACGCTTCCCGGGCGGACACGTACTGCTCGGCGACGGGCGGCGCCGTCAGGGTCGAGGGCGACGACTGCCGGTCGCTCGATGCGCCGGAGCTCCCGTTCGTCGTCGGGTTCGACGGCGGCGCGGGCGATACGGGCGCGCTCGTCGCGGGCGTCCGCGAGCTGAAGGACTCCTACGGCTTCGCGGCCGACACCGTGTCGGCCATCGGCGACCTGGTGCGCAGCGGCGAGGCGGCGCTGGCGGCCGGCGACCTCGACGAGCTGGGCGAGCTGATGGACTTCAACCACGGGCTGCTGTCGGCGCTGGGCGTCTCCTCGCGGTCGCTGGACGCGATGGTGTGGGCGGCCCGCGACGCCGGTGCCCTCGGCGCGAAACTCACGGGCGCGGGGGGCGGCGGGTGCGTCGTCGCGCTCGACGAGAGCGAGGAGACGGAGACGGCGCTGCGCTATCTCCCCGGCTGCGAGGAGACGTTCCGGGCGGAACTGGACACCGCGGGAGTCCGCGTCGAATGACCACCGTGGTGAAACTCGGCGGGAGCGTCGTCACCGAGAAGGACTCCCCCGAGACGGTCGACGACGCGGCGCTGGCGCGGGCGGCCGACGCGGTGGCCGACTTCGAGGGGGATCTGGTCGTCGTCCACGGCGGCGGGAGCTTCGGCCACCACGCCGCCGCCGAGCGCGGGGTCAGCACGGAGTCGGGGACCCGCTCGGCCGCCGACGCCCGGGCGATCCACGACGCGATGGGCCGGCTCAACACCGCGGTCCTCGACGCGCTCCACGACGCGGGCGTCGAGGCGCTGCCGGTCAGACCGCTGTCGCTCGCCTGCCGCGACGGCGACGGCGACCTCTCCCTGCCGACCGGGAGCGTCGCGACGATGCTGGCCGAGGGGTTCGTTCCGGTGCTTCACGGCGACGGGGTCGTCCAGTCGGGCGCGGGCGTGACCGTCACGAGCGGGGACGACCTGGTCGTGGCGCTGGCCGAAGACGGCGCGCTCGATGTGGACCGGGTCGGCCTCTGCTCGACGGTTCCCGGCGTTCTCGACGGCGACGGCGAAGTGATCGCGCGGATCGAGCGGTTCGCGGACGTCGCCGAGGCTCTCGGGGGGAGCGACGCGACGGACGTGACCGGCGGGATGGCCGCCAAGGTAGAGAAACTGCTCGTACTCGGGGCCCCGGCGCACGTGTTCGGCCCCGAGAGCCTCGATGAGTTCCTCGCAGGCGACGCTCCGGGGACCGTCGTCGCCAGCGAGTGAGACGAATCCCGACCGAGTTTCGGGCCGTCCGGCCGTCGTGGGTCGGCCGCCGTCGGGTTGTCCGGCGTAACCTATTAGGCCGGGCTATGCAATGGAAGTGATATGACATCGGTCCCCCGCCGAGAGGCGTTTCGATACGGCTTCTACGTCTTCTCGTACTGGCTCGTACTGGTGGCCGTCTGCGGTGCGCTGGTCGGCGGCGGCGCCTGGATCATCGCCGAAGAGGTGAATACGGGCGCGATCGGCGCCAACGAGGACGGTGCGCTCGCCGCGGCCGCCGGCTTCGCGGTCGTCCTCGGCGTCCTCGTCTACGGCACCGGCCAGACCGGCCTCGCCTACAAAATCGTCGCCGACGGCACCCGAGCAGGCGTCGTCGGCGCCGTGGCACCGGCAGACGAACCCACCGAGGAGACCGACGCCGGGGCCGAGACCGCGGAATCGATGGACTCCGGCGCGACCGACGGGCGTGTGGCCACCGGGGCGGCCGACTCGACGGCGTCCGCGGAGGCGAACGAACGGCCCGAACCCCAGCCCCGGGAGCGAACGAACGCGACGCCACGGACCGGGCCGGCGCCCGCCGACGACGGGGCGGCCGGCGACAGCGGTGAGCCGACCGAGGCCGGCGAGACGGGCGGGTCCGACGAGGGCGTCCCGGCCGCCGACCGGTCCGGGACGGACCCGCGGCGCTCCCAGGGCCTCGCGCCGGAACGGGACGACACCCCCGAGGAGACGACGGGCTCGGGCGCCGAGAGGACGGGACCCTCGGAGGTCGACGGACCCGTCGCGGAGAGCGACGCGGACGGCGACCACGCCGCCGACGAGTGGGCGTCGCTCGGGGGGGACGCCGACTCGGGTGCCGACGACGGGGGCGATGAGGCCACGGAGTCCGACCCACTGACGGCAGACACCGCGGTCGATGTGGGAGGCGAAGGTGACGAGCGCGACGGTTCCGTGGCCGACGGGTCGGCGGACGATGGCTCGGTCGATCCCGACGGATCCGCCGACTCCGCCGACGCGGCGGGTGACGACGAGGCGCCAGAGGCCGACGAGTCCGAGGCCTCGCCCGAGGACGTGGCCAACGAGAGCGGGATCGCAGAGGAACTCGGGTTCGGACAGGCCGGTGGCCCGGTACGAGCGACCGAGGGCGACGACGCCGACCGGGCCGGAGACGAGCAAGCGGCGACGGCCGACGACACCGACTCGAACGAGGGGGCCGCGGACGACGCCCAATCGTCCGTCGAGGGCGACGACGGCGACAATCACGGGCGCGACGATGCGTCGGGGGAGGACCCACAGCCGGGCGGGGTAGACTCGCGGTCCGAAACGGCCGACGGGGCGGCCCCGATCGAGTCGGACTCGGGCGCCGAGGACGACCCGCTCGCGCCGGACCCAGGGAGCATGGATCCGCTGGTCAACGAGGCCGAGGACCCTGAAGGGTCGGACCCGCTCGCGTCTGAATCGGGGAGCGAGTCCGAGCCAGCGGGGGACGCTGGGGACGCGGCGCCACCGACCGACGCGGACGACACGTCCGATCCGAGTCGCAACGAACCCGGGACGGACGCCGGAGCGGACGGGCCGACGGACCCGGTCGCCGAGAGCGACGATCTCGGCGCAGCTCCCGACGAGCCGACCGAGGAGCCTGACCCGTTCGAACCGGAGGATTCCGACGCGGCGGACCCGCTGGCACCGGACGACGACGACGACGCGTTCGGCGGGGGCGAAGCGGCCGAGGACCCGCTCGCGCCGGGCGGGGGTGGCGACGCGGTGGCGGACGCCGACGAGTTCGTCCCGGTCGGCGAGCGCGACGGCGACTCGGGCGCCGACGACGGTCCCGGGGCCGAAACCGCGGACGACGAGGCCGTCGAGTCGGTGGACGAGGGTGTCGCGGGTGACGCGAGCGACGACGACGGGGCGGACGACGACGGCGAGAGCGGAACCGACGGTGACGGCTGGACGACCGGGCCGGGTCACGTCGGCGGGGAGTGACAGTTCGCGAAGACGAGTCGCACGCTTTTTAAAACCTCGCCGTATAGGTGAAGGTAACCGAGCATACGGCCGCCCGGGCGCGGAGTGGGCGGCCGGCTGACGCATCGGACGCCGATGCGGACTGTGCTCCGATCGTGCTGGTGGCCCGGGGCCGTCGGAACCGCCCGACGGCCCGCGGGTCGGTCGACCGGGACGGTTCGGAGCGAGGCAGTCGCGCCAGCGTCCACTGTTCGCCGGTCGCACCGCCGTCGCGGGCGAGCCTTCCTCGGAGTGCAAACCATGGAAATCGAAATCGCAACTATCGGCGGCTACGAGGAAGTCGGCCGCCAGATGACGGCAGTTCGCGCAGGCGACGACGTCGTGGTGTTCGACATGGGCCTGAACCTCTCGAAGGTCCTCATCCACGACAACGTCGAGACCGAACGGATGCACAGCCTCGACCTGATCGACATGGGCGCGATCCCCGACGACCGCGTCATGTCCGACCTGGAGGGCGACGTGAAGGCCATCGTGCCGACACACGGCCACCTCGACCACATCGGCGCCATCTCCAAGCTGGCCCACCGCTACGACGCGCCAATCGTCGCGACGCCCTTTACGATCGAGCTGGTCAAACAGCAGATCAAAAGCGAGGAGAAGTTCGGCGTCCAGAACGACCTCCAGAAGATGGAGGCCGGCGAGACGATGTCCATCGGGGACCAGAACGAACTCGAGTTCGTCAACGTCACCCACTCCATCATCGACGCCATCAACCCGGTCCTGCACACGCCCGAGGGCGCCATCGTCTACGGGCTGGACAAGCGCATGGACCACACGCCGGTCATCGGCGACCCCATCGACATGGAGCGGTTCCGCGAGATCGGCCGCGAGGGCGAGGGCGTCCTCTGTTACATCGAGGACTGTACGAACGCCGGCAAGAAGGGCCGCACGCCCTCCGAGTCGGTTGCCCGTCGTCACCTCAAAGACGTGATGTACTCTCTGGAGGACTACGACGGCGGTATCATCGCCACCACCTTCAGCTCCCACATCGCGCGGGTCACCTCGTTGGTGGAGTTCGCCGAAGACATCGGCCGCCAGCCCGTCCTGCTGGGCCGTTCGATGGAGAAGTACTCGGGTACCGCCGAGCGGCTGGACTTCGTCGACTTCCCCGACGACCTGGGGATGTACGGCCACCGCAAGTCGGTCGACCGCACGTTCAAGCGGATCATGAACGACGGCAAGGAGAACTTCCTGCCGATCGTGACCGGTCACCAGGGCGAGCCCCGCGCTATGCTCACCCGTATGGGCCGCGGCGAGACGCCCTACGAGATCGAAGACGGCGACAAGGTCATCTTCTCGGCGCGGGTCATCCCCGAGCCGACCAACGAGGGCCAGCGCTACCAGAGCGAGAAGCTGCTGGGCATGCAGGGCGCGCGCATCTACGACGACATCCACGTCTCGGGCCACCTGAACAAGGAGGGCCACTACGAGATGCTCCAGGCGCTCCAGCCCCAGAACATCATCCCGGCCCACCAGGACCTTTCGGGCTTCTCGGACTACGTCAACCTCTGTGAGAGCGAAGGCTACAAGATGGGACGTGACCTGCACGTCACGCGCAACGGCAACCTGATCCAGCTGGTCGAGTAGCATGAGCCGACAGTCCCAGGCGGCCGTCGAGCGGGCGATCGTCGCGCGCCGTGAGCGCGTCAACCAGGCGGTCCCCGAAGAGTTGCCGGTCGACGAGCCCGAGCGGCTCTACGAGGCGGCGCGCTACCTCCTCGACGCCGGCGGGAAACGGCTCCGTCCGACCGTCGTGCTCCTGGTCGCGGAGTCGCTGGCCGACGTTGACGCCGACCCCGAGACCGCCGACTACCGGTCGTTCCCGGCAGACAGCGGGACGGTCGACGTGATCAAGGCCGCGGTCAGCGTCGAGGTCATCCAGTCCTTTACCCTCATCCACGACGACATCATGGACGACGACGACCTGCGCCGGGGCGTTCCGTCGGTCCACCGTGAGTACGACCTCTCGACGGCGATCCTCGCCGGGGACACCCTCTACTCGAAGGCCTTCCAGTACCTCGTCGAGACGGGTGCCGACCCCGAGCGCACCAACGCCGCGTTGATGGAGCTGGCGACCACCTGCACCCAGATCTGCGAGGGGCAGTCGCTGGACATCGACTTCGAGTCCCGCGACGCCGTCGCCACCGACGAGTACCTCGAGATGGTCGAGCTCAAGACCGCGGTGCTGTACGCGGCGAGCGCGGCCATCCCGGCCATGCTCCTCGGCGCCGACGACGAGGCGGTCGACTCGCTGCACGGCTACGGCCTCGACGTGGGGCGGGCCTTCCAGATCCAGGACGACCTGCTCGATCTGACCACGCCCAGCGAGAAGCTAGGCAAACAGCGCGGGTCGGACCTGGTCGAGGGCAAGCAGACGCTCATCACGCTCCACGCCCGCGAGCAGGGCGTCGACGTGGACGACCTGGTTGAGACCGACTCGGTCGAGGCCGTCGACGAGGCCGAGATCGAGGCCGCAGTCGAGCGCCTGCGCGAAGCGGGATCGATCCAGTACGCTCGCGAGACCGCCCGGGACCTCATCGCCAGCGGGAAGGACAACCTCCGGGTGCTGCCCGACAACGAGGCCCGCGCCCGACTGGAAGACATCGCCGACTACCTCATCGAGCGCGAGTACTGATACGGAGTACTGCGAGCGGTTTCCGGGGCGACCGCGCACGATCGTGCGTTCGATCCCGGACTGTCTTGCAGTACTCCGTGCGGATCGCGCTCGAACCCAACGCGGTTTTTACGCGGGGACCAGAATCCACCCGTAATGGACGACGACGTACGCGAGCAGGCCGAGGAGGCCGCCGAGGTCAGCGCCCTGTTCAACGCCCTGAAACACGACAGCGACGCGCAGGTCGGCGCCATCATGGGTCCGTTGATGGGTCAGAACCCCGAGTTCCGCGAGTACGGCGACGAGATGGCCGGCGTGGTCGCCCCGGTCGTCGAGCGGGTCAACGGAATGGACGCCGAGGAGAAACGGGAGCGACTCGACGCACTCGCGCCCGAGCGCGTCGAGTCGCTGGAGGCCGACGATGAGGAAGACGACCAGGTCCTCCCCGACCTGCCGAACGTCTCCGAGTACGACGAGGTACGGATGCGGCTGGCGCCGAATCCCAACGGCCCCTGGCATCTCGGGAGCGCGCGGATGCCTGCGGTCATCGGGACGTACAAGCAGATCTACGACGGGTGGATGCTGTGTCGGTTCGACGACACCGACCCCGAGACCAAACGGCCCGACTTGGACGCCTACGACGAGATCCTCGACGCGATCGACTTCCTCGGGTTCGAGCCCGACGAGGTGATCAAAGCCAGCGACCGCGTCGACATCTACTACGACCACGCGCGGGAGCTGATCGATCTGGGCGGCGCCTACACCTGCTCGTGTCCGGGCGAGGAGTTCTCCGAGCTGAAGAACTCGGCCGAGCCCTGTCCCCACCGCGACAAGGACACGGAGACGGTCCACGAGGAGTTCGAGGCGATGGTCGACGGCGAGTACGACAGCGGCGAGATGGTCCTACGGGTCAAGACCGACATCGAGCACAAGAACCCCGCCCTGCGGGACTTCGTGGCCTTCCGGATGATCGATACGCCCCATCCGCGCGAGGAAGCGGCCGACTACCGCTGCTGGCCGATGCTGGACTTCCAGAGCGGGATCGACGACCACCTCACGGGCATCACCCACATCATTCGCGGGATCGACCTGCAGGACTCGGCGAAACGCCAGGCGTTCGTCTACGACTACTTCGGCTGGGAGTACCCCGAGGTCGTCCACTGGGGTCACGTCCAGATCGACGCCTACGACGTACCGATGAGCACCTCCACTATCATCGAGAAGATCGAGGCGGGCGAACTCACGGGGTGGGACGACCCGCGCGCACCCACCATCGCCAGTCTCCGACGCCGGGGCATCCGCGGCGAGGCCATCGTCGACGCGATGGTCGAACTCGGGACCTCCTCGTCGAACGTCGACCTTGCGATGTCGTCGATCTACGCGAACAACCGCGAGCTGATCGACGAGGCGACCGACCGCGCCTTCTTCGTCCGCTCGGCGGGGGCGGGCACCGAGGGGAGCGTCGAACTGCCGGTTTCGGACGGCCCCGACGCCGGCGAGCCGCTCGTTCACCCCAACCACGAGGACCGCGGGCGGCGGTCGATCCCCGTCGAGGACGGCGTGGTCGTCGAGACGACCGACCTGCCGACCGAGGGCGAGCGCGTGTGGCTCAAAGGCTACGGCTGCGTTCGCTACGAGGACGACGAACTCGCCGCGACGGGCGACGATCTGGACGTGGTGCGCGAGGGCGACGTGGACGTGATCCACTGGGCGCCCGCCGACGGGCCGCGCCTGCGCCTGCGGACGATGGACGGCGACGTGTCCGGCGTCGTCGAACCGGGCGTCCTCGACTACGAGGCCGACGACCTGCTCCAGTTCGAGCGAGTCGGCTTCGCCCGTGTGGACAGCGTGCCGTCCAACGGCGCGGACGGGTCCCGCGGCGACGGGTTGCAGGACGATCCCGCCGTCGCCTACTACACCCATCCCTGACTGCCCACAGGTCGCCGGATCCACCGGAACGTGTTCGGTCGAAGCCCCGACCGATCGGCCCGAACCTCTCGGCAGGACTGTCAGTCCTCCTGAGTGACCCGAGCGTATTCAGGAACGATAACGATGCATGATGTGTCATGCTGGCCCGCTTTCGGGCGGGGCGTATAACACAGAACGTTGTCTATATGAGCGTCATTGCCGAGATTAGCATTCCCGCGACGGAGTTCGAGCTGGGACGTATCATGGACGTGTCTGATTCGGGGACGGTCGAACTGGAGTCGCTCGTCCCCACCGGAGAGCGGGCGGTCCCCTTCTTCTGGGTTTACGGTGCGGACTTCGAGGCTTTCGAGGAGGCTGTCTTCGAGGCGGCCTCGGTCGACGACCTCGTCGAGATCGACACCTACGACGACCGGATCCTCTACACCTTCGAGTGGTCCGTGGAGAACGACGCCGTCTTCCGAGCCGTTCGCGCAGTCAAGGCATACATCCTCAACGCGACCGGGACCGGCGACACCTGGCGCTTCGAGCTGCGCTTTCCCTCTCACGACGCGATGTCGGCCTTTCAGGAGCGGTGTCGCGAGAGCGACATCGGTTTCGAGGTCATTCGCGTCTACAACCCGAGCAAACCGGACCTCGGTCCGTGGTTCGGGCTGACCGAACGCCAGCGCGAAGCGATCGTCCTCGCCGTCGGGGAGGGGTACTATGATATCCCGCGCGACTGCACGACGGTCGAGCTGGCCGAGCAACTCGGCATCTCCGACCAGGCGGTCACCGAGCGCCTCCGACGAGCGATCGTCAGGCTCGTCACCAACACCATCCTCACCTCGCCCGACACCTGAGTGGGCCCTCGTCGAGTCGCTCGACCGACGCGCTCGCTCCCGTTCGGCGGCCCTTGGTCGTCGCTCGCGCCCGAATCAGCCGCTATCGGGCGGTTCGGTCGGGGCAAACTTTACGTGCGCCGGCGTGGTCCGCCTAGGTATCATGGCCATCGATCCGGAGTTCGAGAACAACCGCGAGATCGCCGAGGAACACGAGGGACACAACGTCTGGGGACCGGTCGAGGAACCGGAGACGCTGGGCATCCACGGCACACACGTCGCCGTCGACTTCGATATCTGTCTGGCCGACGGCGCCTGTCTGGAAGACTGTCCGGTCGACGTCTTCGAGTGGGTCGACACTCCCGACCACCCCGAGAGCGAGATCAAGGCCGACCCGGCTCACGAGGACCAGTGCATCGACTGCATGCTCTGTGTCGACGTCTGCCCCGTCGACGCGATCGACGTCGACCCCGGCCGCGCCGGCCGCATCTGACCCGTCCCGGCTCGGTGGCCGGCCGCCGTCCCGTCTCGCGTTTTTACCGGTCTACGTCCGTGTAGTTGCGGCTCTCTCGCCAAGTCCAGCTGTAAGAGCCCCGAGCGGCCGATCCGCCCCGATACGATCTCGATCCCGAGACGCGTCCCGGATCCGGGGTTTCGGTGGACGAAAAACTTACCCATTGTCCACTCGCTTACCAAACTGTGTGATACCAATATGCATAGCGTCGTACTGACCAAAGGCGTCCCCGACTTCAGAGAGGGCCAGGTTTCCTTCGACGAGGACGGCCACCTGGAGCGGGGGAAGACGCCGACGGTGATGAATCCGAACGACAAACACGCGCTCAGGGCGGCGCTGCAGACGAAGGTCCGGCAGGGCGGCACCGTCTCGCTGATGAGCATGGGGCCGCCCGGCTACATGGAGGTCCTGCAGGAGGGTATGCGGGAGGTGTACGCCGACGATCTGTACCTGCTCTCGGACCGCGAGATGGGCGCCGCCGACACGTGGGCGACGGCGATGACCGCCGCCACCGGCATCCAGAAACTGGACGACCCACCGGATCTCGTGTTCGCGGGCTTCAAGACCGCTGACGGGGAGACCGGCCACACCGGACCCCAGACGGAGTGGTGTCTCGACATGCCGCTGGTGACCCACGTCATCTCTCTGGACATCGACGAGGAGGACGGCGTGTTGCGCGCCAAGCGCCTCGTCGAGGGCGACGTGGAGGAGATCGAGACGGTCGAGGCGCCGTTGCCGGCGTTCGTCGTCGCCGACCCGGAGTTCGAACCGACCTACCGGCGGGCCGACCATCGGCTGAAACACAAGGACCTGCGCGAGACCACGCAGGACCGGGCCGAGGAGTTCGGCGAGTACCTCGCCGACGACTCGGACCTCGACCCGACCGACTGGGACCGTTTTACGATGTGGGACCACGCGGCGCTCAACCTCGATCCGGATTACATCGGACTCGACGGCTCGCCCACCATCGTCGCCGGCGTCGACCCCATTCCGAAGGCCCCCTCCGAGCGGGAGGCCACGGTCGTCGACCCCGACGACGACGCGGCCATGGAGCGCGTCGTCGAGGAACTCGCGCCGTACGCGGGAGGTGACTGACAGTGCCCGAGATAGACCCCACAGACCACGAGATCGCGGATCTGGGACCGAAGATCAAGGATATCGACGACGCCGACGAGCTACGGGAGATGCTCGAACTGGAGGAAGACGGCGAGAACCGCCCGCCGGTGAAGACGCTGATCGAGAGCCGCATCGAGAAACTGGAGGAAGCCGACGCGGAGATCGACCCCGAGTCGGTCGACCTCTCCGAGCTCACCGTCGCGGACATCGCGAACCTGGTCCGCGATATCGACGATACGGACGTGCTCCGGGAGATGCTGGAGCGCGAGGAAGCCGGCGACGACCGCAAGACTGCGAAGGGCCAGATCGAGGACCGCATCGAGTCCATCGAGGGCAGCGACGGCGAGGGCGAGGGGGCGGAACTGGAGTACGTCCCGCCGGAGGAGAAACACCCCGATCTGGACCATCCAACCGCGGACAAGCAGTGGGTCGAACGGCTGGAAGACGCCGAGTACCGGGACATGTGGGTCTACTGCGAGACCCAACACGGCGAACTCATCGACGTGTCGAGGGAGATGCTCGGGAAGGCTCGCCAGTTGATGGACGACTACAACGACCGCTACGGTGGCGACGAGGACGGCGAGCCCGAGGACGTGGTCGCCGTCCTGATCGGCGACTCCGTGGGCGATCTCGCGGAGCAGGTGATCGAGTACGGCGCCGACCGCGTGGTGTCGTTCGAAGACGACCGTCTTGACCGGTTCCGCCACAAGCCCTACACGGAGATATTCTGCTCGATGGCCCGCGCGGGCGGACAGGTCGCCGACGAGGGCCACGAGGACGTGGACTGGAAGGACTACGACGAGCCCCGATACACCGTGTTCCCGGCGACGAACAACGGCCGGGACCTGTCGGCGCTCGTCCAGGGTGAACTCGACTCGGGACTGGCCTCGGACTGTTCGGGGCTGTACATCGAGGAGGCGATGATCTCCAATCCCGCGAAAACCGGCAACCCAGGCGACAGCAAGGAGTTCGAGCGCATCCTGCACATGAAGCGGCCGGACTTCTCCGGGTTCGAGTACTCGACGATCCTCTGTATCGACAAGCCGTTCCGCGATTTCCACCCGCAGGGCGCCTCCGTGATCCCGGGCAGTTTCGAGATCCCGGAGGCCGACCCCGAGCGCGAGGGCGAGGTCGTCGAGTACGAGATGGATCTCTCCGACGACTGGTTCGGCGTCGACGTGACGGAGTTCGACACGCTCGACTCGGGGATCGACCTGACCGGCCACGACGTGGTCGTCGCGATGGGTCGCGGTATCGGCGACAGCCCCACCGAGGGGATCGAACTCGGCCTCGATCTGGTCGACGCGTTCGACGACGCCGCCTTCGGCCTCTCGCGAGGGGTGATCACCTCCTCGTACAACTTCGAGGGCCACGTCGAGAGCTACATCGGCGAGGACCGCCAGATCGGCGAGTCCGGACAGGTCGTCGAACCGGACGTGTACGTCGCCGCGGGCATCTCCGGGGCGATCCAGCACAAGGTCGGGATGGACGAGTCCGACACGATCGTCGCGATCAACTCCGACCCCGAGGCGGACATCCGCGGGTTCTCGGACTACTTCATCGAGGGGGACCTGTTCGAGGTGTTGCCCCGCCTGACCGAGGCGGTCGAGGCGGGCGAACTGGCGACTGCGGTCGCGGAGGCGAGCGACGACTGACCATGACGGACGACTACGAACACTACGAAGCGGTCGTCGTCGGCGCCGGGCCCGGCGGCGCGGCGGCGGCCGCCACGCTGGCGCGCAACGGCATCGAGACACTGGTCTTAGAACGGGGCGTCGACGCCGGGTCGAAGAACGTCTCCGGCGGACTGCTGTACGCCGAGGAGTCCTCGCCGTACACGATCGACGAGCTGTTCCCCGGCTTCCGCGAGGAAGCGAGCGACCGCGAGGTCACGGATCACTACATCCACAACGTCGCCGGGCGGGACGTGAAGACGTTCGACCTGGGCGACCTGCACCACCACGACACGGAGTGGGCCGACTCCGTCCTCCGCCGGAAGATGGACTCGTGGCTCGCCGACGAAGTCCACGAGATGACCCGCGAGGCCGGCGGCGGCCTCCTGACCGGGGTCCGCGTGAACGGCCTCCTGCGGGAGGGCGCCGAGATCGTCGGCGTCACCTGCGACGAACTCGACCCCATCACGGCCGACGTGATAATCGCGGCCGACGGCGTCAACTCCGAACTCGCTCGGGACGCGGGTCTGATGGACTGGGAGGAACCCGACGAGTGGTTCCAGGGCGTCAAGGCGGTCGTCGACATGCCCGACGGCGCCATCGAAGACCGGTTCAACGTCGACGAGGACGAGGGCGTCGCACACCTGTTCTCGGGCGATCTCTTCCAGAACGTCCGGGGCGGTGGCTTCCTCTACACGAACGACGCGTCGCTCTCCATCGGGACGGTCTTCCACCTCGACTCGATCGCCGACGAGCGGGCCGAGCCCCAGCAGTTGCTCGACGGCCTGCTGACTCACCCGCTGCTCGCGGACTGGCTCGGCGACGACTACGACGAACTGGAGTACTCGGCGAAGCTCGTCCCCGACTCGAAGAAGGTGGCTCACCCTTCGCCCTACAGGGATCGGCTGCTGCTGGTCGGCGACGCCGCCGGGCAGATGCAGGCCCAGGGGCCGATCATCAAGGGGATGAACCACGCCGTCACCGCCGGCGCGCTGGCCGCCGAAGCGTTCGTCGACGCCAGGTCACGCGGCGATACGAACGCCGCCGGCGAGCGCTACGTCGCCAAGCTCGAAAACGAGGGCGTGATGGACAAGCTCCGGCCGACCCGGTACAAGACGCTGGGCAAGCTCGGCGAGGTCGGCCCGGTCGCTTCGGCGATGAACGCCGTGACTGACTCCGTGGTCGGCCGGACGGCCATCTCGGCGCTCGGGGACCGGGCCGAGTCGCTGTTCAACTCCCCGTTCCTGATGGGGATGCTCCCGGACACGCGGATGGGTTACGTCACCGTCCCGACGGTCATCGCGGAGGAGCTCGGCGCGCCCGTCGATGGAGTCAACACGATCGACCCGCCGGAACTCGACGACCGGATCGGCGACCTGACCTACGACATCGACGAGGGCAACCCCCACATCGAACTGCGAGACAACTCCTTCGCCGCCAGCGGGACGGCCGTGACGGCCTGTCCGGTCAGCGCGAAGGACTTCGGTGGCGGCTGCTACCGCGACGAGTACGTCGGGACGAACGGGTCGGAGGAACACGTCGTCAGCCTCGACACCCAGCCCTGCGTGGAGTGTGGCACCTGCGCCGTCGTCGCCGACACGGACTGGACCCACCCCCGCGGCGGCAAAGGCGTCGAGTACGAACAGGGCTGAAAGCGTCGATCACGACCGCTCACAGCGAACACGCACGTCCATGCCATCGAAGTACCGCGACCGCATCGACGAGTTGGCCGAGGAGGCGGCCGCCGCTCGGGCGTCGTTCGATCCGCCGTCCGACCCGCCCGACGAGGAGCGCGCACTGGATGTTTGCCGGGAGGGCGTCGGCGCGGCCGTCGCCGTCTACGTCGACGCCCGCTCCGGCGAGTGGGACCGCTTCGGCGAGACCGAATTCGACCGACTGGAGCGGGCGCTGAACACTTACCTCGAACTGTACGCCAGGTGTTACGGCGTCGAGATGGACGTCGACCACTCCGTCCGCACGGCCGCCGAGGCGCTGCTCGACACCCACAACGTCGCCGACGTAGCTCGAATCTTGACCGGCGTGCCCGGCCGCGACGACGAGTGAGCCCGCCAGCCGACGGATCCGGCCGCGACGCGGTTCTATCTCGATCGACCGTGACAAATGCTAAGTATCGAGGCGTGGTACCATTTTGCATGGAACTAACAGCGGAGCTATCGTTCGACCACGACGACCGGCGTGACATCTACGACTACGTCGAGCGCCACGGGTCGGTACAGCCCCAGAAGGCCCGTCGGGCGCTGGAGATGGAACCGCGGGCGTTCGGCCACCACGTGGCCATCCTCAAGCGCGACGGTGTCCTGCTGGAATCGGAGGGAGTGCTTCGTATCGCGTACGACGACGAACTGGAAGAGGAGTTCAGCTCCGACGGCGTTCAGGTGACGATCCGTCGCGCCCGCGAGGAGGACCTGACGGGGCTGGTCGGGGTGATCCGTCAGGCCATCGGCGGCGGCACCTACGTCGACGCCGAGACGGTCGCCGACGTGGTCGACCACGAGGAAGTGCTGTTGCGGCACAACGAACTGCAGTCGCGGGTGTTCTTCGTCGCCACCGTCGACGGCGAGGTCGTCGGCTGGGTCAACCTCAACACCCACGAGACGGCGAAACTCGACCACACGGCCGAACTCACGGTCGGCGTCCTCAAGCAGTACCGCGGCCACGGCATCGGCAGCGAACTCCTCGAACGCGGCATCGAGTGGGCCAGCGACAACGGCTACGAGAAGATATACAACAGCCTCCCCGACGCCAACGAGGGCGCCATCGAGTTCCTCGAGGCCCACGGCTGGGAAGTCGAGGCGGTGCGGGAGGACCACTACAAGATCGACGGCGAGTACCTCGACGAGGTGATGCTCGCGACGACGATCTGAAGCGGCCGACACGGACACCAGCCGGTCCGCGGGCCGCTCGTCCGGTGACGGCGGGCGACCGAGCCGTCGCTTCGGGTGTCCCTCCCTGAGTCACCACGGTAGTCTTTTATATGTCGTTCTCACAAAGTCGTAGGCGATGACGGCCGACGACGAGGACGAACTTGACGTTGCCTTCGAGTTGCTCGCTGACCGCCGTCGTCGGGCGGTCCTCGAGATGCTCCGCGCGGCACCCCGCGGGGCTCTGGAACTCCCGGCGCTCGTCGACGCCGTCGCGACGGAGTGCGACGAGGACCCCGACGCGCTCGCGTCGACGCTGTACCATCGCCATCTCCCGAAGCTCGACGACACCGGTGTCGTCGAGTTCGACCGCGAGGAGGGGGTGGTCAGCTACGACCCCCACCCGCTCGTCGAGCGGTGTCTCGACGTGGCTCAGTCCTACCGGTCCGACCAGTGGGTGCGGCGCTCATCGAAATCAGACTGACAGCCGGTGGCCCCCCTGACGGACCGCCACTCGACGACTCACGGCCACTCGGCCTCGTAGCCGTCCAGCGGGTCCGCGACCACCCCGTCCTGCCGTGCGAGCACTCGCGCGTGGCCGGCACAGACCCGTCGGTTGTCGCTCCAGGGAACGTGCAGTTCCACGACCGCTTCGGCCCCGCAGTCGTCCTCCGCGCACTCGACCATACCGCCACTTCGAGCGCCGCGACGAGAGTCTTTGGTGGTCCCGTTCCGGGGCGTTCGGTCCCGCTAGCTCCCGGGGCCGCTCACAGCAGGAAGACGCCGATCATGGCGACGAGGACGCCGGCGGTCAGCAGGATCTGGAGAACGCTGGAGGTGAGCATGCCCAGCAGCGTCACGCCGGCCGCGCGGGCGCTCCCCTCGATCTCGCCGCCGTCGGTGAATTCCAGGACGAACACGGTGCCGGCGGTACCGAGGAGGAACCCCAGGGGTCCCCACACGAGGCCGACCAGGCCGACGACGGTGGCGACCACGGTCGTCCGGGTCGATGCGCCCCCGGCCTTCGCGGAGACGGCACCGGCCAGCCAGTCGGTCGCGACGGCGATCAGCGCGACGAACAACAGTCCGGAGAGGACGAAGACGTTCGGTTCGGCGAAGCCGCTGGCCCACCAGTAGACGACGACGCCGGCCAGCGAGAGGATCCCGCCGGGGACCAGCGGGGTGACGCTGCCGACGACGCCGCCGACCAGCAGGACGAACGCGACGATCACGAACAGGTCGACGGGGAGGGCCGCGAGGGCGGGGAGTTGCATCATTCGAATCGCTCCAGTTCTGCCGCGACCTTGGGGCCGCCGAACCGTGAAAGCAGTGGTCGGGTCGCCTCCCCCAGCGCCCGCATGCACTGGCCCTTGGAGTGGAACCCCAGTTCCGCGGCGACCGCGTCCCACGAGCGGCCCTGCAGGGCCTTCCGGACGAGCAGGCGCTCCTGACGGGCAGTCAGCGGCTCGTCGGCCGGGGGACCGGCGTCGGTCAGATACGCGACGGTCAGCCGACGGAGCGGCCGCGGCGAGGTGTCGAAGATTCCGGCACCGCCCGTCATCCCCACGAGCAGGCGCCACTCCCAATCGGAGAGGGCGAGATCCGGCGTCGCGTCGACGCTCCGCAGCGTCGCGCGCACCACGTCCGGATCCACGTCGTCCAGTGGGTCCGACAGCATCGCCGTGACGCGGCCGAGAAGCCACTTCGAGTGGCGCTCGGCGAGGTCGCGGCCGGCGTCGCTGAGCGGATCGAGCATCACCGCGGAGTACTCGCCGCTGGCGTCGTTGCGCGTCGTCGAGAGATGCACGATAGAGTAGCCGTTGGCTCGCCAGAAGGCCAGAAGCTCGGGCGTCGCGCCGTAGCCCGTGCCGAGCCAGTCCACGCGGTCGGCGAACGCCGCGCGGATCTCCGAGAGCAGCCGCGAGCCCAGGCCGCGCGAGCGTACCGCGTGGTGAGTGGCGATCCGGAGCACCCGCAACCCCCCCGGGACCGCGGCGTCCTCGTCGCGCAGTTGGCTCGTCAGCACGTCGGGGATCATGTTCCCCCGCACGCGACCGCCCTCGTACATGTCCCCCCGCAGGTCCGCCGGGAGATCCCCCTCCCGCGCTAGCAGCGCGACCGAGACTACGTGGCCCCCGTACGTGAGCGCGCGGACGGACACGTTCGGCGCGTCGAGCAGTCTGGCCAGGTCCGACGGCTCCGTCCGGTAGTGGGCGGCGACGAGCAGCCCGAACACTTCCCGGAGCAGGTGTTCGTCGGCGAGCAGGTCGGCGGCGTCGAACGCCCGGTAGGCGACCGACTCGGTGTCCGAATCGCCCTCTCCGTCCGGGTCCCTGTCGGCGCCGGCGCCGTCCACCAGCGAGTCGACCGCGGGGCCGGCGTCAAGCAGGAGCGCGCGGAAGGCCCACACCTCGACGGGGTCGCCGGCGGCGTAGCGGATCGGGTCGGCCATCGTCGCGTCCGTCACGTCGAAGTCGCTCTCGGACAGGCGGTCGCGAAATCGCACGGAGAAGCCCCTACCGGCGCCCTCGTAGCCGTGGACGGTCGTCGCGAACGCCGCCGCCGGGGCGTCGAGGAACCGTTCGAGCAGTCGGACTGGGAGCGCCGCGGCCTCGTCGACGACGACCGCGTCGGGGGCCTCGGGGAGGTCGGCCGCCGCGGTCGGCTTCGCGAAGCGAACGCGACCGCCGGGGGATTCGAGCAGCGTCGGGTCGGACTCGTCGGGGTCGCCCGCGAGTGCGTCCCCGTCGGTCAGTACCTCTCGCGCCCGGGCGAACACCTCGGCGGCGCCGCGGTACTGTGGAGCGGTGACGAGCACGTCCCGCCCGTCGAGCGCGAGCGCGCCCGCGGCGAGCCCCGCGGCACTGGACTTCCCGCGGCCGCGGTCGGCCTCGACGACGACGGCGTGGCCGGGGTCGCCGAGCGCTTCGAGAGCCTCGACGGCCGTCGCTTGGTCGTCGGTGCGACAGCGCTCGTAGACGGCGGCGGGAAAGAGGGGGTCGTCGGGGACTGTCGGCGGGTCCGGAGCGACTCGCGGCGCGGGGTCGGTCAGCCCGTCGCGTTCGACGGTCGGTTCGCCGGACCCGTCGCCCACGTCGACGACGCCGATCCCGGGATGGGCGCGGAGCAACGCGACGAGGCGCCGCCGGAAGTTGCCCGCGACGTCCGACACGTCGAACGGCGGGACGGCCAGCGTCTCGTCGAAGCCGTCGCGGCGGTCGGGCCACGAATCGAGCGGCGGGGTACAGAGCACGAGCAGTCCGCCGCCGTCGACCGCGCCGACCGCGCGGCCGAGCGCGTTCGGGCGACACGCTTCGTGGCAGTCCATCACCAGCGCGCCGTGGGTGGTCCCGAGCAGGTCGCCGGCGCGGGCGAGCGGGACCCGCTCCCAGGGTGTCGCGTCCGATTCGCCGAGGTACGTCACCGCGCGGGCGTCGATGTCGACCGCGTCGAGGGCGTCGCCGGCGGCCGCGCGGGTGGTGTCACTTTCCCCCGCGAGGACGAGCATTCGCCGTTCGTTGGTGGCGCGGGCCTCCGCGCGCAGCGCGTTCGCGACGCGGCCGACGGTCATGGCTTCCCGTCCGCCGCCGAGCGACAAATGCCCGCCGATCGGACCGACACCCGGTCGGGTCGACCGCCGGCCACAGCGATCCGCCGCCGGGTCGACGGGTGTGTCGGGGATCTGCCATACTACGGGTGTCGGCGCGGCGCGAGCGCCGGAGACGGCTTCGAGGGTGCCGGCTGGGAGAGCCGGGCGTCGGAGCGGCCGGGCCAGCCGCCGCCGACGACCGTTGCCGCGGGGCGGCGGCCGGTCGCGACGGAGCTGGTTCGGCCCGTCGAGAGTCCACAGCGAGCGGTCCGCGGAGACGGACGCGAGCGGCCGTGACGTGTGCAGGCGGCTCGCACGCGGGGTCGTCTTCGAAAGTGCTTTTAGTACTCCTCTGCCAGATGGGTGTACAGCCCGCGCGGGGTTGATGATGCTCCTAGCCTCTCAGGATATTCCGCCGCGATTTTCTCGCGGCGCCCGGGTCGAACCCGGACCGGCGGGGGAGCGCGAGCCCACGCGCGGGAGGTGATCCACAAATGCCAGTATACGTAGATTTCGACGTACCCGCGGACCTCGAAGACGACGCTCTCGAGGCCCTCGAGGTCGCACGAGACACAGGCACCGTGAAGAAAGGAACCAACGAGACGACCAAAGCCGTCGAGCGCGGCAACGCCGAGCTCGTCTTCGTCGCCGAGGACGTCCAGCCCGAGGAGATCGTCATGCACCTCCCGGAGCTGGCCGACGAGAAGGACATCCCGTTCGTCTTCATCGGCACGCAGGACGACGTGGGCCACGCCGCCGGACTCGAAGTCGGCAGCGCCGCGGCCGCCGTCGTCGACGCCGGCGACGCCCAGGACGACGTCGACGACATCGCCGGCAAGGTCGAGGAACTCCGGTAGGTGACTCGGCATGTCTGCTGAAGAATCCGACGGAGACGGCGGTTCCACGGCCGCCGAAGTCATCGAAGTCGTGGGCCGCACGGGGATGCACGGCGAGGCCATGCAGGTCAAGTGCCGGATCCGCGGCGGCGAGAACCAGGGCCGCATCATCACGCGAAACGTCCTCGGGCCGGTCCGGGAGGGCGACGTGCTCCAGCTCCGCGAGACCGCGCGCGAGGCCGACCAGATCGGAGGCCAATAATGCCACGAACGCGCGAATGTGACTACTGCGGCACCGATATCGAGCCCGGGACGGGCACCATGTTCGTCCGCGTCAACGGCTCGACCATCCACTACTGCTCCTCGAAGTGCGAGAAGAACGCCAACCTCGGTCGCGAATCGCGCGACCTCGAGTGGGCGGGCGAGGAGGAAGACGCCGCCGAGTCCGACGAGGACGAGTCGGGCACCGACCAGCGCCCCACGGACATCGAGGACCAGGGCCAGGACGTCGACGCGCCCGGTGACACCGACGAGGACCTCGAAGACGTCGAACCCGACGAGGCCGTCGAGGCCGGCGCCTCGGACCCCGAGGACGCCGAGGCCGACGCGGACGACGATACTGACGCTGACAACGACGCCGACGAAGAGGAGGCCGAGGCCCAATGAGCCACCACGACGAGCGCACGTTCGTGATGGCCAAGCCCGACGCCGTCCAGCGCGGGCTCACCGGCGAGATCATCACTCGCCTGGAGGAGCGCGGGCTGAAGCTCGTCGGCGCGAAGTTCATGCAGATCGACGAGGACCTCGCCCGGGAGCACTACGAGGAGCACGTCGAGGAGCCCTTCTTCGACGAGCTGGTCGACTTCATCACCAGCGGTCCGGTGATGGCGATGGTCTGGCAGGGCGGCGACGCCACCCGCCAGGTCCGTCAGATGATGGGCGCGACCGACCCCGCGGAGGCCGCCCCCGGCACCATCCGCGGCGACTACGGACTGGACCTCGGGCAGAACATCATCCACGGTTCGGACCACGAGGACGAGGGCGCCAACGAACGCGAGATCGAGCTGTTCTTCGACGAGGACGAACTCGTCGAGTACGAGCGCTCGGACGAGCCCTGGGTCTACGAAGACGAAGCCCACTAGCCGCTCGGACGGCTACCCGCTTTTCGGCCGTCGCTGCGCACGTCGACCGGCTTCCGGTCGATGTCGCACGTTTCCGTCCCGCGAGTCACGCCTATCGCTCGGCGTACCTTTTTGTCGGCTCGGCCGCAGTTCTCTGCCATGGAAGACCTTGCCGAGGACCTGCTATCGACACCCTCGGACGCCGACGAGCAGTGCTCAGTCTGTGGCGACCCGATACCGATCGACGAGGGCGTCGTGCCGCCCGTGGGCGAGGAGTACGCCGTCCTGCGGGCCGCAGACCCCGAACGCGCTGGTGTGATGACCGAACGGTGGGTCCACCGCGAGTGTCTCCGGGCGTATCTCGACGGTTCGGCCGACGAGTGACGGGAGCGCGACCAAAGGCGGCCTACCGGGCGGCAAACGAGTCGGCCGACCGACAGATGTCGGTCGAGCGGGCCCGCCGCAGGTGATACATTTTTCTCACCCCCTGATCAATAGAGTGGCGTGCAGACGACATCGGCCGCCGATATCGAAGCCGTCCTCGACGAGTCCGGGCCGGACTACGAGGAGTTCAGCTACGAAGCGGCCACCGGTGGGACCCGTGCGGACGTGTACATGGTCACGCTCGTCTATCAGGGCAACGAGTACGAGGTCGTCGTCAAGTTCGAACCGCCGGGCGACGACCGGTTCGCCGTCGAGCCGAAGCTCCACGAGTACGTCGCCGACCGGACCGACATTCCGATCCCCCGTATCCTCGTCTTCAAGCAGGAGCCCGAGCGGTCGGTGCCGCCCTACTTCGTCACCGAGCGGGTGCGCGGCGACAACCTCGCCGACCAGTACGGCGCGATGGACCGGACCCACTGGGAGCGAGTCATCGAGCAGGTCGGGTCGATCATGGGCGACCTCCACTCGGAGATCGCCTTCGAGGCGTTCGGTCGGCTGATGCTCTACGACGACCGGATCACCATCCGCAACTGGCGGGGCAACTGGCAGGAATACTTCGCCGACCTGACCCGCTCGCACATCGATCGCCTCGCCGGGACACCGTTCGAAGGCGTCCAGTCGCGGGCGCGCGACGCCATCGAGGACACCCTCTCGCTGGTCCCCGAAGACGGGATGCCCCGGCTCGTCCACGACGACATGCAGCCGACGAACCTCCTCTGTATGCTCGACGAGCCGGACCCGGTCACCGCGGTGCTGGACTGGCAGGACACGCTGGCGGCCCACCGTGACTACCAGCTCGCCCAGTCGGAGTTCCTCTACATCGACTCGACGTTCGACGACCCGGAATTGTGTGAGCAGCTGCGCGAGCAGCTCTACGAGGGCTACCGGAGTCACGCCGAGTTCGACCCCGGCGAGACCTACGAACAGACGAAACCGGTCTACCAGCTCTCGACGCTGCTGTGGCGGATGACCGGCTTCGACGACGCCTTCGCGGAGGACGACTTGGGCCGCGCCCGCGCCGAGTTCCAGTACCGCCAGCAATTCGACCGCCTGCTGGCCGAACTCCCGCGGTGAGGCCCCGATCGCACCCGAACTTCCACCGACCCTCGCGAGCGAACCTGTTTGACAGCGGATCTGTCGGCTGTATCAAAGTTGTTAAGTGAGTGCTCTGCGGACACTTCGTCGAGATGCCCTCCATACAGTCTCTACTGACCGATCCGGGCGATTTCTTCGACCGGCAGGGTTCGAGCCCGTCGTTCGTCGGACCGCTGGTCATCGTCGCCCTGGTGGCCGTGTTTCGGCTGGCCACCGGATTGATCAACTCCCGGGGGCTCTCGGACTTGCTCTCCCAGCAGGGCCTGCCGACCTCGCAGGCCGGGTCGGGGCCGTTCGGTTTCGCGCTGGCGGTCGCGATCCCCTTCGTCGCGTGGGTCGTCTACGCCGGATTGTTCTACCTGTTGTCGTCGTTCTACGAAAGCGACGGTGAGTTCTCGCGGCTCCTGGCGTTCGTCGGCTACGGATTCCTCCCGCAGGTAGTGGGATCGGCCCTGACCGCGCTCGTTCAGTTCTACCGGTGGAACGTCCGGGGGGTTTCGGCGACGTTCCCGAGCGAACTCGCAGGGACGCCGCCGGCACAGCTGTCCGGCGAACAGGCGCTGGCGTACGCTCGGGCGCTCCAGCAAGCCCAGAGCGGGCCGCTGGTCACGCTGACGACCGTCTTCGGCCTCCTGTTCACGGTGTGGGCGGGGTTCATCTGGCTGTTCGCGACGAAACACGCTCGCGACGTGAGTAGCCGCCAGGCCGCGGTTTCGGTCGGGACGCCCGTCGCCGTCGTCGTCGTCATCCAACTCGGCCTGTTCGCGCTCGGAAGCCTCCTGCTGTGAGACCGATCGGTACCCGAACACTCCGCTGTCAACAATGAAACGCACACACACGCTCGCCGTTCTGGTCGTACTCGCAGTCGCATCGCTCCCGGCCGTCTCGGCCGTCACCACTGTCGACGTGACGATCTCGTCGGTCGACGTCACCCCCTCGGAACCGGTCCCGGGCGACGAGATCACCATCGAACCGACCATCGAGAACTTCGGTAGTAGCTCGTCGGGGTACTTCGTCGACCGCGTGCGGGTGATCAAGGCCGACGACGGCCCCGACCCCGAGGAGTACGACGACGTGAAGAACATCGGGACGGTCCCGGCCGGCTCCGACAGGTCGGTCCCGCTGTCGGTGTCGTTCGACGAGCCCGGCACGCACGACCTCCGGGTCAACGTCTCCGGTCGCGGCGCCGACGGAGCGGGCGTGACGCGGCTGAGCTACCCGGTGTCGATCACCGTCGAACAGCGCTACCCACAGCTGGATATCGACGCCAACGACTCCGTCGCGGGCGTCCGCGCGGACGGCTCGGTCACGGTCGCTAACAGCCTGTCCAGCCCCATCGAGAGCGTCGAGCTCACGGTCGACGGCGAGAACGTGACGATCACCAATCGCCGAGAGGTGCTCGCGACCGTCGGGAGTAACGCCTCCCGTACGGTCGAATTCGACTACCGCGCCGACGACGCGGGCCGCCACCCGCTGACCGCGAGGTTGACGTATACGACCGCTGGCGGTGTGACCGACACGGTCACCGACACGGTCACCGTCCGGACGGAGACCGAGCGGCCGCAACTCGGCATCGACACCAACACGTCGATCGCCGGGCTGGAGTCGTCCGGGACGGTCACGGTCGCCAACGGCCTCGGGGCGGCGGTGACCAACGCCGAACTGACCGTCTCGGGCGACGGCGTCACCGTCCGCAACGACCGCTCGGTGTTCACCCGGATCGCCGACGGCGAATCGGCGACGGCGGCCTTCGACTTCCGCCCGGCGGCGGCGGGCGACAACGAGGTGACCGCGACGCTGCGCTACTCGACGCGCGGCGGAGCGACCCGCACCGTCACCGAGACGGTCACCGTCCAGACGGACCCGCTGCGCGACAGCGTCGCGCTGGACCTGAGCAGCCGACAGGGCGGCAACTCCCAGGCAGTGACGGTGTCGGTGCTCAACCGCGGCAACGCACCCATCTCGAACGTCAGCGTCCGCGCCACCTCGCCGAACGCATCGGTCGGGCAGGCGCTCGTGAACCGCGTCGCCGCCGGGGAGTCGCGGACGGTCCGCCTGAACGCGACGCTGTCCGGTGACCGCGCGGCGGTCGACGTCGTCGCCACCTACGACGTGGCGCGCCAGCGCGGCGAAGCGTCGGCGTCGACGGGACTCACGCAGACGCCCGGGACCATCGGTCTGACCGGGCTGGAGGTCGTTCCGGACGGGAACCGGCTGCGTATCTCCGGCAGCGCGAGCAATCTCGGGACGACCGACGCACAGAGCGTGCTCGTCAGCGTCGTCGACACCGATGACGTGACGCCGACCGCGCCCAACCGCGAGTACTTCGTCGGCACCGTCCCCGCGAGCGACTTCGTCTCCTTCGACCTGTACGCGAACACGCGAGGGAACGTCTCGTCGATCCCGCTGGAAGTCGAGTACCTCGTCGACGGCCAGCGACACACCCGTACTGTCGAGGTCGACGCCGCCGCCGCCAGCCGCGCACTCGCCGCCGGACCGTCGGTCGACGGCAGTTCCGGCGGGGGCGGCGGACTCCTCGTCCCGCTGGCGGTCGGCGCCGTCGTCGTGGTCATCGTGCTCGCGGTGATGATCCGCGCCTGGAGGAACAGCCGTGGCGGTGATTGAAACCCGGGGCGTCGTCAAGCGCTACCGGACCGGCGGACAGACGCTGGAGGCGCTGAAGGGGATCGACTTCGCCGTCGAACCCGGCGAGTTCGTCTCCATCATGGGTCCCAGCGGGAGCGGCAAGACCACGCTGCTCAACCTCCTCGGCCTGCTCGACGACCCCAGCGAGGGACAGGTCCTGCTCGACGGCGAGGACGTGACCGGCCTCTCGGACAGCGAGCAGACCGCGGCCCGCAAGCGCACCATCGGCTTCGTCTTCCAGAACTTCTACCTCATCCCGACGCTCACCGCCAAGGAGAACGTCGAGGTGCCCGCGCTGTTCGACCACGACTCGACCGTCGAGGAGCGGTCGGTCGACCTGCTCGAACGGATGGGGCTGGGCGACCGGCTCGACCACAAGCCCGACGAACTGTCGGGCGGGCAGAAACAGCGCGTCGCGATCGCCCGCTCGCTCATCAACGAGCCGCGGGTCCTGCTGGCCGACGAGCCGACCGGGAACCTCGACCGGGACACCGGCCGAAAGATCCTCGACGAGTTCGTCGACATCACCGAGCGAGACGTGGCGGTCATCGCCGTCACTCACGACGAACTCGTCAACGAGTACGTCGACCGTACGGTGGAACTCGTCGACGGGCTCATGGGCGAGGACGTGCCGACCGACGGCGGTCACGGGAAGCCGACGGACGGCCGCACTTCGGATACGAGCCGGTCGCCGGACGCCGACCTCACCGAGTCGGCCGACGAGGGCCACGCGCGGGGTGACCGGCCGTGATGGGCTGGCTGCGCAGGCGGTTCCCGGCGCTGTTGATGGCCCGGCGCAACATCGGGCGGACGAAGGTTCGGTCGGTGCTGGCTGCGCTGGGCATCGTCATCGGCGTCATCGCCATCGCGTCGCTGGGGATGTTCGGGCTGACGCTGCGCTATCAGCTCTCCCAGAATCTCGGCGACATCGGCAACCAGGTGATGGTCACGCCGGGCGACTCCTCGGAGGCGCCCGAGGCACTCACCGAGCGGGACCTCCGGCAGGTCGAGTCGGTCGCCAGTTCCGGCGCGACCGTCGCGCCCGCGGTACAGCGGTTCACAACCGTCTCTTACGGCAGGGAGGAGTCCGAAACCAGGGCAGTGATGGGGGTCGACGACCCGAGTAAGCTGTTCGAGGCCCGCGAGGGATCGATCCCCGAGCCCTACCGGAGCGGCGCCTTGGTCGGGCCGAATCTCGCCGACCAGCGCGATCTGGGTCCCGGTGACACGATCACGGTCAACGGCTCGACCGAGCGGGTCGTCGCCGTGCTCTCGCCGAGCCAGGGCTTCGGGTTCACGAACCCGAGTGACCAGATCGTCCTGCCCACGCGCAGTTTCGACACGCGGGGCTACGACACCATCACTGTCACCGAGACGGACAGCACCGCCGCCAACGCCACCGCGATTGCGATCCGCGCGCAGTTGAACGACCGGCGCGAGCGGGTGTCCGTTCAGGACTTCTCCGGCGTCGCCGACCAGATCGGCCAGTCCTTCCAGGCGCTGAACCTCTTCCTCATCGGCATCGGCTCCATCTCGCTTCTGGTCGCCGGCGTGAGCATCCTCAACGTCATGCTGATGAGCACCGTCGAGCGCCGCCAGGAGATCGGCGTGTTGCGCGCCGTCGGCTTCCAGAAGCGCGACGTGCTGAAGATCATGCTTTCCGAGGCCGTCCTGCTGGGCCTCATCGGCGGCATCATCGGTGCCGGCTTCTCTATCATCGCCGGGCTGGTCCTCAACCACTTCGTCGTCGGCGACGCGACCCTCGTCTTCCGACCGGGGAACTTCCTCTACATCGGGCTCGCGTTCGCCTTCGGTGTCGGGACGAGCCTCGTGAGCGGCCTCTATCCGGCGTGGAAGGCCGCCAACGAACGCCCCGTCGAGGCGCTGCGGAGCTGAGAAGGCGTCACGACGGTCGGGTTTTTCTCTCAGTCGGCGTCGACGGTCAGCCGCGGGCTCGCGCGGTCGACGGTGACCGGCGCGAACTGCTCGAACCACTCGCGCTCCCCCGACTCGAAGGCATCCAGACAGTCCCCCACGGAGAAGTGGATCTCGCCGCTCTCGTCCGCGCAGGGGAACACGGCCTGTAGGTCGCTCCCCTCGTAGACGGCCAAAGACGCCATCGGAAACACGACCACGTCGTGGACGGCGTCGCTTCCGACGTACGAGCGCTGACGGCGCTCGAAGGCCGGTTCCAGTCGATACCCGTTCTCCGTCGCCCAGTCGCCGAACTCCTCGTAGGTGGCCAGCGCCTCGTCGCGGGTGTCCTGCTCGGGCGTCCGGATGCGCTGCCAGGAGGCGTCGACCTCGGTGTCGGTGACGACACCCGCCGCCGCCAGGTCCTCGACGCGCCCGAGGATGCGTCCCTGGCGGTCGTAGCTGCCGTACGTGTCCCCCCGAAGGTAGAGTTCGATCCGCTGGTCGGTGGTCGTCTGACTCATGATGTCTGTCACTTGGTCGATCCCTCGGGCGGCCCCCTCAAAACGCTTTCCGCCGTATTCCTTCGAGGGACTCTAGGGGCCTAGTATGGGTCGCGCTGGCGCCGTTCTCGCCGGTTCGTTGCCGGTCGCGTTCGCGCCGCGACCGTACTCGAGCCGCGCTGGATTGGAGTTGGTTCCGGATCTTCTAGGGGAGCGTCTGGTTGACTTTCCCCGATCTCTTCGACGACGACCAGAGACTCCGGGAACCGATGTACTGCGAGGCGTCGGAGTCCACCGAGCGGATCGAACGCGGTCCGATACTGGCGAGGATACCGACCGGGACTCCGCCTCGCCCTCGAAACGCGGCTACACCCAGGGCGCGATCGACGAGGAGTTCGACGAGCGACTCGACCGGTCGCTCGTGGCGCCGGATACGCTCGCAGAACTGGAAGCCGAACGCGCGTCGCCGCGGAAACAGAGATCGTTCGCTCGTCTGTGGACGCGGTCAGTCGTCGGCGCTGGCGGTTTCGCCCGCGGCGGGCACGTCGATCTCGCCGGCGTCGAGTTCGGCCTCGACCTCGCGGGCCGCGGTGACCATGTTCTCCATCTTCTGGTAGGCCTTCTCTCGGGGAAGCAGCTTCAGGCCGCAGTCCGGGGAGATGGTGAGCTGCTCCGGCGGGACGACCTTCAGCCCCTGCTGGATGTTCTCTTTGATCTCCGCGACGGACTCGACCTCGGCGGTGTGGTTGTCGACGACGCCCAGCGCCAGGTCCAGCGTGAACTCGGGGTCGGTGAACACGTCGATCTGTTCGTAGTCGCCGTTGGTGAGTTCGAGGTCGAGCTCGTCGATCGGGTAGTCGAGCACCTCGGGGTAGATCCGCGAGTAGTCGCCGTAACAGACGTGGAGGCCGATTCGGACCTCCTCGGGGATGCCCTCGACGATGCGTTCGAGGCACTCGCCGACGATGGCGTGGTCGTCGGGCGTCGTGGCGAGGGCGGGCTCGTCGATCTGGATGTAGCGGGCGCCGGCGTCGACGAGCTGTTCGATCTCCTCGTTGACCAGCTCGGCCAGGTCGTAGGCCAGCGCCTCGTCGTCGCCGTAGGCCTCGTTGAACGTCCAGTTAGCGAGGGTGTACGGACCGGTGATGGGCACCTTGACGGGGCGATCGGCCACGCCATCGGTGAACTCGAACTCCTCGACGAGCCACTGCTCGCCGTACTCGACCTCGTCGGCGACGCTGGGCTTGTTGAAGTAGTTGTGGCCCCACACCTTCACGCGGCCGTTGAACTCGTAGCCGTCGATGCGCTCGGCGAAGTACTCGACCATCTCCGTCCGGCGCATCTCGCCGTCGACGACGGTGTCGAGGCCGGCCCGCTCGTGCTCCTCGGTGATGAGGCGGGCGGCGTCGTCCTTGGCCTCCTCCCACTCAGTGTCGCCGAAGTTGTCCTCGTCGTCCTCGTACAGCTCGCGGGCCCGATCGAGCCACTTGGGCTTCTTGTAGCTGCCGACGACCGAAGTCAGCAGGAAGTGGTCGTTGTCGTGGTCGGCCGGGCGGAACTGCTCGCGGTTGTCGGCCGGTCGCTCCGTCATGCTTTCACCTCCGCGCGCTCGACGGCGCCAAGCGCCGCCAGCTTCTCCTCGAACTTGCCCGAGGGCAGGTAGAAGGTAGGCGTGTTGATCGTCGCGTAGGCCGTCTCGAAGTCGACGCCGTGGGCGTTGTCGAGCGTCCACTCGACGCGCTCGGCGATCTCCGAGGAGTCCTCGACGAGGGTGTTCTGCCCGTCGACGATGCCAAGCGCGATGTCGTCCTTGGCGCCGTACTCGCTGAGGACGTACGCGTTGTCCTCGTGGTTGGCGACGAAGTCGAAGCCGACCGCGTCGACGGCGGCGTCCATGAGGTGGGCGTACACCTTCTCGTCGATGCCGTCGTCCCCGCCGTGAGACTCCCAGTAGGTGTGGGCGACCACGTCGGCGTCGGCCGCCTGTGCGACCGTGTCGATGGCCTCGCTGGCGCGCTCGTCGGCGCCGTCGCCGGGCGGCGACTCCAGCAGCGAGGGTTCGAGCAGGAACAGCGTCTCGACGTCGGGGAACTGCTCGGCCTCGCTCGCGAGGAAGTCGGCCAGCGCCGAGAGGAAGGCGCTCTCGTCGCCGTAGTGGTCGTCCGTGGCGAGCTGACTCAGCGTGTACGGTCCCGGCAGGACGGCGTTGAGCGACTCGTCGGTGAGTTCCGCGGTGGCTTCGAGGTCGGTCGCCACGTCACCGGTCGCGCTCAGGTCGCCGGTGACGACCGGCTCCCGGTAGAAGTTGTTGTTGTCGAAGTAGCGGACGATCCCGCGCGTCTCGACGGCGTCGGCGACGGCCAGCGGGTGGGTGAGCATGTCGTCCCACCGCAGCTGGCCGTCGACGACCAGGTCGAGGCCGGCGTCGGTCTGGAGGCCGACGACCTCCTCGCGCGCTCGGTCGTAGGCGTCGCTGATCTCGGCGCTCTCGTCGCCCGAGACCAGTCCGCCCTTCTGGCGTCCCTTCAGGTTCGCGAGTTCGTCTTTCGCCCAGTCCGGTACCGGAAACAGGCCGGGCGTCGTGGAGACTACCTGCGTCATTGAAACTGCCTACGAAATGACGCCCTATAATATTTCTTATCTCATTTGATGCACTGTGGTAATCCGTCTCCCTGCCGTCGGCTCCGGACGGTGAGAAGGCTTAAGCGAAAACTGTCGGAACAGTGGTGCGTGTCACGGATACCCCGACCGGGCCCCGTCGGAGTCCGGGCGCTCGGTGTGGTGGTCGCCGTCGGGTCGCTGGCGCTGTTGCTATCGTACCCGTACCACATGCGGTACCACTACAGCGTGCCGGCGATCGGTGACCACTACATCCTCCCGTTCCTCGGGGCGTTCCTGGCGTTCGTCTGGGCGCCCGCGGTCGCGTGGGGCACCGCGACCGCGCTCCGAGCGCGGATCCGGTCGCTCACCCCGCCGACGTCTCTCGGCGCCGTCCCGCTCGCGGTCCTCCCGATGGCGGTCGACACGTATCGTCGACCGACGACCGACGCGGCCCCTGCGCCGCCGCGGATCGCGGAGTGGTCGCCGCCGTCGGACCCCGTCGAGGTCGTCGTGCGGGTGTTCGAGGTCAACGGCTTCTGGCGGCTCGGCTGCGTGCTGTTCCTCGCGCTCGGCGTCGCCTGGGCGCGCGGACAACGGCGGTGGCTGTACTGGACCCTCGGCGCGCTCGTCTGCTACGGCGGCGCCCACGGTGTCGTCACGTCCGGACTGCTCCACGGGATGGTCGTCCGACCGCTCGTCGCCGCGGTCCCCGGCGCGGTCCTGTTCGCCGCCGGCGCGAAACTGGCCGCCGTCGACCGCGTGCCGGGTGGTTCGGAGCCGTCCGACGGTCCGACCGCCACGTCCGCTGCGGAGTGACGGCCGGCGACCGCGGCGCCGCCCGACGACCAGAGGTACGACTGCCGACCGGCGATGGCAACTGGCGACTCTCGGGGCGCTCTCGGCTCACGGCTTCGGGGCATCGCCACCACTTCCGTCCTCCACGGGATGATATTTTGGCCGCTCGTCGCCGCCGTCCCCGTGACCGTGCCGGCGGCCATCGGCTCCCTGACGGCCGAGCCGTCGAGCCGGTCGGGCGGTGCCGCGGCTCCCGACTCCGCGTCGGCGTGATCCGGGCCCGACACTCCGTCGGACCGGACCGGACCGGACCGGCTGGGCTTCGCCGCGGGGAGCGTCCGCCCCGTTCGTCGCTGTCAGACCTCGAAGGCGCGCCCACTCCACCGGTCGACGACCAGTTCGAACGGCGTCACGTCGGTCCCGTCGCCCCACCGAACCGGGCTGGGCGCGGACTGGGTGGTTCGCGCGAGCGCGGCGAAGGCCGGCTCGGCGTCGCCGTACGTCGTCTCGACCAGCCGCCCGGTGACGACGACGCTCCGCCAGACTCGCTCGGGCTCGTCCTCCTCGTACACGGCGAGGCCGACGGCGGGCGTTCGCTCCAGACACCGGTACTTCCGGTTCGATTCGTCCCCCTCCAGTTGCACGGCGAGCACGTCGGTCTCGGGGTCGTATCCGTACGCGACGGGGAGCGGGTACGGCGTTTCGCCGTCGGGGCCGGTCATCGCGAGCACGCCGATCCCGTTCCGGGCGAGCACGTCGGCGATCCCGTCGTCGCTGAGGCGGTTCATCCGTCGACCCGTACCGCCGGGCGGAAGTTGTGCGTGCGGGTCGTTCCCAGCGACCGGGAACGCGGTCGGGCGTTTTCAGGGGTTCGTTCCTGAACGGCGGGTATGCAAGCGCGCTCGGACGACCGGTTCGCCGACTGGGACGACGAGCGGTACAGCACCGATATCGATCGGTTCGACGAACAGCATCAGCGACTGTTCGGACTGCTCAACGACCTCCACGCGGCCATGGACGAGGGCCACTCCGAGGCTGAGATCGGCGACATCCTGCGCGAACTCGAACGCTACACCGAGTACCACTTCGGCGACGAGGAGGAGTTCATGCAGGACTGCGGCTACGCGATGGACTGCGCCGACTGCTTCTACGACCACCGCGAGATGCACGAGGAGTTCGCCGCCAGAGTCGCCGAGTTCCGCGAAAAACACGAGAACGGCGAGTACGTCACCATGGAGGTGCTGACTTTCCTCCGCGACTGGCTCGACTCCCACATCGCCGCGCTCGACGAGGATCAGAACTACGCCGACTACTTCGAGTCCGAGGTCGACGACGACTACGACTACACGCCCGGGGCGCTCCGACAGGGGCGCCGCGCCCCGTCGACGACCGACGGTCCCGACGGGGACGCCGCGGACCCGGCTGACGCCGGTCCAGCGGGCGACCCCGTCTCCGCGGCCGGGCCGACCAGCGAGGGCGACTCCCTGGCGGTCCCCGACGGCTCCGTCGCCGACTGGTTCGCGTCGGTCGCCACCGCCTACGGGGACCGGACGGCCGCGCTGGTCCCCACGGACGACGGCTACGAGCAACGCACGTTCGCGGAACTCGACCGGCGCGCTCGCCGCGTCGCGGCGGGCCTGCTGGAGACCGACCTCGCCCCCGGCGACCGGGTCGGGATCGCTGCGGACCCCGGCTACGAGTGGTCGGTCGCGGACCTGGCCTGCCAGTACGCCGGGTTCGTTTCCGTCCCACTCTTCCCCTCTTTCGACGCCGACCAGACGCGCCGCGCCGTCGAGCGCACCGGGCTCGCGGGCGTCGTGGCCGCGGAGACACCGGACGACGGCCCGTTGTCCGAGGTTCCCGTTCGGGCCGACATCGACGACCTCCCGACCGCGGAGCCGGCCGAGTTGCCGGGCCGCTCCGTCGGCGGGGGCGAGGTGGCGACGGTGGTGTTCGACCCCGCCGACGCCGACCCGGATGGACACGCGCTCGCCCATCGGTCGCTGCTGTCCGCCACGGCGACGCTGGAGGCCGACCTGCCGCTCGACTCGGGCGCGACCGGGACGTGTTTCCTCCCGCTGGCACACGTCTACCAGCGCGTCGCGACGTACTACCTCTGGTCGACGGGCGGCGCCGTCGCCTACGCCGACCCCGCGGGACTCGTCGAGAGCCTCGCGGCCGTCGACCCGACGGTCCTCGTGGGCACGCCGGTGGTCTACCAGCGGGTCTACGGCGCGCTCCAAGATCGCATCGGGTCGATGAACTGGATGAAACGCAAAGTCGCCGGACGCGTCGCCGCCTACGGCCGGGACAAACTGGACGGCAGCGGGACGCCGCTGAAATACGCCGCCGCGGACCGCCTCGTCTACGGACCGCTCCGCGAGGCGTTCGGTCTCGCCGACCTGGAGTACGCCCTCTGTGGCGCCGGTCGCCTGGACGAGCACCTCCTGTCGCTGTTCGCCGGGTTCGGCGTCCCCGTCCGGAACCTCTACGGCACGGTCGGGACCGCCGGGGTGGGCGCGATGGCGACGCCCGAAGCGTCGTTCGCGGGCACGGCCGGCCGCCCCATGGCCGGCCTGGAGTTCGCCCACTCCGAGGCGGGCGAACTGCTGGTCCGCGGCCCGACGGTGACGGTCGGTCGACTCGGTTCGGACGGGCGACCGGCCGAAGAGTGGTACCGGACCGGGACCGAGGGCCGCGTCGAGGCGGACGGAACGCTCACCGTCGAGTGACCGCCGCCGCGCTCTCAGCGGCCGTCAGCTCGGACGAACGCGACCACCAGTAGCGTCTCGAAGGGATGGGACTCGCTGGCTATCTCCTCGCTCACCAGCCCGTTGGCCGCCGCTCGTTCCCTGACGGCGTCGGGGTCGGTGAGCGAACTGACGAGCAGATAGGCCGCGCCGTCCGGTGCCAGCACGCGCGCCACGTCGTCGAGGAACGGGTCGATGGCCGCGCGACCGTCCTCGCCGCCCGACAGCGCCCGCTCCATCCAGTCGTCCCACTCCCGCTCGGGTTCGGTCGGTAGGTACGGCGGGTTGAACGTCACCGCGTCGAACGCTCCGTCCCGGAACGCACTCGTCAAGTCGGCGCGGACGGCCGGGACCCCCGCCTCGGCGGCCTGCCGACAGGCGTGCGGATTGAGGTCCGCGCCCACCGCCTCGGCGCCCGCGTCACGCATGCGCGCAGCGACGTACCCAGAGCCGGTGCCCACGTCCAGCGCTCGCTCACCGCCATCGATTCGCTCGGCGACCGCGTCGGCGAGTAGTTTCGAGTCCTCGGCGGGCTGGTACACCTGCTCCACGTCGCGCCGGGCGGCCAGCCCCGGTTTGCCGTCGGCCCCCTCCGCGTCGGTCTCGTCGTGGTCGCCGTCGTCGTCCTCGACCGCTCCCGCCCGCTCGTCGCTCATTGTGGCTCGCCGGGCTCGCCCACGTCGTACGCCAGCGTCGCCAGGTCGGCGAACTCCGCGGGCGTGACGTTGCCGGCGCGGGCGCTCATCAGCTCCTCGTCCGCCGCGTCGACCACCGCGTCGGGGTCGCCAAGCCCGGAGATGTGGGCGGTGTTGCGGACGGCGTTGCGCATCGTCTTCCGGCGCTGGGTGAACACGGCCTTCAGGAACGCCATGAAAAAGTCCTCGTCCGGGAGGTCGGCATCGCCGACCTCCTCTCGTGGCGGCCTTGCCGCCACGCCGACCTCGTAGTCGGGATCCCGCGGTGTCGTCCGCACGACCGCGCTCCGGACGGCCGGCGGCGGCGAGAACGCTTCTTTGGGCACCGGTTCGACCACTTCGACGTCGGCGTAGTGGCCCGCCGTCACGGAGAGTCGGCCGTAGTCGTCGGTCCCGGGCTCGGCGGCCATCCGCTCGGCGAACTCCCGCTGGAACATGAGCACGAGCGGCCGCTTCTCCGGGAGCAGCCGGAAGGCCAGCTCGCTGGAGGGACCGTACGGGAGATTCGAGACCGACGCGGTGAACTCGGGCAGTTCGACCTCCAGCGCGTCGCCCTCGACGACGGTGAGCCGTCCGTCGTCGATCTCGGCGGCGAACTCCTCGCGGAGGAACGCCGCGAGATCCGGGTCGCGCTCGATCGCGGTCACGCGGTCGCCGGCCGCGAGCAGACGGTCGGTCAGCGCGCCGGTCCCCGCACCGATTTCGAGGACGTGCGAGAGGTCGACGTTCGCGTTTGCGGCGTACTCGGGCAGCCGGTCGAGCACCCGGTCGTCGACCAGAAAGTGCTGGTCGCGGTTCGGGTCGCCCCGGACGCCCGCGCGTCGGAGCAGCGCGTCGGGGTCGCGAGTGCCCGGGTCGCGGTCGCTGTCGCGTGGCGCGCCGCTGTCGGCCTCGCGCCCGTCTGTGCGCTCGTCGGTCATCCCTCGTCGTCCCGGCGGGCGAAGGTCTGGTACTTCAGGTCGTCCTCGCGGATCTCCTCGAGGATGCGCTCGACGACGACCTCGCGGGGGTTGTGGAGGCCGTCAACGCGCTCGCTCAGGTCCTCGAAGCTCTCGAAGGGACCCCGTTTTCGCTCGTCGAGGATGGCGTTGCGCAGTTTCTTGCCGATCCCGGGCAGGAGATTCAGCTGGTGGAGCCGCAGCGTGATGGGCTGGGCGTCGTTGTAGAAGTCGACGAACCGGCGCTCCTCCTCGTCGACGAGGTCTTCGACGGCGTAGTCGAGTTCGGACTGGGCGCCGCCGGGCAAGTCCTCGTACTCGACCTCGCCGGTGCGTTCGATGGCGTCGGCGGCCCGGTCGATCACCAGGTCGTCGCCGATCGATACGTCGGCGTCGGGCCCGAGGACCACCTCGTACAGGCGGAAGTCCTCACGCCCGAGCGCGTACGCCAGCGGCTGTTTCTGATACTGCGGGCGGTCGTCCTCGGTCCGCCCGTGGGCGAGAAAGTCGAGGACGATCGCCGTGGGGCCCCCGGGATCGTCGTCGCCGCGCTCGGTGTCGCTCATGACAGACGAGTAGGGCGAGACGGAACTTAAACCCCCGCTGTCGGGCGCTTGGGGATCCCAGTCCGGTCAGGCGTACTTGGCGACGACTTCGAGGATGGCGTCGAGTTCGTCGCCCGAGAGAGTGAAGCGCTCCTGAGCGTAGATCGACCGCAGTTCGTCGCGGTCGCGCGGGCGCAGGTTCGCGATCTTGTAGGCGGTCGGTTCGTCGACCTTCTCCAGTTCCTGTAGCTCCGCGACGAACTCGCGGGACTCCTCGGGGTCGAGGACGGCGAAACGGTTGACGTGCTCGATGGCCCGCGCCAGCTCGTAGCGCATCTCGCGGTCCTCGTCGGCGGCTCGCTCGCGTTCGAGCTCCGCCAGGACCTCCTTGGTCTCGGCGACCGTGAGGTACTCTTCGTCGACCTTCTCTTTGAAGATCGTCATGCCTGGCTGCGGAGGTGGGCGGGCTTGACGATCAGCGTCTTCTCGACGCTGTCGTCGCTGATGGCGACCTTGTAAGCGGCGCCCTGCTCGCCGACGACCTCGCCGGTCCGACCGTCGAAGCGCGGGTGGAAGCGCCCGTCCGGGACGCTCGGGTCGATCTTCAGGTGGACTTTCTCGCCGTCCTCGAACTCGGTGACCGACCGCTGGGGCGGCGACGTGCCGCTGTCTCGAGGATCGTTGCGGAGCTTCTTGCGTGTCTTCTTTCGGGGTCCGTTGGAGTTGGGCATTCGTGCGGTTCCGTTATCCGGACGCGCATATAAAACGTCCGTTACGCGGTCGTCAGCGCGTCGCGTGGGAGTGCCGCGGCTCCGCGTCGGAGGTTCTGAGGAGCTGCGAGCGAGGCGTTACAGACGGCCTACGTCGCCGACTTCGACGCTCTCGACGCCTTCGACGCCGGAGAAGGCTTCCTCGACCGCTTCCGTGCCGCCGGCCTCGTCGGGGACGACGACCGTCGGGAGCAGGGCGACGAGGCCGAAGGCCACGTCGTCGCGCTCGAAGCCGTTGATCTTCGCGCCCTCGGGCAGCGACGCTTCGAGGCGCTCCTGGAGCGCGTCGAGGTCGACCTCGGGGTTCTGCGGCATGACCTTGATCTGCGCGGCGACTTTCCCCATCGTTACGGCCCCATGAACCCGCAGTCCGGGCACTCGTAGAGGTTGCTCTGCTTGCGGCACTTCGCGCAGCGGTAGATCTGCTGGCCGCAGTCGGGACACTTGAACGCGGCGGCGTTCGTGCCGGCGATGTTGATGCCGCACGAAACGCACTTTTGCTTGCGTTTCTGTTGGCTCTCGCTCATACCATCCCGTATCCTCTCACGGTTTTTAACCGTTGTCAAAGGCGCCGACCGGTACTCGACGACCGCGGTGGGCTCGCTGTGTCCGCTTATCCGAAGTTCTCGACCTTCGCGGCTTCGGCGTCGCCGCCGGCCGCCGAGACGGCGGCCGTGGCGTCGTCGAGAAACTCGGCGAAGCCGTAGACGAACACCTGCGTGTCGTCGGTCAGCGACTCGTTGACCGACGAGGCCAGCGGCGACGACGGTGCGAGCACCGCCACCGAGGCGCCCCGTTCGTTCAGCTCGGTCAGCCGGTCGTCGTGGATCGGCGCGGCGTCGCGGTAGACGATGGCCGCCTCGCCGCCGTGGTCGAGCGCTCGCTCGGCGATCCCGATCGCCGGGCCGACGCCAGGGCCGCCCGCGAGGATCAGCACGCGGCCCTCGCCCTCGTAGTAGGCGTCCCCGTACGGCCCCGAGACCTCGACGGTGTCGCCCGCCGAGAGCGCCGCCAGTTCCGGCCCGACCTCGCCCTCGGGGTCGATACCGACGGTGATCTCGAACGTCCCGTCCACGTCGGGCGAGGAGATGGTGTAGAAGCGCGACTCCTCGACGCCCGCGAGAGCGACCTTCACGAACTGGCCCGGCCGGGCCTCGAAGCCCTCGGGCGTCTCGAAGTCGATGGCGACGGCGTCCTCCCCGACCGATTCGACCGCGGCGACGGCGACCTCGGTGTCTTCCATGCTCCCGTGTCGCGGCCGGCGGCGCAAGGTCCTTTCGCTCCCGGCGCTCTCCCGACGCCGGCGCCGGTCGAGGCTCGACACGCCGCCCGGCCGCTCGCGGAGAGTAACCATTATGTCTCCCAGCCGTAATCTTGGCCCATGCCGAAGCAAGGGGGACTGTCGCGACGGGCGACGCTCGCGCTGGCGGCGAGTGTGTCACTTGGCGGCTGTAACTTCGACGGATCGACCGGCCAGCCATCGCCCGGACCGACGACGCGGTCACACTCGCAACCGGGGACGGACCACGTCCGGTCGGGGACGGCGGGGACATCCACCGGGTACAGCACCGGCGGCTTCGGTGCCGGCGAGTTCGGGGGATCCGATGCCGAGTGAGACGCCCAATCACGGCTACAACCGGCCGGACAGGGGACGCGAGGACTGGGGCCGCCCGCTCAACGAGAACTTCGCCGCCATCGACGCCGACGTGGCGATCCGCGACGCCGACGCGAACCGGGACGAGTACGAACCGAAGGCGGGCGCGAAGTTCGAGGCGACCGACTCCGGCGCGGTCTACTACGGGGACGGCTCGGAGTGGGTCCCCGCCGACCGCCGGGTGGAGCGCCTGCGGGCCGAGTCGGTCAACGGGATGGCGGTCGCCCACAGCGGGCCGGAGATCCAGGCGAAGATAGACGAGGTGGAGGCCGACGGGTTCGTCGCGCTGGTCCCTGGGGAGACCTACGAGATCGACGAGCCGATCGAGTGGCCGAACACGGAGGAGCGCCAGGCGCTGTACCTCGGGACACCTCATCCCGACGGGCGCCAGGCGACCACCATCGCGCCCAGCTCGTCCTTTTCCGGCGACGCGCTCGTGAAGCTCCACGGCTCGGCGGGCGACCCATTCGGGTCGGAGATGCTCTGCGAGGTGGGGCTGAGCGGGATCCGTCTCAACGGCCGGACCGAGAACGTGACGCTGGTCGACGCCCGCTACGTCGGGCAGGTCCGCTACGACCACGTCTTCTTCACCCGGTGTCGCGGGCACGGGCTGTACAACTATCAGGCCTGGGACGCCCGGTACCGCAACTGCCGGTTCGTCGGCTGTGGCGACGACGACGCCGACACGTGGGCGACGTACTTCGAGCACATTAGCAACAATCACTACTTCCAGGGCTGTCGCTGGGGGTTCAACTGGGGTGGGTTCTTCCGGGTCGCCACGCCGTCGGACACGCCCTGTGGCCGGATCTTCTTCAGCCAGTGCAAGCTCCACGGCTGGCGCGACCCGGAGCGCCGGCCATCGGTCCCGCACGTCCTGCTGACCGGCCGGACCGCACACGTCAGCTTCGACCAGTGTCACCACCAGTGGATGCCCGAGGTCGGGATCCGTATCGGCGACGACGTCGACCGGGTCTGTTTCTCGAACTCGACGCTGCGGGACTCGTACCTCGACGACGCCGGCGACCCGGGGACCGAGACGCTCGTCGAAGTGAACGGGGAAGCGTACTTTCAGGGCTGTCACGCCCGCGGTGCCGACGAGGCCCAGATCGACGCGACCAACGCCGCTCTCGTCGTCGACGCCGGAAACAACGACTTCGCCACCCCGTACAACGAGGGGGCAGTCACCGTCCGGGACCCGAACGATCGCGTCGTTCACACGCGAGCCACGGGGACCGGGAGCGGGCCGCTGATCCGCGACGAGCGCGACGCGACGGGCGCGACCCTGGCTCGTCTCGACGGCGGGACCGACGGCGACGTCCTCGACGTGGGGCGGCGCCCGGACGGGGCGTTCGCGGTCCGGAACGACGACAGGGGCGCAGACCTGCTCGCGCTGACGGAGGACGGTGACCTTCGGCTCTCCGAGGGAACCGTCCAACTGTCGACGCGGGCCGACGACCCGACCACCGCGGACCTGCCCGACGGCGCCTGCACGTTCTACGTTTCCGACGGATCGGACGGCGTCACGGGCGCGGACGGCGACGTCGTCGCCGCGGTCAACCGCGGCGGGACCGTGAAGACGACGACGGTGCTCGAGTTCGGCGCGGAGTGAACCCCGTCGGCGTACGCTTCCCACGGGTCTCCACGGGTCCCACCGGAGTACTTTACGGACCCCGACCTATGGCCGGTCGTGAAGCGCCTCGCGGTCCTCGTCGCCGCCCTCGCGGTAGTCGCGCTCGCGGGAGCGGCAGCCACGTTCGGCTCGGTCGACGGCCCAGCCGTCACCGGTGACGGGACAGACGCCGGCCCGTTGACGGCAACCGAGTCGCCCCCGCCGACCGGCGCGCCCGGCGGTATCGCCGGCGGCGCGGTCGAGCGGGTGGCGACGCCCACGACGGCCGCGGCGAGCGACGCCGGCGGCGTCTCCCCGTTCGTCGTACCCGCGGTCGGTGGCTCGCTGTTCGCGGCCGGCCTGCTCGTCGTCTTCCTGACCGGACACGACGAACGCGCGCCCGCCGTCCCCGGCGACTCCCTGGACGACGACCCGACCCCGGCCGTCGACCCCGAGTACCGGTCGCCCGAGGAGAACTCGGTCACCCGCGCCTGGCGGACGCTTCGCGAACGCGCCGGCGGCGACGAGTCGGCGACGCCCGGCGACGTTGCGGCCCGAGCGCTCGACCGTCACCTTCCCGCGGAGTCGGTCGCAGCGATCACCGAGCGGTTCCGCGCGGTCCGCTACGGCGGCGAGCGGCCGCCCGCCGACCGACCGGACCGCGCCGCCGAGGCCGCCGCGGCGCTCGACTCTTCCAGCGACGACGCGGACGCGACCGACGGGGAGACCCGGTAAAAACTTGTAGCTGGGCCGAACACTCCCGTTCGTGAGACGATCCGCGACCGCCCTGATCGCCCTCCTCGCGCTGGTCGCGCTCGTGACGGCCGCCGGGTCGTTCGGCGGGACCGACCAGCCGACGCTGTACTCCGGGACGACGCCGATCGAACCGATGCCGACCGACTCCCCCGGTGCCGGTGACGGTGGCCGAGCGGGACCGAACGCGACCGACTCGCGACACGTCGTCGACGGGGCGACCCAGGCTGGACCCGACGAGCGCGGCGACGGTGGCGGCGTCTCGACGCTGCTCGTCGCCGGCCTCGTCGGTGGGCTACTCGTCGCCGCCGCCCTGGTCGTCCTGCTGACCGACGACGACACGCGCGCGCCGCCCCGCGACGAGCGCGACGACGACGGGCCGTCCGGACCGCCGACGCCGACGGTAGACCCCGCGTACGAGGGGGCGACCGACGGTGCGGTCGTCAGGGCCTGGCGCCGGCTCCGCGACCGCGTCGAAGGTGTCGACGAGTCGGCGACGGCGGGGGAGACGGCGGCGGCCGCCGTCGACCGCGGGTACCCGACCGACGCCGTCGAGAGCGTGACGCGCGGCTTCGAGGCCGTCCGCTACGGCCGCCAGTCCCCGACGGACGAGCAGCGGCGTCGTGCCGGCCGGCTGACCGACCGACTGGACGACCGCGACGACGACCGCGAGGTCGCCGGAGGTGACGACGCGTGAGCCGCCGCCGCCGTCGCGCCCTGCTGGCGTTCGGGGCCGTGGCCGTCGCCGCGGGGATCGCCCTGACGCTCCGGCCGGGGCTGGTCACGTTCGACTGGGCGACGCTGGTGACGCTCGGGGTCTGGGTCGTCGCGCTGGTCGGCGTCGCCATCGCGGCCGTCGAACGCTTCGACGGCGACGGCGCGCCGACCGGCGGCCTCCCGCGGGCGGGCGAACGCCCGGATTACGACGTGCCGGGCGACGACCTCGCCGCCGCGGTCGCCGGCGTGGGCGCGAGCGAGCGCGACGCGCCCGAGCGCGACCGTATCCGCGAGCGACTGCGGACGACTGTCACCGCCGCCCTGGAGCGGTTCGCCGGCGACACACCCGACGAGGCCGAGCGACGGCTCGCGGACGGCTCGTGGACCGACGACCCCGAGGCGGTCGCGCTGTTCGCTGGCGACGGCGCCCTCCACGACCGCGTCGACCCCGACTTCGACCACCGGGCCGAACGCGCCGCGGCGGCCGTCGCGCGACTCCGCGAGCGGGGCGACCGCGGCGGAGGGGGTTCGACGGGTGACGGCGCTCGGACCGAGAGCGGCCGCGTCGGCGACCCGGACCGGTCCGGAGGTGTCGTCGATGACTGAGCCGGCGGTCCTCGGGACGGACCTCGGCCGCGGGGAGGAACGGCTGGAGCGGACCGGCCGCTGGGCGGGGATCCACGGGCTCGCGCTCGCGGCGACGGCGGTCGCCATCCTGGTCGGGGAGCCGGTCGCCATCCTCGCCGGCCTGGCTGGCGTCGGCTTCGCCGCCTACAGCCGCGCGACGGCGGCACCGACCCCGGACCTCGCGGTCGAACGCCACGTCAGCGAGGCCGAGCCCGCACCGGGAGAGACGGTCCGCGTCACGCTCACCGTCGAGAACGAGAGCGGGGCGACGCTGCCGGACCTGCGCTTTGCCGACGACGTGCCCGCGGGCCTGGAAGTCGTCGAGGGGACGCCCCGCCACACGACCGCGCTGCGACCGGGCAAGCGCGCCTCGATCGCCTACGAGTTCGAGGCGGTCCGCGGACGCCACGAGTTCGACAGCGTCACGGTCGTGACGCGGGACGTGAGCGGAGCGAGCCGTCGCGTCGCCCGACGGGCGACCGACCGCTCGACCGTGGTCTGCCGACCGAGCTACGGCGACCGGACGGCCCCGCTGGGCGACCTGGCGACGCGGCTTCCGGGCAGCCAGCCCGTCTCGGCGACCGGAGAAGGGCAGGCGTTCCACTCGCTGCGGGAGTACCGGACCGGCGACCCGCTCGGCAGCGTCGACTGGAACCGCTTCGCCAAGGACGGCGAACTCGCGACGCGGCGGTTCGACCAGCCGCGGACGGTGAAGGTCGTCCTGCTGGTCGACGCGCGGGCGGCGGCCTACGTGACCGCCGGCGACGGGCGCCCGGCCGTCGACGTCTGCGTCCGCGCCGCGGGGGCGCTCGTCGGCGGTCTCGCCGAGGCGGACTGTCACGTCGGGCTCGCCGCGCTGTCGCCCCGGCGGTGCTGGCTGCCGCCCGCCTCGGGGCGGAGCCACCGCGAGCGGCTGCTCGACGCGCTCACCACCGACGAGGCGTTCGGCTGGCGGCCGCCCGCAGTGGCCGAAGACGACGGCGACGGCGGCGCGACCGACGGCTTCGACCGCCTGCTGACCCGCCTGCCGGGCGACGCGCAGGTCATCCTCTGTTCGCCCGTCGTCGACGACCGCCCGGTCGAGGTCGCCCGCGCGCTCGACGCTCGCGGTCACGACGTGACCGTCGCCAGCCCGGACGTGACCGCCACCGATTCCGCGTATCGGCGCCTCGCCGCGACGGAACGGCAGATCCGGCTCGACGACTGTCGCCGCGCCGGCATCGCCGTCGCCGAGTGGGCCGACGGTGGCGATCGCGGGTCGGCGCAGTCCCGTGGCGTGGGTGCTACGGGCGACTCCGGTCGTCGGGTCGCGACTGACGGGGGTGACGGCCGGTGGCGGTGAGCGCTGGGACCGACCGGCGACGGCCGCGGGCGAGCCACGCGCTGGCCGTCCTCGCGTCGGTCGCCGTCCTGGCGGCGGTCCGCGGGTCGACGATGGCGACGCTGGTCGGAGCGGCCGGCGCGGCAGCGGTCCTCGCCGGGCTGGTCCGGCGCTCGGAGTCGTCGGTGGTGTTCGGCGGCGCGACGCTGTTCGCCGCGACGCTCCTGGCGGCGACCGGTCCCGCCGCCGCGGAGTCCGTCCTCCTCGGCGGGTTCGGCGCCGTCGTCGCGGCGGATCTGGGGACTTTCGGACTCGGGATCGACCGCGACGCCGGTCCGGCGGTGGCGACGACGCGCGTCGAACTGCTCCACGCCGTCGGGAGCGTCGTCGTCGCGCTCCTGACCGCGGGCGTGGGCTACGTGCTGTTCGAGACGGTCCCCAGCGGTGGGTCGCTCGGCGTCGTCGCGCTGTTGCTCGGTGGCGTCGTGCTGGCGTGGCTGTTGCGCGAGTGAGTGGCCGGTCGCCGAACCGGGGAATCGCCGAGGAGTCGGTCCGTGGCGGGCGAAAACTGTTCACATGGGTTCGGGCCGTTCAGCAACACTAATGTCGGAGACGCCGGACCGATCTCTATGACCGACCGCTTTGACGTGGTGATCGCGGGTGCGGGCCCCGCTGGAGCGCAGTGCGCGCGGGATCTGGCGGCGAGAGATTACGAGGTGCTCGTACTGGAGACCGAACCCGAGGCCGAGTTCCCGCGTCAGAGCAACAAATCGACCGCCGGCACGTTCCCCTCGATGATGGCGTCGTTCAACGTCCCGGACGAGGTCGTGATGAACTTCACCGAGACGGTGGTGCTGGAGTCGCCCAACGACCACTTCGTCCGCGACCAGCCCGGTGCGGTTCTGGAGTTCGCCGAGTTCAAGCGCTGGCTGGTCGCCGAGGGCCGCGAGAACGGTGCCGAGTACCGGTTCGACTCGCGAGTCTCCAAGCCGATCGTCGAGGACGGCGAGCCGGTGGGTGTCCGGTACGACGGCAGCAAGGAGGTCTACGCTGATATCGTGATCGACGCGACGGGACCGGCGGCGCCGCTGGCGAAGGATCTTGGGGTCAGCGACCTGCAGCGCGAACGCCAGGCGATCGGCGTCGAGTACGAGTTCGAAGGCGTCGAGGCCGACCATCCGGAGTTCGCCGACTGCACGGACGCGATGATGCTCCGACTGGACCACGACCTCGCGCCCGGCGGCTACTCCTGGTTGTTCCACACCGGCGAGGACACGGCGAAGGTCGGGCTCTGTTACATCCAGAACGACAGCCACCGCGAGTACGCCAAAGAGGGGATGGGGATCGACGACTACCTGGAGTACTGGCTGGAGAGCGACCCCCGCTTCGAGAACGCGACGCGACTGGACGGCAAGCAACACCGCGGGTCGGCCCACATCCAGAAGCCGAGCGACTTCTCGACGGACAGCTTCATGGCGATCGGCGACACGATTCCCACGATCGACCCGCTGTGGGGCGAGGGCATCCACAAGGGAATGCGCTCGGCGCGGGCGGCCGCGGCGACGGCGGACCGGGCGCTGACCGGGACGGTCGACACCTCCGCCGAGCAGATGCAGATCTACAACAAGCTCTGGCACAGCGACGTGGCGCCGAAGATGAACACGCGCCTACTGATGACCGAGCTGCTGTATCTCACGCCCAACGACCGCTACGACCGGTTGATGGCCGACCTCCGGCGGGCCGACGGGGACACGCTCGCGAAGGTCAACAACGGGAACCGCCTGGCGATGCGGAACCTGATCCACCTCGACGACCTGCCCCTGCTAGCCCGGTTCGCTCGCGAGCGCCTGGGGAGCTGAGGTCGCTCGATCGGACGGCGCGTCGCGGGTCGGTCCGAGCGATCGCCCCCGACCGACCGCTCGAAAGGCCGACAGGATTTTACCACTTCGGGTCGCGTCCTCGGGCATGGAACGGGAACCGAGCAGGCGACGATTCATCAGGGGTTGCTGTCTCGCGGGCGCGGGGGCGCTCGCGGCGACCGGAACCGTCGGCGGCGCGTCGGCGGCGCCGAGCGGTCGACAGGAGGCGCCGCCGGCGCGCTGGGACCGGACGTACGAACGGGGTGCGGCCGCCGAGGCGAACGGCCTCGCGCCGGCCGGCGACGGCGGGTACGTCGTCGCGGGGACGACCGACCCGTCCGGCGGTGACGACGCCGAGGAGATCTGGCTCTACAGGGTCGACCGCGCCGGTCGGCTCGAGTGGGAGACCACCTTCGCCGAGCGCGGCGTCACGGAGGGGTTCGACGTGGCGGCCATCGGCGACGGGTTCGTCGTCGCCGGACACACCCGCGAGGAAGGTGCGAGCGCCCAGAGCGCGCTCGCGCTCCGCGTCGACGGTGAGGGGGTCGAGCAGTGGCGGCGGACGTTCGACGCCAATCCGGGGACGACCGACACGGTGCGGTCGGTCGCGGTCGACCCGCAGGGCCGATACGTCTTCGCAGGCTGGACGAGCCGGTTCAACGACGCCTGGGTGGCGCGGCTGTCGGGCGAGGGGAAGATAGACTGGGCCAACCCGTACGGGCCCGGCGACCAGAACCGTCTCCACGGGGTCGTCGCGGCCTCGGAGGGAGGGTACGTCGCCGTCGGCGAGACCGACGACACGGCCAGCGACACCGTCGGCTGGGCGGTCAAGTTCAACGAGGAGGGGTCGCAGATCTTCTCCCAGCAGTTCAAGAAGCAGTCCGGCTCGGCGACCAACCCCTACGACGACTACAACGTCCTCTACGACCTCTCGGAGACGCGGAACGGCTTCGTCGCCGTCGGCGCCAACGCCTTCGATCCGGAGACGAACGACCGCCGGGGGTGGGCGATGGAGTTCAACATCAACGGCGGCAAGCTCTGGGGGACTCGCGTCACCTCGGACACCTACACCGTGTTGCGGAGCGTCACCGACGGGAACCTGGAGTACTTCGTCGCCGGCGAGACGGCCACGAACGGGGACGGCGACGACGCCCGAGGGTTCGCGGCCAACCTCGGGATCGACGGCGCGATGAAGTGGAAGGGGACCTACGGTACCGGGTCGAGCGCGTTCTCCGCGTTTCACCTGGCCGACGACGACGGGATGGTCTGCGTCGGGAACACGGCGGCGTCGGCCGACGGGGACACCAACGGCTGGGCGGTGCAGGTCGGCGGCGACGAGGTCGCCACGGCGACACCCAGTCCGACGCCCAGCCCGACGCCCTCGCCGACCCCGACCGACGATTCGACACCGACGTTCACCCCGACCCCGACCGACGACCCCGGAACCGGCGCGACGGGCGGTGACGGCGGTACGAGCACGTCCGCGCCGACACCGACGGCGACGCCGTCGGGCGACTCGTCGACGACGGTCTCGAGCGGGGACGACGGGAGTGCGACGACGACTGGCGGCGGTGGCGGTGGCGGCCTCTCCCCGGCGGTGGTCGGCGTCGGCGGCGTGATCCTGGCGCTGGGGAGCGCGGGACTGCTCTACAACCGCTTCTTCGGGGGCGACGAGGCGGACGAACCCGGCGCCGGCGACGGAGCGGACGCGGACGACACCGACGGCGGGAGCGGCGCCGGTGGCGTCGAGACCACCGAACCGGATACCGAAGGAACCGAGGCGGTTCAGGGCGCCCAGACCGTCGTCGAAGGTGCGGACATCGGCGACACCGACACGGCCGACAGGGGCGACGCGGAAGCCAGTGACGATGCTGGAGCTGGTGACAGCGCCGAAGCAGGCGACACCGACTCCGCTGTGGCGGCCGACGGCGAAACCGACTCGGAAACCGAAACCGGCGATCAGCCGGACGCGGAGAGCAGTGACGCGGGCGACGGCGCGGCGCACGAGGGGAGCGGTGACGCGGGCGACGGCGCGGCGGGCGACGAGGATCCCGAGGCGTAATCGGGCAGTTCCGGAGTCGCAACCCCTATTGGTCGCTCGCCCCGAGAGCCGCGTATGTCTCAGGACACTCACTCGTCGGAGAGCGTACCGCGCGTCGGCGGGATGCCGACGTTCGGGATCGGTACCTGGAAGAACGAGAACCCCGAGCAGTGCGCCGAGAGCGTCCGGACGGCGCTGGAGATGGGCTATCGCCACGTCGACACGGCCCAGATCTACGGCAACGAGTCGGCCGTCGGCGACGGCATCGCCGCGGCCGACGTGCCCCGCGAGGACATCTTCCTCGCAACGAAGGTGTGGATCGACCACCTCGACCGCGACGGCGTGATCGAGACGACCGAGGAGAGCCTCGACAAACTCGGCGTCGACAGCCTCGACCTGCTGTACGTCCACTGGCCCTCCCGGACCTACGACGCCGCGGAGACGCTGCCCGCCCTTGCGGAGCTTGTCGAGCGGGACCTGATCGACCGCATCGGCGTCTCTAACTTCGAACCGCACCACCTCGATACGGCACGCGAGGTGCTCGACGAGCCGATCTTCGCCAACCAGGTCGAGTGTCACCCGCTGCTCCAGCAGGCAGAACTCCGCGAGTACGTCACGGGAACGGACATCGAACTCGTCGGGTACTCGCCGCTGGCTCGCGGTGCCGTCTTCGACGTGCCCGAGCTCACCGAGATCGCCGAGAAACACGGTGTCAGCGAGGCGCAGGTGTCGCTGGCCTGGCTCCGCGAGACGGGCGTGACGGCCATCCCGAAAGCCACCAGCGAGGCGCACATCCGCGACAACTGGGAGAGTCTGGGCCTCGAACTGGACGACGAGGACGTGGCGACCATCGACGGGATCGACCGCTTCGACCGGCAGGTCAACACCAGCTTCGCCCCCGACGCCTGGGACTGACCGGCGAGCGCGCCGCCCCCTCGTTCTCGGAACCGCCGATCCTGTAGTCGAGAAGACCTGTCGGGCACGAACAGCGATCGGCGGCGACGGGCAACAGAAGAGGTATACAGGGCGCTGCCAAATCCTCGGACATGTCAGTCGGGAACCGGCAGGGGGTCGTCGAAGCGGTCCGCTTCGACCTGAACAAGTTCCACGAGACGTGGATGGAACTGCTCTACCCACGCCAGCGGGGTGCGAGCGGCACCGTCCTCGGAAAGTGGCAACCGCAGACCACGCGCGAACGGGTCACCTACACCGTGTGGGCGGCGCTGGGGGCGCTCGTCGTCGCGGTGCTGTACCCGCTGGCCCTGTTCGGCGTCGTCGTCCGCTTCCACGCCCGGAAGATCGACGTGTCGGTCGAGAAACTCGGGGCCATCGGCGCCATACTGCTCGCGATCGTCGTCTGGGGTGGCCTCTCGGCACTGGTCGAGTTTCGGCTCGAATCGCAGTTCTCGTCGCAGGGGCCCAACGCGATCATCGCCGCGAGCGTCGTCGCCGTCCTGTCGACGGCGCTAGCCGTGCTCTTCCGGAGCGTCGGCGGGCGGGTGACGACCGTCCTGTTCGCCTACCCGTTCGGGATGACGGCGATCTTCCTCCCGCCGGTCGTGGCCGCGCTGGTGTCCGACGGAATGGCCCAGTTCACGATCGCCTACGCCGACCAGATCGCCGAGTTCACCAGGTCGCAGGTCCTCGAACCCGTCGGTCTCAGAGAGTCCGTCGCCGACCGCTTCGAGATGACCGAACTCGCGTACGTCCTCATCTGGATCGGCATCTCCGTCCCCCTCGGGTGGCTGCTCGGCACCACCGTCGCGCTGGCCGACTTCATCCGCCCGACCGGCGAGTAACGGTCGCGGTTCTCCGACTCGCTCACAGCACGCCGGCCGGGTCGATGACCGTCGGTTCGGGTGCGCTCTTTGCCCCTTCGCCGTCCGCGACCGCGACGGCCCCGGTCGACTCGCGGTCGACGAGCACCGTCCCACCCGCGAGCACCGGCGCGAGCACGCCCGCGACGACGGCTCCAGGGTCGGCGAGTGGCGCCCGGACCGCCACTTCGTCGTCGTCGCCGAGGTCGTACTCGTCGACGACGCGTTCGGCCGCCGTCAGCAACTGCTCGTGGGCGAACTCGCGGTCGACGGCCGCGAGCGCGGTGTCGTCCGGCGCGACGCGATCCGGCGGGTTCGTCGGGTTTTCGCTCCACATCTCCGCCTCGAAGTGGGCGAACTCGGGTGCGTCGGGCACGTCGCCGTAGACGAACGTCTTCGTCCCGGGTCCCGGGTCGTACGCCTCGGCCCGGCTCGCCGAGACGACGAGCGCCTTCGCCTCGGGCGTCTCGGCGGGGTCGAACCGCGTCGTCGCGCCGAGGAGGCTCGCGCCGAAGAAGGCGAGCAGCGGGGACGGCGTCAGCGACTCGCCGGCGTCGACGGCGACGGTCGCGCCTCCGCGGACGCCGTAGTGGCGCAGGATGTTGCCCGTCTTCCAGGCGTTCGTACAGCACTTCTCGTAGCTGTAGGACCCGGCCCGGCTGTCGGTCCGTATCGCGAGGTCGTCGCTCCGACGCTCGCGCGCCACGAGGTCGCCGATGACGTTCATACCGAGCGTTCGGTCCCTGTCGCAAAAAGCGACGGGAACCCCGCCGGTAGCGCCACTGTTTATTCCTGCCCGTGCCATCTACTGACAAGATGGTTGACCTGACCGGCGAAGTGGGCGCGTCACCGACAGACCAAACCGAGTCCGACCGAGCACGTCGACCGGTCGATCGTCGGGCGTTTCTGGGGGCTGTCGGGACTGTCGCGGGTATCGGCGCGTCCGGATGCAGTACGCTGGGCGGCGGCTCTTCGGCTACCGACACCGAACCGCGTCCCGCGACCGACGCGACTGGACCGGGTAGCTCGACTGCCACGACCGAGGCGGGACCCCCCTCCACAGCGACCGACTCGGGCGCCCGGTCCGATGACGGAACTCCGACCGCGCGCGGTCGTGAGGAGGCTTTCGGGCAGTCTTGGGCGATGACCTGGAGCGACGAGTTCGACGGCGGTGCGATAGACGAGTCCGTCTGGACGTTCGATACGGGGAACGGCCACCCGGCGGTCCCGGGATGGGGCAACGAGGAACCGCAGTACTACCAGCGCGAGAACGCGTGGGTCGAGGACGGCCACCTCGTCATCGAGGCGCGCGAGGAACACGTCACGGACGAATACGGCGAATACGACTACACGTCGAGTCGGATGAAGACACAGAACGCCGTCGAGAAGCGGTACGGGCGCGTGGACGTCCGGGCACGACTCCCGGAAGGACAGGGACTCTGGCCCGCGATCTGGTCGCTCGGGGCGAACCTCGACGAGGTAGACTGGCCGAACGCCGGCGAGATAGACATCATGGAACTCCTGGGACACGAGCCCGCGACGGTCCACGGCGCTGCCCACGGGCCCGGCTACTCGGGCGCCGACGGCTACGGCGACAGCTACACGCTCTTTCGCGAGACGTTCACGGACTCGTTTCACGTCTTCTCGATCGTCTGGAGCCCTGACCGGATCGAGTGGTACGCGGACGGGGCCCCGTTCCACGTGCTGACCAGGTCGGACGTCGAGAACGCAGGCGACCAGTGGGTGTTCGACGGGCCGGTCTTCTTCCTGTTGAACGTCGCTTGCGGGGGCACCTGGCCGGGATATCCCGACGAGAGTACCGAGTTCCCACAGCGGATGGAAGTCGACTATATCCGCCACTACGAGACGGCGTGACACGGCCGGTTACTGTCGCTTCCGGATGTCGCCGGACCGTCCGATGAAATGCCCGTAAACCGTCACAGCCGACCGCGACGGCGACCCCGCCGATTATGATCGCCGGGTCCATCGCGAGGTCGCCGCTCCCGACCAGCGGCGCGACCGCGTTCGCGATGTTCGAGGTCCCGGAGCTGAAGGCCACCGGACTACCGACCGCGATGACCGTGACTGTCCCAACCAATTCCCGTCGATTGCTCGTCTGGTGGACCCTCGGGATCGGTATCAGGCCCGACCGGTCGACGCCGAGCAGCGGCCCCGTGTTGCGCTCCATCGCAACCATGCGGTCGAACCGCGCGCAGAAGTACAGGCCGATGATCAGCGACACCCAGAAGCCGATGGTCGGCGAGACGACCCACCACGTGACGTTCTCCTCCATCACGGCCAGGTCTTCACTTCGGACAGTGTCGGGACACGGGGTCTGAGACGAGACTGTGGGGGCCGTGTCGGTGTCCAGGGCCAGCGGCAGGCCGCTGCTCGGTACGGCGGCGTCGAAGCGTCCTCCGGCCGACGTGATTCGTCACTGATCCCTACCGACCGATACTGCCGCCGCTGTAGGGCTATATGGAGTTCATATAAAGGGATTTTCAGTTAACCTCCACCTTCCCGATGTGGGACTTAACAACACTAACAGGCGGACGTTTCTGGGAATGCTTCTGGCTGCCGGCGCCGGACCGGCCGTCGCGACGCGACAGTTCGGCTCGGGCGCGCAGGCGTCGGAGATGGACGTCGAAGGCGTTCGGATCGAACGGGTGGGTCGGCACGCCACGGGCGAGGCACTGGGCGGTGCGGAAATCGTCTCGTTCGACGCCGAGGAAAACCGGCTGTTCGTCGTCAACTCGAACGCCGGGCAGGTCGAGGTACTCGACCTGTCGAATCCGACGAACCCTCGACAGGACGCGGTACTCGACGCGAGCGCGATCGCCGAGCGAGAGGCGTCGGGACTGGACGCCGCGGGCGGCACGAACAGCGTAGCGGTCCACGACGGTATCGTCGCCGCGGCGGTCGAGGCCGACCCAGCGACCGACGACGGCGCCGTGGCGTTCTACGAAGCGTCGTCGCTGCAGTTCATCAACGCCGTCTCGGTCGGCCCGCTCCCGGACAAGGTGACTATCAGTCCCGACGGGGACTACACGGTCGTCGCGAACGAGGGCGAACCGGGCTCGGCGACCGACCCGGCCGGGTCCGTCAGCGTGATCGACATCTCCTCCAGCGTCGGGGCCGCAGAGACGTCGACGGCGACGTTCCGAAGCTTCGACGGCCAGGAGGACCGACTGCGTCAAGAGGGCGTTCACATCGTCTCGGCCGACGACGGCGCCGCGCGGGCCTCTGAGTCGTTCGAGCCGGAGTTCGTCGCCGTCTCGCCGGATTCGTCGATGGCGTTCGTCTCACTCCAGGAGAACAACGCCCTCGCGCGGGTCGACCTCGACGACGCGACCGTCGAGCGGGTCGACGGGCTCGGATTCAAGCACTTCTCGCTGCCGGGTAACGAACTCGACGCGAGCGACGCCGACGGGACGAGCTTCCAGTCCTGGCCGGTCGAAGGCATGTTCCAGCCCGACGCCATCGACACCTACGAGGTCGCCGGCGAGACGTTCGTCGTCACCGCCAACGAGGGCGACGCCAAGGACTTCGAAGTGAGCGTACTCGGCGACCTCGACCTCGACCCCGGCGGATTCGAACTCACCGAGTTCCCGCAGGTCGACAGCGTCGAGGACCTCAAACAGCCCGCCCACCTCGGGAACATGGAGGTCAACGAGGCTGCGATGGCGGAGTTCGCCGACGAGGACGGCGACGGTAGTTACAGCTCGATCTACGCAATCGGCGGTCGGTCGTTCTCGGTCTGGAAGCCGACGGCGACCGGCGTCGACCTGGTCTTCGACAGCGGCGACGACTTCGAGCGCACCTTCGCCCAGCAGCGGCCCGACGGACACGTGAACCTCGTCGAGAGCGGCCCCGAGACCGAGAGCATCGAACTCGGCGCTGTCGGCGACCGGACCTTCGCGTTCGTCGGCCAGGAGAAGGGCAGCGGTGTCGCGGTCTACGACGTGACGAATCCGGGCGCGCCCGAGTACCGTCAGATGGCGATCAACCGCAACTACGACGTGTCCGAGGACGACCTGGAAGACGCCGCCGAAGCGGACCCCGACGGGGACCGTCCCGCACGGGCCGGCGACTTCGCTCCCGAAGGCGTCCACTTCGTCTCGGCCGCGGAGAGCCCCGTCGAGAACCCCCTGCTCTGTGTCGGCTACGAGGTGAGCGGGACTGTCGGCGTGTTCGAGGTCAAGCCCGTCTCGGGCGAGTAATCGAATCTTCGACACCCTCGACGCCGAGATCGACGTCGGCAACCGTCCGACGACGAGTCGGGCGACCGAGCGGTCAGGAACCTGCGACCGCTGCCGAGGCGACGGGGCCGTCCGCCGCCGGTCCCCGAATGCGTGGGGATCGAGGGAGTACGTCGGGTTCTAGAAACTGCTCTTGATCTTCTCGAAGAAGCCCTGATCCACGTCGACCTCCTCGCCGCCGGCCTCGGCGAACGCTTCGAGTGCCTCCTTCTGCTCGGCGTTGAGGTCGTCGGGGGTGACCACCTGGACCTGGACGTAGAGGTCGCCGTCGCCGCGCCGCCGGAGGCGGGGCATGCCCTTGCCGGAGAGACGGAAGGTCTCGCCGCTCTGGGTGCCCGCGGGCACGTCGAGTTCGACGGCGCCGTCGACGGTCGACACTTCGATGGTGTCGCCGAAGACGGCCTGGGGGAAGGAGATCGGCTCCTGGTGGTGCAGGTCCGCGCCCTCGCGCTCGAAGTCGGGGTGGTCTCGCACCGACACCTCGATCAGGAGGTCGCCCTTGGGGCCGCCGCGCTCGCCGGGCGCGCCCTCGCGTTCCATGCGGAGGGTCTGTCCGTCCTCGATGCCGGCGGGCACCTCGACGGACAGCGAGGTGTCCTCGCGGACGACGCCGTCGCCGCGACAGGTCGAACACGTCTCCTCGTAGACGGTCCCTTCGCCCTCGCAGCGCCGGCAGGTCTGGCGTTGCTGGACGCGACCCATCGGGGTCTGCTGGGTCGTGGTCGTCTGGCCGCGACCGTTGCACTCGGGGCACTGCTGGGAGTCGGTGCCCGGCGGATGGCCCTGGCCGTTGCAGTCTGGACAGGTGTCCGGACGGGTGACGTTGAGCTCCTTCTCGACGCCGTGGTACGCGTCTTCGAGGTCGATCTCCAGCGTGGTCCGCAGATCTTGTCCCTGTCGGGGACGGTTACCGCCCCGGCCGCCGCCGCCACCGCCGAAGAACGTCTCGAAGATGTCGGACATGTCGCCGAAGGGGCCCTGGCCGCCGCCCCCACCCATGCCGCCCATCCCGCCCATGCCGCCGGCGCCGCGACCGCCGTTGTCGGTGGCGCCGTGTTTGTCGGCCTCGACGTAGCGGTCGTGGCCGAGCTGGTCGTACATCTGCCGTTGCTCCTCGTCGGTGAGGACCTCCTTGGCCTTCTTGACCTGCTTGAACTTCTCCTCGGCGTCGTCCTCGTCGCTCACGTCGGGGTGATACTCCCGGGCTTTCTCCCGGTAGGCCTGCTGGATCTCCTCCTCGCTAGCGTCCCGGGAGACACCCAGCACCTCGTAGAAGTCCTCGCTCATCGCTTGTGCCGGTGTAGTCGATTGAGGTACTTCAATAGAACGGGTTCGTTACGGGCCGCTCACTCACGATACGGCGGCTCGTCGAACGCCGCCCCGCAGTCGCCGCAGGCGGCGACGACCGCACCGTCCTCCCCCAGGGTCAGCGACATCGCGTCGGTCCCGCACTCGGGGCACGGCGCAGGGACGCGCTCGGCGTCACAGCCTGGACAGACGAACGAGAGCGTCTCGCCGGAAGCGTCGAGCGCGAAGTCGGCCTCGCCGCAGTCCGGACAGCGAACGGGCACGCGAACGTCGGTCGTCTCCCGGGGCGCGCCGACGGCGAGCGCGACGAGGTCAGCGTCCCCGCGGTTGAACCCCGACTGGTACTCGCCGGGGGCGAAGCGGATCGCTCCGCCCGCCGCGACGGCCACCTCGCGGCCGGTCGGCGGGTCGTCGGATTCATCCGGGGCGTCGGGGTCCCGTCCGGGCAGCGTCTCGAAGGTCGCCGTCCCGTCGAGGACGACGAACACCTCTTCCTGGTCGGCGTGAGTGTGGAGGCCGCTCGGGAACCCTTCTCCGGGCGGGACGCGGTAGCGGTTCATAGCCACGTCGGTCGTCCCCAGCGGGTCGGAGAGCCCCCGGCGGTCGATCCCGCTATCTCCCGTGTCTGTGACCTTCTCGAAGGCGACGCGGTCCATGCCTCACCGGTCGACCGGCTGAATCAAGTACGTGCTGCCGGCGCATCGACCGGGCTGCCGAACGAGGCGGGCGCTACGCGGGGGTCGTGGCCTGTGGCGCGTCGGAGACGCCGGAGACGACGAGTCGGGTGCCGCTCTCGTCGGCGTCGACGGCGCCGTGCCAGCCGTGGCCAGAGACGACGCGCTCGACGACGAGGAGTCCGAGCCCGCGACGGTCGCGGTCGAAGTCCTCACCGAACAGCGACTCGGCGACCCACGGCGGGAGGCCGGGGCCGTCGTCCTCGACGACGAAGCCGTCGTCGGTCCCGCGGACAGTCACCGTGGTGTCCGGGCCGCAGTGTTCGGCGACGTTTCGAAACAGGTTCTCGAACAGCTGTCGCAGCCGCGACTCGTCGGCCACCAGCGTCCGGTCGTCCGCGACGGTGAGCGTGGCGTCGGCCGGGGCGACGGTTTCCCAGGCGACGCGGACGACCGTCCCGAGTTCGACCGGCTCGCGCTCGCCGACGTCGGCGCCTTCCCGAGCCAGTGCCAGCGTGTCACCGACCATCGCGTCGATGCGGTCGAGCGAGTCCAACGCGGTCCGGAGGTAGCCCGCCTCCGGTTCGTCGACCGATTCCGCGGCGAGTTCCGTGTAGCCGCGCGCGGCCGACAGCGGGTTCCGCAGGTCGTGAGCGAGGACGCCCGCGAACTCGTCGAGGCGGGCGTTCTGCGCTTCGAGCGTCTCGTAGTGGCGATCGCGTTCGATCTCCCGGGCGATCCAGCAGGTCAGCAGTTCGACGAACCGGCGGTCGTCGTCGTCGAACGACCGCTCGCGCGGCCGGTCGCTCGAGTAACACAGCGTGCCGTACACGTCGCCGTCGACCGCGATCGGCGCGCCGATGTAACACCGTAACCCGGTGGCCTCGACGGCGATATCGTCGCTGTACTCGGAGTCGTCGACGTCGGCGATGACCAGCGGTTCTCGGTCGGCGACGACGTGGCGACACCACGTGTCCCCGAGGTCGTGAGTCGACCCGGCGAGGTAGCTCCCTTCGGTCGCGGTCGAGTCGACGACCTCGTAGACCCCGTCGCCGGTGTAGGAGAGGACGCCGTACTGCAGGTCGAGCCGGTCGCGACCGATCGCGATAGCCTCGGCGATCCGGTCGTCGAGCGAGGCCGACGCGTCGGTCGCCAGCTCGTAGAGATCGCGGAAGTAGTCTCTCACGTCCTGGTCGGTCATGCCAGTGTATACGGCTGTAGGTGCAAATGCGTTCGTGTTCAAGAGCGAGGCGCCCGCGTCGAGTCTCCTCCACCGCCAGGGGCCGGTGTGACTAGCGGGGTCAGTCCTCGTCGGTCCGGAACCCGGACCGCTCCATGACGCCCCAGGAGTCGACCCCGCGGAGGTACTCGAACAGGCCGCGCCAGGCGACGACGGTCTTCCACTGGCGATAGCCGAAGTTCTCGAGGACGCCGTACCACAGCAGCCGCAGGACCTGCCAGGGGTCGTCGTAGCGGTTGAAGCTCCAGACCTCGCTGAACACGCCGAACCACGAGAGGAAGACGCCGACGCCCGTCGTCAGCAGGAAGAAGACGAGGAAGAACTGGACGTCGAGGACCCCGAAGTACCACGCTACCGGCAGGAGGACGTACCCCAGCCCCTCGATGAGCGGGCCGAACGTCTCGGCGGCGACGAAGAAGGGGAGCACCACCGTACCGACGCGGCCGTACTCGCGGTTGAACAGCATGGCGCGGTTCGTGACGACGGTTTCGACCATTCCGCGGTACCAGCGTCGGCGCTGGCGCCCGAGGACCCGCCGGGTCGACGGCACCTCCGTCCACGCTACCGGCTCCGGGACGAAGTCGACGACGTAGTCGCGGTCCTCGTCGGTGAGGTGGCGGTGGAGGCGGACGACGATGTCGAAGTCCTCGGTGATCGTGTCCTGGCGGTAGCCGCCGATCTCCCGGACAGTGTCGGTTCGGAACAGGCCGAACGCCCCGGAGATGAGGATGAGGCCGTTGATCCGGTTGAGACCGAGCCGTCCCGAGTAGAACGCGCGGAGGTACTCCATCACCTGGAGACCGGGCAGGCCGGTCTTCGGGAGGCTCACCTCCTTCACGATCCCGTCCTCGATGACGCACTCGTTGGCGACCCGGATGACGCCGCCGGAGGCGATCGCTTTCTCAGGATGTTCGAGGAACGGAGCGACGATCTGGAGCAGGGCGTCGCGGTCGATGACCGTGTCGGAGTCGACGGCGCAAAACAGCGGCTGATCGGCGAGCCAGACGCCGGCGTTGAGCGCGTCGCTCTTGCCGCCGTTGTCCTTGTCGACGACGAGCAGTTCGTCGTAGGTCTGCGACCGGTACACGTCGTGGATCTGTTCGCTGGGAACGTCCAGCGGCACGTCGGCCTCGACGACCTCCAGGTCGTAGCGGTCGACCAGTCGGGCGAGCGTCTCGTCGGTCGAACCGTCGTTGACGACGACGATCTCCAGATCGGGGTAGTTCAGCGACAGCAGCGACTGGACGCTCTCGCCGATGGTGGCCGCCTCGTTGTACGCGGGGACGACGACGCTGATACCGGGGTAGAACGGCGTCGAGAACCGTCGGAACGGGGGGTTCCAGTTCGACTCGCGCACGTCGTCGCGGAGTTCGAACAGCGCGAGGACGTGGATGCAGAGGTAGTAGACGTTGACGACTGCGTAGTAGCCGATCACGAACAGGGCGGTGACGACGAACAGACTGCTGACGGCGTGTGTGAGCGTGTGCATGTCAGGAGATCAGCGGCTCGGTGCCGCCGACCGCCCGGCGGTCATAGGCGGCGTGTTCACTGCTCCACGTCCAGGCGTCGCCGAAGACGCGCCCGGCTTCGTCGCCGACGTCCGCGTGGGCGACGAGCGCGCGCGTCCCCCGGAGGAGCGCCCGGCGGTCCGTCTCGCTCACCAGGGCGTACATGAGGACGCTGACCGCCATCTCGTCGCCCCAGTCGGCGAGCATCCCGTAGACGGCGGCCCGCACCTCGGGCGAAGGGTCGGCGGTCGCGCGTTCGAGGAACACGCGGTCGCGCAGCGGCCGGCGCCAGCCGAACCCGCCGAGCGCGCTGGCGGCAGCGGCGCGGACGGCCGGCTCGTCGGCCTCCAGCGCGGCGGTCAGCCAGCCCAGATCGCCCGTCCGGACGCTCGTGTCGAGGCGCCCGGCCACGGCCAGCGTCTGGACGAGCAGCGCGGGCGGCCACGTCCCGTAGTTCGCGCTCGCCGTCGAGAGGAACGCCTCGGGCGCCTCGCGGGCCGCCCGGTAGAGGGTGTCCTGTCCGAAGACGGGCAGTTCCTCGTCGCCGTCGGCCAGGAGTATCTCGACGGCGGCCGCCGGCGGGGCCGCGCCCGTCTCGATGCAGAGCCTGGCCGCGGCCGCCCGCTCGCGAACCGTCCGCGGCTCGAAGTCGGCCGCGAGATACGGCTCCGGCCGCCGGAGCAGCGTCAGCCAGGTCAGCGCGTGCAGTCGCTCGAACTCGTCGCCGCGGGCGAGCCGTCGGCCCGCCCGCGCCGGGATCCCGAGCGCGTCGCCCAGGTCCCGGAGCCGTTCGGCGTCGCTCCCGTCGAGTTCCCGCAAGTGGTCGTCGAGTAGCGACTCGACCACGTCGCGTTCGAGGTCCGAGAGCCCGGCGACCCAGGCCTCCCACGCCGGGTCGTCGTCGAACAGTCGAGCGAGGAGGTCGCCGCGCAGGTCGTCGCGGACGCGGCCGCGACGGGTGTCACGGACGGAACGATAGACCGACCATCCGACGGTGAGGTAAAACGACACCGAGAGCGCGACGCCGACGACTAGCGCGATGGCGACGAGAACGATACTGATCGGGATCGTGTAGCCGAAGGCAGTGATCGCTCCCGCCATCAGGCCCCACCCGCTGGCGCGGTCGCACCGCGGGAGGGTCGCCGCTCAGACATCCACGTACCTCCCGATGCGCGCCAGCAGCTCGGCGCCGCGGAACGGCTTCGTCACGTAGTCGTCGGCGCCGGCGGCGAACCCGTCGCTGACGTGCTCCTCGCGACCCCGGGACGTCAGGACGACGACCGGCAGATCCGTCGGGACCGCCAGTTCACCCTCGCGGACCAGCCGCAGGAGTCGCATCCCGTCGAGGCGAGGCATCATCACGTCGAACACCGCGAGGTCGGGACGGTAGCCACCGCTCAGGAGGTCGGCGGCCGCGCGGCCGTCCTCGCAGACCCGCACTGTGTATCCGGCGCCCTCCAGACGGTGTCTGAGCAACTGCCGGATCGTCTCGTCGTCGTCGACGACGAGTATCTCGGCGCCCATCGATGGAAATAGATAGCGCCTACTCGGATAAAAAGGCGACTCTCGGCACCGAGACATGTCCCGGTGGTGGCGGACGCGACACGTCGGCCAGTTCACAGCCGAGGCGACGGAGTAATGGTCGTCTACCCGTTCGGATCGGTATGGACAGGCGCCGATTTCTCGCTTCGGTCGGGATCGCTGGCGTCGCCGGTGTCGCCGGGTGCAACGACGACGGTGACACCCCGCCGGGGACCGGCGATACGACCCCGGCCACGGACGGCGAACCCACGGAGGACGGCGCTTCGGGCGGCGCCAGCCCGACCGCCTCCCGCGCGACCGATACCGGTGACGGCGGCGAGTGGACCTTCCGGGTCGGCGACGACGGGTTCGAACGGGCGCGGACTGGAAACGACGGCGCCTACGAGCCGTTCACGGTCCGCGGCGTGAATCTCGGAATGACGAAACCGGGGTACTTCCCGGGCGAGGCGGCCATCGCACGTCCGGAGTACGACCGGTGGATCGCCGCGATGGGCGAACTGGGAAACGTCGTCCGCACCTACACGATCCATCCGCCCGCGTTCTACCGGGCGCTGGCGGCGTACAACGAGGGCGCCGAGGACCCGCTGACGCTCCTCCAGGGGACCTGGGTGCCGACGCCGGACCTGCTGGAGGCCGGCGACGCGACCGCGCTCTCGGCGACGGTCGACCGCGAGCTCCGGCGCACCGTCGACGTGGTCCACGGCGCGACGACGCTCCCCGACCGACCGGGCCACGCGAGCGGGACCTACGACGCCGACGTGAGCGGCGCGACCCTGGGGTACCTGTTCGGGATCGAGTGGCCGCCCGAGGTGGTGGTCGCGACGAACGAGGCGGCAGACGGCGGCGAGTACGAGGGGCGCCACTTCCGGACGGAGGGCGGGACCGGCTTCGAGCGGTGGCTGGCGAAGCGACTGGACGTGCTCGCGAGTCGCGAGGACGACGAGTACGACGCCGAGCGACCGGCCGGGTTCGTCAACTGGGTGACGACAGACCCGCTCGACCACCCCTACGAGCCGTTTCCCGACGAGGACCGCGTCTCCGTCGACCCCGACGCCGTCGTCGCGACCGACGCCGCCGACGCGGGGACGTTCGCCGCCTACCACGCTTATCCGTACTATCCCGACCTCCTCAACGAGACGCCGGAGTACGTCGACTACGTCGACCACCGCGGCGAGCGGAACAGCTACGCCGGCTACCTGAACGACCTCGTCGGTGCGACCGATCATCCCCTGCTCGTCGCCGAGTTCGGCGTCCCGAGTTCCCGCGGGATCGCCCACCGGGACGTACACGGTCGCGACCAGGGCCGCCACACCGAGCGCAGGCAGGGCGAGCACCTCGCGGCGATGAGCGAGGATATCTTGCGCGAGGGCGCGGCGGGCGCGGTCGCCTTCTCGTGGCACGACGAGTGGTTCAAGCGGACCTGGAACCTGGACGCCCGGTCGGACCCCAATCGGCGGCCGTTCTGGTCGAACGTCGAGACGCCGGAACAGCGCTTCGGCCTGCTGGCGTTCGATCCCGTCGACGGCGTCACGCTCTCGGGGACCACCGCCGAGTGGGCCGACGCGACCGCCGTCGACCCAGCCCCGTCCGTGGGAGGCGCGTCCGCCGGGTCGCCGAGCGCCGGCCCGAATTCGATCGAGGCGCTGCGCGTGAGACACGACCTGGAGGGGCTGGCCATGCGCGTCGAGTTCGCCGACCCGGGCGATCCGATCGACTGGTCGGCCGGGAACGTCCTCCTCACCGTGGGGCTGACCGGCCGCAGAACGGACCTCCCGTTCGGGACCGGCGCGACCGTGAACGCGGACTTCGCCGTCCGGCTGGCCGGCCCGGACGACTCGCGACTGCTCGTCGACAGCCGGTACGACGCCTTCGCCCGGGAGTTCGGGTGGCTGGCGGACCTCGACCTCGAGGCTTACCGCAACGGCAGCGCGGGGTTCGTGCCCGTCCGCGAGCCGATCAACCGCGGGTACACCGTCCCGCCGACCGGCGAGCGAGTCCCCTTCGAGGCCGTCGAAACGGGGCAGTTGCGCTACGGGAACGGCGACCCCGACCACGCCGACTACGACTCGCTGACCGACGTACACGTCGACTCGGCCGGCGACGCGGTCGAACTCAAACTGCCGTGGGTGCTGTTGAACGTCGCCGACCCGTCGAGCAAACAGCGGATCGCGACGGACTGGGACGACGGGCTGGCGACGGTCCAGTTCGACGGCGTCTCGGTGGCCGCCGCGACGTACGAACCGGGGGCCGACGGGACCGCGCGCGACCGCGGAGGGGCGACGAACTTCACCGCCGCGGCGCCGGGACTGGACGGCGACCGCCTGCGGGGGGCGACCTACACCTGGGTGCCGTGGGGCCGCCCGGCGTACGAGGAGCGACTGAAGCCATCCTACGAGATTCTCCGGCGGGCGTGGGACGAGGGGTGATCCGTACGAGCGCTCAGACCCCGAGCCACTCGTCGTTGCGGACCTCGTAGCCGTTCGACCGGCAGAACTTCGCCGCGCGCCGCCGCACGTCGCGCGACCCCGGGAGCCGTTCCTCGTCGCGGATCCGCTCGACGAGCCAGTCGGTGACGACCTCGACGCCTTCGTCGTCGTCGTCGGCGTCGATCGCTTTCAGTTCCCGCAGGGTCCGCTCGTAGGCCTCGTACTGCGAACTGCCGAACTCGGCCGACCGGTGTTCGTCGGCCGCCTCGACGACCCGCTTCATCGACGCGGCGACGGTCGGTCGCTGGACGCGGGTGCGGACCGCCTCCGGCGACTCGTACGTCTCCCGCGTCGACCGGGGGATCAGGGCGCCCAGATCGTAACTCCCGTCGGGGGTTTCGACCTCGTGGGAACCGACCGCTTCGACGACCCCCCGGCCCGTCGCCGGGAACGTCATCGCCTCCAGTTCCGCGCCGAGCTCGTCGAGTTCCCCCTCGTCGACCGGTGGCTCGGTTTCGTCGCCGCGTTCGAGCGCTTCGAGCATCGCCCGCGTTCGCTGTCGGTTCTCCTCGTCCCGGGCCTGCTTGTCTCGCCCCGCTCTGTCGTCGGGCATCCCCCGGAGTTGTCCCGCCGGCGACCTAACGCTGGGCCCGGCACTCGCCGGCACCGTCGTGACAGCGGGCGTTCAAAAATCGACTTCAGCGAACCACTTTATCCGCGGCGACCGATCGATGCGATATGGCAACGGAGTCCACGGACGGGCCGGACGGCTACGAAGCGGCGGCGGACATGGCGTCGCTCCGCGAGGACGGGCGCGCGGTGACGACGGTCGGCGGCCACAGCGTCGCCCTGTTCCACCACGAGGGCGAGGTGTACGGGGTCGACAACCGCTGTCCGCACATGGGGTTTCCGCTCTCGAAGGGGACCGTCGAGGACGGGTTGCTGACCTGTCACTGGCACCACGCGCGGTTCGAGTTGTCCTGCGGGGACACCTTCGACATCTGGGCCGACGACGTGCAGACGTTCCCGACCGCGGTCCGCGACGGCACGGTGTACGTCGACCCCGACCCCGAGACCGACGTGGCTCCCGAGGTCCACTGGCGCAACCGACTCGTCGACGGCATGGCCGAGACCCTCTCGCTCGTGTTGGCCAAGAGCGCGATCCACCTCGACCACCACGGCGAGGGCTTTTCGACGCCGCTGGAGACGGCCGTCGACTTCGGGACGAAGTATCGGGCGGACGGCTGGGGCCGCGGGCTGACCACGCTCGGTGCGATGGCGAACCTCTACGACGAAGTCGACCACGACGAGAAACGGCGGGCGATGTTCGTCGGCGTCCGCGAGGTGGCGAGCAACTGCGCCGGCGAGCCTCCCAGGTTCGACCAGTACGCGCTGGACAACGAGGACCTCTCGAAGGAGCGACTCAAATCGTGGTTCCGCCAGACCTGCGAGGTGCGCGACAGCGACGGCGCCGAGCGCTGTCTGCGGGCGGCGACGGCGACCCTGCCGCCCGCCGACCTGGTCGAGATCCTCGTCGCCGCCGCGACCGACCACCTCTACATGAACGGGAGCCACACGGTCGATTTCCTCAACAAGGCCTTCGAAACGCTCGACCACGTCGGCTGGGAGCGGGCGCCGGACGTGCTCGCGTCGACCGTCGACACGATCACCGACGGCTCCCGGGCCGAGGAGACCAGCTCCTGGCGCCAGCCGGTCGACGTGGCCGAGCTGTGTTTCGACGCCGCCGACGACATCCCCGACCTGGCCGCAGCAGGCGCCGGAGATGAGTGGGACCGTCCAGACGACTTCGTCGACCGGCTGCTGGGCGACGACGCTCACGCCATCGACGAGGCGCTCCGAGAGGCCATCCGCGGGGGCGCGACGACCGAGCAGCTGGCCCACGCCGTCGCCGTCGCGGCGCTCCGACGGGTCGCCCAGTTCGCGACCAGCAACGAGTTCGGCGACTGGAACACCGTGCATCACACCCTCTCGTTCGCCAACGCGGTCGAGCGCCTGGCCGGTCGAACCGACGCCGACGACCTGTACCGGGCCTGCTGGCAGGGCGCGATGTCGGTGTATCTCGACCGCTTCCTCAACCAGCCCGCGGCGCCGCTGCCCGACGCGGGTGCGGGCGCGGACGACGACCCCGCGGCGCTGCGCGAGCGGCTGCTCTCGACGTTCGACGAGCAGGGTCGCGTCGACGAGGCCGGTCGGATCGTCGGCCGCCACTTCGACGCCGACGGCGACCCCGACGCCCTGAAACGGACGATGGCCGAGGGCCTCCTGCGCGAGGACGCGGGCTTTCATACCCTCCAGAACGTCGAGGCCGGCTTCGCACAGTTCGAGGCGGCCGGGAGCGACCGCGAGCGCCGGCTGGCCCTGATCGCGCCGGCACGGTATATGGCCGCCCACTTCCCGACGCGCCGGGAGAACGAGCAGACGTTCACCATCGCCGAGCGGCTGTACCGCGGCGAGGCGATCCACGAGGCCGCGGACGACTGACCGTCGGAGTCACTCGTCGAGAGGGCTCGATCGCCCGTTGCGCCTCGTGAGTCACTTCGGTGGCGGTCGGGGCGCACCTCGCCTTCCCCCTCGTGTCGTCGAGCACCTGATTCCGGCGGCGCTGACGGGCCCCGTCGACGGTCGCACGCCGGACCCCGACACCTAATTACCAGGCACGAGTGGGCTTCGGTAATGGCGAAGGGCTCGACCGGACTGGTCGGCGACGAGCGCGGCGGCGTCGAGCGATGGGTGGTCTGGCTGGTCGCGCTCGCCGTCGTGGGCGGGCTCGTCGGCTCGGTGGTTTACCTCGACGACGAGCTCCGCCGCGACAGTCCCGGTGCCGACTTCTCGGTGTCGTTCGACGCGGAGACGGGAACGATGACCGTCGAACACGCCGGCGGCGATCCGATCGCGGACCGGACGACCGAACGGCTCTCCGTGGTCGTCCTCGACGGGTCGACCGGGGCGAACGAGGAAGTCGTCTGGGTGAGCGATTCGCCCGGGGCGACCCAGCGCGGCGTCGGGTACCCCGTCCGCCCGGGCGACTCGCTGCGGATCGACGACCCCAGCGTGGACGGCGACGGCGACGGGAGCTATCTCGACGCCGAGCGCAGCGTCGGCTTCTACCTGGAGTCCGGCGATTCGGTGCGGGTCGTCTGGACCGGCTCGATGCGCGGGACGACCCAGACGGTGACGCTCGCGAACGCGACGCTCTGACCCGGCCCGTCGCAGTCGTCTCCGGACCGTTCCCGGCCGGGTCGACGACGACCGCTACGTGTGGGCGACGCGCGTCTCAGACGCGGTCCAGCGCCGGCTCCGGGACCGGCCCGAGGACGCCGTACAGCGCCCGGTAGGCGATCGAACCCAGGAACATCCCGAAGAAGACCGCGAGGTACACCTCGACGAGTCGGAACGCCACCAGCGGTGCGACCGCCAGGACGGCGACGGTGACGACGAACAGGGCGGTCAGCGCGGCGTTCTCCCTGAGATCGTCGCGGAGGCGGTCGAGGGCGGCGGGGAGGGTTTCACGTTCGGAGTGGTACTGCACGGCTGCGAACGCGACCGCGCTCGTCGCCGCGAGCGCGGCCTCCGTCGTCCCGACCCCGTCCATCTCCCCCGCGTCGGCCAACAGGAACTGACCGAACATCGTGAGTCCGACCGCTCCGATAGCGAGGTCGCGAACGACGAGACGCCACCTCGGATCCATATCCGACCGTCCGCGACGGCTCGACAAAAGTGTTGCTCAGTGTGGGTGATGGGTCAGGGACGCGCGACCAGACGGTGGCGGGTCCCCGCTGGCACGCTCCGGGTTCGCGTCAGACCCCCCTTCGCATCAGGTGGCTGCGGAGCACGTCGTTCTCCTTGGAGCCGGCGACGGGGTTGACGAGGACGACGGTGTCGTCGCTGTCGAGGTGGCCACCGGCGGCCAGTTCCCGGGCCCCAGCGGCTCCGACGCCGCCGGTCGCGCTGACTTCGATGCCTTCCTCGTTCAGTTGGACTGCGGCCTCCAGCGCGTCGTCGTCGCTGGCACCGACCGCCCACCCGCCGGTGTCGCGCACGGCGTCGAGCGCGAGCGCGCCGCCGGCGGGGTCGGGCACTTCGAGCGCACCGATCAGGGTGTCCGGCCGCTCCCACACGGCGGTTTCGTCTGCCCCCTTGTCGTCGGCTGCGACGACCGGGGCACAGTCTTCGGGCTGGGCGACGTGGAGCGCGGGCGCCTCCTCGACGAGGCCGGCCGCCTGCAGTTGCTCGGCGGCGAGGTGGCTGCCGACGACGCCGAGGCCGTGGCCGGTCGGGTGGACGACGGCGTCCGGGACCGCCCAGTCGAGCTGCTCGACGACCTCGAACAGGAGGGTCTTGGCGCCCTCGTGGCGATAGGGCGTGTCGAAGGGGGCCAGCGAGTGCCAGTCGGCGTTGTCGTCGTCGCTCATCGCACCCTCGAAGGCGTCGACGGCGTCGGGATAGCGCCCCTCGACGACGCTCATGTCGCCGCCGTGGACGTTGGTCATGGCCTTGGCGACGAACGTCGACCGGGTCGGGACGAACGCCTCCGAGTCGAGGTCGGCGCGGGCGGCGTAGGCGGCGGCGCTCTGGCCGGCGTCGCCAGTGGTGGGCAGGGCCACTTTCTGGGCGCCGTGGTCGCGAGCGGCGGTGACTGCCAGTGCCGTCCCGCGGTCGGCGGTCGTACCGGTCGGGTTCGCGCCCTCGTCTTTGACGTAGACTGCGCCGACGCCCAGCTCCGCGGCGAACTCGGGCGCGGGGATCAGCGGCGTCGCCCCCTCGCCGGCGGTCACGAGAGCGTCGGCGGGGAACGGCAGCAGGTCGGCAAAGCGGCCGAGCCCGTCGAACCGGGCTCCGGCGAGCGACTCGCGGGTCACGCCGGCGCTCGCGGCGGCGTAGCTCGCGCGGAGAACGCCGCCGCAGTCGGGACAGCGCCGCGGTGCGGCCGCGGGGTCGTGGGTCGCCTCGCAGTCGGTGCAGACGAGCCCGTCGAGCGACGTGGTCGTGTCCATATCGGGCTCGCAGGCTCGGACCGACTAAGCACTGTCCGTTCGCGACCGGAGACAGGGGGCGTTTAGTGGGTCGGGCCGAACGTAGGGGTATGAGCGAGGTCGTCATCGTCGGCGGAGGACTGGCGGGCCTGGTCGCTGCGCGGCGCCTGGCCCGGGACGGCGCGGACGTGACGCTGTTCGAACGCCGCGACGAGTCGGGCGGGCGCGTCCGATCGCGCGAGGTCGACGGATTCACGCTCGACCGGGGGTTCCAGGTGCTGTTTTCGGCCTACCCCGCCGTCCGCGAGGAACTCGACCTCGACGCGCTGGATCTCCGCACGTTCGCCCCCGGCGCGACCATCGCACGGCCGGACCACCGCTCGACGCTGTCCGACCCCTTCCGGGCGCCGCTCGCCGCCGTCGAATCGGCGCTCAACCCCGACGTGACCGTGATGGACAAGTTCCGCATCCTCAAGTTGCGTCGCGAACTCGGAAACGCCGACCCCGCCGGTCTGCTCGACGGGCCGACCGAGAGCATCCGCGAGTACCTCGACAGGAAGGGCTTCTCACAGAAGTTCGTCGAGAACTTCGCCGCGCCGTTCTACGGCGGTATCACGCTCGACCGCTCGCTGTCGACCGACGCCGGCGTCTTCCGCTACACGTTCTCGATGCTCTCGCGCGGCGCCACTGCCGTCCCCGCCGACGGGATGGGCGCGATCTCCGACCAGCTGGCCGCCCGCGCTCGCGAGGCCGGCGCGTCGATCGAAACCGGGACCGAGGTCACTGCCGTCGACGGTGGCGCGGGGGAGGCGACCGTCGAAGCCGGGACCGAGACGGTCGACGCCGACGCCGTCGTCGTCGCGACCGACCCGAAGCGCGCTCACGACCTCACCGGCGTCGAGTCGGTGCCGACCGACGCGCGCAGCTGTGTCACGCAGTACTTCCGGACCCGCGAACACCGCTCGCTCGACACGGGCCATCGGCTCGTCCTCAACGCCGTCGACAGCTGTCCGAACACCGTCGCTCCGCTCTCGACGGTCGCGCCCGAGTACGCGCCCGACGGGCACGCACTGCTCTCGGCGACGACCCTCGGCGTGCCCGACCGCTCCGACGAGGAACTCGCGACCGCCGTCCGCGACGCGCTGGTCACCTGGTACCCCGAACACCGCTTCGACGAACTGGAACTGATCGCCACCGACCGGGTCGAGTTCGCGCAGTTCGACCAGCCGCCGGGCTTCCGAGAGAGTCTCCCCGCCGTCGACGCCCCTGCGGGGCCCGTCTATCTCGCCGGCGACTACACGCAGTGGTCGTCGATCCAGGGCGCGCTGGAGAGCGGCCAGGTGGCTGCGAGCGCCGTCTCTAACGGGTTGTGAGCCGTTAGCCGGGTCCGGTCCGGCTCAGTCGCCCGCGGTCACACCCGGCGTGCCCGACCCGTCGACGCGCAGCGGCTCGTCAGCCCAGTCGACGACGACGTTGTGTCGCGAGCAGTACGGCGCCAGCGCCGACGCCGAGACGAGCCCCCGAAACACGCCGTCGTCGACGACCGGCAGGTGTTTGACGCCGGCGGTTCGCATCCGCTCGGCGGCCTCGTACACGGTCGTCTCCGGAGTGATCGTCGTCACCGGCGCGGACATGATCGCCCCCACCGGCGGCCGCTCGTCGGTCTCGGCGACCAGCGCGACGATGTCGCCCTCGGTGACGACGCCCACGACGGTCTCCGCGTCGAGCACGACCAGCGCCGACACGTCGGTCGTCCGCAACCGCTCGGCAGCCTCCGTCACCGGCGTCTCGGGGTCGATCGTCCGCGCGGTCGGAGTGGTCACAGTTTCCACGGTCGTCTCGATCATATGTGTCACACGCTACCAAACGACACTACTTAATTTTCATGGACATACGTCCTAGAAAACCTATTATGTGTGCCTTCTTTCAGAAATAAGGTCTGAAAAACCATAGATTCTACCACTAAAGCCGGTTTTTGGTGTATCAAAGTGGGATTCTATCACCCACTCACAGCATCCGCGAGAACTGGCCGAGCGGGGGAAAGGTCAGAGTCTCCTCGCTCTCTTCGTCGTACACCACGGGTCGGTACTGGGAGACGCCGGTGACGACCGGGGACAGCTCCGGACGGGCCGTCCCGACGCGGCCGTTGACGGAGACGCCCTCGACGAGGCGGTTGAACGACGGGAGGACGAGCACGTCCGAGCGGCGATAGGCGCCGTCGCCGACGAGGAAACACGGCCGTTTCCGGCCCTCGATCTCGATGGCCGGGTGGTCGTGGCCGACGACGTAAGCGTCGGCCGGCGTGTCCGGCTCCTCGTGGCCGTGGGTCACGACGACCGTCTCGGTGCCGTCCGTGTCGAGTTCGTACTCGTCGTGTAGCTCGCCGGCGTAGGCGGCGCCGAGCATCGTGTCGTGGTTGCCCTCGACGACGACCAGGCGCGCCCCCGCCTCTCTGACCGCTCTGACCACGCCCGACAGCGCCTCGTCGGCCGAGTCGGGGACGTAGTCGAACGAGTGGAACACGTCGCCGGCCAGCACGACTTCCTCGGGCTCGAAGCGGTCGAGGAGTGCGTCCAGGCGGTCGACGCAGTCCTCGCCGGCGCCGATGGGGAACTCGACGGTGGAAGCCTCGCCTTTCCCGAAGTGGGTGTCCGCGAGTACGAGCGTGCCGTCGATGTACGCCGCCCGGTCGCGGTACGTCGGGTCCATCGCTCGCCTCTCGGCGCCCGGTCGGCAAATGCCTGACGCACCGGGCGACAGGACGGGGAGCCTCGCTACGCCGACTCCCCGTCGGCCGTCGCCGCCCGGTACTCCGCGGCGGTGACGGTGAACCGGTGTACGTCGGCGACCGACCCGTCCATGTTCACCTCGAAGTTCCGCAGGAGGCCCTCGCGGCGGCCGCCGTGAGCGTCGACGTACCGGGAGACGGCTTTCCGGGACTTCTCGTTGCCCTCGTGGACGCAGACGACGACGGCTTCGAGGTCGAGTCTGTCGAAGGCCACGTCCATCAGCGCCGCCGCGCGCTCGCCGGAGTAGCCCCGACCCCAGAACGGCTTTCGGAGCCACGCGCCGAACGTCGCCGTCTTCGCGTCCCAGTCGACCCCGATACCGGTGAGGCCCGCGAGCTCGCCGGCGCCGTCTTCACCGGGCCTGGGTCGAATCACGTACGTCGCGCCCTCGCCCTCGGCTCGCTCGTCGGTGACCAGTTCGAGGAACGCCGCGGTTTCCTTCGGTGTCTCGTGGGGGTCCCAGGTGACGTGTTCGGTGATCTCGTCGATGTGCGGGGCGTCCTCGCTAGTGTGTTCGTACAGTGCCAGCGGGTCGACCGTCTCGGTCGTCGCCGGTTCGAGGACCAGTCGTTCGGTTTCGATGCGCTCGGGGAACAGATCGGACATACCTCCACGGCGACGGCCCAGCGGAAAAGCGCTTTCCCGAGACTGAGAGGGCGTGACAGGGGCCGACCGACGGCGGGGACATTTATACCGGCGGGGTCCCCAGACGGGAGTATGGTCGACGTCCTCGCGAACAAGCGCGCGGCGACGCGGTTCCGCGTCCTCGTGGAGATCGCCGAGCGCCAGCCGGCGGTCAGCCAGGGGGAGATCGCCGAGGCGGTCGGCGTGACCAGTCAGGCCGTCAGCGAGTACATCCGCGACCTCGTCGAGGACGATCTCGTCGAGAAGCAGGGCCGCTCGCGCTACCGCGTCACCACCGAGGGCGTCGACTGGACGCTCCAGGCCGCCGCTGACGTGCGCCGATTCGCCGAACACGTCACCGACGACGTGCTGGGCTCCGTCCAGGAGGACGCCGCCGTCGCCACCGACGCCATCGACGAAGGCGACACCGTCTCGCTGTCGATGCGCGAGGGGCTCCAGCACGCGTCCCCCGTCGCCGCCGACGAGACGACCGAGACCGAAGCCGCGACCGGGGTCGCCACCACCGACGCCGCCCCCGGCGAGGTCGTCGGCGTCACCGGCTTCGAGGGCGTCATCGACCTCGACCCCGGCGAGGTGCGCGTCCTCCAAGTCCCCTCGATCCGCTCGGGGCACCCCGACGCCGACCGCCTCGACGACCTCGCCGCGGCCTGCGAGGACGCGGACCTCGTCGTCGCGTCCGGCGTCGAGGCCGTCGGCGCGCTCCGCTCCGTTGGGGTGGACCCGGCGACGTACTTCGCCGCCGGCGAAGTGGCCGCCGACGCGGCCTCGCGGGGCCTCTCGGTCGTCGTCGTCGCCATGGCCGACGGCGTCGGCCGCGTGACCGACGCCCTCCGCGACACCGGCGTCTCCTACGAGGTGCGATGATGACAGACGAACTGGACACAGCAGTCGAGACGTTCCTCGACAAGACCGACGCAGCGCTCTCCGAATACGACGACGGCTACGCCGACGCCGACGCGACGCTTCGCGTCGTCCGCAACCACCTCGCGGACCTGCGCGAGGCCGCCGACGACGGAGCTTGACGGGCGAGCCGATCCGCGTCGGTTTTCGACGAGTCTCCCGGCACAACACCGATAACGGAGCCACGCGAACAGTCCACACATGACAGACGTTGTGATGGTCGACGGGGCGCGAACGGCCCACGGCGCGATGCTCGGCTCGCTGTCGGACGTGCGGGCGCCGGAGTTGGGCGCCGCGGTACTGGATGGCCTGATCGACCGATCCGGCGTCGAGCCCGTCGATCTCGACTGGGTCGGGCTCGGTAACGCAGTCCAGGCCGGCGTCGGGCAGGTCCCCGCGCGGCAGGCGGTCACGCGGGCGGGACTGCCCGAAGATACGCCGGCGACGACAGTCAACGAGGCCTCGGGGTCGGGACTGCGAGCTATCATGCTCGCGGCGGACCGCATCGCGGCCGGCCGAGCCGACATCGCTATCGGCGGCGGGATGGAGTCGATGTCGAACGCCCCGTACCTCCTCCGGGACCACCGCGAAGGGCGCCGCCACGGTAACACCGAGCTCGTGGACTCGATGATCTACGACGCGCTGTGGGACGTGGGGTACGACGCTCACATGGGCGAACTCACCGAGCGACTGGCCGAGGCCCACGACATCTCCCGCGAACAGCAGGACCGCTACGCGCTGCGGAGCAACCGTCACGCCGCCGAGTCGGTCGAGGAGGGGCGCTTCGACGAGGAACTCGTCCCCGTCGAGGTCGGCGACCGACTCGTCACGACCGACGAGGGACCGCGGGCCGACACCTCACTGGACCGGCTCGGACAGCTCCCGCCGGCGTTCCGCGACGACGGGACCATCACGCCCGGGAACGCCTCGAAGCTCGCAGACGGGGCCGGTGGTGTCATCCTCGCCAGCGCCGAGGCCGCCCGCGAGCACGGGCTGGGGCCGATGGTCCACGTCGAGGACTACGCGGTCGCCTATCGCGACCCCGCGGAGTTCTCCCAGGCCGTCGCCGACGCGATCGAGGCCTTGCTCGGACAGAACGACCTGCGCGTCGACGACGTGGACCACTACGAGGTCAACGAGGCGTTCGCGGCCCAGACGGTCTACGTCCGGGACCGACTCGGCATCCCCGAAGAACGGTTGAACCCGCTCGGTGGAGCGGTGGCGCTGGGCCACCCGATCGGCGCCAGCGGCGGGATCCTGACGACGACGATCGCTCACGCGATGGTGCGCGAGGACCACGACTACGGGGTGGTTGGGATGAGCGTCGGCGGCGGCGGGGCGGTAATGATGTTACTGTCGCGGTAGGGCAGTGCGGTGATGGTGTCGCTGTCCTGGTGCGGAAGGTGTCCGCCGGTGGCGTCGCGAGCGCGCGTGTGTGGCGTCGCGACCGTCCGCGGGACCCGGTGTCGTTTTGGGAGCGAGCCCCTAACGACGGACCGATGGACCTCCGCCGTCGCTTCGTGGACGACGAGACGGTCGCCCGACTGGTCGCCCGCACGCCCGCGCCGCTCTCGGTCGCTCGGGTCGGACTCGGTGCGATGGTGTTGCTCGCCGGCGTTCACAAACTGCTCGCGCCGGGGGTGTGGGCGACGTACGTCACCGACTGGCTGGCGCCGTGGCTGGTCGTCTCGCCGGTCGCGTTCATGCTAATAAACGGCGTCCTGGAGGTCGGCTTCGGCGCGGCGATCGTCGCAGACAGGGCGACGGCGTTCGCGGTCGGGGTCGCCGCCGTCTCGCTGTCGGCGACGACCGCCTACCTCGCCCTCGCGGCGGCCGTCGAAGGCGGCTTCTTCGTCGACGTGTTCGTCCGCGACGTGGGGCTCTCGGCGCTCGCGTGGGCTGTTCTGTTCGACGCGCTCGGGCGGTCCGGTCAGTGAGCGGCCGATAGTCGACACAGCGCCTCCCACCGGATCCGCAGAACGGGCGGCCGCAGTCGCTCAGTCCTCGCCGTCGTGTTCGAGGGCTTCGGTGAGCGCGACGACGCTTTCGGCCTCGCCGTCGATCCGTTGGGGGTAGATCCCGACGGCGACAATGTAGTCGCCCTCGTGCTGGAATTTCGCGGCGTGGACGGCGACGTCGACTTCGCTGCCGGAGAGGGTCGCCGTCCCCTGGAACTGCTCGAGGGTGCGCTGGCCGCCCAGCGCCCGAACGCTCCGGTTGTCGACGCGGTCACCGACGGACAGGCCCTCGTACTGGGATTCGAACTGGTTCAGGACCTGTCGCGTCGACATGTCCGAAATGGGGTTGAACGTCTGGCCGACGGCGTTCACCTCCGGGCTGGCGAAGGTGACGAACACGGCCGCTCGCTTGGAGCCCAGCGGGCCCAGGTCGACCGCGCGCTCGTATCTCGCACGCTGATTCGTCACCTCGACCTGCCGGGTCTGGCCCGCGGCGCTGTAGTTGCGCGTGACCGTCGAGTTCGTGACGGTGACCTCCTCGTAGCCCGTCTCCGAGAGGGCACCGTCACCCACTGTCGCCGGCGAGGCGTCGAACGCCAGCGCGCTCTGTCCGGTAATGAATCCACAGCCCGCCGTCACCGCCACCAGGACGACCGCAAGCGCCGAGAGTGTCTGCCGTGTCTGCATGCGCTCGTCGTTTCGTCAGAACGCTCCTAAACCTGCTGGTGGCCGAAACTCCGGCTTCGAGTTCGGGCCGTTCCGCCGGTGACCCGTTCCGGTCGTCGCTCGACCGGGGGCGACGGCGACCGGACCCTCAACAGTTATCGGGGAGCGCGCCCGCGAGTGTGGTATGACGGAGTTCTCTCGACGCGTCGAGCAGGTGTCGATAAGCGGGATCCGGGAGGTCTTCGAGGCCGCCGGCGAGGACGCGATCAACCTCGGGCTGGGCCAGCCGGACTTCCCGACCCCCGAGCACGCCCGCGAGGGCGCCATCGAGGCCATCCGCGCGGGAAAGGCCGACGAGTACACCTCGAACAAGGGCACCGAGTCGCTCCGGGAAGCGATCGCCCACCGCTACGCCGAGGACCGCGGGATGGAGATCGACCCGAACGATACCATCGCCACCGCCGGCGGCAGCGAAGCGCTCCACATCGCGATGGAGGCCCACGTCGACCCCGGCGAGGAAGTGATCTTCCCCGACCCGGGATTCGTCGCCTACGAGGCGCTCACCCACATCGCCGGGGGCGAGCCGACGCCGGTCGCGCTCCGCGACGACCTCACGATGGACCCCGAGTCCGTCGAGGAAGCCATCACCGACGACACCGCGGCCTTCGTCGTCAACAGCCCTGGCAACCCCACCGGCGCGGTCCAGTCGCCCGAGGACATGCGCGAGTTCGCCCGTATCGCCGACGAGCACGACGTGCTCTGCATCTCCGACGAGGTGTACGAGCACATCGTCTTCGATGGCGAACACCGCTCGCCCCTGGAGTTCGCCGAGACCGACAACGTCGTCGTCGTGAGCGCCTGCTCGAAGACCTACTCGATGACGGGTTGGCGGCTGGGCTGGGTCACCGGCTCCACCCGCCGGATCGAGCGGATGCTCCGGGTTCACCAGTACGGGCAGGCCTGTGCGACCGCCGCCGCCCAGCACGCCGCCGAAGCAGCGTTGACCGGTCCGCAGGACCCCGTCGACGAGATGGTCGCGGCCTTCGAGGAACGACGGGACGTGCTGCTCGACGGCCTCGACGACATCGGCCTGGACTGTCCGACGCCGAAAGGCGCCTTCTACGCGATGCCCGAAGTGCCCGAGGGGTTCGTCGACGAGGTCATCGACCGCGGCGTCGTGGCCGTCCCGGGCGAGGCGTTCGGCGAGCACGGGAAGGGGTACGCCCGCATCTCCTACGCGGTGAACGTCGAGACGCTGAAAGAGGCGCTGGAGATCATGGACGAGGCGTACGACGCGGTCGCCTGACGCCGCCGGGACGCCTGGCCGACGGTCGCGTGCGGAACGTAGAAACGTTTCGCGGCCCTATCGACTACCGATGGACCAACTGACGCCGTCGAACGTCCCGACCTACGAGACGAAGGCCGAGGGGCGCTCGCTGTGGGACCGCTGCGCCGACCGCGGGCTCCCGGTCGTCGCCGTCCGCGAGGGCGAGCGCGGCTACGTCGTCCGCTACGATCTCCAGCACCTCGACGGCCGGCTCTCGGAGACGGCGCTGCGGAAGCTCCGCGACCACGTGCGCTCGCTGCGGTCGTACTCCGTCCGGGTCGACCCCGACTCCCAGACCACCGGCGTCGGCGGCGAAACCGGCCACGTCGCCGGCGAGCTCCACGCCGAGACAGAAGACGACGCCCGACGGCTCGCCTCGCACGTCTCCGCGTTCGTCTTCGACGACGACAATCTGGTCTGACCAGAGACCGTCGCGTTACTCCAACCCCGAGAACTCGTGTAGCGTCTCGTGGACAGCGAGCACGAGCGCCGGGACGACGACCATGAAGAGGTGTTCCTCGACCGGGATCCCGACGAACTCGGCGCCCGTCCGTAGCGGGATGGCGAACACGCCGACTTCGAGCGTATACCAGTCCCAGACGTACGCCAGCGGGTAGATGGCCGCGACGCTCACCGCCGCTCGGCGGAGCGCGGCCCGACCAGCCCGGACGAGCAGCGTGAGCGCGAGCGACCCGAAGACGACCTCCGTCGCGAGGTAGGTGTACGGGCCGAGGACGCCGATATCGGGGAGCGGAACCGACGCGAGCGGTTCCACGGCGACCGCCAGGGCGAACGCGACAGCGCCCACCGCGGCGCCGGCACCGAGTCGGGGCCGCGCTCGGTCCAGCGGCCCGGCCGCGACCCCGAGCGCAGTCGCGAACCAGACGACGGCGGCGAGGCCGGCGCCCGGCGGCACGACGCCCGCGACGGTTGCCCAGAGGACGGCGATACCGAGGGCGAACAGGCCGCCCGCGAGCCGCTCCGTGCGCTCGCTGTCCATACCGTCGCAAGTGGCCCCACTCACATGAGCGGCCGGGTGGGAACGCGACTGCTCGGCGCCGGCCCCCAGCGCGACGGCGATCCGTGACGTGATCCTGCGAAAGAACGTTGTCGGTCCCGTGCTAACGGGACGCTATGGGTGAGGCCACGCACGCCAGTGGTGGGATTCCGGTCGTCCGAGCGCTGCTCTCGCAGGTTCACCCGGTGTTCATGTTGCCGCCGCTGGCGGCGTCGCTGTTCGGCGGCGTCTTCGCCGGTGCGGTCGACCCGCCGGCCGCAGGCGCCCACGTCGCCGCTCTCTTTTTCGCCGTCTACACGGCCCACGTCAAGGACGGCTACGTCGACTTCCACGTCCGCGACGAGGACGAGAGCCACCCCCTCTCGGCGTCGGCCTGTCGACGCGCGCTCGCCGGGTCGACCGCCGGGTTCCTCCTCGCCCTGGCCGCCGTCTGGGCGCTCGCCGGCCCGGCCGCGGCCGCACTGACGGCACCGACGTGGGCGCTGGGGTACTTCCACGCCCCCCAACTCGACACCAACACCGTCGGCGCCACGATGGGCTACCCGGCCGGGATCGCGCTCGGACTCCTCGGCGGGTTCGCCGTCCAGGCCGGTCGGCTCACGCCCGCGGTCGTCGGCCTGGCCGGCGTGTTCCTGCTGTTCCTCTCGGGGATCAAGGTGATCGACGACGCCCAGGACTTCGAGTACGACCGCTCGATCGACAAGCGGACGGTCGCGGTCGTGCTGGGCGAACGGAGCGCCCACCGGGCCGCCTACGCGCTCATGGCGACGGGGATGGTCGCCGTCGTCGCGCTCGCGCTCGGCCTTCGAGGGATCCCGCCCAGCGCGGGCCTCGCCGCGCTCGTCTTCGGTGCGGTCGCGCTCCTGGCCCGCCGCGCCGAGCCCGAACTCGCGACGATGCTGCTCATCCGCGGCTCCTATCTCTTCCTCGCCACGCTCGTGGCAGCGGTGTGGTTCAGGCCGCTGGGCTGAACGGCTGTGTCGACGGCCGAGCGGCCGCGATCGGTCGGCGGGCCAGGCATCGAATACCCCCTTCGCGGACCGTCACCGCTATACGGGCGGACCCGTTACGATTGTGGCGGTATGGACAACCTCCGAACCGGACTCTCGTATGGCGACGTATTGCTGGTTCCCCAGCGGTCGCCCGTCGACAGCCGGAGCGACGTCGATCTCTCGACGCGGTTGACCGACGACATCGAACTCGACAATCCCCTCCTCTCTGCCCCGATGGACACCGTGACAGGCCCCGGCGCGGCCATCGCGATCGGCCGGGCCGGCGGGTTCGGCACGATCCATCGGTTCATGACCGTCGACGAACAGGCCGCGGCCGTCGAACGCGTCGTCGACGCGGGCCAGCAGGTCGGCGCCGCCGTTGGCATCGCCGAGGACGCCGTCGCCCGCACGGCCGCCCTCGTCGACGCGGGCACCGACTGCGTGATGGTCGACGTGGCCCACGGCCACTTAGAGCACTGTCTCGACACCGTCGAAACCCTCCGCGCGGAGTTCCCCGACACCGACCTGGTCGTCGGCAACGTCGCCACGCCCCAGGGCGTCCGGGACCTCTACGCGGCGGGCGCCGACTGCGTCAAGGTCGGTATCGGTCCCGGCTCCCACTGCACGACCCGCAGGGTCGCCGGCGCGGGCGTCCCGCAGCTCACGGCCGTCGACGACTGCGCCGACGCCGCCGACGAACTGGGTATCCCTATCGTCGCCGACGGCGGCATCCGCTCGTCGGGCGACGCCGTCAAGGCGCTGATGGCCGGCGCCGACACGGTGATGATGGGCAGCCTCTTCGCCGGCACGGAGGAGACTCCGCCCGCGATCGTCGAGGTCGACGGCGAGCGTTACAAGAAGTCGCGCGGCATGGCGACGACCGCCGCCGCCGAGGACCGCTCGGACAAAGAAGACGCCGGCGCCGACGTCGACGCCGACGAGGGCGTCGAGGGCTTCACCGAGTACAAGGGGCCGCTGGCCGACGTGGCCGACGAGTTCTGCGCTGGCATCAAGTCCGGCCTCTCCTACTGCGGCGGCCACACGATCGAAGCGGCCCGCGAGAACGCCGAGTTCATCCGCGTCGAGCAGGCCGCCAAGGAACGCGAGGGCGCCCACGGCGACCACGACTGGGAGACGGTCGTCGTCGACGACTGACCGACCGCCCGCGACTGACCGGCCGTCGCTGTCGACCGACGAGGGGGCGGACGCGACCGTTTTTCACCGAGGCCGTCGAACCGTCGGTCATGAGTATCGTCGGCGACGGCGAGCGATCCGGTGAGATGACGCTGGCGCTCGAACTCGACGCCATCCGCGCGTTCGACGACCCCGAGGCCGTCGTCGCTGACGCCCGCGAGTGGAGTCGCCACGTCGGCGTCGTCGCCAACGACACCGACGCGGTCCGTGCATTCGTCGCCGAACACGCCCTCGAACAGGACTTCGAGTTGGGCGACCGGGACATCTGGCTGATCATGGAGGGGGTCCGCGAGGCCAGCGACGCGCCGCGGCACGTCTTCGTCGGCACGACCCCCGAGGACCGCCGGATCGCCGACGCGACGGGCTGGGAATTCCGCCGGCCCAGCGACGTCGCCGACGCGGCCGGCTGGTCGCTCGCCGACGACGAGTCGACCGAGCCAGGACTCCTCGACTGGCTGTGGACGCGTCTCCCCGGATCGGGATGACCTGCGGGCCGCTCGGCCTCGGTCAGTCTCCGTCGAGTCGCTCGGCCGCACGAGTACACCGGTCGAGCCACGCCCGCTCGAACGTCTCGGTGGCCAGGACCCGCCCCACGAGGTCGGACACCCGTTCGACGCCCGCCTCGTCGCACCACGCGATGCACTCGCGGTAGAGCGCCACGTCGTATTTCGCCGGCAGGTCCTCGTCGTACTCGACGGTCACCGTCTCGGCACCGGTGAGGTAGGCGGCCAGCGCCCGCGTGTGGCCGTCGGTGAGGTGTCGGCGGCCGTCGAACTCGTAGACCGGCAGCGGGCCGAACTCGTGGTCGGGGCCCACGCGGTCGAGTACCGCCGCCAACTTCTCGGCGTCGACGTAGAGCTGGCTCGGTCGGAGACGTTCGAGTGGGACAGCGTCGCCCGTCATCCGTCAGTTCGCCGTCGAGACGATCTTGATCACGTCGCCCTCGTCGAGTTCCTCCTCGTCGCTGATGCGCATGCTCTTCCGGGCGTCGACGGCGTGGAGGTAGCCGTCGCCGATGTCCGAGTGGACGGCGTAGGCCAGATCTTTCGGCGTCGAGCCCTCGCCGAGCAGGAACGCGTCGGGCAAGGTGTTGCCCTGGCCGTCGGTCCAGTGGGTCTCGTCCTGGACGGGGTAGGCCGTGATCTGGTCGAGCACGTCGTACACAGCCGTGTCCAGCGCCTGCTGGACGCCGGTGCCGCCGTGGTCGGCCATCACCTCGCGGATCTGTTCGAGGCCCTGGGCCTGCTGGTCGCTCACGTCGCCGACGATCTCGAAGTCCTCGTCGCCCGGGTCGTAGTCGACGACGCCCGCCTCGGCGGCCTTCCGCAGCGCCAACTCGCCGTCGGCAGTGGTCGGGATCGTCGCCTCGTTGCGCTCCTTGAGCGCCTGGAGGTTCTCGGGCGGAGCCACGTCGGCCTTGTTCGCGACGACGACGATGGGTTTCGTGCGCGCCCGGATCTCGCTCGCCAGCTCCTCGCGGTGGTCGTCGGTCCACTGGATCGGGTCGTCGGGGTAGTCCAGGTCCCGCAGGGTGCGGGCCACGTCCAGCTCGGTCGCACCGACGCCGGTCAGCAGCTCCGTCAGCTCCTCGTCGATGTCGAAGTCGGGCGAGCGGGACGCCCGCTCGACGCCCTCCCAGTTGCGGTCGACGATACTCGCCAGCCACAGGTCCATCTCCTCCTCGATAAACTGCAGGTCCTCGACGGGGTCGTGTTCGCCGATTTCGACGGGCTCGCCCTCCTCGTCCGTTCCCCCGGAGGCGTCGACGACGTGGAGGATGGCGTCGGCGTTCGACAGTTCGTCGAGGAACTGGTTGCCCAGGCCGCGGCCCTCGTGGGCGCCGGGGACGAGGCCGGCCACGTCGAGCAGTTCGACGGGGACGAAGCGCTTGCCGTCGTGGCAGTTCTCCTCCCCACAGCGCTCCTCGCGGTCGAGGCAAGGGCAGTCGGTGCGGACGTGGGTCACGCCGCGGTTGGCGTCGATGGTCGTGAACGGGTAGTTGCCCACGTCCACGTCGGCCATCGTCGCCGCCTTGTAGAAGGTCGACTTGCCGGCGTTTGGCTTGCCGGCAAGCGCGATAGAGAGCATGCTACCGAGTACCGCCGGCCGGGAAAAGCCGCTTTCGGTCCCGTCACTCCGTCGACCCGCCGACGAGGCCGCCCGACGCCCCGCCGACGGGGACGAGCGCCGACTCCGTCGGAGGCGACCGATTTTATGTCGCGGCCGTCCTATCAGCCGACGTGAGGCGCTTCGGGATCGAACCGTCGAGCGGGGATCTGCTGTTCGCGCTGCTGGTCGGAGCCGGGTTCCTCGCCGCGTGGCTGATCGGCGGCAACGACGACTCGGTCGCGTTCGCCACGGCGACCGGCATCTCCGGCGCACTACTGGCTCGGGTCGTGCTGGACGGCGCTCGACAGGACTCGGTAGACGGCGCTGACCTGTCTGGATTCCTCCGGAAGAAAGCCGTCGACTACGTCGTCACGGTCGTCGGATTCGTCCTCGGTGCGGTCCTCGGCACCGTCGGGCTCTCGGTCGCAATCGGTCTCGTCGGGTGACCTACTCGACTTCCGCGAGTTCGGCGTCCTCGTCGTGGCCGTTCTCGCTGTGAGTCGGGTCCTCGCCTATCATCGGGACGACGCCGTCGAGTTCCGCCTCGACCGCCTCGCGGCTCTCGACCGCGGGCGGGTCCTCGGTCCCGTCGCCGTCGACGTCGGTCGCCGAATCTTCGTCGGTTGCCTCGACCTCCTCGTCGTCCGTCGTCTCGTCGCCTTCCGTCTCAGCGGCGTCGTCCGTCTCGGGTTCGGCGGTCTCCGTTTCAGGTTCGGCGGCCTCGGCCTCCTCCGCGGTGTCGGCCTCGTCACCCTCGGTTTCGGGGTCGGGACCGAGCGCGTCGCGGACCTGGGTGAGTTCGCCGCTGACGCGGATCTTCCCCTCGACGACGGCGTGTTCGTGGAGTTCGACGTCCTCGGCGGAGATGTCGCCCCAGACGGTCGCGCCCGCCGCGACGGACACGTCGCCGCCGCGGGTGGTCACGTCGCCTTTGATCTCGGTGTCCGGGCCGACGACCACGTCGCCTCGGGCGCGAAGACTACCGAATATCGTGTTGTCGCGCCCCACGTCCAGCGACTCGGCGCGGACGTTGCCGTGCAGTCGGCAGTCGTCGCCGACGGTGGCCGGCGTCGAGACGCGCCAGGCGTCGTCGCTGACGCGGGCGCCCCGCGGGATCACGACCGGCTGGGCCTCCTCGTCGTCGGCGTCGACGAGCTGGCTCGCCAGGTCCTCGGCGGCCTCCTCCTCGCCGATGCGCAGCAGTTGCGAGAGGTAGACGACGAGGAAGACGACCGTCGGCATCGGGTTGCGGATGACGATGTGACCGCTGGCCTCGAAGCTCTCCTCGATGTCCACGTCGTCGCCGATGTCGACGTTGCCGGCGACCTTGAGTTCGCCGCCGACGCGCGTTCGCTCGCCGAGGTAGGCGTCGCCGCCGACGAGCACGTCTTCCTCGACCTCGCTCCACATGTCCAGCCGGCAGTCGCCCTCGGCCTCGATGTGGCCGTCGAAGGTGACCCGCTCGCCCGCCATGACGTCGTCGCCGCGAACGCCGAACTCGACGGTGCTCTGCCCGCCGACGATCACGTCCCCGTCGGTCACTAGGTCGTGCTCCTCGACCGTAGTTCCGTCAGGGATCGCGAGTTCGTCGAGCGGGTCCGAGCGGATCGGCACAGCCTGTATAGCGATTTCGGTCGTAATAAAGCCTCACACCACGCACGACGCGCGTCTGACGCGTGTCTGACGGCCCCGGTGTGTGCGGGCGCGGCCCGTGCAGGAGCGCCACCGCGAGGGGCGGCGCGCGGATCTCCAGATATTTATTCGCCGGCGGTCTACGGGTGGCCATGACGGTACTCTCCTTCGACGAGCAGGGGGTCGACGTGGTGTACGAGGGCCACGACTTCCGCCTGGAAAAGTCGCTCATCGAAGACGCCATCGACAAGCCCTACCCCGACATCACCGACCACGAGGTCCTGCGGATCGTCGAGAAGAACGCCTCCCCGTCCGGCGAAGCGCGACAGATCTCCGAGATCGTCGACTGATGGTCACGACGCGCCGGGGCCTGCTCGCCGCGGTTCCGGCCACGGTCGCGGTCACCGGCTGTTCGTTCGTCTCGGACAGCGGGTCCGAGGACCGTCCGCCGTACGCCGTCGAGAACGAGAGCGGCGCGCCCCGAAACGTCGACCTGCGGGTCTGGAAGGTCGGGCAGGTCGACCCCTTCGAGGAGCGCGCCGACTCCTTCCGCGAGGAGTTCGAGTCCGCCGCGGCAAACGGGAGCGTCGACGACGCCGAGTTCGAGTGGACGGACGGCTACGACCTGACGATAGAACCCGGCGCCGCCGCAGCGCCGCTGGAATCCTCGAGCGCGACCGGACTGCTGTACGTCCGGGCGTCGGCCGACCACGGCGAGCGGATCGGTGTCTGGGTCGAGGTCGAGGACTCGCCCGGCGATTTCTTCGTCGACGTGTCCGTGTACGAGAACGGCATGAGCGCGACCGCGGGCGAGTACTGACTGCTCTGATCCGTGTCGCTCCCGGTCGACGACCGCGGTTAGGCGAGCGCCTGCGAGTAGACGACGAACGGGACGACGAACAGCAGCGCGAACAGCACGAGGAGGATCAGGCCGTAACTGACCACCGTCGCCGCGGCCGTGACCCAGGCGGGCCCGTCGAAGCGGTCGAGCGCGTTCACGGTCGAAGGTCGGCGCCCGCGGACTTAGGCGTTCGGCCGGGAACGAACCGACGACGACCGAACCGAGGCTGGCGCCGTCCACCGGTCGCACGTACTGACCAAATTCTTTAGGCCTATCTGGTAACCGACTGGAGCCGAAACACGAAATGATGAGTGTGATCCGGGGCGTAACGCTGCCGTCGGCGTTCGACGACCTGGAGGTCGGGATCACCCTTCACGACCCGGAGAGCGGTGCGGTTCTGGACGTGAACGAGAGTTTAGAGCAGCTGTACGGCTACTCGGCGGCGGAGCTCCGTGAGATGTCGGTCGGCGAGTACACGGCGCCGTCGACGAAGTACACGGGATCGGAGGCGAGGAGACGGATCCGAGCGGCCGCGGAGGGCGAGCGACAGACCTTCGAGTGGCAGGTCGAACGGGCGAGCGGGGAGTTGCTCTGGGTCCGAGTGCGGCTCAGTCCGACGACGATCGACGGTCTGACCTGCGTCGTCGCGGAGGTCGACGACATCACCGAGTATCGAACCAGAGAGCGACGCCTGCGGCTGCTCAGTCGGATCGTCCGCCACAACCTCCGCAACAGCATGAACCTCGTGCAGGGTCGAGCGGGCTACGTCCGCCAGGCGGTCGACGACGAACGGCTGGCCGCCGAGGTCGAGGCGATCGAGACGGTCGCCGACGAGGTCGGCGGCCTCAGCGAGTCCGTCTCGCAGATCGAGGAGATGGCCGAGCCGGACGCGACCGAGCGGGAGGCCACCAACGTCCGCGCGGTCGTCGCGCCCGTCGTCGACGCCGTTCGGGACGCCTACCCCGAGGCGGATCTGACGCTCACGCTGACCGAGAACGGGTGGCTGATGGCGGACGACGGGCTCCGGTACGCGGTCGAACACGCCGTCGAGAACGCGCTCGAACACAACGACCGCGAGTCGCCGACCGTCGAGGTGACCGTGACCGGCGAGGAGGGACGGTGCGTCGTTCGCGTCGCCGACGACGGGCCGCCGATCCCCGACGTGGAGACGGCGGTACTGGACGAGGCGGTCGAGACGACCAGCACCTATCACGGCACCGGCGTCGGCCTCTGGGTGATGCAGTGGTGTGTCAACTCGCTGGGCGGCGAACTGTCCTTCGGCGAGCACGAGCCGCGCGGCAACGTGGTCGAGATCGCGCTCCCGCGAGTCGACGAGGCGGACGCGAGCCGCTGACCGGCGAATCGAGAAGCGGCCCGACCGCTCGACGGCCGCGGCTACGCGTCGAAACCGGGAAAGAGAGGTGGACGCGGTGGCCGCCGTCTCAGGCGAAGGTGCGCGAGACGTCTTCGTCTTCCTCCTCGGCCTGGATCTTGTCCCAGGCGTCGAGGAAGTCCTGCATACGGACCTCGGTGCGGTCGTCGCGGATGGCGAACATCCCGGCCTCGGTGCAGACCGCTTTCACGTCGGCACCCGACGCCTCGCCGGTCATCTCTGCCAGTTCCGCGAAGTCCAGTTCCTCGCTGAGGTTCATGCTCCGCGTGTGGATCTGGAAGATCTGTTCGCGGCCCGTCGCGTCCGGCTTGGGCACTTCGATGAGGCGGTCGAAGCGGCCGGGGCGGAGGATGGCGCGGTCGAGCATGTCGAAGCGGTTGGTGGCGGCGATGATGCGGACCTCGCCGCGCTCCTCGAAGCCGTCCATCTCCGAGAGCAGCTGCATCATCGTCCGCTGGACCTCGGCGTCGCCGGAGGTCTTCGAGTCGGTGCGCTTGGCCGCGATGGCGTCGATCTCGTCGATGAAGAGGACCGACGGCTCGTGCTGGCGGGCGAGCTCGAAGAGGTCGCGGACGAGCTTGGCGCCCTCGCCGATGAACTTGTGGACGAGCTCGGAGCCGGCCATCTTGATGAAGGTGGCGTCGGTCTGGTTGGCGACGGCCTTGGCGAGCATGGTCTTGCCGGTGCCGGGCGGGCCGTGCAGCAGGACGCCGCTCGGCGGCTCGATGCCGACCTCTTCGAACATGCCGGGGTTCTTCAGCGGCATCTCGACCGTCTCGCGGACCTCTTCGAGCTGGTCCTCGATGCCCCCGATGTCCTGGTAGGTCACGTCCGGCGACTCCTCGACCTCCATGACGCGGGCGCGCACGTCCGTCTCGTCCTCGAGACTCTTGACGATCGAGAGGGAGTTGTTGACCGCGACACGGGAGTCCGGTTCGAGGTCGTCGCGCATCTCGTCGGTGACCTCGGTGATAGCCTCCTGGTTGTTGCCGTGCTGTTTGATGATGATGCCGTCGTCGGTCAGCTCCTGCACCGTGGCGACGAACAGCGGCGACTGCTTGAGCTTCTTGTTCTCGTGGGTGAGCCGCTCGAGCTTCTGCTGGTACTTGTTGTTCTCCGCGTTGGCGTCCAGCAGCTTGTCGCGCATCTCCTCGTTCTGCGATTCGAGCACCTCCAGACGCTCCTCCAGCGCCTCGATTTTGTCCTGTTGGGACGCGTCGTCGTCGTACGGCAGGTCCACCTCGTCCACGGTGTCGGTCATTACACCCCTGCTAGCGGATGGGATAATAAGAGGTTTCGGGTCGGTCGGGTCACTTGCCGATCCGAGGGATATCGCTCGTCTCCGGTGCCTTCCTGCGATCGACGGATGATGTTTGTGTGTTATTTACACGCACTCCTCACGGCTTGATCGGAACGCGATCGAACTCCGTTCGGATAGGCTGAACGTCCTCGCGGTTCTTGCCGATTGATTCACGGAGGTAATTATTAGAAACGGGAAATATTATTAGTCTGTATCCAGAAGCGGAGGGTACGATGAGCACGTCCGAGACTGCGGAGGCGGAGTCGGCGCCAGAAGACGGCTGGGACGCCGTTCGGGACCTGCCGCCGAGCGCGAAGCTGGTGGCAAAGACCCTGGAGTACAACGACGCGCTGACCCAGAGCCAGCTCGCCGAGGAGACGCTGCTGCCCCCGCGGACCGTCCGCTACGCGCTGAACCGGCTCGAAGACGTCGACGTGGTGAGTTCGCGCTTCTCGTTCGCCGACGCTCGCAAACGGATCTACACGCTCGAGATCGAGTGACGGCCGACCCCGTCTCGTCCGAGTCCGTCCCCGCGTTCCCGCCGGCCGGCCGTGTCGAATCCACCGAACCTCGCGGTAGATCGCCGTACCCCGCGGGAATACTTTCACCGCGCTCGCGACACCTCTTTAGGCCGGGGTTTCGTATCCCGTCGTAGATGACGCGCGTGATACACACTGGGGACACCCACCTCGGCTACCGGCAGTACCACCGGCCGGAGCGCAAGCGGGACTATCTCGACGCGTTCCGGCAGGTGGCCGACGACGCCGTCGCCGAGGACGTTGACGCGGTCGTCCACGCCGGCGACCTCTTTCACGACCGGCGACCGACCCTCGACGACATCATGGGCGCCCTCTCTGTCCTGCGGACACTCGACGACGCCGGCGTGCCCTTCCTCGCCGTCGTCGGCAACCACGAGGCCAAACGCGAGGGCCAGTGGCTCGATCTCTTCGAATCGCTCGGCCTCGCGACCCGACTCGGCCCCGAACCGGTCGAGGTGGGGTCGACCGCCTTCTACGGGCTGGACTTCGTCCCGCGCTCGAAGCGCGAGGGGTTCGAACTCGACCTGGAACCGCACGACAGCGACCGCGCCGCGCTGGTCACCCACGGGCTGTTCGAGCCGTTCGACTTCGGCGAGTGGGACCCTCGCGAGATCTTCGCGACGACCGATATCGCGTTCGACGCCCTCCTGCTCGGTGACAACCACCACGCCGAGACCGCTCAGATCGACGACACCTGGGTCACCTACTGCGGGTCGACCGAGCGCACGAGCGCCGCAGAGCGCGACGAACGGGGGTACAACGTCGTCGACTTCGACGGCGAGGTGGATATCCGTCGCCGGGGACTGGACACCCGCGAGTTCGTCTTCGTCGACCTCGAACTCGGCGAGAGCGAGGGCGTCGACCGCGTCCGCCAGCGCGTCGGCGAGTACGACCTCGAAGACGCGGTCGTCGTCGTCACCGTCGACGGCGAGGGCGAACCGGTCACTCCCGCCGCCGTCGAGGAGTTCGCCCTCGACCGCGGGGCGCTGGTCGCCCGGGTCACCGACCGCCGGGAGACGCGCGAGGAGTCCGAGCGCGAGGTGTCGTTCGCAGACCCCGACGACGCCGTCCACGAGCGCGTCCGGGAGTTGGGCCTCAGCGACGCGGCCCGCTCGCTCGACGAGACGGTCCGCGCCAGCAAGGTCGCAGACTCCAACGTCGACGACGTGGTCGAAGACCGAGTGGCCGACCTCGTCGAGGACGGCGACCCCGCGGCGTTCGCGCCCGCCGAAGCGAGCGATGCCGCCGACGACGGCCCAGACATCGACGACGAGGCCGCCGCGAGCGCGGCGGCGGACGGCGGCGACCCCACGGAAGTGGCCGAAGCGGTCGACGACGGGGACGACTCCTCCGGCGGGGACGGGAACCGGGCCGAGGCCGCCGACGAGGACGGCGACGGGCAGTCGACCTGGGGTGAGTACCAGTGAGGTTCGAGCGCGTCAGGCTCTCGAACTTCAAGTGCTACGACGACGCGGACGTGCGCCTCGACCGCGGTGTGACCGTCATCCACGGGCTCAACGGCAGCGGCAAGTCCTCGCTGCTGGAGGCCTGCTTTTTCGCCCTCTACGGGTCGAAGGCGCTGGACAACACCCTCGACGAAGTCGTCACCATCGGCGCCGACGACGCCGAGGTCGAACTCTGGTTCGCCCACGCCGGCGAGTCCTACCACGTCGAGCGCCGGGTGCGAGCGACCGGCGAACAGGCCCAGACGGCCAAGTGCGTCCTGGAAGGGCCGGACGACCCCGTCGAGGGCGCACGCGACGTGCGCGGCTACGTCGAGGAACTGCTGCGGATGGACGCCGACGCGTTCGTCAACTGCGCGTACGTCCGTCAGGGGGAGGTGAACAAGCTCATCAACGCCACCCCGGGCGAACGTCAGGATATGCTGGACTCGCTGCTGCAGCTGGGGAAACTGGAGGACTACCGCGAGCGAGCCAGCGACGCCCGCGTCGGCGTCGACCGCGTCCGCCGGGACAAGCGCGGCTCGCTCTCCCAGCTCGACGACCAGATCGATTCCAAGGAGGACGAGAACCTCCACGCCCGGCTCAACGAACACAGGACGGACCTCGAATCGGTCACCGCGGAGATCGAGCGCTTCGAAGGCCAGCGCGAGCAGGCCGTCGAGACGCGCGACCAGGCCGCGGAGGTCCTCGACAGCTACGAGGAGAAACGCGCGGAACTCGACGACATCGAGGCGGACATCGAGGAGCTCCGGGCGGCCATCTCGGAGACCGAGCGCGACCGCGAGGAGCTGGCGGAGACGATCTCCGACCGTCGGGCGGCCAGGACGGAGCACCGCGAGGAACTGAGCGAGCTGCTTCCCGAAACCGATCTCGATGGGAGCGCCGACGACCCGCCAGCGCCCGCCGCCGTCGAGTCGCTGCTCGACGACCTCCAGGCGCGCGACGACGAACGACAGGAGACGCTGCAGGACGTGACTGCGGAGGTGTCCGAACACAGTACGAGGGCCGAGAACCTCCGCGAGACGGCCGAGGACCTCGAATCACAGGCCGAATCGAAGCGCGAGCAGGCCGCGGACCTCGACGCGGACGTGGCCGAGACACGCGATGCGCTGGCCGACCGCCGCGAGAAGATCGACGACCTCGCCGAGCGCATCGAGTCCCTGGAGAGCGAGTTCGACGACGCGCCCGTCGAGTTCGGCGAGGCCGAGGCCTTCCGCGAGACCGTCGCCGAGGAGCTGAGCGAGGTCCGCGAGACCGTCGCGAGCCTCGAATCCGACGTGGAAAATCAGCGCGAGGCGATCGAGGAGGCCGAGTCGTTGCTGGCGGCGGGCAAGTGTCCGGAGTGCGGCCAGGACGTCGACGGCTCGCCCCACGTCGAGTCGATCGACGACGATCGCGAGCGTCTCGCGGACCTGGAGGACGACCTCGAAGACGCCCGAGACCGTCGCGACGACCTCGAAACCCGGCTGGAGGAGGCCGAACGGTTCGTCGACGTCGAGTCGGAGATCCGGGAGTGTCGCACGAACCGCTCGAACGTCGAGCAGCTTGTCGACCAGCGGGAAGACACGCTCGAAGAGAAGGCCGAGCAGGCCGAACGGCTCCGCGAGGAGGCCGACGAGGCCGAGTCCGAGGCGGCCGAGAAACGGGAGACCGCACAGTCTGAGGCGGACGCCGCCGAGGAGTCCCGCGAGCGGGTCGGCGAGATCAACGCCGAGCGCGGTACGATCCGCGAGCGCCGCGAACGGCTCGAACGCGTCGACGAACTGCTCGACGCCGTCGCCGACGCCACCGACGCGATCGAGCGCCTGCGCGAGCGCCGGGAGCAACTCGAGGAAACCAACGACGAGCGTCGCGAACGGCTCGCCGAAAAGCGCGAGCGCCGGTCGGACCTGCAGGCGGAGTTCGACGAGGACCGCATCGAGGAGGCCCGCGAGCAGCGCGAGAAGGCCGCCGAGTACGTCGAGAAGGCCGACGCGAAACTCGAAGAGTTGCGCGAGCGCCGGGACGACCTACAGAGCGCCATCGGCGGCGTCGAGGCGGAGATCGAGGAGCTCGAATCGCTGCGCGAGCGCCGCGAGGCCCTCGCCGAGCGCGTCGAGTGGCTCGACTCGCTGTACGACGAGGCCGACCGGCTCCAGCGGATGTACGGCGACCTGCGCGCCGAGTTGCGCCAGCGCAACGTCGACAGCCTGGAGGCGATGCTCAACGAGATCTTCGATCTGGTCTACCAGAACGATTCGTACGCCCGGATCGAGCTCTCCGGCGACTACGAACTCACGGTCTACCAGAAGGACGGCGAACCGCTCGATCCCGAGCAGCTGTCGGGCGGTGAGCGCGCCCTGTTCAACCTCAGCCTCCGCTGTGCCATCTACCGCCTGCTCGCCGAGGGCATCGAGGGCGCCGCGCCGATGCCGCCGCTCATCCTCGACGAACCGACCGTCTTCCTCGACTCCGGCCACGTCTCGCAACTCGTGGAACTCGTCGAGGCGATGCGCGAGTACGGCGTCGAGCAGATCCTCGTCGTCTCCCACGACGACGAACTCGTCGGCGCCGCCGACGACCTGGTCCGCGTCGAGAAGGACTCGACGACCAACCGCTCCACTGTCCGCCGCGAGCGGCCCGAAGACCGTCTGGCCGAGGCCGTCGAGGCCGACGACTGAGAGCGGATGTTACGCTCGGACAAGCCCTGGCGGGCGACCCCGCGTTACCGAGCGGGGCGCGCAAGGGAGTCGCCAGGCGGCGTCAGGAGAACGACCCCGAGTGCGTACCACACCGTCCCGACACCGAGCGTGTACGCGACCGCCGGGCCGAGGAACTGACCGACGCTCGGTCCGGGCCCGACGTACGAGAACAACCGCCAGGCGAACGCGAACATCGGGGGGAACACGCCCGCCCAGACGGTGACCAGTCCGCCGGACCACCGGAGTACGAGGCGAGTCACCCCCGCGGCACCGAGGACGTAGGTGACGACGGTCAGCACCGCGAATCCGGGGCCTGCGCTCAGTACCGCGAGGAACAGTTCGAGCGCGATCGCGGCGACGACGCCGACCGCGAACGCGACCGGGATCCGCTTCGGGCGCTCGCCGACGACGTGTCCCCGCAGCAGATCCCCGCTCATATCCGACCTTCGCGAGCGCTGCGGTAAATGTCTTGGTCAGGCGTCGCCGGCGTCCGGACTGTCTTCGGCGTCCGGGTCGCCACCCTCGACGCCCTCGCCCCGCATCGCAGCCAGCCCCTCGCTGGCTCGCTCGGTCGTCTCGTAGCCGCGGACGCCCGCGGCGTCGGCCTCGGCCACCAGCCCCGCGGCGCGGAACTCCGAGAGGAGGCCGTGCAGGTCGCTCTCGCAGAGGTCCACCGCGCCCGTCAGCGTCCGCACGTCGACCGGCGAGCGGGCGTCGATCTCCAGCAGGAGGCCGAGCGAGCGGTCGTCGTGGACGGCACTCGCCACCGCTCTGACCGACTCGGGCACGGCGCGACTGGCGGTCTCCAGCGGCGACTCGCCGTCGACGGGCGTCAGCGCCTCGTTGGCGACGTGGCGCCGCTCGCCGGTCTCGGGGTCGCGGACGAGCGAGGAGTCGCCGGACTCTTTGAGCAATATCAGGCGCCGACCGGACTCGTCGCGGACCGTTCGCATGGCCGTCGGTAGCGGCCTCGCGGGGGTAGCCGTTTCGGTCTCTCGGACTCTCCCGTCGTCGGATCTACTCGCCGACGAGGTCCGGGTCAGCGGGCCCGTCGTCGTCGGTGCGGTAACGGCGATACACCAGGACGCCGTAGGTGAAGGCGACGGCGCCGAGCGCCAGCATCGGGCCGCCGGTCTCCCAGTCGCCCTCGAAGTAGATGAACATGGGCCCCAGCGCGAGCGCGAGCAGGGCCGCGTCGAAGACGACGACGAGTCGCCAGAACGTCCGCCGAAGCTCCGGGTCGACGTCGGTGTCGAAGTCGTCGTGGTCGGTCTCGACTGACACCTCCGGCACCTCGACTTCGGGCACGTCGGGGCCCAGCGACGGCTCGAAGCGCTCGGGGTCGCCGAGCAGTCCGTCGTCGCCCTCCTCGTCGGCGTCCGCGTCGTTGGACACACCCGCCGGTTGCGGACTGGTAGCAAAAAGGGTTCCCACTCGCCCGGTGGCGTCGGCCGAGGGGCGCGCCGACCGCTCAGGCCATCCGCCCGAGCGAGACGGTGTCGTCCGACTCGACCCAGGCGAGCGGGTTCTCGGTATCGAAGAGGACCACGCCGCCGTCGACCTCGTAGGCGTCCGTCGTGGCCACGCCCTCCGGGTCGGCGGGGGCCACTCGCACGTCCGCGGACGGCTCGCTCTCGACACTGTCCGCCTCGCCGCGTCGCGTCGCGTGGTCCGTCATGGCTTCACGCTCGGGTTTGGTACACCGTAACAAGTATCTTCTGCATGCACCAACACTGGCCGGTCGGCGGGCCGGGACCGTTCGGTCGACCCGGGGACGGCGCGGCCGTCGGCGGTCACCCCGGATACCGCGACTATTTTAGTCGGGCCCCGCCAACCCCGAGTACCATGGAGCAAACGGAGTTCGGGGACTTCGGGGCCGGTGCGGAGCGCCCGGCCGACGAGGCCGAGGCTATCGCCGGTGACGACGCTGGCGGCGAGGCCGCGACGGTCGTCGACGCCGACTCGGTCCGCTTCCCCGACGCGCAGGGTACGGTCACGCTGACGGTCACACAGGTGGACTACACCGTCGAGTACAGCGGCGACGACGAGTTTCCCGTCGTCCACGTGTTCGGCCGCCGCGAGGCAGACGAGGGCGACCACCCCACTCTCGAACACGTCGAGGTCTACGACTTCGAGCCGTACTTCTACGCCCCCATCGAGAACGTCGACGACCAGCGCATCGCGAGCTACGACGGCCTCGTCGACTACCGCGAGACGGACGCCGAGGGCGAGCCCTTCGAGTCGATCCGCGGCGAGCGCCTCGCGAAGATCGTCGGCCGCACGCCCCGGGACGTGGGGCAGATCCGCGACGACTTCGACCACTACGAGGCCGACATCCTGTTCCCAAACCGCCTGCTCATCGACAAGGACATCGAGAGCGGCGTCCGCGTGCCCGAACGGCGCGACGGCGACGGTACGATCCGGATCCCACATCAAGAGGTCGAGGCCGTCGACGCCAACGCGACCCCGCGGGTGAACACCTTCGACATCGAGGTCGACGACCGCAACGGCTTCCCCGAGGACGGCGACGAGACCATCGTCTGTCTCACCTCTCACGACTCCTACGACGACCAGTACATCAACTGGCTCTACCAGTCGCCGGTCGGCGTCGACGGGCCCGCCGCCCTGGAGGCCTACGACCCGATCGAGGCCGATATCGACGCCGAGGTGCGCGTGTTCGACTCCGAGCCCGAGATGCTGGACGCGTTCATCGAGTACATCGAGGAGACGAACCCGGACCTGCTCACTGGCTGGAACTTCGCCGACTTCGACGCCCCCTACTTCCTCGACCGCGTCGAGGAACTCGCGGGGTCGAACCACGACTACGACCTGGAGATCGACCGGCTCTCGCGGGTGAACGAGGTGTGGCGCTCTGACTGGAACGGCCCGGACATCAAGGGCCGCGTCGTCTTCGACCTGTTGCGGGCCTACAAGAGCACGCAGTTCACCGAGCTGGAGTCGTACCGACTCGACGCCGTCGGCGAGATGGAACTCGACGTGGGCAAGGAACGGTACACCGGCGACATCGGCGACCTGTGGGAAGACGATCCCGAGCGGCTGCTGGAGTACAACCTCCGCGACGTGGAGCTGTGCGTCGAACTCGACCGCAAGCAGGACATCATCGCCTTCTGGGACGAGGCCCGCAAGCTGGTGGGCTGCAAGATCGAAGACGCCCCGACCGCCGGCGACGCCGTCGACATGTACGTCCTCCACAAGGCCTACGGCGAGTTCGCGCTCCCCTCGAAGGGCCAACAGGAGGCCACCGACGAGTTCGAGGGCGGCGCCGTCTTCGACCCCATCACCGGCGTCCGCGAGAACGTTTCGGTGCTCGACCTCAAGTCGCTGTACCCGATGTCGATGACGACCATCAACGCCTCGCCGGAGACGAAGGTCGACCCCGATGCCTACGACGGCGAGACCTACCGCACGCCCAGCGGCGTCCACTTCCGGAAGGAACCGGACGGCATCATTCGGGAGATGGTCGACGAGCTACTGTCAGAGCGCGAAGAAAAGAAGGCGCTCCGAAACGACAACGACCCCGGATCGGAGGACTACGAGCGCTACGACCGGCAGCAGGCCGCCGTGAAGGTCATCATGAACTCGCTGTACGGGGTGTTCGGCTGGGACCGTTTCAGGCTCTACGACCGTGCGATGAGCGCGGGCGTCACCTCGACGAACCGAGAGGTCATCAGCTTCACCGAGCAGGCCGCCAACGAACTCGACAAGGAGGTCATCTACGGGGACACCGACTCGGTGATGCTCGAACTCGGCGGCGACACGCCGAAAGACGAGGCCATCGAGCGGTCGTTCGAGATCGAGGAGCACATCAACGGCCGTTACGACGAGTTCGCGCAGTCGGAACTTAACGCGGACGCCCACCGCTTCCAGATCGAGTTCGAGAAGCTCTACCGGCGCTTTTTCCAGGCGGGCAAGAAGAAACGCTACGCGGGCCACATCATCTGGAGCGAGGGCAAGGACGTCGACGACATCGACATCACGGGCTTCGAGTACCAGCGCTCGGACATCGCGCCGATCACGAAGGAAGTGCAACTGAGGGTCATCGAGATGATCGTCCACGGCGAGGATCTGGACGACGTGAAAGACTACGTTCACGACGTCATCGAGGACTTTCAGAACGGCGAAGCCAGCCTCGACGACATCGGCATCCCGGGCGGTATCGGGAAGAAACTCGACAACTACGACACCGACACCGCGCAGGTCCGCGGCGCGAAGTACGCCAACCTCCTGTTGGACACCAACTTCGCCAGCGGGTCGAAACCCAAGCGGGTCTACCTGGAGAAGGTCCATCCCGAGTTCTTCCGGCGCAAAGAGGAAGCGCTGGGTCTCGACCCCGCCGAGGACGTGCTGTACGGCGAGTTCAAGCGCGACCCGGACGTGATCTGCTTCGAGTACGCCGACCAGGTGCCCGACGCCTTCGAGGTCGACTGGGACAAGATGCTCGACAAGACGCTCAAGGGCCCCATCGCGCGCGTTCTGGAGGCCCTTGATATCTCCTGGGAAGAGGTCAAGAGCGGCCAGGAGCAGACCGGTCTCGAGAGCTTCATGTAGGTCGGAGCCAGGCCGGGTTCGGAGATCGTCCGGGCCGCCCTCCCGGCAGCCCGCCGGTGTTGTCAATGCCACAAATTCGATTTCCGTTTCGCAAAAGACGGTCGTGGAAACTCGAAACTATTATCAGCGAAAAGACCGTGTTTTAGGATGACCGAAACATATGGCTGTACTCGAAATAGACAACCTGCAGGCGAAAGTCGCAGAGGACGGCGGAGAGCAGATCCTCGAGGGCGTGGATCTCGAGGTCCAGTCGGGCGAGATCCACGCGCTGATGGGTCCGAACGGCTCGGGCAAGTCGACACTGGCGAAGATCATCGCGGGCCACCCGGCCTACGAGGTGACGGGCGGCGACGTGCACCTCCACATCGATGAGGACGAGTTCGCGGACATCGAGGTCCCCGAGGACCTCCAGACGTGGGACCTCCTCGACCTGGAACCGAACGAGCGCGCGGCGCTGGGCATCTTCCTGGCGTTCCAGTACCCCGCCGAGATCGAGGGCGTCACGATGGTGAACTTCCTCCGGACGGCGCTCAACGCGAAGCTCGAGGAGCGCGAGGAACTGTTCGAGGACGACGAGGAAGAGGAGGAGGCCGAGGCCGACGAGGGCGGAGACACCAAGGAAGACGCCGCGGGCTACGACACCTCGCCGATCGAGGGGCCCGCCGACGAGGGCGAGGTCGGCGTCGCGGAGTTCCAAGAGATCCTCCAGGAGAAGATGGAGCAGCTCGACATGGACGAGAAGTTCGCGAACCGCTATCTCAACGCGGGCTTCTCCGGCGGCGAGAAGAAGCAAAACGAGGTCCTCCAGGCCGCGATCCTCGAGCCCTCGATCGCGGTACTCGACGAGATCGACTCCGGGCTGGACATCGACCGACTGCAGGACGTGTCGAAGGGTATCAACGCGCTGCGCGACGAGCAGGGCGCGGGTATCCTCCAGATCACCCACTACCAGCGCATCCTCGATTACGTCGAGCCGGACCACGTCCACGTGATGCTCGACGGCGAGATCGCCAAATCCGGCGGCGCGGAGTTGGCCGAGACCCTCGAGGACGAGGGCTACGACTGGGTCCGCGAGGAAGTGTACGAGGCGGCCTGAGCGTGAACAACGTCTTACCGCTCCACCACAAACACACGACACAACAATGAGTTCAGACCAAGATCATCTCAAGGAGACCGACACCGAGGCCCGCTTCGAGTTCAAGAAGGAGGAGAAGTCCGCCTTCGAGGCCGAGAAGGGCCTCACGGAGGAGACCATCCGGGTCATCTCCGAGGACAAGGACGAGCCGGAGTGGATGCTCGAGCGCCGCCTGCGCGCGCTGGAGCAGTTCAACCAGATGCCGATGCCCGACGACTGGCCGGGCGCGCCGGACATCTCCGAGGTCGACGTCGACGAGATCGTCCCGTACATCCGCCCGGACATCGAGACGCGGGGCGGCGCCGAGAACTGGGAGGACCTCCCCGAGGAGATCCAGGACACATTCGACAAACTGGGCATCCCGGAGGCCGAGAAGAACGCCCTCTCGGGCGTCGGCGCCCAGTACGAGTCGGAGATCGTCTACCAGAACATGCAGGAGCGCTGGGAGGAGAAGGGCGTCATCTTCTGCGACATGGACAAGGCGGTCCAGGAGCACGAGGAGATCGTCAAAGAGCACTTCATGACGAAGGCCGTGCCGCCGAGCGACAACAAGTTCGCGGCGCTGCACGGCGCCATCTGGTCGGGCGGGTCGTTCGTCTACGTCCCCGAGGACACGACGGTCGACATGCCGGTCCAGGCGTACTTCCGGATGAACTCCGACGGCATGGGCCAGTTCGAGCACACGCTCATCATCGCCGAGGAGAACTCCGAGGTCCACTACATCGAGGGCTGTTCCGCCCCGAAGTACTCCGAGTTCAACCTCCACAGCGGGGGCGTCGAGGTGTTCGTCCGCGAGGGCGCCCACGTCCAGTACTCGACGGTCCAGAACTGGTCGAAAAACACCTACAACCTCAACACCAAGCGCGCCATCGCCGAGGCCGACGCCACGATGGAGTGGGTGTCGGGTTCGATGGGCTCGAAAGCGACGATGCTCTACCCGAGCACCATCCTCAAGGGCCCCGGCGCGACCGACAACCACATCACCATCGCCATGGCCGGCGAGGGCCAGGACATCGACACCGGCGCGAAGGTCTACCACAACGCGCCCGACACGAAGTCGACCATCGAGTCCAAGTCCATCGCCAAGGACGGCGGCCGCACCAACTACCGCGGCCTGGTCCACATGGCAAACGGCGCCGAGGGCGCCTCCACGAGCGTCGAGTGTGACGCGCTGATGTTCGACAACGACTCCACGTCGGACACCATGCCGTACATGGAGATTCAGGAGAACGAGGTCGACGTGGCCCACGAGGCGACCGTCGGCAAGATCGGCGACGAGGACGTGTTCTACCTCCAGAGTCGCGGGCTGGACGACGACGACGCCAAGCAGATGATCGTCGCCGGCTTCATCGAACCGATCACCGAGGAACTGCCCATCGAGTACGCGGTCGAGCTCAACCGCCTCATCGAACTGGAGATGGAGGGCTCGCTCGGGTAACCCCCGGTGTTCACCATGAGTACGCAGCTACACGCGAACCTCACAGAGGCACAGGTAACGGAGATCAGCGAGGACCTCGGCGAGCCGGAGTGGCTCCTGGAAACCCGCAAGGAGGCTCTGGCGGCGCTCGACGAGCTGGACATGCCGGACGTCATCACGACGCCCGGTCCGCGCCACTGGACGAACCTCGTCGACCTCGATTACGAGTCGCTGGTCGACCCCCTCGAGTGGGAACAGGAGAAAGACCGCGTCGAGGCCGAGGGCGCCGACGTCCTCGCCTGGGACGAGGCGCTGGCCGAGCACGGCGACCTGATCGAGGAGCACTTCGGTAGCGTCGTCGACCCCCAGCGGGACTTCCTGACGGCCCTGTCGACGGCGCTCTTTAGCGCCGGGACCGTCGTCTACGTCCCCGAGGGCGTCGCCGCCGAGGACGTGAAGATCCGCACCCGCATGAACAGCCGGTCGCTGTTCAACTACACGCTCGTCGTCGCCGAGGAGTCCGCCTCCGCGACGATCCTCGAACGGCAGACGACGGGCGAGAACGTCGAGGGCGACCAGTATTACTCGGGCGTCGTCGAGGTCGTCGGCGGCGAGAACGCGAGCGTCCAGTACGGGACGCTGCAGAACCTCGCCGAGGACACGTACAACTTTCAGGTCAAGCGCGGCCACACCGCCGACCACGCCTCCGTCGACTGGATCGAAGGCAACATCGGCTCGCGCCTGACGAAGTCCAGCGTCGAGACGCGCCTGATCGGCGAGGGTTCGGAGTCGCAGATCGTCGGCGCCTTCTTCGGCCACGACGACCAGCACTTCGACATCAACAGCCGCGTCTGGCACGAACACGAGCACACCACCGCGGATCTGGTGACCCGTGGCGTTCTCGACGACGACGCCCGCTCGGTCTACGAGGGTGTCCAAGACGTGGGTACGGACGCCTGGGACACCAGCTCCTACCAGCGCGAGAACACGCTGATGCTCAGCGACGACTCGGAGGCCGACGCCTCGCCGAAGCTGATCATCAACAACCACGACACCGAGGCCAGCCACTCCGCGACGGTCGGCCAGGTCGACGCCGAGGAGCTGTTCTACATGACCTCCCGCGGCGTGGACGAGAAGCGCGCGAAGGACATGCTCGTCGAGGGCTTCTTCGTGCCCGTCCTCGAAGAGGTCGCGGTCGACGAACTCCGCGAGGACATGGACGAGCTGATCGTCGAGCGCCTGCGGACGTAGCGGCCTCCGTTTTCCGCTCCTCTCGGCGACGTTTGCGCCCGTTCCCAGGCCGCGAAAACGCGCCCGTCGTTTAACTACCGTGCGGGAGTGTTACACGCCAGAGCATGCGACTACTGCATCTCCTCCCGTTCGCAGTCGCGCCCGCCGTCCCGTTGCACACGGGCCACCTGCACCTGGTGGCCGACTCGGTTCTCGGCGTAGTCGTCGGGGTGGTCGTCGTCGGCCTGTACGTGCTCGCGCTGCGCTGGACCGACGACGGTCGCGACGAGGAAGGGCGAAGCCGGGAGCGCCGGTCCGACCGGTGAGTCCGCGACACCCGGCGAGCGCACCGGAAGCGTCCCCTGGGGCAGCGCCGAAGGAAGGACTTACGTCCCCCGCTGCCCGAGCAGTGGCTATGACTCGTGCGACGGGCGACGCCCGCCGGGTGGTGGGCCGGTGAGTCTCACCGTCCCCGTCGGGTCCGACCATCAGTTGGCCCGCCTGCTCCAGATCGGGATCGTGCTGGAGGAGGTCGTCGAGGCGCGGGCGTCGAAACACGCTTGCGACGCCAGTGCCGACCTGACCGAAGACGTGCGTGCGATGCTCGAAGACGCCGCCGAGGAGTCCGCCGACCACCGCGACCGCCTGGAGGATCTGGTCGAGGAACTGGACGCCGAGACGGTCGCCTACGAGGAGATCGAGGCGCTCGTCGAAGCCCAGTACGAGGCCGACGAGGACTTCGACGGCGTCCTCTACGACCAGCTGTGCAACGAGGAGACGGCCTACAAGTTCTACGACGACCTCATCGACGCCGTCGAGGCCTCGGACGTGCGGTTCGGTATCGACCGCGACCGACTGCTCGACACGCTCGCGGCCATCCGCGAGGAGGAGGCCGACGGCGTCGAGGAAGTGACCGAACTCATGGAGGAGCGACGATGACGACGGGCGGAGGACGGAGCCGGTCCGTCCGGACACAATCGGAGGGATCCCAGTGAACACGGCCGACCAGTACCTGAAAGCCATCTACCTGATCCAGCAGATCGAGGACGGCCCCGCGTCGACCGGCGATCTCGCCGACCGACTCGACGTGAGCCCCGCCAGCGCCAACGAGATGATCGGCAAGCTCGAAGACAACGGCCTGGCCGAACACGAGAAGTACAAGGGCGTCTCCCTCTCGGACGAGGGCATCGTCCGCGCCCGCGACGCCCTCCAGAACTACTGCATCATCGAGCGCTTCCTCGTCGAGGTCCTCGAAGTCGAGGATTTCCGCGGCGAGGCCCGCCAACTCGAGAGCGTCATCGACGAGACCGTCGCCGACCGGCTGGACACCATCATCGACCGCGACCCGGCCTGCCCGGACTGTTTCGACCCTGAGAACGACGTCTGCGGCCTGCTCGAAGCTCCCGCCGCGGCCGACGACTGACCCGTAGTCGTCCGTACGTTTTTGACCAATACCGCGACCACCCCGCGGTGTGCCCGAGTGTCCGACCTGTGGAACATCGCTTTCGAGCGAGGCCGGCAAGCGTCAGCATCACGCGAAGGTCCACGGCGACTCGCTCCCGAACCGGACGTGTGTGGACTGTGGCACCGATTTCTACGACCCGAAGTCGCGGCTGTCGTACTGCGACGACTGTGATCCGAACGCAGGCGAGAACAACGGCAACTGGTCGGACGCGAGCGAACGGACTGACTGCGAGCGCTGTGGCGACGAGTTCGAGTACTACCCTTCGGACAAGAAGGGCGTCTACTGTCCCGATTGCGTCAGTGAGGCCGACGAGTTCCTCGGCGACCACTACGCGGAGGTACACGACATCGAACGAGTCGAGCGGGAGTGCGAGTACTGTGGGGAAGAGTTCTCCGTCCTTCCCTGTGTTTTACGTGATGGCGGTGTGCGCTTTTGCAGCTGGGACTGTCTGAGTGAGGCGCTTCACGATGGTCGGAGCGATTCCGGACCATACACCGGCGACTGGTACCGAGTGAGGCGACAGGCACTGGACCGTGACGGCCACACGTGTCAGCACTGCGGGAAGGGGCGCGAGGAAATCGGTCGCGAACCGGATGTCCATCACGTCACGCCGATCCGTACGTACGACGACCCACAGGACGCGCATTCACTCGACAACGTCGTGGCGCTCTGCCGGTGCTGTCATCTGCGTGCCGAATCCGGAGAGATCCCTGCCACGGAACTCCGACCGGAGTGACCATCGTACGATGCCGGAACGAATAAAATGACTCGGTGATAACGTCGAATCGAAGTCCCGTGGTGTAGTGGCCAATCATCTAGGCCTTTGGAGCGACACGGTGTACGCGACCCATTCATCCGCCGTGTCGCGGAGCGAGCCTAGGACAGCGGTTCGAATCCGCTCGGGACTATGCTTTCCGAGGCTCGAATCTGTCAGCGCGGCGCGCAACAACGACTGTGTGTCTCCCTGGCGGTCAGTCTCGTCCCAGAGCGACCGGTTTTCGCCGCAGTTCGGTCGTCGATTTGTATCGATATGGTGATATACGGTCGAAAAGCGGGCTGTCGACAGGGACCTCGACAGCGTTCCTCGGCACGTGGGTTTACGACTGGTGGTCCGGCAGGTCGTCGTCCCGTAGTACCTGCCTGCCATCGGTCGGAGAGACGTGTCGATAGGCGTCGAGCTCCCCGGAGAGGTCGATGCCGGCGTCCCCGCGTTCGTTGCGTCGGCGAAGATCCGCCGGCGAGACCAACTCGTCGTCTTTGGTCGCGACGATTTCGATGTTCTGGGGGAGCAAGCCGCCGGCCGTCGGGAAACTGTACACGCGGGGGAACACACGGGCCATCGTCTCGGACTCGGCGCGGTAGAACCCCGACAGCGGCCCGCTCGGCGCCGAGACGAGGTTGGCGAACAGCATGCCGTCGTCCGAGAGGCTATCGCGGGTCAGCTCCAGGAACTCGACCGTCGTGAGCCGGGACGGCGCCCTGCCGGCGGTGAAGGCGTCGAGGACGATCAGGTCGTACGTGCGGTCGGTCTCCCGGAGGAACTGTCGGCCGTCCCCGACGTGCAGGGTGAGTCCGTCGGACGACTCGACGTCGAAGAACGTGCGCGCCGCGTCGACGACATCTGGGTCGTACTCGATCACGTCGACCGTGACGTCGTAGTCCGCGAGGAACCGTTTCGGACCGGTACATCCACCGCCGCCGACGAACAACACGTTCTCTACGTCCCTGTCGAACAGGAACGGCAGGTGGAAATACCGCGTGTACCCGAAGACGTGCCTGTGCGGGTCGTCGAGGTTCATCGCACTGTGGGCGTCCCCGTCGAGGAAGAGCCGTCGCACGTTCTTTCGGTCGACGACACGAAGCGACTGGTAGGGCGTCGACGCCTCGTGGACCACCGTTCCACGCCACCGAACGAAGGCCGCATCGACCGTCTTCACCGCGCGGATCATCGTATCGAAGGCGTTCTCCCAGAGAGAATACCCGACCGTGAACCGTGACACGCTCGGCCGCTTCGCGAACGCGGCCAAAACCCCACCGGCGAGACCTGCGACGAGCGACACGAGCACGGCGCGGTCGTCGCCCCCCGTCGCGCCCGATGCTCCATCCGCTCCACCGGAGAGCTTCGCCAGCCGGCGGTCGACCGGTGGATGCGTCGAGAGGAGCCCCGTCAGTCGCCGCCGCTCGGCCGACGGCCGGGTATCACCGTGGACTCGTTCGAGCGCGCTGGCGAGGGGAGGCCCGCCGATCCGCCGGGCAGCGTACGCGTCGGCGTCGTACTCGGTCCAGCGGCCGAGCCAACAGATCAGGAGGACCGCCGGGACGAGCGCGAGCAGGCCCGCGCGGAACCCGCCGGGCACGCCCGTCGCCGTCGCGACGAGCCACGGGGCGACGAACAGCACCACCGAACCGAGTCGCAGCGTGACGTGTCGTCGCCGATGATGCCCGCGCTCGTGGGCGACGATCGCCCGCAGTTCCGGGGCCGTGAGCTGGCGGAGGAGCCCCGTCGTCACGAAAACGGCGCGAAACCCGGGGAGCACGCCGGCGGCGAATGCGTTCGCGCGCCCGTCGTTCGCCACCACCTTCACCGGTTCGCCCGGTGGCAGGTCGAAGCGCGAACGCTCGTTCGGCGTCAGGTCGCGAACGGGGGCCACCAGCGGGGCGAGTAGCTGCGGAAGCGAGGCGAAGACGATCCCCGCCGCGACGACCCCAGCCGCGATCCACAGGCCTGTCGACGAGCTGCCGACGTCTATCGCCGAGAGCAGAGAGCATCCGACGGCGGTGACGGCGAACCCCACGGTGAGGTATCTGGAGCGGTTGGTTCGGCTCACGTACCGACCACCGGTGATAGAGTCGACGATGCGGTCAGGGTTGAGTGCCAGGAAGAGGGGTCCTGTATTCGTGCTGCCCGTCCCGAAAACCGGGCTCGGCAGCGATCAGTAGCGATCGGGGGGAGATCAGTATCGACGATTCTCACGTCGAATTCAGCGAAACGGACCCAAAACCCGAACGTCAAGATGTCGACGTACGGCTTTCGACCCGCTCTCACGGACAGGCACTCGCCTCTATCTCTCATTCCGAGTTCCAACGATATGTCGGCGACCACTTCTCTGTCTGGTTGCGCTGAAACGGCAGTGTTTACAGAAGGTACGGTCGGCAATTAAGACTTCCTCAACCCCATCGCTGTCCAGGGCGACAGCGGTGCTCGAACCCCACCGAGCGATACGCTGAAATAGGTCCCGGGCGACCAATCACGGTTCTCCACGAGCCAGCGGTCGTATTCGTCGACGGTCGTTCAGACGGGCGTATGGCGGGCGCGATACCCCTCGTCGGTCGACTCGACGGCCTCGACTTCGTAGAAACGGATCTCCCGTTCCTGTTTCGTGCGGACGGGGAAGTCGTAGTGGACGGCCTCGTAGCCGAGTTCGTCGCCCTCGGATCGAACGTCGGCGACGAACTCGCGGTGACGGTCGAGTCGCTCCTCGACGACCGACCGCGAGAGCGAGGGGGCGTCGGTGATCTGGTCGTCGAAGACTTCGGTGAAGGCGGCTTCGCGCTCGTAGCCGACGGAGTCGCGGCCGGCGACGAGGGCGGCGAGGGAGGTGGTGCCGGTGCCCCAGAAGGGGTCGAAGACGGTGTCGCCGTAGGCCGAGTACATGTTGACGAGGCGGTAGGGGATTTCGAAGGGGAACGCCGCCGAGCGCTCGCGCAGTTCGTCGTGGTCGAGGCCCTGGAGGTCGCCGGTCACGTCGGTCCACACGTCGGAGAACCAGCGGTTGCGCTCCTCCCAGAAGTACGCGGCCTCGTACCGCCGGTCGGCGCCGGGCTCGAACGACCGCGAGTCGCTCCCGTTGCGAAAGAGGAGGACGTACTCGTGTTCGAGCGTGACGTAGGCGTTCGGTGGGACCATCCCCGAACCCATGAACTTCGCGGCGCTGTTGGTCGGTTTGCGCCAGAGCACGTCCGGAAGCGGGTCGAACCCGAGCGCCTGGAAGGCCTCCAGCACGCGCGCGTGGTTGGGGTAGACCCGGAAGCTCCCGTCGACGGTGCGCGTGGCGTCGCCGACGTTGACACAGGCGACCCCGCCGTCGACGAGGACCCGTTCGAGTTCGGCCCACACCTCGTCGAGAACACCGTGCATCGCCTCGAAGGCCCGCTGGCCGTTGCCGTCCGCCAGCGCGTCCGCGACCCCGGGGTTGAGCGCACCGAACGTCTCGTCCCACATCTCGATCATCGGGTACGGCGGCGACGTGACGACCAGGTCCACGCTGTCGTCGGCCAGCGCCGACAGCTCTCGCGCGTCGCCGACGACGACCCGATGACTCGTCTCCATCGTCTCCCACCTCCCGCCCGCGGTCCTTGAGTCTCCCGGCCTGGGTCGGCCCGCTCGCCCGTCGTCGACCGTACTCGATATCAATCCTTAATATCTGGAAGCTGCTTATTTAACATATGACCGTCGTCAGCGTCTCGATGCCGGACGAGTTGCTCGAGCGGATCGACTCGTTCGCCGACGAGCACGGGTACACCGGCCGGAGCGAAGTGGTTCGCGAGGCCGCGCGCAACCTCCTCGGGGAGTTCGAGGACAAGCAACTGGAGGAGCGGGAGCTGATGGGCGTCGTGACAGTCCTGTTCGACTACTCTTCCTCGGGCGTCGAACACCGGATGATGAACCTCCGCCACGAGTACGAGAACCTCGTCGCTTCGAACGTCCACAGCCACATCGGCGACCACTACTGCCTCGAACTGTTCATCCTCGAAGGGGGACTGGAGGATATCTCCACCTTCGTCGGCAAGATCCGCGCCACCCAGGACACCCTCTCGATCGACTACTCCGTCATGCCCGTCGACCGCATCGACACGATCGGGTGAGTTCCCGTTCGATCCCCCGACTGCTCGGTTCGTAGTGCGAGTGTCTCGGTGGTCGCTGTTCGAGTTGAGTTGGAAAGATATAGGACCGGAGTGGCAACACTCGATAGCAGGCAGTGAAGGCCCGCCAGGAGCAGCATCGCATTCCGACCGCACTGTAGACAGCCACGTCCCTCCCCAGCCGATCCCGTCGCTCGCTGCCCTCGCTCAGCCATACTCTGTCAGAGCAAGCTCTGACAGGCCTTCGTTCACTCTGTTCACAAGCCCGCGCACGATGCTGTCGCGGCACGAACGTCGCGACAGCGCGCGCCACCGCGGTCGGTCAGACGCTGTCCTGTACCGAGCAACCGAGGAGTGGTGACTCTCGATTTCCGACCGAAGCCGGTCAGAGGTACGCGGCGTCCCACCGCGTCGGTTTGCGGGCGTTGCCGCACTCGTCGCACTCGATGCGGCCCATGGCGTCCATCGCGTTGGCGAGGCGGTTGCAGTTGCTGCAGAAGTAGCCGTAGTGGTCGGAACCGCCCTCGTCGCGATAGACGGTGTAGAACTTCGCGGCGGAGCCGTCGTCCCAGTCCGTCTCGTCGACGTAGACCGTCGTGCCGTCGGCGCTCTTGATCGCCTGGAGGCCGTCGTCGCCTGACTCCGCCCAGACGTGCTCGACGTGGTGGTCGCCGGCGATCTCCAGGTCGGCCTCGTCGACTTGCTCGAAGCCCTGGGCCTCGTAGAAGCCGTTGCCGTCGACGTTGTCGGCGAGCACGCGCCCGACCATCCGGTCGGCGCCGGCAGCGTCCAGCCGGTCGCGTGTCTCCTCGAACAGCGCCGACCCGATACCCTCGCCGCGGTACGCCGGGTCGACGTGGAGCCACAGCAGCGTCGCGTCGTCGCTCGACACCTCGCTCTCGGCGAAGCCGACGACTTGGCTCTCCCGCTCGGCGACGAGCAAGTACCGGTCGGCGTCGTCCGTCGCCTCGTCCAGTACCGCCTCGTCGTACCACTCGGAGACTGCACCGGTGATCGCCTCCGGACTCAGCGAGTACGACGCCTGTAGCGACCGCCGTGCTACGTCCCGGATCGCCGGTCTGTCCCCCCGCTCCGCGGTTCGTACCTCCATATGACACACGTTGCCACGCACCACGATAAAACCACGTCAAACTGCGGATCCGGTTTCGACCCGTCGAACGGATGGTCGGGACGGTGGACGCGCGTCGAAATCGGATCGCCCACGGGGTTCGATCCGATGGTGCGGACGGGCTCGTGTGCTCGCGGCTCCCGAGCGCGGTCGCCGGTCGTCGGGCTCGATGGCGGTCGGCGTCGCGGTGATCGACAGTCCGCGGCGCGGTCGACGGTCGAGATGCGCGTTCAGCGGGCGCGAACGGCGCGCTCCGGGGCGACTCAGCGGTGTCGAAACCGGCGGGCCACGGGTGTCGTAACGCCTAAGAGTCGAACGCGCCTTTCTATTGCTAAGATGACTGACGCACGTATCTATCGGAGGTGGTTCTGTGGGCGTCGAAATTAGAGAGTCGCCCGTCTCCGCCGAGGAGTTCGCGGAAATGGAGGCCTTCGTCCACGACTACCTGGCGGCCAGCGTCGAGAGCGAAGACGACGGCGGCCGCATGCGGTGGTACCCCTGGCACTCCGCGGAGTACCGGTTCAACCACATCCTCAACGTGGTCGAAATCGCCGAGGAGATCGCCGAAGCCGAGGGTGCCAACGTGGACGTGACTCGCGTCGCCGCTCTATTCCACGACATCGCGAAACTGGAGGTCGATCAGGACCTCCACGCCGAGGAGGGCGCCCGCGTCACCCGCGAGTACCTCACCACCCACGGCGACTACCCCGCGTCGTTCGTCGACGAGGTCTGCGCCGCCGTCCGCGAGCACTCCTATCAGGGCGAACTGACCGACCTGCCGCTGGAGACGCAGTGTCTCATCGAGGCCGACCTGCTCGACAAGGTCGGCGCCAACGGCACGGCGCTGATGCTGCTGCGGATGGGCTACGAGTCCCGCACGCACATCGACGCCGCCGAGATGGTCGGACGCGTCCTCGAACGGGGCGTCGACGCCCGCGAACGCGTCCGCAGCGACACCGCCGAGAGCATCTGTCACCGTCGGCTCAAGCGCGTCAAGTGGTTCAAGGAGTGGCTCGAATCGGAGGTCGCAGACGTCGATCCCACCGAGGAGTCCGGTCCGGACGGACGTACGGACTGAGGGAGACGCGACGCCGCCGCGACCGCCGCGTGTGCCCCGGCTCTCACAGGCCGACCAGCGCCTTCGTCGCCGTCCAACAGAAGGTGACGCCGAACCCCGCGAGCACCAGCGCCGAGGCGGCGGCGACGGCGGGCGCGAACGCGTCGACGCGCCGGCCGACACTGACCAGGGTCGCCGGGAATCCGGTGATCCAGACGACGATCCCGCCGAACAGCCCCACCAGCAGCGCCGGGCTCCCGGTCCGGACGACGAGCACGCCGGCCAGCCCCTCGCCGACTAGCGGCAGAGACGACAGCACGTCGACGGTCCCGGGCTCGAGCAGCCCGACGCCGACGGTCAGCCAGAACAGTATCTGGTAGGGGTTGGTCAACGCGAGGACGAACGCCTTCGTGAACCCCCGAGCGTCGGCGTCGTCGCCGTCCGGGTCCGCGTCCTCTGACCGGAAGCCAGCACGGGCCTCGCTCAGCGCGCCGACAGCGAAGTACAGCATCACCAGGCCGCCGACGCCGACCATGGCCGCCCGGACGAGTTCGGCGCCTTCGAGGAAGGCGACGACGCCGGCCAGCGAGAGCCCGAAGAAGACGAGGTCGGCGGTCATCGCGCCGAGGCCGGCGGTGAAGCCGGCGAGCCACCCGCGGAGGGCACTCTCCTCGGCGATGACCGCGTTCATCGGGCCGGGCGGCGCTGCCAGCGCCAGTCCGAAGACGACGCCGACACCGAACGTCCCCGCGGCGGTCGCGACGCTCATCGGCGTCGCTACTGGTACATCCCCATCGTCTGGGCCTTCGAGCTCTCCTCGTCGCCCTCCTGCATGCGCTTGGCGAGGTTCTCGCGGGCCTGGCTGATCTCCTCGGCCTGCTCGACGAGGTGGTCGGTGTTCACCTCGACGCCGGCGATCGGGCCGACGCCGTCGAGGAGGACGACCCGCGCGGCCTCGGGGTCCGGGAAGTTCCGATTGGCCTCGACCACGAGCCCGAGCGCGTCGAGGTCCGCTCTGTTGGCCTCGTACAGCAGCGCGCCGGTCGGGCCGCTGATGACGCCGCTCTCGGCGGGCGCCGAGATGTCGTAGTCGTCCAGCAGCTGAGTCGCCTGGCCGCTGGCGACGCCGTAGAGACTGGGCACTCCCTCCTTTTCCGTGGGAAGCCCGGAGACGTACAGCGCCGTCGCGTCGCGTTCGGCCAGCCACCGCGTGAAACTGGCCGAAAAGTCGTCGGCGACGCTCGGTGAAACCGGCACGTCGCTCTGGAGCGCCAGCAGGTCGTGTTCCTCGTCGGCGTAGAGCCGCACCGGCGGATCGAACGTCGAGTCGTCCTCGCCGAAGACGGCGACCTCGGGCAGCCCTTCGCAGTGCACCGACGCGTAGCACGTCATGTCGAGCGCGTCGACGAGGTGGTCGGCCGCGATCTTGCCGACGAGGCCGACGCCCGGCAACCCCTCGATCAGCGTCGGCGCGTCCAGTTCGATGTCTTCACGATGTACGTCGATCTCCGCCATACCGTTGCCCCGACGGCCAGCGGCTTAAAACCGAATGGAGGCGGTGGCGGCGCGCCCGAACCGGGCGCGCGAGCGCCCCCGACGAGGCGGAGCCGAGGGGGTTAACACGACCGGCTGACAACGGGGAGCCAATGGACGTACTGGAGCGCTACGAGTCGCTCGTCGACGATTTCGACGCCTTCCGCGCGGCGTGCGAACGCCCGCTCCCGTCGGTCGTTCGCGTCAACACGCTGAAGACGACCGTCGAGCGGGCCCGCGCCGCCCTCGAAGAGGCCGACATCGCCCACGAACCCGTCGGGTGGCACGACGGCCTGTTCGCTCTCCCCGACGACCAGCCGGGGACGAACTGGCCGTACGTGCTCGGCTGGATCCACGGCCAGGAGGAGGTCTCTGCGGTTCCCGCCGCGGTGCTCGACCCCCAGCCCGGCGAGCGCGTCTGGGACGCCTGCGCCGCCCCGGGCAGCAAGACCACCCAGCTCGCCGCCCTGATGGACGACCGTGGCCTGCTGGTCGCCACCGACAACAACCTCGGGCGGATCTCCGCCCTGCGGTCGAACGCCGAGCGCGCCGGCGCCACGAACGTCGCCGTCACCCACGAAGACGCCCGCAACCACTCGCTCAAACCCTTCCGCGCCCCTGATACCGACGACGGCACCGAAGGCGCGCCCTACGACCGCGCGCTCGTCGACGTGCCGTGTTCCTGCGAGGGCACCATCCGCAAGAACCCCGACGCGCTGGACGACTGGGAACTCGACCACGTCCACGGTATCTCGGGCGTCCAGAAGGGCGTGCTCCGCCGGGCGATCCAGACGACGAAGGAGGGCGGCACCGTCGTCTACTCCACCTGTACGTTCGCCCCCGAGGAGAACGAGGCCGTCCTCGACCACGCGCTGGCCGAGGAGCCCTGCGAGCTGGTCGAGTTCGACCTGCCCCTGGCGTCGGCCCCCGGCGTGACCGAGTGGCAGGGCGAATCGTTCGACGAGTCGGTCGAGACGGCCAAGCGCATCTACCCCCATCACAACGACACGGGCGGCTTTTTCTGCGCGAAACTGGAGGTGACCGCCGAATGAGCGACGAGAACGACGCCGGCGACTCGTCGCCCGAAAACGACGGGACGCAATTCGACCGCCTGCCCGCGACCGACGACGAGCGCGTGGTGGAGGGACGACCCACCCGCGCGGAGGTGCTCGACTGGTGGGACGAGCGGTTCGGGATCCCGCCGGAGACCTTCGATGGGCACACGTTCTGGGAGCGCGGCTCGGGCAAGATCTGGGCGTTCGCCGACGACGTGGCGTCGCCCGTCGCGATCGAGGGCCTGGGGCTCGCCTTCCTGCGGACCCGCCGCGAGCACTGGAAGCCGACGCTGGAGGCGGTCCAGCGGTTCGGCGACGCCGCCGCCGACTGTGTGATCCACCTCTCACGGGCGGAGGCCGCCACCTTCGTCGCCGGCGACGACCAGGAACTCGACTGGGACGGCGACTGGGGGTACCTGATCGTCACGACAGACGTGGCCGACGATTCGGAACCCGTCGGCGTCGGGCTCTACGTCCACGGCGAACTCCGCTCGCAAGTCCCGAAAGGCCGGCGACGGGAGCTGTAACAGCGGCCGCTCGCTCCGCTATCCGCCGCGCTCGCGGACAGTCCCGCCGCTCAGCCCCTCCCACTCGACGCGATAGCCCAGCGCAGACAGCGCGGCGCTGGCGTCGTCGATGCCGTGCTCGTCGAGGGCCGCTTTTGCCTCCTCCAGCGCTATCCCGGCCTCGATCCGCTCGCCGAGTTCCTGCAACACCGCGGGCCGAACCAGGGTCCGACCGACGCGCTCGTGGTCGGGGAACGACTTGCCCTCGACGGCATCCTCGCTGACGCCGTGGTCGGCGGCCAGCGACTCGATGGTCACCACGTCGGCGTCGGGGACCAGTTCGTCGGGCAGGCCGGCCGCGCTCTCGGCGACGAGGTCGTCCTCGTAGCCACGGAGCGCGTCGCGAACGTCCTTGACGCGGACGGTCCCGGAGTAGGGGATCGCGCGGTGGCCGCGAGCCTCGATCGCCTCGCCGGCGCCGAGGCTCTCGTCGACCGCCACGAGTAGCTCCACGTCGTCGATGGCGTCCAGTTGGACGAGTTTCTTCTCGACGTATTCGGGCGTCCAGAAGCCCATTATCTCGAAGAAGACGCGGAAATCGGCGTGGCGGTAGTCGAAGGCGAAGTCGGGGATGGCGACGCTGGCGCCCGCTTCGAGGGGTTCGGGCTCGCGCACGAGGTCCCAGTCCAGGCCGAGAGATTCGAAGCGGGTCGCGAAGTCCGCCTCGACGCCGCTGTCGTAGCTCACCTCCGTGACGGGTTCGACGCCGGGGACGGACACGTCCGCATCGATCAGGGTCATCTCCCGCTCGGTGCCGCGGTCGTCGACGGTGGCGGTCAGCGTCCACTCCTCGGCCGCCGCGACGGTGCGCAGCAGGCGGGCGAAGCGGGTGCCGTAGCGGCGCGTACTGCGGAACAGAGCGTCCGGACCCGTGACGACCACCTCGCGACCGTCGTCGGTCGTCCGCACTTCGTACATCAGTCGGAGTCGCTTGACCGCCGAGACGAGCGCCTTCGGGTCCGAGGAGCGGACGCGGACCTCGGTCGCGTCGAACAGCGCCGTCTGGGCCAGCGAGAGGTTGTACTGGGCCACCAGCTCCGCGGGGTCCCAGCGCGGGTCCACCTCGACGAGGACCTCCCGATGAGCGAGGTCAGCGTACAGCGAGTCGGCGACTCCCTCGGGGTCGGTGTCGAGCCGGTCGGCCGCCCCTTCCAGGGCTCGCTGGCGTTCGTCGGCGGTGACGACCCCCACCGACTCGCTCGCCGTGAAGGCAGCCTCGCGAGCGCGGCGGGGCTCGACGGGCGCGCGGACCTCGAAGCGGGCCTCCCGGTCGAGGAGTTTGGCGAACCCGCGGACGAGCTTGAAGTCGTCGGCCTGGCGTTCGAGGTCGGTCAGCGCCGAATCGAGGTCCGCGCGGGCGCGGTCGACGTGGCCCTGATAGACGCCGAGGACGCGGGCGGCGAGGTCGCGGCGGTCGTCGCCGGCGAACTGGGGATGGAAGCCGCCGCCGGCCCGCGAGACGCGCAGCAGGTCCTTCGTCAGCACACCCGCGACTCGGCCGGCGACCGGTATAAGCGCGGCGGGAGGGCGGGGGCGAGCGCGGCGCTCGTGACGGGAAGATTCTTACCGGACCGCACCCGGGGGAGCAGTATGCAACGACGGACGGTCCTGCGCGGGCTGGCCGCCCTCGCGGCGGGGGCGGGCGCGGGCTGTACGGCCAACCGCGAAGTGCCGGCGACGGCTCCCGAGCCCCCCGAGGGGATCGCAACGCCCAACGACGACGGGTTCGGCGACGGTTCGGGTGGAGCCGACGGCGGCGACGGCGGCGACGGCGACGGCGAACCCACGCCGGACCGACAGCGGTTCGTCGTCCCGGCTCGGACGTTCCGGGCCGACGAGGACGGCGACCTGCTGGCCGAGCTGACCGTCCGGAACCGCGCCGAGGCGGCTCACGAGGCGGTGATGACGTTCCGGGTCGAGGCCGGTGAGAAGTCCTTCGCGCCGTCGCGCCACGTCGTCCTCGAACCGGGCGCCACGCAGGTGTTCGACTTCCACGTTCCGGTCCCACGGGAGCAGCTGACTGGCTTCTCTATCTCCTTCGAGCCAGGCCCCCCGGACACGCCGATCCCCGATGGAACGCTGACGCCGTACCCCGAGGACAGAGCGACGGCTACCGACAACGGACCCCAGACCGACGGGACGACCGCGACGGACTCATCCGACACTGCAGCCGACGCGACCAGCGAGACGGTCTCGGGCACTCGTTCCAGCGAGTGAGCGGTCTCGCGGTCGGTGGTCGGGATGTCGCGACCCGACGCGTACTCCGTCTCACTGACGCTCGTCGTAGCGGATCGGCAGCGACTCGACGCCGTAGACGAACGAACTCCGGGTCGGCTGGAGGGTGGCGTCCGCGAGTCGGACGTTCTCGACGCGGTCGAGCAGTTCCGACAGGCCGACCTCGGCTTCGAGGCGGGCCAGGGGCGCGCCCAGGCAGTAGTGGGTGCCGTGGCCGAACCCGAGGTGCTGGTTGGGCGACCGGTCGGGGTCGAACGTGTCGGCGTCGTCGAACCGTCGTTCGTCACGGTTGGCGGAGCCGAGCCAGACGACGACCCGGTCGCCCGCCCCGATGGTCTCGCCACCCATTCGAACGTCTTCGGCGGCCACGCGGCTCATCGCCTGGACCGGCGAGCGGTATCGCAACACCTCCTCGATGGCGTTCGAGAGCGCGCGCTCGTCGCCGCGCAACTCCTCGAAGCGGACGGCGTCGGCCTCGGCGAACGACCGCACCGCGTTGGCGATCAGGTTCGTCGTGGTGATGTTACCGGCGACGAGCAACAGGATACACGTGCCCAGCGCCTCCTCGTGAGAGAGGCGCCCGCCCGTCTCGGACTCCTCCGTGGCGATGACCGACAGCAGGTCGTCGCGTGGGTTCTCGCGGCGGTCCTCGATCGCTTCGAGGAAGTACTGGGCCATCTCCATCTGGCTCTGTTGCTGGCGCTCGGTGAACTCGTCGGCGCCCTCGTCGTCGCTCGCGGCCGCGACGAGCGTGTCCGACCACGTCTTGAACCGGTCGCGGTCCGACGGCGGGATGCCGAGCAACTGGGCGATGACCGTCACTGGGAACGGGTACGCCAGGTCCGCGACCACGTCCATCTCCCCGGCGTCGTCGACGGCGTCGTCGAGTAACTCGCCCGCCAGTTCCCGGAAGTGGGGCTCGCGGTCGGCGAGCGTCCGCGGCTGAAACCAGTCGTCGACGACGCTTCGGAGTTCGCCGTGTCGGGGCGGGTCCTCGAACAGCATCGTATCGAGGATGAACCCCTCTCCCGACTGCTCAGGTTCCTCGAAGTCGTCGGCCTCGCGGGGGTCGACCGAGAACGTCTCGTCGTCGTCCAGCGCGCGCTTGACGTGCTCGTACCGGAACACGTCCCACGTCTGGCGCTGGGGGTCGTATCTCACGGGCGCCTCCTCGCGCATGCGGCGGTACCAGTCGAACGGGTCGAGCCAGGACTCGCGGTCCTGGAGCGCTTCGGGGACGGCCTGGAGCCCCTGGGGGCCTGCGGAACTCATGTCTGCACTTCGTGCGTGACCCTGCTAAACCCTCCGTCGGATTGAATACCCGTCCGCAAGTAGACGTGCCGTATATGGCCCATATAAGCCACGAACCGGGCAGTTATCGAATCGAGTAGGTCGTTAGCGTCGCCGCCGCGCGACCCGCTCCTCCGCCGTCTCCTCGGTGACGATCTCGTACAGCAGCGCGCGTTCACCGAGAGGCGACGCTGTCGCCTCTCGAGCCTCCGAGTCCGTGGACTCGGAGACGCCGTCGGCCTTCGGGCGCAGGATTCGACCGAGCCGCTGGGTGAACTCACGTTCGCTCCCGCTGCCCGAGAGGACGACGGCGACGTTGGCGTCGGGCACGTCGACCCCCTCGTCGAGGACGTTCGCCGTCACGACACGGGAGTACTCCCCCGAGCGGAACCGTTCGAGGATCTCGCGGCGCTCGCTCGCGCCCGTCTCGTGGGTGATCGCGGGGATCAGAAAGCGCTCGGAGAGCCGATACACCAGGTCGGTGTGGGCGGTGAAGACGATGACGCGGTCGGCCCGATGTCTGTCGAGGATGGTCCGCAGGCGTTCGACCTTCTCGTCGGCGTTCATCATCACCTCGCGGGCGCGCTGTTTGGCCAGCAGCGCCTCGCGCGCCCGAGGGTCGTTCCCGGAGCGTTTGACCAGTTCCTGATAGTCGCTGCCCGACCGCATCTGGATGCCCGAACTGGCGAGGTAGTCGGTGAACGTCTTCTGGTGGCGCTCGTACACCTCGCGTTCCGCCGGGGTCAGCGAGACTTCCAGGCGTTTGATGTCGTAGTCGGCGAGGTGATCGCCGGCGAGTTCGTCGACGGCGACGCGGTGGACGAGCGGTCCGACCAGTTCCGCGACGACCTCGTGGGCGCCGTCCGGGCGCTCGAAAGTTGCGGTGAGGCCCATGCGGGCGGGCGCGGCGAGCAACCGGGCGATGTCGCGGTAGCCCTCGCCGCCGAGGTGGTGGACCTCGTCGAAGACGACGAGGCCGAAGCGGTCGCCGAGTTCGTCCGCCCGGAGGTACGCCGAGTCGTACGTCGAGACGGTCACGTCGGCGAGTCGCTGTTCGCCGCCGCCCAGCTGGCCGATCTCGCGGTCGAACTCCCGTTCGAGTTCGCGGCGCCACTGTTCGAGCAGGTCGATGGTCGGGACGACGACGAGCGTCGGCGTGTCGAGCGCCTCCATCGCGGCGATGCCGATGACGGTCTTGCCGCTCCCCGTCGGGAGTTCGAGGACCCCTCGCCGGTCGGCGGCCTCCCAGTCGTCCAGCGCGTCGCGCTGGTACTCACGGAGTTCGTACGTCGAGGTCAGATCGAGCGTCGGGCGGTCGAACACCCGGTCGTCGTAGCTCGTTCCGCGGTCGTCCAGCGCGGCGAGGAGGTCGACGTAGCGGTGGGCGGGCGCCCGGCGGGTCTTCGAGCGGGCGTCGCGCTCGACGAACGCCAGGTCGTCGAGCGCGTCGCTACCAGTCATCCGGATCGTGCCTCTCTCGTAGACGAGCCGGACGGTCACTGACGTGGAGTATCGGGGGACGGGAGTTAAGCGGTACGGGCCGCGGTCGTCCGGCGTCGGCCGGCGTTCGGCGGGGCCGCGACCCCGTCGTCGGTCGGATTCTCAACCCTTTTGTCGCCGCGGCGACTGGCTTGGGGTATGAGCGAGCAGGACCCGTCCGACCCCGCCGGGGCCGCAGCCGAGGAGCCAGACGCAGGCGACGGGGCCGTCGAGCCCGACGAAGTCATCGACGGCGACGCGACCGGCTCCGAGACGGCGGTCGACGGCGAGGTCGACGCCGACGAGGAGCTGATCGACCGCGTCGCCGAGTCCGACCCCGAGTCCGTCGCCCGCGAACTCGCGGCGCTGCGGACGCGCGTCGACGGACTGGAGGACCAGCTCGACGCCCGGGAGGCGGAGGCCGACGAGCTGACGGAGAAGCTCAAGCGCAAGCAAGCGGAGTTCCAGAACTTCAAAAAGCGGATGGAGAAACGGCGCGAGGAGGAGAAACAACGGGCGACCGAGGACCTGGTCACTCGCTTGCTCGACGTGCGCGACAACCTCCAGCGCGCGCTCGAGCAGGACGAGGACGCCGACATCCGCGGCGGCGTCGAGTCGACGCTTCGGTCGTTCGACGACGTGCTCGACGCCGAGAACGTCGACGTGATCGAACCCGAACCCGGCGAGGACGTCGACCCCCACCGCCACGAGGTGCTGGTCCGCGTCGACTCCGACCAGCCCGAGGGCGCCATCGCCGAGGTCCACCGCCCCGGCTACGTCATGGCCGAGAAGGTGATCCGAGAGGCCCAGGTCACCGTCAGCGACGGCGAGTGACACCGCCCCGCGACGTGGCGACGCCCACGGACCTGTTTTCCGACTGATTTTTCGGCGGTATTGCGCTCGTATTGCGGTCGGATTTATAGGCACCGGTCAGGGTCGCCGACGCGGCCGTAGATCGCCCGTCTGCGGGCGTCTGGAGGGGGTCCCCGTCGGTCGCGTCTAGCAACTTTTAACCGGCACAATCGGGTACAGTAGGGTAAGATGGCGAGCAACAAGATTCTCGGAATCGACCTCGGGACCACGAACAGTGCGTTCGCGGTCATGGAGGGGGGCGACCCCGAGATCATCGTCAACCAGGAGGGCGACCGGACGACACCTTCGGTCGTCGCGTTCGACGACGGCGAGCGTCTCGTTGGCAAGCCCGCGAAGAACCAGGCGGTCAAGAACCCCGACCAGACGATCCAGTCCATCAAGCGCCACATGGGCGAGGACGATTACACGGTCGAACTGGAGGGCGAGGAGTACACGCCCGAGCAGGTCTCGGCGATGACCCTCCAGAAGATCAAGCGCGACGCCGAGGAGTACCTCGGCGACGACGTCGAGAAGGCGGTCATCACCGTCCCGGCGTACTTCAACGACCGCCAGCGCCAGGCGACGAAAGACGCCGGCGAGATCGCCGGCTTCGAGGTCGAGCGCATCGTCAACGAGCCGACCGCGGCCGCGATGGCCTACGGCCTCGACGACGAGTCCGACCAGACCGTCCTCGTCTACGACCTCGGCGGGGGCACCTTCGACGTCTCCATTCTCGACCTCGGCGGCGGCGTCTACGAGGTCGTCGCCACGAACGGTGACAACGACCTCGGTGGCGACGACTGGGACCACGCCATCATCGACTACCTCGCCGAGCAGTTCCACGACGAGCACGGCATCGACCTGCGCGAGGACCGCCAGGCGCTCCAGCGGCTCACCGAGGCCGCCGAGGAGGCGAAGATCGAGCTCTCGAACCGCAAGGAGACGCGCATCGACCTGCCCTTTATTACGACGACCGACGACGGGCCCCTCGACCTCGAGGAGAAACTCACCCGCGCGAAGTTCGAGTCGCTGACCGAGGACCTCATCGAGCGAACCGTCGGTCCGACGGAGCAGGCGCTCGCGGACGCGGGGTACGACGAGGGCGACATCGACGAGGTCATCCTCGTCGGCGGGTCGACGCGGATGCCGCAGGTCCAGGAGCGCGTCGGTGAGATGACCGGCCAGGAGCCCAAGAAGAACGTCAACCCCGACGAGGCCGTCGCGCTCGGCGCGGCCATCCAGGGCGGCGTCCTCTCGGGCGACGTGGACGACATCGTCTTGCTCGACGTGACGCCGCTGTCGCTGGGCGTCGAGGTCAAGGGCGGCCTCTTCGAACGGCTCATCGAGAAGAACACGACCATCCCGACCGAGGAGTCGAAGATCTTCACCACCGCCGCGGACAACCAGACGCAGGTGCAGATCCGCGTCTTCCAGGGCGAGCGGGAGATCGCCAACGAGAACGAACTCCTCGGTGAGTTCGCGCTCTCCGGCATCCCGCCGGCGCCCGCGGGCACTCCTCAGATCGAGGTGTCGTTCAACATCGACGAGAACGGCATCGTGAACGTCTCCGCCGAGGACAAGGGGTCGGGCAACGAGGAGAACATCACCATCGAGGGCGGTGCCGGCCTCTCCGACGACCAGATCGAGGAGATGCAGCAGGAAGCCGAAGAGCACGCCGAGGAAGACGAGCAGCGCCGCGAGCGCATCGAGGCCCGCAACGAGGCCGAGAGCACGATCCAGCGCGCCGAAACCCTCCTCGAGGAGAACGAGGAGGAAGTCGACGAGGAACTCGTCGAGGAGATCGAGGCCGAGATGGACGAGGTCCGCGACGTCCTCGAGGACGAGGACGCCGACACCGACGACTACAAGGAGGCCACGGAGAGCCTCGCCGAGGCGCTGCAGGAGATCGGCAAGCAGATGTACCAGGACCAGGCTGCCGAGGGCGCGGCCGGTGCGGGCGGCGCGGCCGGCGCGGCCGGTGCCGGTGGCATGGGCGGCATGGGCGGCGCAGGTCCGGGCGGTGCCGCGGGCGGCGCGGCCGGCGGTCAGGGCGAGGAGTACGTCGACGCCGACTTCGAAGACGTGGACGAAGACGACGACGAGTAACACGAGGAGTCGTCTTCGTCCGCTCGGAAGTCGCGCGCAGCGGAGCGAGCACGTCTTCCGGTGTCTGAAAAAGCGAGCGGAGCGAGCTTTTTTCAGTTGGACGAGGACTGAGGAGACGAGCCTTCGTCGTCGGCTCGGCAGACGAGCGAAGATTTCGTCGTCGACGACGAGCGCGGCAGTCCGTCTCGCTGAGCCGTCGGTTTCTGCGGGCCCCGGCGACACGCGATCAGCTCGCCCGACACCGTTCGTTCGGGCCGTCGGCTTCCGGTCGGTCGGGTCGTCACGCGGTCGTTCCGGGCCAATACTTACGTTTCGAACGGCCGAACCGGAATCGTGGGCAGAAACGTCGAACCACCACAGGAGTGGGGCGATGCGGGTGCGGCGGCCAACGCGGTCGACGAGTCGTTCGTCGAGGTCCTGGGCGAGACGCTGTTCTCGGAGTCGCTCGTGGCGGCCGCCGTCGAGTGTTTCATCGTCGTCGACGAGGACGGACGGATCGTCTTCGCGAACCCGGCCGTCGAGTCGGTGTTCGGGCACGACCCGGAGTCGCTGGTCGACCGACCGATGCGGTCGCTCGTGCCGCGACGGTTCCGGGCGGCCCACCGCGAGGGGTTCGAAGCGTACCTCGACAGCGGCGAGCGGACCATCGACTGGAACGGCGTGCGGCTGATCGGTCGCCACCGCGACGGCCACCGGGTCCCGATCTCGGTGTGGTTCCGCGAGTTCCGCCACGACGGAGCCCGCTACTTCGTAGGGGTCGTCCGCGACATCTCGGCTTGGGTCGAACAGCGCGACCGGCTGGCGACCGAGCGAGCGTTCGTCGGGAGCGTCTTCGACGCGCTGCCGGACGTGGTGTACGCGTTCGACCGCCGGGGTCGGATGCTCCGCTGGAACGACCGGCTGAACGAGGTGACCGGGTACAGCGACGCCGAGATCGAGTCGCAGGACCCGTTCGACTTCCTGCCCGGCGACGACCACGGCCGGATCGCCACGGCGCTCTCGCAGGTCTTCTCGGCGGGTCGCGTCGTGACAGTCGAGTCCGGGCTCGTCACCGCCGACGGGGAGACGATTCCCTACGAGTTCACGGGCGCTCCCCTCGTGGCCGACGGCGACGTGGTCGGGGTGACCGGCGTCGGTCGCGACGTCTCCGAGCGCAAGCGCTACGAGGAGACGCTGGAGCGGCTGAACGACCTCAACACGGCGATCCGGTCGGTCGACCGCGCGCTCGCCGACGCGACGACGCGCGACGGGATCGCCCGGGAAGTCTGTACGCGACTCGTCGAGGAGGGGGCGTACTGCGGCGCGGCGATCGGCTCGACCGAGCCCGACGGCGGCGCGCTCCGGGTGGACGCCACCGCGGGCCACGGACACCGGTTGGCCGCGGCGGCCGGTGACGGGATCGGCGAAACGGGCGCTTCGCCGGTCGCGCAGGCGGTCGAGTCGGGGTCGGTCGAGGTCGTCGAGAGCGCCGCATCCGACTCCGGCCGCGCGGTCGACGGGGGCGGCGACCGGACGATAGCGGTGGCCCCGCTCGTCGCCGACGAGCGGACGCTCGGCGTCCTCGCGGTGGGTACCGACAGGGACCACGGCGTCCCGGACCGCGAGCGCACGGTCCTGGGCGAACTCGGGGCGACGATCGGCAACGCTGTCCAGTCGGCGCTGACCCGCCAGCTGCTGCACGCCGACACGGTCACCGAGATCGAGCTCCGGACGACCGACGACGCGGTGTCGTTCGTCGCCGTCTCGGCGGCGGCCGACTGCCGGCTCGAACTCGAGCGGACGGTGACGTTCGGCGACGAACACGTGTTCTACGTCTCCGTCGACGGCGCGTCGGTCGAAGCGATCCGGGAGGCAGTGGCTGCCGTCCCCGGCGTCTCGGACGTCGACGGGCTGGCCGACGACCGGGTCGAACTCCGCGCGGACCGGGGGACGATCACCTCGGTACTGGCCGACCTCGGCGCGCGGACGACGGCCGGCGTCGCGGACCGCGGGACGGCACGGATCACGGCCGAACTCCCCTCCGACGTGGCGGTCCGCGAGGTCGTCGACGCCGTCCGATCGGCGTATCCGGACACCGAAATGACAGGTCGCCGCGAGGCAGAGCGGTCACTGCGGACGCCCTCGGAGTTCCGGGAGGGGGTCGCGGGCGACCTGACGGAGAAACAACAAGCCGCGCTCGAAGCCGCGTACTTCTCGGGGTACTTCGAGTGGCCCGCCCGGACCAGCGACGCCGGCGAGGTCGCCGAGACGCTCGACATCGCGCCACAGACGTTCCACCAGCACCTCCGGGTCGCCGAGCGGAAACTCCTCTCGGCACTGTTCGACGACGCCACGCCGGATAGGGGGCGCTGACACACCAGAGTGTTCAGGTACCTCGCTCAATGGCCTCGGCCAGCTAGGTTGCGTGTGACGCGATTCGAGCCGCCGAGTGGCAGCAGGTGTCGATTCGCGACCCAGACTGACGCCGGGCGACCGAGCGGCGAGACAGCGCTCGGCCGTCGGGTCGGCGGCCCGGCGGGCTCGCCGCCCGGCCGATGACCGTGGCACCTGACTGGACGGTCACGAACGCTTACGGGGACGAGGCGCCCAGCGACGCCGTCGTACGCTCGGTCGCGGCCGCGACGGACCGCACCGTCGTCGACCTCGACCCGCTGTACGAGACGGTCGACTCGGACGCGCTCGACGACCTCTTCGAGCGGGGCGCCAGCGTCCGGATGTCGTTCCGGTACGGGGGCTGTGACGTGACCGTCACGCAACTCCACGTCGTCGTCCGCCCCGCCGACCACGCCGACTCGTCGCAACCGGACTGACGCCGCCGTCGGGCGCTTCGGGTCGACGATGCTCGCCGTCTGGGTGCGACGCCGCCCCGCTAGCCCGCGTGCCGTTTGGCCGTCGTGTAGGCCTCGCGGACGCGCTTGAACTCGTCTTCGTCGCCGCCCTGGTCGGGGTGGGCCTCCTTGGCCTTCCGTCGGTAGGCGGCTTTCACCTCGTCGAGGGTAGCGGTGGTCGGGACGCCGAGTTCGGAGAAGGCGGCGACGGCGGGGTCGCGGCGCTCCTCGTCGGCCTCCGTGGGCCCGAACTCCACGTCGGGCACTTCGAAGGGGAGGCGGTCGCCGAGGTGGACGCCCGGCATCTCGTGTTCGACGAGGACGGGGTGAGTCGGCGAGCGCTCGATACGGTAGTACGCCTGTGCGTCGAAGGTGATCGCCACGTCCCGCTCGGGGAGGTAGAAGGCGATGTGTTGGCCCTCGACGAAGTGGTTCTCGGCGTACGACTCGTCGATTGCGTCGAGGTAGTCTCGGAGCTCGGCGCGGCGACGGTGTTCGCCGTCGTCGCGTCGGCGGTGGGCCCGCGGCGATGGGTAGAGTCGATCGGCGACGACGAACAGGCAGGCGGCGAGGACGCTGCTGGCGAGTCCGAGCCCGAGTCCGACGACCAACCCGTGGGGCAACCCCAACAGCGCATCGTGCGTCACGCGCGAGCGTTGGCGTCGCTCCATTATCAAAGTCTCGCCAGCGGGTCGGGACTCGGGAGTTCGGCAGGTGTACGACCGCACGGTCGCCGCCACGGTCGGTCGCGCTCAGCCGATGTAACGCAGGTCCTCGTCGGAGGGCGTGGGCGTCCCCTGGTCCATCTCCTGGATCTTGCGGACGACCTCCTCCATCTCGTCGGCTCGTTCCTCCAGCGAGGCGTAGTCGACCTCGAAGTCGACGACCTCTTCGAGTACTTCGAGGACGGCCTGGGCGCTCTTGGGGTCGACGAGGTAGCCGCTTGTCTCGCCCATCAGACAGGCCGCCTCGAAGCCGCGGCGCTCGCCGAGCCCCAGGAGGAGGCCGCTGACGCCGACGATGCCGCCGGCGGGCTCGTCTTCACGGAACTCGACGCCCACGTCTTCGAGGTCGTCGACGACCCCCTCGGAGGTCGCGGCCCCGAGTACGGAGTACTCCTCGATGAGTTCGCCGGTCGGGACGCCCCCCAGCGCGAACACGCGGGAGGTGCCGTGGTCGTCGGCCACGTCGAGGAAGGTGTCGGTCAGGCCGTAGTGGCCGGTGTTGTCCTGGGCCTGATGGTCGCCGGTGAGCACGAGCATGTCCCGACCGTCCTCGGGGCGGACGGCGTGGAACTCGGCGCCCGCCAGCTCCGTGCGACCCTCGTCGACGCTGACTTGCGGCGGGAAGTGCGTCGAGTGGACGCGCGCGACGGGCTCGCTGTCCAGCTCTTCGAGGAGGTGTTCGGCGGCGAGCTTGCCGACGTGGCCGACGCCGGGCAGCCCCTCGACCAGTACGGGGTCGTCGAGGTCCACGTCCGCGAGCGCTTCGCGTTCGAATTCGTCCATGGAGCCTAGTCCCGGCGCCGCCGCTTAAGTGCGCGTCGATACTCCCCGTAGTTGTCCTCGGGGGAGAAGGGCGCGGGCGCGGAGTTGACCGCCTCGGCACCGCAGTCGGGGCAGCGCTCCGACAGGGTGTAGCGCGGCCGCTCGTGTTCCGCCCGCCACGCCGAACAGACGAGGATGTCGGATTTCATGAGAAGGTGCGGCGGGCCGCCGTGGCGACCGACCGCGAGGGATCGCTCACTCCGTCTCTTCTTCGCGGTCGCGGTGGTAGCGACCGGAGCCGCCGTGGTCACCGACGGCGGCGACGGCGCGGTCGGCGCTCTCTTCGAGGTGGGACTCGGCGGTCTTGTAGTCGGGCGCCTGTACCTGGATGCGGTACTCCGGCGAGCCGACGTAGGTCACTTCTAACTCCACTTCCTCGGGGATCTCGCCGTTGCCTTCGGCGGCCTGGAGCGCCTCCTTGAGCACGTCGACGCCGTCGCCGCTGGGGCACTCCAGCGTGACGTAGCCGGTGACGTTGACGTAGGGCACCGAGACGTTCTCGCGAGCCGTCTCGACGATGGCCTCGATCTCCTCGTCGTCGAGGTCGGTTTCCTCGAGGGCCTCCTCGCCGTGGATCGCGGCCTCTTCGAAGCCGTCGTACATCGAGCCGAAGGCGGCCAGCAGCTCGTTGGCGATGGCGGCGTAGGTCTCGTCGTCGATGTCCTCGCCGAACGCCAGGAGCATCCAGTTGTCGGCCTTCTGCTCGTTTTTCCACTCCTGGATCTTGTCCTTGCGCTGGTGGTCGTTGACGTCCTTGATCGACAGGTCGATCTGCTGG